>Ga0185299_10000039_pt1 | contig 400513 bp, 376 predicted proteins | sample PaiPotPPA55metaG_FD_128002 | JGI IMG/M metagenome (GOLD analysis project Ga0185299, IMG submission 128002) | Iron sulfur acid spring bacterial and archeal communities from Banff, Canada, to study Microbial Dark Matter (Phase II) - Paint Pots PPA... ...
TGCGAGACGTACATGTCGAGCAGGGACGAAAGTCGGGCTAAGTGATCCGGTGGTTTTGTATGGAAGAGCCATCGCTTAACGGATAAAAGCTACCCCGGGGATAACAGGCTTATCTCCCCCAAGAGTCCACATCGACGGGGAGGTTTGGCACCTCAACATCAGGGGTGAGACGGTAGAAATATCGTCCAAGTTCCAGCTTATAACGGTGAACTCCGATCGCTCATGCGTGATAAACGTAGAGCGAGGACAATACCGTGGGAAGTCTGACGGAAACCCAAACGTCGCTCATCATCGGGTCTTTGCTTGGTGATGGAGCGATGAGGTGCAAAGCTAACGCGCTACTTGAAATCAATCATTCGTTTAACCAACGCACGTATGTCGATTGGAAATATCACATACTTGCGGATCTCGTTGGATCGCCACCGAAGCCCAGACGAGGGAACGGTAGGAGGATCGCGTACCGGTTCACGACACTCAGCTCGCCGCAGTTGACGCCTTATTATCGGGCGTTTTATCGCGATGGTCGGAAAGTCGTGCCGTATGTGTCGCTAACGCCGCTTTCGTTGGCGGTGTGGTTCATGGATGACGGTTGCAAGAGCTACAATGCTTTGTATCTCAATACACAACAATTCGCGCTGCCGGATCAACGATCGCTAATCCAGCTACTGAGACGGCACTTCGGAATCGAATCGACGCTGAATCGAGACAAAACCTATCATCGCATTCGTATAGCGGTGTCGAGTGTCCCCAGATTCAGAAGAATTGTCGATCCACACTTGCGCGAGGAGTTTACATATAAGTTTCCTTCATGACCCCGTAACGACTGAGAGCGCAAGCTCGAGATAGCGCTTCACTGCCGCACGCGCGGCAAATCTATGGACGCTATCACACGCTGGCCCCTCGCGCGAAAGCGCAGGGTGAAGATATAGTCTACACCGCTAGTAATAGCGGAACAATGTGCGATGTCGGATCGTCGCATCCTGGGGCTGTAGTAGGTCCCAAGGGTTTGGCTGTTCGCCAATTAAAGCGGTACGCGATCTGGGTTCAGAACGTAGTGAACACTGCGTCTCCTTCGAGCAATTGAAGGATGCACATCGGCTATATCGGTGAAGCCCGAAGCTGACACGACCGAATGTCGGCTGGGTAATACCGAGGGAAGTCGGGCGCGCAAGCGTCTTGACCCCGTAACGACTGAGAGCGCAAGCTCGAGATAGTTGGTCACTGTCGCGCAAGCGACAAATCTGCGGCCACTATCACACGCCGACTCCCGGCCCCGCCGGGATGAAGATATAGTCTATGCCGCCGGTAACGGCGGAAGAACATGCGTGAGACAGTTCGGTCCCTATCCGCTGTGGGCGCCACAGACTTGAGGAGAGCTGACCCTAGTACGAGAGGACCGGGTTGGACGCACCGCTAGTGAACCGGTTGTCACGCCAGTGGCAGAGCCGGGTAGCCACGTGCGGATCTGATAAACGCTGAAAGCATCTAAGCGTGAAGCAGACTCCGAGATAAGGTCTGGAACCGCAAGGTGAAGACTCCTAGTAGTCCACTAGGTTGATAGGCCGGGGGTGGAAGCGCCGTAAGGCGTGTAGCTGACCGGTACTAATCAGTCGGAGAATTATTCGCTCAGCAATCATACAGGTTGCCTCGACTCGCTATGCAGTTTTCAAGGAGCAGGGCGCTCCAAAAAGTTTCCGGTGCCGATAGTGGCGGGGCCACACCCGTTCCCATTCCGAACACGGCAGTTAAGCCCGCTAACGCCGATGGTACTCGAGTCGCAAGGCTCTTGGGAGAGTAGGTAGGTGCCGGATTAATTGAAAGGCCGGCCGCGAACTTCGCGGCCGGCTTTACTCATTTACGATGCGCAAGGCGCGCGGGAAAATGCTTGAGGTTGGGGGTGGGATGGTTCCAGCGTAGATCTGTCAAGTCTGGCGCTGCGGGTTCGATTCCCGTCGCCTCCAGCCTCTCGCACCGCGAGGAGAAACCGCGACCGAGATCTATCGCGGTTTCTGCTTGTTCCTCTTGGTTGTTCGTGGTAAGATGATCGAGACAGATCTACGCTGGAACCATCGCTGTCGCGATGGTTTTTCTTTTTTTGTTTCGATACACAGCTGGCGGCGGATAGCGTGAACCTAAGCGGATCCTGCGCCATCCTGAAGCCACGTGGCAGATACCGATTGGAATCGCCGTCGGGTCTATCGGCGGCCAACTGGTCGCGGCGATCCTCATTCTGATCGCGCAACAACACATGCCTCTCTTATCCGCACTATTGCTGCTGGCATTTGTCTTGTGGGAAGTGCATCGCCTGATAAACGCCGGCGCGGGTGCGTTCGCCACGTAGCAACGTTCGCCGTTATGCTGCTCTTGTCGAGTCACTCGGAACAATCCGCTAGCCACGCGGCCCTCGGTCGTTATCGATGGTACAGCTTGCGCAATTCGTCCTTGGCCCGGTTCAGAGTGCGCAGTCGCTTGGCTGGGAGATTCTTGCCGGCGCGGTTCACGTACAGATTCAACATTGACATCGCCGATCGAAAGGGTTCGGCTTTGCGGCGGGCGCTGCATTCCGCCGAGCGCTTGAGCGAAAGCGCAATCTTGTGCGGGTCGTCTTGGGCAAAGACGCCCTTTTCCAAATCGAGCGCGTTGCTCCGCTCGGTCACTCGCTGCGACCATTTTTGGGTTGTCATCGCACCCCTTCGCCTACCCACGCGGCTCTGGGCTAAACCTCCCTTGACGCAGCGTCCAAATGGCGTGATACGTGGTACAGCGCAGCGCCAAGGAGGTACGAATGGAAATCCAACCGACGTGGCATCCGTTCCGAGGATCTCCGGACACGGCCCGCGTGGACTTGCCCGATGACGTATTCGCGTTCGCTAAAGAGCGGGCCGAACCGTTGACGAACGCCGCGCACGTGCGCAGCGCCGTGGCCCGATTCGACCAAGTGCGGGGCGTCAGCGATGACGAGCGCGACGTCGCGTTCGCGAACATCAAAGCGGCGGCCGACTATTACGGCGTCACGCTGAAGGTGACCGACTGGCACGAGATCGGCCGCTAGGACACCACAGCGGTCACGCCCGCAAAGTACCCACCGGTCGGTAGGGAATGTGGCCCTGCTCGCTGGCTCGCCGATGTTGCATCCTAGCAAAGCATACCTCATCGCGGGAGCCACGCTCATGCATGACGCCCTCCTGGACCGGCCGCGCGCGGCGCCTATCGACTCGGAGCATTTCCAGCGTTGCTTCGCCGACGTCGACGTGCACGTGCGTTCTTGCCCCGAACTCGTGCGCGCGCTGGCGCTCGTGCACGGGCGGGTGGAAGAGGGCCGCGTCGGCAAGGCGAACGACGTCATCACGCTCACCGTTCGACGCACGTCTCGCGAGTGGCTGGTGGACCAAGACGGACAGCCCTCGAAGCCCTTGGGACCTAGCAACGCCGCGCTCGGGGATATCGCCATTCGAGTAAGCAAACGATTAGGCAGAGCAGTCGCGGCCCGCTCGCGGCATTGTTTCATGCGCGGAATCGCACTCGAGCGCGATGACCGCGCCCTTGCCATCGGCGGTGGTCTCGCGGTCGGCAAGTCGACGATCGGCGCCCATCTCATCGCTCGCGGCTGGCGCCTCGTTTCGGACGACTATGCGATCATCGATGCCCGCAACTGCCGCACGATCCCGTATCACAAACTCATGGCGCTGGCCGCCGGGGCGCTGGATCTCGTGCCGCATTCCTTTCGCAGCGCGCTGGAAGCGTCTCCCTGGTTTGCCTGTTCCGGCGCGACGGACATCAATTTTTACGCCGTCGATCCGGCGGTGAGCTGCGGCGCCGACGTGTGGTCTCCGGGCGGGCGGCTCGCCTGGTTGCTGCTCGCGCGACGCAACGGATTGGTGGATGCGGCCATCCGCACGGCCTACGATCCCGCGGTCGGCATGGTGGCGCCCCATTCGGTGCCGCAAGCGCAGTTACGGCTGAACTTCAATGCGCTGCGCCGCACGAAAATCGGGTTTCTCGATATCGGGGCGCCGCTTGCCACCACCGACCTCATCGAGGACTGGTGCAGCTCCGCCTGACGACGCTCGCGTCCATCGCGATGCTCGTAGCGGCTCTCGTCGTCCGGCCGTTCACGGGAGGCGCGGACGACCTCCCGTTTCACGTGGCCGGGATCGCAGGTTTTCAAGGCGACAACCGCGTCGCGCACCAAGCCGGCGATACTTTCGAGTATTCTGAGGACCTGGCGATCGAGTTCAGCCAACCGGTCGACGTCGAATCCTTTAAGGCCGGCTACGCGATCGCCCCGCAGACCCCGAGCTCCGTCTACCCGATTGACTACGGGCGGACGATGCGCCTCACCATCCGCAAGGTGCCGGGCGTTTCCTATTCCGTCAGCATCTCGGCCGGGGTACGCTCCCGCGACGGCGCCGCCCTCGGCCGCGACTTCGTCGTTCGCTTCACGACGCCGGCCGGCGTGGACATCCCCAAGCCGGCGCGCGCCACACCGGGCGAGCCGTACCGCTACGGCGCGCTCGAGCATCCCTTTCCATTCTCGCTGAGCGGTCCGGTTGCGGACAAACAAATAGACTTGCTCGCCCGAGCGCGCGTCCGATTCGTGCGCATCGACTACTGCGGTTCCCAAATCGAATCCAATCCGGGGCGGTACGACTGGTCGGTCGAAGATGGCATCCTCGAGAAGCTCGCTCGCCGCGGCATCACGGAACTGCCGGTCGTCGACCAGTACTGCGCCCCGACGTGGGCGACCGGCGGACACGGCTATCCCGCGATCTGGCAAGACCCGAGCGACTATGCGGCATTCGCCGGCGCGATCGCGGCCCACGTCGCGATGAAATCGCCTGCCATCGGCCGCATCGAACTGTTCAACGAACCGAATCTGCACGGTTGGTGGCAAAACCCGAATCCGCTCTATGCGGCGCGCGACGGCTCGGCAACGAGCGCCTACATGTCGGCCGCGTATGCGGCCGTGAAACGCGCGCATCCGCGGCTGCTCGTCGTCGGACCCGCGCTGGCCGACGGCGGCAACGACACCGATCCGCGCAAGTTTCTCACGACCATGTACGATTCCGGCTGCGCGCGCGGGCGGTGCTGGGACGTCCTTTCGGTGCATAACTACCGCTGGTTCAACCCGACGTTTCATACCAACGCGTCGGATCAGAATCGCTGGGACATCTATAGGACGCTCCAGCAAATCGCGGCAGCGCACGGCGACGCCGGGACCCACATCATGCTCACGGAGTGGGGTTTTTCGACTGCACAACAATCACCGGAAGGGCTGGACCCCGCCGTCCAAGCGCGCTACGTCGCGCTCGGATTGAACCTCATGCTGGCGGACCCGACCGTCGACGGAATCGTCTACGTGAACGTCTATAACCCGGCTCAAGATTTTTGGGGCAGGACCTCGTTGACCAACGGCGATTTTTCGACGCTGCCCGCCTTCGACGTGCTGCGCGCGTTTTCGGCCGGCGCGAACGTCGAGCGCGGCGCGCGCTCTCCGGCGCACCGTTCCCAGCGCTTGGCCCGATCGACGAACGTGTAGAGTGCGTAGCAGCCGCAGGCAAGCAGTCCGAGGGCGCCGTCTAAGAACCCCTTTCGCTTGATGTAGAACACAAGGAACGTCTTCAGGGGCTGCCAAGCCATCGCGCGTGCGGCGTCCCCCGGCGCGAGTGAAGCGGCGTCGGCGCGTTCGACATCTCGGTCGCTGTAATAGTTCGCTTTCGCGATCCACGTGGCCACCGACGGTATCGAGTAGTGGTCGTAGCGATGTTTGAGAAATTCATAGCGGCCGCTCACGCTGATGTCTTCGTGCTCGCTGGCGCAGCGATAGCGCGCCGTGCCGCGCCGGAAAAGGATCTTGCGAAACCGCTCGCCCGCCACCGGCGAACGCGGATCGTACGCGGGCCCGTAGCGCAGCCAGCGGCCGCACCAGTACGTGCGGCTCGGCGCCCAGTAGCCGCACAGGTCGGCCGGCGCGCGCCCGATGCGCTCGCGGATCTCGAGACCCATCTCTCGCGTCGGCACCTCATCGGAATCCAAGCGCATGATCCAATCGCCCGCCGCCGCGTCGATACCGGCGTTGACGTTCTCGTAGATGTAGCCGTCACGCTGGATCAGCCGGGTTCGCGGATGGTTGCGCGCCAATTCGGCGGTGCCGTCGGTGGAGAACATGTCGACGACGATGATTTCGTCGGCGAAATCGAGGGCGGCAAGCGTGCGCGCAAGCAGCGTGGCGCAATTCTTGGTGGGAATCACGACGCTCAACGTTGCCATGCAGCCATTGTAGGCAACCGAGCCATGGCGGCTCCAGCGGCACGTGGCCCACGGCGTCTGAGCCCGGTGGCCTAGCGGCTTCCTTTTAGTACTGCGCGAACCGCTTGTAGATCTGATAAGCGGGCAAGAGCGAATGGTTGACCGCGGTGAGCGAAGTCCGGCCCCAAAAATCTTGAGCCGGGCTGTACACGTTCACGTAGACGATGCCGTCGATGGTGGGATCCGCCAGCATCAGGTTGAAGCCGATCGCGACGTACTGGGCTTGGACGGCGGGATCAAAGCCATCCACGGAGTTGTAGGTGGAAAAGCCCCACTCCGTGAGCATGACGTGCGGCGTCGCGTCGCCGTGCTCGGTCGCTATCTGCTGGAGCTGCTGATAGACGTTCCACTGGTTGACGCTCGACGATGCGACCTGGAACGCCGGATTGCGCCAGCCGTAGTTGTGCACGGAGAGGACGTCCCAGCATTCGCCCGTCCGGCAGCCGTGCGCGTAGAGGTTGGAAAGAAACTGGCTGGCCGCGCTCCCGCCATCCAGGGCGGGACCCACGACGATCAACTGCGGCGCCGCGCTCTTGACCGCCGCATACGCGGCTGACATGTACGGCGCCGTGGCGCTGCCGTCCGTCGCCGCGTAGCTCGCGTTGCGGTTCATCCAAAAGCCGCTGCCATTTGGCTCGTTAAACAGTTCCAGGCGCGTGACGCCGGCATAGCGTGATGTGAGGTGCGCGGCGATGGCGCCGGCAAAGGATGCGTAGTCCGCCGGTCGCTCCCAGATATACGGGTAGGGTGCGTTGCCGTTTGCCCATGGCGGAGAGCAGTACTGGTCGACGATCGGTAGCACGGTCATGCCGCGCGCGCCGAGCTTGTCCAAAATCCGGTCCACTTGCGACCAGTCGAACGACCCGCGATTCGGTTCGATCGTCGCTCCACAAAAGTCCATCCGCAAGAATCGAGCTCCGGCTTGCTGGTCGAGTGCGATCTCTGCGTCGCCTCCGGAACCGTCGACGGCGGCCGGCTGCTCCCGCACGCCATAGCGATAGCTCTCGCCTTTGGTCGACCGCAGCGGTGCGGCGATCGCCGGGACTGCCGCGGTGGTCAGCGTGAAAACGAACGGAGCCGCGAGGACCGAGCCATCGGCAGCTTTCACGCCGGCCGGAATCGTGATGGTGTAGACGATGCCGGGCAGCTTGCGAAACTCGATGCCCGGCGGCGTGCCGTACTGGAGCTGGTAGTCCGCGTTGGGAGCAGCTGGGGCGATGCTATACCGGAACGTCGAAAACTGGACCGGCTTGTTGAACGCCACCGCGACGTCCTCGCTGTATTCGTAGACGTCGCCGCTCTCGTGGGCGACGAAGGTGCTGCCTTGATAGCCGCCGATCGACGATACGAAAAACGCGCCGCCCGTGCTTGCGGGCATCACGCCGGAGACGAGCGTGCCACCCGACGGCACTGGCGCAACGGCGTTGCTCCCGCCGCCGCATCCGCTCGTCGCGAACAGAGCGGATCCGAATAGCGCGAGCGCCTCAATAAAGAGCGCGCACGGCCGGCGCGGAGGACCCATACATTCGTGACCGGTTTTGGTGCGTCTCATCGATAATCGACCTCAAGGCGCTCGAGAAGTGCTCGTACGAAAACTGTTCGGCTCGCCGGCGCAAGCGTTCCGGCTCGAACCGAGAACGCTCGAGCCGCGCGATAGCGCGCGCGAATGCCTCCGGCGTTTGCTCGGGCGCCAGCACCCCGGTCACGCCGTCGATGACGGTCTCGACCGCCCCGCCGCGCGCGTACGCGACGACCGGTCTTCCGCACGCCATCGCCTCGAGCGGGGTCATGCCGAAGTCCTCATACTGAGGATAGATGAGCGCGCGAGCGCCGCGCATGAGCGTGACGAGCTCTGCGTCGCTGACGTGGCCTCGCTGCTCGACGTGCGGCGCGCGCAGTCTCGCGGCGCATGGCCCGGTCCCTGCGACGATGAGCCGGCGGCCGACGAGGGCGGTCGCGGCAACCGCGATGTCGATGCGCTTGTACGGCACCAGCCGAGAGGCGACGAGATAATAGTCGCCGGCCGCTCCACCCGGCGTAAAGCGTTTCGTATCGATCGGCGGATTGAGAATCGTGCTTTCGCGCCCGTAATGATCCGCGATGCGCCGTTGCGTCGTCAGTCCGTTGGCGATGAATCGGTCCACGCGGAGCGCCGTCATCGCATCCCAAAGCCGGAAGCGGCGCATCGCGGCGCTCGCCACCGGCCGCAGCAGCGCCGGCAGGTTTTGCAGCTCTTCGTGCGGGCGTTCCCAAATCGCCCGCATCGGGGTGTGGCAATAGCACACGTGCGTCATGTCCGAGTTGCGCAGGATTCCTTTGGCGGCGGTGTGGTGGGACGACACGACGACGTCGTACGCGGCGAGGTCGAAGCTTTCGACCGCGGCGGGATAGAACGGGATGAGCAGACGATGGCGGGCCGCAGCGCCGGGAATCCCGTTCAGCCACGACGGCACGATGCGGTCGGCAAGCGACGCCGGTCCGAGCGAGGGCGAGTACAGCAGCGCGTAGATCGGCGCGTCGGGGTAGACGGCCGCGATGGCTTCTACGACGCGCTCGGCGCCGCCGCGCTGCACGAGCGGGTCGGAGACGATCGCGACCCGAGGCGCCCGGGCGCTCACGCTGCGGCTCTGCGCAACACGCCGACCACCTTGTCCGCGTGACGCCGCGCGTCAAAACGCAAGGTGGCCGCGCGCGCGGCGGCACCCGCGGCAGCGCGTTGGTCCGGGTCGAACACGTATGTGAGAATGGCGGCGGCAAGCGCGGCCTCGTCCTCCGCCGGCACGACGAGGCCAGTCACGCCGTGAATCACGGCTTCCGCAGCTCCGCCGTCATCGAAACAGACCGATGGAATCCCTGCGGCCGCCGCTTCGATGATGGTGCGCCCGAACGGCTCGCGCTTGGAACAATTGCAGAGCACGTCGATCGCGGCGTAGGCCGCGCGCGGGTCGTCGAGCCAACCGATGAAGTGCACGCGCGAACGCAACCCCAGGGCATCGGCCAGCGCGCGAAGCTCTTCGAGGAAGTCCGCGTCGCGGAAGACGGGCGCGCCGACGATCGCGAACTGCACCGAGGCTCGCGCGCACACGCGCGCCGCCGCGCGCAAGAAACGATCGTGGCCTTTCCAGCGGTTGATCCTGCCCACGATCGCCACGACCGGCTCGTCGCCGCCGATGCCGAGGTCGCGCCGCGCTTCGGTGCGGTCCGGCAAGGCGCCATACGAGTTTACGTCGAGCGGGTTTTCGATGACGACGGTGTCGGGCAGGGCGTAGGCGCGCGCCACCGCGCGCGAAATGGCGATGCGCTCCTGCGAGCAACCGGCGGCGATCATGCGCAGCGCAGTGCGCGACGACCCTTCGAGGATATCGCGCAGATGCACGACGCATGGCAAGCCGGCGATTCGCGCTGCTGACGCGGCGACCAAGTGAGCTTTGACGGTGTTCGTATGGACGACGTCCACACCCCAGCACTGGAAGAGCCGCGCGAGGTGAAACGCTGCCGCCGGCAGACGAACGGCGGCGCGCAGCGTCGGTCGCTCTCGCGTCGATTGAGCAAGCGCCGGAGGTATCGGGACGATCTCCACACGGTAGCCGCGGGCGCGCAGCGATTGCGCGTAGCGGCCGTCCTCGAACAGCACGACCGTCGGCAGCACGTCCAAGGGCAGGTGATCGAGCAGCAACGCGAGACTGCGCTCGGCCCCTCCGGCTTCGCTCCCCCGTTGATCGACGAACGCTACGCGGAGCATTGCTGGGCCAACGGTTGCATGCCGGTCAGCGCGGCGAGTTCGCGAGCGATGTTGGGCCACGCGAAGTGCGCGAGCGCCCGAGCGCGCGCCGCGGATCCGAACGCCGCCGCGCGCGCGCGGTCACACAACAGCGTTTCCAGCGCCAAGCCGATTGAGCGCGGGTCGTTGCCGTCCGTCAGCAGCCCCGTGTGGCCGTCGACGATCGCGTCCTCCGCGCCGGTCTCGCGCCCGCCGACCGACGGGAGGCCCGCCATCGCCGCCTCCAGGTACACGATGCCAAAGCCTTCGGTGTCGTCACCGACCGATCGCGCCGGCATGGCAAAGCACCAGGCTTGCGCGTATGCTTCCCGCAGGGCCGCATCGTCGACGGCGCCGAGAAAAGCGACCCGGTCGGCCACGCCCAAGCGAGCCGTTTCCGCTTCAAGCGCGGTTCGATACGGTCCGTCGCCGGCCACGACGTAGCGAACCTGGGGGATGCGTTCGCGCAGCGCGGGCAGCGCCTGGATCACTCGATCGAATCCCTTGCGCGGCACGAGCCTGCCCACAGACAGAATCGTCGGAACGCTCGCAGGCCGGCGGACGAGCGGCCGCGCCTCGACCCCACAATTCAGAACGGCTACGTCGCGTCGCACCCCGGCCGAACGCAAGAGGTCGGCGGTGCAGCGGCTGTTGGCCGCGATGAGATCGGCGCGAGCCGCGACCGTTCGCAGCAACCCGACTCGCCACGGCGGTCCGTGCGGCCGGATCTCCGTCCCATGCGCGAGCACGGTCAGGTGACCGCCCGCTCGGCCAGGCGCATAGGCAGCGATCAGCCCCGCGGGCAGCCACGAACCCGCGATGGTGAACCCATCGTCGACCGCAGCGCGTGCAAGTGCGAGCGCTCGCTTGGCTGCGACGATGCGGCCGATCCTCGTCGAGCCCGTGAAGCGAAAAACGGGCAAATCGAGCCGAGCATCGTGCTCGCGCGCTCCGGCCGATGCCGGCGCCACCACGGCGACGGCGTGGCCGCCGGCGTGAAGTGCGGCAGCGAGGGACGCGCAATAGCGCTGGATTCCGCCGATTCGCGGAGGAAAATCAAAGGTGATCAAAACCGGCATCCGGCGCTCACATTCCCGCACGCATTCTCTAACGAACACCAAGTATAGTACGGCGTGGTTCCGGCACGCAGTGATGCAACGCACACTCGTCCAAAATGGTCTTCGCATGGGATGAGTCCGCGCGTGCGGGTTGAAGGAACGGCGCTCGTCGTATGGGCGCATCATCGCTGAGTCCTACCGCACTCCACAGGTAGGCACGCGGATACGCTGTCGAAGGGGGGACAGTGTATGAGCTATTTCAAGAAACCGATTCGTACGGTCGTCGTCGAAGAACAAACCCTCTTCGGCAAGGCGCTCTGCGACATTCTCTCGTCCGACAACGACGTCACGGTCGTTGCGGAAACACCGCATCTCGATTCGGTGGATATCCCCGAGCTCGATCCAGATCTGATCGCGCTCGACGTCGACGTGCCATCCGTCGATCTCGGCGAAACGATCCACCATTGTCGCGAACTCGCGCCGCGCGCGCACATCATCGTGCTTTCGATGCGCATGCAGCCCGAAGCCCTTCAATCGTGTCTCGCGGCGGGCGCCGATGGCTACTTCGTCAAGGACGCTGACGCGCGCGAATTCATCCGCGCCGTGAAGACCGTCACGAACGGCGAGACCTACGTGGACCCTCGAGTCGCCGGCGCAATCCTGCGAAGGCGTGGCGCCACAAACCACCGCGCCGAGCTCAACGAGCTCTCCGCGCGCGAAATCGAGGTGCTGCGCCTCATCGCCGAAGGCCTCTCCAACAAGGAGATCGGCAACCGGATGCAGCTCTCGCACAAAACCGTGAAGAATCACGTCAGCAACATTTTGTCGAAGTTGAACATCTCCGCGCGCACGCGCGCCGCCGTGCACGCGCTGAAAGTGGGCCTGATCTAGGAGGCCCCAGGTTGGAGAGGTCGAGTTTGCTCGACCTGGATTTTCGGTTGGCTAAAGCCGACCGCTCCAAGTAGCGTTACGCGTCGGTCGGCTAAAGCCGACCGCTCCAAGTAGCGTTACACGTCGGTCGGCTAAAGCCGACCGCTCCAAGTAGCGTTACGCGCCGGTTGGCTAAAGCCGACCGCTCCAATAGCGTTACGCGTCGGTCGGCTAAAGCCGACCGCTCCAAATAGCGCTCGGTCGGCTAAAGCCGACCGCCCCAATAGCGTTACGCGTCGGTCGGCTAAAGCCGACCGCTCCAAATAGCGTTACGCGCCGGTTGGCTAAAGCCGACCGCTCCAAGTAGCGCTCGGTCGGCTAAAGCCGAGGCAGTGGCCCACGAGCGGCTAGGCCACTTGTCGCGACGGCCGTGGTGCACGTGCCTCTGCCTGCGCCGAGCGGCTCGCGCTACGATGTGCAAACCTGTCGAGCTCGAGCCGATTCTTCCTCGGCCGCGAATGTGAGCATGACCGTGAAGTTGGCTGTAACGCTGTCGCTGGTAATCGCGATGTTGCTTGTGGGCGCCCCGCGCGCGCTCGCCTCGCTGCATCCGGGCGATAAGATCGCCATCCTCGTCTACAATCATCCGGAACTCTCGCTCCCCTCGGCCTCCATCGACGCTGACGGCGAAGTGACGATGCCGCTCGCGGGCGGCGTGGACGCGAAGAACCTCGACGCCCAGCGGCTGGCGCGCCGAATCGAGGCCGCGCTCGCGCCGTACGTGCGCAGGCCCGCGGTGAACGTCACGGTCTTGTCACAGGTCCAAAGCGTCTTCGTGTCTGGCGGGCCCGGCGGAATCATCAGTTACCAGCCCGCGGAAGGCCTGAATGCCGCCGTCGGCGGACTTCAAGTGGGCTCGGCGGTCGATCTTCGCAACGTCAGGCTGCTGCGCGATGGCCATCAGTTAGGGCCGTTCGACGTCGTGCAGTTGGCAGCCGCCGGCCAGCCCGGCCCAACGCTGCAGCCCGGCGACACGCTGGAGCTACCGAATAAACCCGTGGCCGTGACCGTTCGCGGTGAGGTCGCCAAGCCGGGAATCGCCTACCTCGAAGCCGGGCAATCGCTTGCTGAGGCCGTCACGCAAGTAGGGGGCACGGTCGTCGGCGCGGCCGCTGACGATGCGGTGTTAGAGCGAAACGGCGAGCGCAAGGTGGTCGCGCTCGGGGGCGGCGACGTCAGCGAGCCAGCGCAGAACGGCGACGTGTTGATCGTCTCCCCTGCGGTGCACGTATCGGTCATCGGCATGGTGCAAACGCCGGGCGAGGTCACGCTGCATCAGAACTACACGCTCTTGGCTGCGCTGTACTACGCGGGCGGACCGACGAAATACGCGGACCTCCGCAGCGTCTCGGTCGTGCACGCGGGCGTGAAATCGACCTATGACATCACGCGCCTGACGCACGGCGACATCAATCAGAATCCGGCCGTCGATGACGGCGACGTGGTGTTCGTTCCCGAAGGCCACAAGATCGATTTCCGCCTGATCTTCGAGGCGCTCACCGCGGGTCGCTGGATCTTCGGGCCGTAGCGGCTGCGATGGATACCGTCCGTTTCGTGTTTCGCGAGAGGAGAACGTACCGGCGCGTCCGGCGCCTCGTGCACGCCGCGCTCGCCGCCGTTGCGCTCGTGGCGGCTGCGCCGGTCCTGATCGCCGCCGGCATCGCCATCGCGCTCGATGACGGGTTTCCACTGCTTTTCCGGCAGCAGCGCGTCGGCCGCTTCGGCCGCATCTTCACGATGTACAAGCTGCGCACGATGAAACGCAGCGCGTGTTGCGACGCGCTCTCGCCGTCAGCCACGCGCGACCCGCGCGTCACCCGCATCGGCGAATGGTTGCGCAGGACGTCGATCGACGAACTCCCGCAGCTGATCAACGTTCTGCGGGGCGACATGGCGCTGGTGGGGCCACGGCCCGAGATGCCGATGGTTGTCCGCACCTATCAACCCTGGCAGCATCTGCGGCACCTCGCCGAGCCCGGCATCACCTGCATCTGGCAGACCGCCTGCAGGTCGACGATCCCACTGGCGCGTCCGGAAGCGACGCAGATGGATCTCGAGTACATCCGGCGCGCTTCGGCCCTCACCGACAGCGTGCTGCTCGCGCGGACGATCGCCGTGGTCATCTCGATGCGCGGGGCCTATTGATCGACATGCCTGCAAAAATCTGCATCATCGGCACCGGGTACGTCGGCATGGCCAGCGCCATCGGTCTCGCCGAACTCGGCTGCACCGTCGTGGGCTACGACGTCGCCATCGACCTCATCGCCGGCCTTCGCGCGGGGACCACGCCCTACCACGAAGCGGGCATCGAGGAATCGATTCGGCGCCATCTCGACTCGGGACGCCTTTCGTTCGTGGCCGACCTCGATGCGGCCGTGGACGGCGCCCAGTTTGTGGTCGTCTGCGTCGGCACGCCGGCGCGTCACGACGGCGCCGCGGATTTGAGCGGCCTGAGCAGCGCCGTGGCGGCACTGCGGCGTTCGCGCTTGCGGCGCTCGAGCGTCGTAGTCGTGCGCTCCACGGTGCCGCCTGGCACGAGCGACGGCGTCGCCGAGAGCTTGCGCGGACGGGCCGACGTCGTCTACGCTCCCGAATTTTTGCGCGAAGGTTCCGCAGTGCACGATTTCCTGCATCCCGATCGCATCGTCATCGGAGCTGCGTCGCTGGCCGCGGCGTCGTCGTACGCGCGCTTGTTCGAATCGCTGCAGGTGCCGCTGGTCTTCACCACGCGCCGCAACGCCGAGCTGGTCAAAGCCGTGTCGAACGCGTTCCTGGCGCTCAAGATCAGCTTTGCCAACGAAGTGGCCAACCTGTGCGACGTCCTTGGCGCCGATGCAGAAGACGTCTTGCGCGGCGCCGCGTACGATCGTCGCATCGGCCCGGCCTACCTGGGGCCGGGCATCGGCTTCGGCGGCCCCTGCTTCGAAAAGGATCTGCGCAGCCTCGACCACATCGCCTCCCAAACCGGCATCGATTGCCGGCTCTTCGCGACGACGCTGTCCGTCAACGACCGCCAGCAGCGGCGCGTGGTCGAGATCCTTGCTGAAGAACTCGGCACGCTTGCGGGCGCGCACGTAGGCGTGTGGGGACTGGCCTTCAAACCGGGCACCGACGACGTCCGCGATTCGCTCGCGCTGCGCATTCTCACCGAGCTGCGCCGGCGCGGCGCGACCGTTACCGCATTCGATCCGTCCGTGCATCTCGCGCCCTTACCCGAGGGCTGCACCATCGCGGCGTCCGCGCTCGAAGCGGCGGAAGCCGACGCGCTGCTGGTCCTGACGGAGTGGCCCAGCTTCCGCCAAATCGCGCCCGCAGCGATCGCGGCGCGAGTGCGCCGCGGGCTCGTCGTCGACGGCCGTAACGTGCTCGACGCGCAGCGCATCGTCGCAACGGGCCTACGCTACCGCGGCATCGGCCGCACGGCCGAGCCGCGTCCAGAACGGCTCGTCGCCGCGGTCTAAGAGAGGTCAAGAAACGGTCATGGATCTGATCCAAGCTTTGGACGTGCTCTGGCGGCGGCGTGCCGTCGTGATCGCGATCTTCATCATCGGCGTTGCGGCCGGCGCCGCCGCGTTCTTTCTGTTGCCGCACGAGTACGAGGCAAAATCGTCGGTGCTCATCGTCAACACGACGGTCGGGCGAGATCCCTCGATGAGCAATCTCGACATGCCGTCATTTCTCGAGAGTTCGAGCGTGCTGAGCCGCGTCAAGCAGCAGCTCGGTCTCGATCAAACGCTGGACGGCATGCGCAAGCAGATCGACGCGACTGTCGATCTCAACTCGAATCTCATGCCGATCGCCTATCGCGACCGCGACCCGCAGGTCGCTGTGAAGGTCGCGAACGGTCTCGCCGACGTGCTGGCGCAATTCTATCGCCAGGTCTCGGCCTCGCGCTTCGACGAGCTGTCGTCGTACCTCAACACGGAGCTCGGCCGCCAACAAGGCAAGCTCGACGATCTCGATCGCAAACTACAACTCGCGATCTCGAAAGATCCATACGCCGGACAGAGCGATGCGGCGGCCGCCATCAGCACCCAGATGCTGACGCTGGACGCGCAGCGCGCGCAGCTCAATGCGACGCTGATGGGGCACGAGGCCCAAGCCGACATGGCGCAGCGGCGACTGACGCAAGTCCTGCCCATAGCCCAGCACGAGGTGCTGCAAAGCGATCCCGCCTACCAAAATCTTGCCGCGCAGGTCGCCAAGGATCAAACGCAGCTCGATTTGGATCGCGCTCAATTCACGGCTCGGTATCCCGGCTTACCGGGTCTCGACGAACAAGTCCAAAGCGAGAAAAACGCGCTCGCCCAGACGGCGCAGGCGACTGCTTCCGGCACCCCCGCGGCCAGCGCGACCTACGCGGCGGCGCTCGCCGCGAAAGATCAGATCGACGGCACCGTCGCCGGCGATCGGGCGCAGCTCGACGCGGTCAACGCGCAAATCGCGCAAGCACAGGGCGACCTCGATCAGATGCCGTCGACCGGCGTCGAGATCGCGACGCTGCGCCGCCAGCGCGACGCGGCGGAGGCGTCGTACCAATGGCTGTTCCAGCAGCGCACGGCGACGCTGGCGCAGCAGGCAGAAGCGGCGACGATCGGATCCGTGGTCGTCGTCGACCGGGCAGTCGACGCGCAAAGCGTGATCGCGAAGCACGCGGCGTTTCTGGCCATCGGGGCAGTTTTGGGCTTCATCGTCCTCGGGCTCTCGCTGCCATTCCTCGTGGAGATGACGGACAGGAGTCTGCGGACGCTGACCGCGATCGAAGGTCTGTACGGAAAACCCGTCATCGCGGCGGTGGGTCGCCGCTTTGGGAGCGTAGCATGAACCAAACCCTCTACCGGCAGTTCCATGTCCTGCGCGCGAGCATCGAGTCGCAAACGCCGTCGCCGGCGGTTCTGCTCATCAGTTCGGCCTTGCCGCAGGACGGCGCGAGCGACGTCGCGCTCGGCTTGGCGCGCGCGCTTGCGGAAGTCAAGTATGCGACGGCCATCGTCAGCGCGCGGCCGGCGCGCTCAGCGTCGCTCGAGACCATCGGTCGCCGCGCGCTTCGATCCAAGAACGGTCAAAACCATGTCGCGACGGCAAACCTCGAGCGGTTTACGATCGGCGACGACGGCGCTCCGCTGTCGGCGACGCGCGTGCGCCAGCTCGTCGAGGATTTTCGCCGGCGATTCGACTTCGCCATCATCGAGGCAGGCGAGATTCTCCCAGACGCGCTGCCGTTTGCGCGGCACGTGAACGGCGTCGTCCTCTCGGTGCGAGTGGGCCGGGTACCCAGCGCTGCCGATCAGATGGCCGTGGATGCGCTGGACCGCGCCGGCGCCAAGATCCTGGGCGTCGTCGCGGTGGACGCGCCGAAATCCGGCGGCCTCCCGATTCCTCCGCTCGACATGCCAGCGATCGCAGCAGTGCCCGGCGGTATGACCGAGCAGCTGCGTGCCGAGGCGCGCGCGTCAAATTGAACGTCGCGCTGATCGCGCCGCGCTTCCCGCCATGCTACGATGGCGCGGGCGACCACGCGGAACACATCGCAGAGGCCCTGACGGCGGGAGGCAACCGCGTGCTGGTGCTCACCGAAGGCGACGAGCGCCGGCACGCCGCGCCGTACGAGGTCCGCAGCGTCGGGCAAAGCTGGAACGCCCGGGCGATCCGCAAGGCCAGCGGCTGGGTTTTCGCATTGCCGGCCTCGGCCATCTTGATCGAATACACGCCGTTCAACTTTGGGGCGAGGTCGATGGCTCCGCTCGCATTGAGTTACGCAGCGCGCATCCGCGACGTGCCGGTCGGCACGTTCGCCCATGAGGTCTTTTACCCGCCAGGTGCAGCCGTCGTTCGCGGGCGCGCGAAGAGCCGCTTGCTGGCCATACGCGATCGAATGGTATTGTCGAACTCGACCGCCGTTTTTGTCGCCGATGACGAACACCGGCGGCGCATCGTGACGAGGTGTCCGGCGCTTGGCCCGCGGGTGTTCGTCGTGCCGATCGGCGCGAACATCGAACCGCGGGCGGCGGCCGCATGCAAACCGGACCACGCTGCCGCCCGCCGCCGCGTGCTGGCGTTCGGCGTCGTCATGCCGCGAAGGCGCATCGAGCTGCTCGTGCGCGCGCTCGCGAAGCTCGTCGAGCGCGGCATCGACGCGGAGCTGCTGGTTGTCGGCCGGATATTCGACGCCGGCTACGCCGCGCGGTGCGACGCGCTGGCCCGCGAACTCGGGCTGCAAGACCGGGTGCAGCTCTGCGGCGCGCTCCCGGCGGCGGATGTGTCGGCCGCCATGCAGACGGCCCACGCCGCCGTGCACGCGGCGGAGCAGGGAGCCGTCGCTTCGAGCGGCGCGCTGCTGGCGGTGCTCGCACATGCCGTTCCGACCGTGGTCGTCTCGACGCCGTTCGACGATCGAGCGTTCTTCGAGTGCGCGATCTTCGCGCGGCCAGAGCCGGCTGCGATCGCGGATGCCTTGGCAGGCATCTTGAGCGACCGCGCGCGCGCCGCCGCGCTCGGCAGCTTGGGCCAAACGCTATACGAGCGCAGATTCCGATGGGAACGGAGCGCAGGCGCGGCGCTCGCGCACCTCGCCCGCGAGGAACGGTTCGCACGTGCAGCAGGTTATTAGGGCGCCGACCCATCTCACCGGCGCGGTCTTCGCGATCGTCGCAGTCCTCGCCGCGGCACTGGGGATCGCCGTCGCCGTCGGCTCGTACGCGGGCATCGGGGCGGTGCTGTTCGCCGCCGTGCTCTTGTGGTCTGCGCTCGCGTGGCGCTTCGGCGTCATCGCCCTGCTGCTACTCGCTTGCGTCGATGGAATCATCAAGCACGTCGCGCCTTCGACCGGCACGTACCTTCTCAAGGACATCATCCTCGTGGTCGTTGCGTTGGGCATGCTCGTCTGGGTGGCGGTCGATCCGGAGCACCATCCGCGGGGGCGCTGGTCGGGCGCGTGGCCGTGGATGTTGTATTTCGGCTTTCTTCTTTCGCAAGCGTTCGCGCCCGCAAATGGGGTCAGTACCGCCCTGGCCGGCTTTCGCGCTCACGCGCTGTTCGCGCTGCTGTTCGTGATCGGGGTCATCTATTTCGACAGCGCTCGGCGCTTCGTGGGTACGGCCAACGCCGTCATCGGCGGGATCGCGCTGGCCGCGCTGGCCGGCGTCATCCAGTTCGCGATGGGCGCCGCCTGGCTGCGTCTATCGAGCGGGCTGGCCGCGGCAAGCCTGCACTATGCGACCTATCTTCCGGCGGCGACCAATCTCATGGGCGGCTCCGTTCTGATGTACCGAGCCTACGGCACGTTGGTGGATCCTGCCGCGCTCGGCTTGGCGTGCGGAGTGGGCATCCTGTTTTCCGCGGCTGCGCTCGCGCGCGCTTGTGGGCTGGGTCGCCTCGCGTTGTTGGGCGCGATGCTGGTGATGGGCCTCGGCCTGCTGTTCTCGGGCTCGCGCGCGGGCGTGATGGGAACGGTCGTCGGGATGGCGGCGCTCGCGCTGCTGTCGCTGTCGCACCGTTCGATGCGCGTCGTGGCATATCTGGGCATCGCATTCGTTCTCGTCGCGCTGCCGCTGGCGGCGAGGGTGAGCGGGGGCGCCGTGGAAGAGCGGCTGCTGAGCCAGCAGTCGGCCGCGTACGCGGCGGCCACGCGCGAACGAGCCAACGATATCGCTCTCGCCGCGCTGCCGCGGCGACCCTTCGGTGCCGGACTCGGCACGACCGGAGCCGGCGGCATCTTCAGAAACGCCGGCGGCGGCCCCCTTGCACTCGACAACGTCTACTTCGCGTATCTGTACGAGACCGGTTTCGTTGGCCTCGCGCTGCTGGTGCTCGTCCAAGCCAGCATCCTGGTGCTCACCCTCAAGTGCGCGCTCGTCGCTCCGGAGCTCGCGGTGCGCGCGACGTATGCGGGAATGGCTGCCGCTCAGGTCTCGTTGCTTGCCGCGGCGTTCTTGACCCAGGGCGCATTCGATTACGCGCCGGTCGCGCAGATCTTCTGGTTGTTTTCGGGAGCGGTGGCGTTGCCGCAGCGCGTTTCGAGCGGCGCCTGATGAAGGCCGTCATCGTGGGGCACGCGCCCATCCGCTCCGCAAATCGCACGGTCTACCGCAAACTGGCGGCGTCCGGCGTCGACGTGTGCGTCGTCGTGCCGTCATCGTGGAAGAGCGCGTTCGGCTCGCTCGAGCCGGAACCCGAGTCCGATGCTTCGGGCATTCGTGTGGTCGCGCGGCCCCGCCGCGGGCTGTCGCATTCGAACTGCTACTGGCTGGCTGGCTCGCTCGACGACGTGCTCGAGCGCGGCGAGCGCGGCGCGGTCTATGCCGACGAAGATCCGGCCGGCTTCGCCGCGGCGCAAGCTGCGCGCGCCGCACGGCGAGCGGGCTACGGTTTTGTGTTGCTCGGGATTCAAAACATCTCCAAGCGCTATCCGCCGCCATTCTCCGCGTTGCAGCGCTGCGCGTTCCGAACCGCGCGCGCCGCGGTCGCCACGACCGAGCAAGCTTCGCGGGTGCTGCGCAGCCGCGGGTTCGACGGGCCGACGATCGTGATGCCCTTCGCAACCGATCTCGCGCCGCTGGCGCCGCACCTTCGGGCCCAGATCCGCTCGAGGTTGAGCGCGGGAGCCTGCAGCGCCGACGATCCGCTCGTCGGCTTCGTGGGCCGGCTGGTGGACGAAAAAGGCGTGGATGTGTTGCTTCGCGCGCTCGCGCAGCTCGACGGCGTTCGTTGCGTGGTGGTGGGCGATGGTCCGCAGCGTGCTCGGCTCGAGATGCTGGCGTCACGCCTCGGGATCGCGGGCCGCACGTATTTCCTGGGCGCGCTCGCTCCGAGCGACGCAGCTCGCACGATCGGCGCCCTGGACGTGATGGTGTTGCCGTCTCGGACGACGCGCACCTGGTCCGAGCAGTTCGGCCGCGTGCTGATCGAGGCGATGGCTTGCGGAGCGCGTGTCGTGGCGAGCAAGAGCGGAGCGATTCCCGAGGTCGTCGGCGATGCAGGGCTGCTCGTCGCCGAAGACGATGTGGACGGTTTCGCGCGGGCGATCGCGGGCATGCTCGATCGCGGCGCTGCCAACCGATGGGCGCGCAAGGGCCTCGAGCGCGTCGCGAAGCGCTATTCCACCGACGCGGCTGCCGCGGCGCTGCATCAGGCGCTCGCGCTTGCGGCGGGGAGTCCGGCGTGCTGACGGCGGCGTATGGCAGCGAGCAAAGCGCCGCCGCCGGCACGCTGGTCCGGCGCGTCGCCACTCGGACGTTCGGAACATACGATCTCGGCGCGCGGATCCGCTATGCCGCCATCGAGCGCGAGCTCGCCGCATTGGCGCCGGCGCCGCCTTCCGTACTGGATGCGGGTTGCGGGCGCGGGCCGCTCTGTTTTGCGATGCGCCGGCGCTGGAGGCGGGCCCGCATTGTGGGCGTGGACCCGGATGCCGAACTGATCGATCACTGCCGGCGGCTGCAGGCAGCGACCATAAGCTCTGCATCCCCCATCCACTTCGAGCGCCGCGCGCTGCCTGCGGACCTCGGCGAGCGCTTCGCGCTCGTCACGTGCGTCGACGTTCTCGAACACGTCGAGGACGATGCGGCTTTTCTCGCGGGCCTCGCCGCGCTCACCGACGCGGGCGGCACGCTCGTGATGCACACGCCGGCCGTTCCGAAGCGCCGCTACATCGCGTCCTTCGAAGAACAGCACGATCACGTGCGCCCCGGCTACGCTCCCGAGCGACTGACGGCGCTGCTCGGCCAAGCGGGCTACAAAAATATCCGACTGCGTCACACGTTCGGTGCCGCTGGCGCAGTCGCGTGGGAAGGTTTTGCGCTGGCGCGCCGCGGCCGCTTGATTTCGCGGGCCGCTCTGCCGCTTTGGTACGCGCTTGCCGCGCTCGACGGGCTGAGCGCTCATGTCGCCGGCAACGGTCTCTTGGCCGTTGCCCGCAAGAGAGGATAGCATTATGGCCGTGGTCGTGACTGGCGGCGCCGGATTCGTCGGAAGCCATCTGGTCGATCGGTTCGTGCGCGCCGGAGCGCACGTCGTCATCCTCGACAACTTGATCTCCGGCAATCTGGCGAACGTCGCGCACGCGATCTCATCCGGAAGGGCGACCTTCGTCTACGCCGATGCCGCTGCCGGCGCCGCGCAGCTCGGCTCGCTGCTCGGCGATGCCGCACGCGGCCGGATCAGCGCGATCTACCACTTGGCGTCGCCCGCGAGCCCCGAGGCCTACGGTGCGCACCCGTGGGAAACGCTGGCCGTCAACGCCGTGGGCACCATGTCCATGATCGAGATCGCGCTCGAACATCAGGCGACCTTCGTCTTCGCGTCGACGTCCGAAATCTACGGCGATCCGCTGGTCCATCCGCAGCCGGAATCCTACTTCGGCAACGTCAATCCCATCGGGCCGAGAGCGTGTTACGACGAAGGCAAGCGCTTCGGGGAGGCGGCCGTCTCCGTGGCCGCCGCTCGCCGAGGGCTCGACGCTCGGATCGTGCGCATCTTCAACTGCTACGGCCCCAGGATGGAGCTCGGCGACGGCCGGTTGATCCCCGCGCTCGCCGCCGCCGCTTTCCGTCGCGCGCCGATGCCCATCTTGGGATCCGGCACGCAGACCCGCTCGCTCACGTACGTTGACGATCTGATCGACGGCATGCTCTTGGTGGCCGGCTGGCGGCCACTCAGCCTGACGCCGGTGAACCTGGGCAGCACGGACGAGCGCAGCGTCTTGGAGATCGCCCGCGTCGTGGCAACGGTTGCGGGCGTGCCCTATTGCGTGGAACACCATCCGGCCCGGCCAGAAGACCCGCGGCGGCGCTGCCCCGACATCGCCCTCGCGCGATCGCTCGGCTGGGAGCCCACGACGCCGTTGGCCGTCGGGCTGGGGACGACGTACGAGTGGTTCGCGCGCGACGCGCTCGCGCATGCGTAGCGCCGCGGTGCTTCAACTTGCAAATCGCGTGCAGCGCCGCTTGGCGCGCTCCAAGAGCGCCGTGGCACTGGCTGTCTTGGTGAGAAACCAGTGTTCGTGCATCATCAAGTACCATCTCGCCCCCAGCCCCGACCTCGCGCGCAGCGGCGAACTGCTGCTCGCGCGCATGGTCGCGCCGCAATCTTCGACGTTCGTCGATGTAGGAGCAAACGTGGGCGACTGGATCGCGTGCTGTTTCGCGTTGCGGCCGCGCGACCGGCGCGCGCTCCTGTTCGAGCCGTCCCGTTCGGCTCTCGAGGCGCTGGCGCGCCGCTTCGCTGGCCTCGCGGATATCGAGATCGTCGGCGCCGCCGTGTCCGACGAGCCGGCTGACATGCTCTTTTACGAAGAAGCGCACGCCGGCCAGCACGCGTCGCTGGTGGCCGGCTGCACCGAACGCGGCGCCGTCGAGCGGGTGGTGCCGGCGACGACGCTGGACGGCGAGCTCGAGCAACGCGGCTGGGATCGAATCGATTTCTTGAAGATCGACGCCGAGGGCTACGATTTGCGCGCGCTTAAGGGCGCCGCCGGCTTGTTCGATCGCGCGAAAATTGGCGTCGTGCAGTTCGAGTACAACAAGCCCTGGCGTCAAGCCGGCAGCACGCTGGCGGACGCTCTTGCCTTTTTCCGGCAGCGCGCCTATCACGCGTTCCTGCTGCGGCACGATGGCTTATTCGAGTTCGATTATAGCCGGTATGGCGAGTATTTCGAGTATTCGAATTTCGTCGCGGTTGCGCCCGACGTGCTTCCGCAACTGCGCCCCGCGGTGAAGGGGCGCGTTTGACGGTTTTGGACGCGGCTACGATCGCACCGCATCAGCACCGGATGGCGCGGCAAGTCTTCGCCAACACGCTCGCCTCGCTTACCGGCAACACGGGCTCGCTCGTCATCGGCCTCGTGATCACGCCGTACCTCATCGTGCGCCTGGGACTCGCGACGTATGGGTTCTGGGCGGTCGTGAGCAGCCTCGTCCTCTACGTCGGCGTCATGGATTTGGGTTTGGAAACGACGTTCGTCAAATGCGTGGCCGAGTATGCCGTCACCGGCCAGCGAACGCGTGTGCGCCAAGTCGTGACGTTCGGCGTGTACTTCTACGTGATGTTGAGCGTCCTGCTGGGGACGCTCGCGACGCTTGCGGCGCCGCTCGTGATCCGCTGGATGCGACTGCCTCCGGATCTCGCGGCCCAAGGACCGCGCGTGCTGGGCTTCGTCGTGGGTGCCTATTTCTTGTCGAGCGCAGCCGGCGTCATCGGTTCGCTGCTGAGCGGACTCGGCTACTTGCGCATCGTCTCGTTGGCGACGTTCATCAGCCGCGTCGCCTACGGAACCGCCGCAGTCGTCCTGTGCGCCCTCCATTTCGGCATCGACGCGCTGGTTGCCGCGACGTTCGTGCAAACGGCCGTCCTCGCCGTGTGCTGCTATGCCGCCGCGAGACGCCTGTTCGGCGCGATCTTCTCGAATCCGTTGCGGCTCGAGCGCCGCATCATCAAGCGCCTCTTCTCGCTCGGCGGCTGGATCCAGCTCAGCAATCTTTCGAGCAGCATCACGATGGAGACGAACCGCCTGCTCATCGCGATCTTCGTCCAGGTGTCGGGCGTGACGTACTACGAGATCGCCAACAAGTTGGCGCGGGCCGTGCGCGCGTTGCCGCTCAACTTCATCATGGCGCTGCTGCCGGCCGTTTCGGCGCTCGATGCGGCAGGTCAGTCGGATTCGTTGAACGGCATCTACGTCCGCGCCTCGCGCTATGTGAATTGCGCGACGGTCGCCGGCATCGGTCTGCTCATCGCCGCGGCCTCGCCCATCGTGCGGTTGTGGATGGGGCGCGACTACCCGGGCGTGCCGACGATCATCGCGGTGGTCGGCATCGCGTACATCGCGATCAATCTCACCGTGGTCGGCACCACCGTTCTCCGCGCCATCGGCATGCCGCGCTACGAATCGTACTACATGCTGTGTTGGGCGGCGGTCAGCGTCGGCGTCATGGCCGCCCTCGCGCCGCGCTACGGAATGGCGGGCATCCTCGTCGGCATACTCAGCGGCGCGGTTTCGAGCAGCGCGTTCTTCTTGTGGCTCTTCCATAGACTCCGGCGGCTTCCGTTCGTGTCCGGATTCGCCGCCTGGTTCGCGCCGCTTGCGGCCGCCGTCTGCTGCTCGATCGCGGGCGTATGGGCCGTCGGCACGCGGCTCCCTCCGTTCGGCGCCGGGCGCGGCGGAGCGTTCGCGGCGACGGTCGTCGACGCGCTCGCGTATTCGCTGATCTTCGTCGCCGCGCTCGTGCTCTTGCGGTATTTCAACGCCGACGATCTCGCGCTGTTCCGGCGTGTGCTGCCCGGCGTGCTGCACAAGGCGCCTGCCGCGCCCGTGCCGATCGAACGCGTCGCCAGCTGATCCGCGCCGACCTTCAGTTCTTGCTGTGCGCGACCGAAGGTCGCCGTTCTGGCCGAGCGTACGCTCGGCCCCGTCGTCGAGCTTCGCTCGAGCACTGCATGACGGTGCGTGAGGAGGCATCGCGCGTCGCTTGGCACAAACGCTTCCTCGTCAAAAGCGCCAAACGGAGGTATGCATTTGGCTTCGTCGACCGCGCCCAACGCCGCTCGCGGCCTCGAGCTCACCTGGCGAGGCATCGTGCTCGGCGCCGCCATCACCCTCGTCTTCACGGCTGCCAACGTTTATCTGGGACTCAAGGTTGGCTTGACGTTCGCGTCGTCGATTCCGGCGGCCGTGATCTCGATGGCGGTGCTGCGCATTTTTTTCAAGAACGCCACGATCTACGAGAACAACATCGTGCAGACCGTGGCGTCGGCGGCCGGTACGCTGTCCGCCATCATCTTCGTGCTCCCCGGACTGGTCATGATCGGCTGGTGGACGGGCTTCCCGTACTGGCAATCGTTCGCCATCTGCGCCGTCGGCGGCATTCTGGGCGTCATGTACAGCGTGCCGCTGCGGCGGGCGCTGGTCTCGCAATCCGACCTGCCGTATCCCGAAGGCGTCGCCGCCGCCGAAGTGTTGAAAGTCGGCGTCGGGTCTCGCGCTGCAACCGCCGAGTCAGTCGAAGAAAACAAGCGCGGGCTGATCGCGCTCTCGGTCGCGGCGCTTGGATCGGCGGGCTTTGCGGTGGTGGTTGCATCACGCGTCTTCATCGACACGCTCGCGGGTTACGTTCGAGTTGGCGCTGGTGCGACCGGTTTCGGCTTAGCGCTGTCGCTGGCGCTCGTCGGAGCCGGTCATCTCATCGGCTTGTCGGTCGGTCTTGCGATCCTTGCGGGACTCGTCATCGCGTGGGGCGTGCTCACCCCGCTGCTCACGGCGCTGCATCCGGCGGCCGGGGCGCCGGCCGACGTCGCGCTCGCCGTGTGGGCGCACCAAGTGCGGTTCATCGGCGCCGGTACGATCGGCGTCGCCGCGCTGTGGACGCTCGGGCGGCTCGTCAAGCCGGTCTACACCGGCATCGTGTCATCGATCGCGGCCTCGCGGCAACGCGCCCTGGTGCAGGGCCGACAAGAAGCGCTGCCGATCACGGAGCGCGATCTGCCGATCGGCACCGTAGCGCTCATCAGCCTCGCGTGTTTCGTGCCGCTCGCGCTCCTGTTTGCGATGTTTCTTCAGCATAGCGCGATCGCGCCGCTGACCATCCCGCTCGTCGTCGCGGGCGTAATCTACGTCGTGCTGGCCGGCTTCTTTGTCGCGGCCGCATGCGGATATATGGCCGGCCTCATCGGATCATCGAACAGCCCGGTGTCAGGGCTCGCGATCCTGAGCATCATTGGCGCGTCACTGCTCTTGCTCGTCGTCGCCAAGACTGCAGGCGCGACCGGAGCGCCCGCGCTCGTCGCCTATGCCCTGTTCGTCACTGCGGTTCTGTTGAACGTGGCGACGATTTCCAACGACAACCTTCAGGATCTCAAGACCGGTCAGCTCGTCGAAGCGACGCCGTGGCGCCAGCAGGTGTCCTTGATCGCCGGCGTGATCTTCGGCGCGATTGTCATCCCGCCGATTCTCGATGTGCTGAACAAAGCGTACGGCTTCAACGGCGGTCCGCACGCATTGCCCGCGCCGCAGGCGACGCTCATCTCCGCGCTCGCGAAAGGCGTCATCCAGGGTCAGATCAACTGGGGACTCATCGGCATCGGCGCGCTGATCGGCGTCGGAGTCATCGCCGTCGATGAAGTGCTGCGCAGGACCACGCGTCAGCAGCTGCCGCCGCTCGCGGTTGGACTCGGGATCTACTTGCCTGCGGCGACGACGTCGGCGGCCGTGCTCGGCGCCGTGGTCGGCTGGGCGTACAATCGGTGGGTGAAGACGCGGCCGAACGGCGAGGTCGCCAGACGCCTCGGCGTGCTCGTGGCCTCCGGTTTGATCGTCGGCGAAAGTCTATTCGGCGTCCTGCTTGCGGGCATCATAGTCGCAACCGGGAACTCGACGCCCTTCGCGATCGTCGGCGACTCGTTCCAGCGAACGTCGGTGGTTCTCGGCGCGGTCGCGTTCGCGATCGCGATTTTCGCGCTCTACCGCTGGAGCGCGCGCCACGCGCAGCGCATGCGGACATGACCGCAGGTCGACCAAGGTCGACCTCTACAGGGACGGGCGCAACGCGGCGGCAAGGACGGCGGCGGCGAGCCGCGCGCAGCGCGGCCCTTCCCGAGCGAGCCATGGCAAATCGCGCCACGCGCGCACGTCGATCAGCGCGGCCCCGGGTCGCAGCCACGATGCCGAAATCTCTCGCTGCGGCGTGTCCAACACGACGCGAACGGCCGCCACCCGGCTCGCGCGAATCAAACCCGTTTCCATGTCCACGCCGACATAGCCGCGCCGCGACCACGCCGCTCGCTCCGCACCCGTCAGCATCGCCGGCGACGTGACCATCGGTCGCGCGTCGGGTTCCAAATCCAGCTCGCGGGCAGCCCGTTCCAGCGCCGCGACAAGACTTGCGTCGCAGATCAGCGTCGTGCCGTCCGGTCGCAAGACCTCGTGCGGCACCAACACCGTGCCGGTCAGAACATCGGGGTGCAACGCGCCCGCCAGGCCGAAACTCAGCGCGACGTCACCAAGCGAGACATTTCCGAGTTTTGAGAGAGCGACGCCGGATTCGACCACGCGCACGCCGGGCGCGCCTCGTCGCGCCGCGCGTGCCTCCATCCCGGTGGCGGCTACCACGATCAGCGTCGCTGCGTCAAGCGACGTAGCCGTTCTCTCGATACCACGCGACGGCGCGCCGCAGCGCTTCGCGCGCGCCTCCCGAGCGGAAGCCAAGCTCGCGAACCGCTTTCGCGCAATCCACGTGCATGCGCTCGCGCGACATGCGCACTCCCTCGAGCGGCACGGCGGGTTGCGAGCCGGGCCGCAATCGGCACCGGATCTCATCCGCGACGCCGAACGCGACGGCCATCGCATAGGGTACGCGCCAGCGAGGCGCCCGCTTGCCGGTGACGTCCTCGAGCAGCTCCCACACCTGCCGTAACGTGAGATTTTCGCCGCCGATCAAGTATCGTTCACCGGGGCGGCCGCGCTCCAGCGCGAGTACGTGCGCTCGCGCGACGTCCTCGACCGGAACGAGATTGAGCCCGCCGTCCGGCGGACCCGCGAACACCCTGCCCCGCGCGAAGTCCAGCACGAGCCGGCCGGTGGGAGTCGGCTTCCAGTCGCCGGGACCGACGGGTGTAGTCGGCAGCACGATCACGACCGGTACGCGACCGGCGAGCGCGGCGCGCTCTTGGTCGATCTTCGATCGATGATAGGTCGAGTGGCGACCGTCGGCGACGGCCCAGTCATCCTCGGTCGGCAAGCGCCCGTTGCGGGCCGGACCCACGGTGGCCGAGCTCGAGGTGACGACGAGGCGCTCGACCTCCGCGATGCGCGCCGATTCTGCCAACCCGGCCGTTCCAGCGACGTTGATTTCGCGGATGCTGCGCCGGTCGCTCGGCGCGAATGAGTAGAGCGCGGCGCAGTGCACGACGTAGCGGCAGCCGCGCAGAGCGGGCACGAGGTCGCCGGCACGGCGTAGATCTCCGACGACGGTCTCGCAGCCGTCGAGTCGCGAATCGGGCCAGCGGACGAGCGCGCGCACCGGATAGCCGGCCGCGAGCAATCCGCGCAGCACGTGGCTGCCGACAAATCCAGTGGCGCCGGTCAGGAAAACGCGATCAGTTTGCGACGGCAGCCCGCACCATCTCCTTGGCTGAGCTCATCGTAGCAAGCACCGCGGTGGGTTCGTAGCCGCAGTGCGCCATGCAATTCTCGCATTTCGGATGTCGTCCGCGGCCGTACTTCGACCAATCGGTATCTTCCAACAGCTCTCGATAGCTGGACGCATACGGCGCATCGGACATGAGATAGCACGGCCGCTGCCAGCCCAAGACCGAGTACGACGGGATGCCCCACGCCGTGCAGGCGTAGTCGACTTTGCCTTCGAGGAAATCGAGGTAGAGCGGGCTGTGATTGAGCCGCCACTTGTCGCGCTTGCCGCCGGCGAACGCCTCGCGAAAAATCGCTCGCGTGCGTTCTACGCCGAGGAAATGCTCTTGGTCCGGCGCCTTTTCGTACGCGAATCCGGGCGCGATCTGCATCGTGTCGACGCCGAGCTCGTCGTTCAGGAAATCCAGCACCGCGCGGATCGACTTGGCGTCGTCTTGGCCGAAGAACGTGCTGTTCGTCGTGACGCGGAAGCCGCGCGCCTTCGCCTGTTTGACCGCATCCACCGCGATGTCGAACACGCCGTGTCGGCAGACGGACGCATCGTGGCGCTCGCGCAGCCCGTCGAGATGGATCGACCACGCGAAGTAGACCGACGGTTCGAACAGGTCGAGCTTTTTCGTGAGCAGCAGCGCGTTCGTGCAGAGGTAGACGAATTTCTTGCGCTTGACGAGCGCGGCTGCGATCTCGTGGATCTCCTTGTGCGCGAGCGGCTCGCCGCCGGCGATCGACACGACCGGCGCGCCGCACTCTTCCACTGCGTCGATGCATTGCTGCACGCTCAAGCGCTTGGCCAGCACGTCGTCCGGCTGTTGGATTTTTCCGCAACCGGCGCAGGCGAGGTTGCACAAATAGAGCGGCTCGAGCTGGAGCACGAGCGGGTACTTGTCCACGCCGCTCAGCTTCTTGCCGAAGACGTACGCGCCGATCTTGAGTTTCTGCCGAAGCGGTATGCTCATGCGCTCACCTGCTTTTCTTCGTGACGCGCATCGGGGATTCCGTGCGGTGCGCGCAACGGCGAAGAATCCGCCGCGAGCGCCAGGATGGGAAACACGTGGCGATACAGGTGATAGTTGATGTAGAAGTCCCGCGGAAAGCCGGTCCCGGTGTGCTCCGGCTCCGGCCAGGTGCCCTGGGTCTGCCGTTCGCGCAGGAACCCAAGGCCCCGGCCGCACGCCGGCTGGCGCCCGCGGCCGCACAGCTGCAGCGCGTTGACCGCCCACGACGTCTGCGACGCGGTGCTGCGACCGACGCCCGCGAACGACTCGTCGGCATAGGAGTGACACGTCTCACCCCATCCACCGTCCGGATTTTGCACGCGCGCGAGCCAGTCGGCGGCGCGTTCGATCATCCGCCTTCCCGTTTTCAACGCCGCCAGAGCCGAAATCACGCACCACGTGCCATAGATGTGGTTGGCGCCCCAGCGCCCGAACCAAGACCCGCCCGGCGATTGCGAGCGCTCCAAGTACGCGAGCCCGTCCGCGACGTACGGATCGCGCGCGCCGGACCCGAGCGCGGCGAGCATCTCGAGCACGTGCGCGGTGACGTCCTCCGTCGGCGGGTCGATCAACGCGCCGAAGTCGGCGAACGGGATGCGATAGACCAGATGGCGCGTGTTGTCGCGGTCGAACGCTCCCCACGCGCCGTTGCTGGAGCGCATCGCCAAGGTCCAGCGCCGCGCTCGCTCGATCGACGCGCGCACGCGAGCGCCGCCGTCGCCCTCGAGCAGCGCGAGCACGACGATCGTGGTGTCGTCGATGTCGGGATAGATGTCGTTGTCGAACTCGAACGCCCAGCCGCCGCACTCGACGCCCTTGCACTTGATTTGCCAGTCACCGGGCGCATCCGCCTTGATCTGCTCGTCGACGAGCCACGTCACGGCGCGTTGGATGGCGTCATGTTCGCGAGGCACGCCCGCCGCTCGAAGGGCGCGCACCGCCCACGCCGTATCCCACACCGGCGACATGCACGCTTGGAAGCGCCAGCCGTCGGCGTCGGCGTAGGAGAAACGGCGCATGCCGTCCAGGCCTTTGCGCATCACCGGGTGGTCGACGGGCATGCCTTCGATGTGGAGGGCGACCATCGAGTAGACCCACGGGGGCTGGATGCCGCCCCAACTGCCGTCCGCTTCTTGCCGGTCGATGATCCATTCCGCCACGTGACGGCGCGCGAGAGCCCGTCCGGGTTTCAACGGCAAATTCTCGTAGAGCTTCAGCAGGGCGTCGAGCCACCAGAACGGACCCGATCCCGGCACGCGCGCGAGCAAGTGTTCCGTGCCTTCCAACACGACTTCGGATAGCGAGACGCCCAGCTCGCGCACCGGCCGGCGCGAGATGACGATGGTGAGGGGAGCGATCGTGCCGCGCGCCCAGCAGGAGAAGTCATACAGGTTGAACGGGATGAGCGGCGGCAGATAGACGAGCTCCGGCGGCATGCTGGGAATGCCGGCCCACGGATATTGTCCGAACAGCGCCAACCATATCTTGGTAAAGACGCGAGCCTCGCTGATCCCGCCGAGCTTGCGGATCATCACGCGCGCGGCCCGCATGCGTTCGCTCGACGCATCGACGCCGAGCACTTTCAACGCCGCGTAGGCCTCGATGGTGGTGGAAACATCCGCCGGCCCTTCGAAGTAGAGCGCCCACGATCCATCCTCGCGCTGATGGCGCAAGATGTGTTCGACGGCGCCGGCGCGGATGTCGGTCAAGTCCAAGCCGAGGAAACGCATCAGCAGCACGTGCTCGGCGGTCATCGTCACGTTCGTCTCGAGCTCTCCCACCCACCAGCCGTCCGGGTGCTGGCGCTCCAAGAGCCACGTGACGGCCGCGTTCAGATTCTCAGGCAACGCTGAGCCCTCGCGCCGGAGTCTGGAGCGCACGCGCGGCCGCTCGGCCGCTGCGCACCGCCGATTCCATCGTGTCCGGCCAACCGGTATCGGTCCACGAACCTGCGATGACGACGGCGTCGATCGCCGTGCGCGGACCCGGCCGCTTCACGCCCGGGCGCGCCACGAACGTCGCCTCGGGATTGCGGGTGACCGAACCTCGCACGAGCCGCGCGCCGGCGAGCCCCTCGATCGCGCCGAGCAATTCTCTCCAACACACATCGATCAGCTCCGAGGCGGGCCGTTGGATCTCAGCGCAGGCCGCGCTGATGCTGCAGCACAGATAGCCGGCCCCCTTCTCGAAGATCCACTGGACCGGTGAATCCAGCAACGCTGCGAAGTCGAAACCAAGGCGTCCGCGGTCGTGCCACAGATGCACGTCGACGATCGGATACGGGTCGTACGCCGATAGGTCCGCCAAACCGAAGGGCGACGAATCGCCGAACAGCCGCGCGAGCTGCGGCGGCGGCAACGCGACAACCGCGGCGTCGAATCGCAGCCGATCGCCGCCGAGCAGCGTGAGCTCGAGCCCACGCGCCGCGACGTCGGGCTCGATTCCGACGACGGGAGAATTCAGATGCACGCAGCTCGCGCGATGCGCGGCAGCCGCCGCGATGTGGGCGAGCGGCACGGTCGAATACCCGAAGCGAGCTGCCCGCGCGTCCCCGAGAAATGCCGTGGACATCACGAACCCGGCGTCGGCGGCACTGACGCGGTCGAGGGGCGCGTTGAGCGCCGGGAGGAAAAACGGCTCCCAGAACGCGCGCAGCGCTTCGTCTCGCTGGCCGTTTTTTTGCAGCCACTGCGCGAACGAACCGGTCTCGCGGTCGAGCGCTCCCGCGCGCGCCATCGCGCGCACGACGCGCAGCTTATCCGGCCAGCGCAGGTGGCGATAACCGATGAATGATGCGACGAGATGCCACGGCGCAGGCAGCGCCGCCGCGCGGAGCCGGCTCGCGCGCTGGTTGCGGGAGAAGATCAGCGCGTCGAAGCGCTTCTGCACGCGCAGCTGGTCGGACATTCCGAGGTCGTCGACGAACTCGATGAACTCCGTGCAGCAGCCCAGGAAGACGTGCTGGCCGTTGTCCACTTCGAGGCCGTCGATTTGGAATGAGGTCGCGCGCCCCCCGAGCAATCGGCTGCGTTCGAAGATCTCCACCTCGGATCCGGCGCGCGCCAACTCGACTGCGGCGGCCAGGCCGGCGAGTCCGGCGCCGACCACCGCTACACGACGTTGAGCCACGAGCCCACCACGATGTGCAGCTTTTCGGTTCCGGAAAGCGACGCCCGCTCGCGAAACGGCAACAGCGGATCGCGCTCGATCTTGTCGAGAATGCGATGGTAGATGCCCGCCATGGTCTGCACGCACACAGCGGATCGGCGCGGAATGAAGGCGAGCACGCCGAAGCCGCCCTCGAACAGCGCGCGCGCGCGCCGCACTTCGAACTCCACCAGCGCCCGCCACGTCTCGGCGGGCGGACGACCATCCAGCAACTCGCGTTCCTCGACGCCGAAACGCTTCAGATCGTGAAGCGGGAGATAGATCCGGCCCATCGCCGCGTCTTCTCTCACGTCGCGCAGGATATTGGTGACCTGCATGGCCTGACCGAGTTCGTCCGCTCGCTCGAGCGCTTCGGGGTTCGTGAATCCGAAGATCCGCACGCACATGCGGCCCACGACCGACGCGACCAACCGGCAGTATTCGCGCAGCTCGTCCCACGTCTCGTACCGGCTGCGCAGCTCGTCCATTTCGACGCCGTCGATCAATGCTTGGAGCTCTGATTCCAAGATGCCGTGGCGGGCGACCGCGCCGGCCAAGACGTGCATGACCGGGTCGGAGTATTCGCCTCGCATGCAGCGTCGAACCCGCTCGCGGTGCGGGGCGAGCGTCTGGACGCGGGTAGAAGTTCGATCGCCCGAGCGCGAATCGACGGCGTCGTCGACCTGACGAGCGAAGTCGTACAGCGCATAGATGGCGATGCGCTGCTCGTATGGCAACGACACGAACCCCCAATAGAAATTCTTCGCGTCCCGCCGGGCCATCTGCCCGCAGAAGCGTTCGGCCTCGCGTAGCTCGAGCGCTTTCATGGCCGAGTCAGCTCTTTGTGAAACCCGCCCGCGCGCGCGCCTGGCCGGCTCGACTCGAACAGCGCGCGCGCGAGGAGCGCGACCTGCGAGGCCTTGGAGACCGATGGACGTTTGACATCGGTCCGGTAGCCGGTGCGTTCGACGGCGGCGACGATCGCCAGACCGCCCAAACGGTACAGGGCGAGCTGCACGCGCAGCGAGCCGGGCGCCAGCGCTTCCAGCTGACGGCCTGAAGACAAGAGCGTGCGGGCGCGCTCGCACAAGTTTCGCACGGCGCCCGTGACGCCGCCCGAACGCAAATCCGCTTGCAAGAGGTAGGAGCGCCCTCGAGCCGCATCACGGCGCACATCCTGCGCGTGGTTCGCGAGCTGCAGCCCGATGCAGACGTCGTCGGACAGCAGCTCGGCCGTCGAATCCCACAGATCGAAAACGCGCAAGACCATGCGGCCAACCGGCGCCGCGGACAGCATGCAGTACGCGCGCAGATCGGGCCAGTCGGCGTACGAGGCCACGCGCTGATCTTGCACGTTCGCCTCGATCAGGTCCAAAAACGGCTGCTCGGGCAGCCTGCAGCGGTCGATCGAGTCGCGCAGCGCGATCAGCACCGGATGCACGGCAGCGCGGCCGGCGAACACATCGATCACCTGCTCGCGCCAGCGTTTGAGGCGGTCGCTTCCAGCCGCGCCGCTCTCGTCGCCGAAGTCGTCGGTCGTTCGGCAGTACGCATAGATGCGCCGCAAGTCCGCGCGCGTGCGGCCGCGCACCAAGCCGGACGCGACGATGAAGTTCTCGTAGTGCCGGCTCGTCAGAAGCCGACAGTATGCGTCGGCTGATTCGAGCTCGGTGAGCTCGCTCAAACTCCCAACACCTGCACGATCACGTCGCGCCGCCTCGCCGAGCAGAGCTCGACCAAGAAAATCCGCTGCCATCGCCCGAGGCACAGCTCGCCATCGACCACCGGCAGCGTTTCGCTGGATGCGAGCAGCAGATGGCGGCAATGCGAGTGGCCGTTAATCGGCTCGTCGGGCGGAACGTCGACGCGACGCGAGATATCGTCGTGTTCGTACGCTCCGTTTCCGGCCGGTGCGATGCGCTCCAGAAACTGCTTGAAATCGTTCAGCAGCAGCTGCTCGTTCTCGTTGATCCGCACCGCGGCCGTCGTGTGCGTCGAGTAGACGTGAACGAGGCCGCGCCGCACGCCCGAACTTCGGACGGTCGAAACGACGTCGTCGGTGATGTCCAAAAACGTGCCGGCGCCGGCCGTCCGGTAGGCCAGCCGCGCCACGGAGCGATCGTCGATGTCTTGGTAGCGCCGCCGCAAGCGCGGCGAGAACCGAAGCTCGTCCACGCTGCGCGCGCCGACGCCAAACGCGGCGATGCGCAGCGTCTCGACGATTTCCCGCGCCAGCGCGTCCGCCGTCTTTCGATCGGTTCCGGCCGCGCGCAAGAACGGGCCCGCCAGTCCCACGAGGTCGGCCCCAAGCGCGAGCGCCTTCGCGGCGTCCACGCCGTCGCGAACGCCGCCGCTCGCGAAGATGAGTCCTCTTCCGGCGACGCGCGTCGCGCCGCGCACGCACTCGGCGGTCGGAATGCCCCAGTCGGCGAACGCGGCTGCCACGCGCGCCTGCCACGGCTCGGTGATCCGGTGGCGTTCCACCTCGCTCCACGACGTGCCGCCTGCGCCCGCCACGTCGACGGCGCTGACGCCGGCGTCGAAGAGCTGGCGCACGCCATCCGGCGCGATGCCCCAGCCTACTTCTTTCGCGACGACGGGCACGTCGAGAACGGCGCACAGCGCGGCGATTTTCGACAGCAGGCCGGCAAAACAGGCATCGCCCTCCGGCTGCAGCGCCTCTTGCAGGGCGTTGAGATGCAGCACCAGCGCATCGGCCTGCAACGTCTCGACGAGCCGGCGGCACTCTTCGATGCCGTAGCCGCGATTGAGCTGCACGGCGCCGAGGTTGGCGAACAGCAGCACGTCGGGCGCCAGCGGGCGCACGTCAAAACTCGGAAGCAGCTCGGGGTGCTCCAGCAGCGCGCGGCCGGAACCGAGCCCCATGGCGAGACCGTTGGCCTGCGCGACGCGCGCCAGCACCTGATTGATCCGGCGCGATTCCTCCGACCCGCCGGTCATGCACGAGATGAGGATCGGCGCCGCGAGTCGCCTGCCGAAGATCTCGGTCGACAGGTCGACATCGTGAAGATCTATCTCGGGAAGAGCGCTGTTGACGAAACGATACTCTTCAAAGCCGCTGGTGACGCCCTTGGCGGCGACGTTCTCTTCCAGGTTGATGCGAACGTGGTCGGCTTTTCGCGCAGAGGTGGCGCCGTTTTCGGCGACCTTTGCGTGACCGTTCCGCTTCGCCCCTTTACCGGGACCGGTCTGCAACATACCGTGCCACCTCCAGGAATTCAGCGTCGTATTTCTTGTCGAGGCCGCAGCGAGCGACGAGAGCCGCCGCCTTCTCCGCCGTTCGCCCGGGTGCCGATCGCGTCAGCTCTGGTCCGCCCGCGTCCTCAAGGAGCTCCCGGATCTTGGCTGCTGGTTTCTTCACCTTCGAGAGAAACAGTTCGCGCAGTCGGCGCCGCTGAAAAACCGTCATGGCGGCGTAGCCGGCGACGACCGGATAGGTCGTCTTGGCCCGGTTCACGTCACCGCTAGTCGATTTGCCCGTCGCGGCCGGGTCTCCCCATACGCCGAGCCAATCGTCTCGCATTTGGAACGCTGTACCTAGGCGTCGTCCCGCCAAACGGAAGCGGTCGACGACCACGTCGGATGCGCCGGCGACGATAGCTCCCACTTGCAAGCTGGCGCCGAACAGCGCGCCGGTTTTCGCCTGGATCATGCGCAGGTAGCTGCGCGGCCGCGTGTCGGCGCGTCCCTCGAGATTGAGATCCAAGCACTGTCCCTGAATGACTTCGAGCGCGGCGTCCGCGATCGCGCGCACGGCACGCAGCTGCCGCTTGGGATGCGGCGACTCGCTCTGGGCGAGCGTTTGGAAGACCAGCGCGTGCAGCGCATCGCCAGCGTTGATCGCTTGCGCCGCACCCCAGACGGACCAAACGGTTTCGCGAGCACGGCGTTCCCGATCTCCATCCTGGATGTCGTCGTGGATGAGCGTGAAGTTGTGCATCCACTCGAGCGCGGTAGCGGCCGGGAGCGCGTCATCGGCCGTGCCGCCGCACGCCTCGCACGCCCAAATGCAGAGGCTAGGCCGGATGAATTTTCCAGACTGCGAGCTGGTAGGCCGGCCGTCGCGGTCCACCCACCCCATGTGGTAGGCGCTCATTCGCCCGGCAAACGAGGATGCGGGCAGCGCCGTCGTGCGCAGCCGCTCCGCGATGGCAGCGCGATAGCGGACGAGCAACGCCGGTTCGACCGGAGTGTCCCCCTTCTCCGTGTGCCTGAGCGCCTCGGCCATGCTCCGGAATGCCTCGAATGAAATTGACGAGAGAAAACGTTTGTCTGCCTGACACTATGAACCCGGCTCCCCCATTTCCTTTGAAGGTGAGGCAGCGCACGCGAGACAGCCCCTAGTGGATGCTTGACAATTCGCGGCGAGCGTCGTCGGCATACACGGGGTGAAAGTGCGGATTCAGGGCGAGCGCGCGTTGCAGGCGTAGCGTAGCCTCGACGCGATGACCCGTGTGCAGGGCGATGATCGCGGCGTGGTACTGAAGCTCGGGATCCTGCGTGCCCTCGCGCGTCGCGAGCAGCGCGTACGCGCGCGCTTCGCGCCAACGGCCCAGGGCGGCGAGCACCCAGGCCATCGTGTCGTCCGCGTAGATCTCGTTGCTTCGTCGAGCGAGATCCGACCGCGCAGCGTGCAGCGCGTATGCGAGCCGTTGGCCGCGTTCGGCATAGTAGTTCGCGAGCAGACGATCGTTGACGCCCTGCGCGTTGAAGAGATGCTCTTCAGCGCGGATCAAGCTATCGGTTAGGGCGGCTCCCGCGCCGTCGCCGAGGGCGCGCTGCGCATCCGCCTCGTAGCCCAGCGCCTGCGGCAGCGGATAAAGCTCGGCGCTTCGACGCGCTGCGTCGAGCGCGCGCCGCCACATCTTTCTCGCGCGAAAGTAACGGGCCGCAGACAGCAGCGCCGTCGAATTGTTGGGAAAGATCGACAGCGCGACGGTGAATTCGCGTTCGGCCGTTTCGTCGTCGCCGGCTTCGAACGCCAGCTGTCCGCCGCGCGTGTGATACCACGAACGCGTGAAGGCGGAGATCGTAAGATTTGCATCGACGAGTCGCTCCGCGCGAGCGAGGAGCGCCCGCGCACCGGCCAAATCGCCGGTCACTTCGTCCAAGCGCGCTTGGATCGACAGCCACGTCGGACTTGGATTCATGCTGCTCGGGTGCGCGAGGACCGCCCGGGCCGCTTGGTACTCGCCGAGCTCCATGAGCAGCGACGCCGTCTGCGCGCGCGCATCGTCGTCGAACGGCTCGGCAACCATGGCCTCGCGATCGTATCGCAATGCTTGTCGGAATTCGTGATAGGTCAGCAGCGCAGACGCGAGCGCGGCATCGGCCTGCACGTTGCCCTGCGGCTGCAAGCGCAGGGAACGCTGCGCCATGCGCTCGGCGCGGGCGACGTCGCCGAGATCGCCTTGCTCGCGAAAGCGCATGAGGTACTGATTCGCGAGCATCCGCGCCGAGATCTGGTCGTCTGGGTGCTCGCGCATCTGACGCTCGTAAAAGGCCACCAGCATGCTACGCTGCGCGTAGTCGGGGTTGACGGAAGCCGGCGTGAAGATGGCGGCAGGCGCTGCGCTGCGGTGCGCCATCGCAAAGGGCCACACGGCGAGGGCCAAGAGGGCACCCGCCGTGATTGCGATGGCCGTGCGCGAACGCATCCGGTGCGACGTCCGCTAGAGCGGCGCTTGAATGTAGGGAAACGTCGCGGTGTTCGCTTTGTCGTAGCCGACGTTGTCGGTCGTCAGGCACGGCGCTTCCTTATGGTCGTCAGCCACGAGGCTGAGCGCCGACAGCGTATTGCCGAAGATCGCGCCGAGCGAGATGTCGATGACGTCGTCGCCGAGGGCGCGCCCGCCGAACTTGCCGCCGGTCGCGCCACCCGTCTCGACGCCGAGATAGGCGGCGGGTCCGGCCTGCGAGAGGTCGGCGATCATCTCATTCGGATAGAGCACGGCTTGAAGCGTCGTGCCGTACTGCGGCGCCCGAAACGCATCCGTGAAGCTGCCGATCGATGAGAACAGCGGGTCCGTCGATTGATTGCCGTACGGTTCGATGCGATTCGTGACGTCGTGATTTGCGAATGCTTCGAAAGCCTCTTTCACGGCGGGGCGCGCGAGCAGCTCGATTTGGACGTAGTGTTGCGGCGTGGCTCCTGGACCCGGCAACCCGATATGGCCGCCGCCGTTGCACCCTGCGAACACGAGAGCCAGGGCGGCTGTCAGCAGCGAGGCCGACCACGTGTATTTTGCCATGATTTGCTCCTCTACTCGGATTGACCGTCTGGAGTGCTCGTCGTCGCCCACACGCCGATTTTTCCGGCCTGTCCGCCGGCCGGCGCGAGCATCGTCTTCGGCAGCTCGACGACGATCGAGAGCACGTCGAAGTTCGCCAGAAAATCGGTTGGCGTCGCGATGGTGCAGCCGTTGGAAGCGGCGGTGCCGAAGCTCGTTCCGTTCAGGATGATCGGTTGAGACGCCGTCGCGAAATTGAACGACGTCGCGGTCGCCGGCGGCGGACTGGGCTGATTCTGGTAGTTGCGATCGGGCACGATCTTGAAGAACTGCGCGAGATCGAAGAAGAACGGGTCGCGGCGCGGCCCCGCAAAGACCTGAACCTGCCCGGAGTCGATGGTCGAAGGGGTATTGAACGAAAACGTGCCCGTCTGCGCGACGAGCGTGTTCGTGGTGCCGGTTTCGTTTGGCGCCGCGGGGCCGTACATCGTGATCGTCTGATTCGTGCCCGACGTGCCCGCGCGGAATTGAATGACCAAATGCTCGGCGAAGTCCGCTGCGGCCACGTTGTTCGCGATCTTGAATTGATAGAGCACGTTCGGATCCAACGCCTGGCCGGAGAACATCCCCGCCGGAATGAGAGGATCGACGTTCATCGCCAGGACGACGTTGTTCGGGTTGTCCGCAGCCGGGAACGCGAAGACGTCGGTGATGTCGGCCAGCGGATTGCCGGTGACGGTGGGCGAGTCCTGATGATCCGATCCGAGCCCGGGATACGCACGGTACACGACCAACGCGCATGCGAGCGCCAGCACTGCGGCGAGCGCGCTCCACGAAAGCCCTCTGTTCATGTCGATCCTCCCCTGGAGCGGTCGGCTTGAGCCGACCGTCAGCCATGTTGTGGTAACGGCGAGGACCTCGGTTCGGATGTAGCAGCGAAATAAAAATTTGAAATGTTAGCGCGATGCGCGTCACAATGAATAGCGCGCGCCCGAGCTGAAACAACCGAGCATGATCGACCGGCACCGCAACGTGGGAGCGGCCACCTCCGGCGCGCTCGCGCTCGTCGCGCTGGCCGCCCTCTGCATCGCGTGCGGCGGCGCGTCGAACGGAGGCACGGCCGGCCCGCAGCCGAGCGGCGGGAACACGTCTCCCGGGCCGCAAGCCACAGGCCCGCCGCCGCCATTTCCGCTGTCGGTGCCGTCCGGATTCCACGTCACGATGGTGTCCGAGAACGTGCCCGGCGCGCGCTTCATGGCAGTTGCCCCGGACGGCGATCTGTTGGTATCGGAAACGGGCAGCGGTCAAGTCGTCGCCATCGCGGCTGGGTCGGCTTACAATGCGCAACCGAAAGTCGTCGCGAGCAACGTCAATCGGCCGCACGGACTCGCGTTCCACAACAGCGATCTGTATGTCGCGACCTGGGATGGGTTGGACGTGATCCGAAATTATCCGACCGGTTCGCTGCAAACGCTGTACTCGGGGCTGCTTGAGAATTCGGATCACAACAACCGCTCGCTCGCCGTTTCGGCGGACGGCACGACCGTCTACGAGAGCTACGGTTCGAACAACAATATCGCGACGCCGCCTCCGCAATCCCCGGCGGAAAATTCGATCCTCGCGATGAGTTCAAACGGCTCGGGCGTCCAGGCGTATGCGACCGGCGTGCGCAACGGGAGCGGCCTGGCGTTCGACGGCAACGGCCATCTTTGGATGGTCGTCAATCAACGCGACAACGTGAGCCCCAACACGGCCACGAACGATGCCAACCCGGTGGACGAGCTCGATCAAGTGCAGGCCGGCGCCGACTACGGCTATCCGTATTGCTATCCGCCGAACGGAAACACCAACATCGCCCGCGTGCCGAATCCCGAGTACCCTGCCTCGAATTGCGCGAGCTACGCGCGCGTGTCGCTGGGATTGCTGGCGCACTCCGCGCCGCTCGGAATCGTCTTTTACACGGCGTCGCAATTCCCGGCGCAGTATCAAGGCGACGCCTTCGTCGCGTTTCACGGCTCGTGGAACAGCTCGGTTCCGCACGGCGACAAGGTCGTGGCGGTGACGTTTTCCGGCGGCGTCGCCACCGGCTATCAGGATTTCGTCACCGGCTGGCTATCCGGAGGCTCCTATCTTGACCGGCCGGTTGGGTTAGCCGTCGGACCCGACGGATCGCTGTACATCTCGAGCGACCAGAACGGCTGGATCTACAAGGTGACCTACGGGCAGTAGACGGTCCGTCACGCGCCGCGGGACACCATTCCCAAACGTGTCACAAACATCGTGCTGAATCGCTCATATCCGATAGAGACCTCGTCGTTTCGGACCTCGTCTCAGGTCTGGTCGGAAAGGAGTACGTCGGCATGGAGAAGATCGTGATCGGAACGGATAGCGGCACCGTTATCTTTCCGAATTCCGAAACCAGCGGCATCAAAGTTCGCTAATCCGACCAGCCCCATCGAGTGTTTGAAGAGGTCGACTGCGGTCGGCCTCTTCGATTATCTGCCGAAGCGGCCCAGCCACGTCGCCTTCGCCAGCACGTGTCCGCCGATCATTTCCAGGAGCGTGGGTCCGGTCGTGCTCCGTCCGGCTCCCGGCACGCGTGCGACATCGAGCGCGTACGCAGTAAGAATGTAGTGATGCGGGGCATCGCCCGGCGGCGGGCAGGGTCCGCCGTAGCCGCTCGACCCGAAACTCGTCTCCCCTTCGATGGCGAAGGGGGGCGCCGGGGCTGCGCCGCTGCCGGCTCCGCGTTGCATGCCGGTCGCCGCTGCGGGGATGTCGAACGCGACCCAGTGCCACCAACCGCCCGGATGGGGCGCATCCGGATCCCACAGCGTCACCGCGAAGCTCTTGGTCGCCGACGGAGCATTTCTCCAACGAAGCTCAGGTGAAAGATTCGAGCCGGTGCAACCCATGGCGTCGTACGAAAACGCCCTCGGCATCGTTCCGCCGTTCGGATATGCGGAACTCCATACGGAGAACCCAGCCGTTTTTGCGGATGCGGCCGCGAGGCCGGCGAATGCCAGCAGGACAGAAGCTCCCGCCGCAAGTCCAAAAGGAAACATCCTCATGCGGACGCGTTATGTCCCCATCCGCCCGTCGCCTTCCAAAATGACCGATCGATGAGTCGAGTAGCCGTGACCGGCGCCACCGGCATGGTCGGGCGCGCGCTCACCGCCCAGCTGCTCGCCCGAGGCGACGAGGTGATCGTGCTCGCGCGAAGTGCGCAGCGCGTGACCGATCCGGCGGGCGCTCGGGTCGCCGAATTCCGCGCGGATCCCGATTCCCCTCAGCCCGAACTCTTCGAGGGTGTCGACGCGGTCGTGCATCTGGCCGGAGCCTCCATCGGCGGACGTTGGACGAAACCGAAAAAGCGTGCCATCTTCGATTCCCGCGTGCTCGGAGCGCGTGCCATCGTCGCGTCGCTGAGCCGATGCAGGCTGCGTCCGAAGGTTCTCGTGTCGGCGTCGGCGGTCGGCTACTATGGGTCGCGCGGCGACGAGAAGCTCGATGAGTTGGCGGCTCCCGGAGACGGCTTTCTGGCGCATCTGTGCGTCGAATGGGAACGCGAAGCCGCCGCGGCTTCCGAGCTCGGCATGCGGGTCGTCTGCCTTCGTCAAGGAATCGTGTTGGCGCGCGGCGGGGCGCTCGCCCAAATGCTGCCCGTCTTCAAGTTGGGGCTCGGAGGCGCGTTCGGTTCCGGTCAGCAGTGGTGGCCGTGGATCCATCTCGACGACGACGTGGCCTTGTTCGTTGCGTCGATCGAGCGCGACGAGATAACGGGTCCAGTGAACGCCGTATCGCCGGGAATCGTGCGCAACGCCGATTTTGCGAAGGCGTTGGGCGCGGCGCTGCACCGGCCGGCGGTGCTGCCGGCGCCGGCGTTCGTTCTTCGCATGGTGCTGGGGGAATTCGCAGATTCGTTGTTAGCGAGTCAACGCGCGATACCGCTACGAGCGCGCAATGTTGGGTTCGAATTCAAACACGAAAACATCGGGCTCGCGCTGCTCGACGTTTTCGCTCGGTCTTAACCGATCCGGATGCCCCAACCCTCAAAGGCGCCGGTCGGTTCTGGCGGCATCAGTACGGTTTGCGTCTCCTGCGGGACGATCGGTCGTATCGTCATGGTTTCGGTCCTCCTCCCGGGAACTAGCCCGGCACGCCGTTCGTTGTTCTACGCGGACCTGTACTCGTTCGCCGGCTAAAGGTTTCATCGGCTGGCGTTTCACGCGACATGGAGGAACCTGCATGAGAGCTCTCCTTTTCACATTTGCCGCGGCGCTGGTGCTCGCCGCTTCGCCGCTGAGCGCCGGCGCCGTCGTGACCACGACCGGCGGCGGCAACTCATCGGTCACGCACAGGATTGCGAACATGATGATCGTTCGCTTGAACATGTTGAACGCATCCGGCGAAAATGGGACTGCCACCATCGCGCAGTCCGGCACTGGAACGTCCGTGGTGATCAACGTGACCGGCGAAGCGAAGGGCGCGTCGCAGCCGGCTCACATTCATTTCGGCAGCTGCGCCAGCCCGGGCGCCATTCGAAACGGGCTCAACAACGTCGTGGCGGGGCATTCATCGACCACGTTGTCCGTCCCGTATAGCCAGTTCGCGAGCGGCGCCATGGTCATCGTGCTGCACAAGGGCGCGGGCCTCAACCTCGCTCACTACATGAGCTGCGGCACCATCCACTAATCGCATGCGCACAGTTCGAAGCGGCGCCGAGGGCTCGCGGGCTTTTGGCGCCAACTCGAGCCCATGACGCCGGAAGAACTCGAGACGACGCTGCGCGAGCGCGGGCGCGCCGACGACATCCTCGCGCTGCTCGAAAAACTAGGATTCACGCGAGCGTTCGTCGCGCAGTCCGTCCTCTCCAAGCGCGATGCGGTGACCGTCGCGCAAACGGCCATGGAATGGTTGGGCATGCCCAACAAGCACGATCGCAAGAAAACCAGGCAGCTGTTCGACGCGCTCAGCGACGCCGGACTGCTGCAGCCCGAACCCAGCGGCGAGAGCTGGCGCTCCACCGTCTCCTAGCGCATCAGCGCTTCGACCACTGGTACGAATTCCACGTCGCCGAGAACGGCGTCGGCGCCAGACCGAGAAAACCGTCGCGCGCCGCATAGCCGTAGCGCGGCGCATACAAAAAGTCGTACGGCAGGTCCTGGGCGAGCAGCCGCTGGATGGCGCCATACGCGGCCGCGCGCGCCGTCTGATCCAGCTCCGACAACGCGCTGCGTTCGAGCGCGTCGATGCGCCGATCGCACAGCCCCGAGTAGTTTGCAGCCGCGCCGCAAGTGACGAGATCCGAGTCGTCCGGGTCCGCGCCGCTGCGCCATGCGAAGTAGGCGATGTCGTAGTCGCCGCTCATCAGCACGCCGTGCTGCGCTGCGGGCAGGTAGAACTGCGCGAGCGTCACGCGCTTGATCGTCACGCCTATGCCGCGGCGCCGCAGCAGCTCCTGCACGTAGACGGCGGTGCGAAGCGCGGTGTCGCTTTCGGGAAACACCGCGAAGACGAGCTGCAACGGCTGGCCGCTCTTGGAACGCGCGCCGCTCGCGCCGCGGCGCCAGCCGAGCGCGTCGAGCGCCCGATCCGCCGCCCGCTCGTCGAATGCCGGCAGCCGGACGCCGCGATCGTAGGCCCACGAAAACGGCGGCTGATCGCTGTCGGTGATCGGGTACTGGCCGGCCGTGACGCCCGCGCTCAGCGCATGCCGATCGATCGCCATGGCCACCGCGCGCCGCGCGCTCGCTGCGGCGAAGAATCGCCCCCGCCGGCAATTGAACGCGAGCGCGCCGAAGCCCGCGAGCGGCGCGAAATGGAAGTGGATGTCTCGGGCTTGTTGCAGCGCCGCTCGCTGCGCCGGCGACAGCAGCGACCAGTCGAGCTCCCCGGTGCGCAGGAGCAGCAGATCGGTGTTGGTGTCGGGCACAACTCTCACGACGATGCGCGGCGTTCTTGGCGCACCTCGATAGTAGGCGGGATTTGCGGCGTACACGAGCTCCTGTCCGCGGTCCCATCGGACCAGCCGGTAGGCTCCGGTTCCGACCGGAGCACGATCGAACGGCAGCCGGCCGAGGGCGCCGGCGCGCTCGAGCAGATGGGCTGGAAGGATCGGCATTGGCGCGGTTCCGTACGAGAAGAACGTCGCCACCGCCGGCGCCCAGGGACGCGAGAGCCGCAGCACGACGAGGAATGGATTCGGCGTATCGACCGAGGTGATCAGCCGGTAACCAGGCGATGCCACCACATCGTTTCGAGGATCGACGATCGCTCGGTACGTGAATGCGACGTCGGCAGCTGTGAACGGCGCGCCATCTTGCCAGCGGACGCCGTGGCGAAGATGGTAGGTGATCGTGCGGCCGTCGCGGCTCACGCCGCCGTTGAAGACGTTCGGAACCTGCGCCGCAAGCGCGGGCACGAGTTTCCCGCTCGCATCCACATCGAGCAACAAATCGAACGACAGATGCGCCAGTTGGCGCTCGTCGTCGCCGCGGGCCAAGAGCGGATCCAAAGAATGCGGATCCTCCGAAACGTTGAAGACGGCGGTGTCCTGAGGCGCGACGCGGTCCGCGACCGGCGCGCACGACGCGAGTGCGGTACTGAGGCATGCGGCGGCGAGGAGTCGCACGCGCGTTGGAGTAACGGCGCAGACGAGCATGAGCAAGGCTGTTTGGCTTGTGGCCGTTCTCGCCCTCGCCGCGGCGGGCACTGCGCTCGCGTCTGCGGCGAGCGTCGTCCAAACTCGTTCGGCCTCGTTCGACGGCGTCCGCGCGATGCTCGCCTATCGCCAAGCGCCGTCTGCCCAGCCGGGCTACCTGTTCACGCGGCTGATGATTTACCGGCGCGGCGCGCTGGCGTTTGACGGGTCGCCGCCGGCAGGCTACAACGCCACCTACCTCACCGAGATCTCGCCGGCGAGCGACGTGCTGCAAGTTCGCGAACTCGATCGCGACAACGAACCCGAGGTCATCGTCCAGATGTACACGGGCGGGGCGCACTGCTGCATTCGAACGCTGATCTACGGCTACGTCGCGGCAAAACGCACCTACCTGCCCCTCGAAACCGACTGGCAGAACAGCGGTTTTGCTCTCAAAGAACTCGAGGCGGGCGGCTCGTGGCCGGAATTCCTCTCCGAAGACAACGCTTTCGCCTACGCGTTCGCGAGTTACGCCGGATCGGGCATGCCGCTGCTCATCTTTCGATATCGCAGCGGCGCGCTGTTGGACATGACGCGGTGCTATCCGCAGCGCATCGCGGCGCAGGCGAACGGTTTTTGGAGCAGCGCGCTCGAGCAGAAGCGCGACCCGAACGGCGAGCCCAACGGCGTGCTCGCGGGTTGGGTGGCCGATCAGTACAATCTCGGCGCCGGTCCTGCGGCGTGGGCGCAGCTCAAGCAATTCCCCTCAGCCGATGCGAAGTTCACAGCGAGCTTGCGCGACCTCTTGAAGAAGAACGGCTACCTCCGGGCGACTGCGCCCGGCTGCGCCGAATGACCGACCGCTGACCACGATCGAAAACCCCGCCGCGCCGTCGCGCCGCTCTTGGCTTTCCGGCAGCGTGGTCGCGATCGGCCTCGCGAGCCTGCTCTCGGATGCGTGCTACGAGCTCATCATCCCGCTGTTGCCCGCATTCGTCACCGCGCTCGGCGGCGGCGCGTTCGCCGTCGGCGCGATCGAGGGAGTCGCCGACGGCGTCGCTTCGGTCGCAAAGCTGTGGGGCGGCGCGCTCGCAGACGTCACCAAGCGGCGCCGGATGTGGACGGCGACGGGATATTTCGGCGTGGGCGTCTTCATGCCGGCCATCGCGTTCGCGCTCTCTGTCCCCAGCGTGTTCGCACTGCGCGCGGCTGCATGGGTGTGCCGAGGATTTCGAAGTCCGATCCGTGACACGCTGCTCGTGGACGCCACGCCGAAGCAATACGTCAGTCGCGCGTTCGGCTTCCAACGGGCGCTGGACACCGTGGGAGCGGTCGTCGGACCGGCGGCCGCCATGCTCATGATCGCGTTTCACGTACCGCTGCGCCATGCGATCCTTTTCGGTTTCATCCCAGGCGTGCTGGCCGGAGCGATGTATTTTTTCGTGCGCGAGCGTCCGCGCAACGTGCCGGCGCGCGAGCCGATCCACTTGACGATCGCCGGGCTGCCGGCGGCCTTTAAGCGTTACCTGCTCGGCGCAGGCGTCTTCGGTCTCGGGAATTTTTCTGCCACGCTGCTCGTGCTAGTCGCGATACGCGCGCTGTCGCCGCTGGTCGGAACCACCCACGCGATCGTATATGCCACGGGATTTTACCTCGCGCACAACGCCATCTACGCATCGCTCGCGTATCCGGCGGCCGTCCTGAGCGAGCGCGTCGGGAGCGGCCGGATGCTCGTGCTCGGCTTTGCGCTGTTCGTCGCGGTCTGCGGTCTCGCGGTGTTCGCGGCGGGATCGGTGCCCATCGTGGCTGGCGCCTTCGTGCTCGCGGCGGCGTCGATCGCGATCGTCGATCCGATGGAAAGCGCGTTCGCCACCCAGCTTCTGCCCGCGCAGCGCCGCGGCACGGGTTTCGGAGTCCTCGCGGCCGTCAACGGCGTCGGCGATCTCGTCTCCAGCGCCGGCGTGGGAGCGCTGTGGCAATTCGTCGGGCCGGCCGCTGCGTTCGGCTGTGCCGCCATCGTTTGTCTCGTGGGTCTCTCGCTCGTCGTCCCCGTGGCGGTCCGGCGCGGATGAGAATCGCCTGAAATCTGGCCGCGGACCGCAGGCGAGCTGTCACAAGGATTCCAAGAACGCGTCCTATCTACACGCCTGCGTCAGACCATATACGAAGAGGCCGTCACATGCAGTATAATCTCGCCGCACGCATCGCCTACGCGCTGATCGCGCTCGCCGCCCTCGGACTGACCGTCCGCGCCGATTCGTCGGACGCATCGCCGGCGAGCTCGCCGCTGCCGGTCGCCATCCAAGATTTCGCGTTCAAACCCGCGACGCTCTACGTTCCGGTCGGGGCGACCGTCACCTGGACCAACGAAGATCGTCCCGCGCACACGGCGACATCGTCGGGCACGGTTCCGCAAGCGTTCGACTCCGGTGACTTGCAATTCAATCAAAGCTGGTCGTTCACGTTCACCAAAGCGGGCACGTACACGTACCTATGCTCGGATCATCCCTACATGATCGGAAAGATCATCGTCGGCGCCACGGCGCCGCCCGCGTCGCCGTAGCGGTCAGCACCTCAAGCGATCCTCAGTACTTCCAAGTCTCGATCAGCGAGCGGAGCCGCCAGGTTCCGCTCGCATCTTGTTCCCAGAGCTCGCGCGATCCGGTTGCATGCAGCGGTCCGTATTCGAGCGATCGATCGACGAACGCGCGCCGTGCGGAGACCGGCGTCACCGAAACCGTGGCGATGGGGTACGGCCGCTCGCCGTACTTGATCTCAAAAGCCCGTTCGACGTCGGGAGCGAGGCGGGTGACGCGAGCATCGTCCGCACCCGATGTGGCGGCGTTGGTGACGAGCGTCAAGCGCTGCATCGGCGAGAGATATGCAAGCGCGCCGAGCGACGGCTTCACGAGAGCGTCGGCGCCGGGCACCGCGGCTTGCGGAGCGCCGGCAAGCGACGCGTCGGCGGCCGAGTCCAAGCGATCTCGCATGTAGGCGTTCGATCCGCCGGCATCGGTCGCGGCGAGGCGACCTTCGTCGATCCGAAACGCCGACAGCGGACCTTCGTCGCCGGATGCGCGCGTTGCCGGTGTCGAGCCCCAGATCAAGTAGAACCCGTCGGCAAGGGATGCGAACAGCAATTGTTCGCCCGAGTACGAACCGCCGGTGATGAAGCTCGCCGGTTGGGCCGACTCGATCTTCGTGACCGCGATCATCGGCCGGCCCGACCACGTCTTCGTCATCGCCACCCAGATCGCGCGATGGTCTTCACCGACGGCGCCTGCGTCGCCGTCGAGCTGTGCGACGCGATTCCAGTTCTTCGCGTCTCTTGACGACCACAATTCGGATGCCGCCGTCGCGATCAGCGGCCCATCAACGGTCCGCGGCATCGGTGAGACGCCCCACAGCCGGCCGTCGTCGGTCCGGCCCAGCACCGCGAATGGGAACGCCGGCTCGATCTCGCGGAATCGACCGCTCGAATCGGCGACGTACGAACGGCCGAGATAGGAAGCCACCCATGCGGCTCCCGTCTCGTCGCCGACCGGGAACACGCGCCACTCCAACAAGTCCGCGTCGGTCGCATCTTGATCAGGACGCACCGGCGGCCAGTTCGTTTCCCCCGTGCTCAAGTCGGCCATCGCGTCGAAGAGGCGCCGCACGCCGCTGTAGCCCGGCGGGAACGTCAGGTGGAGCGTCAGGTAACGGCCGGCGCGCCAGTACTGCAACGCGCCATCTTCCGGACCTGCGAAATACAGCGCGCCGTCCGCGCCGGCGCCGAGTCCGTCGCCAACCGTATATTCCGGGTTTGCCGGCAGCGATGGGAAACTGAAGCTCGCGAGGTCGGCGGTCGCGGCGACGATGCGCTGCAAGCCGACGGTGAGCGCGAAATACGCGACGCCGTTGCGATACGCGCCTTGATAGACGAAGTGCCCCAGCGGCAAGATCGGCGCGAGCGCGTCGCCATATGCGGAGCCGGCAAACGCAGGCACGGACCCGTCATCGGGCCCCAGGCGGCTTAGCAGAAAACCGGATCGCGGGTTTCGATCGATCCACGCGGCGTAGTCGCCCAAGATGGCAAACGCGCCATTGCTCGCCGCTCCGAAACCGTGCAGAGCGATCGCGCCGATCTGCGTGACGGCGTAGTTCCGCGCATCTCGCCGGAACACCGCGATTCGATCGGTTCCGTTTGGGGTGACGTCGGAGTCTTGCGCGTCCGCGAGCGTTGAGAAGAGCGCGATGCCGAAGGCGGGTTTCGCGGTGGGTTGCGGCGGATCGACGCCGACCGTTCGCGTGAGCGATCCGTCTCGGACGCGAATGCGCGTCGCGGAGCTCCACCTGACCGCAGAGGCCCGCCCGTCTTCGGTGAGTTGAATGAGGCTGCGCCGCGACATATCGAGAAGAAAGGCCTGCACCGGGTTGGCGTGCCGCCAATCGCCATGCAGCGCGGTGCCGTCGAAGACCGCAAGGAAAACGGCGCGCGTGTTCGACGAATCGAACTGCGCCGAACCGTTCACGTGGCCGATGATGCGGCCGAGCGGGAGCGGGGTCATGTGCAGCACCGCGCCATCGGTCAGCGGCACTGTGACGAGCGGATTCAACGCTGGGCGCATCGCGGGAGCCGTCAGCCTGTCCTGTGCGGTAGCGCATGCGCAACTCAGCGTCAACGCGCCGATCAGAGCGAGCCCGGTGATTCTCATCACGCGTGCCGGGTTATGCGCGGGCGCAAATGCGCCCTGTAGTTGCGGTGGCCCGAGCTCTCGCTCGGGCGGTCGTCGAGCTGCGCTCGAGCACAGCGGCAAGGGCCGGTTGCGGCGCTGTGCGAAAGACTCACGCATGGCCAAACGCGCCGCGGTCGTCGCCTTCGTCCTCATCGCGTGCGCTGCAGCGAGTTTCGCCGCCGCCGGGCCTGGCGCGACGTTCACGCCGCCGCTGTACTGGACCCGTGAGGCCGCGCCGCCGGGCATCATCGGCGTCTGGGCCGACCTCAACGCGCCCGGTTTCCATCAAACCCTCGTCTTTCGGCGCGAGGCGTTTTTGGGCTCGCTCTCGGATTTCGCGACGCAAAATCTCGCGAAGTTGCCGTATTCCTTGTCTGGGTTGCGCGTCGGGGCCAACCAGTCGACGACGACGTGCGGCGGCACTCCCGCCCGCTACTTGTCGTACGCGGGCATGGCGTTAGGCAGACCGCTGCTCGTCGAGGAGATGATGGTTGCGCGCGGCGGATTTGTCTACGTGCTGGCGTATAGCCGATTGTTCGGGCAGCAATCGGCGCCCGAGGCGCGCGCCGCACTGACGAGCATCTGCCTTTCGGCTGTCGCTTCAGTGAAGGCGAAGCCGCCCGTGGTCGTGGGTACGCCCACGCCCCTGCCGAAGCCGGTGCGTCGACCGCAGACACCGACGCCGTTCATCCCGGCATCGGCCGGCCCGGTGACGACAAGCGTTCCGACGGCGGGGCCCATCGCCACAACCGAACCGACGGCTGGACCGGTCGCCAATCCTGCGACGACGAGTCCGCCGCAATGAGCCGCTTCGTCGCGTATCGGGCGCTGATCGCGCTCGCGTGCGGCGCTGGCATCGCGCTTGCGTTCGCGCCACCGCTGACGGCCTCTGCGTATGACAATCCGTACCGCCGCATCCCGAACATCGGGGAAGCCGTGCGACTGGACGGGTCGGTCGGCGGGGTTTCGAAGGCGTGGGCCTACTATCAGCAAGCCGACCTCGAATCGTATCTGCGCATCACCATCGACGGTGCCGCCGACAAGGCGTCGTACGACGAGATGCAAGATGCGCTCGGGGACGTCGCGCACAAAGTCGTATCGATCGGGAACGGCACGCGCGCGTCGGTCGAGGAGATCGAGCCGTACGACTATCGCGGCCGCAATGACGTCGAGGTCCGGGTGATCGTCGACGAAGGGAATCTGCAAGGTCGCGACGTGTGGACGACGCTCGGCGAACTCACCGACAATTCCGGCCAGACCTTCGTCCGCAGGTAACCTCTTTATGCGTGGCGGTCGAGCTTGCTCGACCGGTCGACCAAGGTCGACCTCCACAAGTCGCTTGGCGGAGGCCTCGTCGAAGCGCGTGACGTAGCGTCCGCTCGTCCAATGGCAACGATCGCCGATTTCCTCAACGCGCGACCGCAGCTGCAACGACGTTTCTTTTTCTTGGCCAAACGCTTTGTGGCCGGCGAATCGGTCGAGGATGCGGTGCGAGCCGTGCGCAGCACGAACGCGCGCGGCATGGCCGCGACGCTCGACTTTCTCGGAGAAGACGTCTTCGAAGAGCGCGACGCCGCGCATACGACGGACGTCTACTGCGAGCTCATCGATCGAATCGACGCCGTCGGCGCCGATGCCAACGTGTCCGTGAAGCTCAGTGCGATCGGACAAGCGATTGCCGAAGACCTCGCCGTCGCGAACCTGGAGCGGATCATCGCCTGCGCGCGGCCAAAAAACATGTTCGTGCGCCTCGATATGGAGGGTTCCGCGACCGTGGATTCGACCTACCGGATCATGGATCGCGCGCGCACGCACTACGATCTGGTCGGGCCGGTCATCCAAGCCTACCTGCACCGCGCCGGCTCGGACGCCGCGCGTTGCATCGCGCAGAGCGTGCGCGTCCGGCTCTGCAAGGGCGCGTATAGAGAACCGCCGGAGGTCGCGATTGCCCGGATGCCGCTCATCAGGCGCAACTACATGGCCATCGCGGAACGCTTGCTCTCCGACGGCAACTATCCCGGCATCGCCACGCACGATCGCGCGCTCATCGCCGCCGTCCGAGCGTACGTCGAGCGCAACAACATCGCCGCGCAGCGCTTCGAGTTCCAGATGCTGTATGGCGTTCGGCCCGAGGCCCAGCGTCGCATCGTCGCCGACGGCTACCGCCTGCGCGTCTACATTCCGTTCGGCACGCATTGGGCGGGGTATTTTTACCGGCGCATCGCCGAGCGCAAGGAAAACGCGCTCTTCGTGGTGACAAGTCTGTTCGGGCGCTAACCGCGAAGGCAGCATGACCAACCTCGGATTTCATTTTGGCACCGTCTACGTCCGCGATCGCGGCTTGGCCGACGTCAGCCGCGCCGTCGAAGAGCTCATGGCCGAAGCCGCTCGCCAACCGACCGACGAGCGCGGACTCGACCCGACTCCCGACGAGCTGACGGAGGCAAAACCGATCCGCAGCTTTGCGCTTGTACCCATGGAGGACGGGTGGACCACCGTTCTCGAGGACGGTCATCCGCTTGACGACGGCGGCTTGGCATTGGGGCTCTCCGACGTGCTGGCCGCCGAAGCGATCCATCTCAGGTACAGCGATTCGGAAGGCTTTTGGGAATACACGCGCTATCTCGAAGGGCAGCCGCTCGAAGCCGGCGGCGCCGACGATGACGACTTCGACGTCGGCGCGCTCGACTTCGTGAACGGACTTCGCCTGCCGCACTTCGGCGTCTACTACGAAGAAGTCGCGGTAGCCGCGGGAGAACGCGCGCCGGCCCTCGCGGGTGCGCTCACGATCGCCGGTGGCGTCGTGCCGCGCATCCCGATCGGCACCGAGATCCGCACCTTCCGGTCAGAAATCAAACCGCGCCTGCAGAGCTCGGACTCGCCTTAGGTCACAGGGCGCGAAGGGGCGGCTTCGAGACCGAGCCGAACATCCACGCGCGATGGACAGCGAATCGGAATCGACGCGCGTCGAGCGCGATTCGATGGGCGAGATGCGGGTGCCCTCGAATGCTCGCTATGGGGCGAGCACCCAACGCGCCGTCCTCAACTTTCCGATCAGCGACCTGCGCTTTCCGCGGCGTTTCGTCAAGGCGCTCGGCCAAGTCAAGCTCGCTGCCGCGCTCACCAACGCCGATCTCGGCCTCGTTGACCGCACGATCGCAGATGCGATCGGCGCCGCGGCGCAAGAAATCATCGACGGCAAGCACGACGATCACTTCGTGGTCGATATCTTCCAAACCGGATCCGGCACGTCCACGAACATGAATGCGAACGAAGTCATCGCGCATCTCGCGACGAGTCGGCTGGGCGCGGGCACCAAGCACAAGGTGCACCCCAACGACCACGTCAATTTCGGCCAGTCGAGCAACGACGTCATCCCGACCGCTCTGTACGTGGCGGCCGCCAGCGCCATCAAAGACGATCTGCTCCCCGCGCTCGAAACGCTCAAGGCGTCGCTGGAGAAGAAGAGCAAGGAATTTTGGCCCATCGTCAAGACCGGCCGCACGCATCTGCAAGATGCGACGCCCATCCGGCTCGGTCAGGAGTTCCAAGGCTATGCGGGGCAGATCGAGCGCGGCATCAAGCGGGCCCGTGGAGCGCTCGACGAGCTTTCGGAAGTCGCGCTCGGGGGTACGGCCGTCGGGACCGGCATCAACACGCATCCGGCATTCGGGGCGCGCGCGGCCAAACGGTTGGCCGACATGACGGGTCTTCCGATCCGCGAGACCACGAATCACTTTCAGGCGCAAGCGTCGCTCGACAACGCGGTCGGGGCGAGCGGCGCGCTCAAGACGCTGGCCGTGTCGTTGACCAAGATCGCCAACGACGTGCGCTGGCTCGGCTCGGGACCGCGCGCAGGCATCGGCGAGCTCGAAGTGCCGGCGGTGCAGCCCGGCTCGTCCATCATGCCGGGCAAGACCAACCCCGTCATCGCCGAATCGGTGTTGATGGCGTGCATGCAGGTCATCGGCAATGATGCGGCGATCGCGGTCGGCGGCCAGAGCGGCAATTTCGAGATCAACTTGAGCATGCCGATCGTGGCATACGACTTGCTTCAGTCCATCGACTTGCTCGCGCGCGTATCGGCAAACTTCGCGCGCCAGACCATCGACGGGCTCAAGGCCACCTCGAAGGGGCCGGAAATGGTCGAGCGCGGGCTCGCCATCACGACCGCGCTGGCGCCGATTATCGGCTACGACGCCGCGGCTTCCATCGCGAAAGAGGCTGCCAAGACGGGCAAGACGATCCGAGAAATCGCGCGCGAGAGAACCAAGCTCTCGGAGGCCGAACTCGAGAAGATCCTCGATCCGGCGCTGATGGTCGAACCGAGCGCCGATCGCGTCGGCGCAGGCGGCGGCTAGTCTTCGCGATACTGCTGTGTGCGACCGAAGGTCGCCGTTGGGGGCCGAGCGTACGCTCGGCCCCTTCCTCGAGCACAGCAGCATCGCCGCGGCTACAAGATGGGAGGGCGGCTGGTCCCGTTCTGCGAACCGGACTTCGCATAGGGCTCTACTATAGGAGGAAACTCGGTGCGAAACTGGACTTGGGTCCGGGTCGCGCTGGTGGGGCTGTTCCTCGCGCTCGGTCAGGCAACGTGGACACTGGCCGGCACGACGGGCAGCATCTCCGGCGTCGCAACGGACCAAAACGGCAATCCTCTGGCAGATGTCTCGATCACGGTCATGTCGGCGTCGCAAACCGCGCACAACGTGACCAATAGCCACGGCTTCTACTCCATTCTCGATCTTTCGCCGGACACGTACACCGTCACCGCCACGAAGGACGGGTACGACACCTCGAGCGAGTCGGGTTTCACGGTGCAAGCCGATCAGAGCACGACCGCCAACGTCAGCCTAAAGCCGACGGTGAAGACGCTCGGACGCATCGTCACTACGGCTCAGGCAAGCGTGGTCAACAAATCGGTGACCGGCGATCTCTATTCGGTGAACTCGACCGCGATCAGCAATTATCAAGGCGCGGTCGGCGGCAGCGAATCGATGTACAGCCAAAATGCCATCGTCGGATCGATGCCCGGCGTCGTGCACCAGATTGGCGTCGGCGGCGGCTACCAGCAAGGTCAGGGCACCATCAGCCTTCGCGGCGGCGCCTTCGATCAAGTCGGTTTCGAGCTCGAAGGCATTCCGCTCAATCGCGGCTTCGATTTCTATAACGGTACGCCGTTCGTCAGCAACGGGCTGTCGAGCCTCGAAGTCTATACGGGCGGCGCGCCGGCCGACTCCGGCGGCGCCATGTCCGGATTCATCAACGAAGTCGTGCAGCGCGGTTCGTATCCGGGCTTCGCGAATTTCAATCTGACGCTCGGCTCGCCGACGCTGAACAACACCTATCAGCTGCAGTGGGCGGACGGCACGCCGAACAACAAGTTCACCTGGTTCATCTCCTCGCTCGGCATGTACGCGACCAACAATTTCGGCGACCGCAGCAACGGCGACAACTACGCGTTCACGGTTCCCGCGAACGACCCGGGCTGCAACGACTTCAATTTCATCCAGAACTCCACGGGTTTAGGCGGCCCGACTCTCACCTGCACAGTCCCGAACAAGCTCAACGCTCCGATCTCGGTCGGCGCCTGGCTGCCGCAAGGTAGCCCCATCAACCCGTCCGATCGGGTGTGGGACACGATCACCAACATCCACTACGCGATCGACCACAACAACCTGTCGGACGATCTGCAAGTCCTCTACGACGTCGGCGGTTCCTACAACCCGTTTGCCTATTCCGGCGCGTCGATCGACTCGCTCATCCCCGGCTTCTCCGAAGTCAACGCGGTGAACGGGCTGGGTCAGATCACGTGGCCGACGGGCTTTACCTATGGCGGAGCGATGCAAACCGCCTACAATCCTTCCCAGCTTTCGTCGCTGTTCTGGCCCGGCTCGGGCAATTCGAGCGGGCTCATCTCGCCGTCATACGTCGACGATCAATGGACGCAGAACAGCCTTGAAAAGCTGCAGTACACGCGCGAGCTGACGTCATCGTCGTTCTTGCGCGTGTACGGCTACGCCTCGTACTCGGCGTGGCTTCTCGATCAGGCGACCAATGGCGTTTTGGGCGGCGAGTTTTATCAATTGCACGACAACGCGACGGGCCTCCACGCCACGTATCAGAATCAGCTCAACGAGAAGCACCTGTTGCACATCGACGCCGACTATCTGAAGGATCTCACGCTGCGCTATAACTACGTGAACTGGCTTGCGTTCAACCAAACGGGCTCGTTACTGAAATCGATTTCAACGGGCTCGGCGCCCGGTAACTTCGGGAACTTCACCGACTGCGTCATCGGCCCGGGCTTCGGGCCCTGCACGACCGCGGGCCAGGAAATCGTCGATGCCAGCGCGCCGTATGCGTACTGGTCGTCGACGACCCCGTCTCGGACCGCGTTTTCGATCGCGGACTCGTTCCGGCCGTCGGATCAGTGGCTCTTCGACCTCGGTCTGCGGTTCGACAACTTCCGCTACGCGCTGATGCCGCTGCAACTCACCGGACCGACCGGCATGGCCGAGCTAGCCCAAAGCCAAAACGATCAGTGCCTGTTCGGCTACGCATATACTTCCGCCGAACTCTGCTCGAAGATCCTCACCGCGCTGGCGACGCAGCTTGCGGCGACCGGCACGCCGACGGCGATCGCAAACTCAGTGCTGCCCGGCGCGGCGAAGTGGACCGACGTGAGCGGCAGCCTCACCTTCAACGAGTTCAGCCCGCGGCTGGGCATCACGTTCACGCCGGGTCGTAGCGACGTCTTCCGGGCGTCGGTCGGGCGCTACGTGCAGCCGCCGGACTCCGCCTTCGAGGAATATCGCGGGGCCCCGCAATTCGGCGCCTACGCCACGGTCGGCGTGCTCAATCGCTCGTACCTAGCCGCCGGCATCGCGCCGAGCTTCCTCGCGGTGCATAACGTCCAGCCGGAAGACAGCATCAACTACGACTTCTCGTGGGAGCACGACTTTACCAACGGCTGGTCCGCGAAGGCCACGCCGTTCTATCGCACGACGCTCGGGCAGATCCTTAACTTGCCGGTGACCCTCACCTCGCCGACATTCGTAACCGGCTTCAACTTCGGCGATGCGCGGATCACCGGTCTGGAGTTCCTGCTCAACAAGAACCGGATCAATCCCGAGCTCGGTTGGTCCGGCAATATCGCCGCCACCTACACGAACTCCAAGATCCGCTTCACGCCAGTAAACGGACAGTCGTACATCTCCGTCGTGAACAACGCGATCATGGCGTACAATTCTGCGCACACCACGAACTTCGCGCTCGAGGATCCCAACGGCTATTACTCGCCGTCGTTCTCGATCGCGCCGACGCTGTCGACGCCGTCGTGGGACGTGCCGTGGGTGATCAACGTCCAGGCGGACTACAAGTGGATGGGATGGGATTTCATCCCGACGATCAACTACCAGTCGGGCAATCCATACGGCGATCCGTTCGAGTTTCCCGATTCGAATCAGATCAAAGGCAAGCCGACGCTCTACGGACCCGATCCGTACACCGGCGTGTTCGACGCGCTCGGTTCGCTCAAGGGGCCGTCGTTCATCCTCGGCAACATCGCGATCTCGAAGGAACTGCAGCCGAACACGAAGATCACGGCGCTCTTCACCAACGTGTTCACGAGCATCCACAATCACGGCTACGCGTGGGAATATCCGACGAGCCGCCGTGTGATCGCATATTCCGGCAACTCGTTCTACAGCCCATACGTCGGCCCGCTCGCCGCATGCGGCGTGTGCGGTCCACAAGCAGCCAACTACATCGGCGACGATTACTGGGCATACGGGCCCAACGCGCTCGTCCCGACGCCGGAGTTCTCAGTGACGATCTCGCAGAAGCTCTGGTAACAAAGGTCGACCAAGGTCGACCTCTACAAAAGCACAGGCGATAGGCCGTCCGGCAGGGCGGCCTTTCCGTTTCCCGCAACACGGCTGGATGAAGAACATCGGTTTGATCGGGGTCGGCGCGATGGGCGAACCGATGGGCGCTCGCCTTCTCCAAAGCGGTTTTTCATTGACGGTCTGCGCGCACCGAAATCGTGAGCGAATCGAGCGGCTGCTGAAAAAAGGCGCGGTCGAGCAGCCGAACCCGAAGCTCGTCGCGGCACGAAGCGAGGCGCTCATCATGATGGTCCCGGACGCGCCGCAAGTCGAAGAGGCGCTGTTCGGCGAGGATGGTGCGATGGGCGGGCTCGCCGCCGGCAGCTACGTCATCGACATGTCCACGATCTCGCCGGCCGCGTCGCAAGCGTTTCACGAACGGCTCGAGCGCAGCGCCGTCCGCATGCTCGATGCGCCGGTCTCGGGCGGGCCCGCCCGTGCCGAACGCGGCGAGCTCTCCATCATGGTGGGCGGCGCGCAGGCAGACTTCGCGGCCTGCCAGCCGGTGCTCGGCGCGCTTGGCAAGCCGGTGCTGGTCGGGCCGCCGGGCATGGGTGAGACCGTCAAGCTCGTCAATCAGGTTCTCATCGCATCGATCATGATCGCGAACGCGGAGGCGCTCGTCTTCGCGAAGAAATCGGGCGCCGACGTCGACCTCGTGCGGCGCGTGATCCTCACCGCCACCGGCTCGAACTATCTGCTCGAGAAATGGCTTCCGCAGAACTGGCTGGCGGGAACGCACGCCGGCGGCTTCGCGCTCGACTTGCTGCGCAAAGATCTCCATGCGGCGCTCGACGCCGCGGCCAAACTGGGCGTCGCGATGCCGGCCACCGCGCTCGCCAACCAGCTCTACACGGTCGCGGCGCGCACGCACGGTCGCGAGGACTACAGCGCGGTCGCGACGCTCTTCGAAGAGGCAGCCGGCGTCAGCGTCGCGAGCGCAGCCGCCCGGCTTTGACCGCCGTAGCAAACGCGCGATAGTCGCGTTCTGTCTGGTCGGCGTAGCTTTGCGCGAAGCGAGCGATCGCGATGTCGAAAGCGTCCGCGCGGCCAAGGTAGCCCGCGATTACGGCGGGGCGACCGCTGCGCGCGTGCGCGCGAGCCAGCGCCCATCCGCACAGCGACGCATACCCGCACAGCAGTTCCGCCGACATGCCGTCCACCTCGATCGAACCCTTCATGTCGCGCAGCTGCCTGACGTAGTAGTCCCGACCGCCGAGCCCCCGAAACCAGCCGAGGAAGATGTCGCTCGCCGCCTGCATGAGGCGCTGACCCGTCACCACGCGTTCGCCTTCATTCGAATATCGATGCGGCCGCACGTACGGCGCGAGCGCCGAGACCAGGGCTTCCTTCACTTGGAGCAGCAGCCAGTCGTCTGGGCCGGCCATCATGAGCGCAACGCCGCAGCGCGTGCCGACGCTTCCGACGCCGACGACTTTTGCCGCGACGTCGACCAGCTCGTAGCGGTCGAACAGCACGCGCACGTCGCTGCGCAGCGAGTCGGCGTAGAGCGTGAAGAGGCCGCGAAGAAACGCCTCGGAATGCAGCTGCGGCGAATGATAGATGAGCGGTGGATGGTCCACGATGCGGCGACGATTCCCGACGAGTTCGGTCAGTTTGGGCACCGCGAGACCCACGGTCCGCTTTTTCGCCTGCCTCACGCCGCGCAGCGCTTTCTTTCGTGCGCCGGCCGCCGCCGCGGCGCGCTCGAGCGCCGTCGCGTCGATGCGCGAGTACCACACGTCGAGCGAGGGCAGGTCCGCGTACGCGCGCATGCGCTCGCGATAGGACCGCACCGCAGCGCGCACCGCTCGCTCTTCGTCGGAGTGGCGCATGCCATTGTGGCGGGCGGCGAGCACGATGCTCGCCGCCAAACGTTTGACGTCCCACTCCCACGGCGCGTGCAAGGTCTCGTCGAAGTCGTTCACATCGAAGACGAGGTTGCGCTCCGGCGTCGCGTACGTGCCGAAGTTGAGCAGGTGGCAATCGCCGCCGGCCTGTACGGCGACGCCGGTGGTCGGCGTGCGCGCGAGATCGGCGGCCATGACGGCCGCCGAGCCGCGCAGGTAGGCAAAGGCCGACTCGAGCATGCGCTGGTATCGAATCGGAACGAGACGCGCGACGCGCGGGCGATTCGATGCCCGGATCAGCGCGATCGGGTTTCGACCGCGGAAGGGCTTCCAGGCAGCATGCTGCTTGCGAGGCACCGCTTTGCGCAACGCCTTGCCCACGGCGAGTCGCGTGCGCAGCGGCAATCGAGCGAACGCGGCTTCGGCCGCGTGATGATCTTGCTCGCGTGGCATCGAAACCGACGTTCTTGCGAGGGCATGTCCCGGCCTTGCGCGCCACCCGGAGGTCGACGGCGCACGCGCGCGAAGTTCGCGGCGACATGCGACAAGCGTATCTCGTCTCGCCGAAGACCATCGAAGTACGCGAGATCGCGCCGCCGGCGCTGCGCGCCGGTGATGTCCGCGTGAAGATCCGGGCTGCGCTCACCTGCGGAACGGATCTGAAGACCTATCGGCGCGGTCATCCGAAGCTCGGCTTCGGCCCGTTCGGTCACGAGGCCGCGGGAGATGTGATCGAGGTCGGCCCCGGCGTCACGAAGTTCAAACCCGGCGACGCCATCATGTGGGTCCAAACCGCGCCGTGCGGCGCCTGTCCGGCGTGCGAACGGCACCGCGAGAATCTTTGCGAACATCTCTTCGAGGATATCGCGCTCGGCGCGTATGCCGACGAGATCGTGCTGCCCAAAAAGATCGTCGAGCGAAATGCGTTCGCAAAGCCGGACTCCCTGGGATACATCGAAGCGGCATTCTTGGAGCCGGTCGCGTGCGTCGTGCATGGTTGGAACGTCGTCAAGCGCGCGAACGCCGCGCGGCCGCTGCCCGACGAGGTCGCGATCCTGGGCGCGGGCACGATCGGCTTGCTGCACCTGCTGTACGCGAGGCACGCCGGCATCGCCGCCGCCGTCGTCGCGCGCCGACCGAATCGACAAGCGCTCGCGGCTCGACTTGGCGGCGCGCCGCTCTCCGCCAACTCAAGCGCCGCTTTCGATCTCGTCATCGAGTCGGCCGGAACGGCCGAGGCATGGCAGCAAGCGATCGCGCTCGCCAAACCTGGCGGGCGCGCGCTGCTCTTCGGCGGACTCCCGGGCGGCGCACGCGTTCCTGTCGATGCCACGCGCGTGCACTACGATGAGCTCACGCTGTTGGGTTCGTTCCATTTCACCCCAGCCGATGTCGTGGAAGCGCGCGAATTGCTTTGCACCGCAAAGTGGGACGTGCGCGTGCTGCTGACGGGCGTCGAGCCGCTCGACGCTGTGGCAAGCGTGTTCGAGAGACTCGATCGGCGCGAAGGATTCAAGTTCGCGCTCGTGCCGGAAAACTCGATGCCGCAACGGGTATGACGCGCGGCGCCGCGAAGAGCATCAGCGATGTTGCCCAAGACGACGCGCGCCGCGGTGTACGAAGGCGGCGGAACGATCGCGGTTGTCGACGTGCCGTTGCCCGACGTGGCGCCGGGTGAATTGCTCGTGCGCATCTCGGCGTGCGGCATCTGTCCGGGCGAAACGGTCCGCTGGTACGTCGACGGAAAAGCGCCCTTCGGCCTCGGGCACGAACCCGTGGCGATCATCGAGGCCTGCGGCGCCGGCGCAGCGCCGGCCCGGCCATGGGGAAAGCCGTTCTCTCCCGGCGAGCGGGTCTTCGTCCATCACCACGCGCCGTGCATGCGCTGCCGGCGCTGCCTGCGCGGCGACTACGTGCAGTGCGCCGCCTGGCGATCGGCAAAGCTGCTTCCCGGCGGGATGGCGCAGTTCGCGATCGTGCCGGCCGACAACGTGAGCTTCGATGTCCTGCGAATACCGGAGGACGTCGGCGACGAGACCGCGACGCTGGTCGAGCCGCTCGCGACCGTCATCAAGTCGATTCGCCGCAGCGGCATGCGCCGCAACGATCGCGTCTTGGTCATTGGGCTCGGCGTGATGGGATTGCTGCACGTGGCGGTCGCGCGCCATCAGGGCGCCGAGTTCGTGCTCGGCGCAGACCGCATCGCATCGCGACTCGAGCGCGCGCTGCAGCTCGGCGCGCACGCAGCGCTCGACGTGTCTTCCGCGCCGCTGCCCGAACAGGTCTTCGCGGCGACCGACGGCGAGGGCGCCGATATCGTCATCGTCGGGCCGGGCACGCGCGAGGCGCTCGATGCGGCAGCCGCATCGGTGGCTCCGGGCGGAACCATCGTCGTCTTCTCGCCGCTCGCTCCCGGTGAAAGCTGGCCGTTGCCCGTCCACGAATTCTTTTTCAAAGACGTCAGCGTCGTCGCGAGCTATTCGGCGGGTCCAAGCGACACGCGCGCCGCGCTCAAGCTGCTGGCTGGCGGCCTCAACGTGAGGCCGCTCGTCACCCATCGATTCGGCCTTGAGGCGGTCGCGGAAGCGTACCGTCTGGTCGCCGAAGCCCAGGAAGCGCTGAAAGTCGTGGTCTATCCGGGAGCGCGATGAAAAAACCCGTTCTTACGACGACGGAACCCGGATACCGAGGCGTCACGCGCGAGGTCCTGTGCGGCTTGCAGGACGAACCGTGCGCGTTCCACGTCCGCTCGTACGAAGTCCAGCCGGGCGGATTCACGCGGCTCGAACGCCACCGGCACGTGCACTCGGTGACGGTCGTGCGCGGTCGCGGCTACGCGATCGTCGGCGCAGAAGTACGCCGCCTCGATCCCCTCGTCCACGTGTACGTTCCGCCGATGACCCTTCACCAGTTCGTGAACGAAGGCGACGAACCGCTGCACTTCCTGTGCGTCGTGGATGCGCAACGCGATCGAGCGGAGCCGGCTACGCTTGACGAAGTCGCGGCGCTCGAGGCAGATCCCGCAACCGCCGGCAAACCACGCGTTTGACCCCGCGCGTTGTCGTTTGACCAACTGGAGCGCTCGCCTTTAGGCGACCGGGTCGCGTCGGTCGGCTGAAGCCGACCGCTCCAGTTAACGATGACGTGGTCGCGCTGCTTGGAGCGGTCGCCGTTAGGCGACCGGGTCGCAGCGTTAACGATGACGTGGTCGCGTTGCTTGGAGCGGTCGCCTTTAGGCGACCGGGTCGCAGCGTTAACGATGACGTGGTCGCGCTGCTTGGAGCGGTCGCCGTTAGGCGACCGGGTCGCGTCGGTCGGCTGAAGCCGGCCGCTCCAAAGCATGGAACGACGCCCTCGTATCCGACGGCGCCGCGAGCTCGACGAGCCGGCAGAGCGCGTTCACCATCTGCAGCTGATCGACCGTCTTGCAGCCGATGTCGAGCAAACGCGGGCTGGCGACGAGAATCGCCAGACACTGCGCGCGCGAGATCGCCACGTTGAGCCGGTTGCGGCTGAAAAGAAACTCCAGATTGCGCGGCAGGTCCTCGCCGCTCGACGTCGCCAGCGAATAGAACACGACGGCCGCTTCCTGGCCCTGGAACTTGTCCACAGTCCCAACGCGGACGTCGACAAGATCGCGGGTGCGTAAAGCGTCCTTAAGGCAGCGGACTTGCATGTTGTAGGGCGTGACGACCAAGATGTCGGCGGGAGAAAGCTTGCGCAGCGCGCCCTTTTCGTCCGTGAAAGTCCCGCGCAGCAGCGCTTGAGCCGCTTCGGCCACCGCAGCGGCCTCTTCCGCGGACTGCTGAGCGTTGCCGCTGTGCTCGACGGGGATGTAGCGCAAGCCCGCTCCGCGCAAGCCCGGCGACGCGACCGAGCGAAGCCTGCAGGCGCTGGCCGATTGCAATCGTCCTGCATAGACGATTTCGGCGATGAACTCGCAGATCGCCGGGTGCAAGCGGCGCGTATGCTCTAAGAACACGCCGCGCTCGGGCGGGATGGTGGGAGAGTCGCCCAACAGGTGCTCCAGGACGGAGGCGCCCGCGCCGTCAGGGTGCGCCGCCAGCGACACTTGCGAGAGCTGCAGCGGGTCGCCGAGCAGCACGATGTTGCGCGCGGACGTGCCCATCGCGAGCGCATCCGCCAGCGAAACCTGACCGGCTTCGTCCACGAACAAATAGTCCAAGCGGCCGTCGAGGTCGGCCCGGGAGAAGAGCCACGCGGTGCCGGCGATCAAGCGGATCGCGTCGCTTCCCGGGAAATCGTCGTTGCTCGACGTGTTCGCGATGGACGGCCGCGCGTGTTTGGAATGGTATTCGGTCTCGATGCCGCTGCTCTTCTTCAAACCGCAAAAAACGAAGCGCTCATCGTGCGCCACGTTCTCGATTTCCGCCAGCAGATTGTTGATCGCCTTATGACTGTTCGACGCGACGCCGACGCGCTTGCCCTGCTTCATCAATGCGACGGCAAGCCGGGCGCCGTTGTAGGTTTTGCCCGAACCAGGCGGTCCTTGAATGAAGAGGTAGCTCTCGTCGAGGTCGGCGACGAGCTGCTTCGCCGCGTCGAGATCGAATGTCTCGCCTTGAAGCGGGTCTCCGAGCCGAACGCCCCGCGCTCGCGGAAACGAACGCGAGAGAATGTCTCTGAGCGCGCGATACTTGTGTGCGTCGTCATCGATGATCGCGCGGGCGAGGCGCTGCAGCGCTCCTTCCTGCTGGTCGCTTCGAATGGGTCCGCCCGGTATCAGCGCGCGCGGCAACGCTTCCTTGGCAAGCGCGTTCGATCGCCGCAGCTCGAGACGGCCCGCCGCCTCGTCGATGCGCTCGATCGATCCGGCTTTTTCCGTCGCAGGGTCGAAAACGGCATCGCCGGAATCGAGGCGGTGCTGTTGGGCCGGAAACGTCAGGGTGTAGACGAGCGATCGCTTGTCGGGGCGCGGCGGCACGGCTCGGTCAGGCGATAGGTCGCCGATGGAGTCGGAGTCCTCGACGAGATCGTGTGGGTCCTTGCCGAGCCGATCGAAGTACGCCCACCACACCGGCTTGGCTTCGCGCCGGTGGTAGTCGAGCAGCTGCGACATCAACCAACGCGCGCGCTGCTCGGGCGTCGCTCCTTGGGAGTCTTCGGGAATGCCGTCGCGCAGCGCCGACTTCAGCGATTGCAACTCGCCGGCTTGGACGATCTTGTCGGTGGCAACCGGGCGTTGCTCCGGCGGCGCCAAGAACGGGATGTCGCGAGCGAATCGCTGCGCCGCCTCGTCGCGGCGTGCCAGCAGCCAGCCGCGCAACTCCATCGTCGAAACGCAATCCTGCCGATTGTATGATTCGATCTCATCCAGGCGGCGGCGGTCACCGGTTGCGAGATACTCCTCGTACGTGCGGACGGACTGCATGGCCTCGGCGACCTCGCCGACGCGCTCGAAGCCGTACAGGTGCTCCATCTCCTTGAGCCCGTATCCCGGCCGCGACGAGCGCAGGCCTTGATGCACGACTTGATACAAGTCCACGAACAGTTCGGCGCGCAGCCACGTGTCGATTTCATCCTCGCACGTGCCGCGCTGGGTCATCAAACGCTTGAGCGCGGCCGGTTCGTAATGCGCGTAGTGATAGACGTGCAGGTCCGCAAACCGCGTGCGTCGCTCGTCGATGAACTGCACGAATTCTTGGAGCGCCCGCCGTTCCTCGGCGTGATTGTGCGCCCAAAACGCGCGATAGCGCAGCTCGCCGGACTCCTCATCGCGCCATGCGACGCCGAACAAGTACTCCAAACCGCCGTCGACGTACGGATGACCCTCCATGTCGAAAAAGACGTCGCCCGCCGATGGCTTCGGAAGCCGGCCCAGTCCGCGCAGTTCTTCCGGCGGCAGCAGATCGTACTGATCGAATCCGCTTTCGCGCCCTCGCACGTGCAGCTCGGCTTGATGCCGCAATTTCTTGAAGGTCGCGTCGGCGAGCCGCGCGGGAGACGTCGCCGCCGCCGCGAGCGCCGCCGTCGTCGCGATGCCGCCGGCGTTGAGCTTGACGATTTGATCGCGCCGGATCTCGGCGACAAGCGACAGGTGATCGTCTGCCACGCGTCGCGCTTCACAGCGCGCGTTCCAGCGGCAGATCGCGCAGTGGCTCACGGGTTCCGGATACGAGTCGAACGTCCGCTCGGCGACGAGCGCCTCAAAGCGGCTCTTGATCCGCCGGTAGTAGGCGATGAAATCGGCGAGCCGCAAGCGCTCCTCGAGGCCCGTGCCGAGGTAGAGGCGCACGCATTCCGGAGCCGGGCCCTGAAGCCGCGCGAGCTGGTCGCTGTAGAAGCAGACCTGCACGATGGCATACGGCTTGACGCGCCGAGCGAGCTTGGCATCCAGCACTTCGTAGGACCACGCGCCGAGCTCAGATGGCCTGTCGATCTTGACGAGCAGGTCGGCGTGGCCGAGCCAGCCGCCGTCGAAGAACGTCGCCTGGGCGATATAGGGCGCGCCGTCGCGCATATGACGCAGCGTCGTCTCGGCGGCCGCCGTGATGTCGTCCAGACCATACGAAGCCGGGATCTCGACGACCCGGTTGCCCCGTTCCCGAAGGTCCTGATAGAGCTGCTGCTCGTGCAGCCTGCCGTAGCGCGCCGCGAGCTCGGCGTCGGTCGGCTGACCAAGCGGTACGATGTCGCCCACCGCGGCCGCGTATTCCAGCCCGACGAGGTGATCGCACTCAAGGTAGTTCGTGAGATCGGACGCCGCGTAGATAACGCGGCCGTCGATCAGCTGCATGTCGTCTTCATCGACTCTAATGTTCGCGAGCGGTGAGAGGCGGCGCCTCTAATACCGGCGCGCGTCCGAGCGCAGGTCGCATCTCTGATTCGCACGAAGCGCCTATGTCCTGGTCATCGTCAAGAGGATGTTCACCACTATGCTTCATCGCTTATCGATCGTGACGCTGCTCGCCGCGCTCGCATCGCTCGCAAGTTTTCAGAGCGCAAGCGCCGCTCTTTCGCATAAGGCGACCGCGCGCGAAGCGAACTTCATCGCAAGCGTCACCCCGTCGCTCATGGCCCGCTACGCCACGGCCGACAAGGCCGTTGCGGGCGGCTATTTCCGGATGACGGCGCTGTCGCCGTATGACAACACGTCGATCTATTTCAACATGACGTACACGAAGCTCGACCCGATGCATCCGAACTTCCTGTGGTACGACCGCAACGGCAAGCTCGCCGGGCTGGACTACGAATATGCGGTCAGCGCGTGGCCGAAACCGCCGGGAGCGTCGACGTATCCGGTGCTGTCGGGCCGCTGGGTCATCATCGATCCGCATTTCCACTTCGCGTACAGAGACGCCAGCGGCAAAGTCGTCATGCATGGCACGCGGCTGCGTCCGAACATCACGGGCGACCCGATCACGGCGGCGCAACTCCGAGCCGACGGCTTGCTTCCCCGCGGCGCCACGCTGCTGTGGGCGCACTATCATCCGAAGGCATGGGATCTCGGTTTTTGGCTCGTGCCGGATCCGCTGGGAGCCTTCGCGGACAAGGACCCGCTCGTCAAGTAAGCAGCGGCAACCGCACGCCGCCGCCATACGTTATCCGTACGTGAAGTTCGCATCTCTCGGGCTTGCCGCCGCCGCGGCGCTGGCGATCGGCGTCGCGGCGGGCCCGCTTCCCGGCGAGCCTTCGCCAGCCACCCACGGCGCCCGGCCGACCCATTCGCCGTCGCCCCATCCGTCGCCGTCGCCTCAGAGCACCCTAACGCCCGACGACATCTTTCACAAGGCCATCGCGGCGACGCGCAACAACCCGGATCCGCCGTACATCACGTATATGATGCACGAGATCTTCGTCCATCATGGTCGCACGTTTACCTACGACTACCGGGTCTGGTATCGAACCGACGGCAAGGGCCTCATGCAAAGCGCGAGTCCGACGCGCAACGGCCAGGCCGAGACGCGCTTCGGCTACCCATTTCCCAGCGCGCCCGACAACAACATCCTGCTGTATGCCACGCCGCCGCCGCCGTCCTCGCCGCCGCCGGGTCCGATCGGAACCCCGGCGCCGGGCACGGCGCCGCCGCTGCTCGGCGTACAGCCGATCGTTGCGGATCGCTACTACGACGTCTCGTTGCTCGGCCTCGAGGACTACGAGGGGCATCCCGTCTACCATCTCGGATTGCGGGCCGTGCGCGATGAGGATCAACATCCGTGGAAAGATCTGTGGATCGACGTGCGATCGTTCGAGGTGTGGAAGGCGCACGCCAGCGCGAGCGGCCGGCGCGGTCCGATGACGGGATCGATCGATTTTTCGGTCGTGTTCGCTCCAGTCGGTCCCTACTGGATGGTCGCGAGCGCGGTCGGCGACGGCGAAGGACACTTCGGGTTCATCGGCGACAGCGGGCACTACGAGTACGCATTTTCGGACTTCGGTTTTCCTGCGACGCTGCCCGACTGGTTCTTCGATCCAAAAGCGTTCTATCATCATTTCCGCTGACCGAAGCTCGTCTTTTGTAGCGCGCGACCGAAGGTCGCCGTGCGGTCGAGCTAACGCTCGACCGCGACGTCGAGCTTCGCTCGAGCACAGCAGATGAGATGAATGTCCGGTGAAACGGGCAACCATTTGACGGCGACAAACGTTCTTCTCTTGACGGCACGACCTTCGGGCGGGAGATGCCGTCGAGAAGGAATGCCGCTATGCGAGAGGTCGATCCGTTCGAACGCCGCCCAAGCCGCGCCGAGGTGCGCGCCGTGCCGCGCTGGCCAAAACCGGACTTCGTACGCAGCGCGCGCAGCGCCGCCGAGCTTCACGCGTACTACATCGCCCTTGTGTCGGCCGCACGGCTCTTCGTCAGCGCCGATCATCAACTCAAGCCGAGATGACCACGCTCGCTTGGTGGCCCGCAGCGTGATGCGCAGCACAGACCAGGCTAGCCGGATTTTGCTATACTAGGTCGCGATGACTCGAATCGCCGTGCTCGCGTGCAGCGTTGTGCTCGCCGTCATCGTCGGCGCGTGCTCCGGAACTGCGAGCAGCGTGGGCGCCGCGCCATCGGCGCAGCCAAGCCCATCGATCGGCCCCTCGCCCGCGTCGAGCAACGGCCCCGAGCCGATGATCGACGGCTGTCAGGTTTTCCCGTCGGATAACCCATGGAACACCGACATCTCGAACTATCCCGTCGATCCGAACTCGGCGAACTACTTGGCGCACATGAACGCGGGCAGCACGAATCTGCATCCCGATTTTGGGTCGAATCCGACCTACGGCATTCCCTACGTCGCGGTGCCCGGTTCGCAGCCGTTCGTGCCGATCACGTTCACGCAGTCGCCGGCTGAGAGCGATCCCGGGCCATACCCCATTCCGCCGAATGCGCCGATCGAAGGCGGCCCGAGTTCGACCGGCGACCGGCACGTGCTCGTGATCGATACCGGCACGTGCGTGCTGTATGAGATGTACGATTCGTTCTACGTCGGGCCTGGCTGGAACGCCGGATCCGGCGCGAAATTCGACTTGTACTCGGATGCGCTGCGCCCCGACTACTGGACGTCCGCGGACGCGGCTGGGCTGCCCATCTTCGCGGGTCTCGTGCGCTACTACGAGGTGCAGGCGGGCGCCATCGATCACGCGCTGCGCTTCACCGTGCACCAGACGCAGCGAGGCTTCATCCATCCCGCGACGCACTACGCCAGCAGTTCGACCGACCCAAACGATCCGCCGATGGGCTTGCGCGTGCGGCTCAAAGCCGGCTTCGACATCTCCGGCTTCACCGGCGAGTCTCGCGTGGTCTTGACCGCGTTGAAGAAGTATGGCATGTTCGTGGCCGACAACGGATCGGACTGGTTCATCACCGGCGAGACGAACACAAGTTGGGACGACAACGACCTCGATCAGCTCAAGACAGTGCCGGCGAGCGCGTTCGAAGTGGTGCAGACGGGACCCATCATCCACTAGGCACCGATCTGCTGGATGATCTGCGTGCACAACGACTTGAGCACCGGATCGCTCGCCAGCCGCTGCGCTTGCTGGAACATGGAGCGGGCGCTGCCGGAGTTGCCTTGCCGAAGATCGATGGCGCCGAGCAGGAAGTATGCTTTGGCGTAACCCGCGTTGAGCTTGAGAGCTGCGTTGGCCTCCATGTTCGCGGCTACGAGATTGCCCGTGCGGTACTCGGCTAACGCTCGATCGTAGTGCGCTTGCACGTATTGCGGATGCAGCAGCGCTGCCACTGCGAAATCTTTGGCGGCCTGGTCGGGCTGACCGTCGAGGTAGTGAGAGAGCCCGAGGTCGAAATTCGCCCGGACCGATGACGGATGATCGGCCACGATCCTCATGAAGATCGTACGCGCCGAGACCAGATCGCCCAGCGCGATGTCGGTGACGCCAAGATTGAACAGCGCGGGCACGAAATCGCTCTGCTGCTTGAGGCACTGAGCGAACTCGCTCGCTGCATCCTTGTACTCACCCAGCGCATACAGCACCAAACCGCGATCGTACCGCGCCTCGACATCGAACGGCGCCAGCCGCATCGCCTGATCGAACGTGCCGAGCGCCTCGCGATAATTCGCGCGGTGGTACTGATCGATGCCCGTGCCGATCAGCGCGTCCGCTTGGAGCTGTTCGAAGAAGCTGTCGGCCGAGGCGGCCGCCGTGCAGCCCATCAGCAGGACCGCGACGAGCAGCGCGCGCGTCCAGTTTTTCATCGCAGCCGGTTCCTCGGGAGCCCGTAGGGCAGCGGCGGGACCTGCTGCTGCGCCGGCGGCCCGTTGGGTTGCGCGAATGGGTCCTCAACTCCCCACATCGAATACTGGCCACCCAGCATGTGGCTGGCGTACACCTCGTTCGCCGCGGCGAGCGTGTTCACGCCGCCGGGGCCGATGGGATCGATGAGCCGATAGGATCCCTCATCGTCGGGTCCGACGATCGAGCTCAACGCCTGATCGGCGAGCTGCAACGCGGAGAGCGACGACGCGCGAGCGGGAGTGGCTCCGCGCGGCGGGCCCGCGAACGTCGACGCGGACGCGAGCGCGATGAGCGCGAGCCCAGCAGCGATCGCCGCTCGCAGCCTCATGACAGAGCGGGGAGCTGCAGCGTGAACGTGCTGCCCTCACCCGGCGTGCTGCGCACGCCGACTTCTCCGCCATGCGCGCGCGCGATCCAGCGGCAGAGCGGCAGTCCCAACCCATGGCCCGCGCGCCCGTTCGTCTGCGGACCGTCGAGCCGGTGGTACCGCATGAAGATGCGATCGAGCTCCTCGGCCGGGATGCCGGGTCCGCGATCCGCGACCTCGACGAATGCCGCGTCGTGCTGCTGCCAGACGGAAACCGACACGTTGCCGCGCTCTCCGCTATACTTGATGGCGTTGTCCACGAGATTGCCGACCAACTGCGACAGTTTCAATTCGTCGCCCATGACGACGGCGCTCTCTCGCCGCTCGAACTTCAAGCCGATGCCGCGCGCGTCGGCGAGCGGCTGCAAGTCCCGCACCACGCCGCCCGCCACCACCATGAGGTCGGTCGGCTCTCGATTGAGCGCGCTGTCGGCGTCGACGTGCGCGAGCGTGAGGAGCTGATCGATGAGGCGCTCCATGCGCTTGGCCTGCTGGTCGATGATGAGCATGCGCTCCGCCAGTTCGGGCGAACACGCTTCGCCTTCGTGGATGGCCGCAGACGTCTCAGTGCGGATGACGGCCAGCGGCGTACGCAGATCGTGCGAGGCATCGTTGGTGAACTGCCGCTGGAGAGAGATAGCCTCTTCCAGCGGGCGCACGGTGGCGCGCGCGAGCACGAACGCGGCCGCAGCGACCAGGACGAGCGCTCCGCCGTTGGCCGCCAGCAGCAACACGGCGTCCTTCACCAGCATCTTGTGCGCGGCAGCCAAGATCGCCGGGTCGTCTCGGAACGGCTCGATGTCCTGGTAGACCACGATCGAAAGCAGCGTGAAGACCACGATCGAGAACGCCGCCAGGAGCAAGACGAGAATGCCCGCGTAAGCGAGCGTGAGCCGCACGCGCGGCGACACGCCCTCGCCCCGCCCGGCCGCGGCGCGCCTCATGGTTTGTCGATGGTGTAACCCACGCCCCGGACGGTCCGGATGATGCGCCCGCCGTCGTTGCTGTCGTCGAGTTTACGCCGTAACATCTTGATGTAGACTTCGAGGATGTTGCTGTTCCCCCCGTGTTCCGTGCCCCACAGGCGGTCTAAAATCGAGTCCTTGGTGAGCACGATGCCGGCGTTCTCGAGCAGGTAGAGCAAGAGCCGATACTCGGTACGAGTGAGCTGGAGGATTCGGCCGGCGCGCGTGGCTTGATGGCGCAGCACGTCGATCGAAAGGTCGCCGACGCTGATTGCCCGCGGTTTGAGTTCCTCGTGCGGGCGCCGCAGCAGCGCGTGGATGCGCGCGAGCAATTCCGGGAACGCGAACGGTTTCGGCAGATAGTCATCGGCGCCGCTGTTGAGCCCTGCGACGCGGTCGCCGACCGAATCGCGCGCGGTGAGCATGAGGATCGGCGTGGTGATGCCATGCTTGCGCGCCTCGGCGCACACCGAAAAGCCGTCGCGCTGCGGGAGCAGCACGTCCAAGATCGCGAGCTGATAGTCGTTCGCGCAGAGTTCGGCCAGTCCCGAATCACCGTCGGGCTTCGTCGTCACCGCGAATTTTTGCGCCTCGAGCGCGCGGCGAAGAGAAGATGAGAGACTCGGATCGTCTTCGACCAGCAACAGACGCATGGCATCGAGTTGATTCGGCGCGAATGAGAACGCCCGCCTGCGCCCCAAGCCAAGGTGGTTTCAGCGCATTTTCAGCGCGCGCCGGCGCGAAGGTCTTGCGTCGGCGGGAAGTGCCTTCTTCCAGACGCGCGGTGGCGCTTCGGGAGAATCTCCCTCCACCGCTCGTTCGACGGCTCTCGCGGTCTCACAGGTCCTCCCTAAGGCACATCCCGCCGACGCTGCGACTTCACGTCAGCAGAACGCCTTCGTGGCGCAGAAGCCAGCGCTTGCGCGGCATGCCTCCGCCGAATCCGGTCAACGATCCGTTCTTCCCGATGACGCGATGGCACGGCACGACGATAGCGATCGGATTTGAGCCGGTGGCCCGGCCGACGGCGCGGCTCGCGAGCGGGCGCCCTAAAGCCTTCGCGATCTCGCCGTAGGCGATGGTTTTTCCGAACGGGATGGCGGCGATTTTACGCCATACGGCCTTCGAAAAGGCCGAAGCGTCGCCGAAGTCGAGCGGCAGGTCGAACGCGCGGCGCTTGCCGCAGAAATATTCGCGCAGCTGGCGCTCGGCGTCGCGGATCAGCGTCGGAGGCGTGGGAGAACTCCCATTGCGGACCGCGCGGGAACCGGCGAAGTGGATCGTCGTGATTCCGTTCGCGCTCGCGCTCACGACGAGCGCGCCGACCGGACTATCGATCGCGAAGTCCTGTGCGGTCATTCGTCGATCTCCGCGATGTCGCCATCCTCGAGGGCGAGCGAGCCCTGCGGGAACTTCACCAAGAACGGCAAGTACGGACTGTTCTCCACCGATTCCAGGATACCGATCGTGCCGGCGTCGATTTTTCCCTCGCTGCCCAGATCGACGGTCCGCACCAAGCGCACTCGCTGACCGACTTGCATCTCGACGGACTTCGGGATGACGCGTGCGCCGGCCCTCTAGCTCAGACTGTCGCACTCGTGACCCGGCGCCGCGGGCGTGGGGGTTGGAACCGGCACGTTGAATTGAAAGTCGTCGAAGGTGCTTGTGGCGACCGCGACGATGTGGCTCATGCGTATCGTCGAGCGCTGCGACGTGATGACCTGGAACCCTCCGACGATGGAATAGTCCATGTCGAACGCGATGTGGTCGCGCGATTTGTTGTAGAACCATTCCATGTGACGAATGGCACCATCCGCGCGCGACACCCGAACCTCGACGTACGCAACCCGGCCGTTTTGCTTCGGCACCATGTGCAGCAGGTAGTCATCCGAGGCGGCCGATGTGGATATGTTGTAGCATTCCAAGAACCTCGTCGCGGCGTAGGCTCCGGTCTGTTCGAAATTGACGCTGCGCAGGTAGAACGGCACGTGCGGGAAGTTCGAAACGACGAACCCCGGGCTCGTGTAGTATTCGACGCCGCCGAATTGCGGATGCAAGTACGGGAAATTCAGCTGTTTGATGTCGAGGTGGGCGACCGCTCGATAGGTACGCAGCTTCGGATTGCGGCTCAGGATCAGCGCGACGACCTGCTGCGCGGTCGCCGGTGCCACGGATGCCGTCCCCGCTGCTTGCTGCCGCGCCGCTGACGAGACGGGGGCGGCGAGCGCGGCGGCGCACGCGCCGAGCACGGCTGCCATGAGAAGGTAGGGCAACGCTCTAAGACCGCGCCCCGGGTCGCGTGCCATGCGAAGAGATGTTCGGTGCGGGCCGCCGCGCGCCCCTCGCGAAACGACGTCGTCCAGGACGCGCGCGTGCTTTCACGAAGGGGACGTGCGACGATGGCAATCGACCTACCGGCCGCGGAACCGGTCGAAAGAATCGACTTGCGCCAGTTTCCGACCTGGGAACGGCACGATCGCATGCTCGCCGCATTCGACCGTCTGAGCCCGAATCAAGTCGTTGAGTTCATCAACGACCACGAGCCGAAGGCGCTCCGCGCATCCGTCGAGACCGAGCGCGACGGCATATCGCTTTGGGATGTGCGAAACGCCGGCGACGGCCGCTGGATCATGCGCGTGGCGCGGCTGCCGGATCCGGCGGCGATGGGCGACACGCCGCGAACCGCATTCTTGCGCCGCTGCACGATGTTCCGTGGGGCGCCCAACGACGTGCTGCGCGAGATTGATCGAAACGTCAAGGAGCGCACCTATCAAGACCGGATGGTGATCGTCGCCGAGGGCACGACGTGGCCGTATCTCGGCATCGTGCGCAAGGGCGTCGTGGAGGTCACGCGGGCGACGGAAGAAGACCGCGAGATCGTCCTGTACGACGTGACGCACTACAGCATGTACAATGAAGCGGCCGTGTTCGATGAAGGCACCGCCGAGAACAGCGTCATCGCGCGCGGCGACGTGGAGGCTGTCGAGCTGCCGGCCGCGTTCGTGCGCAGCTTGCTGCGCCGCAGCCCGGACGTCGCCGCCGGCTGCGCGCGATTTTTCGCGCAGCGCCAGCGGCGCTTGGCGGGCGCCGTCGGCAACTTGGCGTTTGGGCGCGTGCTCACGCGCATCGCGCGCGTCCTGCTGGACTACGCCTCGCCGGACGAGGGAATGGCAAAGGGCATCGGCGGCGTCGAACGGATCACGCAAACCGATCTCGCCGCCCGCGTGGGCACGGTGCGCGACATGGCGAGCCGAGCGCTCGCGCACCTGGAAACCATGCAGGGCATCGAGCTGAAGCGCGGCCGAGTGGCGCGTCTCAACCGCGCCAATCTCGAAGTCATCGTCCGCGAAAACAAGTAAGCGCCGCCTTTATCTTGGAGCGGTCGGTCTTAGCCGACCGCCCGACCAAGGTCGACCGCCACAACAAATCTAGGCTAGCGCTTGAACAGGTCGCTGGGCTTTTGGATCTTCGCGGCCTCGCGCTGCCACTTGCGCCAGCGCCGGCGCTGCTGCCAACGCTCCATCCGCTCGCGAAACGAAGGCCCGCGCCAGAACGCCAGACTCAAACGATTGGTGGTGAAAAGCCACGCGAACAGCGACACCCCCGCGATCGATGCGAGCGCAGGCACCGGGCCGCCATAGAGCGGGTTGCGGAAGAAGAGCTCGTAGGCGACGGCGATGACGCCGAGCCAGCGCGCTTGCATCGGAAAGATGAAGAAGATGACCGTCGCGTAGGGATTGATCGTGGCAAACGCAACGGAACACGCCACGTAGCTTCCGATCATGCCGGCGAAGATGGCGCCGCCGTGCGGCGTGACGAGCAAGACGACGCCGCCGGCGAGGATCCCGCTCAAGAAAAAGAATAGCGCGAAGCGAGCGCTGCCCCACGATCGCTCCAGCGAGCCGCCGAAGAAGAACAACACCAAACCGTCGAACAAGATATTCCACGGCCCGAAGTGCACCAGCGGGAAGGTGAGCGGCTGCCACAGCGCCAGCGTGTGGAACCACTCGACGGACACCGGCCATGCGAGCACGCCCAGCAGAGGTGCGGCGCCGAAAAACGCGGCGACGAACAGCACGAGCATCACGACGAGCAGGGCATACATAACCGGCGTGTCGCCGCCCCACGCCGAGCGCCTCATGCGCCACATGCGCTTATGCCGCCGCGAGCCGGACGCATTGCAGCACGATCTCGGCGCATGCGTAGAAATCGTCGAGGCTCAGCCACTCGTTCACCGTGTGGATGTCGCGCATGCCGGTGCCGAGGTTCACGGCGGTGATGCCTTTGCGGTTGAGCACGTTCGCGTCCGAGCCGCCGCCGATCGCAGCGGTGCGTATTTCGTGCCCGACCAGTCTTCCGGCCTCGATCACCATTCGGACGAGCGGATCGTCATCCGAAACGCTGATGCTGTGATATTCGCGCTCGCATCGTTCCTCGATCCAGGCGCGCGTAACGCGACCGTCGAGCGTGACGCTCTTGCCCGCGGCCGCATCTTGAAAGCAGCGCCGGATCTGCGCCATGCGCGCGTCGAGCTTGGAATCGTCGAGCGATCTGGCCTCGCCTTTCACGACGCAGCGGTTCGGCACGACGTTCGTGGCGGACGAGCAATCGGCGATGACGACGTTGCTCGTCGTGACCGCGTCGATGCGTCCGAGCGGCATCGCGGAGATCGCCTCTGCCGCCGCACGCACCGCCGAGATGCCCTGTTCGGGCGCCATGCCGGCATGCGCCTCGAGGCCGTGCACCACGAACTCGAAGCGATCCGCCGAGGGACCTTGAGTATACAGCGTCGACGGCGTGCCGGAATCCAAGACGATGGCTCGTCGCGAGGCGAGCGCCGAAAAATCCAAGTGCTTGGCGCCCAGCAATCCGATCTCTTCGCAGATCGTGAACGTGACCTCGACATCGCCGTGCCGCAGCTCGTGCTCGACGAGCGCGCGCAGCACCTCGACGATGACGGCGAGGCCGCTCTTGTCGTCGGCGCCAAGCATGGTGGTGCCGTCGCTCTTGATGCGCCCGTCATCGCGCAGCGGTTTCACCGAACGGCCAAGCGGCACCGTGTCCATGTGCGAGGATAACAGCAGCGGCGCCGCGCCAGCTGCATTTCCGGGCAGTCGCACGATGACGTTGCCCGCGTTGCCTCCGACGCTCGCGCCCGCGTCGTCGGTCCGCACCTCCGCTCCGATGGCGCGCGCGGCGCCAGCCAGGACGTCCGCGACGCCTTGTTCCTCTTTTGAATGGCTATCGATGCGCGCGAGTTGAATGAAGAGATCCGTCATGCGCTCGCGGTTGATCATTCGTTCGGACGTGCGCTCAAGGGCGGCACCGTTCCTTCGCAGAAGGGCGCGCGATGAACGCTTCAACACGCGGTCGCATCGACGTCGTGCAGCACTCGTCGCAGCTGCTGCGGAACAACCCGCTCGCCGATCCGGCCGATCGCGACCTGTATTGCTATCTGCCGCCGGGCTATGACGAATCCCGGCAGCGCTATCCGGTGATCTATTTCCTCGCGGGCTTCACGGGTCGCGGCAAGTCGCATTTCCAGATTCCGGATCCGTGGGCGCAGCCGCTCGACGCGCGGCTCGACCGGCTCATCGCAAGCGGCGCGCTGCCGCCGGTCATCTGCGTCAATCCGGACTGCTTCACGCGCTTCGGCGGCAGCCAGTACGCCGACTCGTCGGCCACGGGTCCGTACGAGCGCTACGTCACGGACGAGCTCGTGCCGTTCGTCGATGCGCGTTTTCGGACGCTGGCAGGCCGCGATCATCGCGGGGTGACCGGCAAGTCCAGCGGCGGCTATGGCGCGCTGCGGTTGGCGATGCGCCACCCCGACGTCTTCGGCGCGCTCGGGTCTCATGCGGGCGATGCATACTTCGCCTACTGTTACTTGCCGGATTTCCCGAAGTTCGTGCTGGAAGTCGGCAAGCACGGCGGCACGGTCGAAGGGTTCTGGCGCTGGTTCGAGGCGCTGCCGAAAAAGACGAGCGAGGCGCTCACCGCGCTCAATATCCTCGCGATGGCCGCCTGCTATTCGCCCAATCCGAAAGAACCGCTCGGCATCGATCTGCCGGTGAAGTTGCCCTCGGGCGACATCCGCGTCGACGTGTGGGAGCGCTGGGTCGAAAACGACCCGGTCCACATGGCGCCGCGTTGCGCGGAGGCGCTGCGTTCCATGCGCGCGATCTTCTTGGACGCCGGACTGCGCGACGAATACAACCTGCAACTGGGCGCGCGCATCTTATGCGAGAAATTTTCCGGACTCGGCCTCTCCTACACGTATGAGGAGTTCGACGATACGCATGGGGGCATCGTGTATCGTTACGACCGATCGCTGGTGGAGCTGGGCAAGGCCTTGGCGTAGCGGGTTTCTCAGCGAGCGACGTCCGGCTGCGCCGGGGCCAGCACCAAGTAACTGACCAGCAAGCCGGTCAGTCCGGCGAGCCCGATCGAGCCGACCCAAAGATGCACCGGCCACCACAGCCCGTCGCGCGTCGCCGCGATCCAGGCGTAATAGAAAATGTAGAGCACGAGCGGTAGCGCGAGCGAGAACGCGCGGAACTCGGGCACGCGTTGGGCCGACGGGCGCAGGCGCGCGAGCAAAAGATCTCCCACGATTCCGCCGGCTAGAGCCGGGGGCAGCATCGATGCATTGAACAGCAGCATGTTCAAGCCCATGACCAGGGTAACGCCGCCGACCGGCAGCAGTCCGCGGCGCAGCGCGACGAGCAGGACTCCCATCAAAATCGCGGTCTGCACGAAAACGCTGCCGATGCCTAAAGCCTGCTCGAGGTACACGATGTCTCCGTAGATGATGGGATTCAGCTCGGGGTTGGGCCTGCGCTGACCGGAAGCCCACGGGATGTAAAACGCGTTGAAATGCTGCGAGAACGCCGCCGTCAACGAGAGCAACAGCGACATCGAGATCAATGCCGGCAGTTGCGCGATCAGGTTTTGCGGGGGCAGTCCCGGTCGTCGCCACGCCGAGCGAAGCGGTCCCGAGATGATCAGCCCCATGCCGATCCAGACGAGCATGTGCGTGGGGCTGTACAGGGCTTCAAAACTCTTCTCGATTCCAAAGCGCAGGTGCCAGAAGACGTCGAGGACTGCGCCGACGAGGAACACCCCGACGCCCGCTAGGCACAGCTCGTAGCCGTCCGGAAGCGCGAGCCGCCACGGATAGCCGCGACGCGCGTTGCGCACCGTTACGGCGGTCAGAAAGACGGCGCACGCGGCGAAGCCGCTGTAAAAAAGCGCGTGCCAAGGCGTGAGCAGCGTCTCGAGGGCGAGCTTTTGGTGCAGGTGCGCCCACGAATCCAGGAACAGTCCGCCGAGGATCCACGCGCTCAACACGACGACCGTCCACTCGAAGGGCCGTGTCGCGACCGGTCGAGGCGAACTGGGACTAGCCGCCGGAGTCAATCGTGTCGGACGCGCGCGCGAAATGAATGTCGGTGTTGATCTCGTCCGTCGACGTCGCGTCCGACTTGGTCGCCCGCATGCGAAAATCGCCGGATACGGGCGCGAGCACCTTGGGCTTGTACGCGACGGTCCCAGTCATCGTCGTGTCGGGCGCGTTCGGGGACTTCGATGTCGCCGTCAAACTTTCGGCGAGCGTCACGAGCTCGCCCGTGATGCTCTTAACGGTGAAAGACGTGTCGAGACTGTAATCCGGTGGAGAGGCGTCGCTTCTCCAGGTCGCGCCGACCTGCCCGAGATCGGTGCCGGGCGGCGAGAACTTGGTGCCGAAAAAGGGCAGCAGCGCACGCGTGACCGCGCTGATCTCCGGCGGAAAACCGATCAGCGAACCGTCCTCGTTGATCGCGCCCTTGCTGATTTTCGGGGAGCTCTGGGAATTCCAGCGCTCGGTCACGACGGCGACGACCGTGCCGTTGATGACATTGTAGATGTCCACGGTGATGGTGCCGGTGTCGCCTGTGGAGGTCGTTTGGCCACCCGGTCCGGAGCCCATGCCGCCGCTGAAATGCCCGATCGTCAGCTCCTCTCGGCGATTGTACGACGCGTGGAACACGACGGTCCGCAGCGGCTTGGCGGCGTCGGCCACGACGGACGGCGAGGGCGCCGCGCCTGCCACGGCGATCGCGAAAGCCAAGAGCATACCTTATCCTTTCCGTCGACTACGGTCCGGCTGGGTCGTTCGTGTCCGAGATGCGCCGAAACTGCAAGTTTACGGTGATGTCTTCATTATAATCAGGTCCGCTGTCGGCCGTACGCTCGACGAACGTGCCCGAGATCGGCGCGAGAACGTGAGGCTTGTACTTGACGTCCCCGGAGACCGTCACGTCGTTGCCGCGCGCCGTCGTGTACGTGATCGTGCGCCGTTCGTCCAGCGTGACGATCGGCCCATCCACGCCGGACACCGTGTACGTCGTCCGGATTTCGACGCCGCCTCCCGAGAGCTGCCGGATCCATTGGGCGCCGGGGTCCAATGACTGCGTCGCGTCGATGAAGCTCGCGCCAAAAAACGGCAAGAGCTCGACCGTCGCGTCGTTGACGTGCTCCGTATCGATGTTGAGCGAGCCGTCCGGGAGGACGACGCCCGTGGTCGTGCGCGGGCGGCCGGCATTGCCGAAGAGCTCCGTGATGCGGACGGCGATTCCGTCATCGGCCACTGCCAGGATATCGATGGTGATGGTGCCTTGATCCGTCTGCACGTCGATCGCGGAGCCGTATGGGTCCGGTCGCCTCCCGCCGAAGACCTCCTGAACGCGATTTGCATGCCGAGAAAAGGAGGCGGAGTACACGACTTCCCGCAGCGGCGCGCCCGGGCTAGGCGACGCAGCCGCAAGCATCAAAGCCGCGGCCAGTCCGATCAGCATGGAAGTCACGGATTTAGGCGGTGGCCGATTCGAACCTTGCCGGCTCGACGACTCCGGAGCGGGGCTTTAGCCGACGAATTGGAGCGGTCGGCTTCAGCCGACCGGAATGCAGCGCGCCGCGAGCCGCAGCAGCGCGCTCGTGACGGTCTGCGGCTTATCAAGCGGCGCCACGTGACCTGCGTCCGGAACCTCTTCGAACTCGCAGTTCGGCAGCGCGCTCGCGATGGCGCGCGCTTCCGCGAGCGCGACGATCGGGTCGTCTGCGCCGCGCATCACGAGCGAGGGCACTCGGATCCGGGGCAACAGGTCGGTGTTGTCGGGCCGGTCCGCGATGGCTTGCTGCGCGGCTTTGTACCCCTGCGGCGTGACGTCGCGCAGCATATCTCGGTCTTTGTCCGTGGCGCCCTCAAGCAGGAACGACATGCCTTGGGTCATCGCCCGTTGGACCAGCGCGCGCCGAGCGTCTTTCGCCTCCTGGCTGTCGGCCGCCGCGCGACTGTCGATGAGCGCGAACCCCGCGAAGAATTCAGGCCGTTCACGGAAGATCGCGAAAGCCAGGTAGCCGCCCATCGAGCAGCCAGCGACAATGGCGCGCGCGATCCTCGCCCGATCGACATGCGCGAGCAATTCGCGCGCGACGCTTTCCATGCTGAGCGATGCGTCGAGCGCCGGCGAGCGGCCGAATCCGGGGAAGTCGGGCGCGAACACGCGATGCGCCTGCGAGAGCCGCGCGAATTGATGGTTCCACATGCGGCTGTCGTATGGCAGCGCGTGCAGCAACGCAACGGCCGGCCCACTGCCGGCATCGCGCACGAACATCAATCGGTTCGGCGGAACAGGACGCCTCCGCACGCGACGCACGGCTCGATCTCGAACGAGAGCGCGAATTCTCGAAACGTATGGCCGCAGCCCTCGCACGCGTAGGTCCCGGGACCGGCCAGCTGCCCGACGGCGAAAGCGAGTTCGCCCGAACGCCGCGGCGCTTCAGATCCGCTTGCCATTCCGGTAAACCCAGGGCAGAGCTGCATCGGAACCAAAGCGCTTCCAACCGGCCAGAGCGACGCCGCCGAATTTTCCGAGGATCCGCACCGTGCTAGCCGATTTTGCTTCACCGAACCCGGGCAGCGAGCGGAGCCGTTCGAATACAGAATCTGCCGTCTTGGCGTCCGACCAGACGCGCGCACCGCGACCGCGGTAGCGCTCGACGATCATCGCGCACAGCGCGCGCACGCGCTTTGCCATGCTCGCGGGGAACCGGTGCAGCGCCGGTTTGGTTCGGAAGATCGAAACGAGCTTCGCGGGGCGCAACGCGGCGATGGCGGCGGCATCGATCGTGCCTGCCCGTTCGCGCAAGAGGTACGGCGCCTCAAAGGCCTTTTCGGTGCGCACCTGTTGGTCGAGACAGAGGCCGATGAGCAGCGCGGTTCCGTCGCGGGCCAGCAGCGCGTTCGCGCGCTCGTTGGGAGTGAAGGGGTACGCCATGACCGCATCGGCCTTCGCCGCCGCAACCCGGGAAACTTGTGGAGGTCGAGCTTGCTCGACCGGTCGACCAAGGTCGACCGCCACAGAATACGGGTTAGACGAAGTTCAGCTTGTCGAACTGGGTCCCGAGGATCGGCGTCGAGGTGACCCCGAGCCATTTCTCGAGGACCGTCGCGTACACCGATCGGAAATCGGTGTGCCACTTCAGGTTGCCGAAGTCGAGATCGGTCAGGCTTGGGTGGTCGCCGTACACGCCGCCGCGCACGCCGCCGCCGACGACGAACATCGGAGCTGCGGTGCCGTGGTCGGTGCCGCGGTTCGCGTTCTCCGACACCCGCCGGCCGAACTCCGAGAACGTCATGAGCATGACGCGGTCGTCCACGCGGTGCGCGGCGAGGTCGTCGTAGAATGCCTTCACGCCGTCGCCGAACTGTTGCAGGAGCCCGTCTTGACGGCCGCGTTGCGCGACGTGCGTGTCGAAGCTACCCAGACTGACGTAGAACACTTTCGTGCCGACGTTTGAGGCCGCCACCGCGGCGACGAGGTTCAAGCCTTGCGCGAACGGCGTTTTCGGGTACTCGGCCGCCGATTTGTATCCGGAGACGAGATGCGGAAGCTGCGTCGAACTCGCTTGCGCGTCGTATTCGACTTCTTGGACCAGCTGCAGATACGGGCTTTGGAAGGCGTAGGAGTTCCCCGCGCCGTTGAGGATCTGGTCGGCTTGCCGCTGCTCGTCGCGCGCGCCGCTGAACTTGAAGCCGCGCAGGTCCGCCACCGTCGGCACGTTCGTCCTGTCGGCGACCATCAATTCGGGAAGCACCGGTCCCACCGCTAGTCCTTTGAAGAGATTGTTCTGCGGCAGGTTCGCGCGGTCCAAATAGCGGCCGATCCAGCCAGTTTGCAGATACGCATCGGGCGCGGCCGTCTGCCAGATCGCCGTCGACCGGAAGTGCGAAAGGTTGGGGTTCGGATAGTGCACGCCCTGGAGAATCGCGACGCGCTGCTGGTCGTACAACGCCTTCAATCCCGCGAGTTTCGGATTCAATCCGATGCCGCTGTCGATCCGCAGGACGTCGCCCTGCGCGATGTTGAGGTCGGGGCGCACGTTGTAGTACGTCGGGTCGCCGAACGGCACCACGGTGTTCAGCCCATCGTTGCCGCCCTGCAGGTTCACCACCACCAGGCTGCGGCCGGCAGTGGAGCCTGGCACGGAGATGTCGGCGGCGGCGCGCGCGGCGCGCGCGAAGATCGAATCGATCGCGAGATAGCCGGCGAACGCACCCACGCCTTGCACGATGAACTGCTTGCGAGTAGCCATGTTGGTCGCTCCTATGCGAGTTGGTAGGCGGGCAGAGCCATCGCCAGGCTCATCGCCCCGCGGACTTTTTCGTCGATGTTCTCGCCGTTGAGCTGCACGAAGTTCCCCACGGCATCGGTCGACAGGTAATTCACGATCATATTGAGCTGTTGCCCGGTGAGGTCTCCCTGTACGGCCAGATCGACGACTCGATTCGCCACGGAATTCGGATCCTGGGTGCTCGTGCCGGCGATCCAGTCCGTCGGCGGCGAGATCTGCGGCGTCAGTTTCTGCGCGTCCGTCATATCCGCCATGTCGCCCATCGACGACGCCGACATCGACGTTCCGGCGGCCAGCGTCATGCCGCTGCCGGCCTTGTACAGCACGAGCCGGTTGCAATAGTTGATGCGCGCCAGCATCGTTCCGGTGTTCAGCCACAGCGAACCACCCGGCCAACCGGCGACGTTCGGGGGGACGAGCGGGTTTTGGCCCATGCCGATGAGCGCGCCGAGCGCGGCGGGCTCCACCGCCGACGCGCCCAGCATCTTGTGCGCGCCGACGACCACCTCCAGCGGGCTCTTGACCAAACCGCGGTACGCTTTGGAGGAATAGAAAACGCTCGAGCGCAGCAGCGTGTTCATCAGATCGCGCACGTCGTAGTTGGTCGCGCGGAAGCGTCCGGCGACCGCGTCGACGAGCCCGGGTTCGATGTCGCGGTCGTAGACGAAATTCTTGATGAACTTCGTCGCCAAAAACCGCGCGGTGACCGGTTGCTGCAGGATCGTGTTGATAACGTCGTCACCGTCGAAGTCGCCGCTGCGACTGAGGAACGTCTTCGAGCCGTAGTCGTGCGCGCGGGGATAAAACGCAAACTGCCGCGTTTGACGGTCGATGCTGTAGCCGGTGAACGCGCGCGCGCTCTCGCGCACGTCGTCTTCCGAATAGTTCCCGACTCCCATCGTGAACAGCTCCATGAGCTCGCGCGCGTAGTTCTCGTTGGGATGCTGCTTGCGATTTTCCGCGTTGTTCAAATAGAGCAGCATGGCCGTGCTGCGTGTGACTGCGTGCGTGAGGTCGCCGAAATTCGCAAACGCCATCTGCTTGAAGAGGTTGAGCTGGTCCACCATGTCCTGCGGCTGCACGCCGTTCTGGTTGATCGCGCTGGTGAAATGGTTGTGCCAGAAATAGACCATCTTCTCTTGCAGCGGGTTGGTCGTCAGCAGACAGCGATTCAGCCACCACAGCTCCGTGAGCACGGTGCTGCGCGTGCGTTGCTTGATCGCACCAGGATCGAGCTGCGTGCCGGGACCAACGGGGTAGGAGATGTCGCCGTTCGGGGCGCTCGGGTAGGAGTCGGACTTGAAATTGATCAGCCGATCGACGGCGGAGTCCATGCCGGAGCCGGCAGCTGCCGCGACGTCCGCCGGGGAGCCCCCGAAGCCCGCGCGCCGGAGGAGGTGCGCAGCGAGACGGGGACTCCACGGCCCCGAGTAGGGTGCGAGGAAATCGGTCATACGCAAAGTATACGCTGCGCTCCGTTAAGTCCGCTTGGGCCACGCATGAGAGTTTCGTGAAAGACTCGAAGCTGCGGCTCGTGCGCTATCAAGCGATCATCATCGGCGGCGGGCACAACGGCCTTACGTGCGCCGCGTACCTGGCGCGCTCGGGTCTGAGCGTGCTGGTGTTGGAACGTCACGAATCTGTCGGCGGCGCCGCCATCAGCGAGGCGCCGTGGCCGGGCTGGACGGTTTCCGAGGCATCGTATGTCTGCAGCCTCCTCCACCCGGACATCATCGAGGAGCTCGACCTACCGGGCTTCGGTCTCTTTTTGTATCGGAAGGATCCGGCTTCGTTCACACCACTGCTCGACGGCCGGTCGCTGCTGCTCGGCACGGATTCCGAGGCGAACGCGCGTGAAATCGGGGCATTCGCGACGGACGACGTCGCTGGTTTTCGAAGCTTCGGTCGCGAGGCGGAGCGTCTGGGATCGATCGTGTTCGACGCGTCGTGCGATCCGAATGCCTCGTTCGAACGGCTTGCTGGAGACGTGCGCAGCACCTTCGAGGGGCCGGTGTCCAGCTTGGTCGAGCGATTCGTTCGGACCCCGGTGCTCCAGGCCACGCTCGCCACGGACGGACTCATCGGCACCTTCGCCGGCCCGCGCGACCCGGGCACCGGCTACGTCCTCGCGCACCACTATGCGGGTCGCGCGCTGGGCGAGCAGGGCGCCTGGGGGTACGTTCGTGGAGGGATGGGCTCGATCTCGCGCGCGCTCGCCGGCGCCGCAACGTCGGCAGGCGCGCAAATCCGAACGGGCGCGACGGTGAGCTCGATCCTCGTGCGCGATCGACGCGCCGCGGGCGTCGTCCTCGACGACGGAAGCGAGATTGAAGCGGACGCGGTGCTTTCGAACGCCGATCCGATGACCACATTTCTCGAGCTGGTGCCGGCGCGCACGCTCGAGCGGGACTTCGAACGGCGCGTGCGCGACTGGCGTTGCGACGGAGTTTCCTTAAAAGTCAATCTCGCGCTCGGCGAACTGCCGAATTTCGTCGCGCGACCTGCGCGTGGCGTCGCGGCGCACCACCGCGCCACCATTCACATCACGCCGTCACTCGACTACTTGCAGCGCGCGAAGGATGACGCCGCGCTCGGGCGCGTTTCAGCCGAGCCGATGCTCGAGTGCTTCATGCAGACGCCCACGGACGCGACGCTCGCGCCGGCGGGGAAGCATCTGCTCTCGGTGTTCGCCCAATATTTTCCGTATCGACTCGCTGAGGGCGAGTGGACCCCCGCGCGACGCGATGCCGCAGCCGACCTCGTCGTCGCAACCCTCGCCGGCTACGCCCCGAACATTCCGAACGCGATCGAAGCGCGCCAGGTGTTCACGCCGCTGGACCTCGAGCGCCGCTTCGGGCTTCGCGGCGGCCACATCTTTCACGGCGAACTCGTGCCCGGGCAGATCTTCGAGAAGCGCTTTGCCGCGCGCACGCCGCTCGCGCATCTGTATTTGTGCGGTTCCGGCGCACACCCGGGCGGCTGCGTCAGCGGGATTCCCGGACTCTTGGCGGCCCGTGCCGTGGTCGCGGATTATTCTGTGGTGCGCGGTTGAAACAAACCGCCCCGAATCGACGTATGATGCGGCAGAGGTGATTCTCATGAACGTCGTTTCCGCGATCGGCGCGGTGCGCCACGCCTTTGGGCTTCCGAAATATGCGGCGCTGATCGTCCGCCTGTTGCGCGACGCGCGCGTCTCCGCGCTGCTGAAGATTGGCGCTGCGGCGGCCGCCCTGCTCGTCATCTCGCCGCTCGATGTGTTCGGCGACATCCCCGTGCTCGGCGCGCTCGATGACGTCGCGCTCTTGCTGCTTGTGGCCAACCTATTCGTGCGACTCTGTCCGGATGCGCTCGTGGCAGAGCATCGCCGAGCGGTCGGCCTCGATGCGAGCGAGCAGCCCGCGCCAACGCTGAAGGACGTTACTCCCCGCTAGAGGGTTCTCGCTCCAGCTCGACCGCCCGCTCGAACACGAACACGCGGCGATCGCCGCCCTTGCCCAGCTTGTACGATTCCACGAAGCGGTAGCCGTTTTGCCTGGCTAGATTGAGCGCCGACTCCACCTTGACGGCGCTGGCCGACGGCAAGTCAAGCGTCATGTACGTCGACTGGTCGCCGCCGCGCGTGTTGACGCCCGCCGTCGCGCGTTCCACCAGGCGGGCTATCGCCCTCGGCAGCGCAGCCGCGATTGGCTCGCCCGCAATGAAAACCTTGCTTCCCACGTGCTCGATCGGAAACGAACCGGCAGTAGGGTCGACGAGCGAAAGATGGCGGCGATCTTTTGGGCGCACGATGGAAAATTTCTGGCCGCGATACATGACGTCGATCGCTTGGCTGCCGTCGGGCAGCGCAAGCCGATCTTTTTCTGTGATGCGCGCATCGGGCCCAAGTTCGGAGTTGAGTTCCGCGAGTTCGTCGGCAAGAATATTCTGCACGAGACGCCACGCCGAATCGGTGCGCTCCGATTCCGAGCGCTTGTCATGCGTGTCGGAATACTCGCGCAGTCGTTCGCGAATCGCTCCGCGAATGTCGGCGGCTTGCAGATTCGATTGCAGCTCTTGAAGCACGAAACGCCTCCGGCAGTAGAGGTTGGATACATTTGCGGACGGCCGAAGTTCGGCCACGCGCCGCGCGATTCCCTCGCAAAATTTTTTTTCGATCGATTCGCCTGGCGGAATCAAGGCTCCGCACGTACGACCGCTGAAGCGGACGAGCGTGGCTCGCGGATCGGCTCCGGCGAGCGCCGCTCGCTTCGTCGCTGGAGCGCTCGCCGCGCTCTGGGGGATGCGCGGACTGACGCTCGCCTATCCATTCGTCTCGCTGTACGGCGCTCACGCAGCGGTCGTCGCCGCGATCGTCGTCAACGTCGCGCTCGTATCCTCAGCCGCGCTCGCGTTCGTGAACACGCCGCGATGGCGCGCCATCATGATCGGCGCACTCTTGCTCGTGACCGCCGAGCGACTCATCTACACCGGGACGGCAGCGCTCGCGATCGTGATCGACATCGCTGTCATGCTCGCGATCGGCGCGGTCGTGTTTTTTTCTACCTCGGAACGGAGACTGTAGCGGTCGACCGATTGAATTAGCGGATGCTCGCTGTCCCGGCCTCAAGCGTCGAAGGAAGTTCCGCGGCCGTCCGGACGCGCGCGAAGCACGTGGAGCCTCGACAGAGATACGCGACGGCGTCGCCGCTCGACTCGTATCCCATGGCGCGCAGGCGGCCGGCGTCGCGGCTCGGGTCCAGCGCGTCGACGCGAATCGGCGGCAGTGCGATGGCCAGAGCCGCATCGCGCAACGCACGCGCTGGAGCGGACTCGACGCTTCCCACCACGTGGATATCGACCGGCGGCTCCGTGACGTCGAGCATCGCGCAAGCGTAGGCGGCGGCGAGTGTGGTGACCGACCGATAACTTGCCGAGAATCGCGACAAGACCAGTCGAGCTCGCTCTCCGTAGGCCGCCTCACCGGTGAATGAGGCCAGCGTCACGAGCGCGCGCGCCATAACCGCATTTTCTTCGATCGGGACGACACGATCTCGTAGCCGTCCCGGCTCCGTGAGATCGGGCAATCGGTCCACATACGCGCCCTCGTGCTCGTCGAACAACGCGTTTGAAGCATCGAGCAGGTCTCGGGCCCGGCCGAGCCACCGATTGTCCGATGAAACCGAATACGCGGCGAGCGCCGCCCAAGCGGCCCACGCCTGATCGGCGAGCAGTCCGCGCGTCTTGGGAACGCCATCGAAGGCGCGTGCCATCAAGCCATCGACGAGCAAGCGGGACCAGACGTTCTCGAGCACGTCAAGGCCCCGGCGAGCCCAGCCAGCTCCGTCGGGTCCGAGCAGCGGACCGGCTACCAGCAACGCCCGCGCCATCTGGGCGTTCCAGGACGTATAGAGCGTGCGGTCCACGAACGGTTTTGAGGTTTCCGAGCGTCGAACCGCGTCCCGCCCGTAGTACTCCTCATCCGCATCCTGGCTGCCCCCGTAGCCTCCGAGCTCGGGAGTCCAGAGGTTCGCGTCGGCGTAGCGGACGACGTCGATGCAGGTCCGCCGCAAGCCGTCGTCGCCGAACATCGCAGCCGCGCGCGCGCACGCCAAGAGCAGACCGGCCAAATCCTCGAGCATTTTTTCGAAATGCGGAACGCTGAAATCGCGCGTGGTCGAATAGCGGAAAAACCCTCCTTCGATCCGGTCGTACATGCCGCCGTCCGCCATCGCGTGCAGCGACGTCTGGACCATGCGCTGCGCGCGCCCATCCTTCGTCCGGGCGAATTCATCCAGCAGGAAACCGAGCGCGCCCGTGTTCGGGAACTTCGGCTCGTCGCCGAACCCCCCGAACTCCTCGTCATATTCGCGTTCGAGGCCGGCGAACACGTCGGACGCGGTGTCCGGATCCAGCGCTCCTCCCGGGGGCAACCGGCGGCGCATCTCGCGCCGGGCTTGCAGATCGCCGACCTGTTTGGTCACGGCAAGCCGACTGGCCGGATCGCGCCAAAAGTCGGCGATGCGCCGCAAAAGCGAACGCATGAATTCGGGCGGCACATACGTCGCGCCGTGCAAGATCTCGCCGTCCGGAGTCAGGAAAATGGTGCTCGGCCAGCCGCCCATGTTGTAGCGTGCGTTGACGTCCGGACGCTGATCAGTGTCAACGCGCACCGGGATGAACTGTTGATTGATCGTTTCGATCACGTCCGGATCGGAGTACGACGTCTCGTCCATGACGTGGCACCAATGACACCAGACCGCCGAGATGCCGAGCAGAACCGGCTTGCCCTCCGATTTGGCAGCGGCGAACGCGTCCGGCCCCCAGGCTCGCCAGCCGATTTCGGCGGCGCGATTCGGGCGAGGTGAGAAGTGCATCGGACTTTGCTTCGACCACGAGCAGAGTTTTCATGCGGCGAAGCAAAAGGCAACGGCGCAATCGGCATGATCGGCTTTGAAGTGCGCCCGCTCGGCGACACGGCGGTGCTTGCGCGGTTCTACGGCGGCGTCAGCGGCGAGAACGTACGGCGCGTCTGGGCGCTGGCTCGCGCGGCGCGCGAGGCCTGCGGCCCCGCAGCATTGGACGTCGTGCCCGCATACGACACGGTGCTCGTGCGATTCGATCCGCTCGAAACCGAACTCGCCGGGATTTTAGCGTGCATGCGCGGCGCCGCCGAGCGCGTTTCGGCTTTTGGAGCGGCCGACCTTGGTCGACCTGCGCATGAACCCCCTCACGCTTCGTGGGAAGTCGGCGTGTGCTTCGGCGGCGAGCACGGGCCCGATCTGGCCGACGCAGCGGCGCAGCTTGGGCGCACGGCCGCCTCGCTGGTCGAAGCGCTATGTTCCACGCGGTTCCAAGTCGCGTTCCTCGGCTTCTTGGCCGGATTTCCCTATCTCGTCGGACTTCCCCAAGAACTCGCGCTGGCACGACTGCCGACGCCGCGAGCGCACGTGCCCGCGGGCAGCGTGGCCATCGCGGGGGACCAGTGCGGCATCTATCCGCGCGCGACTCCCGGCGGCTGGCGCCTGCTCGGCCGCACGTCGGCTCGCTTGTTCGATTTGGGGCGAACCCCCGCGGCGCTCTTCGCGCCGGGAGACGACGTGCGCTTCACCGTCTCGCGCACGCTGGAAGATGCGGCCGCTCGCGCGGCTCCGCGTACGAGATGAAGACCGATCGGCGCGGCCACGCTCGCTGGCTGCGCGTCGCCGACGCCGGATTGCTCTCGACCGTGCAAGACCGCGGGCGAAGGCATGCGGGCTCGATGGGCGTTTCTCCATCCGGCGCGCTCGACTGGTTTTCGGCTTCGGCCGCGAACCGGTTGGTGGGCAACCCCGCCGCAGCCGCGCTCATCGAGACGACGCTGGCCGGCATCGCGCTCAGTTTCGAGAGCGACGCGCGAGTGGCCGTGACGGGAGCGCAGGCGATCGTTTCGATCGGCGGCCTCGCGAGAGATGTCTGGCGCTCGAACGACGTTCGCGCGGGAGAGACGCTCGTCATCGGTCCGGCGACTCGTGGCGCGCGCTCGTACGTCGCGGTCGACGGCGGCATCCAGGTCCCGCGCGTTCTCGAAAGTGCGAGCACCGACGTCGGAGCCGGGTTTGGAGGTTTTCGCGGCCGCCGCTTCGAGGCCGGCGATCGGATCGAGCTCGCGCCGGGCGCGGGCCGGGACCCCGCGATTCCGCACCTCGCGCTGCGGCCGTCCGACATACCGCTCTGGTCCTCGCGAACGACCCTCGCGGCGCTGCTCGGACCACATGCGGAAGCGCTCTCCGCGCGCGCGATGGCGCTGCTGTGCGAGCGCGAATTCCGCGTCACGCACGCGTCAAACCGCCAAGCGATTCGCTTCGAGGGCCAGCCGCTCGACGCAGCTCCCGCCGACGTCGTCTCCTGCGGCGTGTGCGCCGGCTGCGTTCAGATCACAAGCGACGGCCTGCCGCTGGCGCTGCTTGCCGAACATCAGACCACCGGTGGCTACGCCGTCGCGCTCTGCGTGACGACCGCCGAGCTTCCTCGGGCCGCACAACTTCGACCCGGCGATAGCGTGCATTTCGTGCGTTCCACGCACGCGGACGCGCGGGCGTCGCTCGATGCGCTGGCGCGCCGCCTGCGTCAAGTCGTGGAAACGACTGACGCGGCAGCGCTGGCGGCCGGCTTTTTTGAGGGCGCGTGATGGAAGTGGACCTCAACGCCGATGTGGGTGAAGGAATGCCGGACGACGCAGCCATTCTCGATCTCGTGACGTCGGCGAACATCGCGTGCGGCGGGCACGCGGGCAATGCCGAGCTGATGATTGCGACCGTGCGCGCGGCGCGGCAACGCGGAGTCGCGGTCGGGGCTCATCCGTCATACCCGGACCGCGAACACTTCGGACGCACAAGCTTGACGCTGTCCTCGCACGAACTCGAGCGTGCCGTCATCGAGCAGATCGGCGCTCTGGCGGACGTCGCGCGTGCCGCAGATGTGCGCCTATCCCACGTCAAGCCACACGGTGCGCTGTACAACGACGCCGCGCGCGACGCCGAGCGCGCCGGCACCGTCGCGCGCGCGGTGGCTCATTTCGATCCGACGCTGATCCTCGTCGGCCTCGCCGGGTCGGCGTTGCCGCTCGCCGGCCGCGCGCTGGGCTTGCGCGTCGCGGCCGAAGCGTTCTGCGATCGCGCGTATGAAAAGGATGGGTCGCTGCGCGCCCGCTCGCTTCCGGGCGCGCTGCTCGCCGATGCGAAGCTCGCCGCGGATCAAGCGCTCGATATCGCGACCTGCGGCCAAGTCCGGCTGGCCTCGGGCGGCGTGCTCGCCGTGCGGGCGCAGACGCTCTGCATCCACGGCGATACCCGCGACGCGGCGCTGCTCGCAGCGGCGGTGCGCTCCGCTCTTGAACAAGGCGGCGTTGCCATCAGGCCGCTGGGCGTGATCGTCGCGTGACGTTTGAGGAGCAGGTCGAGCGGATCTTCGCGCTCCTTCGAGCGTCCGATCGATTTCGTGACGTCGAGGTGCTGAAAACTTCGTTGAGCCGGCAACGCGGCGGTTGGTTTCTCAGGATCGTGGTCGACCGCGAGGGCGGCGTCGACACCGCGCTCTGCGAAGCGATCTCGAACTTCGTGACGCGCTGCGTGGATGCGCTGCCCCCACCCGCCGTGGCCTATCAAGTCGAAGTCGAATCTGCCGGCGTCGAGCGACCGCTGAACGGTCCCGATCACTTCCGGCGATTCGTCGGCCGCGAAGCCCGCGTGATCACCAGCCTCCACATCGGCAATCGCGTGGAATTTTCCGGCACGATCTCGGCGGCCGACGAGCGCAGCGTCGCGATCGACGACCGGTACGCGGGGCGGGTCGACATCCCGTACCCGGCGATCAAGCGCGCGCACCTGACGTACGAACCGCGCGACGACCTGCGCAAGCGCGGCTAATCGCCCGCTTCGCATCTTGCTTGGAGGCGCCCGATTTGATAAAATACTATGGACAGCTTCGATGAGGAGTGGGTGGCCCCCACTCCTCTTTTATCGCGCAACCAAGGAATGACGGATGAGCCCTGTTCGTAAGACCCTCAGGAAAACCGCGGCGGCAGAAACGGCCGGCGTCATGAGCCCGGCCATGCCGAATCCGGAATTGATCGCGGCGCTCAAGGAGCTCGAGCGCGATCGCGGGCTTTCCTTCGATGTCCTCATCGAGGCGCTCGAGGCCGCGCTGGTCTCGGCGTACAAACGCAATTTCGCTCGCGAGGCCGAGCTGGTTGGGAATCCGGTCGTCATCGTCGACCGGGCGGAGGGTTCGTACCGAGTCTACGCGCGCCGGACGGTCGTCGAGGAGGTCGCCGACCCGACGCTCGAGATCGGCCTGCCGGAGGCCGGCGCCAAATACAAGATCGGCGACAACCACGACGTCGAAGTCACCCCGAAAGAATTCGGCCGCATCGCCGCGCAGACCGCCAAGCAAGTCATCGTCCAGCGCATCCGCGAGGCCGAACGCGACATGATCTACGACGAGTTCAACGACAAAGTCGGCGATCTCGTCAGCGGCAACGTGCTGCGCTACGAGCAGCGCAACATGTTCATCGACTTCGGCAAGGCGGAGGCGATCCTGCCGCTCTCCGAACAGGTGCCGCGCGAATCCTATCGCATCGGCTCGCGCGTCCGCGTGTACGTGATGGAAGTGCGCAAGACCAACAAAGGACCGCAGATCATCGTGTCGCGCGCGCATCCGAACGTCGTGCGGCGGCTGTTCGAGCAAGAGGTGCCGGAGGTCGCGCAAGCCATCGTCGAGATCAAAGACATCGCGCGCGAACCCGGCTCCCGCACGAAGTTGTCGGTGTTCACCGAGGAGGAAGACATCGATGCGGTGGGGTCCTGCCTCGGGCCGCGCAGTTCGCGCGTGAACAATCTGAGCGACGAGCTGCATGGCGAGAAGATCGACGTCATTCAATGGGCCGCGGATCCGGCCGCCTACGTGGCCAACGCGCTGCAGCCGGCGAAGGTGATCGCCGTGCACTTGAACGAGCGCCACCATTTGGCCGAGGCGGTCGTGCCCGACTATCAGCTGTCGCTCGCCATCGGCAAGGAGGGCCAAAACGTTCGGCTTGCCGCTCGGCTCACCGGTTGGAAAATCGACATTCATAATGAAGAGCAATGGTCCGAGCTGCAATCGCAGCGCGCCGATGAAGAGAAGGAACTCGCGGAGGTCGCGGCCATGGCGGAAGTCGCCGCCGAGGAGTCCGGCATGGAATTGACGCCCGAGATGCTTGCCGAAGACGAAGATCTCATCCGCAAGCTGCAGAAGCTGCAGCGCGGCGACGACGACGCATCCGACCAGCCGGAGTCCGAAGAGGCAGCGCCGGAAGGGGCGAAGACGGAGCCGTGACGAGCACGCCGATCCGGCAATGCGTGGGCTGCCGGAACCGCTTCGAAAAGCCGCGGCTCGTGCGCTTCACGAGATCGACCGGCGGCGCCTGGAACGTCGACGTCCGCGCGCAGCTGCCGGGGCGAGGCGCATACCTGTGCTCGGCGCAGTGCTTGGGCGGCACGAAGAAGAATAAGAAGTACCGGGGGCTGAGCTTGGTCGAGGTTCCGCCCGGGCTCTGGAAGGATAACGCCAGCGCAGCGTTTGTAGCGGTCGGCTCTAGCCAACGCAAAATTGTAGCGGTCGGCTTCAGCCGACCGGAGCGCAGCGACGAATAAATAATGCCAACAGTCATTCGCGTGCACGAGCTCGCCAAAGAGCTCAGGTTGTCGAGCAAAGAGACGATCGCGTTGCTCTCCAAAGTGGGCATCAACGCGTCGAATCACATGAGCGCTATCGACGAGCATCGCGCACGCATCGTGAAGGGCGTGCTGAGCGGCAACCTAGCCGAAACCGCGAAAGGGCACAAGCCGAAACGCGCCAGCGGCAACGGCGCCGCGGCGCAAGCGCCCGCCCCGCCAAAGGCTGCGGTGGCCGAGATCCAAACCGACGGTACCACGAGCGCCGCCGCGCCCGCTACCGCGCCACCGCCGGAATCTGCCGAAGAGACGGCGCCGCGCCTCAAACCGGTTCCGCACGGCCAAAAATCGGCAACGCCACCACGTCCGGCCGTGCATCATCCCAAAGTCGTGCCGGCTGCATCTGCCGACCCGACCGCGCCGATCCCGACGCTAAATCCGGCGCCGGCCGTCGCGCCGCGCGTCCCGCCTCGTCCGATGCGGCCTGGCATCGTCGGGCGACCCGCGGGACCGGCCGGCCGCATCGCGCCGCCGCGACCCGGCATGCCGACGCGCGGCATCGGCGCGCGGCCAGGACCAGCCTCAGCTCCCTCCGCGGGCGGTCCGATCACGACCGGCCGCCGCAAATCGCGAGAGGAACTCGAGCGCGACCGCCGCGAGCGCGAGCGCGAGGACCTGCTCAAGAAGTCGGCGCCCAAGCACAAAGCCGCGCAAGTCGCCGCACCGGCCGCAGAACCCACGGTGCTCAAAGATCTCGACATCCCCGATCTCATCACCGTGCAGCAGCTTGCCGCAGCGATGGAGACGCCGGCCGCGCAGGTCATCGCGCAGCTGATCCGCATGGGAACGATGGCCACCATTAATCAGCACATCGCTCCGGACGTCGCCGCGCAAGTCGCCAAGCGGTTCGGCTATAACACGATCGTCAAAGAGGCCGGCGAAGACACCGCCGAGATCGTCGCGGAGACGGATCCGCCGGGCTCGCTGACCGCGCGGCCGCCGGTGGTCACCGTGTTGGGTCACGTCGACCACGGCAAGACGTCGCTGCTCGACGCGATTCGATCGACCAAGGTCGCCGCGGGCGAGGCCGGCGGCATCACGCAGCGCATCGGCGCGTATACCGTCGAGTACGGCGATCGTCGCGTCACCTTCGTCGACACGCCGGGCCATGAGGCGTTCACCGAGATGCGCGCGCGAGGCGCCAAGGTGACCGATGTGGCGATTCTCGTCGTCGCGGCGGACGACGGGGTCATGCCGCAGACCATCGAGGCGATGAATCACGCCAAAGCCGCGAGTGTTCCCATCGTCGTCGCGGTCAATAAGGTCGACAAGCCGGACGCGAACGTCGATCGCGTGAAACAGCAGCTCTCCGAACTCGGGCTCGTGCCGGAGGACTGGGGCGGCCAGACGCAGTTCATCCCGGTCTCGGCGAAACAGAAGACCGGCATTGACGACCTGCTCGAGATGGTGTTGCTGAACGCCGACCTGCTGGACCTCAAAGCCAACAAGAACCGCCGCGCGCAAGGCGTCATCATCGAGGCGCGCTTGGATCGGGCGCGCGGGCCCGTGGCCACAGTGCTCGTGAAGAACGGCACGCTGCGCATCGGAGACGTCGTCGTCGTCGGGTCGACGTGGGGCCGCGTCCGGGCGATGTTCGACGACAAACTCGAAGCCAATAAACGAGCGGGCCCGTCGATCCCGGCGGAGATCATGGGCCTCTCCGACGTCCCCGCGGCCGGCGACGTGCTGGAAGTCGTATCGGACGAACGCGATGCGCGCGAGCTCGCGGCCAAGCGCAGCCAGCGCAAGCGCGAACAGCGCATGGCCACCGCGCGCCGACCGGTCACGCTGGATGGATTCCTCGAACAAGCCAAAGAGGGCGGCATCCGCGAGCTCAATCTTATCATCAAAGCCGACGCGCAGGGCTCGGTGGAAGCGCTGCGCTCCCAGCTCGACGGTCTCGCGAACGAAGAGGTGCGCACGCGCGTCATCCATACCGGTGTGGGCGGCATCAATGAGAGCGACGTGATGCTGGCGAGCGCCTCGAACGCGATCATCGTCGGCTTCAACATCCGACCCGATGCGACGATCTCGCGCAAAGCCGAGACGGAAGGAGTCGACGTCCGGCTCTACGAGGTCATCTACGACGTGATCGACGAGGTCAAGGCGGCGATGACCGGCATGCTGAAGCCGCGCACGCGCGAAGTCGTTCTCGGACAGATCGAGGTTCGTAAGATCTTCAAGGTGAGCAAGGTCGGGACGATCGCCGGTTGTTACGTGAAGAGCGGCAAGGTCACGCGCGACGCGCACGTCCGCGTGCTGCGCGACAGCGTCATCGCGTACGACGGCAAGCTCGCCTCGCTGAAGCGATTCAAGGATGACGCCCGCGAAGTCGCAGAAGGCTTCGAGTGCGGCATCTCCATCGAGAACTTCAACGACGTGAAAGAGGGAGACGTGCTCGAAGCCTACACGACCGAAGAAGTCGCGCTGACACCGGCCTAACGCATGTGCAGACGTGTAGCGGTCGGCTTTAGCCGACCGTGAGGAGCGAAGCGACGAATGGAACGCGACGTCGTCGAACGAGCCCACGAGATCTATTTCAACGTGATCGTGGCGCACGGGGGCAGCCAGGAACCCTGGACCGCCGATCAGCGAACGGAACTGCATCGGGCGCTCGTGTTACTGGAGCCGCTCGAAGCGGCGGGCGAGCTCGGCCCAGAAGGCGTGCAGCTCATGGCGTCGCTCTGTCTGGAGCTGGGCAACGACGAGCGAGAGGAACACGTCCTGCGGCAAGGGGTCGAGCGCTATCCGAGCGCCGTCGGTTTGCACGCTGATCTCGGCGTCGCGCACGCCAACCTGAGCCGCTGGCCCGACGCCGTCGCGCATCTCGGTGCGGCCGTGTTGCTCGGCATGAACGATTCCGACGAGCAGTGGGCGGTCGCCGCCTCTCAGCTCGTCGACGCGCTGATCGAATGCGGCGATCCAGAGCGTGCCGAAGAAATCCGGCTGTGGGCGCTTTCGCGAGCTTCCGATCACAAGGCCCGGGCGTGGCTGCAGGACGGTCCAGCCGATAACTAGAGCGTCTTGCCCTTTACGTTCGAACACGTGTGCGGGATGAATCAATTGGCGGACAAAACGGGAAGCCAGCGCCTCAAACGCGTTGAGCACGAGATCGTCCGGGAGCTCAGCGAGCTGATCCACAAAGACCTCAAAGACCCGCGCGTCGGATTCGTGACGATCACCGGCTGCAAGATCAGCGCTGACCTTCGCAGTGCGAAAGTCTATGCGAGTCCGATGGGCGATCCGCGCGCCGCCGGTCAGACGATGCGCGGCCTGACCTCTGCCGCAGGCTTCTTGAGCGTCGAGCTTGCGAAACGACTTTCCATGCGGCGCACGCCGACGCTGCAATTTTTGCGCGACGATTCGATAGAACGAGGCGTGAGGGTGACGAAATTGATCTCTGAGGTCCAGCGGCAACGTGAATCGGCCAAACCCGACGCCTAACGGTCACGCGGCGCGGGCCGGCGCCGCGCTCGAAGTCGTCGAGTGCCTGCGCTCGCGGAAGCAGTTCGTGATGTGCGCGCACGAACGGCCCGACGGCGACGTCCTCGGCAGCGGCTACGCGCTCGGCATCGCGCTCAAGCGCATCGGCAAGAACGTCGTGTACTTCCTCGACGATGACGTGCCCAAGAATCTGCTCTTCTTGCCGGAGGCCCATCTCTCGCAGCGCACCTTCGAAGGCGTCGGCAACGACGCGATCTTCGTGTTCTTCGACATGAGCGATCAGGTTCGCGCCGGCCAGGCGCTCGCGTGGGTTCCCAAAGAGCGCATCATCGACATCGATCACCACCTCGGCAACACGCGGTTCGGGCGATGGAACTACGTGGCGGAATCCGAAGCGGCCACCGGCGCGCTGGTGCTCGACCTCGTCGTCGCGCTCGGAGTCGACGTGACGCCGGACATCGCGACCTGTCTTCTTGCGGCGGTCCTGTCCGACACCGGCTGTTTCATGTATTCGAATGCGACCCCGCGCACGCTGCGTTTGGGGGCCGCCCTCGTCGATGCCGGCGCCGACAAAGACCGCGTCGTCGAGCAGCTCTATCAGACCCGATCGTTCTCCGGACAGAAACTGCTCGGGCGGATGCTCGATGCGGCGGTCCTGACGCCGGACGGCATCTGCTATTCGATCGTCACGCTGGAGATGATGGCGACGTTCGATGCGACGCACGACGATTTGGAGGACGCGGTCGGAGCCCTGCGCGCGGTAGAGCACTGCGAAGTGGCGATCTTGTTCAAAGAGACGCCCGAACAAGACTACCGATTGAGCTTGCGGTCTCGGGGCCGCGTGAACGTCATGGAAGCGGCGCGTCTGCTGGGCGGTGGCGGTCATTTCCGAGCCGCCGGCGCTTCCGTCTCCGGGCCTCGCGAGCAGGCCGTGGCGCGAGTGCTCGAAGCCGTGCGAGCGCAAATGGTCAAACCCTGATCCTTTTTGGATTCATCAACGCGTTCAAACCACCAGGGCTGACGAGCACCGCGTTCGGGAACTGGGCGCGGCGACGATACGATGGAGCGCCGCTCGGTCACTGGGGCACGCTCGATCCGAGCGCGAGCGGCGTGCTCGTCCTGGCACTCGGCACCGCAGCACGTTTGTTGCCCCTCATCCGCGACGCGCGAAAGCGCTACGTCTTCGAACTGATCGTCGGCGCGCGGACGGACACCGGCGACGCGAGCGGTGCCGTGCTCGAGCGAGCGCAGCCGCGCGAGGGTTGGAGCGCCGCTCTGGAGGGCGCCGCCCGCGAACTGACCGGCCCGATCGATCAGACGCCGCCGATGCATTCCGCCCGTAAGATCGGGGGCTTGCCGCTCTATCGGCTGGCGCGAAAAGGGAGAAGCGTGGACCGCGCGCCGCGCCGCGTCACCATCCACCAGCTCAGCGTGCTCGGCAGCCGCGGGTCGTCCGCTCGGCTGGAAGTCGAGTGCGATGCCGGCACGTACGTGCGGACATTGTGCGAGCAGATCGGAGAACGCATCGGCGTGCTCGCACATATGGGTGCGCTGGTGCGGACCGCGGCCGGACCGTTTCGAATCGCCCAGTCGAAACTGCCCGTCGAAATCGAGCGCGACCCTGCGGCGTGCGTCGTGGATCCGCTGGCGGTGCTCGCGCAGCGGCGCATCGGCTTGAGCGCGCGTGAGTTCGCTGCGTTCGTTCACGGCAACGAAGTCGCGCTCGACACGCGTGCGGCGAGTCTCGAGCGGTGCGACGAAGGGCCAACACTTGCGACGCTCGATGGCCGCATCGTCGGCATCGGCCGCATCAGGCTGGACGAAGCAGGCTGCTGGCTCAGGCCGACCCGGGTTCTCGCGCGGGAATAGACCGCCGGGGCCTGCAAATCAGGGCGCATGCACATCGTGCGCAGCCTTGAGGACTATCGGGCCGACGCCGAACTCCTCTTATCGATCGGCGTCTTCGACGGAGTGCATAGCGGCCACCGCGCGGTTCTCGCCAAGCTTGTTTCGCAGCGCGCGCCTGGGCGCATCGCGGGCGCGCTCACGTTCGTCCAGCACCCCCAAGAGTTTCTTCACCCCGGCCAGGGTCCAAAGGCGCTTACCACCGTCGACGAAAAAGTCAACCTGCTCGACGCCTGCGGCCTCGACGTCCTCTTCTTGCTCCCCTTCGACGAGCGCATTCAGCAGCTCTCGCCCGAGGCGTTCCTCAACGACATTCTGATCGCTCGGTTGCGAGTGAAGACGCTCGTGGTTGGTGAAGGCTGGCGCTTTGGGAAGGATCGCGCCGGCGACGTCGCCCTTGCGCGAGCCGTTCTCGAGTCACGCCAACGTGCCGTTGAGACCGCCGATCTGCTCGCAAGCGACGGTGTGCGCGTTTCGAGCTCGCATATCCGCGATCTCATCGAAGGCCGCGACTTCACGTCGGCCGATCGCCTGCTGGGATCCCCGTACACCGTACGCGGCAGCGTCATCGGCGGCGACGGACGCGGCCATACGCTCGGATTTCCTACCGCAAATCTCTCGATCGCGCCGGAGAAACTCGTGCCGCCGGCCGGCGTGTACGGAGGGATCGCGCGGCATGATGGGCAGGAACTCGTCGCGGTCGTCAGCATCGGCGATAAGCCGACGTTCGACGGCGCTCGCGTCGTCGTCGAAGCCTATCTGCTCGATTTCGACCGCAGCATCTACGGCGAGCAGCTCGCGTTGCACGGCTGGAGCTTCGTGCGCGAACAACAGCGCTACCCCAACGCGGCCGCACTCGTACAGCAGATGAACCTCGACGTCGAACGCGTCCGGCTGCATGCGCAGGCGAGCCCCGCCGGACGAGGCTAGTCGCGCGTGAGCGTTCGGTATTCGGTGGGCGTCATCCCGAACACGCGCTTGAACGTACGGCAGAAGTGGCTCTGGTCCGCGAACCCGGATGCGGCTGCGATCGTGCCAAGCGGCAGCGCCGTTGCGCGCATCTGCCTGCACGCGAAATCGACGCGCAGCTCGCGCACGTAATCGCCCATCGTGCGACCGAACTTGACATGGAAGACGCGCGCGAGGTGCACGGGATGCACGCCGACCTCGCGCGCCAGCTCGCCCATCGCGACCGGCGCATGGAAACGCGTCCGGAGCAATTCGTCGGCGCGGGCAAGCCAGCTCGGCAGGCGCTGCTCGCGAAAGCCGGGTCCGCGACGTGCGGCGGCCAGCCCAGCTTCGATCAGCAACCCCTCGATGGCGAGCGGCGATGCGGAATCCATGAGCAAAAATTCGCGGTAGAGACGGCGCCCGATGCCGCAGAGCCGCACATCGCGCAGCCATTTCGCTTCGTCGAGCACCACATCCGCGTCGCGAAAGCGCGCGAGTTCGGCCGCCCGGAACTGAATCGCGAAGATGCGCCAGCCCGCGTCGTGCACGAGATCGGCGTGCACCTCGCCGGGTGGGTGATAGCGAAACGTCGACGGCTCGAGGGTCCGCTCGCCGCCGCGCACGCGCTCCGTGCACGACCCGTCGATGCCGAAACAGAAGATGGCGTGCTCGTGCGCGTGCGCCGGCAAGCACAGCTGCGGAGCGTAGCTGATCTCGGCGAGCGCAACATCGGCGAGCTCAGCCATCCTCACGGTACGACCGTGATACGACGCGAAGGGCAATCTCGGGAGCACCGTTTCGCCCTTCGCCGGCTCCGTGGCCGTTTGCCCCCTCGCCATCCAGGACTGTTTCAGCGCTTTTTCAGACGCTTGACGGCTCGACCGAGAATGAGATCACCGTCGCGTCCCATCCGATGCCGATCGCATATTCAAGCGCGGCCTTCGGGGTCGTGACGCGATACGTGTAGACAATCCCATCGCGTTGCTGCGATTTGCGCTCGAACGCCACCGACGTCGGGTCCCCGTATCCCGTCAAGCGGCTGGACAGGCCCTTGATCGCGTCCGGCGTCCACGCCGGCCGCAACGACTCGGAAAGCCGCGTGACGTCGACGTTGTCAGCGGCGACCTGATGGTAAAAACTAACCGCGACGGCGTCGATGGCCGGGTCGTCGCTGGCCGCCCGCGCCGCGCTGGCGCCGCCGAGCGCCGCCCCGCCGACGAAAACCAGGGCCACGAATGTGAGAAGTGCTCGCCTCATACTGCCTCCTTGGAGCGCGATCGCTCTGACCGCTCTTCGGATGCCTACCGAGGCGACTCAGGAATGTTTCAGGGCCGGCCGCTTATTTCACGCTGATCGGGATGAGCTCTTCGACGGCGGCGCCGTCCGCGTTGCGCGCGATGACATGCCAGTTCTCGGTGCGGCGCGCCAGAGGCGGCAAGTCGGGAATCCGGAAATCGAAGGCGAACTGCCCGAACGCCCGTCGCGCGATGCTCGACGAGAAATACGGCGTGCGCAATTCCACGCTCGCGACGTTCGTGCTGGTGGTCACGGATCCGGCCCATCTCGTGCCGGATGCGATCGTCAGGCTCGACAGCCAGACGTTCGCGATCTCGGGAGGCGCGTGCGGCGCGCGCACCGGCGCGGCGACGAGGGCTGGCTGCGTCGATGCGACGCTCACGTTCGGCGGAACGGCCGCAAGGCGCGGCGCGCACGCCGCGACGTCAAGCGCGAGCAGCGCCGCGCTCCAGGAGAGGAAGAAGGCCCGATGACGACCGCGACCAGGGATCGTCTGGAGGCGCCGGCGGATCGGCCGGCGCGCAGCCCTTCTTTCGATCTGATCGTCGGTCTCGCCGCAGCCATCGGCGCCGCCGGATATGTGGTCGACGCGTGGTCGCACGGTCACTTGCTCATCAGTTCCGAGACATATTTCACGCCGACGCATGCGGCGCTCTACGGCGGGTTCACGTTGATCGGCGTTCTGCTGGCAGCGTTTGCCGCGCGCAACCGGCGGCGCGGATATGCCTGGCGGACGTCGCTTCCCGCAGCGTACGATCTGAGCGTCGTTGGCCTCTTGATCATGCTGTTCGGCGCCCTACCCGACTATCTTTGGCATCTCCTGTACGGGCCCGAAGAAAGCTTGGATATCCTGTTCAGCCCGACCCATATCTTTCTTGCGCTCGGAACCGTGCTCGTTATTCTCGGCCCGCTGCGCAGCGCGCTGAGCGCGTCGCCCCGCCCCAACAGCTTACCGAGTCAGCTGCCGGCGCTGCTCTCGCTCTGTGCCTTGATGTTCTTGATCGTATTCTTCACGCAGTACGTGTTCGACCCCGGCGTCCAGCGCGCGATGACGCCGGTGGGGATGCAACGCTTCGGTTCGGACTTCGAAGCCACGGCGTTCACGTACTATCGCCAGTCGCTGGCGGTGCTGATCATCTTCCTGCACGCGACGCTCTTCGCGGGCGTGGCCATCTACGTCAGGCGCAATTTCGCGCCGCGGTTCGGCGCGCTCACGCTGCTGTTCGGGGTCAGCTGGGCGGCGGTCTCGGCGCTCGTCTTGAACGACGTGGCGAGCTGGACCGCCAGCACGGGCGCGGCGGTTCTTACCGGTCTCGTCGGCGACGGCATCGGCGCACTCGGCCGCCGGGGGGAGCGGCACGCCGCGCTGCTTCGCTGGTTCGCCTTCGCCGTGCCGGCGACGTATACGGCGGCCTATCTGGCGCTCGTCGCCATTGTGCTCGGAGGCACGTGGTTCGATCGCAACGTCATCATCGGAATCGTCCTGTTCAGCGGCGTCATCGGGCTCTTCCTGAGTTATCTCGCCGTTGACGGACGCGCTCCCGCGCGTGCGTAGGCCGCAGCTCGCGTGGCTGGCGCTGGCCGTCGCCACCCTTGGGCTGCATCTCCTCACGAACGGCAGATACGGGTATTTTCGCGACGAGCTGTATTTCATCGCGTGCGCGAAACACATGGCGTGGGGTTTTGTGGACCAGCCGCCGCTTGCGCCGGCCGCGGCCTGGCTGTCGGCGCCCTTCGCGTATGCCCTGCCCGCGTTGCGCTTGCTACCCGCCCTCGCCGCCGCCGCGACGGTCTACGTCGCCTGCCTCATCGCGGCGGATCTCGGCGGCGGCCGATTCGCTCAACTCCTCGCCGGGCTCGCCGCGATGCTCGCTCCGGCGTACCTCCTCTTAGGCAATGCGCTTGTCACCACGTCGTTCGAACCGCTATCGTGGTCGCTGCTGGCGTTGACCGTGTTGCGCGCCGTGAACCGGCGAGACCCACGCTGGTGGATCGCGGCGGCCGTTGCCTTTGCGTTCGGATTCTACGGGAAGTACACCATCGCGCTGTTCGGCCTCGCCCTCGCGATCGGATTCGCATTCACCAGGGAGCGCCGTGCCCTCGGCTCGTGGTGGTTCGCCGCGGCGCTGGTGCTCGCAGGGGTGCTCGTGCTCCCGAACGTCGCGTGGCAATTTCGGGAAGGATTGCCGATGATCGACGTGCTGCGCAATGAATTCACAGGCCGAAATGCTTTTCCGCCGGTCCTCCAACTCGACTTCAGCAATCTCGCGCGCAACGCCGCGGCCTTCGTCATCGAGCAGGCGCTGTACGCCGGGCCGATCGCGTTGCCGCTTTGGCTTTTGGGTTTGGCAGGCTATTTGATTGACCCTCGACTGGCGCGCGCGCGCATGCTGGGCATCGCCTACCTCGTGCTCGTGGCGCTGGCGATCGTCTTCAAGGCGAAAGGATACTATATTATCGGGATCTATGCGGTGCTGTTCGCTGCGGGCGCGGTCGTGCTCGAACGCGTTTGGGCATCTGTAGCGGTCGGCTTTAGCCGACCGGCGACGATCGTAGCGCTCGTGCTGTTCTCTTTGCCGCTCGTGCCGCTCGCGATTCCCGTGTTGTCCGTGCCGCACCTCATCGCGTATTCCGCCGCGCTCGGCATGACCGGTCGCAATGGGTCGGCGCGACACCTCATCCAACCGTTCTTCGCCGAGGAGTTCGGATGGGACGAACTGGCGGCGCGCGTCGCGCAGGTCTATCGGGCGCTACCGCCCGCCGAACGCAAGCGCGCGGGCATTTTCGCCGACACGTATGGCGACGCGGCCGCGTTGGATTTCTTCGGGCCGCGCTATGGTCTGCCGCCGGCGATCAGCGGACAAAACGCCTACTACCTTTGGGGCCCGCGCGACTATGACGGCAGCGTGCTGGTGGCGGTTGGGGCGTCGCAGGCGAACGTGCTGCAGGCGTATTTTCGCAACGTGCGGCTCGTTGCGACCTACGTGCATCCGTATCGCTGGGTGATGGAAGGGCCGGATCCGATCTGGATCTGCACGGGTTCGAGAGTGCCGCTGCGAGCGCTGTGGTCGAAATTCAAGTGGTTCGGAGCGTGAGGCGCGCGGCATGAGCGGAAGACCGCCATGCGATCGAGGCATCCTGCGGGCCGGGCGATGTGCCTCGCCTGCGCCGCGCAACGACTCGGCGTGGATCCTTGCAGCGACGATTCTCGCGTCGAGCATGACCTTCATCGACGCAACCGTCGTCAACATAGCCCTGCCTGTGATCGAAACCGAACTCCACGCTTCGATCATCGCAGCCGAATGGATCGTGGTCGGCTACAGCCTCTTTCTCTCGGCGCTGCTTTTGGTCGGCGGTTCGCTCGGCGACCACTACGGCCGCAAGCGGATCTTCGTCATCGGCGTCTTGATCTTCGCGATCGCGTCGGTCGCCTGCGGCGCGGCGCGCAACGTGAACGAGCTGGTGGCCGCGCGCGCCGTGCAAGGGATCGGCAGCGCCCTCTTGACGCCCGGAAGCCTTGCGATCATCGGCGCGTCGTTCGACCATCGAACGCGCGGCAAGGCGATCGGCACCTGGTCGAGTTTCACCGCGGTCACCTCGGCCATGGCGCCGGCGTTGGGTGGCTGGATCGTCCAGCACGCGTCGTGGCGCTGGATTTTCTACATCAACGTGCCGCTGGCCGTGGCGGTGCTCGTCATCACTTGGTTTCGCGTGCCCGAGAGCCGCGATCCGGAAGATGTGGGCGGACTCGACTGGTGGGGAGCCGGCCTCGGCACGCTCGGCCTCGGAGGCATCACGTTCGGGCTGATTTTCTCGTCAGTTCTCGGGTGGATAAACCCATTCGTGCTGTGCGCCCTCGCGGGCGGCGCCGGCGCACTCGTCGCGTTCGTTTTTGCTGAAGCGCGCGGCAAGGCGCCGATGGTCCCGCTGGACCTGTTCAAATCGCGCATTTTTTCGGGCGTGAACCTGCTCACGTTCTTGCTGTACTGCGCGCTCGGCGGTCTCCTGTTCTTGCTCCCGTTCAACCTCATCCAGGTACAAGGCTACTCGCCCACCGCCGCCGGCCTGTCACTTTTGCCCTTCGTGGCGCTCATGTTTTCGCTCGGTCGATGGGCTGGAGGCTTGGCCGACAAGTACGGACCGGGGCTTCCGTTGACGATTGGCGCAGCGATCACCGCAATCGGCTTCGCGTTGTTCGCGCTCCCGGGTGTGGGCGGCAGCTACTGGACGACGTTCTTCCCCGCGATCGCGGTGATGGGGCTCGGCTTGGCTCTGGCGGTCGCACCGCTCACCACCGCAGTCATGACGTCCGTCACGGACGCGCGCGTCGGGCTTGCAAGCGCGGTGAACAATGCCGTCGCTCGTGTCGCCGGGCTCGTCGCGGTCGCGGCTTTCAATCTCATCGCCATCGCCGTGTTCAGCACGAGCCTGGGCCGGGCGCTCGCGACGCTGCACGCGCCGCATCACGTCATCGACGCGCTATGGAGCGGACGCTTGCAGATGGCCGCGCTCCGGCCACCTCCGGGAACGAGCGCTTCGCTGGCCGGCGAAGCGCGAGCGATGGTCGCCGCCTCGTACGTATCGGCGTTCCGCGCGACCGCCGTCGTGGCGGCGGCAATGGCGCTCGCGAGCGCCGTCATCGCGGGTCTGACGTTCGGCCGACTTCCAAAGCGTGATCCCATCTCTTTTTTGGAGCGGTCGGCTTTAGCCGACCGTCGGCTTTAGCCGACCGTCGGCTTCAGCCGACCGTCCGACCTAGCTCTTGTTCTGCACTACGTCGGCGTTTTGGCGCGAACGCGAACCAAAGCGCACCGCGTACGCTCGCGTAAAGGCCGCGCCGAACACGTAGATCTGCGCGGAATAGTAGAGCCAGACGAGCACGACGACCATCGCGGTCGCGCGGCCGTATGCGGTTTCCAACCCGCTGCGCGCGAGAAAGAAGGCGATGACGAATTGCCCGAGGATGAAGAGTATGGCGGTCAGCGCGGCGCCGAACCAGACGTCGGACCATTTCACCGCTGCGTCCGGCAAGACGCGAAACGTCACGCCGAAGAGCAGCGTCATCGCAGCCAGCGAGACGAATCCATTTGCGACGGAGAGCGAGCGGCCGATGGCCGGCGCAAAGCCGGTGACGTAATGGTTGGCTTCGGCCACGACGGTGGTTGCGGCGAGCAAGACGAGGACGAGGAGGGCCGAACCGGCGACCAGCACGACCGAGAGGAATCGTTTCCGGATGATCGAGACCAATCCGCCGCGCAAGTGCGAGGGCGATTTCCACACGGCGTTGAGCGCGTCTTTGATCTGCTCGAACGCGCCGGCCGCGCCGACGAGGATGAGGATCACGCTGGCCACCGATGGCAGCGCCGTCGCGGTGCGGCGCGTGAGTCCGGCTGCGAGACCACGCATCGCGCCCGCCGCGTGCGCTCCGAGCAATTGCTTCATCGGCGCGAGGATGTCGGCTTCGGCGGACTGCTTGCCGACCACCAACCCGACGATCTCCGTCAGGATGACCAGCAGCGGCGCCAGCGAGAGGGCCAAAAAGAAGGCCAGCGCAGCCGCCTCGCGCGACAGCCGGTTGATCCGCCACTGGCGGATGGCGTCGCGGATCAGCCGGATGAACGAGACCAGAACGAACCGCACGTTGCGCGTTACTGTAGAGGTCGGCCTTGGTCGGCCTTGTTATAGATGCCCTGCAAGTAGATCCGTAAGCCCAGCACGCTTCCGGCTGCAAGCGCCAAGAGTACGCTGCCGAAAATGGCAGCCGCCGGCGGCAGCGCGACGACTCCCGGCTGCGTCTGCGCGGCTTGCACGGCCGCCATGCCGCCGGAGGCGAACCGCAGCCCGATCCGTAACGCGAGGACGCCGATGAAGATAAGCGCCCCGATGGGCGACGTCTTGACGAACAGGCTGTGATTCGGCTTGTCGACGCGGACCGTCGTGTGTGTGCCTTGGTAGAATCCGATCGCGATTCCAGCGACGAGTCCGAGCGGCGCGAGCAACGCCGCGAGCGGCGTGGACGTCCGTGCGTCCAACACCACCACACCGATGGTGATCACGAGAAAAATCGCCGGGGAGATCCACATCCGCGAGACGGACCAGCGCCGTTCGCGCGTCATGCGATAGACGCGAAATCCCATCCCGATGACGAGCGCGAGAACGATCAGGACGTAGGTCAGCGTCTGATTCATACGCGCCTACGTTGCCAGCGGCGCGCTCGCGTTCCTCTCCGCTAGGTTCCTTCGCCGCCGCCGATCTGCCACCATGATGTTTGTGGGAATCATGGTGCAGCAAATCGTCGTGATTGACACGCATCCAAGCCCATGGCAGCCTCGCACCGATGATGAGTTGGTCGAGGAGCTCGTTCGGGCGTTCCTCCGCCACCTCAACTCGCGTCCAAGCCCCCTTCGGGGGAGCTGCGGCCCGCTTCGGGGAAACGCCCGCCGGGGTGAAGCCACCCGCTACCAGAGGAGGGCTCGTCGCATGTCTGACTTCCGCAGGTCCCTGCTAATCGCCGCATTTGTCCTCGGAATCGCCGTCATGGCGCAGCCGGTACGAGCGAGCGGCCTTCCGGCCGATCCCTGCTCGCTCTTGGCGGCCGCTGATGTGAGCAGCATCTTAGGGCAGACGTATAACGCCCCGAAGGAGAGCGTCGCTCCGCGTCCGTTTCTGAACACCGTCACGGGAACGGATTGCAATTACGAATCCGCCGCGGGCGGCAAGCTCTGGTTTAGAGTGTATGCTGATCCATCGCCGTCCGCCGCAAAGGACTTGTTTGCCAGACTGGAGGTTTTCTACAGCCCGCCAACTCCGGTATCCCACCTCGGAGACGAGGCATATTTTGATCCGTCTCATGCGCTTCACGTGCGGAAAGGAAACGTGCGATTCTACATCAACCTCTCGCCGATGGACACTTTCAGCCCCGCGGTGGAGAAAGAGCTCACGAACCTCGCCAAGCACGTTGCCGGAGAACTCTAGGTCTCACCCTGGTGCCAGTGTCGGCCCTCAAATCAGCTTCAACCGGGCAGGCCACAATAAACTTCCGCTCCCCGTGAGGGGAGCGGAAGGTATATACTTGCGGGGGATGGATTTGAACCACCGACCTTCGGGTTATGCTTACTACTTCGGCTTTCGCCGCTCCGCCGTCGTCGACGGATTCGTAGTCTGGACTTTCCCTTCACCCGCTTCTACGAAGCGGGTGCCTGCCGTCAAGTCTCTACACCTTCTCCATCAGAAGCTCTGATAGAGCTTGGCTCGGGATTACCCTGCTAACGGCTTCCCCGAATTTGACAGGAGTTCCCACAAGAGTCTCCTCTTGTGGAGCCCACGACGCAATCAAGTCCCAGGCGTCACGAAAAGCAGCTGACCGAGGTCTTCGTTGACGTCTTTCAGCTTCGACCATATGTATCTCGCTGCCGAAACTGATGAACACACGAACGGGATAGACATAGAACACGTTCTTCCCTGGAAGATATACCAAGGCGAAATCAAAGTCGGATGGCAGGTACCCCTCCCGAATCATCTGCCGTCGATTGGTCTTTGTCCGCCTGTTGTCGACGACGTAATTCTGGCTGGGCGCATCGAGCCATGCGCATTTCACTTGCGCCTTCACGAACCGGAGGCCAATATCGAACACGAGATCATACGGAAGATTATCCCCGAGCGGTCGGAGAACGGACCATCCGCGTCTTAGCGCTTCGAGCGCGGCCGCCTGTTCGGCTATGTCACCAGCGTGCTTTGTGTTCATTCTTGGTTGCGCGGTATGAGCCCGACGAGCTACCGGACTGCTCCACCCCGCACTTATAGGTACGTCGAGCCGTCACAACGTACCTCCACGGACGTGATCAGGGTTTCGACGTTCTCCATAGTCGCATGCGATTCGTCGGCGCGCGAGCTCGGTGTCGCGGTCCAATCGAAATTTATCGCGGTCGGCGCAGTGGTGCCGTGGCTCGAAGCTGACGTTGGCGCGATCGCGACGCAAGCGTGGGCGAACACCACCTACGGGCCGAGCGGACTCGAGCTGCTGCGCCGCGGCGTGGCGCCCGCCGACGTGATCGCTGAACTTACCAGGGATGATGCGCACGCCGATCAACGTCAGGTCGGCGTCGTCGATGCGCGCGGGCATAGCGCGACCTACACCGGCGCGAAGTGCATGGAGTGGGCCGGCGGCGTCGCTGCAGTCAATTTTTCTGCGCAGGGGAACATTCTCGCGGGTCAGGCGGTCGTGGACGCGCTGGCCACGTCATTTACCTCCACGAGCGGCGTGCTGGCGGATCGACTCATCGCGGCATTGCGCGCGGCCCAAGCGGCGGGCGGAGATCGACGCGGCAAGCAAAGCGCGGCGCTCGTCATCGTCAAACCCAAGGGCGGTTACGCCGCGATGAATGACCGCTTCGTCGATTTGCGCGTGGACGATCACCCGGACCCCGTCGAAGAGCTCGCGCGCATTCTCGAACTCTACAAGCTCTATTTCTTCAAGCCGGCGCCCGAGGATGTGCTCGACATCGACACGGCGCTCGGCCGCGAAGTCGTCGAACACCTCAAACGCGCCGGCGCGCTGCCCGAGGCGGCGCCGCAGGAGTTCGATTGCGCTGCCGAGGCCGCGCTCGTCCGGTTCATGCATCGAGAGAACCTGGAGGAGCGGGTGCGCGAGGACGGCCGCATCGACAAGCAAAGCCTCGCGTATCTGCGATCGTTTGGCGCGTGAGCGAACTACTCGACTGGCTTCGAGCCATGCCCAAGGCCGAACTGCACGTCCATCTGGAGGGGACCATGACGCCCCAGACCCATCGCCGCATCGCCGAGCGAAACGGCGTTGCCGTCGAGGGCGACGTGGGGGACGCTCATCGCTGCGCGGATTTCCAATCGTTCTTGCGCGCGTTTCTCGGGGCCGTCAAGGCAATCAAGAAGCCGATCGATCTCGGCGAGATCGCACACGAGTATCTCGACCGTGCGGCGGACGAAGGCATCCGCCACATCGAGTTTCTGTTTTCGCCGGCGACGCTGCGCATGTTCTCGCCCGATCTCGATCTCGAGGAATCGGTGCGGGCAATCTTCGCCGAATTCGAGTGCGGCCGCGTACAGCATAAGATTTCGTCGTCGCTCGTCTTCGACGTGGTGCGCAATCTCGGGTTGGATGCAGCGCTTGCCGACATCGCGCTGGCGCAGCGCTGCAGAGAGTTCGGCGTTGTCGGAGTCGGGCTCGGCGGCGACGAAGCGAACTTTCCCACACGAGCCTTCGCGCATGCCTTTGAAGTCGCGAGAAAAGCGGGGCTGCGAAGAACGGCCCACGCAGGCGAAGCGGCCGGGGAAGAGAGCATCGTCGATGCCGTGCTCGTGCTCGATGCCGAACGCATCGGCCACGCCGTCGCGGCCCGCGGCAAACCCGCGGTCTTGAAGTTGCTATGCGACCGCGGCGTGGCGGTGGACGCCTGCTTGACCAGCAACTCGGCCACCGGCGCGCTCCCGAGAGGCGAGCTGCATCCCCTCAAGGAGTTCCTGGATGCCGGGATCACGGTGACGCTGAACTCGGATGACCCGGCGTTCTTCGGCTCGTCGCTGCTCGACGAGTACGAGCGCGCGGCGCAGCTCGGGTTGCAGAAAAGCGATCTCGCGGCCCTCGCAAGCAATAGCTTCAAAGCGGCGTTCGTGGCCGACGAGCAAAAGAAGGTCTGGCTCGGGGAACTGGAGGGATACCTGGCGCCGACCTAGCCGCCGCGCGGAGAAAAAAGCCCGCGATCTTTGATCGCGGGCTCGTCGAGCTGCGCTCGAGCACGGCGGGTGGCTTACTGGACGAGTTGCTGCGGCACGAGCCGATAGGCGGCGATCTTGCCGTCCGAGTCCAAGCGCATCTCCACCATCATCGCGCCTTTCGTAAAGCGCGCGAGATACGTATACTTGCGCGCGTTGTCGTCGGACGTGACCTCGGTTAGACCCTTGTAGTCACCCAGCGCGTGCATGCGATCGGACAGATCGCCGACTTCGCGGCGCGTGACGGTGCCCGCCAACGCGTCGTCCATGTTCTGCGTCACGGCCGAGACGTCGTTGTTGTAGGCGCCGCTCGTCACGCTGTCCGCGAGCTGCTGCGTCTTGCTGGCGCCCATGGCGCAGCCGACCGCGAGCATCGCGAACATGGCCAACGCGAGTGCGCGACGCGCGGCGCGCGAAGCGATCAACTAGAACGTCCCCCAGCCGTAGGAGACCAACGCCACTTTCTGCTGCACGCCGACGGGCGACGCCACTTTGGTCACGGTCGTGGCCACGTAGTTATGCTGGTTCGCGTTTGCGGAGGCCAGCTGTTGCTTCAGACCGCTGATCTGGTTCTGCTGGTAGGCGAGCTCGGTCTTCAGCGAACCGACCACCGCGACTTCGTGCTGATAGGCGGACTGCTCGGCGTGGTACGCCGCCCAGGCATCGTTCGCTTTCTGGGCGAGCGCGGCTTGGGTGGCCGCATCTTGCGCGTAGCGTTCGTGGATCTTCCGGTTTTGGTTGACGATGACCATCGTCGCCGCCGCGGCGCCGATGCCCAACAGGATGTTGCGCGTCGAAGCCGCGCCGTCGGCGCTTGCCGGCGGCGCCGGAGCAAGCGTCGCAAGCATGCCGGCAAGCGCTGCACTTGCGAGAAGTCGATTGAATTTCATGGTGCTGTTCGAGCCTCCGAATCTCTGGTTCTCACGGGCCATATTCCCATTGCGTGGCCCGTTCTGACAATAGAAACGTAAAACCGTCCGATTCCGGTCACACTCCCACCCGGCCCGGAAGGGTAATCGAGACTAACTCGCTAATTAGCCTTGCCTAATAGTATGAGTATGCAGCGTCTAACAAACTCGGCTCTGAAGTCCCCGCCGGCCCTCGTGCCCGACGAGCCGGAAGTCAGCCCGAACGTCGAGATGTACTTGAAGACGATCGTACGCCTCTATTGGGGAGATCAGCCGGTCTCGACGTCGGCGATCGCCGCCGAGCTTTCAGTCTCGGCGGCGTCAGCATCGGCGATGCTCAAGCGGCTGGATGAGGACGGCTACGTGAGCCACGACGGGCGGCACGGCGTGATCCCCACGCCCGCCGGCGCTCGCATCGGCGCGCTGACGCTTCGCCGGCAACGGCTTGCGGAGCGGCTGCTGGTCGACCACCTTGGCATGCCGTGGGAATTCTCGGCCGCCGAGGCATGCAGGTTGGAGCACGCGATCTCTCCGCTGGTCGAGCGCTACCTGGCCGACTTCATGAACAACCCAGTCACCTGTCCGCACGGCCACCCGATCCCTCGAGAAGACGGCAGCGTGTGGAACCACGAGCACGCGATGGAATTCGCGGATTTGCCGCTCGGCGCGCCGGCCACGGTCCTCGAGATCAAGCACGATATGCCCGAGCTGCTCGGATTCCTCGCCGAGATCAGCTTGCGCCCCGGCGTGAAGGTGAGCGTCGAAAAACGAGAACGAGCGGTCGGCTTGCTCACCATCACGGTGAATGGCAAGCCGCATACGGTCAGCGCGCAGCTGGCGAGCGCGATCGTCGTCGCCGACCCAGCCGCGAAGAGGCAAAAACGGTAATGTCGCCGGCATCGGGGCCGCCGCTGAATTTTTGGGCGACGCTCATCCTCGGGGCGATTGCCGGGCTGACGATCTATTTCGGCCTGCCCGTCGCCACGTTTAAGAAGCTCCCGAACAAGGCGCTGTCGTTCCTGAATGCGATCGCGATCGGCGTGTTGTTCTTCCTTCTGTACGATATCTTGCGGCAAGCCGCCGACCCGATCGAGTCCGCGTTGCACGCGGGCCAAACGGGTGGGAGCTGGGGAGCGTTTCTCGGCCTCGTAACGACGTTCGTCGTCGGCTTCGGCGTCGGGCTCGTCGGCCTCGTCATCGTGAGCCATCGGATGATCGCTCGAACGCAGGCGGACGCGCTCGGCCCGTTCGCCTTGGCCACCGCGATCGCCGTCGGCATCGGCCTGCACAATTTCAGCGAAGGGCTCGCGATCGGACAATCGGCCGCCACTGGCGCCATTCAACTGGCGGTGATGCTCATCATCGGATTCGGCCTGCACAACATGACCGAAGGCTTCGGCATCGCTGCGCCGCTCGCGAACGTCGGCGGGGTGCGCGCCGGCACGATCGTCCGCCTGGGCCTCATCGGAGGCGGTCCGACATTTTTCGGCACCCTGATCGGTTACCGGTTCGTGTCCCCGGTGTTATCGGTGCTCTTTTTGACGCTGGCAGCCGGCGCCATCATCTATGTGATCGGCGAGATGCTCAACGCCGGCCGCAAGATCGGCTTTCGCGAGTTCGCCACCGTCGGGCTCTTCGTTGGATTCATGCTCGGGTATGGAACGGATCTGATTCTGACGTACGCGGGAGCGTAATGCTGTGCTCGAGCGAAGCTCGACGTATTGACCGATCGAAGATCGGTTATCAAGTTGCTGCGCGACCTTCGGTCGCGCCAGTCGTCGACCTACGGTCGAGCACAGCAAAACGAATCACTCTTCGGGTGGGGCCGAGTGCGCTTGTTCGGCGATCTGTTTCACCACGCCGGCATCGGCCAGCGTGGTCGTGTCGCCGAGCGGCCGCTCTTCCATCACGTCGCGCAACAGTCGCCGCATGATCTTGCCGGATCTCGTTTTCGGCAGGTCCGGCGTGAACGTGATGTACTTCGGGCGCGCGAAGGCGCCGATCTTGGTCGCCACGTGGCGCCGCAACTCGTCGGCATCATCCTTGGAGCCAACGCCGCCGCCCTTCAGCGTGACGAACGCCGCGATGGCCTCACCCGTGATCGGGTCTTTCTTCGAGACCACTGCGGCCTCGGCGACCTTAGGGTGATCGACGAATGCGCTTTCAACTTCCGTCGTCGAGATGCGGTGTCCGGAGACGTTCATCACGTCGTCGACGCGGCCGAGCAGCCAGTAATAGCCGTCTTCGTCGCGCTTGCAGCCGTCGGCTGGGAAGTAGTAGCCTTGCTTCGCAAAGCGCGACCAGTAGGTCTGCAGATAGCGCTCGTGATCTTTCCACAACGTGCGCAGCATGGCCGGCCACGGTTTTGTGATCACCACATAACCGCCGCCGCCGAACGGCACCGAGTCGCCGGCCGCATTCACCACGTCGGCGAACACTCCGGGATATGGGAAGGTGGCGGAGCCGGGCTTGGCGGCGGTGATCCCGGGCAGCGGCGTGATCAAGATCATTCCGGTCTCCGTCTGCCACCAGGTGTCGACGATGGGGCAGCGGCCGCCGCCGATGTGCTCCGAGTACCAAATCCACGCTTCGGGATTGATGGGTTCGCCGACGGTACCGAGCAGCCGCAAGCTGGACAAATCGTGGCGCTGCGGAAACTCGGGACCCCACTTCATGAACGTGCGGATCGCCGTCGGCGCGGTATAGAGGATGGAGACTTTGAACTTCTCGACGATCGACCAGAAGCGGTTCTTTTCGGGATAGTCGGGCGTGCCCTCGAACAAGACGCTCGTCGCGCGATTGGCGAGCGGCCCGTACACGATGTAGGAATGACCCGTGACCCAGCCGATGTCGGCCGTGCACCAGTAGATGTCCGACGCTTCCTTGAGGTCGAAAACGTATTTGTGCGTGGACGCGACGCCCACGAGATAGCCGCCGGTGGTATGCACGATGCCTTTGGGCTTCGCGGTGGTGCCGCTCGAGTACAGGATGTAGAGCGGCTCCTCTGCCTCCATGGGTTCGGGCGGGCATACGTCGCTCTGCGCGGGCACGAGCTCGTGATACCAGACGTCGCGCTTGTCGTTCCATTTCACATCGTGGCCGACGCGCTTGAGCACGATCGATTTCTCGATCGTCGTTCCGGCCACGGCTTCGTCCGCGATCTCCTTGAGCGGGATCGGGTGGCCGCGCCGCCAGCCTTGATCCTGCGTGATCAGCACCTTGCATTCGCCGTCGACGATGCGGTCGTGCAAACTCTCCGCAGAAAAGCCGCCGAACACCACTGAATGGATGGCGCCGATGCGCGCACAGGCGAGCAAGGCGGCGGGCAGCTCCGGCACCATGCCCATGTAGACCGCCACGCGATCGCCCTTGCGCACGCCGAGCGATTTGAGCCCGTTCGCGAGCCGGCACGTTTCGCGCAGCAGCTGCTCGTAGGTGATCGAGCGCGTGTCGCCCGGCTCGCCTTCCCAGTGGTAGGCGATCTGGTCGCCGTGGCCCGCCTTGGCGTGGCGATCCAAACAATTGAACGACGCGTTGAGCTTGCCGCCGTCGAACCAGCGCGCCACCTTTCGTTTTTCATCCCACTCGAGCACCGAGCGCCAGGGCTCGAACCAGTCGAGCCGATCGGCTTGCGACGCCCAAAACGCCGCGGCGTCGATGGTCGCGCGGTTGTACACGTCCGGATCGTTCCAGTTGGCTTGCCGCTTGAAAGACTCGCTCGGTGGAAACGTGCGGCGTTCGGCGAAAAGCGCTTCGATCGCTTGCTGGTGCGGCTCGAGCATGCGGCCTCCTGTAAATGGGTTGAAGGACCTTTTCCACGGCGAACGGCACTCCTGTTGATGGAAACGCGACGAAGGTTTCTCGCTTCGCTCATCGGCGTGCTGTCCGGGATCGCGGCGGCCGTCGCAGCGCGCAATCCCGTCACGGGAGCGCCCGCGTCGCCAACCCCAGCTCGGCCTTCGCCCGCGCCATCGGCAAGCCCGTCGCCGTCCGCCCTCGCTCGCGAGCTCGCGCGCTCCTTGCAGCGCGATCTCGCTAAAGCGCATCTCTCCGACGAGCTCACCGAAAAGATCGCCGCCGATATCGACGGAAATCTCAGCATCACCAAATCGCTGGGCGCCGTGCGGCTCGCGAATTGGGAGGAGCCGGATTTCGTGTTCTCCGCGGCCGGCTCCGACGAAGCATGAACGATTCCCACGTCGCGCTTTCCACGATCGACGAGCTAGGGGCGATGTTGCGCGCGCGCGCGCTGTCATCCGTGGAACTCACGAAACTCTATCTCAACCGGCTCGACACGATCGGCAAGGAATTGAACGCGGTGGTCACCGTCATGCACGATCGCGCGTTGCGCGAAGCGGCGGCGGCCGATGCCGAGCTGGCCGCCGGCCACGCGCGCGGGCCGCTGCACGGCATACCCTACGGCGTCAAAGATCTGCTCGCCGCAAAAGGAGCGCGAACGACGTGGGGCGCGCATCCGTATCGCGACCAGATCTTCGACTTCGATGCGACCGTCGTACGACGGCTCTCGACAGCGGGCGGCGTGCTGTGCGCGAAGCTGGCGATGATCGAGCTGGCCGGCGGCATGGGCTACAACCAAGCAGACGCGTCGTTCACCGGGCCGTGCAAGACGCCGTGGAACCTCGGCTATTGGAGCGGCGGCTCGTCGAGCGGTCCAGGAGCCGCAGTAGGCGCCGGGCTGGTCGGCTTCGCGGTCGGCTCCGAGACCGATGGGTCGATCATGAATCCGTCCTCGTATTCCGGCGTGAGCGGCCTGCGCCCCAGCTACGGCCGAGTCAGCCGTCACGGCGCGATGGCGCTGTGTTGGAGTCTCGACAAGCTCGGCCCGATGTGCCGCTCAGCCTCCGACGCGCGCGCGGTCATCGCCGCGATCGCCGGTCACGACGCAAACGACGCTACGTCGTCGCGCCGACCGGCCGACTTCCGCCGCGCAATGCTGAGGCGCAAGCCGTGGCGCATCGGGGTGCCCGACGGCGCGACGCGCAAAGTGCAGCCCGAAGTCAAACGCAATTTCGAAGCGTCGCTTGCGGCGCTGCAGGGAATCGCGGACGTGATCGCGATCCAGCTGCCGCATTTCCCCTACGACGACATGGTGGGGGCGATCATCGCGGCCGAGGGCGGCGCGGCCTTTCGGGAGATCATCGCTGACGGTCGCGTGCAGACGCTGCGCGATCCCGACGGCCGGCGCGGCGGCTACTCGTACCTCGTGACCTATGCGGTGGACTACGTCGACACGATGCGCGAACGCACACGCATGCGCGCGGCGTACGACGCGATCTTCGAGCGCGTCGACCTCATCGCGGCGCCCGGCGACGCCACGGTGGCGCTTCCGATCGGCGTTCCTTTCGATAAGGCATATCCCGGCACCGACGGCGGTCCGCTCGTCACCGCGAACAACCTCACCGGCGTTCCGGCGATCGCCGTGCCGAACGGTTTCGGGCTGCACGGATTGCCGACGAGCGCGATGTTCGTCGGGCGCGCGTTTGCTGAAAATTCCGTGATAGCCATCGCCGAGGCACTGCAGGCGCGGACCGACTGGCACCGTAATCATCCGACGATAGCCACCTCCCGCTAGAAGGCACGAACGCCGCCGAATGCGCTCAATCGCCCTCGTCCTCGTGGCCGCAATCTTGCTCGCGTCGCTGCCCATGACGCCGGCGCTCGCCATGAGCACCGCGAAAGAAGTGTCCATCGGTCAGGGCCAAAGCGATGAGGTCGACCGGCAAAGCATCATCGTCACCGACCCGTTCCTCACCTCCTGGGTCACTCGCATCGGCGCCAATCTCGCGCAATATCGCGCCCGCACGGACATCAACTACAAATTCGAGATCATCGATTCAAACGAAATCAACTCGTTCGCGCTTCCCGGCGGCTTCATTCACGTCGACATGGGTTTGCTGAACTTCGCGAACTCCGACGACGAAGTCGCCGGCGTGCTCGGGCACGAGATGGGGCACGTGGAGCGCCGCCACGTGCTCACGCTCAACACGAAGGGCAACATCCTCGGCATCCTGATCGGGGTGCTCTCGATCCTCTCGCCGATCGTCTACGCGTTGGGCGGCTACGGCGGCGATCTGCTCTTCAATAAGTTCTCGCGCGAGGACGAGCTGCAAGCCGACCAATACGGGCTGCTCTTGATGAGCCGCGCGGGCTACGATCCGCATGCGCCCGTCGACGTCTTCGAACGGCTGGCGAAGATGAGCGCCAATGACCCGGCGGAAAGCCGCGCGGACAAGGCCTTCGCCGATCACCCGGGGCCGAAAGATCGCGTTTCCCACCTGCTGGGCTATCCCGAGCTCGATCGTCCGTCGCTGGACGAGCAGCTGGCGCGCGCCATCCACGACGAGAACGAAGGCTTGTACGCGTATTCGGACGTCAGACTCCGGGATGTCCTCAAGAGCCGGCCTGGGGACGGCATCGCAAAACAGCATGCGGCCACCGTCGCAGCAGCTCTGACCGAATCCGGCGGCCGGCTGGACGGCCTCGAGGCGTCCGCATCGGCGACCGATGCATCGAACCTGACGGCGATCGCGCGGCAACTGGCCGCGGCCTCGAACGTGAGCAAGGGCGACCTGGCGGCCGCGCACGATCAAGCCAAGAGCGGCCAACCGGAGCTCGAGGCGCTGTTCAATCAACTACAATCGCTGTCGAGCACCGTGCCGGACGTCGAGAGCGTCGGCGCCAACCAACCGAATCTGAAGAAGGTGTCCGCCGCGGTCGATCATCTGGTGCGCGGCATCAACGGAGTGCTCGGCGACGGGTCCGATGTCTTGTCGACCAGTTCTGGCTTGATCGCGGACAATCGCTCCACGCTGCGCGACATGGCGACGCCGCTGAGCGAGGGGAATCTCACGCCGAAGACGCAGGCGCTGCTCGCATACTACGCGTCGCTGTCGGTGCAACTCGCGCGATCGTCTGACGACGTGCTCGAGGGCATGCAGCGAGCGCGCGCAGCCGTGGCGATGGGCGCCCAGTCCGTCCATCTCGTCACCGCGTTTTTCCAGAGCGCGAACGCCGCCCAGCGCACCAAGAACGGTGACATCTCCGACAAAGACATGCCGGCGGTTCAGGCAGCGATGGACGCCGCGCTCGGCGCGTGGGATGGCGCGAGCGACATGGCCGCCACCGGCTCGGATCTGATGTACGCGGCGCAGACGCGCGCGCTTTCCGCGCAGATCACGCTCTTGGATCTCTTGTCGTCCCCGAGCCGCTACGCCGCCTACCAAAGCGCGCTGCGCTTTCGCTTCCCCGGCGTCAATGTGCCGAGCTACGCGACGGTCTCGCAGTGGGGCGTCTCGTCCGGCGAACTCGGCTGCTCGGCGTGGCTGGCGTTTGAGACGAAGCAGCCCTTATCAAGCGTGATCTCGCACGACCGGTCGAGCGACGATGCGTGCCCCGACGTCGCGCTGCAGCAGCACATGTACGCGGAGTCGATGGAGATCGCCGAAGGGCTGCTGTACTCCGACTACACGAACAAACCGCAACCCACGAACTAGTGTAGTGTCTCCGCAATAGCACCGCCGCGCAGCGGCCACGCCCGATCCGCCACAGAGATGGAACGAGTATGAAATCTTGAAGGACGCCTCCCTTATCGCCTCTACCGTCGCCGACTTGACCAAAGCCAAGCGATTCTTTCGCGAGCTCATCGGGGCTGACCCCTACGTCGATTCACCCGGGTACGTCGGCTACAAGAGCGGCGATATGGAAATGGGCTCGTTCCGAGCGGAGATAAACGCGAACCGGGCGCGCTCGCCTACTGGACGGTGAGCGACATCGCGGCGAGCGTGAAAGCGCTTGTAGCCGCGGGCGGCACGGTCGTGCAAGAGATCACCGACGTCGCCTACGGACTGCTGGTCGCCAGCGTCAAAGACCCCAACGGCGCGACCGTGGAGTTACGACAATTTCCGAAGGGCTAGTTCGCCGGTGGCGCTTCTCCGACGGGCGCGCGCGTCTCTCGGCGCTGCGCGAACAAGCCCATGACGAGCGCGAGCGACGAGAAGAAGAGCGAGGGCACGCCGGCCCACCCCGACCCGAAGCTCTGGAGCAATCCGGTGGAGACCGGCGGCATCAAAACGCCCGACAGACTGTCCAGGCTGGAGGCCGAACCCAAAATCGCGCCGCGCTGATTCGACGGGGCCAACCGCGTGAGCAGCGAGGTGATGCCCGGGCGCGCGATCGACATGCCGCCGGCGAAGAGCACGAGGGTCGGGATCGCGGACGGAATCGAGTGGATGAACGGCACCATCGCGAACGCAACGACGAGACACGCGATGCCGATGTTCGACCCCATGCGATCGCCCAGCGCTTCGTAGATCGGTCCGACCGCGAACGCCTGCATCGGGAAGCTGACGAGCGCGAACGCGACCATGAACAGCGAATTTTGCGCCGGACCGAATCCCAGATCGGTTTGCAGCAGGAGCGCGAACACGCCGAACCACGCGTACAGCCCGAGCGAGATCGCCCACGACTGCAGCATGATCGGCGATACCCGCCGGTCGGTCAGGGATCGCCCGATGTCGGCGAAGGTGACCACTTTGGCTTCTGGATCGCGCGAACGCGATTCGGGCAGCATGACGACCGTGAGCACCAGGGTCACGAGCTGGAACGCCGCCGCCGCGAGGAACGGCGCCGAGAATCCAAAGCGCTGGAGGAGCAGCCAGCCGAACAGCGGACCCAGCACCATGCCGGCGCCGAACGCCGCATACACGTAGGAGAACGCGCGTGGCCGGCGCTCCGGCTCGACGAGGTCCGCGACGTAGGCCTGCGTCACGCTGAGGTTCCCGCCGGATGCGCCTTCGAGGATGCGCGCTGCGAACACCGTCGGCAGCGCGTGGGCGAACGCCAGCATCAGCCAACCGATGGTCGAACCGATTTGGCTGACGATGAGCACCATCTTGCGACCGACGCGATCGCTGACGTATCCCCAAAGCGGTCCGGCGAAAAATTGACACGCAGAGAACGTCCCGAAGAGAATTCCGATCGTGACGTCCGACGCGCCGAAATGCTGCGCGAAAAACGGCAGGATCGGCAACAGCATGGAAAAGCCGACAATGTCGATGAAGGTGATGCCCAAAATGGGCAAGAGTTTGCTGATCACACGCAAAATCGGCCTTCGACTTGCCTGAACATCGAGCCTACCGCGCGCGCCGCGCGAAGCGAACGCTCGGCGCCATCCTCATCACGGTCGCGATGTTGCAGGCGCCGGCGTACGCGTTTCCCGACGCAGGCCGGCCGCATATCCACTTGGTGCTCGCGACGCACCCTCCACGCGTGCTCACCATTTGGGTCGGGGACCTCTACCATACGCTGGCGGTCGATTTCTCCACCGAAGATGACGGGACGGTGTACGTCGAGACCGGCGACATCCCGGCGATGTGGCTTCGCGACTCTTCGGCCCAGGCGATGCCGTACGTCCGCTTCGCCCCCGTCTTCGAATCGCACGAACTCAGTCCGCTGATCCGCGGCGTCATCGAACGAAACTCGAAGAACGTGCTCACCGATCCGTACGCGAACGCCTTCACGCAAGACTATAAAGTTTGGGAAGAAAAGTGGGAGGTGGATTCGCTCTCGTATCCAGTCGGGCTCGCTTGGTCCTATTGGAACGTCACCAGAGACCGCGGGATGTTCACGCTGCGCTTGCACTGGGCGCTGGCGCACATCCTCGCGACGTACGAGTGCGAGCAGCGGCACCTCACCTGCTCGCGCTACACCTCGCGCTATCTCGTGAATGGCGGACACGGCCCGTACTATGCGAAGACCTGGATGATCTGGAGCGCGTTTCGGCCCTCCGACGAACCCGTGCGCTATCCGTACAACATCCCGCAGCAGATGTTCGCCGCCGTTGCGCTGCAGGAGCTGGCCGATCTCGCCGAGATCGGATACCGCGACGAGGGGCTCGCCGCGCGCGCGCGGCTGCTCTCCATCCAAGTTCGCGCTTCGATCGAACGTTACGGCGAAGTCTACGATTTCCGCCACGGCTGGATGTACGCGTACGAAGTCGACGGTTACGGAAACTCCGAACTCATGGACGACGCGAATCTCCCGAATCTGATCTCGGCGTCGCTCTACGCGTACACATCGCCCGACGACGTCCTCTACGAAGACACGCGAGATTTTTCGCTGTCGACGGACAACCCGTTCTACTACCGAGGCGCGTACGCGGCCGGACTCGGCAGTTCGCACACGCCGACGGGCTGGGTGTGGCCGCTCGGCATGATCGTGCGCGCGCTGACCGCGGACTCGTGGGATGAAGTCGCGCTCTCGTTGGCCCAGTTGCGCGCTTCCGGCGGCTCCGAGGCGGTTTTCCACGAGAGCCTCGACCCGGACCGGCCTTGGCGTTTCACGCGCTCCGCTTTCGGCTGGCCGAACGCGACGTATGCGGAGTTGCTGTTCCGCAGCGCCGCGGGCATCCCGGCGGTCGACCCGCCGCTCGATCCGTTCGTGTGGCCCGCCAAAACGCCGCAGATGCCCGGGCAGATCGAACGCTGGAACAATGCCGGAATCATGACCGCCGAGCTGCAGCGGCTGTTGAGTTCTTTTTAAGCGGTGACAGGCAACAGGCCGAGCTCGCGCCCAACCTTTTCGAATGCCAAAAGCGCGCGATCGAGGTGCTCGCGTTCCAGCGCGGCGCTCATCTGCACGCGAATGCGCGCGGTGCCCTCGGGCACGACCGGATAGCCGAAACCCGTGACGAACACACCCTCGCGCAAAAGCGCGTCGCTCATCTTGATCGCAAACGCGGTCTGGCCGACGATGATGGGGATGATGGCGCTTTGGCCCTCGATGGGCTTGTAGCCAAGCGCGACGAGCCGTTCGCGGAAGTACGCGATGTTCGCGCGCTGTTTCGCCAGCAATTCCGGATGCGATTCGATCTCTTCGATCGCGGCCAAGGCGCTGCAGGCGACCGTTGCAGGCAGCGCGTTGGAGAAGAGCTGCGGCCGCGACTTTTGCACGAGCGTATCCACCAGCTCGGCGGACCCGGCGACAAACCCACCGGCGGCCCCGCCGAGCGCTTTTCCCAACGTGCCGGTGATGATGTCGATCTGGCCCGTCAAACCGAAATGTTCGATGGTACCGCGGCCCGTCGCCCCCATCACGCCCGTTCCGTGCGAATCGTCCACGATGGTGACGCCGTTGTAGCGCTTGGCCAGCGCGACGATCTCCGGCAGCTTGGCGAGGTCGCCTTCCATCGAGAACACGCCGTCGGAGATGATGAACTTCGTCATCCCCGGCGGCAGCGATGCCAGCTTGGCTTCCAAATCCGCCATGTCGCCGTGCTTGTAGCGCATCCGCTGCGATTGCGTCGCCATCCGGCAGCCGTCGATGATCGACGCGTGGTTCAGCTCGTCTGAGATGATCGCCGTGCCTTCCAGCGCGATCGTCGGAATGAGCCCGGTGTTCGCGGCCCAGCACGACACGTAGGTGATGGAGGCCTCGCTGCCGAGAAAGGATGCGATTTTCTCTTCCAGCCGGCTGTGGATGTCGAACGTGCCGCAGATGAAGCGGACGCTCGCGGTGCCCGCGCCGTACTTTTGCAGTCCTTCGATGCCCGCCTCGACCACACGCGCCCGATCCGCAAGGCCGAGATAGTTATTGCTCGACAAGACGATCGCGTCGCCCGCTTCCTGCATGTGCACTTGCGCGGCCATGGGCGTCGTGATGTGGCGCAAGACCTTGTAGGTTCCGGCGGCGCGCAGCGCGTCGAGTTCGGCGCGCAATCTTTGATTATAGGTCTGATTCATGGTCCGTTCTTATTCCGAGTCGACCTCCATGACGATCTTGATGGCCTGGCCGCCGTGCAGCAGCGCGAACGCTTCCGCAAATTGTTCGAGCGGAAAACGGTGCGTGACGATCGGCGAGAGGTCGACGCGGCCGAGCGTCACGAGCGACTGCATCTGGTACCACGTCTCGAACATCTTGCGGCCGAAGATGCCGAGCAGCGTGACGCCTTTCAGGACGATTTTCTCCGACAGATCGAGCACGATCGGCGTTGCGGGAATGCCGAGGATCGCTGCGCGCCCGCCGTGCCGGATCGCGTCGAGGCCGAGTTGGATGGCGTCGGGATTGCCGCTCATCTCCAGCAGCACGTCCGGGCCGGCGCCGCCGGTTTGTTCGAGAATCGTCGGCCGCACGTCAGGCGAGCGCGCGTCGAGCGCGTGATGCGCGCCCATGAGCTTGGCGACCGCCAATTTGTGCGGGTTCGGATCGACCGCGATGATCTTCGATGCCCCGGCGGCCGCTGCGACCGCGACCGACATCAGCCCGATCGAGCCGGCACCGGTCACCAGCACCGTCTGGAGGCTGACCTGAGCCGCGGACACCGCATGCACCGCGTTGCCGAATGGATCGAAGATGGCCGCCCACTCGTCCGGGATGGCGGGATCGAGCTTCCAGACGTTGCTTTCGGGCATCGAGATGAAGTCCGCGAAGCAGCCATCGCGATCGACGCCGATGACGCGCACGTTTTTGCAAATATGCGCTTGCCCGGTGCGGCACAACACGCAGGTGCCATCGGAGAGGTGCCCCTCGGCAGAAACCCGATCGCCGATCTCGAGCGTTCGGACGGCCTCGCCGATGGCTGCAACGCGGCCCATGAATTCGTGCCCAACGACGAGCGGCGGTCGCACGCGCGCGCTCGCCCACGCATCCCAGTCCCAGATGTGACCGTCGGTGCCGCAAATGCCCGCTTTGCTCACTTTGATGAGCACGTCGTTCGGGCCGATCGCGGGCAGCGGCCGATCGAGCAAACTCAAGCCGGCGCCAGGTCGCTCTTTGACGAGCGCGCGCATCGTCTTCGGCAGCGCGTTGGAAGAAGCTCGCCGCGCGATAGGCTGGGTCGTTGGCACAGGCCCGGATTCGCGCATTAACCGTAGCGACCTTGCGCGCCGCTCGCGCGGTGGGACGAGTGACAAACGGCGGCGAACGCGCACGCGAACGCGATGAAGAAGAAGAAGCGTCGCAGACCCGCGAGCCGCAAACGGATCGCTGCGCTCAAGAGCAAGATCGAGGTTCAGCGACGCCGAGCTCAGCGCCCGACGCTCCCGGTCAACACGCAGGCGCGGGTGAGCGAAACGCTTGCCGAGCGAAAACGGCGCGAAGCGAAACGCCGCGTTCAGCGCAGGGACTGGGAAAATTTGTGAGAGCATCCGCGCGCGGATGCGCGAGGCCGTCGCCATGCAGAGTGCGGCTTCGCTGCTCTGTTTTTTCTGGCCAGTCAGGTTAGCTGCCGCGCCTTCCCCGAGCCCGTCCCTGGAGTGAATTCTACAGGTTCCGACCTGCCGGCACCGAACGCACGTTCGGGCGACTCTATGCTCACCATCGACGACGTTCTCGGGCCTTCCGGGGTCCTCTCGCGCGTTCTTCCCGGTTACGAATTTCGGCCATCGCAGATCGCGCTGGCCAAGCTCGTCAACCGCGGCTTCCTCGAACACGTCCACGCGATGGTCGAAGCGGGCACGGGCACCGGAAAGTCGTTCGGCTACCTCGTTCCCGCGCTGCTATCGGGTCAGCGCGTCGTCGTCTCGACGGCGACGCTTGCGCTGCAAGAACAGCTCCTGCACAAGGACATTCCGCTCATCCTCGACGCGCTGGACAGCAACGCGCGCGTCGTTCAGCTGAAAGGCCGCGGCAACTACCTGTGTCGAGACAAACTGGAGACGCGCCGCAAGCAGCTCGTTCTCGCACAGGGCGACGCCGATCGCGAACTTTTCCGGTGGGCTGGCCATACGCGCAGCGGCGATCGCGCCGAGCTGCCGATCGTTCCCTCGCCGGCGCTGTGGAGCGAAGTCGAAACGGACTCCGACGACTGCATCATGGAAGCGTGCGAGTTTTTCGGCCCAGAGCGCTGCTTTCACATGCGCGCGCGCGAAGCCGCCCGCCACGCGGATATCGTGGTCGTGAACCACGCGCTGTTCTTCATCGATCTCGCGATGGGCGCAAACGCGTTGATCCCGTCCTATGACTACGCCGTGCTGGATGAGGCGCATCAAATCGAGGAGTGGGCGACGGCCGCGTTCTCATCGGTCATCTCGCGCGCGAGCGTCGCGCGCCTCGTGCAGAAAATCAATCGGGCCTACCTCTTCGACGAGCACCTGCAGCACGATCTGCTGCAGGCCGCCGCCGACTTCGGCGATGCGCTGGCCCAAGGTCCCGGTCCCCGCTATCGCTTCGACCAAAACGAGCGCGCCTCGGCGTTGATGGACCCGTTACAGCGCGCGCTGTATCGCGCGGAGAACTGGATCGCAGAGAAATGGTGGAGCGCCTCGCGTTTTCCTCAGCTGGGAGAAGACGTGCTCGAGCGGCGCCGCGATCTGCTGACGAACGCGATCGTCGCCCACACGCAGAGCATCGAACGCTTGCGGCTCGGCGGCGAGGACTGGATTTGCTGGGTGGAGCGTGAAGACGAGCGGCGCGATTCGTACGCGGCGTCGTGCGCGCCGGCGACGATCGCTCCGCTGCTGCGCGAACGCCTCTTCGACCAGAAGCGCAGCGTCGTCATGACCTCCGCCACGATCGCCACCGCGAAGGATTTCGGATATCTGCGGCGTCAGCTCGGGCTTGAGGACGCGTCGCTCGACGAACTCGTCCTCGATTCGCCGTTCGATTTCCGCTCGCAGGCGATGCTCTATCTGCCGAACCAGCGGCTCAATCCAAAGGATCCCTCGTTTGCCGCGAAGGCCGTGCCCGTCATCGCCGATGTGCTCGCCGCGACGCGCGGCCGCGCGTTCGTCCTGTTCACCTCCTATGCGATCATGCGGGAGGTGGCGAACGCGCTGGGTCCATCGTTGCCGTATCCCTATCGGGTGCAAGGTGAGTCGCCGCGCAGTCAGATCCTCGAATGGTTTCGCCGCGAGCGCAATCCGGTGCTGTTCGCGACCGCATCGTTTTGGGAAGGCGTCGACGTGATCGGCCCGGCGCTGTCGTGCGTGATCGTCGATCGCATTCCGTTTCCGCCACCCGATGATCCGATCGTCGCGGCGCGCTCGACGCTGCTGCAAAAGGACGGGCGCGACGCGTTTTCCGCGTTGATGGTGCCCGCGGCGATTACGCGGCTCAAACAAGGCCTGGGCCGGCTCATCCGTAGCGGATCGGACAGGGGACTCATGTGCGTGCTGGATGGGCGGCTGCGGACGATGAACTACGGCCGCCGCATCCTCGATGCGCTGCCGCCCGCCGCGCGCGTGGAATCGCTGGAAGCGGTCCGCGCATTCCTCGCATGACCACGTCGTCAACCGCGCGCGGCCGTAATCGGCCGCGGCTACATCACGGCCAGCGCGCGTACTTCGCGAAAAACCCCTGCCAGCCGCCGTTCACGGCGAGCACCGCGCCGTTGACGAACGATGCGTTCTCGCTTGCGAGGAAGCTCACCGCGTCACCGACGTCTTCCCAGCTGCCGGAGCGCATCGTCGGGTTGCGGTAGTCGCTGCGCTGCATGGATGTCGCTCGATCCGCGTCCTTGTCGCGAATGTCGCCCGGCGACACGATGTTGCAGGTGATGCCGTTCGGCCCTTCTTCGAGCGCGAGTGAGCGCACGAGCGCCACCACGCCGGCCTTCGCTGCAGCGTACGCCGCGTAATGGCGCTCGCCCATCGCCGCCTCGCTGCCGGTCATGCCGAACGCGATCACGCGCCCCCAGCGTTGCGAACGGAAGATCGGCAGCGCCGGTTTGAGCGTGTAGAACACGCTCGACAGATTGCCTTCGAGCAGCCGGCGAAATTCATCGATCGATGTCTCGATTGTGTCCTTCACCAACAGCGGTCCGACGCCGCAGACCACGACATCGAGTCGGTCAAAATGCCGGTGCGCCGCGTTGACCAGTCCGTCCGCCTGCGCTGGATCCGTCACGTCCGCTGCGAATGCTTCCGCAGCGCCGCCCGCGGCGCGGATCGCCGCCAACGTATCATCAGCCTCGCGGCGCGCGGGCCGATAGTTGACCGCGATCGCAAAACCATGCCGCGCCAAGGACACGCAGACGCCGCGCATGATGCCGCCGGCGCTGCCCGTCACCAGCGCGACGCGACGAATCTCTCGTGCCGTATCGGGCATGCGGGCGTATTCCACAAGGGACCCCCTGCTCCGTCGGCGTAGCAAGTGATTAGCACTCTCTTATGGTGACTGCTAATGACCTCTAAGTCCCCGGACAGGCGGCCGAACGATCCGGTCCACGGCGACGCCGAACTCGGCCGGCGCACGACGTCCATCCTCGGTACCGTCGTGTACGAGTATATCGCCACCGGCGAGCCGGTTGGTTCGGCCATGCTCACGCAAAAATACAACCTCGGGATCAGCGCCGCGACGGTGCGCCACGAAATGGCGTCGCTGGAAGAAGAAGGCTATCTCGATCAGCCGCACACCTCCGCCGGGCGCGTGCCGTCAGACCGCGGCTACCGCTACTACGTGGACCGGCTCATGCCGCCCGAGCCGCTCGGCGCGGACGAGCGCGAGCTCATTCGCACCGAGGTGCGTCGCGCCAGCCGGCAGCTCGACACGGCCGTGGCGCACGCCTCGCACGTGCTCTCGAACCTCACGCGCACGATCGCATTCGCCATCGCACCGCGTCTCAACAATCAATCGTTCCGCCATTTGCAGCTGATCTCCGTGGCGCCGAACGCCGTGCACATGGTGCTCGTCACGAATCTCGGGCTCGCCGGCCAGGCAACGGTCGAAATCGCGGAGGAAGTCGATCAGGAACGACTGAGCCGCGCGAGTGGCGTGTTCAACGAGCGATTCTCCGGCAAGGGCGTGAGCGAGATTTCCGCTCGCGACCTGGCCGCTGCCGCAGAGACAGGACCGCTTCCGCCCGCTCTGCTCCGCGCGATCGCCGGACTGCTGGCGGCGCACGACGAGGCCGACGTCGAACACCGTTTGTTCGCTGAGGGGGCGCAGAATCTGCTCGATCAACAGGAGTTCCGGGACCTGCGCCGGCTGCGCGCCGTGCTCGATCTGCTGGAAGAGCAGCGCACGTTGTACGAAATGCTCCAACGATCGGTGCTCGGCGACGGCGCTCGCGTGAGCATCGGAAAGGAGCTCGGCGCCGGGGATCTCAACGAGTGCAGCGTGGTGACTATGCCGTACAAGATCGGCGAGCGCAACGCCGGAGCGGTCGGCGTGCTCGGCCCGCGTCGCATGCACTACGCGCGTCTGCTCGCGCTCGTCGACTGCATGGCGCAAAGCCTGAACGCGATGTTTCAGGGCGAACAATCGGCGTAAGCGGGTTCGAGACGAACGTGGCGACACGAGACTACTACGAGGTGCTAGGCGTTCCGCGCAGCGCATCGGACGCAGACGTCAAGCGAGCCTACCGCGATCTGGCTCGGCGCTTCCATCCTGACGTCGTCGATGAGCGCGAGAAGCCAGCCGCCGAAACCCGCTTCAAAGAAATCAACGAAGCCTACATGGTCCTGTCGGATCCGGCGCGGCGCTCGCATTACGATCGCTTCGGAACGGTCGACGGCCAAGCAGGCTTTGGCGGTTTCGGGCCGTTTGGGTTCGGCGAGGGCGGCATCGGCGACATCTTCGACGCGTTCTTCGGCGGCGCTCCGGGCCGCCGCGCAGGCCCCGCGCGCGGAGCCGATTTGCGCTACGACCTCAGCATCTCGCTCGAGGATGTGCTGACCGGCGTCGAGCGCGAGATATCGTTCGGTCATCTCGGGCAGTGCGACGCGTGCAAGGGGAGCGGAGCGGAAGGCGACGCCGGGCGCGAGACGTGCCCCGAATGCCGAGGGGCGGGCCAAGTCCGTTCGGCTCGGAACACGATCCTCGGACAATTCGTCACCACTTCGACTTGTCAGCGCTGCGGCGGCGAGGGCAGCATCGTTCGAACGCCGTGCAAAGCCTGCCGCGGACGCGGCAGGCGTGAACTGCAGCGCTCGATCTCCGTCAAAGTGCCGCCGGGAGCGGAGACCGGCACGCGCCTGCGCTTCGCAGGACTTGGCGAGGCCGGCGAACGCGGCGGTCAGAGCGGCGACCTCTACGTGTTCGTGACGGTCGCCGCGCACGACGTGTTCGAACGAGAGGGCGCGAACCTGCGCTGCGTGACCGACGTATCGTTCACGCAAGCCGCGCTCGGCGCGCAGCTGGAGATCGATGGCCTTGACGGCAGCGTGCCGCTCAAGATTCCACACGGCACGCAAAACGGCGCGCTTTTCCGGCTCGGCGGACGCGGCGTGCCGCGCATGCGCGGAGGCAGTCGCGGCGATTTGTTCGTCGAGATCCACGTGCGCGTGCCGTCGAAACTCTCGCGCAAGCAGCGTGAGCTGCTCGAAGCCTTCGCGCGCGCGGGCGGCGACGAGATCGAAGAGAAGAGTTTCACCAAGAAGATCTCCGAAGCGTTCGGCGGCTGAGCGGGCTTCCGCTGAGCGCGACGCGAAATGGCGCTGCCGCGATTCTTCGTCGATGCCCCCGTGAGCGCCGACACCGAGCTTGTACTGGATCCTCACGACGTGCGCCACGCCGCGCGCAGCCTTCGCCTGAAGGCCGGTGAGCCGATCCTCGTCGTCCGCGGCGGCGAAGTGTGGCAGGCGCAGCTCGTTCGCGTGAGCGCGCGCGCGGTCGTCGCGCGCGCGTTGCATCGGACCGATGAAAACGTCGGAGAGCTGGCGATCGAGGTCACGATCCTTCAGGCCGTCGCGAAGGGCCAGAAGCTCGATGACGTCGTGGAGAAATGCGTCGAGCTCGGGGCTGCGCGCATCGTGCCGGTGATCTGCGAGCGCTCGTACGCCAGCGCCGGCACTGCGAAGATCGAACGCTGGCGTCGCATCGCTCGGTCGGCGGCCGAGCAGTCGCGGCGGCGCACCATACCGATCGTCGAAGCAGCATGCGCCTGGGCCGACGCCGTCGGCCGATTCCCCGAGTGGCGCCACGTGCTGCTGGCATACGAACGCGCGCCGCAGCATTCGCTGCGCGATGCGCTCGCGCAGCTGCCGGCGCTGGAAAGCGTGGCGATCGCGGTTGGACCCGAGGGCGGCTTCACGCACGGCGAAGCGGACGCCGCCGCGGCAGCCGGCGCCAAGTTGGTATCGCTCGGGCCGACGATCGTACGGACCGAAACCGCGGCGGCCGCGATGCTCGCGGTGATCGCGTCGCGGTATTGGTGAATGACGCCGACGTTCTTGCGGCGCTCGACCGCTACAATGAGTGTTGACGCGGCCGACAGAACGACTCGAGCGCATTGACGAACGCCTACGACGTATCACTGGTCGTCCCGACGTACAACGAAGCTGCCGGCATCGAGCGCTTGATCTCGACGCTTGCCGACGTGTTCAAACGAGCCGGCATCGCCGGCGAGATCGTCATCGTCGACGATAACTCACCCGATGGCACCGGCCGGATCGTCGACGCGCTTGCCGCGGCGTATCCGGTGCGCTGCGTGCACCGAGCGGGCAAGCTGGGCCTCTCGTCTGCGGTCATCGATGGCTGGAAGACGTGCGCGGCGCCGATACTCGGCGTGATGGACGCCGACTTCAGCCACGATCCGAGCATCATCCCGCAACTCATCGGCGCGATTCGCAGCGGCGCGTGCGAGCTGGCGATCGGCAGCCGTTACGTCGCGGGCGGCGGCATCACCAATTGGCCGTGGCGGCGCAAGTTCACGTCGAAGGTCGCGATCCTGTTCGCGCGCCCGCTGACCAAGGTACGCGACATCACGTCGGGTTATTTCTTTTTGCGGCGCGAAGTCATCGACGGCGTGACGCTCGATCCAATCGGTTTCAAGATCGGACTCGAAGTCATCATGAAAGGGAACTATCGCGCGGTCCAGGAAGTGCCCTATGTTTTCACCGACCGCACGCTTGGAACCAGCAAGCTGAACTCCGGCGAGATCTTCAACTACTTGAAACAACTGGCGAAAATCTACGGCGGTGCGCGTCGGTCCCGGACCACGACAGGAGCGTGATCGAGCGAGGGTGGCACCCACACCGAACTGGTTGCGTCGGCGAGCTCCGCGGCCGGCAGCAGCCACGGACGCGCTCTGGGAGATCTGTCCGTCGTGCTCCGAGCGGCTCTACCGCAAGGATCTCGACCAGCGGCTGCGCGTCTGCCCGAAGTGCGGCTATCATTTCCGCATCGGCAGTCTCGAGCGCATCGCGCTGCTCGCGGACGGCAATTTCCAGGAGCTCGCCGAGCTGCTGATCACGGCCGATCCGCTGAAGTGGGTCGACCGCATGCCGTATCCGCAAAAGATCGCGAACGATCGGGCGAAATCCGGAGTTCTCGAGGCGGTCGTCATCGGTCTGTGCGCGATCGACGGCATCGAGGTCGGGCTCGGCGTCATGGACTTCGCGTTTCGCGGCGGCACCATGGGCGGCGTGGTCGGCGAGAAGATCACGCTGCTCATCGAAGAATGCGCGCGGCGCAAGCTGCCGCTCGTGATCGTGGCGGCCTCCGGCGGCGCCCGCATGGAGGAGGGCATGATCTCGCTGATGCAGCTCGCCAAGACGAGCGCGGCCGTCGAGCGCTACTCTCACCTCGGCTTGCCGTTCGTCAGCGTGCTCACAGACCCGACGACGGGCGGCGTCTCGGCTTCGTTCGGTTTCCAGGCCGATGTGATCATCGCCGAAAGCGGCGCAGCGATCGGGTTTGCTGGCCGACGCGTCATCGACCAGACGATTCGGCAGAAGCTGCCGGAAGGATTTCAGTCAGCTGAGTTCTTGCTCGACAAAGGCCAAGTCGACATGGTCGTGCGGCGCCCCGACTTGAAGCAGGCCATCGCCGACGTGCTGCGGTTTTTGACCGACAGAGCGGCGTCCGCGTGAACGTCATCGTCGAGCTCGAAAAGCCGCTCACCGAACTCGAGGCGAAGATCGACGGGCTCAAAAAGCTCAACGAGACGCAGCGCGTCGATTTCTCGGGTGAGATCCGAGCGCTCGAGGACCGCGCGCATCAGCTCAAGCTCGAAATATTCTCGAACCTCACCCCCTGGCAGCGCGTGCACCTCGCGCGTCACCCGAAACGGCCGCTGGCCTTGGACTACCTTGGCGCTCTCAAGGGCTTCACCGAGCTGCACGGCGACCGCATGTTCCGCGACGATCCGGCCATCGTGGCGGGCTTTGCATTTCTCGAAGACGTTCCGGTCTTCGTCATCGGCGAGCAGAAGGGGCGCGACACCAAGGAGAACCTCTTCCGCAACTTCGGCATGCCGCATCCCGAAGGCTATCGCAAGGCTCAGCGCATCATGCGGTTGGCGGAGAAGTTCAACCGGCCGCTGCTGACGTTCGTGGACACCCCGGGCGCGTATCCGGGCATCGGCGCCGAGGAACGCGGTCAGAGCGAAGCGATCGCCACCTGTTTGCGCATCTCCGCCGGATTGCGGGTGCCGATCGTGGTGAACGTCACCGGCGAGGGCGGCAGCGGCGGCGCGCTCGCGATCGGTCTCGGCGATCATATCGTCATGCTGCAACATTCCGTGTATTCGGTGGCGTCGCCGGAGCCGGCGGCGGCGATTCTCTGGCGCGACTCGAGCAAGGCGGAAGAAGCGGCGGAGCGCTTGCGGCTCACGTCCGACGAACTGCTCGAATTCGGAATCGTCGACGAAGTCATTCCCGAGCCGCTCGGCGGCGCGCACCGCGCGGCGAACGCGATGATCCGCAAAGTCCTGAGCGCCGACCGACTGGCGCTGGCTTCGCTGATGCGGCTCTCGCCGGACGAACTCGTCGACCGGCGCTACGAGAAGTATCGGCGGATCGGCTCGCAGGCAGAACTCGTGCATGACCGCGCGGCGCGGTAGTCTCCGCCACGCGGTGACCCGGTGGGTCGGGCAAGCTCGGCCTCTCGACCCGCGCTCGAACAACGGATTTCAACGCGGCCTGCAGCGCGCGACCTCGATCATCGGTCGCACCCTCGCCTTCGTCGTCGTTACGCTGATCGCCGTGATGATCGGCATTCAGACCTGGCGCGTCGGCTACGCGGACTATCAGCTGCACAAGCAGATCACGGCGATCGAGTCGGACAATCGCAACCTGACGGCGCAATCCGTCACGCTGCGGCGCGAACTTCTCCTGTCGCGCAATCCCGAATATCTCGTGCCGCTCATCCACGAGCAGCTCGGACTTGCGAAGCCGCGCGAAGTGTTCGTGCGGCTCGAGCCCGAATCGATCGCGCCAAGCCCGTAAGGCGCAGTCGTGGAGGCCCTTCGCGGCACCGTTCTCCAGTGCGGCCGGTTCGGATGCGTGGTGAGGCTTGCCGACGGCCGCTTCGCGATGCTGCCGGCCGAGGACGAACACTTCGCGAGCGTGCGTCGCGCGGCTGCCGGCGGGCGCCAACCCGCCCTCATGTTCCTCGTCGCGGCCGGGGAGGGCAACCGCATTCGGCTCGCGCTCGCGGACGCGAGCGCGAGCGCAGGCGCTGCCGAGAGCGCGGAGGAGCCGTCGCGGACGTCCGAGCCGGCGCTTCCGACGACTTCGCTGGACGAAAAGATCATCAATTACCTACGCCAGACCGCCGAATGGGATCCCGGCGCCGGAACCGTCGAAGCCATGAAGTCCGCGCGGGCGCCGCAGCCCGACCGGCTGCTGCCGTTCGAAGCCCGGGACCGGCGGCAATTCCGAGACGCGCCCGACAAGCCGCGACGGCGCAAACGGTGACGGCGTGCGGTGCGCGGTGATCTCCGTCGGCACGAATTCGTGCCGCCTGCTCGTCGCGGCCCGGGAGTCGGGCGAACGGTGGCGCTGCGAATACGAAGAGGTTCGCGGCACGCGATTGGGCCAGGGGCTGGGCTCGGGCGTTTCGCTCGCGCCGGAAGCCGTCGAACGCACGCTCGCCGCTGTGCGAGAATTCGCGCCGCTCGCCGGCAAAACCGACGCGCGATTCGGCATCGCGACGAGCGCGCTGCGCGACGCCGACGGGTCGCGGGAATTCGCGCGGCGCTTCCGCGCTGCAGCCGGCTTCGACGTGCACATCCTGACCGGGGCGCAAGAAGCGAGCTGTTCGTTTGCCGGCGCACTCGCCGGGTTGCGTGCGGCCGGCGAATCGACGGCGGGAACCACGTGCGTCGTCGACGTCGGAGGCGGAAGCACGGAGTTCGCCGTCGGCACGGACGCGGGGCAACCGCGCCACCTCGCGTCGTTGCCGGTCGGCGCCGTGCGGATCACCGAACGGCTGCTCGCGAGCGACCCGCCGACATCGCAAGAGCTGGAGCTCGCAGCCGCGCACGTGCGCATCGAGCTCGAAGCGGCCGCCGCGCTCGGGCGAGCCGCGCAACGCATTGTCGCGGTTGGTGGGACCGCCGATACGGCGGCGCGCATGCTGCTGGCGTACGACGCCTCGGATAACCCGGTCGCAGCCGTGCAGCGCGCCGATCTCGAGGCGCTGTTGAAGCTCGCCGCCTCGCTGCCGCTCGCCGAACGCAAGCGCTTGCGGGCGCTGCCCGAGCAGCGAGCGGACATTTTCCCGGCAGGCCTCGTGATCTTGGTCGGCGCGCTTGCCGCGCTCGGTGCGGACCGTACCCTGGTCACGCGCAGCGATCTGTTGCTCGGCTTTGTGCTCGGGCGGTTTCCGTGACCTCGACGCGGAAACGACCCAGCGTGGCGACGACACCGATTTTTCGTTACGGCGAGCTGAGCTGGCCTCAGGTGAAGGAAGCCGCGGCCGCCGGCAAGGTGGCCGTGGTCCCGGTCGCGACCATTGAAGATCACGGCTTGCATCTGCCGATCGACACCGACGTGCGCTTGTGCGTGGCGGTCTGCGAGCGCGCCGTCGAGCAGGCCGCCGACCGAGCCGTTTTGGTCCCCCCGATCAACCACGGTTACAGCCCGCACCATATGGATTTTCCGGGTCCGATCACGATCGGCGCGGAGACCTTCATCCGTTACGGCCTCGACGTCTGCCGAAGTCTCGCGCATCACGGCTTTCGACGCATCCTCATCGTGAACGGCCACGGCAGCAACGCCCCGTTCGTCGACATCATCGCGCGGCTCGCCGTCGTGGAGACCGGCGTCCTCGCCGCCGCGGTCAGTTATTGGGCGGCGCCCGGGGTCCGCGACGCGGCCGAGAAACTCCGAGAATCGGACGCGATCGGCGGCATGAATCATGCCTGCGAGTTCGAGACATCCATCTACCTGGCGCTGCGCCCGGACCTCGTCGACATGTCGAAAGCGCAGCGCGAACTCTCGCACGCTCCGACGCAGAACTACTGGACCGATCTCGTCGCAGGCGACGGCCCGCTGGTCATGATGGAGCACTGGAGCGCGCTGTCCGATTCGGGCGTCATGGGCGATCCGACGAAGGCGACCGCGGAAAAAGGACGCGTGCTGCTCGATGCGGCGTCGCGCGGCATCGTCGAGCTCATCGACGAGCTGCGGACGCGACGGCCCGCGCGCCGCAAGGATCACCATTGAAGACGCTCGGCGTGGCAGTTGCCCTCTGCGCGATCGCGGCGTGCGCGTGCACGCGCATCAGCTCGAACACCGCACTGCCGGGGGGCGCGAACCCGTGGACGGTGCACGGCGTGCTGCGCATCGCGTCCACGCGCACGCCCGACAATCTCGTCACGATGCTCGGCGGCCAGGCCATTAACACCGATCTCAGCATGCTGTGGGCCGGCTATCTCTTCGACTGGAACGACAAGAACGAATACGTGCCCGAACTCGCCACGGCGTTCCCGACGCTGCAGAACGGCGGCATCAGCAAAGACGGGTTGACGATCACCTATCACTTGCGCAAGGGCGTCGTGTGGCAGGACGGCGCGCCGTTTGGCGCCGACGACGTGATCTTCAGCTGGCATCAGGTCCTCAACCCGCGGAACTTCGTGATCACGCACGACCCCTACGATCGCGTCACGCGCATCGACAGGCTCGACGAATACACGATCGCGATCCATCTCAAGCAGCCGTACGCCCCGTTCGCGGCGTCGTTCTTCACGATGGGTCCCAATACGTATGCGATCCTGCCGAAGCACCTGCTCGACAAGTTGCCCAACATCAACCACGCCCCGGCCAGCGAGATCCTGGTCGGCACCGGCCCGTTCCGGATCGCCTCGTACGAGCCCGGCACTCGGGTGAGGTTCGTCGCCAACCCGCGCTACTGGCGCGGCTCGCCAAAGCTCAAAGAGATCGACTTCGATTTCATCCCGAACGACAATACCGTCCTGAATATGCTGCGCACGGGCGAGATCGATTTCTACTTGCGCGCGGCGGAGGCGCAGCTGCCGGTCCTCCGTGCCATCCCCGGGGTCAACGTCACTCTGTCGCCGTTCACCCGCTTCGCCGACCTCGGCTTCAACGCGGGGAATCCCGAGCTCGCCGACGTTCGCGTACGCCAAGCGCTCGCGTTCGGCACCGATCGCAACGCGCTGATCGAAAAGGTCACACACGGCGTCGACATGCCGGCCGACAGCGATCAGCCGCCGTTCTTGTGGGCGCACGCGAGCGGATTGCCGCAATACCCGTACGATCCGGCGCGCGCCGCCGCGCTCTTGGACGCGGCCGGCTGGAAGCTGGGCGCCGAGGGCCTGCGCTCTAAGGACGGCCAGCCGCTCGCGCTCACTATGGTCGGCTTCACGGGATCGCAGACCGTGAGCGGAACCGAAGAAGTCGTGCAGCAAGAATGGAAGCAGCTCGGCGTCGACGTGACCATCAAGAACTATCCGTCCGGGCTGCTGTATGCGACCCAAGGCGGCGGCGGCATCGAGACCAACGGCAAGTTCGACGTGGCCGTCGAGGAATGGGCGAACGGCACCGACCCCGACGACTCGCTGCTGTTCTTATGCTCGCGCCAGCCGCCGAACGGCTGGAACATCTATCACTTCTGCGACGCGGACTTCGATGCCGCGGAAGCGCGCGCGTCCTCGACGTACGATCGGACCGCGCGCAAGGCGGCGTATGCCGAGGCGCAACGCATCTTGGACGAGCGGCTGCCGATCCTCGTCATCTGGTTCGTCCGGCGCGTCGACGCCTACAACACGGATTTTCGGAACTACAAGCCCGCCCACGCGGTGACGCCATTCTGGAACGCGTGGGAGTGGGATATCTAACGCGCGATCGGATGGGCACGGAGGGACTCGAACCCTCATGGCCTTTCGGCCGGCGGATTTTAAGTCCGCCGCGTCTGCGTTCCGCCACGCGCCCGGGAATTCGCACGGCGAGCGAGAGGTCGCATTCGACCAGCCGCCGTGTTCTGGACTGCGAGCGTCGTGGCCTGCGCTTTGCTCTTACGAAGCCGCGGCCGTCGGAACTTTCGCGTCGTCGCGCAAGAACAGCACTGCGGTGTACGGCACCATCATCATCGTGTTCGTGGTTTCGATCGAGACGAGGTCGTCACCGACATCTTTGACGATCCCGTCGACTTCCAAGCTGTTGATCAGTTGAACGCGCACCTCGCGTCCGCGGTGCGCATCGAAGAATTGTTTCAGATTCATGTCTTATCTCGTACCCACTTGCGCCGCAAGCGAATACGCGTGCAGCCGTGTGCCCGCCGCGACGAACAACGTCCCGTCTGCAACCGACGGCCCTCTGCCATGGAGCGCGCCGGCGAGCGGCCATCGGCCGAGCGGGGCGCCGTCACCGGCGGAAAACGCGTCGAGCCAGCCGCTGGCCTCGGTCGCGAACACGACGTCGCCCCACACGGCGGGCGCTTCGTACATGCCCGCCGTGTCTCGGCTCCACATGACGGCGCCGTCGGACGTGCGCAGCGCCGCGATCATCCCGGCGTCGTCGCGGTCGCCGTACGCGGTGACGAAGATCGTGTCGCCCGCAACCGCGGACGTCCCGATCGGCTCGGCCATCACGAAGCGACGCCAAAGCTCCGCGCCCGTGCGCGCGTCAACGGCGTAATACGTGCCGTTCTTGTTCGCCTCGCCGATGGCCCAGCGCGCATCTGATCCCGCGCCGACGATGAATCGATTCGGCGACGCAAAGAAATCGAAATCGTGCGTGTCGTGCGGATTCACGGGACCGAACGTCCAGAGCACTTCGCCCGTCGCGACGTTGACCGCGAGCATCGAATCCGAATACGCGTCGGGTCCGGGCGGCGGAGCCGTCGCCGGTGTCGGGTTTCCGGTGCCGATGTAGGCGACGTTGTGGTGCGCGTCGATCGCGGGCGTCGCCGAGATGCCCGTTCCCGTGCCGTCGTAGCGCTCGGGATACATCGTCCAGGAGATCTTCCCGGTTGAGGCGCTGAGCGCGAGCTCGCGCCCGCGATCGGTGGGCGAATCCCCGAGCATGTCGATGCCGATCAAAACCTTGCCGCCGACAACGACTGGAGACGCGTAAATATCGTCGTGTTCCGCGACATCGCAGACGGACGTCCGCCATACTGTGCGGCCCGTAGCGGCGTCGAGCGCCTCGGCAACGCAGCTGCCGCTCACCGCGTAGACGACGTCGTTCGAGACGGCAACGGACCCGATGACTCCGCGCGGTCCGCCGTAAAACCAGTCCGAGCCTGCGCCCAGCACCGCGCGCCACACGAGCATGCCGGTGCGCTCGTCGAGCGCGAGGACATCCCCGCTCCATGTGCCCACGAAGACCAGTCCACCGGCGACCGTGGGCGACGACGTGATCCGGCTGTCCGCGGCATACGTCCATTTCGGATCGAGTTGAAGCCGCGTCACGTGCGCCGGTCCCGGCGCCGCGCCCGAGTTTGAGCCGTCGCGTCGCAACGATGGCCACGGAGCGGCACCGTTTCCGGCGATTGCGGCCGCAACGAAGATCGCGGACAGCATGATCGGGAACCCCCGTTAGTGGCTGGGAAGCGTCGGGCCTGCGCTCGCGCTCGGCTCCAATCCGCCTATGCTATACTGCTGGATGATGCAGGATCATGCGCGGCGCGCAGCCCGCCATCCGCGGTCGTTCGCACGCGCCATCGCGGTGTTCGCGCTTGCGATATGGGCTCTCGGCATTTCGCTTCCGGCGTTAGGCTACTTGCGTCATCCCGCGGGCGACTTCGGATTGTCGGTCGACGCGGATCTCGTCGTCGATGGCGTGGACCCTGGCTCCGCCGCCGATTCGGCCGGGATCCAGCCGGGCGACGTCATCGACGAACGAGCGACGCCGATCGAACGCCGGCACATCGCCCCGGCCACGCGCGATCCGGCGCCGGGCGACCGCGAGACGTTCACGCTCGTCCACGCCGGTTCGCGGCGAAGCGTGACGCTCGCGGCCCGCGCCGCATCGTTCACGCCCATGTCCACCGTCGAATGGCTCATCGGGAAACTCGCGACGCTGCTCTTCGTGGCGGTCGGCGCGTATCTCGTGCTGCAGCAGCCGAGCCCGATCACCTGGGGTTTCTATCTCTACTGCATCGGCGCCAACCCAGGCTACGACGCCACGTACTTTTCGTTTCTGGCTCCGCGTGCGTTCCTTTCCGTCCAACTTGCGAGCGTGGTGGTCATCGCAGCGGGATACGCCGGTTTCCTGATGTTCGCGCTTCGGTTTCCCGAAAACGTGCTCGAGACGGCATGGCAGACCTGGTGCTCTCGAGCCTTGCCCGCCCTGTTCGTGGCCTTCGCCGGCGTTTGCGTCTACACGAATGTGGCCACGGGGTGGTGGGATGCGCCAGCAGGCGTCTTCGACAAGCTCTGCACCTCCATCTCGGTAGCGGTCTACCTGCTTGGCATTGCGTCGTTCGTCGCCACCTACGCGAAATCGCAACCGCAGGATCGGCAGCGCATCCGCTGGGTCATACTTGCGGTTGCGATCGCCTTGGGCGGAGTGACCGCCGCCATCGCCGCTCCCGAGCTGCCGTTCGCGCTGCCGGACTGGTTTGCGGTGATGCTCGGCTTGGCCGGCTTCCTCGTGCCCGCGATCGTCGCGTATGCGGTCGTCCGCCATCGCGTCATCGACGTGACGTTCGTGCTCAACCGCGCGTTGGTGCTCGGTTCGCTGACCGCGATCATCGTCGCCGTCTTCGCGTTCATCGACTGGTTCGTGGGCCACGTCCTGTCCGCCGCGCGCGTCGCGCTGTTCGTCGAGATCGCCGCCGCGATCGCGCTTAGCTTCTCGCTGAACGCATTGCATCGCCGCGTCGAGATGTTCATCGAGTCGATCTTCTTCCGCGAACGACGCAGAGCGGAGACTCGTCTCGCGGCAGTGCTGGAAGAACTTCCAAACGCGCAGTCGCGCGAGGCGGTGGAGGAAGCGCTGACGCGAGAGCCGGCGGAGGCGTACGGACTGACCTGGGCTACATTGTACCGGCGGGCGGATGGCGGAACGTACGCGCGCGCGTGCGTCGCCGGCGATGCGAGTGTGGCGCCGGTCGAACTGCGGTCCGACGATCCGATTGTCGGACGGCTTTCGACCAAGCGTGCGACCGTATCTCGCGACGAGTGGCTCGCGGTACCGATCATCGTCGCCGGCCTTCTGGAATCGGTCATGCTGTACGGGGAACATACGAGCGGCGAGGCGCTCGATCCCGACGAGGAGCGACAGCTCCGCGCGCTGGCTCGTGCGGCGGCGCATGCGTTCGATCGCATCGAATTGCTTGCGCTGCGACGCCGAGCCGCCGAACTCGAAGCGCGCCTGCAAACGCCCTGATCCGCCTCTACAATAGAGCGCGGGCGGCGGCTGCTTCCCACGGGCGGGCTGAGAGGAGCGCCGACATCACGGCGCGCGTGGCCGGCGAGCGGTTCAACGTGTAGAAATGGATGCCGGGCGCGCCGCGTGCCAGCAGGTCGGCGCATTGCAGCGTGGCATACGCGACCCCGAGATCCCGGACCGCCTCCGGCTGATCCTTGCGAAGCTCCAGCTCGTCGCGCAACCGACCGGGAATGGTAGCCCCGCACATGCTGGTGAATCGCACGATCTGTTGGAAGCTTCCGATCGGCATGATGCCCGGGATGATGGGGACGCCGATGCCGGCTCGCCGCGCCCGCGCCACGTAATCGAAATAAAGCGCGTTGTCAAAAAAGAGTTGGCTGATCAAGAAGCGGGCTCCGGCATCGACCTTCTCGCGGGCGTAGCGCAGGTCGGTTTCGAGATCCGGCGCCTCGGGGTGCTTTTCGGGATAACAAGCGCCGCCGACGCAGAGCGAGAATTCCGAACGTACCAGCGCGACGAGCTCGCTGGCGTGCGCCAAGCCCCCAGCGGGAGCGACGAAGCGCTCCGAGCCGCGCGGCGGGTCGCCGCGCAGCGCCAAGACGTTATCGATTCCAGCGCCGGCGATCTCGGCGAGCGTGCGCTGCAAGTCGTCTCTGGTCGAGCCGACGCACGTTAGATGCGCCATGGCTTCGAGCCGGAGGTCGTTCTTGATCTGCTTGACGATCTCGATGGTTCGCGCCCGCGTGCTGCCGCCGGCGCCGTAGGTGACGGAGACGAACGTCGGCTCGAGCGCGCGAAGCATTTCCGCGGCTTCGAGCAACGCGAGCATGCCGGCGTCATCGTGCGGTGGGAAGAACTCGAACGAAAACGAAGGCCGGCGCTCGGTGAGGAGCGCGTCGATCTTCAATCCCTACCTCGCGCGCCCGCCGCCGCAACGCTCATGCCGCTCGATTCGGTTCGCGGTTGGCGTGACCTTCGGCAGGCTAGCCGCGCGACAGCGGCAAACCAGCGCTGGCGGTTCTGCGCGAATCGGGCGAAGGAGCGACGACGAGCATGGCTCACGATATCAACGGCATCGACATTTCGACATACCTGGTGAAAGACGCGGTTCGAGCGAAAGCGTTCTATCGCGACGTCATGGGCATGCGACCGACGTGGGAGGCCGAGCAAGGCGCGGAGTACACGCTGAACGACGGCGCGACCTTCGGGATCTGGCAGCCGGATGACGACTCCTTCGTGCCGAGCCGCGGCGTCATGTTCAGCGTGGACGACGCCAAAGCCGCGGCCGAACACTATCGCTCGCGCGGCGCCAGCATCGACGATGAGATCTTCGAGTCGCCGGTCTGCTTCATGGCGTTCGGCGAAGACACGGAGGGTAATCGGTTCATCCTCCACCAGCGCAAAGGCGCGACGCATTGAAGATCGTCGTCACCGTCAAGCAAGTCCCGGACACCAACGCCGAAAAAACCCTCGATCCGACCACAAAGCGTCTCAATCGCGGGGCCGTGGAAAACGTGCTCAACCCGTTCGATGAATACGCGATCGAAGAGGCGCTGCGCATCAAGGAAAACCTGGGCGGCGATACGACCGTCACCATCTTGACCATGGCGCCGGAAAGCGGCAAAGACGTCGTTCGCAAGGCGCTTGCGATGGGGGCCGACGACGCGGCGATGATCTCCGATTCGCACGTCGCCGGCAGCGACGCGATGGCGACCGCCTACCTGTTGGCTCTCGCGCTGAAACATATCGGGTTCGATCTCGTGCTGTCCGGCACGCAGAGCACCGACGCGATCAACTGCGTGGTGCCGCCTGCCATCGCCGAGCGCCTCGGCGTCTCGTGCTTGACGTACGCCAAGAAGGTGTCGCTGGACGGCGCAAACGTGGAGATCCAGCGCGAGACGGAAAGCGGCTATCTCACCGCGGTAGCGCCGCTGCCCGCGTTCGTGTCGGTCGCGAAGGGCATCAACGAGCCGCGCTATCCATCGCTCAAAGGCATCATGGGCGCGAAGAAAAAGGAGATCAAAGCCCTATCGCTCGCCGACATCGGCGCCGAGCAGTCTTGCATCGGCGAAGAGGGAAGCAAGACGCTGGTCACGTCGTTCGCCCCGGTCGGCGCGCGTCAGAAAGGCACGGTCGTCACGGTGAGCGACGGCAAAGAAGGCGCGCAGAAGATCATGGAATTTCTCATCGCGAAAAAGGCCATCTGACGTTGAATTCCGTCATCGTGTACGTCGAGCAGGAAGGCGGCGCCGCGCGTCGCCTGGGGCTCGAGATGTGCACCAAGGGCGCCGACCTCGCACAGGAGCTCGGCGTTCCATCGGCGGTTGTCGTGCTCGGTCCGGGCGCGGCACGGGTCGCGCAGCAGCTGAAGAAGACCCCCGTCGACGCGCTCCTGGTGGGAGAAGACGTCCCGATCGATCGCTTTCTGCTCGACCCGGCGGTCGATGTGCTCGAGGCGATCGTGAAGGAACGCGGACCGGCTCTCGTGCTGCTGCCGGCGAGCAATTCGGGCAAGGACATCGCCGCGCGAATCGCGGTGCGGTTGGCCGCAGGCGTCATCACCGAGGCGAACGACATCGCGGTACAAGCGGGTCAAGTGTCGGTGAAGTCGCCCAAATTCGGCGGTTCGATCGTGAGCACCGTCGAATTCAAGAATTCAGAAAACCAGGTCGTCGTCTGCCGCGCGAATAGCTTCTCGTCCCGCGAGGAACCGGGCAAGGGCGAACTGATCCCGATCACCGCTCCGGCCAAGACCTCGAGCGCCGTCATCAAGGAGACCGTAGCGGCGGAAGCAGGCGAGCTGACCGTCGACGAGGCCGCCATCGTCGTCTCCGGCGGCCGGGGCCTCGGCGCTCCGGAACATTTTGCGATGATCAAAGCGCTCGCCGACGCGCTCGGCGGCGCTGTGGGCGCGTCGCGCGCGGCGGTGGACGCCGGCTGGATCTCGCATCAACACCAAGTCGGACAGACCGGCAAGGCGGTGTCGCCGCAGTTGTATATCGCGTGCGGCATTTCCGGAGCCATTCAGCACAAGGTCGGTATGCGCAGCGCAGGCATCATCGTCGCGATCAACAAAGACCCGAACGCGCCGATCTACGAATTCAGCGACCTCGGCGTCGTCGGCGACATCTTCCAAATCGTTCCCGAACTGACCAAACTGGTCAAGGAACGCCGCGGCGTTGCCTGACGTTCCCACTGCATGATGGAGTCAAGCTTGCGCCGTTTGCTCATCGCCATCTTCATCGTCGCCACGGTTGCCGCGGCGCTGGCGGCCGGCCCCGGCGATCTCGCGCAAGCACGCGCTCACCATCCCGGTCCGAGCCCCTCGCCGAGCGAATCGCCGACGCCGACGCCCGAGCAACGCATCGCGGATCTCCAGCAAAAGCTCAAGGACAATCCGAACGATTTCATTTCGCGAGCCCAGCTCGGAGAGCTGCTCGTCCAGGTGGGCAAGCCGCTCGACGCGCGAGACCAGCTCGAACAAGCGCTGAAGGGCGGCGTGGACGACGCGCGCGTTTGGTACTTCATCGGGCAGTCGGATTCGATGCTGCAAGATCCCGTCGACGCGACGCTTGCGTTCGAAAAGGCGGAGCTGCGTGACCCGGCCAACCCCGGCGTGCTGGCGGCGCTCGTCGACGCATACCTCTCGATGAACCGCATCGACGACGCCAAACGCATCGCCAACCGCAGCGTGCAGCTGAACCCGAAAGATTCGTCGAGTTACGAATCGCTCGGCATGGTCCAGCTCAACGAGGGCAAGTTCGATGACGGCCGCGCGACGCTGCAGAAAGCGCTGGCCATCGACCCGAGCGATTCGCGCGCGAAGATGCTCATCGCGCGTTCGTACCTTGCCGGGCCGAAGGCGGACCCCAACACCGCGCTGGCGCAATTCACCACCCTGCTTGCAGCGGATCCGAACAACGCGGATCTCCTGCGCGGCAAAGCCGACGCGCTCGCGGCATTGAACCGCGTACCCGAGGCCGTCGCAGCGCTGCAGCAAGTCGTCAAACTGGAACCGGATCGGGTCGAGGCAGAAGACGCAATCGCCGAGCTCTATCTCTCGAAGAAGATGATTCCGGAAGCACGGCAGGCGTTCACGCAGGCGCAAAAGGATCACCCGACGTCGGAAGTGCCGTGGGTGCTCGAAGCCGAGTACGACGCCCAGCAAAAGAACTGGCAGCAATCCTCGATCGAGTATCAGACGGCGCTGCAATTGTCCAAAGACAACCCGCAGCTGCTCTCCGAGTACGGCCGCGTGCAGCTCACCGGATTGAACCAGCCCGCAGCGGCCGCACAGACGTTCGCGAAACTGGTGGCGCTGCATCCGACCGACGCCGAGGCCGTGTTCTTCTTGGGCCAGGCGTATGCGCTCGCCAACCGGTGGGCCGACGCGCGCGATCAGTTCAAAAAGGCCTTCCAGCTCTCACACTCCTACGAGGCGCTGTTCAACCTCGGACTCGCGTTCTTCAATCTCAACGACTTGCGCGAGGCGCGCGGCGTCTTCGAGGCGCTCGCATTTTCGCCGGCGGCGAAGGGCCATCCGAACCCCCAGCTCTGGTTCGTACTCGGCGACACCGATCGCAAGATGGGCGATAAGCGCTCCGCGGTCTATTCGTACAAGCAGTTCCTCGCGCTCGTTCGGAAGGGGCCGGCGGCCGACCGAGCGCGCTCCTACATCAAGCAACTGGGCGGGTAAACACGCTCGGAGTCATCTGCGATCCGCGGCAAGCGCGCCACCTGACCGGCCCTGGCCACCCCGAACGGCCGGAGCGGGTCGACGCGTTCTTGTTCGGTCTCGACGAGGGCGGCGCACGAATGGCGACGACCGAAGCCGCCACCGGCGCCGACCTCAGCTCTGTCCACGACCCGCGCTACGTGGAGCTCGTCCGCAGTCTGTGCGCCTCGCTTGCGGACGGCGAACTCGCCTCGCTTCCGACCGGCGACACCATCGTGGGCAAAGCTTCGTACGAGATCGCGACGCTCGCCGCAGACGCAGCCGTCGAGGCGGCGCGCGCCGCGCGGCTCAGCGCGCCGCTCTTCGCGGTGACCAGGCCGCCCGGACATCACGCAGAACCGGCGCGCGGCATGGGGTTTTGCGTCTTCAATAACGTCGCGCTCGCGGCTGCCTGGGGACGCAGGCACCTCGGCCCGGTGCTCATCGCCGACTTCGACTATCATCATGGCAACGGCACGCAAGCCTGGGTCGAGCGCGAGCTGGAACAACCGGGCGCGCCGCTCGGATTCATCTCAACGCACGCCTACCCGGCCTACCCGGGAACGGGCGCATTTCGCGAAACGCGATTCGCCGACAACGGTTGCATCGTCGACATCCCGCTGCCGCTCTCCACGGCGACCGACGACTTCATCGCGGTGTGGAGCGCGCTGCTGCCGGTCCTGGCGGCGCGGATCGAGCCGAAGCTGATCCTGGTTTCGGCGGGATTTGATATGCTGGCAGGCGATCCCATCGCGGGACTCCCAGTTGGCGTCAGTGGCGTGACCGCGCTGTGCGGGCTGCTGGCCCGCGCCAGCGCAACGCATGCGGCGCCACTCGCGCTCGTACTCGAGGGTGGATACTCGCTTGAGAACATGCGGGCTAGCGGCCGTTCGGTGGCCGCGGCCTTCGCGCGCGACGACGCATGCGCGGACGTGCCTCCAGCAGGTCGTCCGGCCGACGCGGGCTTGGCACGAATGGTGTCGGAAATCATGGGAATCGCGTGAACCCGCGTCGAAGACAAGCCGTTCAAGTAAGGAGCCGGACGTGGAACCCCTCGAGTATATACGAAGCTTTTTCGACGACATCAAAGAGCAGCTGTTGGAGACCAAAGTCGGTCCGGACGGCAAGAGCGCGCGCTATCGCAACCTGACCGTCGCGGCAGCTTGGTCAAATCGGTTATGGGAAGTGCGACTCGACGACGTCGAACAGCCCGTGCGGCGTCAGTTCGACCCGCTCAACGCGCGCTCGACCAAAGGCGCTGCGAACTGTTTCGTCGATGCCCTGCGGCGCGCCACGGGTCAAGAACCGGTTCTTCGGCCCGAACCGCCGGGCCGCCACTACAACGCGAGCCGAACCAAGACGTAACGCCCTCGCCCTCGGGCGCTACGAGTTCGTCTTGACGAGCTCCGGATAGCGCTCTCGCAAACGCGCCAGCTTCGGCAGATCGTTGATGACGACGTATGGATACGTCGGATTTCGCGCGACAAAATGCTGGTGATAGTCTTCGGCCGGATAAAACGCCTGCAGCGGCACCACCTGCGTCACGATCTGGCCGTCGATGATCTTGGCTTGTTCGAGGTGGCGAATGAACGCCTGCGCGGTCTGCTTCTGGTCGTCGCTCGTGTAGAAAATCGCCGATCGGTACTGCGTGCCGGTGTCGGGTCCTTGACGGTTCAGTTCCGTCGGATCGTGGGCCACCAGAAAATAGACGCTCAACAGCTGACCGAACGTGATCTTCGACGGATCGTACGTGACGTCGACCGACTCCGCGTGCCCGGTTTCGCCCGTGCTCACCATCTCGTAGTGCGCCGTCGATCTCGCGCCGCCGGAGTATCCCGACACGACATTCGTGACGCCCTTGAGATCGTCGAATACGGCCTCCATGCCCCAAAAGCAGCCGCCGGCGAGCACGACGTGCTGCGTCGTTGCCGCGTCGGCAGCGACGCCGGACCCGCTCGAAGCCAGCGCTGTGCCGACGGCGATCGCGCAGATCAAGGCTGAAAATCGGGCAATAATTCGCATGTGCAACTCCCTCTCCAACCTCTGGTACGCGCGGGCCGCTCCGACGGATTACGGGATTACGGCTTGACGTCGGCCCCGATGCGCGCCAGTTCGCGGGGCGAGAGGTCACCGACGAGGGTGAGATTCAGGCCGTCGTCGAGCCAAGAAACCAGCGTCACCCCGGTTTGGTAGGCGAATTCGCCGGCTGCGCTTCCGACGGGAATGGCGTGCGCGCTGTTCGCGTCGAAGGTCGGCAGCTTGCCGCCGGCATTCTCGAAGAGCGAAAATGTCCGCAAGCCGTCGGTATACACGAGCTGGATCGTATCCACGCCGCTGTTGCTCGCCACGTCGCCCTTTTCCAGCGCAAACCCATCCGGTAAATCCTTCGGCGCGACGATTTTGAACCGCACGGATCCGGCGAGCGGCGTGACGTCCGTGCTCGACTGCGCGTAGCTCGCGCCGGCGACGAGCGCCATGCCGGGCGGCACCACCAAATCGAAGAGGCTCTTCGGCAGGTCGTTGACGAGCCGCACGTTGTCGAATTCGGACTTGAACGCCAGCGAACCATCGGGATGATAGCGTTCGCGGCGCAGCACAAGCTTGGATTCGTCGTCGATCCAGAAACGCTCCACGAGGTTCCCGCTGTACTTCGATATCACCGACACGGCTTGGACGCCGCGGCCCGCGACGGTTGCCGGTCCCGCCACGTCAATCGTGTAGTTGCGCGCGAGCCGGCCGACGTCGAACTCACCGGTGACCGGGGGCGCCGATTCGCTCCACGGATTGCTGTAGACGCGACCGACCTTGGGTTCGTACTGATACGTGAGCGATTCGTTGCTGACGATGAGGCGCCCGTAGGCGTCGGCTGGCGCCACATACCAGATGCGCCATGACGTGGGAGCCTTGTGGTCGATGCGGATGACGGTCGCCACGTCGCTGCGCGGCTGGTAGACGACCGATGTGATAGTGCCGCTGTACGAGACGGCTTCGTCGGCGCGCATCGAAGCGCGCAGCAGCGACACGCCGTCTACGGCAGCGCGTGCGGGAGCGACGCAGGCGACCAGCGCAGCAAGCCCGAGAGAAAGAGCGAGTCGGTTAGCCGTTCGGTGACGCCGCAGCATCGCTCTGGTTTTGGGCGTTGGCGTTCGTGAGCAGGTAGACAGACCACGCCGGATCGCTCGAGGGCGACCCGATGGTCTGGGCGACATGCTGGCGGACGTAGTAGTCGGCCGAAAGCGCCGGCGCTGGCGGGTGCGCGGCATTGTATCCCACGACGACGGCGACGAGGATGGCGGCCGCGACGGGAGCGACGATCGTAGGACGCAACATGATGGTCAGTCGCTCGAGCGCGGACGGCGCGCGTTCGGCGCGCATCATCTGCCGGACGTTTGCGACGACTGACGTCGGCAATTCAAGCTCTTGACCGAACGCCGCGCGGACCGCCTCGGTGAGCGCGGCCTCCACGCTCAGTTGGGCGCGGCATTCCGCGCAGGACTGCGCATGCTCGAAGACCGCCGCGTCGCTGCGAGCGTCGAGCTGGTGGTGGGCATAGTCGGTGAGCAGCGCTCGGCAATCAAGACAGGTCATGCTAATCGTATTCAATACCTGGAGCGGTCGGCTTCAGCCGGCCGAATTTATCCGTTGATAGAACGGCGTCAGAGGTACAATCGTTCCATCCATCAAGACAGGTTCCATTCGTCCTGCGGCGCGGACCACATGCTCGATCCTTCATATCAAGAGACCCCTTCATCGCGAGCCGCGCGCTCTCGAACGACGTGTTTCCTCAATTGCGCGCGCGCCCGATGCAGGCGCGAGCGCACCGTGCCGATCGAACAGCTCATGATGTCGGCGATTTCCTGATACGAATATTCGTCCACGTCCGCTAAGATGATGACCGCGCGTTGATCTGGGATCAGTTCGGCGAGCGAGCGTTCCATCGCGGCTGAAAGCTGTCGTTCGTGCAGCGTGGTGATCGGGTCCACCGACTGCGTCTGGGCTTGGCGCTCGTGACGCACGTTGTCGTCGGGCAGCGGTTGCGTGAAGACGCCCTTGCGGCGCCGTAGCTCGTCGCGATGCAGGTTGGTCACAATGCGGTAGATCCATGACAGGAACGAGGTGCCGGGCCGGAATGACTGCCAGGCGCGAAAGACGCGGATGAACGCCTCTTGGGTGAGATCGCTCGCATCTTGCGCGTTGCCTGCCAGTCGAAACGCATACGTGTAGGTCTGCCGCCCATATTTCGTCATCGTCTCTTCAACGAAGGCGACCTGTTCCGGCGTCGGCGGCACAACCTCACGCGCACGCGGACTCATCGCGCGGTCGCTTTGTCGGGCGAGCGGATTCCCCCTGGCCGAGCATGCGGTGGTGCGCGACCGAAGGTCGCCGCGGGGTCGAGTGTAAACTCGACCGGGCGATGATGATGGTCGATCTGCACACGCACACGACGGAATCCGATGGCTTCCTCTCGGCGCCGGCGCTCGTCGCGCTTGTCCAACATGCGGGCATCGATTACTTCTCGATCACGGACCACGACACGCTGGCGGCATACGACCGGCATCCGGCAGCGCTCGCAACGCTCGGCAGCCGGCTGATTCGCGGCATGGAGGTGAGTTCGCATGCGGGCGGCCACGATGTCCATATCCTGGCGTACGGAGTTGGGCTCGGGGAGACGCCGCTCTCCCGGTTGGTCGCGCATCGCGCTGCGGCGCGCCGCGACCGCGTGACGCGCATCTTGGAAAAGTTAGCAGCTGCGGGCATTCGACTCAGCGAGGACGACGTCGCCCGACACGCTCGCGGCGCGATGGTTGGTCGCTCGCACGTCGCGCGCGCGCTGGTCGAAGCCGGGCACGCGACCGGAACCGACGATGCCTTCCGTCGGTTCGTCGGCAGATCGGGCCTCGCGTTCACGCCCATCGAGGCTCCTGCGGCGAGCACGGCCATCGCGGCGATCAGAGAGAGCGGCGGCGTCTCGGTGCTGGCGCACCCGTCGCGCGGATCCGTCGCGGCGCTGCTGCCCGACCTCATCTCCTCGGGGTTGCAAGGCCTCGAGGTGTTCTACGCCGCGCACGACGCAAGCGAGATCGAGCGCTATCGGACGTTCGCCGAAAACGCGAACCTGGCCATGACCGCGGGCTCGGATTTTCACGGAGCCAGCGACGATCGGCGCGCGCCGGGCTGCGAGGTCGAGGCTCGCGACCTCGATCCGTTCCTGCGGCTCGTCATCGAAGGTCGCTAGCCCGCGAGCCGCTCGGCGGCCTCCACGACGTTGCGCAAGAACACCGCGGTGGTCACCGGACCGACGCCCCCGGGAACGGGGCTCAACGCGCCGGCGACCTCGGCAACGCCGGGATCCACATCGCCCACCACCGCGCCGGCGACCACGTTCGTGCCGACGTCGACGACCGTCGCGCCAGGCTTGACCATATCGGCCGTGATGAACTTCGGCTTTCCCATCGCAGCGACGAGGATGTCGGCCCGGCGGGTGACATCTGTGAGATCGCGGGTGTACGAGTGGCACAGCGTCACCGTCGCATGCGCCGCGATCAGCAGCATGGCGACGGGTCGGCCGACGACGAGCGACCTGCCGACGACGACCGCGCGTTCGCCCTGCAGTTTCGTCCCCGCGCTCGAGAGCAGTTCCATCACTGCCGCCGCCGTGGCAGGTACGAACACCGCTTGCCCCGCCGTCAGCAAGCCGAGCGCGTGCGGATGTGCTGCGTCCGCATCCTTGTTCGCGGGGATGGCATCGATAAATGGGCGTGCGTCGACGTGCGCCGGCAGCGGGCGCTGGAGCAGGATGGCATGAACGGTCGGCTTCGCCGCGACGGCGCGCAGGGTCGCAAGCGGCGCTTCGGCGCCAGAAGAAAAATCGAGCCCGATGATCTCGACCTCGATGCCGGCGCTCGCGCCGCGCCGTTTAATGCTCTGCGCGTAGACAAAGCCCGGGCCATCGCCTTGCGACACGAGCACCGCGGCGCTCGGCGAAATGCCGCGCGCGCGCAATCGGTCCGCCCGCGCTTTCACCGATTCGATGATGCGCTCCGCGACCGGGCGGCCGTCCAGGATGCGGGCTGTCACGACAACTATGGAACGTGCATGCCGACTTCGACGCGGCCCAGCACCACTTCCACCAAGAGGCCCACTTGAGCCAGAACGGCGTCCAGTCGCTGGGTCAGCCGGTCGGCTGACGCTCGATCTTTCAACGCGCTCGCATTGATTGTGACGTTGAAGCCGGCGCCGCGCGCCGCGGCCTGGGCGCACAGCGCGGCGCAGCCCAGGTCGCTGATGGCGTTTGGGTTGCCGAACTCGACGAGCGTCACCGCGAGCGCGGCGATCTCGCGCGCGAATTCGACGACGCGCAGTGGCGGTTCGCTCGCCCCGCTCAGCGCGGCTTGGATCGCGGCGGAGCGCTGCGCCTTCTGGGCGCCGTCAGCCTTCGGCATACGATAGGCGAGCGAGACGCGGTCGAACGCGACCGCATCTTCATCGATCGCGGCGACGAGGGAGCGGCGCACGCCATCGGCGCGTTCGGCGATCTCGTCGGCCTGCGCTGCGACGTCCGCATAGGCGGGCGATTTTGCGGTCAGCAACGCCACCATCCGCACGAGTCCAGCCCCCATAGCCCCGACCGCGGCAGACGCGCTGCCGCCGCCGGGCGTCGGATCCGACGATGCGACCCGCTGCACAAATGCGTCGAGCGAGAGCTCCGAAAGCTTTGACAAGACGAACAGCGCTTAGGGCGCCGCCGCCCGTCATCCTCTTGAACTTGTACTTGTGGCGGTCGACCTTGATCGACCGGAAAAATCAAGGACGGTCGAGTACGCTCGACCTCTACAAGACGCGGGGCCGAAATCGAAGGGTCGAGCAAGCTCGACCCCTACGATCGTTCCTCGAACGCTGCGATCACGTATGATAGTTCAGCGTCGCGACCGCCGACGCGCCCGTCGACGGATCGGTGGCCGTGATGCGCACGCTGACGTTTCCGCCGCTCACCACATTGAGCGAGATGGCCTGCGCGAAACGCCCGTTCGAATCGGCGGTGAGATCGGCGGTGTAGCTGCCCGTGCCCACTCGAAAGATGCCGCCGAGCACCGAACTCGCGACCGCCGCGATGTGAACGCTGGAATTGGGCAGCGCCGTGCCGGACACGGTGAACGAGCCTGAAACCGTTGCCCCGTTCGCGGGCGAGAGATTTCGGAGACGGTTGACGGTCTGGTTCGTGCCGGACGTGAACGACCAGGACTGGTCGAACGACGTTCCGCTTTGCGAACGCCCCGTGACCCGCACGCCGTGGCTCGTCGCGGACAGATCGTACGGCGGCGTGAACAGGAAGTTCGTGCTCGAGACGTAGGTCGTGCTCGACACGTCGCGTCCGTCGATCGTGATCTTCACCGAGTTGGGATCGACGGCTTGACTGAAGTTGCCGGAGATCGCCGGTCGAATGGCCGAGACGACGGCGCCGTTGCCAGGATTCAGATTGGTAAGGCTCACGCTCGCCGCGGGCGGCGCGCCGGAGCTCGTGATGGTCACCGTCTGCGTCGAATCGTCGTAGCCGACCGTGGCGCCAAGCGATTCGGAGACGAAGCGAAGCGGCACGAGCGTGCGAGAACCGACGACGAACGGAGCCACATCGACAAAGACTTGCTTGCCGCCGACGTACGCCGTGTGAGAGCCGATGGTGAGCAGCACGGTCGCCCCGTTCGCGCCGGTCGCGTTGATCGTGCCGTTCGAATAGACGACGCTCGCTCCCAGGCGCTCAAAAATGCTGCGCAGCGGCACGAACACACGGCCGGCGCGCTCGATGGGTGGCTGATCGAATTGCATCTGCGAACCGTTGACGTACACCTGCACCGTCGCGGCCGATGCCGGCGCGACGAACGATTGCATGGGCATCGCCGACAGCAACAGAGCCACCACGGCCGCTGCGGCCGGCGACGTTCGATAGGATCGCGTGCGACTATTGGTCATGTAGAAGCCTCCTCCGCCAGGATTTCCGGGCACCCCGAACCCATTGTACCCAGGTTCAGGAGGAATCTCTCGTTGTCCGACGTCAAAGACGCTGGTCTTGCCGAAATCGGCCGCGGCCGCATCGCCTGGGCGGCGAAAAGCATGCCGGTGCTGGCGGCGATCGAGCGCCGCTTTTTGGAAGAGCGACCGCTGCGCGGCGTGCGCATCGGCGCGTGCCTGCACGTCACTGCGGAAACCGCGAATTTGATGCGCGCCCTGAAGGCGGCGGGAGCCGAGCTCGCGCTCTGCGCCAGCAACCCGCTCTCGACCCAAGACGACGTGGCGGCGGCGTTGGCCGCCGAACATGTGGACGTGTTCGCCGTCAAAGGCGAGCCGAACGAACGCTACTATCGCCACATCGAATCCGTCATCGAGACGGATCCGCAGATCACGATGGACGACGGCTGCGACCTCGTGACGACGATGGTGACGAAGTTTCCGGAAAAAGTCGGCGGCGTGATCGGCGGCACCGAAGAGACCACGACGGGAGTCATCCGGCTGCGCAGCATGGAGAGCGCCGGCAAGCTCACCTATCCGATCGTGGCCGTCAACGATGCGCTGACGAAGCACCTTTTCGACAACCGCTACGGGACCGGTCAGTCGACGCTCGACGGCATCGTGCGCGCGACGAACGTGCTGCTGGCCGGCAAGACGGTGGTCGTCGCCGGCTACGGCTGGTGCGGTCGCGGCATCGCGCAGCGAGCGCGTGGCATGGGCTCCCAAGTCGTCGTGACCGAGATCGATCCGACCAAAGCGCTCGAGGCAGCGATGGACGGCTTCGGGGTGATGCCGATGAGCGAAGCGGCAAAGCGCGGCGACATCTTCATCACCGTCACCGGCAACGCGAAAGTGCTGCGCGAAGAACATTTCTTGGTGATGAAGAGCGGCGCGCTCGTGGCGAACAGCGGACATTTCAACGTCGAGATCGACATCGAGGCGCTCGAGCGATTGTCGGAAGGCGAGAAGCGATCGCCGCGCGCCTTCGTCGATGAGTACCGGCTCGGCGACGGCCGCACCGTCTGTCTGCTGGGCGAAGGCCGCCTCATCAATCTCGCCGCCGCGGAGGGACACCCAGCCGCGGTCATGGACATGTCGTTCGCAAACCAAGCCTTATCGGTTGAGTTTTTGGTCCGCAACCGAGGCAAGCTCAAAGCCCGGGTCATCGGCGTGCCGAAAGAAATCGACGAATCCGTGGCGAGCCTCAAGCTCGCCGCGCTCGAGGTCGCCATCGATCGGCTCACGCCGGAGCAAGAGCGCTACCTCGCGTCGTGGAACGAGGGCACGTAGGAGAAACCCGATGCCGTACAAACGCCTGTTCACCTCGGAGAGCGTGACGGAAGGTCATCCCGACAAGATCGCGGATCAGATTTCCGACGCGGTGCTCGACGCCGTCCTGACGGACGACCCACTGGGGCGCGTCGCCGTCGAGGCCTTCGTCATCACCGGCCAGGTGCACATCGCGGGAGAGATCTCCACCACCTGTTACATCGACATCCCGCGCGTCACTCGCGACACGATCCGCGGCATCGGCTACACCAGCCACGAGTACGGCTTTGACGCGGACACCTGCGGCATCTCGGTCTCCATCGACGAGCAGTCGCCGGACATCGCGCTCGGCGTCAACCAGGCCCTCGAAGCCAAAGAAGGCGGCAAAGACGCCAAGTCCGGTTACGACCTGATCGGTGCCGGCGACCAAGGCATGATGTTCGGTTTCGCGTGCCGCGAAACCGAGGAGCTCATGCCCATGCCGATCGTGCTCGCGCATCGCATCACGCACACGCTGGCGGCTGCGCGCAAGAACGCGGTCGTGGATTTTCTCCGGCCGGACGGCAAGGCCCAGGTGAGCGTCGAGTACGACGGTTTCAAGCCGGTCCGGATCGACACCATCGTCGTGTCGACGCAGCACGCCGCCGACTACGACATGAGCGTGATCCGCAAAAACGTGCTCAAGCACGTCATCGAGCCGGCCGTGCAAGGATACCTGCCGATCGACGACGCCACCAAGATCATCATCAATCCGACGGGCCGATTCGTCATCGGGGGCCCGCTCGGCGACGCCGGCCTGACCGGCCGCAAGATCATCGCCGACACGTACGGTGGCATGGCGCGCCACGGCGGCGGCTCCTTCTCCGGCAAGGACCCCACGAAAGTGGACCGCTCCGCCGCGTATGCGGCGCGTAACGTGGCGAAGAACGTCGTCGCGTCCGGCCTCGCGGATCGCTGCGAGATCCAGGTCGCGTATGCGATCGGCGTCGCCCATCCGGTCTCGACCTTCGTCGAATGCTTCGGCACGGGCCGGATCGACGAAGCGAAGATCGCCGCGCTCGTCGATGACGTCTTCGACCTGCGGCCGGCGGCCATCATTGAGCGCTTCAACCTGCGTCGGCCGATCTACCGGCAGACCGCCACCTACGGCCACTTCGGCCGGCCCGAATTGGACTTGCCGTGGGAGGCGCTCGACAAGGCGCCGGTGCTGCGCGAAGCGGCGGGCATCAAGCTGGACGAGGAAAAATTTCCGCTCCCCATCCTCAAATGATTTGAACGCCCCCGAACGATTTCTCGCCGCGTGCGAGCGCAGGCCGGTCGATCGCCCGCCGGTGTGGATGATGCGCCAAGCCGGCCGCTATCTTCCGGAATACCGCGCGATCCGCGAACGAGTCGAATTCCTGGCGCTGTGCAAGACGCCCGATCTGGCGGCTCAAGCCTCGCTGCAACCCATCGAACGGTTCGGAATGGACGCGTGCATCGTGTTCTCCGACATCCTGATCCCCGTCGAAGCGATGGGCGCGCCGGTCGAGTTCGGCGACGGTGGGCCTCGCCTCGCCCAACCCGTGCGCACGAGCGCGGACGTTGAGCGCTTGCACCCGTTCGATCCGAACACGCAGACCGAGTTCGTCATGACGGCGCTGCGACGCACGCGGGCGGCGCTGCGCGATCGGGCGGCTCTCGTCGGATTCTGCGGAGCTCCCTACACGCTCGCATCCTATCTCGTCGAAGGCGGCGCGTCGAAGACGTTCGCGACGATCAAGGCGATGCTGTATACGGAACCTGGGCTCGCGCACCGTCTGCTCGAACTCTTGAGCCGCGTTGTCGCGGAGTTTGCGGCCGCGCAGGTCGCGGCCGGCGCCCAAGCGATCCAGATCTTCGACACCTGGGCGGGAGAGCTCGAACCCGACGCCTACGAGCGATTCGCAAAACCGTATCAAGTGATCGTCGTCGAACGCATCAAGCGAGCCGGCGTCCCCGTCATCTTGTACGTGAACGGTTGCGCCGGCATTTTGGAGCGAATGGCGCAAAGCGGGGCGGACGTGCTGAGCATCGACTGGCGCCTCGATCTCGCCGCTGCGCGAGCGCGGCTTGGATCGGGAGTCGCGCTGCAGGGCAACGTCGACCCGACCATTCTCCTCACGACGCCGAACGCGACGGGAGCGGCGGCACGCGCCGCGATGCGGTCCGCTGGGTCTGTCGGCCACATCTTGAATCTCGGTCACGGCGTGCTGCCGACGACGCCACTGGATTGCGCTCGCGCGTTCATCGAGGCCGCAAAAGCACCATCCGCCGTCGCGTCGTGAGAGCCGGCGTCGTTCTGGCCCAGCTCGGCGGCCCCGAGACGCTGGACGACGTGCGCCCGTTCTTGTTCAATTTCTTCGTCGATCTCATTCCGGACAATATTCCGGTGCCGCGGCCGCTCGTCAAACCGCTCGCCTGGCTGATGTCGGCCGCTCGCGCGCCGCACTCGCGAAAACTCTATGCGTCGATCGGCGGCGGATCGCCGCTGCGTTCGCAAACGGAGGCGCAAGCGCAGGCGTTGCGCGACGAGTTGCGCCGCCGCGGCCGGGCGCTGCCCGTCTACGTGATGATGCGCAATTGGCAGCCGGACACCGCCGGTGCGCTGCGCGCCGCTCGCGACGACCGCATCGAGCGGCTGGTGTTCTTGCCGATGTACCCGCAGTATTCGTTCGCCACGACGCGCTCCAGTCTGAACGAACTCAAACGGGCGCTAGCGAGCGCCGAGTATCGCCCGGACGTGACGACGATCGAGGATTATTGCGAGGATCCCGACTATGTCGCCGCGCTCGTCGACGTGACGCGCCGGACGCTGCGCGGCTACCGGTCAGATCCCGCGGAGGTGCGGCTGATCTTTTCGGCGCACGGACTGCCCCTGAAGTACATCGAACGAGGCGATCCATATGCGGAGCACGTCAAGCGTACCATGCGCGCGGTGCTGAAGAAGCTCGGGCATCCAGGGCCTGCCCATCTCTCCTTTCAAAGCCGCTTGGGTCCCGAGCGCTGGCTGGAGCCGTCGACCGATGGGCTGATTGCGAAGCTCGCAGCGGAAAGCGCGCGCGCGATTTGCATCGTGCCGATCGCATTCGTCTCCGAGCACGTCGAGACGCTGAACGAGATCGATATCCAGTACGCCCAGGCCGCTCGGCGTCATGGCATCGAAGAATTCGACCGCGCGTGCGCGGTGAAATGCCATCCCGCCTACATCCGCTGCCTGGCGAATCAGGTCGAACGGGCGCTCAGATGAAAGGCTGTGCTCGAGCGGAGCTCGACGATGCGTTCGACCGCAGGTCGAACGCAGAGTGAGTCATGCCTGACGTCGACGTCGCCGTCATCGGCGCCGGCATTTCCGGACTTGCCTGCGCGGAGCGCCTGCAGCGTCACGGCGCTTCCGTTGTGGTGCTCGAATCCTCGCCGGAAGTCGGCGGCTGCATCACGTCTGTTCGCTCCGGTGAGTTCTTGGCCGACGGCGGACCCCAGACGTTTGCGAGATCGCCCGAACTCACCGAATTGATCGACAATCTCGGGCTCGGTGCGGATGCCGAATCCGCGCCGGCAGCAGCGAGGCGCTACATCTATTTGAGCGGCAAACTCGTCCAGCTTCCGTCGTCGCCGCGGGAACTGCTGCGCTCGCCGATACTGTCGATCGGCGCAAAATTGCGGCTTCTCGGCGAGCGTTTTGTGCCCCGCCGGCGCAGCGATTCCGACGAATCGGTCGCGGCGTTTGTCGAACGCCGCGCAGGTCGCGATGTCCTCGATCGAGTTGCGGAACCGTTCGTCGCCGGCATCTTCGCCGGCGACCCAAAAGACTTGTCGGTGCGCAGCGCGTTCCCCGCGCTCGTCCAACTGGAACGCGCGCACGGGAGCATTTTGCGAGCGGCTCAGATGCGAAGGTCAGCGCCGCACGCCGAAACGCTGACGTTTACCCGTGGAAATCAACTGCTGCCGGTCGCCCTGCACGCCCGATTGGGACCGGCGGTTCGCCTGAACACGCCGGTCAGCGGCATCGCGGTCGACGACGCGGGAGTCATGGTCGACTGCTCGGGATCCATGCGAACCAAAGTCTATGCTCGAGCCGTCGTGATCGCCACGCCGGCAGATTCGGCAGCAGGGATTCTCGCCTGGGCGGATCCCGAGGCCGCTGCGATCCTGCGGGCCATCGAGCACGCGCCGGTCGCGCAGATCGCAATCGCATATCCGCGCGATGCCATCGGTCAGCCGCTGGACGGATTCGGGTTCCTCGCCGCTCGCGGTCAAGGCTTGCGCATCCTCGGCGCTGTGTGGACGTCTGCGATCGCATCGCGACGGGCGCCCGACGATCAAGCCCTCGTGACGGCATTCCTGGGCGGTGCGATGGATCGGGCGATCGCGAAGATCTCGGATGCCGAATTGGCGAGCATCGCCCACAGCGACCTGCGTCGCGCGATGATCATCCCGGACGTGCGACCAAACGTCGTCGCCGGCTTTCGCTGGGATCGCGCGATTCCGCAGTACACGCTCGGCCACTCGGATCGAGTGCGGCGGATCGAGACCGCGCTTGCGCGCCATCCGAACATTCAACTCGCTGGCAATTTTCTAAGCGGCATTTCCGTGACCGACTGTCTCAAGCGGAGCAGACTTGTCGCAGATGCAGTCGTGCGCGCGCTCTAGGAAGGACACACCGGCGCGTGCTATAATCTAGCTCGTGCCGCGAGCATTCCCCGATAGCTCAGTTGGTAGAGCGGCTGACTGTTAATCAGCATGTCGTAGGTTCGAGTCCTACTCGGGGAGCCAAAATGGAAACCCGCAGCGCGTGACGCGCTGCGGGTTTCGTAGTCGGTCCGGCAATGGCATCAACCAGCTCGCACGAAATACGGTTCGAAATTGCCCGTCCCGCGGGTGTTCGGGACAGCGATTCCGGGAACGATGTTCCCATGAAGCTCTTCACATCGCTCGCGGCGGCCTTCGCAGTCGTCTTCATGCTCGCGACGTCCGCGGCGATTGCCCGCGCGGACTGCCTGTCCAGCCTGAGCGCGCTGAATCGCGTGGATTTGGATGAAGCGGCGCTCGGGTCGTTTGCTCAAGCGCATCATGGTCGCTTGAACGAGTCGGACTATCATCGACTTTCAAGCGATCTCCGCTCATCCGCTGCGGCGACGCGCGATTGCCGCGACGTCCACGCGCGCGACGCGTACAACGTCGCCGACTTGACGCGCTGGTATGCGGGTGCGGGCGCCGGTTTTGAGTTTCCTGCGACGGCTGCACGCCAAATGCGCGTGGACCTCGTGAGCCTGCAGCGCCAAGGCTACGGCAACGAAGATGCGGACGCGTTCGCCCTCTACGTCGGGGAAACGATGCAAGTGTACGACGTTGCGCACCTCGCCTGGCTGCCGCTGCCCAAGCCGCCGCCGCCGCTCACCACGCTCTCACGAGATTCTTAGCGCGCTCTCGGGATTCAATAAGCCGCGCGGCCTACCATCGACGTATCAGTTCGAGGAGAGCAATCGAATGCGGTACGTCAAGCCCAAAACGAGAATCAATTGGCTCTTCGTCGCGGCCGGCGGCTACACGCTGGCCGCGCTCTGGGCGATGCTCGCGAGCACGGGCCTCACCCGCTGACACGAGCCATAAGCAGCGGAAGCTCGCGCAAGCGCAAGACTCGCGAGGACGGACGACCCAATGAAGTTCGATATTCTCATCGCTGCCGCGCTGGCGGTATTCGATCTCAGCCTCGGCGGATATGATGTGTGGCTCCTGGCGCAGCTTACCAGGTGAACGCAATCTGACGTCGGTTACCACGTTCGCATGCCAGGCGCGCCATAGACGTGTTGCGCGAGCAACTCGTGCAGAGGACCGACATAGGCGATGATCGCGAGCACGATCGCGACCAAACCCCAGCGCCCAACGTAGTCAAAGGCGGCCGGAGTCGGCGCGGCTTCTTCCTCGACGGGCGCGAATGCCGCGTCTTCGTGCTGTGCTCTCGGCGTGAAGAGCGTGCCCACCGCCACCGCCACGAATAGCAAGATGCTCACGAAGAGGATCGTACCGCCCACGGCGGCGGCGATCATCTGCGGCATCCACGCATGCGCGGCCATCGTGCCGAAGTACGTCACGTCGTCCGTGCGCCGCGGCGAGCCCAGCAATCCAGCCCAGTGCATGGCGGTCGACATCACCGCCATGCCGACGAACCACGCGTAGGTCTGCGCGAGCGCGAGCTTCGGAGCCCAGAGCGTTCGACCGGTCAAGCGCGGCACGAGCCAATACGCGGTTCCCACGAATGTGAGCGCGACCGGCCCGCCAACCGTGATATGGAAGTGGCCGACGATCCACATCGTGTTGTGCACGAGCGTATCCATCGCATACGATGCGTTGACGATGCCGCCGAACCCGCCGAAGATGAAGAGGATCATGCCCAATGCGGGTCCGGTGAACGCAGGGTTCGTCCACGGCAGCGCCGCGATGGTGCCCAAAAACCCCTTGACGCCCTTGCGCTTCGCCGCCAGCTCGAACGACGCGAAGATGGCGAACGCCGTCATGATCGATGGCACCACCACCCCGTAGGTGGTCATCGTGTGCAGCCACTTCCAGCCGGCGCCAATGCCGGGCTCGACGAACTCGTGGTGCAGCCCCACCGGCGTCGAGAGCAGCAGCAAGAGGACGAAGGCCAAGCGCGTGAGCGCATCGCTGAAAACCTTGCCGCCGTAATATTTCGGAACGACGTTGTACCAGATCAAGTAGGCGCCCATGATCCAAAAGTACACGAGCGGGTGGCCGAAATACCAAAACAGCATCCGCGTGAGCATCACATTGACCGTCGGCACCCAGCCCAGCGACCACGGGATGAGGAAGAAGATCATCTCGACCGCCACGCCGAGCGTCGCGATGATCCACATGACGAACGTGCAGGCCGCCCCATGCACCACAAGGGGGAGCCGGACGTTTGGATGGTTGCGCCGGAACCACGCGACGTTCAACAGGATATCCGCTGCCACCAACCACGTGCCGACGACGAGCACCGTCGCGCCGATGTAGAAGAGCGGACTCGCCTTGAGCGGCGCATAGAAGGTATACAGAACGCTCGCATTGCCGGCGAGAATCTCGTAGGCCGCGGCGAGCGTGCCGAGCAGCATGACCCCCAACCCGGCCCAGCCGAGCGCCGTCGATCTCGTCCTCGGTATGCTCTGATACGTGCAAAACGTGGCGAAGCCGCAGATGAAGAAGGTCGTGAACACCAGCGCCATGAGGACGCCGTGCGCGGTCAGCATGCGGTAGTAATCGAAGGCGTGCGGCATCGTCAACCAACGCGCGCGCGAAAACGACTGCAACAGCCCGAAAAGCGCGCCGAGCGTGAGCGCCGCCGTCGCGACGTAGACGTGGGTCAATACGAGGCGATTTTCGTTGCGCAGTTGCGCGTCGCTCATCTAGTGCACCTTGATCGTGCCGTACATGAAATGGTGGCCGGAGCCGCAATACTCGTTGCAGAGCAGCAGGTAGGTGCCGGGTCTTGCGAACGTATGGCTGGCGCTGCTCACCCAACCCGGCACAACGAGCATATTGACGTCCGTGTCGGCGATGAAGAAGCCGTGCACGACGTCGGGGCTGGTGGCGTAGAATGTGACGTTCGTGCCGGCCGGCACGGTTACGAGCGACGGCGTGAACGAGAAGATGCGCGCGATCACGTAGACCTCGGCCGTGTCCTGGCCGGTGACGCGCAAACCCGGCTTGTCGAACGGCGGGGTCTGCGCGACTTTGGTCGGATCGATCGTCTGGATATGGCTGGGCGGTATGAAGCCTTCGCTCAACGCCGCGGCGCCGATGATCGCCAGGAAGACGACCAGCGTCGCGATGCCGAAGGTCAGCCAGATTCGCTCGGCGCGGTGAAGGTGCACGTTACCACCGAGACGAGAGCAAAACGAACATCAGCAACCACCCCACGACGATGAGGATGCCGAGAAACGTCACAAAGCCGACCGTGGCGGGTAGCGGCTCGTCGGTTCCCTTGTGCTTCATGCCTACACCCGAGAGCGTAGCGAGCAGCTTCCACGTTTTGTGTGAAGCCGGTTGGAAGCCGCTCGCGCATTCTGCTCGGGCTGCGAGATTGCCTACAGCCTTCACGCGGCATTCACAAGGTCGCTACCCCGCCGCAGGATACTTCGTTCAGGAGGTTTCGACACATGCGTATCGCCCCAAAACCGTCCAGCATCGTCGCGCTGTGCGTCCTCACAATGCTCGGCTTGGCCGTGGCCCCTGCCCCGGCAACGGCGCACCCGACGATCGATATCGCCGCTTCGAACTGGCAGTTCACGCCGGCGACGATCACCATCCCGATGGGTGAGCCCACGACGCTGCGCCTGACTTCGACCGGCGGCGTGCACGGCATCGAGTCCAAAGACCTCGGCATACCTGCGACGACGATCGAGCCAGGTAAATTCGTCACCGTCACTTTTACGCCGACCAAGCCCGGAACGTACAAAGTGAATTGCTCGGTGTTCTGTGGAGCCGGCCACCCAAACATGGTCTTGACCATCGTCGTGAAGTGACGTCGTGAACGCATTGCGGCGCTATCCCGTTCCCGCCGTCGTCCTCGTGACGTTCGCGGTCGCGTCGTTCGTGGTCGAGGGAATGAAGCCGACGCAAGCCATGCCGCCCTTCGCGCAAGCGTATGGCATGAACTGCGAGGTGTGCCACGCGGTGGTGCCGGCGCTCAACGCGTACGGGCGCTACGTCCAGCGCACGGGATACGCGTCGCTCGATGCCGCCACCATCCACCATGTGAATCCGTTCTGGCTGGGCGAACAGCTCACGTACAACACGGGAGATGCGAACTTTCCGAATAGGATCGTTCCGGGCAACGTCTCGCTGCATGCCGCGGGCCTGCTCGGCAACGATTTCACGTTTCATCTGCACGAATGGTTCGTGAACGACGGCGAGCCCGGCTTCACCGACACGTTGTGGATCGGCTACAACAATCTGCTGCACCGCGACGGGCATCTGGTCGTGGGAAAGATCGAGCCACCCGGTCCGTCGCCGTTCTCGCAATGGTTCGACCTGTCGGGATTCGCGACGCCCGAAATCGTCGTCGGGGAACACTCCTACGGCCTCGACGGAAACCGCTGGGGCACGAAACTGACGTACGTCCACGATTGGCTCGTTGCCGATGTCGCCTATCTCGGCCCGAACGGCGATCTCAATACGGCGACCGCGTTCAATGGGACGACGGACCGCACGTTTCAGTGGCGAGCTGCGTACGCGCGCCCCGATCGACCCATCGAAGGCGGCTTGTATGGCGCGACGGGGTCCTTCCCGATCTCGGACGGAACCTTTGACCACTACACTGCCGTCGCAGCCTACGTGGAAATCGACCCACAGGGTTACCGGCCGGGATTGCTCACGATGTACCAGGTCGGCTACGATCCCGATCCGGCAGCAGGAGCCCCACCGACCCATAGCAAGGCGTTCACTGCGGAAGTCTGGGAATCGCTCTTCGACAACCGCGGCATGCTCGGTTTGCGCGACGAGGTCACGGATGACGGCATGGGCACGGTGACGCACAGCGGCAATGTCGACCTCGAGCTTGTGATCATGCGTCACGTCACCGAGCGCGGAGCTCGCGGGCTGTTCCTCAACGGAGAATCAGCGCTCAGCGGCGGCTCGACTCCGGGCTGGAAAGCGCAGCTGGGTTACTACACGACGTTCGGTCAGTAGCGGGAGAGGTGACCGGCCGCGTATGGGAGCCTCAGCCGCGCGCGGAGAAAATAGGCTCCCACAGATGGGTGAGCACGCAACTCCCAAACAGATCCTGATCGTCGACGATGAGCCGCAGATCCTCGACGTCCTCGAACGCTATCTGATCGACGACGGGTTCGCCGTCATCCGAGCCGAAGATGGCTTGAGCGCCGTCGCGCTCGCCGAAGCCAAACTCCCCGATTTGGTCATCCTCGACCTCAAACTCCCGAAACTTTCCGGCTTCGATGCATTTCGGCGCATCCGCGAACGCTCGAGCGTGCCGATCATCATGCTGACGTCGCGGACCGAAGAGGTCGACCGCATCGTTGGCCTCGAGCTGGGCGCGGACGACTACATCACAAAACCGTTCAGTCCACGCGAGGTCGTCGCGCGGGTCAAAGCCGTGTTGCGACGGTCGCAGGCCGCGATGCTCATATCGACCAACGGCGACACTCGGCTTCGCGTCGGGGACATCGAACTGGATCGCGGGGCGCATGAGGTCACGGTCGGCGGCCGGGTGGTCGAGCTGACCCCAACGGAATTTCGCCTGCTCGAAGTGCTCGCTGAAAACGTCGGCCGCACGTTCTCACGGGTGCAGCTGCTCGACAAGATCAGATGCGACGATCTCGAGATCTACGACCGGACGCTGGATCGCCACGTCGCGAATCTGAGGCAGAAGATCGAGCCGGAACCTGCGAGACCGCGCCACGTCCTCACGGTTTTCGGGGTCGGGTACAAGATGGCGAAGCCCGCATGAAGCACGACTCGTTCGACGAGATCATGCACGAGATCCGCAACCAGCTGACGGTGATTCGCGCCAATCTCGAAGCCTTCGCCGACGGCAAACTCGCTCCGGACCAGGCGCATATCCAGGCTTTGTTGCAGACGACGGCGGAGCTCGAAGCGCTCCTGGGCGATCTCCGTGCGGCGGAGCCCGCCGCCGACGCCCCGATTCGCCCGACCCGCATCAACGTCTGCGAGCTGCTCAGTCGCGAATACCGGGCGATGGAAGCCGTCGCCGCGGAGAAGAACGTGCAGCTGTCCGTCCATCGCTGCCCGCATGCGAACGCGGCGTGCACTCAGTTCTTTGGCGACCCGACGCGCGTCGGTCAAATCGTGAAGAACGTGCTGCTTAACGCCGTGCGGTACACGCCGTCTGGCGGTTCGGTGAGCGTGGATTGCAGCAGAGCGGCCGACCAACTGCAGATCGCGATTGCCGACTCGGGTCCAGGCATCGAACGCGGTGAGAGCCGACACGTCTTCGAGCCGGGATTCCGGGGCGCAGCAGCTGCCGGAAGTCCAGGTTCAGGACATGGCTTGGCGGTGGTGAAGGATCTGGTCGAACGTCAGGGCGGATCCGTCAGGTTCGAAGGCGCGATGCCAAACGGAGCGCTGTTCACGGTCAAACTGCCTGGAGCGGCGCCGCCCAACAAATCCGGAACCTAACCCCTTCACGCCGTCTTCACAGCCGGGCGATACGAACGAGGTACCATTTCCTTGAGACGCATTCCGAGGACCGATCAGGCATGCCATCGATTCATGAGTCGACACATTTGAGTTGTCCGTATGCGCAGGCGTCAGCGTATCTCGAGCGGTACCTGCGCGATCTCGCGGCGATCGGCGGTGGTGCGGCGACGCTCTCCATCGGCGTCCGGGGCCCGGCCGGCGTTTCGATCGAGAAAACCGTGATCGCCAAGTTCGTATACGGGCTCGACGAACATCACCTCAAGTACATCGTGGCAGTCTGCTGGGAGCCCGAAGGCGGAGGCCCGTTTCCGATGTTCGACGGCTTCTTGACGGTCGAATCCGAACAGCCGCACGAGTCGAGCCGGCTCTCGCTCGACGGGCAGTACGAGCCGCCATTCGGATATGTGGGTAAAGCCATCGACGCGATCGCAGGGCGCGAATTTGCGCGCACGACGATGCGCAATCTCCTTGCGCGTCTCCGCGACACGATCGAGCGCTCGTTTGCGACAAGCGCGAGCTGAGGATCGATGATGTTCCAGAGAGTCCTGGTGCCGGTTGACGGATCCGAACCGTCCAACGCCGGCGTCGCAACGGCGATCAGGCTGGCGAAAGCGCTGCACGCTTGGCTGCAATTCATCCACGTCGTCGAGCTATCAAAAGTCGTCGAGGGGGAAGCGCTGCCGATCGCGGTCACGACTCCCGAGGTTGCCAGCGCGGCCGGCCGCGAGCACCTGCGCGAGGCGGCCGACCGCGCGCGCAGAGCGGGCGTTGGATCCCAAACGCAGCTGGAAGAAGGGGGATGCAATCGAGACAATCGTCGAGGCCGCAAAACAATTCAGCGTCGATCTCATCGTGATCGGGACGCATGGACGCGGGGGGATCATGCGGGCCATCCTCGGCAGCGTTGCAGAAGGCGTCATGCGGCATTCGGACGTGCCCGTCGTCGTCGTTCGCTCGCCGCATGTCGACGAGCCGGTGGCGGTGGCTCCCAGTGACCAACGTTAAGGAAGAAGTCCTCGTCAATTGCCCGCCGCAGCGCGCACAGACGTATCTCATCGACTACCTGAAGAACTCCAGCCGTGACGGTGGATCGGCGACGTTGCGATTGACGGCGACGATTGGATCGGCCAAGGGCATGCACGCGACGATCGAACGGGAGGCCGTCGCCGCCTTCGCCCGGCCGTCGAGCGCGGCCCCTCTTGAGTATCAGCTCCTGATCGACTGGACGCCGACGAGCGACGAGCCGCTGCCTCGATTCAACGGCATTTTCCGACTGCAATGGGACGAAGATTATGGAACGTCTCGGCTCCTGGTCGAGGGTCGGTACGAGCCGCCGCTCGGCGTGGTTGGCAAAGCGTTCGACGCGGCGTTCGGTCATCGTATCGCCACGAACACGATGAAAGCGCTCCTCGAAACTCTGCGTGCGGCGATTGAGAGCGCCTACCGAAAAGACATCAATCAGGCGTGACAATGGGCACTATCAGGAATCAGCCGCTGCACCGCGCGTTCTGAGCGCTTCGTGACCCGAGGGAGTCTCTTGCCATGTTAGGTCAGTTGAACTTGAACGAAATCGAAGAGTTGCTGCGGAACCAAGTCGTCGGCCGACTCGGCTGCCACGCAGACGGCCGAACGTACGTCGTTCCGATCGCATATGCGTACGAAGCGGATGCGGTCATGGCGCATAGCACCGATGGGTTGAAGTTGCAGATGATGCGCGAGAACCCGAATGTGTGCTTCGAGGTTGATTCGATGGGCGATCTGTCGAACTGGCGGAGCGTCATCGCATGGGGCCGATTCGAGGAACTGCGCGGGGCAGAAGCTGATCGAGCGATGGCGCAGCTGGTGGCGCGCTTTGCGCCGCTCGCCGCAACGCTCGAATCAAGCCACTCGCCGAAAGACCTGACGCATCAGCACCGCGCGCAAACCGAAGGACTGCCCTCGGTTGTCTACCGCATCCGGCTCACCGAGAAAACCGGTCGCTTCGAGACGCAAACGACAAGACAGCGCACCTGACGAGGGGCCCGACTGCGAACAAATGTGAAGGCGCCCGCTCGGGCGCCCTTACATTTAGCCGCGATGCGCTCGTACAGGTTGATTTCCGGCGCCACGAACGTCTGTGCGGGGAATCCCAGCGTGGGACGTAGCATGTAGTCGAACAGTCTGGCCGAACCTGCGGCTCTTCGCGAAATCGAAGAACTGATCGAACGTGGGCTCAAGCTCGGTCGTGCTTGATCATCGCGTTACCCGCCTTCGATATAAATGCATTTCAACATCTCGAAGCATACGGCGCATAAGCGGCGGGCCGTATGGAGGTGGTGTGGCCCGCTACCTTTGACTCACTGCGCGTTTTCTTACATGGTGACTGGGTTCGCGCCGGCTGGGGCGGTGATGCTTCACGAAAGCTTCTTCGCACGTGCTTCACATGAAGAGTGCCCATGAGCGGTTATGCTGAGGTCGTATGAGGAGGGCGCGACCATGGCGGGCTCCGAGCCCCTGCGGGTGGCTATGGTGTGTGGTTACCGGCCGACACCGGCCGGTGGCGGCACGGAGAAGCACGTCTATGAATTGACGCGCGGCCTGTGTGAGCGCGGCGTCGAGGTTGACGTCATCTGCGAGGATACGCCGTTTTTGCCCGACGCCGCCAATCCGCTGGCTCGCAATATCGTCGGCGTCGAATCCGCGTCGTTCCATGTAGGGAACCACGTCGAGCAGTGTTGGGAAAAATCGCGACGCTTCGCTGAAGCGATCGACCCCGCACGCTACAACGTCGTCCAGTGCCACGGCCAGTACGGGTATCACATCGCGCTACGCTGGGCGCAACTGGCGCGACGCCCGCTGCTGGTCGCTGGCTTTCATCTCACTGCGCTGGGACCGATCGAACGCTATAGGAGCCTCGGACTCGACGAGCCAGAAGAAACGCCGATGGACCGCTCCGTTGCGCTCATGGAATGTGCCATGGGCCGGCTTTCCGACTACTGCACCGCCGTGTCCCACGGCGTGGCCAAGGAAGTCATCGAGTTGTACGGCGTGCCGCCCGAGCGAGTGGAGGTCATCTCCAACTGGTACGACCCAAGCGTCTTTCAACCCGTCGATCCCCCACGCGCCAGACGTCTGCTCAACCTGCACGCAGAAGGTCGCTATGCCCTCTACGTGGGGCACTTCAACATGTCGCGCGGAAGGATCATGGCCGACGTGCTGCGGCGTCTGCCTGCTGACGTCACGCTTCTGGTCGTTCATCATGAGATTGACGAAGCAATCGTTGCCGAGTTTGGATCGCGCGTGCGTTTTACCGGCCACCTCACGCCGCGGATGATGGCCTTGTACTATTCCGCTGCCGACGTGCTCTGCTTCCCCTCGCTCTATGGTGGTTTCGGACTCGTGCTTATCGAGGCGATGGCGTGCGGCTGCTCGCCCGTTGTCTTTGACTATTCGGCCATGAACGAGCTCGTCACCGAAGAAAGCGGCTACCTGGTTTCGGCGCCCATGCCCGACGCCTATGCTGCCGCCGTTGGACAAGCATTGCGCGAACGCAGAAAAAAATCGCCGGCTTCGCGCCGCCGGGCAGAAGCCTTCAATATGGAGGCGCAAATCGACTCCGTGCTCAACCTCTATCGTCGGCTTCTCTGGCAGCCTAGATCCAGCGCGGGAAATGATGGAGCGTATACTGGATGTCACGATTCCGGTCACGGATCTTCTTTGCCGGCACGCCTCCCACAAGCGTATACGGCTCCACATCTCGATTGACCAGCGCCGCGGCCGCCACATAGGCGCCCTCCCCGACCGTGACTCCCGGCAAGATCGTCGCGCGCATCGCGATCCACGCATTATCCTTGATGACGACCTTGCCGAGCCGACCCTCGGCAGTCGACGAGTCGACCGCGTGATGCCCGCCGATCGTGAGGACTTCACCTGCGATGTTCACGTTGCGGCCGATGCTGAGCGTCGCGCGGCCATCCAGCGTCGTGAACGGCCCGATGATGCAATTCGGGCCGATGCTGATGCTCCGCGCCTGAAGGACGAACGCGTTCATCATGATGTTGCTGGTCGGATCGACGTTCATTCCCGCAAGCCGGTAGAGAGGCATGCGAATCTCCGGAAATGGGATCTTGTTGACAAACGTGTTCAGCAGATAGTCAATGAAGATCGAATCATCACCCGGCGCATCTCGCAGCGCGTTTGCGATTCGACCGACGATATCTCGCCGCGACGCGAGGACCACGGCGCCGGCTACCGTGACTCCTAAGCCCACGCCTGCGAGTAGCTTCCAGAGCCGCTCGGGAGGCTGCTTCATGCAGTTTTACCTTACCTATCCCGCGATGGCATGCCTACCGCACATCTGGGACCCAAAAAACGGCACGCGGTGAAGCAATATATTCACGCGGCGTTCTCGGAGCCACCTAAGTCGCAGCCGATTCGAGCTATGCGCGAATATGCGCGAGAACCGGCGCGTTAGCAATGCAGAAGGAGATCATCATGTCCCAAGCTCTCAATATTTTTGGCCGTTTTTTGGCTATGAATGCGGCTGCGATGGTCGTGGCTGGCGCGCCGGCGCTCGGTCACCCCACGATTGATGTCGCGGCCTCGAACTGGCAGTTCACGCCGGCAACGATCACCATCCCGATCGGAGAGCCGACGACGCTGCGCCTCACCTCGACCGGCGGCGTGCACGGCATCCAGTCCAAGGATCTCGGCATCCAAGCGACCACGATCGCACCGGGAACGTTCATCACCGTCACCTTCACGCCGAAGAAAGCGGGAACGTACAAAGTGAATTGCTCGATATTCTGCGGCGCCGGCCACCCCAACATGGCTCTGACCATCGTTGTGAAGTGATGCCGTGAATCCGAAGCGGCGTCGGTGCGCCGCTTTGAGCTTGCTTACGAGTGTCTCTCTAGGCGGCGTGACGGCGCGGCACGTCGCGGCCTTCCTCGGCGTCGAGTAGGTCGGCCCACGTCGTGATGTCGGAGCGTCCTGGGGCGATGCGGTCGCGCAGATCGAGGAAATACGACTCGGCTTCGGAGCCCTTGTCTGGCGCGTGCGCGAGCCACTCCCGATTCCAGCGCTCGATCTCGGCGGCGCTCTTTTTCGAAAGAAACGCGTCGCGCAGCCAACCTTCGAACTCTGCCTCGCCGAGCTCGGCTGCCTTCCGGGCGAATTCCGCATGTTCGGTGCCCAAGAATCGGAACAGCGCCTGATCCATGGGACAGTTGTAATGATACTCGCCGAGCGCGCCGGCATTGAAGGCGCGAGCCTTGTCACAGGTGCGCGCGGCCTGAATCACGCCCGCCAAGGGGTGTTTCACGCTGCGTGGGTGGTTTTTCGTGAGGTCCATGTTTGAGGGGATCTCCTTATCCGGCCGAATAGCCACTAGTAAATGTCCTTCAGTAGAAGTATAATAGTGTTGGGATGAAAAAGGAAGTAGTGTCGGGAAACTGCTATAGTAACCAAGAGGGTAGCAAAAAATGACTGCCGGGTATAAAACGAAGCTGACCTGCCCGATCCAGCGCTCGGTCGCGCTGATCAGCGATAAATGGAAGGTTCTGATCATCTGCACGCTGAGCGACGGCAAACGACGCTTCGGCGAGCTTCAGCGCGCGATGAACGGCATCACGCCGACCGTGCTCACCCGCGCGCTGAGGGACTTGGAAGCTGACGGCCTTGTCGACCGGACGGTGTTTGCGGAGGTGCCGCCGCGAGTGGAATATGCCCTTACGCCGCTGGGCGGAAGCTTGCTGCCCATCTTGGCGCAGCTGCACGAATGGGCGGACAAGAACGCGGATCGCCTGTTGGCCCGCCACCAGCCGTTGCCCGCGGAGCAAAAACCGACAGAAAAGCCGGCCGCCTAGTCTACAGAAGAATCAAACCGCGACGAATGCCGACCGTCACCGCTTCGGTGCGGCTGGCCGCGCTCAGCTTCGTCATGATCGACCCGACGTGATACTTCACCGTGTGGGTCGAAATGCCAAGGCGTTTTGCGATCGTCTTGTTGCCGAGCCCGCCGGCGAGCATCTGCAGCACTTCGAGTTCTCTCGCGGTGAGAACGCCGTTGGTGCCGGCTCGCGAATGCGCGCCGCCGTCCGAGATCACCGCAGCGGCGACTGCCGTCGGCACTACACTCAAACCCGCCGCGGCAGCCGCGACCGCGGCCAAAAGCTCATCGGGACGAACGTCGGTTGGCAAAACGGCGCGAATGCCGGCCTGAAGCGCATCGGAGATCCACAGCGGCGTCGCCGCGTCGCGAAGGACCACGAAAGCCGGCGCGCGCGAATCGGACAAGACGGAACCAGCGGCGTCCGCGGCCTCACCATCGTCGACGTCTAACGCGAGGACGACGACGTCTGGATGGACCGCGTCGATGTCGTCCGCAAGCGCGCGCGGTTGAAACGAGCGAGCGATGACCGTCAGCGCGTCCTGTCTCGAGAGAAGCGTTTCTACGCCCGTTCGAACGACGGCCGACGCGGCGGCCACCAGCACTCGCGTCACGCGGCCTGGTTCTTTGGCGGCCCCACGGGTTCCAGCACGACGACGCGCGTCGTAGCGGCGCCGCCCCGCACGAGAGCGACCGGCACGGAAGCGTCGCTCGGCGCGCTTTCGAGAGCGGCGGCGAGTTCCTCGGGGTCCGTCGTCTGCAGATCTCCGATGGATGTGATGACGTCGCCGAGCGCAATTCCCGCTCGGTCGGCCGGACTGCCCGCCAGAACTTCAAGGACGAGCAGCCCGTACTGACCGCTTCGGCCCGTGCGCGCGAAGACCGGAACGTACGAGACGCCGAGGCGGGGCCGCTCGCCGTTCAGGGAGCCGGCGATGAAGCGCTCGACCTCGGCCGACGGTACGGCGAACGCGAGCGGGCCGGAGATCATCGAGTTGATGCCGACGACGGCGCCGCGTGCATCGGCAAGCGGCCCGCCGGAGTTGCCCGGCATGAGGGTGATGGCGGCTTGAACCCAGTCCTGGCGCGCGCGCCGATGCGCCGGCCCGACGGCGTGCACGATGCCGGCGGTGAGCGCGCCGGCGATGCCCAACGGATTGCCCACCGCAAAGACGAGTTGCCCGACGCGCAGGTCCCGCGAGGAGCCGACGGAGGCCGCCGGCAATCTGGTCGCCTCGATGCGCAGCGAGGCGAGATCCCGGTGCGCGGCGTGCGCGGTCACGCGGGCATCGAATTCGCGTCCATCAGCGAGTTCGACGACGGCTTCCCGACCGGGCGCCACGTGTGCGTTCGTGATGATCGTGCCGTCGCTGCGCCAAATGACGCCCGATCCTCCGCTCGCGCGCGATCCCCGCACCTGGACGGTGATGCGTCGCAGATCGGCGGCCAACGCCGCGGACTCCTCGCCGACGTACTCGGTTCCGCGCACATCGTACTTCGAGCGACATACGGTCGACTACTCCCAGTGAGCCGGACGCTCGCCGACCGTGATCGGCACGTCCTTGAGCTCACCGGCTCGTATGAGGCGCAGCGCTATCGTCGCGCCGATGCGCTCGGGGCCAAGCGCGGCGAGCACGTCTCCCGGATCGTCAATTGGGGTGCCGTCGATCGCCACCAGCACGTCGCCGATGAGAACGCCGGCTCGTTCGGCGGGTTGGCCGGGCTCGACCGAGATGATGATGATGCCGCCGTTTCCGGACAGGCGCAACGATCGGACCACGTGATCGGGGATGCGCACGGGCTGCATGCCGAGACCGAGGTAGCCGCGCGCGATGCGGCCTTTGGCGAGCAACTGGTCGACGACCCGGTTGACGGTCGCGCGTGGGATCGTGAGGTCGAAGCGCCGCGATAGGCCGGAGGTGTTCATGCCGATCACTCGGCCCTGCGCGTCGATCAGCGGTCCCCCGGAAAAGCCGTAGGGCAGGTCGATATCGGCGTGCAGGAAGCGATCGATGCGGCCGCCTCGCCAGGTTGTCCACTCCGCTCCGATCGCGCTGATGACGCCCATGCTGGCGCTCGGGCCGCCGCTGTGGGGTCGTCCGACCGCGAGCGCCAGATGCCCGACCTTGACCGTTTCGATCTCCCGCCCTTCGGCCACCGGCAGCGGGCAGTTCTCCACGCGCAGCACGGCGAGATCGGTCGTCCCATCGCGGCCGGCGAGCGTGGCGCGCGCCTCGCGCGGCAGGTCCGGATGTCCGATGCCGATTTCCTCATCGCGCTCCAGCGTATGGTCGGCGCTGACGATGACGCCGGACCGCCAAACGATCCCGGATGACGGCAAGCGATCACGGCCGGATACGGTGACGGTGCTGTTGGCGGCGCGTTCGACTGCGTCGGCGAGCGCGTTGGACAGATCGGGCAGCATGCCCGTGGCGGTTGGCGGCATCGGCGGGTCCTTTCTCGAGAGATGTCTTGAAAGCCACTATACGCCGCCCCGCAACGAAAGACACCGCCCGCAGAGGCGATAGCGACCTGGAAAAAGGACTAGTGCTTCGTAAGGAAGCCAGACATTGAAGGCAATCGTCGTTGGCGCGGGCATCGTCGGGCTATCGACGGCGTGGGCGCTGCGCAAGATGGGTCACGATGTGGCCGTGAACGAGCAGGGGCCGGCGCCGAATCCGGAGGGCTCGTCGTTCGACCGGCATCGCCTGATCCGTTACCCATATGGATCGAGTGCCGGCTATGCGCGCATGGTTCGCGACGCCTACCGTGCCTGGGAACTGCTGTGGCAGGATCTGGGCGAGACGCTCTACGCGCAGACCGGCACGCTCGTCGTGCGCAGGACGCGCGATGGATGGTCCACCGCGTCTGCCGCCGCGCTTGCCGATCTCGGCATTGAGTTCAATGCGCTGGAGCCTGCCGAGTGCGAAGCGAAGTTTCCGCACATCCGGTGGGCGAACACGCTTGGCGCTTATCATCTCAACAGCGGCGGGTTGCTGTTCGCGGACAAGATCGTGAGCGCGCTGACGCAGCGCGTGCGCCGAATGGGTGTCGAGCTGCGACCTCGATCGACGGTCGCGTCCGTCGACGTCGAGCGGACGGCGGTTCGGTTCGCCGACGGCTCGGCAGCCGATGCCGACGCGGTGGTGGTCGCGGCGGGAGCATGGCTGCTGAAGCTGTTCCCGGAGCTGAGCGATGCGCTCAAACCCTCGCGCCAAATCGTCGCCTATCTCGAGCCGCCGGGCGATCGCGTGCAAGCATGGGCGGCGTCGCCGATGATCTTGGACCTCGATCAAGACCCGGCGGTGTACGTCGCGCCACCCGCGCGTGAAACCGGGTTGAAAGTTGGGGACCACCGGTTCACCGGGCGTGGAGACCCTGCCGATGCGCGCGGCGCGAGCGCCGCCGAGGCGACGGATGTGTTGCGCAAGTGCGAGCGTTTGTTTTCGGATCACGGCGGCTACCGCGTCGAAGCTGCGCGCGACTGCTACTACGCGGTCGCAGCGGACGAGCGGTTCGTCGTGAAATGCATCGGACAGACGTGGATCGTTTCCGCGTGCTCCGGCCACGGATTCAAGTTCGGAGCGGTCATCGGCCGCGCGGTCGCCGACGCGGTGGCCGGCGCGCGACGCGCGGACGAGGTCGCCGAGTGGGCGGCCGGCATGCGATAGGACTGCTCGTGACGATGGCGTATGCACCTCGACATGCCAGCTCGTCGCCGGTTCGACAAACTGTCGGTCAGCATGCCCGGCGATGTGGTGGCGCGCACGCGCCAGGTAGCATTTTTCAACCGCTTGAGTGAGAGTTCCATCGTGGAGGTCGCGTTGCGCGCGTTTCTCGAGCGCGGCGACGAGGCCAGGATCGCGAGCTCGCTGCGCAAGCACGGCGCCGCGTTGCGCCGCCGGCTTGCCGGTCGGCCGGTGGACCCGCGCAAACCGAAGACGCGCTCCGATGGACCCGCTCGGCCCGAGCTCGGCAAGATGTCGATGAACGTGCCGGTGGATTTGGGAGCGCGCGCCCGCCGCCTCGCCTTCGACCTTCGACTCTCCGACAGCGCGATCGTCGAGACCGCGCTGCGGGCATTCTTCGCGCAGTCCGACGACGACCGCAAGATCGGGGAGCTCTTGCGCCGGCACGGCGCCTCGCTGCGCCGCACGTGAGCTGACGCAGGTCGGACTCCGCCGCGCTGCGAAGAGCGGTCGCCCGCAAGAAAGGGGTGGGTTATGGCCGACAAGCGTTACGTGGCAGATTGCCGCCAATTCCCGAGCGAGAAGGATTGCTCGCTCACCATCAGCGGACGGCTGGATGAAGTCGTCAAAGCCGCCTCGGAGCACGCCGTTTCGGCGCACGGGCACGAAGACACGCCGCAGCTGCGCGAGCAGATCCGCGAAATGATCAAGGAGGAAGTCACGGTCTAGCCGAGACCGACTTCGAAGACGACCCGAAAGCCGCGGAGTGCCTGCGGCTTTCGGCTTGAACGAGATGCGAGAGGAATTCAAGTTTCTGCGGCCGATCAAGGTCGCGTTCCGCGACATCGACGGCATGCGCCACGTGAATCACGCCGAGTATCTCACCTATTGCGAAACCGCGCGCAACGAGTACTGGATCGCGGTCACCGGCATCAAAGACGTCGACGAATATGACTTCGTGCTGGTCGAGCTGAACGCGCGCTATCACAAGGCCGCGCATCTCGGCGACGAGCTCGTGGTGGGCGTGCGCGTGACAGAACTGCGCCGCTCGAGCTTCGTGATGGAGCACGAGATCCGCAACGCGAAAACCGCCGAGCTCGTCTGCGACGTGCGCAGCGTCCAAGTCATGTTCGATCCGGGGAGCATGAAGTCGATGCCGATCTCCACGCTGCGCCGCCGGCAGATCGAATCCTTCGAAGGCCGCGCATTCTAATCACCACGTTGTGGCGGTCGACCTTGGTCGACCGGTCGAGCAAGCTCGACCTCCACAAGCATTGCTACACCCGCAAATTCACGCCGCGTCGGGTCATCTCGTAGGCGATGAGCAGCGCGATCGCGGCCAGACCGGTCACGACCGCCGCATCGATCAACACCGACACGTCGACCGAGCCGGTGTACGAATAACGCAGCCCATCGATCATGTACAGCATCGGATTGAAGAGCGAAACGCGCTGCAGCACCGGCGGCAGCAAGTGGATGCTCGAGAACACGCCGCCGACGTACGTGAGCGGCGTGATGAAAAAAGTCGTCACCACCGCCAGATTGTCGAACGTCTTGGCAAGCAGCCCCGCGATCACGCCGACCGCCGAAAACAGCAGCGACGTGACGGCGCTGAAGTAGAGATAGAGCGGCCAATCGTGCGGAGCGGAATGCACGGCAAGCAGGCCGATGAGCATGACGAGGTTGCCGATCACGAGCCCACGCAGCACGCTGCCCACCAGAAAGCCGACCAGAAACTCGAGGTACGACAGCGGCGCGATCAAGATCTCCGTGATCGAGAGCTGGAAACGCTGCTGGAAGAGCGACGACGAGGATTCGTCATAGCTCGAGGTGATGACGTTCATCATGACGAGGCCGGGCAGCAGGAAATCGACGTAGGGAACTCCGCCGAGCGTCTTGATCCGCGCGCCGAGACTCACGCCGAAGATGAACAGAAACAACAGGGTGATGATGATGGGCGGCCAGATGACTTGGTTGATAGTCATCATGGTGCGTTTGAATTCGCGGCGCACCAGCGTCAACAGTCCGATCCAATTAGCCATGGGCCCGACGCCCCACCAACTCCAAGAAGATGTCCTGCAGCGATGCGTTGCCGTGGCGCGCGATGAGGTCATCCTTGCGCTCGAGGGCGACGAGCTTGCCGAAATTGACGATGCCGACGCGCGTGCAGAGCTCTTCGACCTCTTCGAGGTAGTGCGACGTCATGAAGATCGTCATGCCGGCAGCGTTGATCTCGCGTAAAAACGCCCACAATTCGAGCCGCAATTCGACGTCCATGCCCGCCGTCGGTTCGTCCAAGATGAGCAGCGGCGGATCGTGCACCAGCGCGCGCGCCAGCGAGAGGCGCCGTTTCATGCCGCCCGACAGCTGCAGGTAATTCGAGCGGCGCTTGTCGCGTAGTTCGAACCGATCGAGCAACTCCTCGGCGCGGCGGCGCGCGGCGCGGACAGGCATGCCGTAGTAGCCGCCCTGGTAGATGAGGATCTCCTCGACCGTCAGGTACCGGTCGAAGTTGAAGTCTTGCGGCGACAATCCGATGAGCGATCGCGCCCGTCGGTAGTCTCGTTCGGCGTCGTGGCCGAACACCTCGATCGTGCCGCTGGTGATGATGGCAAGACCGACGATGGCGTTGATCGTCGTGGTTTTGCCCGCGCCGTTCGGTCCGAGGAAGCCGAAGAATTCACCTGGAGCGACCGAGAACGAGAGGTCATCGACGGCGAGGACGTTGCCGTAGCGTTTGGTGAGGTTCCGAACCGCGACCGCGGGTGGGCTAATAGTAGAAGCCCATCATCATCTTGGCTTCATCGCTTGCCATCGTGCGCGGGTCCCAGGGCGGCGAAAACGTCAAGTCCACGTTGCAAGCGGCGACGCCCGGAATCGCGAGCACGGCGTTGCGCACGTTCTCGAGGAACATGGGTCCGACGGGACACATCGGCGTGGTGAGCGTCATCGTGATGTCGACCTGTCCTTGGTCCACTTTGACGCCGTAGATCAATCCAAGGCTGATGACGTCGAGCCCGATCTCGGGATCAACGACCTCTTTGAGCGCGGTGCGAATCTGCTCTTCGCTTACTTGTGACTCGACCGTTTCCTTTTCACTGCTCATCGCACTTTGCTTGTTAGGAGCGGGGAACAACGAGTCCTGCGCGAACCGAAACGCGATGCAAACGATGACGCTGACGCTCGGACATTCTCCGGATTCCGATGACGCGTTCATGTTCTACGGGCTTGCGAGCGGCAAAGTCGCGACCGGCGGCTTGCACTACGAACACACGCTCAAAGACATCCAGACGCTGAACGAATGGGCGAAAGAAAGCCGTTTGGACGCGACGGCGATCTCCGTGCACGCATACGCCTACGTGGCCCGCTCCTACGCGATCCTGAATCACGGCGCGTCGATGGGCGAGCGCGAGTACGGACCGCTCGTCGTCGCACGGGGCTCGGTCCAACCCGCGGCGCTGCCCGGCGCGACCATCGCGGTGCCGGGGCTTATGACCAGCGCCTATCTCGCGTTGCGGCTCGCCATCGGCCCGTTCACGCCCGCGGTCATGCCCTTCGACGCCATCATGCAAGCGGTCGCCGATGGGCGCGCCGCATACGGGCTTCTCATCCACGAGGGACAATTGACGCACCGCGATCTCGGGCTCACGGCCGCTCTCAATTTGGGAACCTGGTGGTTCGACGAAACGGGGCTGCCGCTGCCGTTGGGCGTGAACGTGATTCGGCGCGCGCTGCCCGACGACGTGAAGTCGCTCGCATCGCGCCAGCTGCGAGACAGCATCCGCTACGGCCTCGCGCATCGGGATGAGGCGCTCGCCTGGGCGCTACGGTACGCGCGCGGCATGGAGACAAAAACCGCCGACCGGTTCGTGGGGATGTACGTGAACCAGCGGACGCTCGACCTTGGGGATGACGGCCGGCGCAGCATTCAGCTCTTCCTCGATCGCGGCTCCGAGGCCGGGATCGTGCCACCGGTGGGGCCGATCGATTTCGTCGGATAAGCACACCGGTGTGGAAACGCACATTAAGAATTGCGCAGGAGGAACACCGTGCGTTTTGGGTACGTTGTCTACGTAGCATGATTCAGAAGAAGGGGTGGCCGCTTCGTCTCAAGCGCATGGGCGCAAATCTGGCGCTCGGCGCGCTGCTGTGCGGCCTTGCGTGCAGCATCCCGGCCGCCGCCGCGCAGACGAGTCCAAGCCCGAGTCCGCAGAGCGCCGGCGCAAGCCAGGTCGGATTGAAATTCACCGTGACCGGCGCCATCGATTCTGTGGATTATGCGAAAAACACCATTGTCATCAATACCCCGAGCGGAAAGATGACGATCGCGGTCACGCCGACGACCGCCATCACCGCGCACGGGCAGATCGGCGGCGTCTCGGATTTGCGGCAAGGAGGCCACGTGACGGTCTCCGGCACCCAGCGCAACGGCACGAACACCGCGCTCTCGATCACCATCAAGTAGCATTTCCCCGCACGGAAGGCGAGCCCAGGCGCCCGCGGAAGACCTCCGCATGGAGGACGTGTTTATCGTCAGCGCGGCCCGGACGCCCATCGGGCGATTCGGCGGCGCCTTCAAAGATCTCCCGCCCTCGGACCTCGCCGCCGTTGCGATGCGCGGCGCCGTCGAACGGGCAGGCATCGGCGGATCGGACCTGGATCTCTTCGTCTTCGGCAACGTGTTGCGCGGCGGTCACGGACAGCTCGTGCCGCGGCAAGCTGCGTTGAAAGCCGGCGTTCCCGATTCCGTCGACGGTTACGCGATCGACATGGTCTGCGCGTCGGGTATGATGTCCCTCATGAACGCTCAGAATGCCATCGCCGTGGGTCAAGCAGACATCGTGCTCGCCGGCGGATTCGAATCGATGTCGCAAGCGGGGTTCGGGCTGTCGTCGCGCGCGCGTTGGGGCTACAAGTTCTTGCTCGGCGCGCCCGAGTCGGTGACCGACCTGCTGCTGCGAGACGGGCTGGAAGATCCGATGAACGGCGAGCCGATGGGAGAAGAATCCGAGCGCGTGGCGCGCGAGCACGAGGTGACGCGGCAGGAGCTTGACGCCGTCGCGCTCGCATCGCAGCAGCGCGCCGCCGACGCGACTAAGCGTGGGGCGTTCAAGCGCGAGCTCGTCGCCGTTCCCGTGAAAGGCAAACGCGGCGTCGAATCGGTCGAGCTCGACGAAGGCATCCGAGCGGACACCACGGCGGACTCGCTCGCGCAGCTGCGGCCGGCATTTCGCAAAGATGGCGTCCTGACGGCGGGCAATTCGAGTCAGATCTCGGACGGCGCCGCCGCAGTGGTGTTGGCGAGCGCCAAGAGCGTGAAGGAGCGAAAGTTGACGCCGCTCGGCCGGATCCTCGGCGGGGCGTGGGCCGCCTTGGAGCCGTGGCGCTTCCCCGAAGCGCCGATCCCGGCCGTTCGCAAACTGCTCGATCGCCTCGGCATGAAGATCGGCGACGTCGATCTGTTCGAGAACAACGAAGCCTTCGCGCTCTCGAGCGTGCTGTTCCACGAAGAGCTCGGCGTGCCGTACGAAAAGCTCAACGTGAACGGCGGCGCCATCGCGCTCGGCCACCCGATCGGCGCGTCCGGCGCGCGCATCGTCGTGACGCTGCTGAACGCGCTGCACGAGCGCGGCCTGACGCGCGGCGTCGCCGCCATCTGCCACGGCACGGGCGGTTCGAACGCGCTGGCGCTCGAGCGCCTGTAGTCGCTTCGCGCTCGAGTTCGAGGGCATGAACTGGGAAGCGCTCACCGCGGTCAGCACGGCGTTCACCGGCCTGGTCATTCTCGCGACCGTCGTCTACGCGGCCAGACAAGTCAGAGCGTTGAACGAGCAATCGAGAGCGCTTGGCGCCCAGCTCGAGCACCTTCGGCGCGCAACCCAACTCGACGGAACGCTCGCGGTTTTCGACGAGCTGTTTTCCCCTGACTTGACCGACGCCTATCGCTTCATCATGACCGATTTCGACGAACGGATGAAAGACGAGCGCTTTCATGCCGAGGCGCTCGAGCGCGCGCCGAGCACCGACGTGCACAAAGAGCTATACATGTTGCGGCACATGGAGCGGATCGGCACGCTGATCAAAAACGACCTCCTCGGTGCTGAGGCGCTGTTTGACTTCGCAAATGCCTTCATCCGAGATAACTGGAGAAAATTAAAGCCGCTCGCGCTTGAACAGCGTCGTTATTTCGGCGAAGAGCGCCTGTGGGAGAACTTCGAGTTCATGGCCACGCAAGCCGAGCACTACGCCGGCCGAAGAAACCAGCCCATCGCACCCGAGCGCAGCTCGGATTAGCCCTTACGTGCCGGCGCCGCCGGAGCCGATGTGCCAGATGTACTTCACGATCATGCGGTCCAGGGTCGCTGCTGCCGCCGGAGTGCCGAATGCGACGAAGACCTCATTCCCGTTCACGAACTTCTTGTGGATTGACACCGCGAGGTTGAGACCCGGCAGCGCAAAACCGCCGGTCCCGGTGATCGAGCGCAACGAGATCGCGGCGTTCGCGTCCGATCCAAGCGACTCGCCGAGCGTGATCCGCCGAAGGAACTGAGAGTCGGCGGGAGCCGCGAGCGCAAACGGCCGCTCGAAACTTCCATCATACTCGAGCTCCAGGGTAAGTTGGTCGCTTAGCTGCGCTCGGCCGACGGCTTGAAAGCCCTGGTCGTACGTGTCGACCCAGTTCGAGAGGCTCGGCCCAGTGCAGAAGAGCGGCGCCGGTGGCCCGGCGGGGCACAGCGTCGCGAACGCTCCCCACGTGTAGCCGAATCCGACGCCGGTCGGAAGATTGCCGCGGTAGTTGATGCCGACGCCTGTCTGATTGAATGGCAGCGTCGTGGCGTTTGCGTACGTGGGGTAGCCCGCGCCGTTGTCCGGATACGTGCGCAGCGTGCCGATCGTAGCGCCCGCGTTGATGTTCAGTTGATTTTTGAACGTGACGTTCGCCGAGTATTGCGCGTCTTCGTCGTGCACGTTGCCGCCGTAGTCGAGGTATCGCTCGGCGCCGGCGAACAGGTTGAAGGTTTGCACCCGGCTGCCGCCATGCCCGGCGCCGTTCACCGCGAGAAAACCGAACGGTCCCTTGATGTCGTTGATCGGCGTGAAGCCGTCGAGCGGCGCGAAATAGGGACCGAGGGCGTGATAACCCGCGAACGCGGTGTAGTTGGGCTTGTTCACATCCGCGTATGCGTCGTAGTAATGCGCGAGCGACGCATCGGGCACGAACGTTCCGGTCTCCCCCGCATATTCGAAGCCCGTTTCGAAACCGGAAACGAGATTGCTCTTGCGACCTCCGAACTGGTACGATATGTCTCGAGTGCCGGTATGGTTCGCGATTACCCCATCGGCGAAATAGCGCCAGGATTGGTCCGAACCGCGATGATTGAAACCGTACGCCACGTCATCGAACCCATTGCCCGCCGCCTCCAGCACGCCGAGCGCCGTCAAGCCTTGCGTGCCCTCGATCTTGAGTCCGCGGTTGAACTCGCCGATATCGGGCGAGTTGAACAACGAAGCGAAGGTGTCCGGTCCCGAGATGTTGTCGCCGAGCCCTGGCGTGAGAAACGCCGCACCTTGAGAGAAAAAAGGCCGATACTCGGTGAGCTGGCGCGCGAATTCTTGCGGCGCGATGATCTGTTGGTCGATCTCCACGTTCGAGAAATCCGGCGCGAGCGTCCCGTCGAACGACAGCGAGTTCGTGAACGGGAAATTGACGTCGACGCCGTAGTTGCGGATCGTCGCGGGCGCGAACCCCAGGTTCGGCTCCTCGAACAGTTTGCGGTCGCGGCCCGTGCTCGAGAGCGCATAAACGTCTGCGTACGGCCGCGCGCGCCCGGTCCCCGACGGGACCTCGATGTCGGTGAGCGCGGGCCAGTACGTCGAATCCCCCGCGCCGCCCATGCGCGGATCGAACGCCCACGTGTAGGTTTCGTTGCTCTCGGCGAGCTGGCGCGCGAAGGAAAAACGCCATGACTGCAGCTTCCCGCCCGTGGTGCGCATGTCGCGAAGCGGGATGATGAACTCCGCGACCCAGACGTCACCCCGAACGATGGCGTGCGCTTCCCAGGGCGGGTTGTAGCGGGCCGATTCTGTGGACTGCTGGTAGCGCGTGCCGCGCGGCGTCACGTAGAAATCGTACTCGCGCGTTCCGTTGCCGCTGGTGTCGAAGCCGACTCCGGCCCAGTCGTCGACTCCATAGCCGACGTTGTTCGTCGTCTGCGTGGCGGTGATACGGACGCCGGTCTGAGCGCACTTGATGGCGACATAGATGTTCTGCGCGTCATACACCATATAGGCGGTCGTCGTCAGAGCCGCCGCTTTCCGGGTCGTGAGATTCATGAAATCCGTCGCCACGATGCCCTGCTGCCATTCGGGATCGGTGAGGGCGAAGTCGAACGCCGGCGGTTTGTCAACTTTGGCGATCTTGTAGGATGCGTCGCGGCCGGCAGAGGCATTCGCCGGAAATACCGGTCGAGCAAGCTCGACCGCCACAAGGCAGAAAACGAACGCGACGAGCAGCAGCAAGCGCCTCATCGTCGCGTCGTACCTCGGCCCTGTCGCGGAAGTTTCACCGTTGCGACGTTATTGCGGGTTCGGCCCCTCCACGATCTGCACGAAACCGCCCGGTCGCACCCACTTCGCGAAAGCCGCTTGGACTTGTTGCGCGGTGATTGCCATGTAGCGCGCGGCGGCGCGGAACGGTTCGTCGAGCGGCAGCCCTTGCAGACTTCGCGACAACAGGCCGCCGGCGATGGAATCCTCGCTCGCCTCGGCGAGCGGTATCGCCCGGATGAGCAGCGCGCGGCCGAGCTGCATCTCGCGGTCCGACGGCGGCGCGTTCTGCATGTCGCGCAAGTCGCGCTCGATGAGGACGCGCGCCCTCGATACTTTCGGCGGATCGCAACCATAGTTCACGGAATACGTCGAACGTGTCTTGCCCGCGTTCAGGCGCGTGCCGACGGAGTAGACGAGTCCGGCCTTTTCACGCACGTCGTGCGCAAGACGCGTCGCGTAGAAACCGCCGCCCAGGATGGCCTGACCGACCTGCAAAGGATAGTAGTCGGGATTCGTCCGCAAGAGCCCGACCGTTTCCACGAGCTGCACGGAATCTTGCACCCGGCCCGTGGCCGGAACGTGCGCGGCCGACGGAGCGTTCGCCGGAACGGCCGGCAATTCGGTCACGGGCCTCGGCCCGCTCGCCTTCCAGGCGCCGAACCAGTTGCTGATCGTGTTGTAGGCCGCAGTCGGCGTCACGTCGCCGATCACGACGATGGTCGTCTCGTCCGGCCGGAAAACCGACGCGAAGTACGACTTCACGTCGTCGAGCGACAGCGCGGAGATGGTTGCGGGCGTCGTCTCCCGCAGCACCGGATCGCCGGCCGGATAGAGCGCCTTGTCGAGGGCGCGCTGCGTCAGGTAGTCGGGGCTCTGCAGCGTGCCCGCCTGCGCTTGGGCGCCCTGTTGCTGCACGATGGCGAAGGCCTGCGCCGGCAGCGCCGGGTTCAAGACGTTGTCGGCGAGCAGCTGCACGCCGCGGTTGAAATGTCCGGACAACACGCTCATCGAGAACGACGTGCCGCCGGATTCGTTTGCGGCGATGTCGTCGAGGGCTTTTTGATACGCGAGGCGATCGAGCGTCGTCGTGCCGTAGAGGAATAACCCGTTGAGCACGTCGTCGACGCCGTCTTTGCCGGCGGGCGATTGCAAGTCGGCGCTGTGTTTGACTTCACCCACCACCGACACCGTCGGACTGATCGTCTCCGTCTGGACGACGAGCTTCAAACCGTTCGGCAGCGTGTACGTCACCGGTTTGATCGTCGATTTCGGCACGGTAACCGTCGCGAGTGCCTTCGCGGCCCAGTCCGGGAACTGGACGGGCTTGGTCTGCGTCGGAGCGAATGATTCGGCTCCGCCGTAGCCGCGCGACGTCGACGCCTGGCCTGCCGGCTTCGGCGTCAAAATGCCGACGATGGCGGTATCGTTGACCAGCCATTTGCGCGCGACGCGGTTCACGTCGGCGACGCTGACCTTGGAAAGTTCCGCCACGTCGTCGTCGGGCGAGGTACGGCCCTCGACGGCCACGGCCTGGGACCAGGCGTTCGCCAGTCCTTCGATCGAGTTGCGATTGAATTCGACCGAAGCGATCTCTTTGCGCTTCGCCGCCTCGATGAGGTCGCTGGGGAAACCGTTGGTCAAGTAGTTCCCGACCACGCTCTTGAGCGTCGCTGCGATCGCCTGCGTGTCGCCGTTGGGCGGGATCGCCGCGTACGCAAAGGCCAGGCCGGCGTGCTGGAAGGTGTTCGAACCGTCAAAGCCCGCTTGGAGCGCTTTGCCCTCCGCGGCAAGCGCGAAGATATCCGCGCGCTGGCTTCCCAACACGTCGGACATGATCTGCGACGCGGCATAGTCGCGGTTGTCGAAGCCCGGCAGCCGGTAGACCACAAAGACCAGCGGGACCGGCAGATCGCTGGGAACTTTGACCGTGATCGGTTTCATCGCTTGGAACGAGAACGGCGGCCTCGGCGGCAGCGCGCGGCTCGGAATCGGCCCGAAATATTTCTGCACCGATGCGAACGCCGCTTTTGGATCCACGTCGCCGGCGATGATCAGGACGGCATTGTTGGGCGCGTACCAGCGCTGATGGAAGAGCTTGAGCATCGCGCCCGTCGTGAGGTCGAAGGAAGGTCGCGTTCCGAGCGCGTCGTGGGCGTAGGGCGTGCCCGCGAACGCATCTTTGATGACGGATTCGTAGAAGCGGTACGTGCTGTTGGAGAGGTCCTGCGCGACCTCTTGCTCGATGGCCCCGCGCTCCTGTGCCCACAGCGACTGCGTATCCAGAACGCCGCTCATGCGGATGGACTCGATGTGCAGCGCCACGTCGAGATATTCCGCCGGCGTGGTGAAGAAATATTGCGTGACCGAATCCTGCGTGTCGGCGTCGAAGTTGCCGCCGAGCAGCGCCGAGATGTCGGCCAGCTGATCCGCCGACAGGCCGGGACTGCCGCGGAACATCATGTGCTCTTGCGCGTGCGCCATGCCCGGAAATCCGGCCGGCGTTTCGTCGGAACCGACCAGATAATTGAGCATCGTCGTCACCACAGGCGCAAGCGCGTTGCGCACGATCACCACGCGCATGCCGTTGCTCAAGGTCGCGCGCGTCACGTTTGCGTCGGCGGCGGACGCCGGCGGCGCCCCGAACCGCGCGACGAGCGCGAGGGCGGCGGCGACGATCAAAAATCTCACTCTCATCGGTCTTCTCGCGTCTCCTTGACGATGCGCGGGCGCGCGCGAACGTGACGTTCGGGAAGGGAGCCTACGGGCGCGCCTGGTACCCGGACATGAATCGCACGGCCAACAGACGGCTTGCGACCAGAGGAATCCGTGAGACGTGACGCGCTCGCAGACCGCGTGTGCGGCCTGCTCATGTTCGGCTTCGATGGGACGGCTCCCGAAGATGTTCCCGGCGACCTGATTGCCCGCGCCGCCGGAGCCATCCTTTTCGCGCGCAACCTGGTTAATCCGGTACAAGCGCGGGCGTTGATCGATTCGATTGCGGGCGCGTCCGGCGATGCCGCGCGCCCGCTGGTCGCGATCGACGAGGAAGGCGGGCCGGTCAGCCATCTCTCCGCCGTCGCGACGCCGATGCCGTCGGCGATGGCCATGGCGGCGGCGGGCGACCTTCAGCTCACGCAGCGAGCGTATGCAGCGATCGGTCGAGAGCTCGCGGCGCTCGGCTTCAATCTCGACTTGGCCCCGGTCGCCGATCTGAACGACGAACCGCGCAATCCGATCATCGGCCTGCGCTCGTTCGGCGACCAACCTGACCGCGTGAGCGATCACGTCGCGGCCGCGATTCGCGGGCTCCACGCCGCCGGCATCGCGGCGATCGCAAAACATTTCCCGGGCCACGGCAGCACCGTCGAGGATTCCCATCTCGGACTTCCGGTGGTCGAATTCGAATCCGAGCGTACGCGCGCGGCGCATCTCGCGCCGTTTCGCGCCGCGGTCGCCGCCGGCGCGGACGCGGTCATGACCGCACACGTGGCGTTTCCGGCGCTCGATCCGAGCGGCTCTGCCGCGACGCTGTCTCGCCCCATCATCGACGGCGTGCTCCGCTCGGAACTTGGGTTCGACGGCGTCGTGTGCAGCGATGCCATGGAGATGCGCGCCGTGGCAGGCGCGCACGACCCGGCGAGCGCTGCGCTCGCCGCGCTCGACGCCGGAGTAGATGTGTTGCTGTACGGCAACGTCCGCGACGCGCGCTCGGCGCTCGACGGGCTGCGGGCGGCGGCCTTCGACGGGTCGCTCGCGCAGGAGCGGATCGATCGCAGCCTCGATCGCATCACGCGTCTGCGCGAACGGCTCGGCCCGCGGCCCCGCGAGGCGCCGGAAACGGATCAGGATTGCCGTGCCCTCGCTGCCGACATCGCTCGGCGTGCGATCACGCTCGTGCGCGATTCCGGCCGCTTGCTTCCGCTGCGGCTTGCCGCCGGCACGCGCCTGTTCGTCGCGAATTTCTCGGAAACGGGTTCAAAGAGCACAGCTCGCGTTTCGAGCGTCATCGGGAAAGCGCTCGCAGCTTCCGGAGCGCGCGTGCAGGAGCAACAGCGAGAGCTCGATCCCGCCGGGCACGGATACAAGCAACTGCTCATGGCCGCAACGGCGTCGGACGCCATCATCGCCGTGACGCGAAGCTTGGCGATGCATCCGCTGCAAGCGCGCGCCGCCTCGGATCTGGCGTTGCTCGGAAAGCCGCTCGTCGTCGTGGCAGCTCGCGAACCCTACGACGCCGCCTTCGTTCCCGACGAGGCGAGCGTGGTGGCGTCGTTCGGCGATTCCGGGCTCGCGCTGGAAGCGGCAGCCGATGTCCTGCTCGGGCGGTCGCAAGCGCGGGGCTCGCTGCCGGTCGACGTACGCGCCAACGTGGGCGCCGGTTCGTGATTCCAGCGCCGAGAGCGCGGCCCGGCGTCCAGGCTGCGTTTGAGATCCTTCGCGGGACGCTTGGGACCGTCTTCACCTGCGCCGTGCTCCAGGTCCGGCAACACGGCGACACGATCTTCGAAGGCGCGCTCGGTCAACTGGCGCCGGGCGGCGACGCCGCACGCACTGATTCGATCTTCGATCTGGCCTCGCTGACCAAACTCTTCGCGGGAACGGCGCTGCTGGCGCTCTTCGACCAGCGCCGCATCGCGCTCGACGATCCGATCGTCGGCGTCATCCCGGCGTTCGCCGGCCGCGATGCGCGCCGAGAGTCGGTCACCTTTCGACACCTGCTGACGCACTCCGCGGGATTGCCCGCGCACGTGAACCTGCGCGATGAGGTGGGCGCCGCCGCCGTCATCGCGCGCGTGTGTTCGACGCCACTTGCCTACACGCCGGGAGACGACGCGGTCTACAGCGACCTTGGCTTCATGCTGATCGGCGAGGCGATCGCGCGCATCGAGCGCCGGCCACTTGCGGATGCGCTTGAGGCGCTCGTGACCGAACCGCTTCGCATCGCCGACGTCGGCTACCGGCCTTCGATCGAGCTTCGGGACCGCATCGCCTGCACGGAAAACGATCCGTGGCGAGGCAGGCTCTTGTGCGGCGAAGTGCATGACGAGAACTGTTGGGCGATGGGCGGCGCCGCCGGGCACGCCGGCTTGTTCGGCACGGCGGCGAGCGTCCTCGATCTCGCCGAAGCGTTCCGCAACGGAGGCGAGCTGCAGTTGCAGCGCGTCTTGGCGAGATCGACGTCGATGCTCGCCGTGCGCGAGCAGGCGCGCTCGCGCGACGGCCAAGAACGCCGGGGCATGGCCTGGGCGCTCAAAGTGTCCGACGCGTCGTCGTGCGGCGCTCGCTTCTCGTCGCAATCGTTCGGCCACACCGGGTATACGGGAACCTCAATCTGGGTGGATCCCACGCGAGCACTCTCCGTCGCGTTGTTGACGAATCGCGTGCATGTGTCTCGGAATCCGGATCCGATTCGGGCGCTGCGCGTCGCCGTGTGCGACACGATCGCAGCGGCCGTCGACGAAGGAGCTGTGAGATGCGGATCGCGGGACTGATGTCGGGCACGTCACTCGACGGGATCGACGTCGCGATCGTCGATGTCGACGACGGCCTTGCGGCGCCGGGCCTCACGTGCGCGGCGTTCGCCACGGTTCCGTACGCCGGCGAGATGCGTTCCGCCCTCAGCGGCGCGCTGCCGCCAAACGCGGGCAGCGTTCGGGACGTCTGCGTCCTCAACGCGATGCTCGGAGAGGTGTTTGCAGCAGCGCTGGTCGACGTCGCGCAGCGCTTCGACATCGCGCTCAGCTCGATCGAACTTATCGGCTCTCACGGTCACACGCTCTACCACCTGCCGCGCGAGGATGGTCGCGCTCCGTTCGCGGCGTCGACCCTGCAGATCGGCGAGGCCGCGATCGTCGCCGAGCGCACGGGCATCACCTGCGTGTCCGATTTCCGTCCGGCGGACATCGCTGCGGGAGGCCAAGGCGCGCCGCTGGTGTCGTTCGTCGATTTCATGCTGCTGCGCAGCGAGCGGGAGCATCGAGTCGCCCTGAACCTCGGCGGCATCGCGAACGTGACGATCCTGCCGCGCGACGGGCACGCCGCAGACGCCACGGCGTATGATGTCGGTCCGGGCACCATGCTTATCGACGCCTGCGCCGGCCTGGCGACCGACGGAGCGCTCTCATGTGACGACGACGGACGGCTGGCGCAGCAAGGTCGCGTTCGAGCTGAACTCCTGACGGCGCTGCTCGGTCATCCGTACTACCGCTTGCCCCCGCCGAAGACCGCCGGACGCGAGCAGTTCGGGCTGCACGAGGCTCGCGAGATCTGGGAACGCGCCCGCGCGCTCGGTTGCGCGCCTGCCGACGTCGTCGCGACGGTCACCGAATTGACCGCGCGGACGGTCGCCGAAGCGATCCCGCACGAAACCGATCGCGTCATCGTCAGCGGAGGCGGCGTGCGCAATCCAGCGCTCATGGCGATGCTGAACCAAGAACTCTTGGAGCGGTCGGCTTTAGCCGACCGGCCGCATCGATGCGCGCCATGCGTCTCGACCAGCGACGATTTCGGCATGCCAGCCGACGCCAAGGAAGCGATCGCTTTCGCTCTGCTCGCTCGCGAAACGGTCGCAGGTCGCCCGAACACGTTGCCCGGCAGCACGGGCGCGCGACACGCCGCCATCCTCGGCAAGATCACGCCGGCCGGCGGTTCGCGCGTTCGCCGCGAGGTCGCGCGCGCGTGATGGAACAGCTTCCTCTCACGGAATCCGAGAATCCGTCGACCGTGGAACTCGATCGGCTCGACACGCGCGAGCTGCTGCGCCGGATCAACGACGAAGATCGGCGCGTCGCGTGGGCCGTCGAGCGCGAGCTCGACGTCATCGCCACGACCGTCGACGCCGTCGCAGCGCGGCTCGCCAAGGGCGGCCGGCTGCTGTACTTCGGCGCAGGCACGAGCGGCAGAATCGCCATGATGGACGCGGCCGAACTCTGGCCGACGTTCTCATTTCCTCCCGATCGTTCGGTCGCGCATCTTGCGGGAGGGGCGACGGCGGCGTGGCGCGCCGCGGAGGGGGCGGAAGACGACGCGGATGCGGGGCGGGCGGATGCGCTGGCCGCTCGCATCGGGAGCGACGACGCCATTATCGGCGTGTCCGCGAGCGGCCAAGCGATGTACGTCCGCGCCGCGTTGCAAGCCGCAAAAGACGCCGGTGCGCTGACGATCGCGCTCACGAATTCGCCGCGAACGCCGCTCGAAGCGGTGGCTCACATCACGATCGCGCTCTTGACCGGACCGGAGGTAATCGCCGGGTCAACGCGCATGAAAGCGGGTTCGGCCCAGAAGATGGCCCTCAACGCGATCAGCACCGCCGTCATGGTGAAGCTGGGCAAGACGTATGGCAATCTCATGGTGGACATTCGGCCGACGAGCGAAAAATTGCGCCGCCGAGCGGTTCGGCTGACGGCGTCGCTCTCGAACGCGCCCACGGAGCGCGCGCTCGCGGTGCTCGAGGCAACAGGCTTTCGGGTTCCCGTCGCCGTCGTGATGCTCGCGCGGGGGGTCGATGCTCGCGAGGCCGAGGAGCTGATCGCCTCCGCCGGCGGCCGATTGCGCGCCGCGCTCCAGTCTTCGCCGCCGTAGCAGGACTCAATGATCGGCGCGCGCATCGAAGCGCTGTCATCAAACGCATTCGCGCGGTTCGTGCGCGGCCTCGTGCTTCGGATTTCGCTGGGCGGCTGGTTCGAAATCTACGACCTTTTCATGGCCGCGTACATCTCGCTAGGGCTCGTGAGGGAGGGCCTCTTCACCGCGACCGGCACCGGACTTGCCGCCTTTGCGAGCTTCGTGGGCGCCGGCTTTTTAGGCATGTTCGTCGGCACGCTCGTCTTCAGCTGGGTCTCCGACCGCTTTGGCCGCCGCGCGACGTTTTTGTGGTCGCTCGTCTTCTATTCCGTGATGACGGCGCTCATGGCATTTGCCGGCAGCGCGTCCGCGATCGAGGCATGCCGATTGCTGGCGGGCGTCGGCATCGGCGTTCAGATCATCACCATCGACGCATACGTCTCCGAGATCGCGCCCGCGCGCGATCGTGGAAGGCTCATCGCCTTCAGCCAGTTCGTCTCGTTCACCGCCGTGCCCGTGGTGGCCCTGGCCGCGTTCCTTTTCGTGCCGCACGTCGTCTTCGGTTTGGCGGGATGGAGAATCGTCGCGCTGATCGGCGCGCTCGGCGCGCTCATCGCATGGCCGATCCGGTCAGGGCTTCCGGAATCGCCGCGCTGGCTCGAAAGCCGCGGCCGCGCAGCAGAAGCGGATCGAGTCCTCGCCCGATTCGATGGAGCGGTCGACTTCAGCCAGCCGTCCCCACCTGTTGGAGCGGTCGGCTGTAGCCGACCGTCGTGGTCCGAATTATGGCGCCGGCCGTACGCCGCCCGCACCGCCATGCTCGTCGTCTTCAACGCGCTCCAACCCATCGGGTATTACGGTTTTGTGAATTGGGTGCCGCTGCTGCTGGCGCGCGAAGGCGTGGCGTTCGTCAGGGACCTGCAGTACGCGCTGATCATCGCGATCGCAAACCCGTTCGGCCCGCTGATCGCAATGGCCGCGGCGGAAGCCGCGCAGCGCAAGTGGCAAATCGTTTGGTTGGCTGTCGCCATCGCCGGACTCGGGCTCGCCTTCGCGGGCCTGCGCGCGCCGTTCGCCATCGTCGGCATCGGCAGCCTGATCACGCTGGCGATCAACTGGTTCTCGAGCGCGTTCCACGCGTATCAGGCGGAGCTCTTTCCGACGCGCATCCGCGCGATCGCAGTCGGATTCGTCTACAGCTGGAGCCGGCTGTGCTCGATCTTCGTCAGCTACTGGATCGCGCTCGCCCTCGTTCGCTACGGCGTCAATGGCGTTTTCGCGCTCATCGCCGGCTCGATGGTTCTCGCGGCGGCGGTCATCGCAGCCGTGGGCCCGCGCACCAATCGCGTCGCGGTCGAGGCGCTGGCGCCGTAGCGCCCGACCGGTCGACCAAGGTCGACCGCGAAACTACGAAGCGGTGCGCGCGAAACGGGCGGCGGCGAGTCCGACGAGGATGGCCATCAACCCGAGCATCGCCGCGGTAGCCGGCCAGAGGGTGTCCATGCCGGCGCCCCGCAACACGATGCCGCGCAAGATCTGCAGGAAGTAGGTGAGCGGAATCGCGTAGCCGACCCACTGCATCACGAGCGGCATGGCGTCGCGCTCGAAGAAAAACCCCGATAGCAAGATCGACGGGCCGATCGTCGCAAACGTCATCAGCATCGCTTGCATTTGCGTCTGAGCGGCGCTCGAGATCAACAGCCCGAGCGCCAGCGCGCAAAACAAGAAACCGAGCGCGAGCAGCATCAGCAGCCAGAGATTGCCCGCGATCGGGACTTGGAAAATGAAGCGCATCGCGGCCAACACGGCTACGAAGTCGACGCTGGCGATCACCGTGTACGGTACGAGCTTGCCGAACATCAGCCCGGCGGGGCCGATGGGCGTCACCAAGATCTGCTCGAGCGTGCCTTTCTCGCGCTCGCCGACGATGGACATCGACGTCAGAAACACCGTGACCAGCTGCAGAATGACCCCGATCAGCCCGGGAACCAAAAAATTCGCGCTGCGCAGGCTCGGATTGAACAGCATGCGCGGACGGACGTCGACGATGTTCGGCAGCGCCGACAGACTGGGATCGAGTTGGCGCGACAGCGCCTGGCCGATGCTCGAGGCCGCGGCGAACGCCTGCTGCGCGACGACGGAGTCCGATCCGTCGATGAGCACTTGCAGATCGGTCGGCCGGCGCAGCCGCACATCGGCCGTGAAATTCGGCGGAATGTCGATGGCGACCCGCACGCGACCGCCGACGATTTGGCGGCGTAAGTCATCGCGCGACAGCGCCCGGTAGTCCAGGTCGAATTGATTCGACGCTCGCAGCGCATCGAGCACGCGGACGGCCACGGAACCGTGGTCCTCGTCGTAATAAGCGGTGGCGATGTGCTCGACCTTGGTGTTGATCGCCCAACCGAAGATCAACAGCTGCAGGGTGGGCACCATGATGGCGAGCACGAGCGTCATCGGGTCGCGGACGACGTGGAAAAACTCTTTGTAGAGCACTGCGACGAATCCGCGCGTGTCCCACGAGCGTCTCACGCCGCGCGCCGCTCTCGCGTGAGGGCTACGAAGATGTCCTCGAGCGACGGTTCGATGCGCTTCACCTGGCCGATGCCTTTGCAAACTGCTGCGAGGTCGGTACGTAACTGGTCGGCGCCGACGCTTGCCTCGACGACAAGATGGAGTTCGCGTCCGAAGATCGTCGCCTGCCGCACGTACCGAAGCTGTCGCGCCGCGGCGAACGCGGGCATGACGTCGTCCGTGTCCACCGCGTAGCGCAGCGTGTCCGGCGGGTTCACGCCGGGGAGCGCGCGCAGCTCGGCCAGCGTGCCGAGCGCGATGAGGTCGCCCTCGAAGATGTAGCCGACGCGCGAGCAGCGCTCTGCTTCGTCCATGTAGTGCGTCGTCACGAAGAGCGTCACGCCCGCGCCCGCGAGGGTGAAAAGCAAGTTCCACAGGTCGCGCCGCGCAACGGGGTCGATGCCGGCGGTCGGCTCGTCCAAGAACAGCACCGGCGGCTCATGGATAAGCGCGCACGCGAGCGCCAAACGCTGCTTCCAGCCGCCCGAGAGCATCTGCGCCCGGCGGCGCACGAACGGCTCCAGGCCGGCCAAGGCGATGACGTCATCCTTCCGTTTTCGGCGGCGAGCGGGGTCGAGGCCGTACGCGCGCCCGTAGAACTCGAGATTCTCATCGACGGAGAGATCGCCGTACAGCGAAAAGGACTGCGACATGTAGCCGATGGAGCGCCGCACCTCGTCGCCTTGTCGCTCCACATCGAAGCCTTGGATGCTCGCGCACCCCGAAGTCGGCCGAGTCAAGCCGCACAACATCCGGATCGTGGTGGATTTGCCGCTCCCGTTGGGTCCGAGGAATCCGAAGATGGAACCGCGCCCGATGCGGAAGCTGAGATCGTTGACCGCGGCGACCGGTCCGAAATGTTTGACGAGGTGCTCCGCGACGATCGCATCGTCGCTCATCGCAGCGCGACCTCGCCGGTCGTGCCCGCCCGAAGCACGCGGTCCGGATCGTGGACGCGGATCTTCACGCCGAAATTCACAGCCGCTCGGTCGTCGCGCGTTTCGACGTTCTGCGGCGTGAATTGCGCCGCCGTGTCGATCTGCTCGATCGCGCCCTCAAACGTGCGATTCGCGAACGCATCGGAGCGGACGCGCACGCTGCCCCCGATCTTGACTTGCGACAGGTCCGTCTGCGCGACGTAGATGCGGATGAAGGGATCGCGGAATTCCTGTATGGTCGCCACGCTGGCGTTGGGCGCGACGAGATCGCCGGCGTGCAGGTCGAGATCCTGGACGATGCCGCCCGCCGGCGCCCGGATCGTCATCTCGCGAAGCCGCGTCAGAGCCGCCGCGACGGCGGCGCGCGCCGCGTCGGCGTTCGCACGCGCTTGCTGCACCTGTGATGGCGCGTTGACGTCGACGGCGCGCTGGCTCGCGACCGCCGCCTGATACGCTCCGCTCGCGGCGGCGATGTCGGCGGCCGCCGTATCCCGCACGGTCGCCGCAAGATTCGATCGGGCCGTCGCAAGCTGCGCTCGAGCGGCAGCGAGCGCCGCCACAGCCTGTTTGGCGGCCGAAACCGCGGCGTCGCGCTGCTGAGCCGGAATCGCGCCTTGGGCATACAAGACTTGGACCCGGGCATTGTCGGCGATCGCTTGGACCGCCGCCGCGCGCGCCTTTTGAGCGTTCGCCTGCCCTTGGCGCACGCTCTGCCGATCGGTCTCGATTTGATTCTCGCTGAGCGCCGTCGCCTTCTGATAGCCGGCGGCCGCCGTTTGGGTCTGAGCCGCCGCCTGCTGCTGCTGCGCCTGCGATGCTCCACCGGCCAGGCTGCTCAACGCCGCCTGCGCCTGCTCCAGCTGAGCGCGGGCCTGCGCGAGCGCGGCCCGCTGGGCGCTGTCGTCCAGCGTGACGAGCGTCTCGCGGGCGCGCACCTGCTGCCCTGCGGCGACCTCGACCGCGACGACTCGACCGCCGATCGTGCTGCCGACCGCCGCCGACTCGGCCTCGATCGTTCCGCTATAGGCGAACTCATTGCTCGATCCGCATGCCGACACGGACAGCGCGATGAACATCGCGAGCGCACGCATGAGCGAAGCCTTTTCGCGCCCGCACCAAATTCCATGCCACCGCCGCATCACAGCAATCGCGGCTCGTCGACCGGCGCAGCCGGCGGCGGTTCCACGCGCAGCATTCGGCCCAGCTCGCGCGCGTTGTGCGCTGCCTTGCCCAATCGGTGGTTGTTGAAGAAGACGTACGTTTCGCGAGTGCGCTCCGCGACCTCGGCGATGCGCGGTAGCCACTCCGTGAGTTCGGAGTCCGAATAGAGGTAGTCGTAGCGCGCGCCCGGATCGCGGCCGGCTTTCCACCACTGCGCGGCGTTGCGACCGTGGAAACGCACGTAGCCGACCCCCGAGGTGATTTCCGAGCTCGGCCGCATGAGCGAGGCAAAACGCGGCTCGTCGACGTTGCACCATCCGACGTCGAGTTCTTCGAGCAGGCGGAGAGCCTGTTCGCGCTGCCAGTCTCGGTGGCGGAATTCCGCGACCAACGGCACGTCAGGCCAAAAGCGGCGCAGCGCTCGCATGCGCAGCTCGCTCTCGCGCGTGGGTCGAAACGAATGCGGGAATTGCAGCAGAACGGCGCCGAGCTTTCGGGAGCGCACGATCGGGTCGATGCAGGCACGGAACGCCGCGGCATCGTCGGCGGACGGCTGCGCCTCCGCCGGGATGTGCGTGAGGCTGCCCGGCGCCTTGACGGCGAAGCGGAACCGAGCGGGCGTTCGTCGGTTCATGCCGTCAAAGAGCGCCGGCTTCGGGATCGCATAGTACGTGCTGTCGATTTCGACAGCGCCAAAGCGCGTCGAATAGTAGCCGAGCATGTCGGCCGCGCGCGTGCCCGCCGGGTAGAATGGGCCGATCCAGTCCTTGTACGAGAAGCCGCACGTGCCGACGTACAGATGCTGCGTTTCGCTCATCGCGCCGTCACGAGGTCACGAAAGGGGGAAATCGGGGATCGGCGGATGGAAGCACTCGCCACCTCGTCATGCTACGCACCATCGTCCGTTCCACCGCCGCGTTGATCGGCGCCGTGTTCGCGGCCGCCGCAACGGCGGCCTCCGGATCCGCGGATTCCGGCGCAGCCTTGCACGCGCAGGTCGAGGCCGCAAAAGCGAAGTTAGTCGCGCATCTGCAGGCGATCGGCCCAAGGCTTCAGGCGGTGCCCGGGATGTTCTCCCGCCTGGACTCGGACGACTCGTTCGCATATGCGACGACGCGGCCGGATTGGATGAGCGAGACTGATTTTTGGTCGCTGGGCGCGCTCGAGATCCGCCTCGACTCGAGCCTCGTCGACCAGCTCGTGTCCGGCGCGCCGCACGATCTCGCGAAGACGCGCGGCGCCGACGATGTCATTTTCGTCTCGAATGCCGACCACGCGGTGCAACCGCTCGCCGTGTACGTGCCCGCGTCGTACGATCCGTCGAAGCCGGCGTCGCTGGCGGTCATCCTCCACGGCGCCACGGAAAACGAAAACGACATGATCGCTCCGTTGGGCTTCCGCCAGCTGGCTGACGCCACCGGCACCGTGTTGGCGGCGCCGTTCGCGCGCGGCGATTCGAACTACGCCGATCCGGCGCCGGCCGACATCTATCAGGTGGTCGGGATGATGGAGCGCGCGTTCACCATCGATCCGACGCACGTGTATCTCGTAGGCTATTCGATGGGCGGCTTCGGCGTCTTCAAGGTCGGGCCGCGAGAGCCGGCAGCCTGGACCGGATTCCTGTCGATCGCAGGCGGCATCAGCTCGGCCGATCAGGCTGGCTTGCGCGCGTTGCGTGGCCGGCGGCTCTATATCGTGGCCGGCGCGAACGATGACAACATCGGAGTCGAACCGTCGCGACTCGCGGTGCTCGAGCTTCAGGCGAGCGGCATCGAAGTGCATTACTATGAAGTGCCTGACGGAACGCACGCGCTGCACACCCTCTTTCCATCCATCGCCAAAGCCTGGGTGGACATGTTCGCGAGACGCGGGCCGAAGCCGTCGGTCACGCCGACCCCTGCGCCGCTCAACAACGCCGTCCCCATCGCTCCGCCGACGATGCCGCCCCTCGGCCAACCGTTACCTCGCGGCACGCCACCAGCCCGGCCCTAGGGCGGCTGGCAGATCTCGATCAAGACGCCGGCGGTGTCGGACGGATGAATGAACGCGATGAGGTTGCCACGCGCGCCGCGCCGCGGCCGCTCGTCGATGAGCTTCATGCCGAGCGTCTTGAGACGCGCGAGCTCCGCCTGGATGTCGTCCACGCGGTACGCGATATGATGGAGACGCGAGGCCTTGTCGCCGCGATAGCGCACGAGCGCCGACGCATCCTTGGTGGGCCGCAGCAACTCGATGGTTCCGTCGCCCGCGCGCATGCCGACGATCTCCACGCCCTGTTCGTCGACGCGCTCACGGAACGACTCTTCGAATCCGAGCGCCTCGTACACTCGCCGGGCGGCTTCCAGATCCTCGACGACCACCGCCACGTGATCGATGGCGCGCGCGCGCATCACACCGCCGCTGCTGGCCGGTAGACGGAAAAGACGTCGCGCAGCGCGTCGCAGACCTCTCCGAGCGTGCAGCCAGCGTCCACCGCTTCCAAACATTCCGGCATGAGCGGGGCGTCGCCGGCGGCGGCGCGCTTCACAGCCGCAAGCCGGTCGCGAACCGCCTGCGCGTCGCGCCGTGCTCGAAACGCCGCCAGCCGCTCGCGCTGGTCGCGCTCGACGGACGGGTCGATGCGCTGGAGCTGCGGCTGCGGCGCGTCCGCGTCTGGGTCTCGAAACGTATTGACGCCGACGACCACCGCTGTGCCGGCCTCCAGCCGCGACTGCGCGCGATAGGCGCTGTCCGCGATCTGCGCTTGCATCCAGCCGCGCTCGATCGCCGCGACGGCTCCGCCCTGGGCGCTCACCTCCGCCATGATCGTTCGAGCGCGCTCTGCGAGGTCGCTGGTCAGGCGTTCGACGTAGTACGAGCCGCCGAGCGGGTCCGCGGTATCGGGCACCCCGCTTTCGTGCGCGATGATCTGCTGCGTTCGCAGCGCGAGCTTGGCGGCGCGTTCGGTGGGCAGCGCGAGCGCCTCGTCCATGCCGTTTGCGTGCAACGACTGCGTGCCGCCGAGCACCGCTGACAGCGCTTGCAACGTCACGCGCACGACGTTGTTCTCGGGCTCCTGTGCGGTCAGCGTCGAGCCTCCGGTCTGCGTGTGGAACCGCATGAGCCACGATTTCGGCGACGCCGCGTGAAAATCGCGGCGGACGAGCTCGGCCCACAAGACGCGCGCCGCACGGAACTTCGCGATCTCTTCGAAGAAATTGCTGTGCGCGTTCCAAAAAAACGACATGCGCGGAGCGACGTCGTCGACCGCCATACCTGCGTCGATCGCCGCCTGCAAATACGCGCGCGCGTTGGACAGCGCGAACGCGAGCTCCTGGGCGGCCGTCGCGCCCGCCTCGCGGATGTGATAGCCGCTGACGCTGATCGTGTTCCAGCGCGGCACGCGCTGCGCACAATAGCGCATGAGATCGGTGACCAATCGCATCGACGGCTTCGGCGGGTAGATGTAGGTGCCGCGCGCCGCGTACTCTTTGAGGATATCGTTCTGCGAGGTGCCGGAGAGCTTGTCAAAGGGCACCTTGCGTCGGCGCGCCACCGCAAGATAGAACGCCAGCAGCAGCGCGGCCGGCGCGTTGATGGTCATGGACGCGCTCACCTGGTCCTGCGGGATCCCGTCGAAGAGCTGCTCCATGTCCTCGATGGTGTCGATCGCGACTCCGGTGCGTCCGACCTCGCCCGCGGCAAGGGGCGCGTCCGAATCCATGCCCATCTGCGTGGGCAGGTCGAACGCGACGGACAAGCCCGTTTGGCCCTGCGAGAGCAAGTAGCGGTAGCGAGCGTTGGAATCTTTTGCGGTGGCAAATCCGGCGTATTGCCGCATCGTCCACATCCGAGCCCGATACATCTGTCGCGCGATGCCTCGGACGAAGGGATAATCGCCCGGCGGCGGCTGATGCGCGAGGTCGAGATCCGCCACGTCGGCCGCCGAATAGACCGGCTCGACCGGGATGCCGCTGTCAGTCGTGCGCTCGCTCATGCGGTTTGACGAGGCCGCCACGCGATCAGCAAGACGGCGATGATCAGGCGCACGATCGCGCGCGCCCACAGCGCGCCCGCCGGGAACAGCGGCCCGTACACGTGATTGAGCGCGGCGATCGCGTCGATGATCGCGCCGACGATCGCAAAAAACGCCATGACGTCGATCACGGCGACATAGCGGACCGGATCGCGCGCCGCGCAGGAGACGAGATAGCCGAGCCCCAGCGCCAGAACGCCGAGGAATTTGAAGAGCAGCGGCACTAGCGGGCTCGCGCCGAACCATTCGGAGCTCTGCACGAGGCCGAGAAACCATGCGGTGGCGAAGATGACGAGGAGACCGGCAACCACGATGAGCGCTGCCAGAACCCAAAGCAGGATCGTAAGACCGACAAAGGCTCGCACGTGAGAGGTCATGCGGGTTCTCGTTTCATTTTCATTCGGCGTATGTCAGCAGCCGTGAGCCGGTTTCGACGGTCTCGCCGATATTGACTTCGACGCTCCCGATTGTCCCGGTGCGATGCGCGACGATTTCGTTCATCATCTTCATCGCCTCGATGACGGCGACGACCTGGCCATCTTCGACGAGGTCGCCGGATTTTGCGCGGACTTCGGTGACGATGCCGTGCATGGGCGATTCGATGACGCCCGAGTCCGTGTTCAAACGCTTCGGAGAGCTCGGCCGCGCTCGGCCCGCCATCAAATCCGTAGAGGTCGACCTTGGTCGACCTGCTCGTGTGGAGGTCGAGCTTGCTCGACCGTAGATCCGAACGGTGAAGCGCTTGCCGTTGACGTCGACGGCGAGCTGCGTCGTCGATTTGTCTTCGCCCCGACGTTCGCTCGTGACGGGAGCCGGATACGCCGCAGCCACCTCCTCGGCGCGATCCTGGACGAAGCGCTCGACCGTCGGCGTCGTGTAGGTCCCGCGAGCGAATTCTGGATCGGCGACCAGCAGCTTGAGGAACGGTATGGTCGTCTCCACGCCTCGTACCTCGAACTCGCGGAGCGCTCGAACCGCGCGCGCCCGAGCCTCGTCGCGATCGGCTCCCCATACGACCAGTTTGGCGATCAACGAGTCGTACTCCGGCGGGATCAGCGATCCGGCGAACGCTGCCGTGTCGACGCGAACGCCCGGACCTGACGGCGCGGAAAACGCGGTGATCTCTCCGGGAGATGGGCGGAATCCTTGTGCCGGCGATTCCGCGTTGATTCGGCATTCGATCGCGTGACCGCGAGGGCTGACATCGCTCTGCGCAAACCAGAGCGGCTCCCCCGCCGCCACGCGGATCTGGGCTTTTACCAGATCGACCCCCCAGGTCATCTCCGTCACGGTGTGCTCGACTTGGATGCGCGTGTTCATCTCGAGAAAAAAAAACTCGGTGCCGTCGACCAGACACTCGATCGTTCCTGCGCTGTCATACCCGATGCCGCGTGCGAGGCCCACGGCCGCATCGATCAGTCGAGAACGCAGACCGTCGCCGATGCGCGCCGGCGTCTCCTCGACGAGTTTTTGGTGGCGGCGCTGCATGGAGCAATCGCGCTCGCCTAGATGCACGAGGTGGCCGTGCGCGTCGCCGAATACTTGCACTTCGACGTGCTTCGGGTTTGCGAGATAGCGCTCGACGTACAGCGTGGCGTCGCCGAAGTAGGCCGCCGCTTCCCGTGCGGCAAGGCGCATCGCTTGTTCGACTTCTCGCGCGTCGCGAGCGACCCTCAGCCCTTTGCCGCCGCCCCCGGCCGCAGCTTTGATCGCAACGGGGTATCCGATGCCCCGCGCGATCTTTTGAAGGTCGTCGCCGATCCGCAGAGGCTCGCTGGTTCCGGGAACGACGGGCATGCCGGACTTCTGCGCGGCACGGCGCGCCGCGATCTTGTCTCCCATGAGCGAGATGATTTTCGGCGACGGGCCGATCCAGCGGATCGATCGGTGCGCCTGACTGCCGACGCATGCCGACGCGAATGCCGCGCTCTCGGCCAAAAACCCGTAGCCTGGATGGAGCGCGTCGCAGTTCGCTTCGCCGGCGACTGCGAAGATGCGCTCCGCGTTCAAATACGATTCGGCCGGCGCCGCCGGGCCAAGCCGATAGGCCTCGTCCGCCTCGCGAACGTGCGCCGCGTGCGCATCGGCGTCGGAATACACCGCCACCGCCGCGACGCCAAGCTCGTGGCACGCGCGGATGACGCGCACCGCGATCTCGCCTCGGTTCGCGACCAGGATCTTCTTAAACACCGTCGTCGATCGCTTCGAGCCGCGCGAGTTGCCGCCAGCTGAAACGGTCGAGCAAGCTCGACCTCCACAGAAAAGGCGGACCAAGGTCCGCCTCTCCAAAGCCCGCTCGATTCAGCGCGACGAGGATGGCGGCACGCTCGTCGGGCGCCGGCTGAGGCGAAATCTCCAGTCTCACAGCGGAATATTGCCGTGTTTGCGCGCGGGTCGCGCGACGCGCTTGGAGCGCAGCGTATGAAGCGCGCTGATCAGAGCCGGGCGCGTCCGCGCCGGATCGATCACGTCGTCGAGATAGCCGCGCTCGGCCGCGACGTACGGGTTAGCGAAGCGCCGCACGTACTCGGAGACGAGCTCGTCGGCGCGTCGCTTCGGATCCTTCGCGTTTGCGATCTCGTCGCGAAAAATGATCTTGACGGCGCCGTGCGGACCCATCACGGCGATCTCGGCGGTCGGCCACGCCACATTGAAGTCGGCGCGGATATGCTTGCTGCACATGACATCGTACGCGCCGCCGTAGGCTTTTCGCGTGATGACCGTCAGTTTGGGAACGGTCGCTTCGGCGAACGCGTAGAGCAGCTTGGCCCCGTGCTTGATGATGCCGCCGTATTCTTGCGCCGTGCCGGGCAAGAAACCGGGCACGTCGACAAACGTGACCAGCGGGATGTTGAACGCGTCGCAGAAGCGCACGAAGCGCGCGCCCTTCACTGACGATGCGATGTCGAGCACGCCGGCCAGCACGCGAGGCTGATTCGCCACGATGCCGACCACCTGACCGCCCAAGCGGGCGAAACCGACAACGAGCGAGCCTCCGTACAGCGGCTGGACTTCGAAGAATTCGCCGCCGTCGACCACGCGATGGATGACGTCGCACATGTCGTACGGCAGGTCCGGCCGCGGCGGGATGATGCCGATCAATTCGGGATCGGTGCGCTCCGGATCATCGTCGCTGTCGACGGGCTCCGGGTCGTCGATGTTGTTCTGCGGCAAGAACGCAAGCAGGTGGTGGATCTGCTCGAAGGCATCCGCTTCGTCCGCGCACACGAAATGCGCGACGCCGCTCTTGGTGTTGTGGGTGATCGCGCCACCCAGCTCCTCGAACGACACCTCTTCGCCGGTGACGGTCTGGATGATCTCCGGGCCGGTGATGAACATCTGAGAGATCTTGTCGACCATGAAAATGAAATCGGTCATCGCGGGGCTATACACCGCCCCGCCTGCGCACGGTCCGGCGATGAGGGAGATCTGCGGGATGACGCCCGACGCCTGCACGTTGCGCCAAAAAATCTCCGCGTAGCCGCCGAGGCTGACGACGCCTTCTTGGATTCGCGCGCCGCCGGAATCGTTGATCCCGATGATCGGACAACCGATCTTCACGGCCAAATCCATGACCTTGCAGATCTTTTCGGCGTAGACTTCGCCCAAGGAGCCGCCGAGCACGGTGAAGTCTTGCGAGAAGATGCACACCCGCCGTCCGTCGATGTCTCCGTAGCCGGTCACGACGCCGTCGCCGACAAAGCGCTTTTCCTCGAGGCCGAACGCATCGGAGCGGTGCACGGCGAACGCATCGAGTTCGACGAAGCTCTCCGGGTCGAGCAGGCGCACGACCCGTTCGCGGGCGGTGAGCTTGCCGCGCTCGTGCTGGCGCGCGACGGCCGCTTCGCCGGCCGGCGTCTCCGCTTGCGCGCGTTTGCGCGCCAGAAGGTCCATTTCGGGCTCGTGATGCATGCGCGCAAACCTTTGGGAACCGCGTCCTTCGGTCCCGCCGCTGTCGCGGCGTTGGGGCGCCGACGCGGCGCCAGGGCAGCGGGCAGGGACCGAGCGAACGAAGCCTTCATGCCGAAGGTCCTGCTGCTGCAATTCGACACGGATCCCGGTTGCGCGGCCCGCCTCGATGTCCTGTCGAAACTCGACATCGCGCTCGCGACCGACGAACCCCGTTGGCCTGATTTCTTCGCGACGGTCACGAAGGAGCGGCCGGACGCGATCGTGATCGCGTGCGACCGGCTGCCGAGCTACGCGCGAGAAGCGGCTCGCTATCTGGGCGAAGGCTTCAACACGCGCAACATCCCGCTGGTACTCGTCGACCTGCCGGACAAGGAAGCGGATGAGCTTGAGCGCTACGTGCGCGCCTACCAGCCGAACTGCATCGTCACCGATCGCGCCGGCCTCGCTGCCGCAGTGCGAGCGGCGCTCACCCACGAGCCCGCACCGCTGCGCCCGTAAGCCGCTTGCCCGTCGATCGGAGGATGCGCGAGCTCGCCATCCTCAACGCCATCGCCGCCGAGCTGAACGGGTCCGCCGACGTGGCCGCGGCGCTCACCAAAACGCTTCGACTGGTCGCGGAGCTGCTCGGCCTGCGCACAGGCTGGGTCTGGCTGCTCGATCCGGAGACCGAGCGGTTCTACAACGCCGCTTCGCATAATTTGCCGCCGTACTTGCGCAAACCGGTGCGCATGGCCGGCAGCTGGTGCAAATGCACGGAAGCGTTCCGAGAAGGCAGGCTCACGTCGAAGAACATCGACGTGATCGAATGCAGCCGGCTCGAGCCGGCGGTGCGCATGAAGTCGGCCGAACTGACGCAGGGGTTGCGCTATCACGCGAGCATTCCGCTGTACAGCGGCCGCAAACCGTTGGGCATCATGAACCTTACGGGGCCCTCCTGGCGCAAGCTCGGGCCCGATGAGCTCCGGCTGCTCTCGACGATCGCGTATCAGGTCGGGGTTACGATCGAACGCGCTCGCCTCGCGGAGGAGAGCGCGCGCCTGGCGCGCGCCGAAGAGCGGACGCGGGTCGCGCGCGAAATTCACGACACCCTCGTTCAAAGCCTGACCGCGATCACGCTGAACCTCGACGGCGCGCTCAAACGCTTGCCGCCCTCGACGCACGCGGCGCCGCTTGCGCCCTCGCAAACGGCCGAGGCGCGCGTGCGGCTTCACCGCGCGCTGGATGTGGCGCGGAGCGGGCTCGAACAGGCGCGGCGTTCCGTGATGGATCTGCGCGGCGAGGCGCTCGCGGGGAAACCGTTGCCGCTCGCGCTGCGGGCGCTGGGGCGCGAATTCACGTCGCAAACCGGCATCCGCGTCCGTGTCCGCGCGTCCGGCAAGCGCGAACTGAACGCCGGCGTGGAACGCGAGCTCTTTCGGATCGCGCAAGAAGCATTGACCAACGTCGGCAAGCACGCGCACGCGGACGAGGCGCGCCTTTCGCTTTCCATTCGCGCGCGCGGCGTTTCGCTGACGGTCAGCGACGCCGGCAAGGGGTTCTCACCCGCGTCGAATCGCGGCGGCCATGGGATCATCGGCATGCGCGAGCGGGTCGCGCTGCTCGGCGGCTCGCTGAACGTCGAGAGCGAGCCAGGCGGCGGCACCGCGATCACCGCGACGGTCCCGGCATGATCCGTATCGCCGTCGCCGACGATCACCCCGTCGTCCGTCAGGGTCTCGTCGCGATTTTGCAGGACGAAGCGGATTTCGAAGTCGTCGGATCGGCTGCCTCGGCGGAGGCTTTCCTGGAACTCGTCGCGCGGTCGCATCCGGACATCGCGCTGGTGGATCTCGAGCTGCCCGCGATGGGCGGCATCGAGCTCATCGAGCGGCTCGCGACGGCCACGCCGGCCACGCGCGTGCTCGTGTTCACCGGGTACGACACCGACGAGCTGGTCAGCGCGGCGCTCAAAGCCGGCGCGAAGGGCTATGTGCTGAAAGGCGCCTCATCGGACGCAGTCGCCAAAGCCGTTCGCGACGTCGCGGCCGGCGGGTTGGTCCTGGAACCGCGCATCGCCGCGACGCTTCTGGCTCGCTATGGCGCGGGCAAGAGCGCAGCGGTGCTCACCAATCGCGAACGGCAAATCGTGAGACTCATCGGCGAAGGGCTCTCAAACGCGCAGATCGCCGCCCGCTTGTCGATCGCCGAGCGCACCGTCAAGTTTCACGTCGGTTCGATTCTGAACAAGCTCGGCGCCGAGAATCGGGCGCAGGCCATCGCGCTCGCCGCGCAACGCAAATTGTTGTAGCGGTCGACCTTGGTCGACCGGTCGATCTTCGATCGACCGCGACGTCGAGCTTCGCTCGAGCACTACATTTTCAATTGCCAAGCGCAACTCGGCGTGGCCGTCGATCCTGGTCGAACGGACAGGTCCGCAGCGTCCGTCGGTACGTGACGCCGCCGTAGTCGTTCGTGCGATACTTGCAGCATGGAATTGAGAGACAGCGTCGCGCTCGTCACCGGAGCTTCGCGCGGACTCGGACTTGCCACCGCGCGCCTGCTTGCGGCGAGAGGCGCGCGATTGATCGTTGCGGCGCGGGATGCGCGCGAGCTCGCGAGCGCTGCGGCGGAACTCGAAGAAGCAACCCACGTCGTCGCGGTTCCCGCGGACGTCGCCGAAGCCGCGGAGCGCATCGTACGCGCCGGAATCGAGCGATTCGGACGCGTCGACATCTTGGTGAACAACGCGTCGGAGCTCGGTCCGAGCCCGTTGCCCGAACTGGGCGAACTTGCGTGGCACCAATTCGAGCGCATCCTGCGCGTCAACGTCATCGCTCCGCTGCATCTCACGCAACTCGTCTTGCCCTTCATGCGAATAAACGGCGCAGGCGCGATCGTCAATATCACGTCGGACGCCGCCGTCAACGCCTACGCGACGTGGGGCGGCTACGGCGCGAGCAAGGCCGCGCTGGAACAGCTCTCTCGCGTGCTGGCTGAAGAACTGAAGGGCTCCGGCATCCGCGTCCTCGTCATCGATCCGGGAGACATGAACACCGCCATGCACGAGCTCGCCGAGCCGGGCGTGGACCTCTCGCACCTTCCCGGCCCGCTGCCCTCGGCGCATGCGATCGTGCGATTGCTCGAAAGCGATTCGCCGGCCTTCGGGCGTTTCGAGGCGCAGTCGCTCGTGCCGGTCTCCCCGTGATCGACGCGCGCCGAGCGGAGTTCGAATTCGAACTGCCGCAGCAGCTCGAGGCGCACGAACCGCCGGAGGCCCGAGGCGTGGAGCGCGACGGGGTGAGGCTGCTCGTCACCTCGCGCACCTCGGGCAGCGTCGCCCATGCGAAATTTCGCGACCTGCCGGCGTTCGTTCGCTCCGGCGACGTGATCGTGGTCAACGTCTCGGCGACTATCCCGGCGTCGCTCGAAGCTCGCACCGAAGACGGCAGGGAGCTGAAACTCAACCTCTCGACCAAACTTCCAGGAAATCTGTGGACCGTGGAACCGCGCGGCGTCGATCTCGCCGATCGTACGCCGCCGGCGCGGCTCGCACTCGCAGCGCGGGCGTCGGCGACTCTGCTCATACCGTACCTGGGTTCCAAGCGGTTTTGGGTCGCCGCGCTCGACGCGAACGGATCGATGGACGACTTTCTGCGGGCGCACGGAGCCCCGATCGGCTATTCCTATCTCACGCGGCCATGGCCGATCGAAACGTATCAGACGGTGTATGCGCGAGAGCCGGGTTCGGCGGAAATGCCGTCCGCCGGCCGGCCGTTCTCGCTCGAGGTCATCGAGCGCATCCGGCGCAAGGGCGCGACGCTCGCCGAGCTCACCCTGCACACGGGCGTCTCAAGTCCCGAGCGCGACGAGCGACCCTATGAAGAATGGTACTCGATTCCGGCGGAAACGGCTGCCCGCGTGAATGCCGCACGGCGCTTCGGCGGCCGCGTCATCGCCGTGGGCACGACGGTGGTGCGCGCGCTGGAGAGCGCCGCCGACGCGAGCGGTCGGATCGTCGCCTCGAACGGCTGGACCGGCCTCGTGATCACGCCGAGCCGCGGCGTGCGCGTTGCGACCGCGTTGCTCACGGGGTTCCACGAACCGCGTTCGACGCACCTCGACATGCTCGAGGCGTTCGCGGGCCGGTCGCACGTCGAGACTGCCTACCGGGCCGCGCTGGAAAACGCGTACTTGTGGCACGAATTCGGCGACAGCCACCTGATCTTATGACGGCGTGGGCTGGTCCATCCGGCGAAGCGCTCGAAGCGCGGCCGATAGCGCGGCGTCGCCCACAGCGGCGCCCCGTCCGCCGGGCTCCGCACGCACGTCCGGGCTGACGCCGGCGCCCTCGAGCCGGCGTCCATCCGGGCCGAACATGTCGAGCGTGGCGACGCGAAGCAGCCCGCCGTCATCGAGCTGCACTTCGACGTCGACGCCGAGCACTTTCCCGGCGGTCCGCGAACCGACGACGACGCCGCGGCGGTAATACTGGAGTGCCCGCGCGAGCGACTCGGCGCCGCTCTGCGTGGTTCCATCCACTAACACGGCAAGACGGCCTCGATAGGCCACGCCGGCGTCGCCGCTCGCGCGAAAGCGCTGCGCGCCGAACGGATGGAAGCGCCGCAACCCGGTCGACACCAGCGTGCCCGGCGGCAAGAACACTCCCGCGACCGCGTCGACGGAATCCACGAGGCCACCGGGATTGCCGCGCAGATCGAGGATGAGCGCGGGATACGTCGCGCTCCCTTCGATCGCCCACTGCAAGATCGGCCCGATGGCATCCGGAAACGCGCGCAGACGCAGATAGCCCACGCCAGGAGCGGCCCGACCCCACGCGATCAACGAGCGGCCGTCGAGCGAGCGCACGCCGACGGCGGCGGCCTGCGTCACGACCGCGCCGCGTTGTTCGTGCGGCCGGGCGAGATCCGCGGGAGAGAAAACCGCCGTGTGGCTGTCGGCGAGCTCCTTGACCATGCGCTCCAGAAGCGCGTATCGAGCGGCTTGCGTCGCCGCGCGCGACACCAGCGGCCGATACTTCGCGACGACGCCGTTCCAGTCGACGCCGTGAAATGACGGATCGTAATACCGCATCGCGATCGTCTGGCCGACTTCGTCCACGAGTCGGTCGCCGATCGGCTCGTGGGCCTGCTCGTATCGCCACCAGGCGATCGGCAGGGCGATCGCGAGCGCAAGCGCGGCGATGAAGAGGCGCCGCCGCCACAGCCTTCGGCGATGGATCGGAAGGAACGGAGCTGCAGAAAGTTCCCAGTTCATCTGACCCTACGGTCGACCAAGGTCGACCTCCACACCTTTTGGATAGAGCCATTCCTCAAGCGTCGTGTGACGAACCGCGCTCTCTCCATGCAGCTCGCGGCGCAGTTCGCCAAGCGTGGCGCACGATTCGGCCACCGCGTCGTGTTTGTGGATGCTCTCGAAGTTCACTTGGCGCGCGAAGACAAACGCCGCGTCGGGAAGTTCGTCGAACGCGTCGTGCGCGTACCGAAGCATTTCCCGCACGGCGTCCTCCACGAAGCGCGGCGCGAAGTGGGCCTTGTTGACGACGAACAGCTCGTCCGGGCGTTTGAGCACGTCGTACGTTTCAGCCGACATCGACTGCTCGATGATTTCGACGAGCGTTTCGAGATCGACGCGCGCGTCCGTGCCCAGCAACAGCGTGCCGCGTCCGCGTTGATTGTGCGTCGCGATCGGAACGGTTGCGAGAACGCGCCCGATCTGATCCTCGTCGAATCCTTCGGCGAGCAATCGATCGCGAGAATACTCGCCGACCATGGACTGCGCGCACGGACAGGCCATCAGCCCTTCGGCCTGGACGCCGACGAGCCGGCGTCGAAAGCCCTTCGCCACCACGGCGCGCGCCAGCGCCGTGAAGAATTCGTGCGTCGGCAGCCCGCTGACCGGCGTGTGGCGGAGCAGCGCGACCTCGGCGCGGGCGTCGACCTCGGCGCGCTCCGCATGTTGGCTCTCGACGACCCGCTCCGCGAGCGCGAGCACAAGCTCGTCCATGCTGGCCGCCGGCTGCCGGGACAGATCGCCAAGCGCATCTTCGAGGTCCTGCGAAAAGCGCGACATGTGCACGCCGCTTCGCCGCGCATCCAAATCCGCGTAGATATCAAACGTGACGATGGTTGTAGAGGTCGACCTTGGTCGACCTGAGCTTGCTCGACCGTTCAGCTCCACCACCGTCTTCACGCCGAGCACGCCCGCGCGGTTCAAGCTCAAGGGCACGCTGGGCCGCGACTCTTGAACGTCACGCCGGATCCTGGTGAGCAGCCCCGCTTCGAAGAGCTTGACGCCCGAGCGGTCGACGGCAGCGGCGAGTTCCGCGATGCGCTTGCCCGAAGCGGGATCGGTCATGTCGGGCGCGATCTCGGCGAGCGGCACGAGGACGAATGCGCGCGTGGCAAGGCCGGGATGCGGGATCGTCAGGTCTTGTTCGCGCACGACCGCGTCGTCGTAGAGAAGAAGATCGAGATCGATCGCTCGCGGGCCGAGCGGCAGCGGAGTCCGCCGGCCCAGATCGCGTTCCACGCGCCTCAGCGCGTCGCGCAGCTCTCGGTACGAGGCGTCCGTCGTGCCGACGCATGCCACATTCAGAAAATCGGGCTGGTCGAGATAGCCCACCGGCTTGGTCAGGTAGGCGGACGAGACTCGCTCGATTCGCAGGAATGCGCGCAGCCGCATAAGCGCCCCAGCGATGTTGCCGGTGCGATCGCCCAGGTTCGAGCCGAGGCCGATTGCCACGACGTGCGGCGCTTCCGTCATGCGCAAATGTTTCGGCGCGTGCGTAGGCCGTTCCGGTTCAGGCGGTCGAGCAAGCTCAGGTCGACCAAGGTCGACCTCTACAGATGATGTCGCAAACTTGACATAGTTACAGCCTGAGGAGTATTCTCAGAGTAAGCCTCAAGAGGCGCGCTCCGACGCGTACTGATCGGCGAGCGGTTTGGACGAGAGACCGCATCCGAGTTGTGCAACCCGGGCGTAGCGATCGGAAATCCGATCAAGACGAAAGCCGATACGTCACCCGGTTCTCCGGGGCCAGTATTGTAAGGACCGCGATCGCTTGAGGCTCGCAACGCAATCCATCATCGTTTCATCTCGGGCAGAACGGGGACTGGCGGACGCCGGTCCCTTTCTTCAATCTCGGCGAAACGGATATTCGTCCGGCGCGTCGAACACGTATTCTCGTGAGCAGCGTAAGGAGAGTCAACTAGATGTCCATGTGGGAACCGTTCACCGAGCGCGCGCGCCGCAGCATCGTCTTGGCGCAAGAAGAGGCGCAGCGCCTCGGGAACAACTACATCGGCACTGAGCACATCCTGCTCGGCATCATCAGCGAAGGCGAAAGCCTGGCGGCCAAAGTGTTGGAAACGCTGGGCGTCAACCTGGCCAAGGTTCGCGCTGAAGTCGAGGCGATCGTCGGGCGCGGCGGCCAGACCGTCCAGCAGGAGATGGTGTTCACGCCGCGCGCCAAGCGCGTCATCGAACTCGCCTTCGAAGAGGCTCGCCAGCTCAACCATAACTACATCGGGACGGAGCATCTGCTGCTCGGCCTGATCCGCGAGGGCGAGGGCGTGGCGGCCCGCGTGCTCACAAATCTGGGCGTCGACCCTGCCAAAGTCCGCGTGCAGACCACATCGCTGCTCGGGGCGGAAAGCCAGTCGCAGAGCACCGCGAAGGGCAAGAGTAAGACGCCGACGCTCGACGCGTACGGGCGCGATCTCACCCAACTGGCGCGTGAAGGCAAGCTCGACCCGGTCATCGGGCGCAACACCGAGATCGAGCGGGTGGTGCAGATCCTCTCGCGCCGCACCAAGAACAACCCGGCGCTCATCGGCGAACCTGGCGTCGGCAAGACGGCGATCGCCGAAGGCCTCGCGCAGCGCGTCATCGCCGGCGACGTCCCGGAGCTGTTGCGCGACAAGCGCGTCATCACGCTCGACCTCGCAGGCCTGGTCGCCGGCACGAAGTATCGCGGCGAATTCGAAGAGCGCATGAAGCGCGTCATGGACGAGATCCGGGCGGCGAGCGGCGAGATCATTCTCTTCATAGACGAGCTGCACACGCTCGTGGGCGCAGGCGCCGCCGAAGGCGCGATCGACGCCAGCAACATCATCAAACCCGCGCTCGCGCGCGGCGAGCTGCAGTGCATCGGCGCGACGACGCTCAACGAATTCCGCAAGCATATCGAGAAGGACTCGGCGCTCGAGCGCCGCTTCCAGTCGATCATGGTCGGCGAGCCGACCGTCGAAGAGACCATCGAGATCCTCAAAGGCCTGCGCGACCGCTACGAAGCGCATCACAAGGTACGCATCACCGACGAAGCGCTCGACGCCGCCGCGCGCCTGTCCTCGCGATACATCACCGACCGCTTTTTGCCCGACAAAGCCGTCGATCTCATGGACGAAGCCGCCTCGCGGGTCCGCCTGTAGTCGACCTCGCTGCCGCCCGACATCCGCGACATCGAAACCGAGATCCGCAAGGTCAAAGGCGAAAAAGAAGCGGCCATCAAGGCGCAAGAATTCGAACGCGCCGCGCAAATCCGCGATCGCGAAGAGAAGCTGCGCGCGAAGAAGCAGCAGATGGAAGCGAACTGGGTCGAGAAACGCACGGCGAAAGGCGAGACGAACACCGTTGGCCCGGAGGAGATCGCGCACATCGTCTCCACGTGGACACGCATCCCCGTCAGCAAGCTGAAAGAAGAAGAGACGGCCAAGCTGCTCAACATGGCCGAGGCGCTCCACAAACGCATCGTCGGACAAGACGAGGCCATCAAGGTCACCGCGCAGGCGATCCGCCGCGCGCGTGCCGGCCTGAAAAGCCCGAAGCGCCCCATCGGTTCGTTCATCTTTCTCGGGCCGACCGGCGTGGGCAAGACCGAGCTGGCGCGGACGCTCGCCGAATTTCTGTTCGACGACGCCGAATCGATGGTCCGCATCGACATGTCCGAGTACATGGAGAAATACGCGGTGTCGCGGCTGGTCGGCGCGCCGCCCGGCTACGTTGGCTACGAAGAGGGCGGTCAGCTCACCGAAGCGGTGCGCCGCCGTCCGTACTCGGTCGTGCTGCTCGACGAGATCGAAAAAGCGCACCCCGACGTGTTCAATTTATTGCTCCAGGTCTTGGAAGACGGCCGCCTGACCGACTCTCAGGGGCGCGTCGTCGATTTCAAGAACACCGTCATCATCATGACCAGCAACATCGGCGCGCTCGGCTTGCTGCGGACATCCGACATCGGATTCCGCCCCGTCAAAGAAGAGGGCTCCGCCGCCGTCCGCTACGAGAAGATGAAGAACAAGATCCTCGAAGAGGTCAAACACATCTTCCGGCCTGAGTTCCTCAACCGCGTCGACGAAGTCGTCGTCTTCCACCAGCTCGACCTCGACCAGATCAAACAGATCGTTGCGCTCGAGCTCGCGAAGGTGGTCAAGGAGCTCGAGAACCAGCATATGACGTTGGAAGCCACCGAAGCGGCGCGCGATCTCATCGCCAAAGAAGGCTGGGATCCGTCGTTTGGCGCCCGCCCGCTGCGGCGTGCCATCGGGCGGCTGGTCGAAGACCCGCTGTCGGAAGAGCTGCTGCGCGCCACCTTTAAGGTCGGCGATCACATCCTGCTGGACGCTGAAGACGGCAAGATGGTCTTCCAAAAGGCGGGCGAACCGCTGCGCCCGCCCGCTCCGCAACCCGCGACGCCTACAAACTGACCGGAAAACCTGGAGCGGTCGGCTTTAGCCGACCGGTCGACCAAGGTCGACCGCTTCAATAAGACGGCGCACCGTGACTAAGAAATTGGGCATCCTCGTTGGCGGCGGGCCGGCTCCCGGCATCAACGGCGTGATCGCGTCCGCGACGATCGAAGCCATCAACGAAGGCTTCGAGGTCGTCGGCATCTACGACGGCTATCGCTGGCTCGCGAGCGGCGACAGCACGCACGTCAAAGCGCTCTCTATCGAAGACGTCAGCCGCATCCACTGGACGGGCGGCTCCATCCTGCGCACGTCGCGCACGAATCCAGCCAAAGACGACGGCTCGCTGCGCAACTGCGTGGCCGCCTTGGGCGCGCTCGGAGTGTCGCACCTGCTGTGCATCGGTGGCGACGACACGACGTTCGGCGCAGCCAAGATCGCTGGAATGGCCGGCGGCAGCGTTCACGTGGCCACCGTGCCCAAGACCATCGACAACGACTTGCCGCTGCCGGACAACATGCCGACGTTCGGCTTCGAGACCGCGCGCGCGGTGGGGGCGAACATCGTCGAGAGCCTCATGGAAGACGCGCGCACGACGACGCGCTGGTACATCGTGATCAGCATGGGGCGAAAGTCCGGCGCGCTGGCGCTGGGCATTTGCAAGGCAGCTGGCGCGACGCTCGCGGTGATTCCCGAGGAGTTCTCGAAGGGGTCGATCGCCGTCGACACGCTGGCGGACATCATTATCGGCGCCATGATCAAGCGCCGCGTGCAGGGCCACGATCACGGCGTCGCCGTGGTCGCCGAGGGCGTGGCGGAGCAGATCGATTCGCGCGCGCTCGGCGAACGCGAACGCGCGTCGCGAGACGCGTACGGGCACGTGCGCCTATCGGAGGTAGCGCTGGACGACGTGCTGCTCGCGACCCTCAAGCGCCGGCTCGAGGAGCTGAAACTCGACGTCACGGTCGTGACGAAAGAGGTGGGGTACGAGCTGCGCTGCGCCAAACCGCTGCCGTTTGACGTCGAATACACGCGCACGCTCGGCTACGGCGCGGTGCGCTATCTGAGCGACGGCGGTTCCGGAGCGATGGTCGCGCTGCGTGGCGGAAAAGTCACGCCCGTCACGCTTCAAGACCTGATGGATCCGGCGACGGGGCGCGTACGGGTGCGCGTCGTCGATACGACGACGGAGGCCTACGAGGTCGGGCGCAAATATATGATCCGGCTCGACGCGTCCGACTTTCGCGAGCCGCGTTTGACGCGTCTCGCAGCGGTAGCCGGTCTATCGCCCGAGCGCTTCACCGAACGCTTCAAGCCGGCGCTCGAGTCGCTCTGATCGGACCCGTCGCCCAACGGGCGCGGCAGCTTTTTGACCAAGACCACTCGCGTGCCTTCGCGCGTCACCGAATACTCGACGAAGTCCATGAGCGAACGCATGATGAAGATGCCGAAGCCGCGACCGCGGCTGACCACGAGCGACTGCGGGTCGCCAGAGCCTGCCGGATCGAAGCCGCAGCCCAGGTCTTGCACCTCGATGTACATCTTCAGCCCGTCGAACGCGCACGTGACCGTGTAGCAGCCCTGCGCGACGTGTCCGTGCTCCGTCGCATTGTTGCATGCCTCTCCCACGGCAAGGGCGATGTCCGAAACGCTCTCGGCATCAAACCCGCATTCAGCAGCGAACGTAGCGACCGAGCGCCTGGCCGCCGGCACAGATCGATATTCGCTCGGGAAGATAGCACGAAAGGTCTTTGCGGCCATGCTCCTTTAGTATTGCCGCGGGCGCTCGCGGCTAAACGCCAAGCGCGACGGCTTGGATGAGATTGGTTCCGTAATAGTAGCCGAAAGCTCGGTAGTCGGAGAGCCCAAGCACCGCTAGGTCGGCGCGCAATCCGGGAACGAGCGCGCCCGTCGTCCGCTCCAGGCGGAGCGAACGGGCCGCTTGCACGGTGACGCCGGCGATCGCCTCGGGGGCGGTCATGCCGAGTCTGCGGCGCGCCAAATGCGCGACGGTTTGCAGCGAGCAGCATGGGCCGGTGCCCGGGTTGAAATCGGTGGCGAGCGCGACCGGCACGCCGTGTTCCAAGAACGCGCGAGCGGGCGCCCAGCGCTCCAGATCCAGGTACTCCGCGGTCGATGGGCAGAGCACGGCGACGCAGCCTGCGGCGGCGAGTCGTCGCGCGCCATCCTCGCCCGCAAAGTTGAGATGGTCGGCAGAGGCGCAGCGCAGCTCCGCCGCAAGCGCGATGCCGCCGCTCGCGCTCAGTTCCTCCGCATGCAATCGCAGCCCCATGCCCGCGCGCTCGCACGCGAGCAGGAAGCGACGGCACTGCGCCGGCGTGAAGTAGTCGAGCTCGCAGAAGGCGTCGGCGAACCTCGCGATGTCGAGTTCGCGCACCGCCGGCAGAATGCGCTCGATCAGCTCGTCGACGAACGCGTCGTAGTCGTCGAATTCCGGGGGCAACGCGTGCGCGCCGCAAAACGTGGCGACGACGTGGGGCAGATCGTTCCGCTCGTCCAACCTGCGCATGGCGCGAAGCATGCGCGCCTCGCCGTCCGCGTTCAGGGCGTAGCCGCTCTTGATCTCGGCGGTCGTGGTGCCGTGCGCCAACAGCACGCGCAGGTGGCGCTCGCCGATCCTGACGAGCGTCGATTCGTCGCACTCGCGCGTCTGCTCCACTGTATAGCGGATGCCTTGCGTCGGCGTTTCGCCCGCGGCGATCGATTCGAAATCGGCGATGCGCTCGCCGGCGAAGAGCGCGTGCGTGTGCGCGTCGACGAAGCCCGGCAAGACGAGGGCACCCGCGACGTCGATCTCCTCGAAGCGCTCGCGGGCGCGCTCGCGGACAGTCCGCAGCTGCGCGGCGCACTCGGCTCGCCCCCCGGCCGCGACGATCTTGCCGTTCTCGGCCACGACGCAGCCGCCGCGTACGATCCCGAGGTCCTCCTCGGTGACGCGCGCGAGATTCGTGCGGCGCTGCCAGAGCGGCGCGAGCGTGACGAGCGTTGCATCGACGATCGCGTAGGCGGGCGCCTGGATGAGCGGCGCTACCACGTGATCTGCGCTGGATCGATGTCGTCGAGCCGGAGATAGTACGTCGCGGCGTCGGCGATCGCCGCGAGGGGCGCGAGCCCGACGAGCTCGCAGCCGGATACGCTGACGCCTGCGGCGGCGGCTTCGCGCCGCACGAGTTCGACGACTCGATACAGGCTGACGGCTCGCGTGTCGGTGACGTTCATCGATACCTGCACGGCGCCTTCGGAGAGAGCGAAGCCCTTCGCTTGGATGCCGGTGAGGCCGCCGCTGCTTTCGCGCAGACCGGCGGCGATCCGCTCGGCAAGCGCCCGGTCGGACGAGGCAAGATTGACGTTGAAGGCGATCAAGAAGCTGCGGGCGCCGACGGCGACGATGCCCGCGCTGGGATGCAGCGCGGGCTCTCCGACGTCGGGATGACGCGCCGGCTCGCGAACCGCCGTCTGCAAGCCCTCGAATTCGCCTTTGCGCAGATCAGGCAAGCGCCGGCGCTCGGGTCGCGTCGCGGCGGCGCCATAGAAATAGGAAGGCAACTTGAAGCGGCGCCACAATTCGCCCGCGCAGCGCCGCGCGAGTTGCACGGCTTCGGGCACGCTCGCGTCCGCCACCGGCACGAACGGAATCACGTCGACGGCGCCCATGCGCGGATGCTCGCCTTTGTGAGCGCGGAGATCGATGCGCTCGATCGCCGCCTCCGATAGTCGAAGGGCGGCTTCGAGCACGCCGTCGGCCGACCCGATGAGCGTGAAAACCGAGCGGTTGTGCGACGGATCGCTTTGCGTGTCGACGAGCACGACGTCGCTGCCGTCCGTAGCAGCCGCCGCGATCGACGCGATGACGTCCGAGCGACGACCCTCGGAGATGTTCGGCACGCATTCGAAGATGGCCGGCATGGTCGGTCGTGACGTTTGCCGATTCGTGGAGGTCGACCTTGGTCGACTCTTTGTGGAGGTCGAGCTTGCTCGACCGCGGTACTCAACTCAGCGCATGGCCGTCATCGAATCACGCGCCGATAGCGCGTCGCGCGAATTCCGTGAGAATCGCGAGGCCTATCTCCAGTTGCTCGGCGAGCTGCGCGAGCGCACGGAGATCGTCTCGAAAGGCGGCGGCGCCGATGCGATGGCCAAGCACGTCGCACGCGGCAAACTTCCGGTGCGCGCGCGCATCGAACGGCTGCTGGATCCGGGAACCCCGTTTCTCGAATTCTCCACGCTCGCCGCCTGGGAGATGTACAAGAACGAAGCGCCCAGCGCCGGCATCGTCACCGGCATCGGCGTGATCGAAGGCACCGAATGCGTGGTCATCGCGAACGACGCAACGGTCAAGGGCGGCACCTACTTCCCGATGACCGTCAAAAAGCATCTGCGCGCGCAGGAGATCGCCGAGCAAAACCACCTGCCGTGCGTGTATCTCGTCGACTCTGGCGGCGCGTTCTTGCCGCTGCAGGATCAAGTCTTCCCGGATCGCGAGCACTTCGGCCGGATTTTTTACAACCAAGCGCAGATGTCGCGCAAACGGATCCCGCAGATCGCCTCCGTCATGGGATCGTGCACAGCGGGCGGCGCGTACGTCCCCGCGATGTCCGACGAGACGATCATCGTGAAGGGCGAGGGCACGATCTTCTTGGGCGGCCCGCCGCTCGTCAAAGCGGCCACCGGCGAGATCGTCTCGGCGGAAGAGCTAGGCGGAGCGGACGTCCACTCGCGGATCTCGGGCGTGACCGACCACTACGCGCTTTCGGACGAGCACGCGCTCGCGCTCTGCCGCGAAATCGTCGCGCATCTGAACCGGCGAAAACAGTCGCCGTGGCTCGTGGAAGAGCCGCGGCCGCCGAAGTACGACCCGGCCGAGCTGTACGGCATCGTGCAGCGCGACTGGCGCAAGTCCTATGAAGTGCGCGAAGTCATCGCGCGCATCGTCGATGCGAGCGAATTCCACGAGTTCAAATCGCTGTACGGAGAGACGCTGGTGTGCGGGTTCGGGCGCATCGAAGGCAACCCGGTGGGCATTCTGGCGAACAACGGCATCTTGTTCTCCGAGAGCGCGCTCAAAGCCACGCACTTCATCGAACTCTGCTGCCAGCGCGGCGTTCCGCTCGTCTTCCTTCAGAACATCACCGGCTTCATGGTCGGCAAGAAATACGAAGAAGGCGGCATCGCCAAGAACGGCGCCAAGATGGTCATGGCCGTGGCCAACGCCGAGGTCCCGAAGTTCACGGTCATCATCGGCGGATCGTTCGGCGCCGGCAACTATGGGATGTGCGGTCGAGCATATTCGCCGCGCCAACTCTGGATGTGGCCGAACGCCCGCATCTCGGTGATGGGCGGCGCCCAAGCCGCGAACGTCCTGCTCACGGTCCGGCTGGAGGCGCTCGAGAAGCAAGGCAAAACGATGTCGCACGAAGAGCGGGAGGCGTTCACGCGCCCCATCCTCGAGCGCTACGAAGCCGAAGGCAATCCGTACTACAGCACCGCGCGCCTATGGGACGACGGCATCATCGATCCGGCCGACACGCGCGCCGTGCTCGCGCTCGGCATTTCCGCAGCCGCCAACGCGCCGGTGCCCGCGACGAAGTTCGGCGTGTTTCGCATGTAGAGGTCGAGCTTGCTCGACCTGTTTGTAGCGGTCCACCTTGGTCGACCGAACGGAGATCGAATGGCAGATCCAGTCATCCTCGACCGGCGCGAAGCCGTCGCCTTGGTTCGGCTCAACCGGCCGGACGTGCGCAACGCTCTCGACCCGGCTGCGATCGCGGCTCTCTCCGAGATCTTTCTTGCGCTGGCGGAGGACGACGCGGTCCGCGCCGTCGTGCTCTCCGGCGAGGGCAAAGCGTTCTGCGGCGGTGCGGACATCGCGTACATGCGGGCGAGCCTCGACTGGGGCCAGGACGAGAACGAACGCGATGCGCTGCGTCTATCGGATATGTTCGCCGCCATCGACGCGACGCCGGCGCCGGTGATCGGCCGCGTCCAAGGCGCGTGCCTGGGCGGCGGGGCGGGGCTTGCCGCGGTCTGCGATATCGTCGTCGCCGCGAGCGATGCCACGTTTGGATTCACCGAGGCCAAGCTCGGCATCGTGCCGGCCGCGATATCCCCGTTCGTGCTGCGCAAGATCGGTCAGACGCATGCGCGCGCCCTTTTTCCCAGCGCCGAGCGCTTCGATGCGCAGCGCGCGTTGCGGATCGGGCTGGTGCACGAAGTCGCGCCGGTCCACGAACTTGACGCGGCGCTCGAACGCACCCTTTCAGAAGTACTGAGCAGCGGGCCGCGCGCCGCGCGCGCGGCGAAGCAGATCGCGCGAACGGTCGGATCACTCGATCCATCGGAAGCACGCGCCTGGACCGCGAAGGTGATCGCCGAGCGGCGGGCGAGCGAGGAAGGTCAAGAAGGTTTGCGCGCCTTCCTCGAAAAGCGCGCGCCGACGTGGCGCTGACCGCGCTGTTCGAAAGCGTCCTGATCGCGAATCGCGGCGAGATCGCCGTGCGAGTGGCGCGGACGTGTCGCGCGATGGGCATCCGCACGATCGCGGTCTACTCGGACGCGGACGCGCGCGCTCCGCACGTGCGCGCGTGCGATCAAGCCGTCCGCATCGGCCCGGCTCCAGCGCGTGAATCCTATCTCAACGTCGCGGCGGTGATCGAGGCCGCGAAGCAAACGCGGGCGCAGGCCGTCCATCCCGGCTACGGATTCCTTTCGGAAAATCCGGCGTTCGCCGAGGCTTGCGAATCCGCCGGCGTGGCGTTCGTCGGACCTCCCGCCGCTGCGATGCGCGCCATGGGAGATAAGGTCGCCGCCAAGAGGACGGCCGAGGCGGTCGGCGTGCCGATCGTGCCCGGCTACCTCGGTCCCGATCAGTCCATCGGCATGCTCACGGAACACGCCAAACGCATCGGTCTGCCGCTGCTGGTCAAAGCGGCGGCGGGCGGCGGCGGAAAAGGCATGCGGCTCGTGACCGAGGGCACGGAGTTCGCCGAAGCCGTGGCCGGCGCCAAGCGCGAAGCGAGCGCCGCGTTCGGCCACGATGCGGTGTTCCTCGAAAAATATCTCGCGCGCCCGCGCCACATCGAAATCCAAGTGCTCGCGGACGCGCGCGGTAACGCGATCCATCTGGGCGAGCGCGAGTGTTCGATCCAGCGCCGGCATCAGAAAGTGCTCGAGGAAACGCCATCTCCGGCAGTCTCTGCGGCGCTGCGCGCGGAGATGGGCGCCGCAGCGGTGCGAGCGGCCCTTGCCGTCGGCTACGTCAATGCCGGCACGGTCGAGTTCATGCTCGACGTCGAGAGCAACTACTACTTCCTGGAGATGAACACGCGCCTGCAGGTGGAGCATCCCGTCACCGAACTCGTCCTCGGCATCGACTTGGTCTGCGCGCAGCTGCTCATCGCCGCCGGGCACGCGCTTCCGCTGCGTCAAGAAGATGTGGCGGCGCGCGGCCACGCCATCGAAGTGCGCATCTACGCCGAGGACGCCGAACACGGATTCTTGCCGTCTGTCGGACGCATCACGCACGTCGAATTGCCCGAGGGCCCCGGCGTTCGCAACGACGCAGGGATCGAGCCAGGCAGCGACGTGACCGTCGACTACGATCCGATGCTGGCCAAACTGATCGTGCAGGATGGGACGCGCTCCGCCGCGATCGGGCGCTTGCGCTGCGCACTCGACGAGTATGTGGTCGGAGGAGTCACAACCAACCTCGCATTCCTGCGCTGGCTCGTCCGGCACGAGGCATTCGGGCGCGGCGACACGACGACGGCGTTCATCGACGAGCATTTCACGCCCGATGCGCTGCGCGACCCGCAAGCCGACCAGGCCGCGCGACTGGCCGCGGCGGCGGCGTGGATCGCGCTCGCTCCGACGGGCGCGGTCGCGGACCCGTGGCGACGGTTGGGCGCGTGGCGCCACAGCGCGCGCGTGCATGTGGTTTCGTTTGCCGGCAAAGCGAAAGCCGCGCTGTCGGTTTCCTTCGCGCTCGATCGCAACGCGTGGCAGGTGTCGGACGGCCGGCGACAGGCGCTCGTCGAGCAAAAAGGCGCCGGCGCATTCACGTTGCAGGCCGGCGGCGCGACCTCACGCTTTGTCGCGTGGCCCCGGCCGGGCGGCGTGGCGTTGAGTCTTGCGGGTCGAACGTACGCATTCGAGGTCGCTGCGCCGCCATCGGTCGAGGCATCGGCGCACGGCACCGGTCTCGATCGCGCGCTGACCGCGGGAGTCGTGCAAGCGCCGATGACCGGAACGGTCGTGAAGGTCGACGTGAGGAAGGGCGATCGCGTCCGCGCCCACCAGCTCGTGGCCGTTCTCGAAGCGATGAAAATGGAACACGCCGTCGTCGCTCCGTACGACGGATCGGTGAGCGCCGTTCGGGTGAAGGCCGGCGCGACCGTTATAGCCGGCGCGACGCTGGTGGAAATCGAGCCCGCCTAAGCGAACGCCGACGCGTGGCGGCGTTTTTTCAATCCTTACCCAGACGCGTGACCGTCGTCGAGGTCGGTCCGCGTGACGGCCTGCAGAACGAAAAGATCCAGATCCCGACCGATCTCAAGGTGCGATTCATCGACGCCTTGTCGGACGCGCGCTTGCCGATCGTCGAAGTCACGTCGTTCGTTCGCCCCGAAACGATTCCGCAGCTATCCGACGCCGAGGAAGTCATGCGGCGCATCCGCCGGCTGCCCGGCACGCGCTATCCGGTGCTCGTGCCCAACGAGCGCGGCTTCGAGCGAGCGCTGGCCGCCGGCGCGCATGAAGTCGCGGTCTTCACCGCGGCCTCAGAGACCTTCAACAAACGCAACATCAACGCGACGATCGAGGAATCAATCGCGCGATTCGCCCCGGTCGTGGAACGCGCAGTTCGCGAGCGCATCCGCGTGCGCGGCTATATCTCGACGGCCTTCGTCTGCCCGTACGAAGGCGCGGTGGCGCCGCAACGGGTGATCGACGTGGCCGAACGGTTGCTCGCGCTGGGCGTCGACGAGCTCTCCATCGGGGATACGATCGGAGCCGCGACGCCGAACCAAGTCGCGGAGCTGTGCGCGCTGCTGTTCAAGAGCGTCGAAGTCGGACGGCTCGCGATGCATTTCCACGACACCCGCGGCACTGCGCTGGCCAACGTGCTCGCCGCCTTGGAGATGGGCGTCGCGATCTTCGACGCATCGGCCGGAGGGCTGGGTGGCTGTCCGTACGCGCCTGGAGCAAGCGGCAATCTCGCGACCGAGGACCTGCTCTACATGCTGCAGGGCATGCGCATCGAAACGGGAGTGTCACTCGACGCCGTCGTTGCGGCGACGTCGCTGATTGCAAGCGCGCTCGATCACACCCCGTCGAGCCGATACTACCAGGCCGCTCGAAAGGAGTCTCGGCCGTTGTAGAGGTCGACCTTGGTCGACCTGCCGGCGCGCGCCTGTTTTGCCGATAAAGAAGAGGGCACGACCTTTGAGAAAGGATGAATTCGCATCATGAAGTGGCTTCCGTATGCAGTCGTCGCGTCGCTGGTGCTGGGCGTGGGCTGCACCACGGGCCAGCAGGTGACGCTGCCGCCACCCGGCAGCACCGCTGCCCAGCGCATGTATCTTGTGACCTTCGACAACGCGTCACCGGGTCCGAACGACGGCCTGCTGGTGTACACACCACCGTTCTCGTCGGGGTCAACCCCCTCCATCAGCATCGTGGAGGGCGCGCCGAACAACATGAACGCACCGGGCGAAGTCCTCATCGATAAAAACGGCGATGTGGTGCTCTTGAACGATAGTACGATCCCATATGTCACGGTTTACGCGCAGCCGATATCGACCTCGAGCGCGCCGACTGCGCAGTTCAACGTCGGCACGTCGAGCTCCGACAACTTCTATGGCGGCGGAATCGACTCCAGCGGGACGCTCTGGGTGTCGAACCGCATCAATCCCGGTCAAGCGATCGTCACCGTGACGCCGCCGTTCACCAACTCGTCCACGCCGACGACCGTCTTGACGGCCGCGAACGGATTGAGCAACCCGGTTCAGATCGCGTTCGACAACAACGGCCACATGGCGGTCGCTGAGGAAACGAGCGACGACGTCCTCGTCTACAACACGCCGGTCACCAGCGCCAGCACGCCGCTCGCAAAGATCGCCCTCTCCGGCGCCGGCCAGGGAGTCGCTTTCGATTCGACCGGTCGCCTGTTCGCGACGTCGAACTACAACTCCATCGACGTGTTCACGGCTCCGTTCAGCACCGGCGAACTGCCGGCATTCACGATTGCAGTTCCGAACGGTGGGAGCGACTTCATCGCGTTCGACAGCAGCGGCAATCTGTGGACTCCGCAGTGCAGCGGCACGATCGAAACGCTCGAGTTCTCGCCGCCGTTCTCGTCGACAAGCACGCCGTCGCTGGCGATCCCATCAACGCATGACTGCCTGTTCGGAGTCGCCTTCGGCCCTTAAGCTGCCGGCGGCAGATCCCACAAGAGGACTTCGCCCGCGCCCGAGACCGTAAGCTCGGGCGTGGCCGCGATTCGCACCGCATCGCCCCCCTTGAGGCGCTGCGCGTTTGCCACGACGTCCCCGTCTGCGACGAACAGAAAGCCAAGGCGATCTGCCGCGAAAGGATGCCGGATCTCCTCGTGTTCGAGCTTGGACACGAAGAACGCGGCGTCTTGGTTCACGGCGATCGGTGCGCGCAGCTCCGCGCGGCCGCTCGCCACGAGCAGCCAGTGGCCCCGTCGATCATCGGTTGAGAATTCCCGTTGCCCGTATGCCGGCGCAAGGTTCGGCTTCGAGGGCAGCAGCCACATCTGGACGATGTGCAGCCCGTGCTCGTCGGAATGGTTGACCTCGGCGTGTCGAATGCCGGTGCCCGCGCTCATGTACTGCACGCATCCCGGACCCACGACTCCCCGGTTGCCCATGCTGTCCTGGTGTTCGAGCTCGCCTTCGAGCACGTAGGTGAGGATCTCCATGTCGCGATGCGGATGCTCCGGGAAGCCGCGGCCGGCCGCGATGAAATCCTCATTGAATACGCGCAGCGCGCCCCACTGCAGGTTGGCCGGGTCGTGGTAGTCCGCGAAGCTGAAGGAATGGTAGGTCTTCAACCAGCCATGGTCGGCGAAAGAGCGATCGGCGCCGCGCTGGATCGCGAATGTTGTGGTGCGTGTTTGCATGTGAAGACCCTCAAAGCGAGCGCGATCGCCCTAGAACCGCCAGTCGATGCCGTTGCGATCGGCCGCAGCCTGTGCTTGGGGATAGCCGGCATCCGCATGTCGCACGATGCCCGTGCCCGGATCGGTCACCAGCACGCGCGACAAGCGCGCCTGCGCATCGTCCGTGCCATCGGCCACCACGACGAGCCCTGCGTGGATCGAGTAGCCGATGCCGACGCCGCCGCCGTGATGCACGCTCACCCAGTGCGCGCCGCCCACAGCGTTGATCAAGGCGTTGAGGATCGGCCAGTCGGCGATCACATCGGATCCGTCCAGCATGGCCTCCGTTTCCCGGTACGGAGACGCCACGGAACCCGCATCCAGATGATCGCGGCCGAACACGATGGGCGCTTTCAGCGTTCCCTTCGCCACCATGTCGTTGGCCAGCAGGCCGAATTTGTCTCGCTCCCCGTATCCGAGCCAGCAGACGCGCGCCGGCAGCCCCTGCGATTTCACGCGGGCGCGCGCGATCGCAATCCAGGTCTGCACGTGCCGGTTCTCCGGGAACATCGCGAGCAGCGCGTCATCGAGCGCCGCGATGTCCGCCGGATCGCCGGACAGCGCCGCCCATCGAAACGGACCTTTGCCTTCGCAGAACAGCGGCCGGATGAACGCTGGCACGAAGCCGGGGAATTCGAACGCATCGGCGACGCCCGCGCGCTTGGCTTGCGCGCGGATGTTGTTGCCGTAGTCGAAGACGACGGCGCCGCGCTTTTGAAATCCGCGCATCGCGGTCACGTGCTTTGCGATCGATTCGAGCGCGCGGCGCTCGTACTGCGCGGGGTCCGAGTCGCGAAGCTCCTGCGCGCCCTCGAGCGACAAGCCGGCGGGGACGTACCCGCGCAACAAGTCGTGCGCGGACGTCTGATCGGTGACGACGTCGATCGGTGCGTCGCGCCGCAGGAGCTCCGCGAAAACGTCGGCTGCGTTGCCGAGCAGCCCGATCGAAAGCGCTCGCCCTTGGCGAGCGGCCGACTGCGCCTTCGCAAGCGCTTCGTCGACGTCGTCCGAATATTCGTCGCAGAATTGCGCGGCGATGCGCCGATGGATGTGATCCGGATCGATCTCGACGACGATCGCGACGCCGCCGTTCATCGTGACCGCCAGCGGCTGCGCGCCGCCCATGCCGCCGAGCCCGGCGGTGAGGACGATGCGCCCATTGAGCGACCCGCCGAAATGCGCGTCGGCGACGGCGGCGAGCGTCTCGAAGGTCCCTTGCAAGATGCCTTGCGTGCCGATGTAGATCCACGAGCCGGCCGTCATTTGACCGTACATCGTGAGTCCTTGCGCCTCGAGCCGGCGAAACGTTTCCCAGTTGGCCCACGCCGGCACGATCATCGCATTCGAGATGAGCACGCGCGGCGCCGCCTCGTAGGTCTTGAACACCGCGACCGGCTTGCCGGATTGCACGAGCAGCGTTTCGTCATTCTTGAGGCGCTGCAGCGCGCGCACGATCGCATCGTAGGCTTCCCACGAGCGCGCCGCTCTGCCGGAGCCGCCGTACACGACAAGGTCCGCCGGCCGTTCCGCCACGTCCGGATCAAGATTGTTCATCAGCATGCGCATGGCGGCTTCTTGACCCCAGCCGAGACACGTGCGCTGCGGGCCGCGAGGCGCTCGAATGACGCGCGACGGAGAATGGGTGCTCACAGCTCCCCCAGTCGCGCTTCGACCGCGCGCACGAGTTCCCCGCTGCGGATGAAATCACGCGCGCTCGCGATATCCGAAGATAGTTCTCGATCCCGGTCGAGATGCGGCACGCGCTCGCGCAGCGCGGCGTGCGCGATCGCGGTGCCCTCGCCGAAGCCAAGCGGCGACCGAAAATCCAGCGCCTGCGCGGCCTCGAGCAATTCGATCGCCACGACGCGCTCGATATTCTCAAGCACGGCCGCGCACTTGCGCGCGGCAATCGTGCCCATGCTGTTGTGGTCCTCTTGCCCCGCGGACGTTGGAATCGAGTCCACCGATGCCGGGTGCGCCAATACTTTGCTCTCCGACACGAGCGCGGCCGCCGTGTACTGCGCCAGCATGAAGCCGTTGCACAAACCGTGATGCGCGGTGAGAAACGGCGGCAGACCTTCGGCGCCCTCCAAGAGCTTGTAGCTCCGTCGCTCCGAGATCGAGCCCAGTTCGGTGAGGGCGATGGCAAGGTAGTCCATGGCCAGCGCGATCGGCTCGCCGTGGAAATTGCCGCCGCCGACGAACTCGCCATCCTCGGGGAACGCGATCGGATTGTCGGTGACGGAATTCATCTCGACGTGGACGGCGTTCGCCACGAAACGCAGCGTATCGCGCACGGCGCCGTGGACGACGGGAATGCAGCGGAAGGAATACGGATCTTGAACGCGATCGCAGCCTTCATGCGATGCGACCACGGCGGAATCGCGCACCAGCCGCCGCACGTTCGCGCTGACGCGCGCCTGGCCCGGATGCGGGCGCAGCCCGTTCAAACGCTCGTCGCAGGCGGCGACCGAACCGAGAAAGCTTTCGAGGCTCATCGCGCCGGCGATGTCCGCCGCCTTGCACAGGTTTTTTGCGCGCACGACGGACAGCGCGCCGATCGCGGTCATGACCTGCGTGCCGTTGATGAGCGAGATGCCTTCCTTATAGGAGAGCGACAACGGTCTGAGCCGAGCAGCGTCGAGGGCCTTCGCGCCGCTCGTGCGCTGTCCGGCGTGCCACGCTTCGCCCTCGCCCACCATCACCAGCGCCATGTGCGCGAGCGGCGCGAGGTCGCCCGACGAGCCGACCGAGCCCTGCGACGGAATGACCGGCACGACCCCGCAGTTGAGCATCTCCAACAGCAGCTCGATGATTTCGACGCGTACGCCGGAATTGCCGCGGGCCAGTGAATGGGCGCGCAGCAACATGCTCGCCCGCGTCGCGTCCGCCGCCAGCGGATCGCCGGTGCCGGCTGCGTGGCTGCGGACGAGGTTGAGCTGCAGTTCGAGCGCGTCCTTCGGAGCGATCTTGACATTCTTGAGGCGGCCGAATCCCGTGGTGACGCCGTAGACGCGCTGGTCGTCGCGCACCACGCGCTCGACGAGATCGCGAGCGGCGCGCACGCGCGCGCGAACCTCGTCGTCCAGCCGCACGCGCGCGCCATCGCACGCGACGGCGTACACGAGGGGCAGTGTCAAGTTCGTGCCGTCGATGGAGACGGCGGTCGACGTCGCCATGGCCGTGCGCTCCGTTCGCTGCGGCCGCGCGGGCATCCGCTCACGCGCAGCAGCGCGAACCGACAAGGTTTGCGAGAGGGGGGAAGGCAAACGCCGAAACCGTGACGCTTGACGGCACGCCGCTGCAAATCGCGATCGATGGCCCGGTGGCCTCCGGAAAGAGCACCGTCGCGCGGCTGCTCGCGCATCGTCTGCGTTGTGCGTTTCTCGACACGGGCGCGTTGTATCGCGCGGTGGCGGCGCAAGCCATTCGCCAGGGCATCCCGCCCGACGACGAAGCGAAGATCAACGACGTGATGGACGCCGGCTTGCCGGAGATCGTGGCAGATCCGGCGAGCCGGCTGGGCTATGAGATCAAGATCAACCACGCCGTCATCACGCCGGAGCTGTTCGCAGCGGACGTGTCGCGCGCGGTGTCCGCCGTGGCGGCCATGCCGTCGGTGCGCCGGCGGCTGCTCGCGGTGCAGCGCGACTTCGCCGACGCGCGCGACGTCATCATGGCGGGTCGAGACATCGGCTCGGTGGTTCTGCCGGGCGCCTCCGTCAAGTTTTTTCTGACTGCGAGCCTGGATTCGCGCGTCGACCGGCGGCTGGAAGAGCTGCGGTCGCACGGCGCGAGAATCGAGCGCGAGACGTTGCGTGCCGAGCTCATCCGGCGCGATGAGCGCGATCGCGGGCGGCCCGTATCGCCGCTGGTCAAGGTCGCTGACGCCATCGAAATCGACACGTCGGAAATGACGGTCGAAGAAGTCGTCGACCGGCTCGAGCGGCTGGTGCGCTCGCGGACGCGGCTTCGTTCGTGACGCTGTATGGGCTCGCGAAGATCGTCATCCGGGCCTTTACGAGGCCGGCCTTCGACGCGCGGGTGGAGGGCGAGGAGCATGTTCCCCCGAGCGGCGGACTCGTCGTCGCCGCGAATCATCGTTCGTACCTGGATCCGCCGGTGCTGGGTGCCTGGTTTCCACGCCAAGTGCACTACATGGCGAAGCGGGAGCTCTTCAAGATCCCGCTGTTCGGCTGGGCGATCGCGGCGGTGGGCGCGTTTCCAGTGGACCGCGAACGCGCGTCGGATCTCGGATCGGTTCGGAGAGCTTTGCATATTTTGAAAAGCGGCGGAGTGGTCGGCATTTTTCCCGAGGGACGGCGCAACATCGCGGGCGATGCGACGGCCAAAGGCGGAGCCGTCCTGCTCGCGTCGCTCGCCGGCTGCCCGTTGGTGCCGGTCAAGCTCGTCGGAACGCACCTCGCGCTGCGACGTTTTCGCGCAACGCGACTGCGCGTCATCATCGGCGAACCCATGACGTTCCAGGGAAGCGCGCGCAAGCCCACGAAGGCCGAATTAGCCGCGTGGACCGAGCAAGTCGCGGCCGCGATCGCCCGACTCGGGAGTTGACGATGCAGATCCTCAAAGCGAGAACCCAGGGCTTTTGCTTCGGCGTCGAGCTGACGTACAAGGCTGCGCTTGCCGAGACAGCGCAGCACGACGACGTCCACACCATGGGCAACATCGTGCACAACCCCATCATCGTCGACGAACTGGAAGAGAAGGGCCTGCGCAACGTCGCGACGCTCGACGACATCGAATCCGGCACGTTATTCGTGCGCGCGCACGGCTTGCCGCCGCAGACGCTGCAAGCCGCCGAGCAAAAGGGTCTGCGCGTCGTCGACGCGACCTGCCCGATGGTGACGCGAACGCAGAAACTCGCCAAGAAGCTGACCGAAGAGGGCCGCTCAGTCATCATCCTCGGCGACCCGAATCATCCCGAGGTCAAGGGCATCGCCGGCCACGCGCCTGGGTGCTTGATCCTCAACGAGTGGCCGGAAGACGAGACGCAGATCCGCCGCCTGCGGCGCATCGCCATCGTGTCGCAAAGCACGCTCAATCAGACGAAGTTCCGCGAACTCGTCGCCAAAATCGCCGCCATCAACTACGAGACGAGAGTCTTCAACACCATCTGCCCGGACACGCAAGGACGTCAAGTGTCCGCGCAGGACGTCGCCAAACTGGTGGACACCATGATCGTGATCGGCGGAACGAAGTCTGCGAACACGCGTCATCTGGCGGAGATCTCCGAGGCGGAGGGCGCGACCGCGCATCTCATCGAGAATCCGAACGAGTTGAAGCGCGAATGGTTTTCCGGCGAGGAGCGCGTCGGCATCGCGACGGGGGCGTCGACGCCGGGATTCTTGGCCGACGAGGTCATGCAACAGCTCTTCGAGTGGTTCCCCGAAGCGGAAGCCGTTCCGGCGTAGCGCTCGAACACCTCGCGCGCAAGTGAAACTTGCCGAGCGACCGATCGCACATCGGTCGCTTTCGCGTGTCTGCCCGTGCATGGCCGCGGCGGCGCCCGGTCGAATAGACGCGCGGCCATACATGGCCGCGACTACAGACGATGGAGAAGCGGATCAAGACAAAGTCCAAACCGAAGGCATCCGCCTCGGCGACCGCCGTCGCGAGCGCCCGCGACGGGGTCGCCGGCACGCCGTTGTCCGGGCGCGAGTGGCTCGTGCTCGGCGTGCTGCTGCTGCTGGGTCTGTGCCTGCGCGTCGTCTTCATGCCGTTTCTCGGCCACGCTACGGACATCGGCACCTTCGAAGCGTGGCTCATCGCGCTCGCAAACCACGGCACCAAATCCTTTTATTCTGAAACCAACTTCGTCGACTACCCGCCCGGCTACATGTTCGTGCTGTGGATCTTCGGCCAGATCTACAATCTCTCGGTTGCGGCCTTCGGCGGCGTCGGCTCGATCGCGCTCATGGTCATCATCAAAGCTCCGGCCGTGCTCGCGGACATCGGCATCGGCTATCTCACCTACTTGATCGCGCGCCGGACGTGGGCGTCGGGCAAAGCGTTCCTCGCCGTCGCGATCATCGCGTTCAACCCCGCGGTCTGGTTCGTTTCCGCGTACTGGGGTCAGGCCGATTCCGTCGCCGCGATCTTCCTCGTCTGGGCCCTCTATCTCGCGGTCACGGAGCGGTTCGAATGGGCATGGGCGGCGCTCTCCGTCGCCGTGCTGATCAAGCCGCAGCCTCTCGTCGTCTGGCCGATGCTGCTGTTTTGGCAGGTCCGCAGGCAGGGCTGGACGTGGCGACTCGCGCTCATTCCGCTCATCGGGCTGGTGGTCGGCTACGTCGGATCGTTGCCGTTTTCACCAGGAAGCGATCCCGCCGGCGTCTGGCAATGGCTCTACCTTCGCTATCATACGGGCACGCAAGTCTATCCATATAATTCCGCGAACGCCTTCAATCTCTATTCGATCGCCCGCGACATGTGGCAATCCGACACGGCGCGCATCTTCGGCATTCAGCAGTGGGTGCTCGGCGTGATCCTGTTCGTGTCCCTCTCGGTGGCCATCACCATGCGGCAATGGCGGCTCACCGGGCCGGGCGCGCCGGCGAACGGAGAGCGGGCCGTTTACGCCGCGTGGTTCTTGGCCCTGCTCGGCTTGTTCATCCTGACGACTCGCATGCACGAACGGTATATGTTCTCGGCGCTTGCGGTCGCGCCGCTGCTCTGGAACATGGGCCGCACGCAACGCATCGGCATCGTCGTGCTGTCGATCACGTTCGTGATCAACCTGATCTACGCGCTGGAGTATCTGCAAGCGCCCAGCGCCGACCTCAACCCGCTGCTCGTGCACTCGCTGTCGTTCGTCAACGTCCTCTGCCTGTTCGTGCTCGCCGGAGCGTATCTGATCGAGGAGATGGGCGTGGCGGTCGAGCAGCGGCTCACCGGCGTTCGGCCTGACGGCGCGGCTCGCGCGGCGTCCGCCGCAACGAGGCGCGCGAGGCGCTCTCCGCTCGCGCACGAAGGGTTGATCGGCTGGACGCGCTTCGACTATCTCATCGCGGCGGGCCTGACCATCGCCGCCGGCGTGCTGTTGTTCTACGGTCTTGGGATCCCGAATTCGCGGATCTTCGACGAAGTCTATTTCGCGCGAGCCGCGCAAGAGTACGTGCGCCATCAGTCGCAGTTCGAGTGGACGCACCCGCCGCTGACCAAGCTCATCATGGCGGCGTCGGCGGGGCTGTTCCGAGCGCTGCCGGATCCCTTGGGCGCGCGGCTGGCGAGCGCCGCGTTCGGCACGCTCACCGTGCCGCTGCTGTACGGTTTCGCCAAGCGTTTGTTCTCGTCGACGGGCGCGGCGGTCGTGTCCGTGTTCTTGCTGATGACCAGCGGCTACTGGTTCGTGCACTCGCGGATCGCGGCGCCGTACATTTTTGAGGCGTTTTTCTCGCTGTTGGTCTATTACAGTTTCTATCGCCTGCTGATCTCTTCGCAGATCGTGCGGCGCGAGAACATGCTGGGCACCACGGCCGCAGCAGCCGTCATCTGGCCGATCCTGACGATGCTGGCGCTGGTCTTCGCGGTCCTCATCCACAACAATCCGAACGACGTCGCCTCGCTGCCGGGCCGAGATAAAGTGTTCGGGCTCGTCGTCGTGATGGCGGCGATTGGCGTGTACTACGTCGTGCGCGCCGTCAAGCTGCTGGCGCCGGCACGCGTGGGCGTCATCTATCCCGACGGTTCGTCCGTCGAAGGCAACTCGGTGTCGTTTGCGTCCGGCGAGCGATTGCCGCTCAAGTCGGCGACGATCGTGGACGGCGATCAAACGACGAAGTGGCGCCAAGACGGTGTGGACATCGCAGGGTCGGACGCGAGCGTGACGTGGAATTCGAACTGCACGATCACGGCGACGTCACCGGCCGGAACGGTCGTGGATCGCCAGCGCTGGCTGCCGTGGTTCGTGCTCGCCGCATTTTCCGTGGCGTGCCTCGTGACGTGCAAATGGGAAGGCGTCATGGGACTCATCATGCTCTGGTTCGCGGCGAGCTTCGTGGCGGCGCAGCGCTGGTTCCCGCTGCTCTGGAAGCCTGCGCAAGACGGTCCGCCTGCCCGCTTCGTGTGGGGAAATCCGTTCGGCATGCGCTGGGGAACGTTCATCGGCGCCTCGATCGCGATCACGGTCGTCGTCTATCTGCTCTCGTACATCCCGTTCTTCTCGACCGGCGACACCTACGTCGTGCAAGGCAAGTCGTGGCCGGCGCTGTGGGAATTGCAGAAGCAGATGTACTGGTACCACCACAATCTGAACGCCACGCACCCCTACGCATCAAAATGGTGGACGTGGCCGCTCGAGCTTCGGCCCGTGTCGTATTACTTCCAGACCTTCACGCCGCCCGGAGTGAATCCGTCCGTCGTCGGCGAGGTGATCGCGCTGCCGAATCCGTTCGTCTGGCTGATGGGGCTGATCACCGTTCCGTTCGCGGGCTGGTATGCATGGCGCGAGCGGCACAAAGGCATGGCGCTCCTCGTGGTCGCGTACCTGTTTCAGTGGCTCCCGTGGGCGCTGTCTCCGCGCATCGACTTCGAATATAATTTCTATCCGAACCTCGCGATCATCTGTCTGTGCGGCGCGTACGTGCTCGGCACGTGGTGGATGCCGGCGGTGAATCCGACGAAAGAAAAAGACGGCCAGCTGGCCTCGACGGTCCGCGGAAATCGGATGCTGATCGGCGCGTATCTCGCCATCTGCCTGTGGGGGTTCGTCTACTTCTTCCCCATCTACACATCGATGCACATCCCGTACGCGGCGTGGATAGCGCGCATGTGGCTGCCCTATGGCGTGCCGCACTGGTACGGCTGGATCTAGAGGCGGCGCCGTGACCTCGCTCTCCGTGTTCTTCCCCGCGTACAATGAGGAAGCCATCATCGAGAAGACCGTCCGGGATGCGAACGACGCCGTCGCCGCGCTCGTGGACGACTACGAGATCATCGTCGTCGACGACGGCAGCGCGGATCGAACGGCGGAGATCGTGCAGCGCATCGCCGCGGGCAATCCACGGGTGCGGCTTGCGCGCCACGCGCGCAACCGCGGATATGGTGCGGCGCTTCGCACCGGCTTCGCGAGCGCGCGCAAGGATCTCGTGTTCTTTTCCGATGCCGACGGGCAATTCGATCTGCGCGAGCTCCCGCAGACCCTGGATCTCATCCAATCGACGCCGGTCGTGGCGGGCTATCGCATCAAGCGCAGCGACCCGGTCCACCGGCTGATCATCGCACGGACCTACCGTACGATCGTGCGTCTCGTGTTTCGGCTGCGCGTGCGAGACATCGACTGCGCCTGGAAGATGTTCCGGCGCGACGTGCTTGCGGATCTCGGGCTTGAATCTGACGGCGCGTTCATCAGTTCCGAGCTGCTCATCAAGCTGGACCGGCGCGGCGTGCCGATCGTGGAATGCGGCGTGCATCATTACCCGCGCACGACGGGAGCGTCCAAAGGGGCGACGCCGAAAGTCATCGTGAAGACCATGCGCGACATCATGCGACTCAAATTGGGCTTGCCGCTCGCCCCCGGTCGGCTGAAGCCGACCGCTCCACGTACCGAGACGTAGGGACGTCGCGGTTGTGTCTGGACATTCGAAGTGGCATAACATCAAGCTGCGTAAAGGCAAGGTCGACGCGCAGCGCGGCCAACTGTTCACCAAATTGAGCAAGGAGATCATCGTGTCGGCCAAATCGGGCTCGCCCGATCCGGATGCGAATTTCCGTCTCAAGATGGCGGTGGCAAAGGCGCGCGAAGCCAACATGCCGGTGGACACCATCAAACGCGCCATCGCTCGGGCGACGGGCGCGGCAGCCGGGGCCGCGCTCGAAGAAGTCCGCTACGAGGGCTACGGCCCCGCCGGCGTGGCGGTCATCGTGGAGGCGGTGACGGACAATCGCCATCGCACTGCATCGGAGATGCGATACATCTTCTCGCGCAACGGCGGTAATCTCGGCGAGACCGGTTCGGTGGCGTGGCTGTTCGATCAGCGCGGCGTCGTGCGCATTCCCCGTGCCGGCATCAGCGACGACGATCTGCTCGACTGCGCGGTCGTCGACGGCGTGCTCGACGTCGCGCTCGATGGCGACGAGGCCGAAATCCTCACCGATCCAAAAATTCTTTGGCCCGCGCGGGATGCGATCGCGTCGAACGTGTCGCGCTCGAAAGGCGGGCCGGTGACGACGACCGCGGCGCTCGAACTCGTCGCAAAGACGCCGCTTGCGGTGTCGAAGGATGACGCCCCGGCGGTCCTGCGCCTGCTGGATGCGCTCGAGGAGCACGAAGACGTGACGCACATCTACTCGAACGCCGACATCTCCGACGTCGTGCTCGAAGCGCTCGCGTGAGCTCGCCGCGGCCACATCTGCGCCGGCTCCGCGAAACTCCGCGTCAGCGCGCCGGATCGAAGCGCATCTCGACCGCAACCTTCGTGCTCTTCGCGCTCTTTTGCGTCGCGGCCGGCCTGGTCATTTGGTTCACCGCGACGGTCGCGGTATGGCTCGCTCCCGCTGGAGCGCCGGTCGCGGTGCCCAACCTCATCGGCATGGACCTCGTCGAGGCAGCGCTCGCGGCGGGGCGCGCCCACTTGACGCTGCATCAGATCGCAGCGCGTCCGGATTCCAAATTCCCGAAGGACGCCGTCATCGGTCAGCTGCCGTATGCCGGCGAAATGGTCCGTGAAGGCCGCGTCATCGCCGTGATCATATCGGCGGGGGCGCCAACCACGCAAGTGCCGCAGCTCGGTGGCATGACGGAACGCGAGGCCGCAGTCGAGCTGGAGAACCAACGACTCGACATCGGTCGCGTCTCGCGCAGGCAGGACAACACGGTCGACGCAGGCACCGTGATCGCGCAAAGCGTGGATCCATTCACGACGCTACCGATCGGTTCCAAGGTCGATGTGACGGTGGCGACCGGTCGACCGGTGCGTTTCACGCCCGCGTTCATCGGACTGCCGCTCGAGGTCGCCGTCGCGGCGGCCAAGCAGAACGGCATCATGCTGGACGCCCCGCGCCTGCTCGGCCCGACGTCCGGCGCGGAGCCGAAGGGCATCGTGGTCGCGCAGGATCCGATGCCCGGCACGACTTTCGATTCGAGTCAAAAGATCGCGCTCGATGTGAGCGGCGGCGCTCCGCCAACGCCGCAGCCCTCGCCGACGGTGACGCCCGTCTTGCCGAATCCGGAAGCGATGCGCGGGCTGCGCATCTCGGTGAAGCTGCCGGCGGAGCCTGGACCGACCGATATCCGCATCGTCGTGCAAGACGGCACCGGCGCGCGCACTATTTGGGATCAAACGACGACGGGCGGGTTCACGCTGTGGTTCGACCTGTCGGTCACCGGAGCTGCGACGCTCGAGACGTACGCGAACGATCAACTCGTGTCCGCGAACCCGATTTAGAATGCTGCTCTCGAGCGAAGCTCGACGACGGAGCCGAGCGCAGCTCGCCCCGCCGACCTTCGGTCAGCGGGGCGTCGACCTTCGGTCAGCGGGGCGTCGACCTGCGGTCGAGCACAGCACGGTTTTTAGTCCACCTGAGGAAACGGCGCGCGGCAACGAGAACCTGACGCTCATGACACGATCGCGTGACGGCGTTCCTCGCCCGCTACGCATCGCGCCTTCGCTGCTCGCGGCAGATCTTTCCGACCCCAGAGCCGCGATCGGTCAGGCCGAACGGGGCGGCGCCGACTACCTGCATCTCGACATCATGGACGGGCGCTTCGTGCCGAACATCACCTGGGGCCCGAAAATCGTTGCAGATCTCCGCAAGCTGACGTCGCTGACCTTCGACGCGCACCTCATGATCGTCGAACCCGAGAAGTACGTGGACGCATTCGTCAAAGCAGGAGCCAACATCGTGAGCGTCCACTGGGAAGCGATGACCCACGCGAACCGCGTGATCCACCAGATCAAAGAGTCGGGCGCGCGGGCGGGACTTGCCGTGAATCCCGCGACGTCGCTCCACGGCCTCGATCAAATCCTGCCCCTCATCGACGTGCTGCTGATCATGAGCGTGAATCCGGGCTTTGCGTTTCAAGACTACATCGCGGCTTCCACCGCCAAAATCGCGCAAGCGCGTCGCATCGTCGACGAACGCGGGCTCGACGTCGAGATCGAGGTGGACGGCGGCGTGTCGCTCGAGAACGCTCCCGCGATCGCTTCGGCAGGCGCGGATACGCTGGTCATGGGAGCGGGCGTCTACGGCACGCCGGCGCCCGACGCGACGATCGGCCTGGTGCGTGCCGCGTGCGCGCGCTAGCCGCTGCGCGGCTCTCGGAAGACGATTTCATCGCGGCGATCGTCGAAGCGCTCGGCCAGTCGCGGACGACCTCGCAACTACGCGTCGGCATCGGTGACGATGCCGCGGCGTGGAAAGCCGGATCCAAGCACCTCTCGCTCATCACCACCGATATGCTCGTCGACGGCATCCACTTCCGTTCGGGGGCCACGACGGCCGCGCAGCTCGCTCGCAAGTCGCTCGCCAAGAATTTGTCCGACATCGCGGCCATGGCCGGAGCGCCGCGTCTGGCCGTGATCGCGCTCGGCGTCAGCGATGGCATCGACCAGTCCTGGCTGCGGCAGTACTACGGCGGCCTGGCGGAACTGGCCGACCAGACGCAGTGCGCGATCGCCGGGGGCGATATCGTGCGCGCGCCGGCCCTGACGCTGGGCATCACGGTCGTGGGCGAGGTTCGCCGCACTCGCATGCGGGTGCGTTCGGGCGCGCGGGCGGGCGACGTCGCCGCGGTGACCGGCCCGCTCGGCCTGGCGGCCGCCGGGCTGCGCGTGCTCGACGCGCACGCGGAGAAGAAGATGGAACCCGCGGACGCTGAGACGGTGCGCGCGGCCTATCTCACGCCGACCCCGCGCCTTCGCGAGGGGCAGTATTTCGGCTCGCGGCGCGCCTGCCGGGCGCTCATGGATATCTCCGACGGCGTGTCGACCGACATCGCGCGCATGGCCCGGGCCTCCGGCGTCGACGCCGTCATCGATCGCGCGTCCCTTCGGCTCGATCGGGGGCTCGTCGCCGCCATGAAGGCGGTCGGCGGCGACCCGCTCGACACGGCGCTCAACGGTGGAGATGACTACGAACTGCTCGCCGCGATCGAACCGCGTGCATTCACGCACGTGGCGCGTGCGTTCCGCGCCCGATTTCATCGCGAGCTGCAGCCGGTTGGCCGTTTCGTCGCGGGGAGCGGGCGCGTGTGGATCGACGCGGGCGGGCGCCGCAGCGAACTCCCCGCTGCCGGCTGGGATCACCTCCGCGCGCGCGAGCGATAAGCGAGGCGTGCATCAAGCAGGTCGACCAAGGTCGACCTCGACACCACTTGAACCGGTGCTGACCAAGCGCACGCTCGTCATCTTTTTCATCGCGCTGATCGCCTTTGAGATCTCGTCGGGATTTTCGCGCACGACATTCGATTCGTTCGTCGAGCTCGCGTACGCCTGGCTGCATGGCCACCTGTGGCTCGCGCATCCGAGCCAGGGCATCGCGTTCAACGACGTGGTCTATCGCGGTCGCAGCTATGTGATCGAAGGACCGATGTCGGCCGTGCAGCTGTTGCCGGTGGTCGCGGTCTTCGGATTGCACGCGAACCAGACGATGGTGTGCGTGCTCGACGCCGCGATCGCCGTCGCGGCGATGGACGTCGCGCTGGCGCGCATGTCGGTCGCGCCGGCCATTCGGAATTGGGCGCTCGCCTTGCTCGCATTCGGCTCGGCGCTGTGGTATTGCGCGGCGCTCGGTTCGGTGTGGGTCTTCGGCTCCGTCGCCGGAACCATGTTCGTCGCGCTGGCGCTCGCGGAGCTTTTCGGGCGGCGCCGCTACTGGCTCGTCGGATTGTTGGTCGCGTGCGCGGGGTTGTCGCGAGCCCCCATGTTGCTGGGCGCGGTGCCGATCGTGACTTGGGGCGTGGTCGGGCAGCCTGCCGCCGCCCGTGGTCGTGCGCTCGGCTCGTTGTTGGCGGGATTCGTTCCGTTGTATGCCGCGTACGCGGCCTACAATGTGGCCCGGTGGGGAACGCCGTTCGATCTCGGTTACGTGCTGTTCGCGCGTCAGTTCGACATGGGTTACGTGACCTACGCGCACTTGGATCCGGCAACGGCGCAGCCGGTCGGCTTCCCCTTCGGTTTGCGCTTCCTGCCGTACAATCTGTACACGACGTTCTTGCTGCCGCCGGACATCAGCAAAGCGTTTCCGTGGATACGGCCGACCGCGTACGGCGTCGCGCTGACCTTCACGGCACCGGCGCTTGCGCTCGCGTTCGCCGCGCGCTGGGGGAAGGAAACCATCGCGTGTTGGATCGCCGCGCTGGCTGCCGCCGCGCCGACCATGTTCTACTATATGAATGGTTGGACGCAGCTTGGCGTCCGCCACAGTCTCGACTACGAAGTGTTCTTGATCCCGTTGGTGGCGCGGGGCCTGACCCGCTTTCCGAAGCCCGCCGCGTTCGCGCTCGTGGGTTATTCGATTGCCGCGAACGCCTATCTCATGGCGTACGCATGGGCGTTCGCCACGACGTCAGGAATCCCGATTTAAGCTGAAATGGCGCGGGTCACGCGCCGGGAACGCAAGCACGACGTGCAGACCTTTGCGGTCCTGGTGGTGCCCCGCTCTTTGATGCGGACGGAACGCAGGTTCGGCAGCCAGCGACGCCGAGTCTTGCGCATGGAATGACTCACGTTATTCCCCGCGGCGGGACCTTTTCCGCACACATCGCATCGCTTCGCCACGAAACGAGGATTCCGGCGGGCTCCTGACAACCCCTGCGAAGCGGATGGAAATCGCGACGTGTGACGGCAGAGCTTTTGCCGACTTTCTCGTCAGCGGAACGTACTTCTTGCGCAAGTATCGTTCCGTCGTCAACGACTTGAACGTGTTCCCGGTGCCCGATGGCGACACAGGCACGAACATGTTCCTCACCATTCGCAGCGCCATGCTCGAAGCGCACAAGACCCGCAGCCCGAGTCTGGGGGCTGTCGCCGTCGCGGCCGCGCAAGGCTCGCTGATGGGCGCGCGCGGAAATTCCGGCGTGATCATCTCGCAGATGCTGCGAGGCTTCGCGCACGCGGTGCGGCATCGCGACGCGATCGCCACCATCGACTTGGCCTCGGCGATGCAAGAGGCGGTGAACGAGGCGCGCCGGGCGCTCGTCAAACCGGTCGAAGGCACGATCCTGTCCGTGGCCAGCGCGGCGGCGCAGGCGGCGTTTTCCGCAGCGAGCCGCGAGTCCGATTTCTACCGCGTGCTGCACGCGGTCGTCGCCGCCGCCAACGACGCGCTCGAACGCACGCCGGAACAACTGCCCGTTCTCAAGGAGGCCAACGTCGTCGACGCGGGCGGACAGGGCTTCGTCTATTTCATGGAGGGCGCGGTGCGCATGCTGCCCGGTCGCGCGCCGTACACCACGGCTTTTCCGCGCAAACCGGTCCGCGCGACGACCTTCACCGCCAAGCAGAAAGTCGAAGCGCATCGCTTCTGCACCGAATTCGTCGTGACGGAGGCGACGAAGAGCGCCGACGAAATGCGCGCCGCGCTCGTGGAGCGCGGCGATTCGCTGATCGTGGCCGGCGGCGACGGCACCCTGCGCGTCCACATCCACACCGATGAGCCGCGCAACGTCATCGCGTATGCCGGCGGGTTCGGCGCGGTCGCAAACGTGAAGATCGACAATATGGAAGAGCAGCATCGAGTGCTCGTCGTCGATCGGGAAGAGAAGCCGAGAGGCATCGTCGCCGTCGCGCCGGGCGAAGGCTTCGCAAAGATCTGCAAAGAGCTCGGCGCGGACGTCGTCGTGTTCGGGGGGCCGACGATGAATCCGTCGGTCAAGGATCTGCTCGTCGCGGTCAACGGCGTGCCCGCTCCGGTCGTCTATCTGCTCGCGAACGACACGAACATCGTGCCGGCGGCGAACGAAGTGGCACGCCTGACGGAGCGCCGGCTGATCGTCGTGCCGACACGCACGATCGTCGAGGGCATTGCAGCGCTGTTCGTGCTGCTTAACCGGCCGGACGATGCAAACGTCTCGGCGGCGGACGTCGAAGTCGAATCGGCGTCCATCGCGGGCGGGTCGATCTTCCGCGCGGGTCGTGATGCGACCGTCGGCGGCGTCACGGTGAAGAGGAGCCAGTTGATCGGCGTTCTCGACGCGCGCGGCGGCGGCGCCGAACGTATCGTCGAAGGAAAGGATGCCACAGCCCTCGCAATCGCGCTGGTGCGCGCGGCGGAGTCGGAACCCGCGGCGCTCGTCACCCTCTACTATGGCAGCGCGCGCACGCTGAACGACGCGGAGCGGATCGCGAAGGCGCTCGCGGCCGAATTTCCGCGAACCTCGGTCGAGCTTTACTATGGGGGCCAGCCGTCATCGGACTACGTGATTTCCATTGAACGCTAGCGACGTCCGCATCGCCATCGACGCCATGGGCGGAGATCGCGCGCCGGACGAGATCGTCTCCGGTGCCTGCAACGCGGCGCGCGCCCTCGGGTGCCGAGTGCTGCTGGTCGGCGAGCAGCGACGTGTGGAAGCGCTGCTCGGGCGCGAACGCGAGCGGGTGAACGTGATTCACGCGCCCGAACGCGTGGCGATGGACGAGCCGCCAACGCTTGCGGCGAGGCGCGGCGCAGCGACCTCGATGGGAAAGACCATCGACCTCGTGCGCGAGGGCTCCGCGGACGCGGCGTTTTCGGCCGGCAACAGCGGCGCGTTCCTTGCGCTCGCGACCGTGCGCCTGCGACCGCTGCCCGGGATCGCCCGCGCCGCGATCGCCACGGCGTGGCCGGTCAAGAACGGAACCATGCTGCTGATCGACGCGGGGGCGAACGTGGACTGCAAGCCGGAATGGCTCGCACAGTTCGGCGTCATGGGCAGCGCGTATGCGCGCACGGTGCTCGGCGTCGCCAAGCCGCGCGTCGGGTTGCTCAACGTCGGCGAAGAAGAGCGCAAAGGCAATGCGCTCACCGAGGCGGCATTCCCGCTGCTGGCCGCGGCGCCGATCGAGTTCATCGGCAACGTCGAGGGACGAGACCTGCTGCTCGGGAGCGCGGACGTGATCGTGTGCGACGGCTTCGTCGGCAATGTGGCGCTTAAGCTGGCTGAATCGGCGAGCGAATTTTTCTTCGGGCTGCTGCGCGAAGCCGTGGCATCGTCGACGCGCGCAAAGCTCGGCGCGGCGCTGCTTCGGTCCGCGCTGCGCGGCGTCCGCAAGCGGCTGGACTACCGCGAACACGGCGGCGCTCCGCTGCTCGGCGTGCGCGGCATCTGCCTCATCGGACATGGGCGGACCGACGCGCTCGCCGTGGAGAGCGCATGTCGCGGTGCCGCACGCGCCGTGCAGCAGGATTTGGTGGGCAGCATTTCGCGCGCCATCAATCCCCCGAACGCATCGGTCGTCTGACAGCCGGCCGCTGACGATCGAGGCCGCACATGATCGCCGTCGTCACGGATTCGACCGCCGATCTCGGCCCGCTGGCGCGCGCCCACGGCATCACGGTCGTGCCGCTGACCGTATCGTTCGGCAACGAGCAGCACTTGGACGGCGTCGACCTCACCGACGAGCAATTCTATGCCAAGTTGCTCTCGAACCCGCACCATCCGGTGACCTCCCAACCGAAGCCCGCTGCGTTCGCGCAGACCTTCCGCGGATTGCTCGCCGGCGGCGCCGACCGCATCCTGTCGCTCCACCTCTCGTCCGCGCTGTCGGGGACGTGCAATTCCGCGAAGATCGCCGCCGACGAGGTGGCCGGTGACCGGATCTCGGTCGTGGACACGCGCTGGGTTTCGGCCGGGCTCGGCATGCTCGCGCTCGGCGCTGCTCAGCGCGCCGAGCGCGGCGAAGACATCGACTCCATCAGCGCGGCGGTTCGGCAGGACAGCGCGGCGCTGGAACTCTACGCGGCGATCCCCACGCTCACGTATCTGGCCAAGGGTGGTCGCATCGGCCAGCTGAGCGGATTGCTGGGCAACGTGCTCAAAATCGTACCCATCGTGACGTTGGCTGACGGGGTGGTCAAGGATTACGCGAGGGTCCGCACCTTCCGGCGCGCGGTCGACCAAGTGGTCGACATCGTCGTGTCCAAGGTGCCGGGCAACGGCCGCGCGCGCTGCGCCGTGATGCATTCGGTCGCGCCTGAGCTCGCCGCCGACGTCGCCGAGCGGCTGCGCGCCGCCATTCAACCGGCTTCGATCATCGTGTGCTGCGCCGGCCCAACCGTGGGAACGCACGCGGGCCCCGGCGCCGTCGGGGTGTTCTTCATCCCATGAGCGGCTGCTACGTCCACTTGCCGTTTTGCGATCGCATCTGCCCGTATTGCGATTTCGCGGTCGTGGAGCTCCGCGGGCGTCGCGTGCGGCGGTATCTCGATGCGCTGCGCGCCGAGATCGAACGATCGCCGCACCCGATCGAACCGATCTCGACGATCTATCTTGGCGGCGGCACGCCGTCGGTGCACGCCCCGGACGATCTTGCGCGCCTGCTGGCGACCATCTTCGAGACCTTCGCCGTCGAAGCCGGATCCATCGAATGCACGCTTGAGGCGAACCCGTCTCGGCTGGATGACGATCGGCTGCGGGCCGCTCGCGCCGCGGGGATCACCCGCTTGTCGGTCGGCGTGCAATCCCTGGACGATCGGGAGTTGAAGACGCTGGGACGCGAGCACGACGCAGAGCAGGCTCGCGATTTCGTCAGGGCCGCGCGCGCCGCCGGCCACCGCAACGTGAACCTCGATCTCATCGCCGGCGTTCCCGGACAGTCCGCCGGCTCGTTCGCGCGGACGCTGGACGCAGCCCTCGCGCTCGAGCCGGAGCACCTCTCCATCTACGGCTTGACGATCGAGGCCGGCACGCCGTATGCGGCGTGGCAGCGCCGCGATCCCAGCGCCTTTCCGGACGACGACGCCGTGGGCGAACTCCTCGAGATCGCCCGCGAACGATTGAACGGCGCCGGGTTGCACCAGTACGAGATCTCGAACTTCGCAAGGCCGGGATTCGCGTGCGCGCACAATCTTGGCTACTGGCGGCAGTTCGATTGCGTCGCATTTGGCATGTCCGCCTCGGGGTACGAGCGTGGCATGCGCTACCGCAACACGCGGGATTTCGATCGTTATTGCGCGGCCATCGAATCCGGAGAGTCGGCGCGCGACTACGTGGAGCGCCTCGCTGACGGTCGCCGCATGGGCGAGGCGGCGATGCTCGCGCTGCGGACCGTCGACGGCATCGTCGACGCGGACTTTCGAGCTCGCTTCGGGGTCGACTCGGTGGCCGCGTTCCGCCGCGCCCGGAAGAAATGCTCCGCCGCTGGCCTGCTCGAAGTCGACGCGCGAGGCGCGCGTCTGACCGACAGAGGGCGGCTGCTGGCAAATTCGGTGTGCGCCGAGTTTTTAGAGCCGGAAATGGAGATCGCCACCTCGACGTGAGCAGAATCTTGTTGCGCGTCGCCCTCGCCGCGCTGTTCGGGCTTCTCGGCCTCGCCGCGGCGTGGGAACTCACGCACCATACGCCGCCCGTTCCGGCGCTCGCCGGCCTCGCGCCATGGCTGCGCAACTACGCGCTGCCCGCCGTCGGCCTCATCGTCGGAGTCGCCGTGTCGCCGCTGCTTGCGCGCCTCTTCGAATTGCTCGTGGTCCGCGTCGAGGAGAGCGTCGCGAAGCTCGCGCCCGCTGAAGCCTTATCGGGGGCGATCGGGCTGGTGGTCGGTCTCATCGTTTCTGCGCTGGTGCGGGAGATCTTCAACGGGCTATCGCTCGTGCCGCGCTACGGTCCGCTCATATCATTTTCGATCTACGCGCTCATCACGCTGTTCTTCAGCTACGCCGGCGTGCGTGTCGGATTGCGGCACCGCGTGGCGTCGTGGGTGCGTGGCGCGGGCGGCGCCGACGTGCCCGCAAAGCTGCTGGACACGTCCGTGATCGTCGACGGGCGCATCCTCGAGATCTCGGAGGCCGGGTTTCTCGAAGGCAGGCTGTTGGTGCCGCGCTTCGTGCTCAAGGAGCTGCAAGCCATCGCCGACTCGAGCGACTCGCTCAAACGCGTGCGCGGCCGGCGCGGGCTCGAAGTCCTCAACCGGCTGCGCGACACCAGCGCGAATCTCGAGATCTGCGACAATGACGCCTCCGAACGCGATGTGGACGGAAAGCTCGTGAGCGTCGCGCGGGAATTGCACGCCCAGATCGTCACGACCGACTACAATCTCAATCGAGTCGCCCGACTGCAGGGCGTCAACGTGCTCAACGTCAACGAGCTTGCCAACGGACTCAAATCGGTCGTGCTGCCCGGTGAGGACATGTCGGTCGCGATCGTCAAGGATGGCAAAGAGCAGCACCAGGGGGTCGGATATCTGGACGACGGCACGATGATCGTCATCGAAAACGGCCGCGCGCTCATCGGCGAAACGGTCGGCGTGCAGGTGACGTCGATCCTGCAGACCGCAGCGGGTCGCATGATCTTCGCGAAGGTCAAGCAAAAGGCATGAGCGTGACGGCGATCCTCGCCGCCGCCGGGCGAGGCACGCGGCTGGGTCAGCGCAAACAGCTGCTCGCGCTTGCCGGCAAGCCGATCGTCGCGTGGTCGCTCGCCGCGCTTGGGGATTGCGCGCGCGTCGACGCCATCGTGATTTCGAGCGAAGACGACGAGCGCGATCGCTTCGAGCGCATCGCCCGAGAATACGGGCAAGGCAAAGTCCGCGCGGTCGTGGCGGGCGGCGCTCGGCGCCAAGATTCGGTGCTGGCCGCGCTGCGGAGGGTGCCGCCCGATACGCGCTTTGTGATCGTGCACGACGGCGCGCGCCCATTCGTCGAAGTCGAGCTCATCGAACGCTGCCTCGCGAAAGCCGAGGAGACCGGAGCCGCCATCGCAGCGATCCCGGTGACGGACACGATCAAGCGCGTCGGCGATGGAAGCGTCATAGCGGTGACGCCGCCGCGCGAGCAGCTGTGGGCCGCGCAGACGCCGCAGGCGTTCGCGTACTCGATTCTGCTCGAAGCGCACGAGCGCGCGCTGCAGGATGGTTTCTTGGGCACCGACGATGCGATGCTGGTGGAATGGGCGGGACTGTGTCCGGTGACGGTCATCGAGGGCTCGCGCGACAACATCAAGATCACCACCACCGAAGACCTCGCGCTCGCGGAGCACATCGCAGCGCGCGCGACGAGCGTGCGTTCGTGAGAGTTGGTTTCGGGTATGACGTCCACCCGCTTTTGGCCGGCCGGCGGCTCGTGCTCGCCGGTTGCCACGTGCCATTCGAGAAGGGACTCGCCGGCTATTCCGACGCCGACGCGATCGCGCACGCCGTCATCGACGCGCTGCTCGGTGCCGCAGCCCTGGGCGATTGCGGAACGCACTTTCCCGCCGGCGCTCCGGAGTTTGCGGGCGCCGACAGCATCGGCTTGCTGGCGCGAGCGGCGAAGATGGTGCGCGACGCCGGTTATGCCATCGTCAACGTGGACGCGACCGTGGTCGCAGAGAAGCCGGCGCTCGCACCGCATATTCCCTCGATGCGCGCCAATCTCTCACGCGCGATGCAAATCGAGCCGGAGCGCTGCAGCGTAAAAGCCAAGCACTCCGAAGGCTTGGGCTTTGCCGGCGAGGGCAAAGGCATGGCCGCGTACGCCACCGCGTGCCTCGAGGAACTGCGATGACGGCGCTTCGATTTGTGGAGGTCGAGCTTGCTCGACCGTCGCTGACTTGACCGTCCGCGTGCGCTTCGCGCCGGCTCCGACCGGCTCGCTGCACGTCGGCGGCGCGCGCACCGCGCTCTTCAACTATTTGTTCGCTCGCCGCAACGGCGGGGCGCTCGTGCTGCGCTCGGAGGATACCGACGTCGCGCGTTCGTCCGAGGATTCGGAAGCGGTGATCCAAGACGATTTGCGCTGGCTTGGCCTCGACTGGGATGAAGGCACGGACGTCGGCGGCCCGTTCGCGCCGTACCGGCAGAGCGAGCGGCTCGATCGCTACGCGCTGGCGGCGGCGCGCCTGATCGAAACCGGGCACGCCTATCCGTGCTATTGCGCGCCTGAGGAACTGCAGGCAGAGCGAGCCGCAGCCGAACGGAGCGGAGCCGCGCCGAAATACTCCGGCAAGTGCCGCGCGTTGACGCGCGAACAGCGCACCCACCTCGAAGCGCAAGGGCGGCGGCCGGCATTGCGCTTCATCATGCCGCAACGCGACGTGTACGTCGAGGACGTGATCCGGGGCTCGGTGCATTTTCCTGCGGGGTCGATCGGCGATTTCGTGATCATGAAATCCGATCACGGTCCGACCTATAATTTCGCGGCCGTCATCGACGACAGCGACATGGCGATCAGCCACGTGATCCGCGGCGACGAACACCTGCCGAATACGCCGCGCCAAGTCGCCCTCTACGAGGCGCTCGAGCGCCCGCTGCCGCTCTTCGCGCACGTCTCGATGATCCTCGCGCCGGATCATCAAAAGCTTTCCAAGCGCCATGGGGCGACGTCGGTGGCTGAATATCGAGATGCCGGGTACGTAGCGGAGGCGCTCGTCAACTATCTGGCGCTGTTGGGCTGGTCGCCGGGCGACGACACCGAGCTGTTCGGCGTCGAAGACCTGGCGGCGGCGTTTTCGCTGGAACGCGTCCAGAAGAGCCCCGCCGTTTTCGACGAGTCCAAGCTACGCTGGTTCAACGCGCACTACATCCGAGCGAAGCCGCTGGCGGAGCGCGCTGAGTTATTCGCCGATTGGGCCGCGAAGGATCCGCGCGTGCGGCCCGCGCCCGAGCTTGCGGAGCCGGCATGGCGCGAGCTGCTCGCCGTCGCCATCTCGGACCACATTCGCATCCTGCGCGACGTGCCGGTCGAAGCGGCGAGCCTGCTCGCCGATGAGGTCATTGTGGATTCGTCTGCGAAGGACGCGCTCGCAGATCCGAAGGCGCGAGCGTTGGCAGTGGATCTCGCAGCGGCCGCGGATGCGTCCGCGGATCGCGCAGCTTTCGGGCGACACGCGTCCAAAGAAGGCCTCGCCGAGCTGGGCGCAAAGCACGGCGTCAAAGGCCGCGCTCTGTTCCGGCCCATCCGCGTGGCGGTCAGCGGCAGCGAACACGGCATCGAGCTGCCGATCTTGCTGACGCTGCTGGGGCCCAAGCGCGTCGCCAAGCGCATCCGCTCGACGCTTGCGCAGCTCACGTGAAGCGCGGGAGTCCCGCCGCCCGGCTGCGAACTCTCTATCGAGTCATGTCACCACAACGGTCCTGCCTGCATCGCTGCACGTGTTGACCGGGTGCCCGCGCGCAAGCGCGGCGCGCCCCTTCATGCGTAGTCACGGCGATCGCTCGCCGAGCAACTTGGCAGGACGGTTTCATGCGTCAACAGTCGGTTTTTAGCCACATCCGCCGCGATTGGCGAGCGTGCTTCGAGCGCGACCCGGCGGCGCGGAATTGGCTCGAGGTGCTGCTGGCGTACCCGGGCTTCCATGCCATCTTTTGGCACCGTCTCGTCATCCATCCGCTGTACCGCTGGTCTGTGCCGGTCGTGCCGCGCGTGCTCGCGCACCTCTCCCGCTTTTTCACGGGCATCGAAATCCATCCGGGAGCGCGCATCGGCGCCGGATTCTTCATCGATCACGGCATGGGCGTCGTCATCGGGCAGACCACGGACGTGGGTGAAAACTGCACGCTGTATCAAGGCGTCACGCTGGGAGGCACCAGCCTGCAACGCGACAAGCGTCACCCGACGCTGGAAGACGACGTCGTGGTCGGCGCCGGGGCGATCGTCCTCGGCGCGATCGTGATCGGCACAGGGACGAAGATCGCGGCCGGCGCGGTCGTCGTGAAATCGGTGCCGCCGCACAGCGTGGTCGTCGGCGTGCCCGGCCGAGTCACGTTCGTCGGCGGGCTGCGCGTCGAACCGGCGGTTCCGCAAGTGGACATGCCCGATCCTGAGGGCGAAGCGATCGCGAGCTTGAGCAAGCGCATCGACGCGCTCGAAGCGCAGAGCCGGAACTCCGAGGAGCGGCGTGGCACTGCGTCTCTATAACAGCCGCACGCGCTCGCTGGACGACTTCGAGCCGCTGCGTCCGGGCATCGCCACGATTTACGTCTGCGGCATGACCCCGAGTTTTCACCCGCACGTCGGCCACGCGCGGACATTTCTCACCTTCGACGTGCTGCGTCGTCATCTGCGCAACTCGGGTTTGGCGGTGAAGTACGTCCAGAACGTGACGGACATCGACGATCGCATCATCGACCGCTCGACCGCCGACGGCATCCCGTGGGATCAGGTGGTGACGCGATACCTCGACGAATACGAGGAGTGCGCGAGCCGGCTGGGCCTGCTTGCGCCGGACGTCGAACCGCGCGCGACCGCCAGCATGGGCGCCATCGTCGAGATGATCCGCGGGCTCGTCGAGAGCGGCGCCGCGTACGAGACGGCGGATGGCGTGTATTTCTCCGTGAAAAGCTTTCCTCGCTATGGCGAGCTGAGCAACCGCAACGTCGACGAACTGCGGGCTGGAGAACGCGTGGCTCTGCGCGAAGATAAGCGCGACCCGCTCGACTTCGCGCTCTGGAAAAAAGCCAAGCCGGGCGAACCGACGTGGCCGAGTCCATGGGGCGACGGCCGGCCAGGTTGGCACATCGAATGTTCGGCGATGTCTCGCCGCTATCTCGGCGACCGGATCGACATCCACGGCGGCGCGACCGACCTCATATTCCCACACCACGAAAACGAAGTGGCGCAATCCGAGTCGTACACGCACGTGCATCCGATGGCACGTTTTTGGGTGCACGCCGGCCTGCTCATGGTGGATGGCCGAAAGATGAGCAAATCGCTGGGCAACTTCACGCCGCTCTCGCAGATGCTCGACGCGTATCCGCCGGCGGCGATCCGGTTTCTGTTTTTGCAGACCGGATACCGCAAGCCGATCAATTTTACGGACGAGTCCATCGAGAGCGCGATTCGCGGCCTGCGTGGCCTGTATGCCGACCTCGACGAGCTGCGATCCAAAATCACGTCGCCTGGCGCGGACGGCCCGCCGGCGGACGCGGCCGCCTTCGACGCGTTTCTCGACGACGATCTCAACACGGCTGGTGCCGTGGCCTGGTTGCGGACGCGCCTCAAAGACCTGCGACCGAGCGGCGCCGCCGCGGATATCGGAGGAGCGCTCGCGCTCGCGACGCGCTGCTTGGCGACGCTCGGCCTGCCCGGGACCTCTGCCGATGCCGGCCTCGCGCCTTCGCGTCGCGTCGAGCTCGACGAAACGGCGCGCGCGCTGCTTGAAGAAGCGCTGGGCGGAACGGGTTCGGTCGCCGAAGACTCGACGCTCGTCGAGCGCGCGGTAGCCGCCCTCGATGAAGCTCGTGCCTCGAAGAACTACGCTCGCTCGGACGCGCTGCGAGACGTCTTGAGCCGAGCCGGCATCGCCGTGCGCAACACGGCGTCCGGCACGGAGTGGTCGGTTGACGGCTCGCGCTGACCGGGCAAAGGTTGGGGCGGTCGGCTTTGGCCGACCGGACAGCGAACTGATCTCGGGCGTCCACTCGGTCGAAGAGGCGCTCGCGAGCGGCGAGCGCGTTCAACGCGTCGTGACCACCCGGACACGTTCGAGCGATCGGCACGTGCGTCGGTTGCTCGAGCGGGCGCGCGCCGACGGCGTCAACATCGGCGTAGAACCCGATGCATGGTTTGCGCGTTTCGGGTCCGCGCGGCACCAGCATATCGCAGCGATCGTCGATGCTTTTTCCTACACGGCGTGGCCTGCGATTCGGGAGCTCGCCCGCACGTCGACAGACGTCATGATCGTCGCCCTCGACCACATCGAGGATCCGCACAACGTCGGAGCGATCGTGCGCAACGCGGAGGGCGCGGGAGTATCCGCCGTGGTACTGCCGCAGCGTCGCAGCGCGGGAATCGGGGCCGGCGCTCGTCGAGCATCGGCGGGAGCGGCATCGCACGTGCGCATCGCATGTGTCCCGAACCTCGTCCGGGCCCTGGACGACCTCAAAGCCGACGGCTGCTGGGTTACCGGCCTTGCGCTGGCTGCGACGGCGCAGCCGTATGCGTCCGCCGATCTCACCGGCAAGCGGGTCTTCGTCATCGGATCCGAAGGGAAAGGCTTGCAGCGCTTGGTTTCCGAGCACTGTGACGAGCTGGTGCGCATCCCGTTGCTGGGGAAAGTCGCGTCGTTGAATGCGGCGTCCGCGGCGGCCATCGTCTTGTTCGATGCGGTCCGCCAGCGCCAAAACCCGCGCCTTGTACCACGACCGAACAAGCTCGAAAGGCCCATAAAATCTTGACGAAACACGCGTCCGACCCTATAATCGTTGAGGACTAAATCAAAAAGCCTAAGGGCGACCAGAGGACGCGCGTCGGCTCAAAGCCGCGCGACCCGGGGAGAAACGAGAGTTATTTGACGGCATTGCACGCAACTGAAGAGGCCTTCGACTACAGCGAACGAGCGGACGAAGAACTCGTCAATGCAGCGAAGTGCGGCGACAACCTCGCCATGGAATTCCTGCTCAACAAGTATAAGAACTTCGTCCGGATCAAAGCCAAGAGCTACTTCCTCATCGGCGCGGACCGCGAAGACATCATCCAGGAAGGCATGATCGGCCTCTACAAGGCCGTGCGCGACTTCCGGGCGGATAAGCTTTCGTCGTTCCGCGCCTTCGCGGAGCTGTGCATCACGCGGCAGATCATCACGGCCATCAAGACGGCCACGCGTCAGAAGCATATCCCGCTCAACCAGTACATCTCGCTCAACAAGCCGATCTACGACGAGGACAGCGAGCGCACGCTGCTCGACGTCATGGCGAGCGCCAAGATGTCGGATCCGGAAGAACTGGTCATCAATCAGGAAGTATCTGAAGACATCAAAGAACGCATTCAGGAAAACCTGAGCGACTTGGAATCGCAGGTGCTGTTGAGCTATCTCGAGGGCAAGTCCTATCAGGAGATGGCGCGCGATCTCAACCGGCACGTCAAGTCGATCGACAACGCGCTGCAGCGCGTAAAGCGCAAGATCGAGAAAAACTTGAGCGAAGTCGACCTCTACTAGTCCGCGCTGACTGGAGCGGTCGGCTTTCGCCGACCGAAAAGAAAATCGCGGCCGTTACGGGCCGCGATTCATTTTATGGCGTCGCGGCTGGCGCCGCGACTGCTCGTTCCGCCGTTCTTGGTGAATAGGTCCCGATCTTGTCGATGCACAGCGCCGCTTCGGCGCGCGTCACCGGCTGCTGCGGGTTGAACCGTTTCATCGCGCCGAAGACCCGCGGGATGTTCTTCGACCCATCGAAGTCGTCGCCGTAGATCGCGTCGTAGTAGCGCTTGTTGATCCGCTCGACATCGGCGAACGGGTAGACTTGGCGGACGTCCGCGAGCCCGGTGTTCTTATACGGGTCGCCCTTGAGATCAAGCCCGACCTTGATCGCGATCATCTCTTCGCGCGTGATGTCGCGGTCCGGAGCAAAATGCGTGTCGTCGACGCCGATCACGAAACCCGCATTCGCCAGCGCCTGGACGTATGGGTAATCCGGATGGGTCGTCGCAACGTCGACGAACGTGGGCTGCCCGCCCTCGGCGAGCCGGATCTGCGATTCGGATGCGTCTTGATAGTACGCGTTGTTGGCCTTCACCAGCCACTTGACGAAATCACCGCGAGTCAGCGACGCTTGCGGATCGAACGTGCCGGTGGTGGAGTCGAACACGCCGAGTTTTGCTTCATCGATGATGGCCTGTTGGGCGAAGATTCCGTTGATGTCGGTGAATGCCACGTTCACCGTCGGGCTGGCTGCCGGCGCCGCCGCTGCGGTCGCGCCGGAGGCCGGCGACGGCGTCTCGACCGGAGGCAGCGGAGAGCCGATGGCGGTCGCCTGTTCCGTCGCCGTCGGCGTGGCTTGCGTGGTGGTTTGCGAGGTCTTCGTGCACGCCGCAACTGCCACGGCGATGACCGAAATGAACGCGAGTGAGACCCAGCGAGCTCGCATGTCCGCTCCTTACGTGCGCGAAAGGCTGGAAAGGGCTTGGCAACCGGCGCCCGCCCGACCTCCACCCGGTTGTGGAAGGGAGCCGTCGGCGCACCTTCCAAGTCGGAACTCGCGTCGTGCCGGCGTAGCTCAGATGGTAGAGCGGCGGTTTTGTAAACCGCGGGTCGGGGGTTCAAGTCCCTCCGCCGGCTGCGTTCGCCGTCGTCTTGAGAGGGAGATCCCGTGATGTCTTCACCTAGCGTCGATATGCAACTGCTTGCCGCGCGCATTGATCGGCTCGAGCGGCAGAACCGCTGGCTCAAACTCATCGGCGGCGCCGCGACGGCGTGCGTGCTCGTCGTGCTTCTGGCCGGAGCCGGCCCCAAATCCAACAGCGGGCCGCTCGTGATCCGGGCGGCGAACGGCGACTATGCGCAGCTGAACGCCGAGGGCCTCACGGTGTACGACAAACACGGGGTCGAGCGCGGCTTCTTCGGGCTCACCGACGCCGAAACCGGCGAAGTGCATCTGTATGACTCGGGTGGGAACCGCCGCATGTCGCTGTTCGTCTCGCATCAGCCGGAGATCTCGCTCTTGAATACCGGCGGCAGTCACGTGATCGACATATTCGTCGGCAAGGACACGGGCGAGCCGGAACTGGATCTGAACGGACCGACAGGCCAAGAGCGCGTCACGCTCAACGGCAGCAAGCTGCCGTACTTGCGCGAGCGCGATGGGTCGGGCAACGTGCGCGGCTACATCGGCATGTACACCGATGGCAGCGCGGGCGCGTTCCTCAAGACCGCCGACGGGACGATCACCTGGCAAGCGCCCGCGTCCAAGTAGTCTGTTCGTAGTAGAGACGTACTGCGCTCGGGCAAGGCGCGAGCTAATCGCTCGCGCCATCGTCGAGCTGCGGTCGAGCACAGCACTGGCCCGTAGCGAGAAAACGCGAAAACCCCTAACGATCGGGGCTATAAACGGCCTTGTGCCGAATGATGTTCGGTGATATAATCAGGTTGCCGAACAAAACATGATAGACCATCACAGCCTCGACTCGCTGGACTTCCGGTTGCTCGACGCGTTGCAGCGCAACGCGCGGTCGACCTATGCCGAGCTGGCCTCGCTCGTGGGGTTGACTCCACCCACCGTGCACGAGCGCGTGAAACGACTGGAGGCGCGCGGCTTCGTTCGGCGCTATTCGGCGCAGCTGGACGGCAAGCTGCTGGGTTTCGAACTCGTCGCGTTCGTGAGCGCCTTCACGACAGCGGCGACGAACTACGACGGCTTCACCGCAAAAGTCTCGGCATTGCCCGAGGTCTGCGAGATCCACAGCGTGGCCGGCGAAGAGTCGTTCGTCCTCAAAGTCACCACGCGTTCGACCGCCCATCTCGACGAATTCCTGAGCCGCCTCAAACAGATCCCGGGCGTCGAACGAACCAAGACGACCATCGTTTTGTCCACCACGTTTGAGCGCGGCGGCATCGCGCTCACACGGGAAGAACCGGCGGCGCGCCGCCTGCGCAGCGTGAGGTAACCATGGCGATCACCGGATTAGAGAAATTGCATGCGACGGCGGCGCCGGGCCATGCGGTCAAGCCGCCGGCGCCGGCCGACGCGCTGGAACACATGAATCTGCTGCAAGGCGAGTTCTGGCGCGTCATCCCGAAGTATCGGGACGTCGACGAAAAGACGTTCTTGGATCATCTCTGGCAATATCGCAACTCGGTGAAGACCCCGGAAGAGATCGCCGAGACCGTGCAGGACCTCGTGTCGCCGCAGTTCCTCGAGGACATGCGCACCGGCTTCCATCGCGCGCCGATGAACGTGCGCGTGTCGCCGTACGCGATGGCGCTTATCAACTGGGCCGACCCGTATGCGGATCCTATCCGCACCCAATTCATCCCCTTGGCCTCGCGCTTGCTGCCCGACCATCCAAAGCTCAGCCTCGACTCGCTGCACGAGCTCGAAGATTCGCCCGTCGTCGGGCTGACGCACCGCTATCAGGACAAAGCGCTATTTCTGCCGACCAACGTGTGCCCGGTGTACTGCCGGTTCTGCACGCGCTCCTACGCGATCGGCGGGGATACCGACGTCGTCGAAAAAGCGGAGCTCGCGACCGATCCCAAGCGCTGGCAGCAGGCGTTCGACTACATCGCGTCGCGGCCCGAGCTCCAAGACATCGTGATCTCCGGTGGCGACGCCTATCAATTGCCCGCCAAGAGTTTGAAGAAGATCACCAACGCGCTGCTCGACATTCCGAACGTCCGGCGCATGCGCATCGCCACCAAAGGGCCGGCGATCTTGCCAAGCAAGCTCATCACGGACGCGGCATGGACGGACGCGCTGTGCGAGGCCGTCGCGCGCGGTCGCTCCATGGGCAAAGACGTCGTCGTCCACACGCACTTCAACAGCCCGAACGAGATCACGTGGATCACGCAGCAAGCGATGCAGCTGCTGTTCGAACGCGGCGTGTTCGTGCGCAACCAGTCGGTGCTGATCCGAGGCGTCAACGACGATCCAAAAACGATGCGCCTGCTGGTGAAGCGGCTCGGCTATCTGAACGTGCATGCCTACTACGTCTACATGCACGACATGGTGAAAGGCGTCGAAGACTTGCGTACCACCGTCCAGACGGCGGTGGATATCGAAAAATTCGTGCGCGGAACGACCGCCGGCTTCAACACGCCGACGTTCGTCTGCGACGCGCCGGGCGGCGGCGGCAAGCGCGACCTCCACAGCTTCGATCATTACGACCGCGAGAACGGGATCGCCGTCTACAGCGCGCCGAGCGTCAAACCGGGTCAGTGGTTCCTGTATTTCGATCCGATCGACCAGTTGTCGGCGGCGGCGCAGCAGCGCTGGAAGAATCCCACATCGCAGCAATCGATGGTGGACGCCGCGCTCGACGCCGCAAAGCGCGCCTGTAGCCGCGGCCCGTTATAGCTGCGCTTTTCCCCGCTCGAACTGATCCGGCCAGTAGTTGGGATCGCGCGGGGGGCGGGGCTCGTCCTTCCACCACTCGCTGTAGCGGGCGAGCCACTCGAAGTTCTCGAAGAGATACGGATTGTCGTACACGATGCGCTCGCGTGCGACGAACGGCGCGATCGCGTTCCAGCGTTTGCGGACCAAATACCCCACCGAGTCCACGATGAGCGATGCGCTCAAGACGCCGCGCCGCGCCAGCGTCGCGACCGTCTCGATGTACTGGCCGATTGCCAAGAGGGCGTGTTCGTCGTCCGAACCGGGATAGTTGGTTCGGAGGTCGTCGTCGGTCGGATAACGGCCATTGATGCCGTCGAGCTGTTTGAAGATCTGGATGATCTCCTGGGACGATATGCGGTCGATCGCCTCGAGCAGAGCCATGGCGTTGCGCTCGTGCTCCATCGCGCGAACCTGACGCGTCATGAGCCACGCGGTCACCAACACCGTCGCAAACGCGATCGCGAGCGATGCGAAGGGCACGATCTGAACGAACGCGTTCACCGAGCCGACGGTTCTCGCCGGCGGGTGCGCCTTCCCGGTCGCGCCGAACGGTGCGTCACCGAAACATAGGCTAGAACGAATGAAGAGAAAATCGAAAAGCCGAATAGAATTCTTCAAGCGCAAGTGTCCGCGCTGCCTCAAAGCCGTGCCGTTTCGCGCGCGAGAAGAGAGGGCCGGCGGCGCCGATCGAATCACGACCGTCGCATGCACGTCGTGTGAAACGGTGATCGGCGTGTTGCCCTCCATGAGCCGCTACCCCAGCAAACACGAAGTGGGCTCGATCGTCCGGAACATCGTCAAAAAGCACGTCGGCGCGGCGGTGAAGCGCCTCAGAAAGCGGCGCGCGGTGCGCTAGCCGGCCTCGCACGAGACAAGCGTGAATCCATTTCTGAGCGGCATCGAAGCCGTGCTGTGGCTCGTGCTGTTGTGGAACGCCGCGCCGGTGTTGCGCGGGCGCACGCACGACCCGGTCACTCGGGTCCGCAATGCGCTGCTGCTCGGCATCGCGATCCCCTTCGCGCTCGGCTTGGTGCATGCGCTCTATGGCCCCGCGTGCTGGCTTGCCGTCCTCGTGCTGTGTTATGTGGCCCGCCGGCGGCTCACGCGACTCGCCGCGGACGGGTCTTCTGATAGCGAAACGAACCTCTGGCTGTTCTTGCCGGTGGTCGTCGTGTGCGTGGTCGCGATGCCGTCGCTGCTGGAACCGCAAATCGAAGGCGACACGCTCATCTATCATCTTCCAAATGCGGCCGCTTGGGCTCAATCCGGCACGCTGTGGACCACGGGCACCCGCTACTGGTGGTTCCCGGGCGGTTCCGAATTGTTCGCGGCGGGGTTGCTCTCAGTCGGCGGGTGGTGGGCGGTCGGGCTTTCCGGCGCGGTCGCCGCCGCCTTGCTCGGGCTGCGCCTTGCGGCGTGGAGCGTGGCGATCGGGGCGCCGCGCTGGGCGGGAGCGTTGATCGCAAGCGCGTTCGTCGCCACGCCGGTCGTGGCGGCGCAGACCGGCGACTTGCGAAACGACGTGTGGCTGGCCGCGCTCTTCGTTGAATCGTTGTGGAGTTTGCGGCAGCGCGACGGAGAAGTGCCGGCGCTGGCAGCAACGGCGGTCACGAAACCCATCGGTCCAATCTTCGCGCTCATTTGCGCCATCGTCGGGCGCGCCCGGCTCGGGTATGTCGCGGCCGGCATTCCGCTGCTGTTGTGGCTGGCGCGCGACGCCATTCTGTGGCGCTCCGCGGACGTTCCACCCGCTTCGACCCTCTATCCCGTGTGGGGAACGATGATCCTCGCACATGGCTGGATCGGGATCGGCGTGCTCGGCAGTGCGCTGTGGCAGGCCGGACTTGCGACGTTCGCATGGTGCGTGCTGCCCCTGGTCGGGCTGTTCGTCCCGAGCGTTCGAGCCCAGGCAGCCGCCGGCATGCTTGCGAGCGGCGTCTTCTTGCTGTATCCGTTCGGCTTTGAAAACAACCTTCCGCAACTTGCGACCGGCGAGTCGCTGCGCTACGACATGCCGGGAATGGCGACGGGCGCCCTCGTCGCGGCTGCGCTTGCCGCGAGGGCGCCGCTCGTCCTCTCGACGCTTGCCGGCGCCGCGTTCCTCGTAGGAATGCGCGCGTGGCTCTCGATTTTCTGGAACGACCCGATCACGCACCGCTCGCCGCTCATCGTGTGCGCGCTTGCGATCGGCGTCGCGCTCGCGCCGAGTCGGGCGCGCAGGCTGGCGATCTCTGCGGCCTGCGCCGTCCTCGTCGTCTTCGCCAGCCTCGAATCGAGCTCGCGGGCCGCGCCGTTCTACGATGCCCATATGCCAGCCGCGTCGGGCGCCCCGACGCGGCTCTACGAATGGCTCCAGTCATTCCCACCTCGCTCGGTCGTGCTGGAAAACGCGCGCGCCGGCTCGCTTGCGATGACATCGCCGCGCACGGCCGTCGGCGACGCAGCTGGTCCGAACGCGTGTGACGAAGCGCGCCGTCGAGGCGCGCTCCTGATCGTCGGATCCAGCGACGTTCAACCCGCGCCGCTCGACCAAACGCGATTTGCGCGGGCGCGCGCGTGCGGACGCGTGTTGTATGGGGATGCTGCCGCGTTGGTGATTGAGCCACGCTGGACGCGGCTGCTTAGATGAAAACGCTTTAGATAAAAACGCTGTTGTAGAGGCCGACCATGGGCGGGACGCTTCGCGAACCGGCGGGACGGGTCCAGTAATCGCGCGCGCATCGGGTACAAGGATACCGATGCGTTTGAAGCGCTGGTCCACCGTCCTCGCGGCGCTCGTCGCCGTGCTCTCCCTGGCAATCGCGATGTTCGCGATCCCGGCATCTCGAGCGTTTGCGACCCGGTCCATCATCGCCGCTTATTTTTTCGCACACGGATTCCGACTGCAGCGCGCAGATATCGAATTCGGCCGAGGTCGTTTCTCAGCTCGTAACATCGCGATCGTCGAGAGCAGCGGCGCTCCTTTCCTGACGGCGACGTCGCTCGACGTCAGCTACGGCGCGCCGGACCGAGCATACGGCATCTCACAGGTGGCCGTCGAGAGACCTCGCCTCGTCGTGCGGCGCGAACGCGACGGATCGTACAACATCAATCGGCTCTACAGCCCGAGTGCGGCGAACGGCGGTCCATTGCCGCAACTCAATCTCACCACGCTCGTGCGCGACGGCACGCTCGAGGTCGAGAACCCATTCGCGCCGTGGGGTCCGGGCCACGCCTTCGCGCTGGACGACCTCCAGCTGACGGGTTCGATACACATCGGAGCGATTTCGCGGCTCTCGCTTCGAGCGGTCCTCGCGTCGTCCGGCGAGCGCCACGCGCTGAGGGCTGACGGGTACGAGAACGACGTCAGCCGCATCGCTCAAGCGAGCGCGCGCATTGACGGAGTGCCGATCGCCGCCCCGTTCAACGTCATCGTCTCGGCCCCGACGTTCGTCGTGCAGTCTGGACGGGCCGACGCTGCGATCCATGCCTACGCGATCGGCTGGAGTGCGAGTCAGAGCCCGGCCTGGCACGTCCAGGGCCGCATGACCACCCGCGGCGATCGGCTGCGCGTGCTGCCGCTCGCCGTGCCGGTCAATCTGACTCGCGCCGACCTCCTGCTCGACGATGGGCTCATCACCATCGCGGATGCGAGCGGCGCGGCGTCGGGGATTCCGCTCAACGCCGCCGGCGACGTCGAGCTGTTTCCGGACCAACGGTTGGACGTGCAGATCTTCGCCAAAGGCGATCTTGCGAAGGCGCGCAGATTGCTCTCGGTGTCCGCTGCGCAGCCGCTGCGCGGACCGCTCGTGCTGGCTGCTCGCATCGGCGGATCGCCGAGCGCGCCACATGTGGCGTTCTCATTCTCGTGTCCGCGCGGCATTCGCTACGAGTCGCTCCCGGTCACCGCGCTCGAAGGACGGGGCTACTTCGCGGACCAGCATCTCACGCTGCTCAACGTGCGCGGCGCCTATGACGGCGCGACCGTTTACGGCGACGGAGACATCGACGTCTCGGCGGCGCCCTCCGGCCAGATGATATTTTCGGCGAGCGCGCCTGCGGACCGAGTCCCCGGACTTGGCAATCTCGACGTGCGCAGCACGGTGCGCGGCCTGGTGGCGATCAACGGGCCACTCTCCGCGCTCGACGGCGGCGGTTTCCTCGACCTCTCTGGGCCCAACGGCGCGGCGCGCTCCAGCTTTTGGGCTGGACCGCAGGCGCTGGCGCTCGGTCCGCTGCTCCTCACGTCGCGCGGAGGGGGTTTTTTACTCGCGCACGTCACCATGACGCGCGACGCCGCGCAAGGGCTCGACGGCGGCCTCGTCGCCGACCGGTTTCCATTGCACGTCGACGACCGAGCCGTGGCGCTGCCCGGCATCATGGCGCGGCCGATCGCACTGCCGGCGGTGTCCGGCTCGATCGACGGCGGAGCGCAGCTCGGCGGCAGCCTGACGCAGCCGGCCGGCGCACTGAACCTCGCAGTCAGCGATTTGCGCGTCGCCGCCCTCTCGCTCGGCAGACTGTCGGCCGCCGCCATCGGATCGGCGGGTCAGTTCTCGATTCGCAAGCTCGCGGCGACCGGCAAGGATCTGCATTTCTCCGCGACCGGCAACGTCGCCGAAACCCCGGTTGCGGGCTCGACGCAATGGCTTGGGGCCGGACATATCCGTGACGCGAGCATCGTCGGCGTGCCGGTCCACAACCTCGTGCTGCTCGCCGGTGAGAGCCGCGGCCGCTATCGCATGTACGCCGCAAACGCAGACGTCGGCAGCGGTCAGATCGTCGCGCTCGGCCAGCTGCCGATCGCGGGTCCCGGCGCTTTGGTCGCATTCGCCCGCCGCTTCGATCTCTCGACGCTTCAAAGATTCGCGCTGCCGGTGCGAGGCGGCACGGTGAACGCGCTCGCGTCATTCCGTGGCACGGTTGCAAAACCGCGAGCCGACTTCGCCGCAGCTCTCAGCGACGGAGCCTTCAACGGCTACCCGATGAACGCAGACGTTCAGGGCACGCTCGAGCGCGGCGTCGTGCACACCGACGACAGCCGCGTCGCGCTCGGCGATAGCCAAGTCGACGTGAGCGGGGATGTGCGCGGGCTGTCAGCCACAATGCCTGCAAGCGCTACGCTCGATCTGGCGGGCAGGCTGAGCGGCGGCGATCTGGCCCAGTTGACGAGTTTTGCCGCTCCGAAGAATCTGCCGATCTCCGGTGATATTTCGGGCGACTTCCGCGTTCTTGGCAGCGCGTTCGATCCGGTCGTGCAGGGCACCGTAACATCCGGGGCCGGCACGGTTCATGGAGTCGGCTATCAAGAGCTGCTTGCCGCGTTCACCGCGACGCGCGGCGGCGTGAGCGTGGCAGGCGGGCGAGCGCAGATCGGAACGTCCAGCGTTGCGTTTTCGGGATCGCTCGCTCCGGGCGCAGCGCGTGTGTCGATCGACTCGCCGCGCCTCGATCTTTCCGCGTTCGACGACTATTTCGACGGCGCCGACGTGGTCGACGGCATCGGGCCGGTGAAGCTCGCGCTGCATTCGGGCGGCGGCTCCTTCGGCGTCAACGGTTCCGCGAAGCTGTCGGGCGTCCGGTTCATGGAGACGCCGGTCGGCGACGTCGCCGCGCACGTGTCGTCATCGGCTGCGAACCGCGTAGTCGCCGACATGCGGGTGCGCGGTCCGTTCGGGGCGCTGGCCGTGAACGGAGCGTCGGCGTTCTCCCCGTCAAGCGGCATGCTGCCGAACTATCAGACCGCGCGCTACGACGTGCATGGTTCGCTGTCGAACGTCGATCTTGGGCTCGTCGCCACGTACGCGAACGTCCCCGTCCGCGTCGCCGGGCGCCTCGGTGCCACTTTCGCTGGATCGGGTGCGCCGTCCAACCTCATCGGCCGCGCCGCTTTTGGCGTCGCGCACGGCATGATCCGCTCGATCCCAGTCCGGCAACTGGCCGGGGCGCTCTCCGCGACGCGACGTTCGATCTCGCTCGATCGTCTGAACGCTGCAGTGCCGGGCCTGACCGTCGCGGCGCGCGGCTCGTTCGATCGCAGCGGGCGCATCAGCGGGCAGGCCCGCCTCGACGCAAGCGACCTCTCGGTGCTCGCGCGCCTCTTCGGATATCCCAACCAGCTGACGGGCTCGGCCGTCGCCACGCTCGACGCAGGCGGCACGCTGCGCGCTCCCGTCGCCACTGCGACGCTCACCAGCAACGGCGCCGCCACCCGCGGCGTGCAGATCGCGAGCGTGAACGCCGTGGCCGGCTACCGCGATAACCGCGTCACGATCGCGCGCGCGTCGGCCAGCTTGGCGGCGGGAGGCAGTTTGGAGCTCGCCGGCTCGCTGCCGCTGCGCTTGATGCCGTTTGAGATCGGCCCGCCCTCCGCGCCGCTCTCGTTGAACGTTTCGGCGAACTCCGCGAACCTCGCCGCATTGAATCCGCTCCTGGGCAACACAGCGACAATCGCGGGAACGCTCAACGTGCGCGCATCGGCGCGCGGCACGATGGCCCATCCCAAGTTGGCCGGCTCCGCCGCGCTGCGCAACGGTGTCGTGTCCGGGTCGCTCGACCGTACGCCGCTGCGTCAGATCACTGCCGACGCGACGTTCGCGAACGATCGCGTCACGCTGACGGACTTCAATGCGCGCGCCGGCAAGGGGACCATCGCCGCGAACGCGGCCGTGCGCTTGGGCGGCGGCGACCCGGCCACCATGCTGCAGAGCACGGTCGCGAATCTGCAGCTGCACGACGCCCAGTTCGACGTTCCCAAATTCGTCACCGGCGTTGCGAACGGCACGCTGAATTTCGCCTCGGACAAAGTCGACCCATCACTGAGCGGCACGCTCGCGTTTTCGAACACCAACATCCCGTTCACGTCCATTCTCGCGCTGGCGGCCGGCGGCAGCGGCGGTTTGGTGAAGACCGAAGGTCCGCGGATCCCCGGCGTGCCGTCGCCCAAGCCGGGGCATACCATCGTGTACGGCGGCTCGATCTACGGCGACAACCCGGGCGTGCTGACGTGGCACCCGCCGCAGCCGAAGAATCAGCCGAAAGCGGCGACGCTGCCGCCGGTGGGCTTGCACCTGCAGATCGTCGCCGCCGATAACGTGCGCATCAGCGGATTGGTCGACGTCACCGCCAAGGGCGACGTGGGCGTGATGGGCACGGCGGCCGCCCCGGTGCTGAACGGCGTGTTGGATGCAGTGCGCGGCCAGGTGGGCGCCTTCGGCACGACCTTCCGCCTGCTGCGCGGATCGGCCGTCTTTCGGCCCCGCAACGGGCTCTTGCCGGTCATCAATGCGAAGGCGTATGCAGACCTCCCGCAGGCATTCGTCACCGCCGACGTGACCGGGCGCGTCGACCACCTGGATTCGGAACTCACGTCGGATCCCGACATGACGCGCGCGCAGATCCTCGCCACGCTGCTCGACATCGGACAGATCAATCAGGCGCTGAACGGCGGCGGCATCGGCCAGCAGACGGACGCCGGGCGCGCCGCGGAAACGTTCGTCGATTCAACCGTGTCGAACATGCTCGCGGGTCAGGTATCGTCGGCGCTCGAGAACACCCTGCACATCGAAGACGTCTCGCTCGCGTTCGACACGCAGGGCCGCCCGATGCTCGAGGTGCGCAAGCAGTTCGGCCCCAACGTCTACAGCATCTTCCGGACATCGATGAACGGCACGCCGCAGCAGTCGTACGGCGTTTCCTACTACGGGCGCCGCCGCTTGGAGGTCGACATCCTGCAGACGCGGCCGCTCGGCACCGGCGGCAACGGCACCTTGCTGCCGATCACGACGATTCAACTCTCGCTGACCTTCAATCACCACTGAACGACCTGGAGGTGCCCGGGAACATCAGTTGAATACCGGGCGTCCCCCGTGAGCGAAGAAAGAGGTTCGGCCACATGTATATTTCGGTAGTGACGCTCTTCGTCAACGATCTCGATCGGACGATCGATTTCTACACCAAAAAACTCGGCTGGGAGAAGATCATGGACGCGCCGATGGGCGACGGCACGCGCTGGGTCACGGTGGCCCCATCGGCAACGCAGACCGCATTCACGCTGGCGCTGCCCTCCGAGAACTGGCCCGGCAAGAAAGCCGGCGGCTTCAGCGGCGTGATCATGGAAGTCGACGACGTCTACCAGACGCACGAGCAGCTCAAGAAGTCCGGCATCGAATTCACTGAAGCGCCGAAGATGGAGCCGTGGGGCGGATGGGCGATGTTCAAGGACTCGGAAGGCAACATCCACGGATTGCACTCGCCCGTACCGGCCGGCGTCAGCAGGAACTAGGACGTCCCATCGGGCGCGGCGCGCGCCGGCATCGTCAGACAGAAAACCTCGGCTGCGTCCGGGGTTTTCAGTTTGTCGCCGGCAACGGCGACACGTGACAAGATTGAAGATCGACGCGACGGGGCCTGAACTCGCATAATTCCGTGCCCATGCAGCAGCGCACCGCGGAGACGATGGATGCGGGGTAGCAGGCGAAGCTGCTGATCAACCGCAAGTCCTTACAGCGTAGGCCTTTGCGATATCGTGGGCAGGTGACCGAGTGGTTAATGGTAGCAGACTGTAAATCTGCCGCGCTCAGCGCTACGTAGGTTCGAATCCTACCCTGCCCATACGAGAAAAAAAGAGGACGCCATGACTGGCGTCCTCTCTCTATGGGCTGTCGGCGCTCTTAGTAGATCGCAGTGGCGTAGAAGTTGCCGTCCAACCAGTAGCCGTAGGCGACGATCATCCGTCCGACCGCAACCGTTCCGGTCTGCTTGGCATCGAGAGCAGGCTGGTCGTTGATGACGACCGTCCGAGTCGCCTGTTGCACCGTCACCAGATGCCCCTTGACGATGGTGATCGTGCCGCTGACCTGCGCGTGCCTGAGGTGGTCGGTGTCAGGCGGGCAGTTGCCGTTGGGCACCCACTCGTCGTTCACCCACGTGCCGCACGACGTGTCCATATACGGCGGCTGCGCGAGCGCCGGGCCAAGACTCAGTCCCAAGACCGCTGCGATCAGGAATGCATACAGATATTTCACAAACACTCTCCTTCCCGGAGAATTCTACCCATGAATTTGCGCGGCTATTCGTAGAGGAAGGCCTCCAAAACGGCCGTAAACTAGCAAGCGGCGAGCGGGAGTAGCTCAATTGGTAGAGCGCTAGCCTTCCAAGCTGGATGTTGCGGGTTCGAGACCCGTCTCCCGCTCCAGCGCCGATCCAACGCGTTCGCTTCACACGACGCGATTTTTCGACAGTGTGACTGCAGTCACGCGGTTTTCGCCAGGCAATCGTTCGCCGCGCACCGACTATTCAAGATAGGAGGAGTGCGATGGACGAGCACCGACCGACACTTATCGCCGGGGGATCTATTTTTGACGATTTGAGCGCGACGCTGGTCGTGCCCGTCAACTGCCTCGGCATCGTCCGCTTCGACGACGCGCGCGAATTCAAGCGCCGCTATCCGTCGTGGTTCGCCGACTACGCGCGCCGCTGTCAATTCGGGCTCGTTCGAGTGGGCGAACCGTTCGCGTGGACGCCGCGCGACTCGTCAGGGCCGACCATCGTCAACTTTCCGACCAAGTTCCACTGGCGGCAACGCCCGGCCATCGACGCGATCGCGCGCGGCATGAAGTTCCTCGTCTTCGACGCGCGTGAGATGGGCATTCGAAAACTGGCCATGCCCGCGCTCGGCTGCGGCATCCGCCAACTGCACTGGGCCGACATCGGTCCGTTGATGTACCAGGCGCTCATGCGCCTCGAACTGCGCGGCATACGGACGACGCTGCACGTGCCATCCTACGTCTCTGAATCGCAGCGCAGCCATGAATACCTCGCCTCAGCGACCAGAGAATCCGGCGAGTTGTTCATCCCGCGACCGCGGCTTCACGCCGCGCAGGTCGCGCAGAACCCCGCCGTCTGACGGTCGAGCAAGCTCGACCTCCACAAGTTCTGTCGGTCGACCAAGGTCGACCTCGAGAACGAGAAGAAAGCATGCGGCGATGCGCACCGTGATCATCGCCGTCGCAGTGCTCGCGCTTGCCGGATGCATGCGGCAAACGCCGACGATCTCGCAGCCCGGCGCGCCCGCAGCGCCGCAGTCAAATCCCAGCGACTTTCCGCTGTACCAACCCAGCACGATCGTGAGCGTCGCGCCGTTCGATCAATCGGAGATGGCGGCCGCCCTGAACAAAACGCGCAGCGCCGGCCAGGCCACGATCGTGCCCTACCGAGGCAACGAAGTGCTCGCGACCACGCCCGCCACGCTCGCGAAACTCGAGGAGTGGCTGCGCGGTGTGAAAGCGGCGCCACCAGCCGGCTCCAAAGCGACCAGCGCCACGCTCGGCGGTTCAAAAACCGATATCAGCACCCTGGATGAGTGGGGCGCGGACACCGCAGCCTTCGAGTATGGCGACGGCCATCGCGAAGTCGCAGTCATCGTCATGGATCCTAAAACGGTGCGCGCCAAGATCGGGCCGGCGCTCGACATCATCGACAAGTATCAAGCGCTGCCCGGCATCTTGCGGAGCGGCATCGACAACGAATCCAAGAAACAGTTCGGCTTCAGCGTCTCGCAGATGTTGGATCGCAGCGGCCCGGTCGGTCTGTTCATCGGAGCGGTGCGCGATCTCTCGGATAGCCACGAACGGGCGATCATCCTGGTCGACGCAAGCAAGGAATAATCAGTCGCGGGCGAGCTCTTCCGAGCGACGGGCCCCACCGTTGCCGGCGCGTTCCACGAGTTCCAGCGGCAATTGTCCCTCGGCCTTGCCGTCAGGACCGCGAGGCGCCGCCTCGTCGATGTCCAGATCCGACGCTTGATATTTCTCCGGCGCCAGCCACATGTAAGCCACCGGCACGAGCACGAGGGTGAGCAGCAAGGAGCTCGCCAGTCCGCCGATAACCACGATGCCGAGCGCCTGTCGCACCTGCGACCCCTGCACCAAGCCAAGTGCGAGCGGCGACATGCCTGCGATCATCGAGCACGTCGTCATGATGATGGGCCGATATCGGATCCGGGCGCTTTCGCGGATCGCGGCCAACTTCTCGGCACCCCGCGCCCGCAGCGTGTTCGCGTAGTCCACCAAGAGGATGCCGTTCTTGCTCACGAGCCCGACCAGCATGACCGTGCCGATGAGCGAGAACAAATTGAGAGTTTGGTGGGTGATGGCAAGCGCGCCGAAGGCGCCGACGGACGCCACCGGCACTGCGAACATGATGATCAGCGGAGTGCGGTATCCGTTATAGAGTGCCACCATCAATAGGTAGACGAGGATCATCGACAACGCGAGGGCCGAGACCATGCCGACGACCGTGTCGGCGAGATTCTGCTGGTTGCCGTTCGGGTTGGCTCTCACGCTCACCCAGGGCGGCAGTTTGAGCGCCTTCTCTCGTTTGGTGAATGCGTTTTGAACGCTGGAAAGCGCCGCACCCGGCAACGTGTTGGCTGTGACGTGGATAACCGTCTGCCGGTTGACGCGCGTGATCACGGGCAGAGCCGGCGCCCACGACAGTTGGGCGACGTCGCCGACGTGCACGATCGATCCGTTGGATGAGCGCAGGGCGATGCCGTTGATGTCGTCGAGACTCGTCTGGTCGGCGCGCGGGAAAATCACCTGGACGTCCTTGAGGCCATTGATGGACTCGAATTGTGTCGCGACAACCCCGCCGAGCGCCGCGCGCACTGCAGAAGACGCCTGGCCGATGCTGACGCCGAGCGCCTGCGCGGCCGCGCGGTTGAAATTGACGTCGACCTGGGGCGCGAGGTTTTGCGCCGAGCTCGTGACGTTCACCGTTCCGGGCGTGTTCTTCAACACGTCGTACACTTGCTGCGCATACTGGGTCGGGTCGCCCTGGAGACTGGTGACGAGGTAGTCCATGGGTTGCGCGTTGCCGCCGCCCGTGCTCGTGGATGGGATGACCACTACCTTGGCGCCGGGCGCCAGCGAACCGACCTGTTGGCGCAGATAGTCGACCCAATAATCCGTCGAGCGCTTCCGATCGTCGGCGAGATAGAGTTGGATCTGCCCGAAATTGCCTTCGGTCAGCCCGCCGCCGAATGGAGACGACTGCGCCCCCGAGCGCGTCGTGCGCGTCGCCAGGTCGGAGATTGCGCCGACGAACGCGTCGAGTCGCCGCATCGTCGCGTCCGTCGTCGCAAGCGGCGTACCGGTCGGGTACTGGACCTGGACGGAGATCTGACCGCGATCGACCGACGGGATGAAGGTGAACCCAACGGCGCCGAGCGGAAGCAGCGAAAATGCGAGCACCAGTGACACGCCGGCGATGAGAAACACGAGTTTGGGCCGCGCGAGCCCGGCCGGCAGCGCGCGTTCGGTATACCACGTGCGCGAGCGCTCGAACCAGCGCTCGAACGCCACGATGGGACTCCAGGCTTTCCATCTGCTCTTCAAGGACCAGCGTCCGGCCAATGTGGGCGTGACCGTGAACGACACAAACAGCGACGTCAGCGTCGCGACGACGACGACGAGCGCAAACTCGCTCATGAATCTGCCGACGATGCCGGGCAGAAACGCGATCGGCAGGAACACCACGACGTCCACGAGCGTGATCACAATCGCTGCGAAGCCGATCTCCGTCCGGCCGTTGATCGCGGCGGCGGTCGCCGCTTCGCCGTTGGCATAGTGCCGCTGGATGTTCTCGAGAACGACGATGGAATCGTCGACGAGAATGCCGACCACGAGCGTCATCGCCAGCAGCGAGACCGTGTCGATCGTGAAATTCGCGACCTTCATCGCGCAAAGGGTGATGAGCAGCGAGGTCGGGATGGCGATGAAGACGACCACCGAGCTGCGCCACGTGCCCAAGAAGAACAACATGACAATAGAAGTGAGGATGATGCCCTCAAGCAGGGTCTCCATGACGGCCGTGAGCTGCTGCTTGGTGAACTTGGACTGGATGTTGACGATCGAGAATGCGATGCCGGGGAACTGCGCTTGAACGCGCGGCAGCGCTTTCAGGACATTGTCGGACGTCGAAACCTCGTTGGCTTGCGTCGTCTTCTGGACGTTCAAGAAGATCTGACGCTGGCCGTTCACGTAGGAGTAGACGCGCTGAATTTCGTTCGCATCGACGACCGCGGCGACATCACCGACGCGGGGCACGTTCGGCGCGACGCTCCACGGATTTACCGGCCCGGCGGCCGTCGCTGTGGCGCTGGCGGGCTGGCCGTTCACCAGCATGGGAAGATTGGCGATGGAGGCGGGCGTCTGCACGTCGCCGCGAACGTCGACCAGCGTCTCTCGATTCGGCTGATAGACGATGCCGCCGGGCAGGCGCGTGTTGTTCGCCGAAATCGTGCTGACCACGTCGCCGATGGTAAAATTGCCCCCCTGCAGCGCAGCCGGGTTGACCGTCACTTGGAACGAGGGCGTCACGCTGCCGTTCGCTTCCACGAAGCCGACGCCGTCGACTTGCTCGAGCGCGGGCACGATCTGATTCGTCGTGATGTCGGAGAGCTGCGCGAGCGAATAGGCATGCGAGGCGACCGCCAGCTGCACGACCGTCGACTCGCCCGGGTCGATGGTGGAGATTTCGGGCGCGCGCAGATCGGTGGGCAGCTGTGATTGTACGCCTTGGAGGCGCTGTTGGACCGTGACGAGCGAGGTATTCGTATCGGCGCCGAGATTGAAGACCGCGGAGATGGTGGCGCGGCCCTGCAACACCGTCGAGTTTATCACGTTCAGATCGGGCGCGCCAGCGATCGCATCCTCGATCGGGCGCACGATGTTATCGCGCATCTCCGTAGGCGAGGCGCCTGGATAGTTGACCTGCACCGTAACCGTCGGAAAATCGATATTCGGAAACTGCTGCTGCGTGAGCGTGCTGAGCGCGATGAGGCCCGCGACGGTGACGAAGGTGATCAGCACGAACACGAGCGCCGGACGAGCGACGAACAGGCGCGTCAGCCACATGACTAGTTCGCCGTCACCCTTTGACCGTCGGCGATGCCGAGCGTGCCGTTGGATACCACGCGCGCCCCTTCGCCGAGCCCCGTGACGATCGCCCAGTGGCCGTCATCCGCGACTTCGCTGACGTGCGCGCTGTGCGCCGTGCCGTCTGTGACCACCACGATCGTGTGATGCGTATCGTCGACGAATGCGCTCACCGGAATCGCCACGCCCGTCACGGTGGTCTGGCGCACTTGGCCCGACACCGTGAGTCCCGGGCGCAGCAATCCGCTTGGATTCGGCACCTGCACTTTGACCACGAAATTCGACGAGTTCGGCGTCGTCGGTGACAGCACCGCCACCACTCGCCCGCCGAACGCGTGGCCGGGCAAGCCCTGCGCCGACAGCAGCGCGCGCGTGCCCACGGGAATCTGTGCGACGTCCGAGCTGTACGCGCTCAGCTCGGCGTAGACCGTCGAGATCGCTTGAATGGTGAAGATCTGGCGATTGCCCGGATACTCGCCCGTATTGAGATTGCGGTTGACGACGACGCCGTCGACGGGCGACACAATCGTCGCTTTGGCGATCTGGGCCTCCGTTGCGGCGATTTGACCTTTGCTGCTCGTGACGGCTCCGGCGGCCGACTGCAGGTTTGCTGCCTGCAAACCTCGGCTGAGGCTGCCGTTGGCCTGTTGATTCTCGCGCGCCGTCGCCAGCGCCGCCTGAGCCGACGACACGGCTTGCTCGTCGTTGCGCACTTGGGTCTGCTGTTGATCGTACTGCTGCTGAGCGATGTAGCCTTGAGCGAGCAGTTGTCGGTCGCGCTGCAAGTTCGCGTCGTCGTTTTGCAAAGTCTGTTGGGCTTGGTTGACGGCGGCCTGCGCCGAACGCACCTGATCGTTGCCTTGCTGCAGTGCTTCCTGTGCTTGATAGCGGGTCTGGTCGGCTTTGGCGCTCGCCTGCACGACGTCACCCTGGTACGATTCAAGGTTCGCCTCGAGATCGGCGGTCGAAAGCTGCGCGAGGACCTGACCCTGCCGTACGCGATCGCCTTCGCTGACGTAGACCGCAGTCGCCGGCTCGCTCAGCGTGCTCGTGATGGCGACGTTTTGCAGCGGGGCGATGATGCCGGCGAGCGAGATGACCGGCGTGATCGTCTTCTGCGTCGCGGTCGATTGAGGAATGTTCGGAGCGGGACTCGCGCTCGCGTGAGTGCGCGCTGAACAGCCGGACAGCAGCGCGGCGAGCATCGATGCGAGGAGAAAATGGATGCGAAGCACAGGTACACGCTATTCGCCAGCGGAGCAGCGGCTGACCTTGACGCCGACGCGGTGCGAGCCGTTCCTGAGATTTGACTGAGAAAGCCGGCGGCTACGTCGCGTTGGTTTGACGTGCGACGATGCTGACCGGCGCGCCGTCCTGCAGCGAGTCCGGGCGCTGCGTGATGATGAGCGTTCCCGGTCGGATGTCTTTACCGCTGATCTCCGCGACCGCTTGCGTCTCAACGCCGATGCTGACCGGAACTTCCTTGGCTTTGCCGTTTGCGACGATGAACACGACCGTGCCGGCTTCGGTTTGCGATACGGCCGCGAGCGGCGTGAGCAACACGTCGCGATGCGTCACTTGAACGAACGTCGCGTCCGCGACCATGCCCGCCTTGAGCGCAAAATCCGGGTTGGCGACGGCGACGCGCGCGAGGTAGGACAGCGTGCCTTGCGACGCGGCGGCATTCAGATATTTGATGCGCCCCGGCCACGAGCGACCGGCGATCGTGCTGACGCTGATGCGCACCGATTTTCCGGGCGCCACGAACGCGAGCTGAGAATCGGGCACGCCCACGTTGACGTAGATCGGGTCGAGCTGCGAGACCTGCACCAGCGTCATGTTCGGCGCCGCGAGCGTGCCGGGATCGACGTTGCGCTGCGTGACCACGCCGTCGAACGGCGCGGTGACCGTGGATTGCGCGATTTGCGCTTGCAAGAAGTTCACGCTGGCAGCCGCCTGCGCGACGGCCGCTTGCGAGCTCTTGATGTCGGCTTGACCCGCGCTTTCGGCGTTCGATCCGAGGTTCGCGTTTTGGGCGGCGATCTGCGCGGCGCGCAGCTGCGCTTGCGCCGAAGAGAACTGCGCCTGCGCTTGCTCGAGCGCCGACTGCGACACGTACCCTTGCGCGAGCAGCTGCTGGTCGCGGCGCAGGTTGGCGGCCGCGGTGTCGTAGGCGACTTGCGCGGACTGAAGATTCGCGTTGCTGGTCGAGGAATTGCCGACATCGTTCGCTCGCGTTTGGGCGAGTTTCGCCTGCGCCGCGTTGAGCGCCGCTTCGCTCTGCTGCAACTGCGCCTGCAGGGTCGAATCGTCGATCTGCACGAGCAGCTCGCCGGCGCGTACGCGCTGGCCGATCTGAACCGGTACCTGCGTTACCGCACCCGACACGACCGACGAGAGGTTGGCTTGCTGCGCGGGAGTGACGGCGCCCGTCAGCGCGAACGTCGAGGTGATATCGCCGCGCTTGACGGCGGCAGCCGAGACGGACACCGGTTGGGATGGGGTTGAGGGCTTCGAACAGCCGGCGACGCCCAGCTCGCCGAGAGCAAGGGCGCACATCAATCCGAGCGCGATGGTTCGTGCGTGCATGAAATTCCCGTTCTGTTCTCCAGCCAAAAAATCCCATGAAATACTCGTCTGCGGCATGACCGAGTGTTTCAGGACAAGCGGCGATCATCGCATCGTCGTCGCGTATTTCCGACGGCTTCGACGCCCCGCGCTCTTGCGCCGCGCCGGGCCGCTACGGTAGTATTAGTGGCGTCGATTGAGAACCCCGGACACGCCCTTGTAGCTCAGTGGTAGAGCGCGTCCTTGGTAAGGACGAGGCCGCGGGTTCAATCCCCGCCGAGGGCTCGGAGCTTCGCCCCTACACCGAACTTGTAGAGGTCGACCTTGGTCGACCTGAATGAGCCCCTGTAGCTCAATTGGATAGAGCAACGGACTCCTAAGCCGTAGGTTGGAGGTTCAAGTCCTCTCGGGGGCGAAGTTTTCTGTTTCGCACGCCGGAACGGGCGTGCGTCAGCATGTCCGGCCATTGTAGCGTTGTGGAGGTCGAGCTTGCTCGACCGTGGGGAGAGGGGATAATGGCCAAGCAGAAATTCGAGCGCACGAAGCCGCACGTGAACATCGGCACGATCGGTCACGTGGACCACGGCAAGACGACCTTGACGGCGGCCATCACGAAGGTGTTGGCGGCGTCAGGCACGGGCACCAAGACGCTGGCGGTGGATCAGATCGACAACGCGCCGGAAGAGAAAGAGCGCGGCATCACGATCCAGCTGTACCACGCCGAGTACGAGACGAAAAAGCGCCACTACAGCCACGTGGACGCGCCCGGGCATGCCGACTACATCAAGAACATGATCACCGGCGCGGCGCAGATGGACGGCGCGATCCTGGTGGTGTCGGCGGCGGACGGTCCCATGCCGCAGACGCGCGAGCACATCTTGCTGGCGCGCCAGGTGGGTGTGCCGTACCTGGTGGTGTTCTTGAACAAGGTGGACATGGTGGACGACCCGGAGCTGATCGACCTGGTGGAGATGGAAGTGCGCGACCTGCTCAAGACCTACCAGTTCCCGGGCGAGGAGATCCCGGTGGTGCGCGGTTCTGCCTTGAAGGCCCTAGAAGAGGCCGCTCCGGGCGAGTGGTCGGCCAAGATCCAAGAGCTGATGGACAAGGTAGACGCCTACATCCCGGTGCCGCAGCGCGACGTGGACAAGCCGTTTTTGATGCCGGTGGAGGACGTGTTCACGATCACGGGCCGGGGCACGGTGGGCACGGGGCGGGTGGAGCGCGGCAAGGTCAAAGTGGGCGACGAAGTGGAGATCGTGGGGCTGCGCGAGGACACGCGCAAGAGCGTGGTGACGGGCATCGAGATGTTCCGCAAGCTGTTGGACGAGGGGATAGCGGGGGACAACATCGGGGTACTGTTGCGCGGCATCGAGCGCGACGACATCGAGCGCGGCCAGGTGCTGGCCAAGCCGGGCAGCATCAAGCCGCACAAGAAGTTCGAAGCCGAAGTGTACGTGCTCTCCAAAGACGAGGGCGGCCGTCACACGCCGTTTTTCTCGAACTACCGTCCGCAGTTCTATTTTCGGACCACGGACGTGACCGGATCGATCGGCTTGCCGCAAGGCGTGGAGATGGTGATGCCGGGGGACAACGTGCGCATGAGCGTGGAGCTGATCACGCCGATCGCGTGCGAGGAAGGCCTGCGCTTTGCCATCCGCGAGGGCGGCCGCACCGTCGGCGCCGGCGTCGTGACCAAGGTAACGGAATAACGAGACACAACGTTGGCCAAGAAGGAGAACCGGGTGATCGTCACCCTCGCATGCGGCGACTGCAAGCGCCGGAACTACACGACGATGAAGAACCGTCAACATACGACCGCGCGGTTGGAGCTGAGCAAATACTGCCGCTGGTGCCGCTGCCACACGGCGCACAAGGAGACGAGATAGGGCGGTAGCTCAATTGGTAGAGTAGCGGTCTCCAAAACCGTTGGTTGCAGGTTCGAGTCCTGTCCGCCCTGCCAGATCTACATCCTTGAGAAGGTCGCATGAAACGGATGACGGCCCCCGGGAACAAGACGTCCGGGAACGGTACCAAGCCCACGGCGGTTGCGCGCCAGCAGCGCGGCGAGGAGCGCTTGCGCGCCATGCGCGACAGCGTCCGCGCCATCGTATCCGAGATGCGCCGCGTGACGTGGCCGAGTCGCGAAGAGTGGGTGTCGGCGACGCTCGTCGTGGTCGGTCTGGTGGTCGTGGTCGCCATCTGGACGGTGCTCATCAGCCACCTCGCCGAGTGGGTGCTGCGCACGCCGCAATAACGCTATGAATCTTGAAGATACGCGCGCCGCGGAGATCGCGGAGAATTCCGAGCACAGCGACGACGTGGCCGTGCAGCCCGAGACTGCGGAAGAAACGACACCCGAAACACGCGATGAACCAGTAACGGAGACAGAGGCGCAAGCGCAGATCGAGCCCGACGAGCTCGTGGAAGCGCCCGAATCCGCCGAGCCGATCGAGCCGACGGATCCCGATCGGAAGTGGTACGTCGTTCACACCTACTCGGGTTACGAGAACAAGGTGAAGGCGAATCTCGAGCGACGCATCAAGTCGATGAACATGGGCGACTTCGTCTATCGCGTGCTGGTGCCGACCGACAAAGAGGTCGAGTTCAAAGACGGCAAGCGCCGCGAAGTCGAGAAAAAGGTGTATCCGGGATACGTGCTCGTCGAGATGAAGATGACCGACCAGTCGTGGTACGTGGTGCGCAACACGCAGGGAGTCACCGGCTTCGTCGGGTCGCCCGGCTCCGGCGAGAAGCCGCTGCCCCTCGTCGACAAAGAGGTCAAGACTATCCTCAAGCAGATGGGCATCGAGACGCCGCGGCTCAAGGTCGATTTCAAGAAGGGCGACCGGGTGAAGGTGACCAGCGGCCCGTTCTTCGACTTCACCGGCACGGTTGACGAGATCGACCCGCAAAAGGAGCGGCTGCGCGCGCTCATCTCGATCTTCGGCCGCGAGACGCCGGTCGAGCTCGAGTTCTATCAAGTCGAGAAGGTATAAAAGGTAGAGGACGTGGCCAAGAAAGTCATCGCAAGAGTCATCCTGCAATGCCCTGCCGGCAGCGCGACGCCCGCGCCGCCGGTCGGCCCGGCGCTGGGCCAGCACGGCATCAACATCATGGAATTCTGCAAAGCGTATAACGAGCGCACGGCAAACCAGAAGGGCCAGATCATCCCCGCGGTGATCACGGTGTTCGAGGACCGCTCGTTCACGTTCGTTCTCAAGACGCCGCCAGCCGCCGATCTCATCATGAAGGCGGCGGGCGTCGAGAAAGGCTCGGGCGAGCCGAATCGAAAGAAAGTGGGCAAGATCACCTGGGCCAAATGCCGCGAGATCGCCCAGCAGAAGATGCCCGACCTCAATGCGAATGACATCGAGCACGCCGCGAAGATCGTCGCCGGCACGGCTCGCTCGATGGGCATCGACGTCGGCTAAGGGGATACGAGCATGCAGCATCCGGGCAAGAAATATCGCGACAGCGCCAAGCTCTTCGGCGGCGAAAAGCAGTTCGACCCGGCGCGCGCGGTCGCGCTGGTCAAAGAGAGCGCCAAGGCGAAGTTTGACGAGACGATCGAGCTGCACGTGCGGTTGGGCATCGATCCGAAGAAGACCGAGCAGACGGTGCGCGGCACGGTCGTGCTGCCGCACGGCACGGGCCAGAGCAAGCGCGTCATCGTGTTCGCAAAAGGCGAGAAGGCGAAGGAAGCGCGTGATGCCGGCGCCGACGTCGTCGGCGATCAGGATCTCATCGATCGCATCAAAGGCGGCTGGATGGATTTCGACGTGGCGGTCGCGACGCCGGACATGATGGGCGCCGTCGGCTCGAACCTCGGCAAAATCCTCGCGCAACGCATGCCCAACCCGAAAGTCGGGACCGTCACGCAGAACGTCAAACAGGCGGTCGGCGAGATCAAAGCGGGTAAGGTCGAATATCGCTTGGACAAGGCGGCCATCATCCATTGCATCGTGGGCAAGGCTTCGTTCTCGCAGGAAGCGCTGCTCGAAAATCTGACCACGCTGCTCGACGCGATTTTGCGCGCGAGACCAGCCGCCGCAAAGGGCACGTATCTGCGCAGCGTGACCATCGCCGCCACGATGGGGCCGGGCGTGCGCATCGACCCAGCCAGGTTGAAGGCCGCGGCCTAACGAAATACCGCGCATACGACTCCGATGACCGCGGGTCGCGCGAACGCGCGATAATCCTCAAACGAGGGCCTGCCGAGGATCGCCACCGATATTTGGAGCGGTCGGCTTTAGCCGACCGAGATGAATTTGCGGGCGCCCCTCGATCGGATCGAGCGGCGCCCGTTTTATTTTGCGTACGAGAGAGGTGATGACGATCGATGCCCACTGAGAAGAAAAACGAGACGATCGCGCGGCTGCGGGAACGCGTCGCAGCGACGCAGAGCTTGTTCTTCACCGACATGCGCGGCTTGAGCGTGGGCGAGCTGCAGAGCTTGCGCAAGGCGCTGCGCAAGGAAGCTTCCACCTATTCGGTCGTCAAGAACACGTTGTTCGGCAAGGCGCTGGACGACGAGCGCCGCGCGCTCCTCGAAAAGATCCTAGCGGGCCCGACCGGCGTCGCGTTTGTCGGGGAAGACCCGATCGGCGCCGCCAAGGCGCTCACGCAGTTCGCCGCCGATACCAAAAAGCTGCAGATCAAAGCCGCCATCGTCGACGGCCGCTTCTACGCGCCGGACGAGGTCGCGACGCTCGCGCGCCTGCCGCGCCGGCCCGAACTCCTGGCCAAGCTCGTCGGCAGCTTGAAGTCCCCGATGTACGGCCTCGCCAAAGTCTTGGCCGGCAATTCCCGGAAATTGGTTCAGCTGCTCGAAGCGATTCGCGCGCACAAAGCGCTGGAACAACCCGCAGCGTAACGCTCGCTATCAGACACGCAAGAAAGGAACATGCATGTCGTTGGAAACCATCATCGAATCGATCGATAAACTCACCGTGCTGGAACTGGCGGAGCTCGTCAAGTCGCTGGAAGAGAAGTACGGCGTGACCGCGGCGGCGCCGGTCGCGGCGGCGGCGCCCGGCGCAGCAGCCGGGGCGCCCGCGCCCGCAGAGGTGAAGACCGAATTCGACGTGCATCTCATCGCCGCCGGCGAGAAGAAGATCAACGTCATCAAGGCGGTTCGGGAAGTGGTCGCCGGGCTCGGCTTGAAAGAAGCGAAAGATCTCGTGGAAGGCGCTCCCAAGCCCGTGAAGACCGGCGTGACCAAAGACGAGGCGGATTCGATCAAGGCCAAGCTCGAGGAACAAGGCGCAAAAGTCGAAATCAAATAAGGCGTCCGATCTTCGATCGGACGCCCCGTCGAGCTTCGCTCGAGCACAGCAAGGTTAGTTCGGCCTGAGCACGAGATCGATGTTGCTTCCGGACGTCGCGAGGCCGCTGGACGGGTTGGGCATCACGTCCTTCCAGCGGCCGAACGTCGCCCAGTCGCTCGCGTAGAACGATTTCAAGCGCGCGATGCGATCGTTCGTGGACGGGTGGTCCTCGACGTACTGTTCGAAGCCGGCGTCGCCGTACAGTTTCTGCAGCTTGCGGAAGAACCAGATCTCGCCCCACGGATTGTAGCTCGCGCGCGCGGCGAGGATCGCGCCTTCGTGATCCGCTTGGTATTCTTGCTGTCGGCTGAAATTCAAGAAGCTGTAGTTGGCCAGTACGTCGGTCAGCGTCGCTTCGGTCGAGTTGCGAACGAACAGGCCGAGGATGCCAAGCCCGATGTTGTAGAGCTGCGCGCGCTGGATGCGCGTCATCACGTGCCCGAGGACGAGGTGGCCGGTCTCGTGGCCCAGCACGCCGGCCAGCTCGTCGTTATTCTCGGCCGCCTTCAGCAGCGCCTCATTCACATAGACGTTGCCGCCCGGCACGGAGAACGCGTTCGCCTGCTGACCCTTGACGATGACGAAATTCATCCCGTACCAGTGCGGCGCGGCGGCGTCGGAAATGCGGCTGCCGATGTCGCGCAACACGGGATAGTAGGCGGACCGATACACGATTTGGTTCTGGCTTTTCAGCTGATTCCAGACCTGCTGGCCGATCTGCCGCTCCTGATCGTGCGAATCGGCGCGCGCTGCCAGAGGAGCGCCGTCCACGAGCGCCAGCGCGGCGCAGGTGGCGCAGCCGGCGAGGAACGACGCGCGGGGGATGCGAGAGGTTGGATGGTTCATCGCTTGGATAACGATTCTTCGCGGGCTCTCCGTTCCCGCGTGGCGCCCGCAGAGCGGGCCGCTTGGCCGCTCTAACGCAAGAACGGCACCAGCAGCAACGACACGATGTTGAGGACCTTGATCATCGGATTGATCGCCGGTCCGGCTGTGTCTTTGTACGGATCGCCAACCGTGTCGCCGGTCACGCTGGCTTGATGGGCCGGGCTACCCTTGCCGCCGTAGTGGCCGTCTTCGATGTATTTCTTGGCGTTGTCCCAGGCGCCACCGCCCGATGTCATCGAGATCGCGACGAAGAGGCCGGTGACGATCGAACCCACGAGCACGCCTCCTAACATGAGCGCCGCGTGCTCCGGGGTGAACACGCCGACGACTCCGAGCAGGACGACGATGATCGGCGTGAGCACCGGGATGAGCGCGGGCACGAGCATCTGCTTCAGCGCCGACGACGTCACGATGTCCACCGCGCGCCCATACTCCGGCTTGCCCGTTCCGTCCATGATGCCTTTGATCTCGCGGAACTGCCGGCGAACTTCCTCGACGACCGCGGCGCCGGCGCGGCCGACCGCCTCCATGCAGAGCGACGCGAACAAATAGGGCAGCGCCCCGCCGACGAGCAGCCCGGTGAGGACGAACGGGTCGCCGAGCGTGAACGAGAGCGCGTGGGCGGCGCCCAAAGCCCGCTCGGCCAGCTCCTGCTGAAATGAGGCGAAGAGGACGATGGCGGCGAGCGCCGCCGAACCGATCGCGTAGCCTTTGGTGACCGCTTTCGTGGTATTGCCCACGGCGTCCAGCGGGTCCGTGATCGCGCGGATCTCGGGACCGAGCTTGGCCATTTCCGCGATTCCGCCGCCGTTGTCGGTGATCGGACCGTACGAATCGAGCGCGACGATGATTCCCGCCATCGAGAGCATCGCCATGACCGCGATCGCCACCCCGTAGAGATTGGACAAGCCGTAGGATAAGAGAATTCCGATGACGATGACGAGCATCGGCAGCGTCGTCGATTTCATCGAAACCGCAAGCCCGGTGATGATGTTGGTCGCGTGGCCGGTGGTCGAAGCCTTGGCGATGCTCTGCACCGGCGGGAACTGCGTGCCGGTGAAGTACTCGGTGATCACCACGATGAGCGCCGTGATCGCCAAGCCGATGAGTCCGCATGCCCACAGCTTCCATGGCAGGTAATGTCCGCTGTTGCCGGAGAGCGCGTCCGCGCCGCCCATGATGTGCTTCGTCGCGAAATAGAAGAAGATAGTCGACAGCCCCGCCGCGACCGCGAGGCCGACGTACATCGCGCCCATGATGTTCTTGCCGCGGATGCGCACGAACCACGTGCCGATGATCGAGGCGATGATCGAGATGCCGCCGAGCGCCAGCGGGAAGACCGCGGAGACGAGCGCGAGACCTGCGTTGGCCCGGAAGACCAACGCGCCGAGCAGCATCGCTGCGATGGTCGTCACGCAATAGGTCTCGAAGAGGTCCGCCGCCATGCCCGCGCAGTCGCCGACATTGTCCCCGACGTTGTCCGCGATGACCGCCGGATTTCGCGGATCGTCCTCGGGGATGCCGGCTTCCACTTTGCCGACGAGGTCCGCGCCGACGTCCGCCCCCTTGGTGTAAATGCCGCCGCCCAAGCGCGCGAAGACCGAAATCAGCGAGCAGCCGAACCCAAGGCCGATCATGGCGTTGAGCGCGGAGCGCAAGTCATCTCCGTAGATCCGATGCATGATGGCGAAATAGCCGGACACCGCGATGATGCCCAGGCCCACGACGAGCAGTCCCGTGATCGCCCCGCCGCGGAAGGCGACCGAAAAGGCTGCGCCAAGGCCCGCCTTCGCGGCCTCGGCCGTGCGGACGTTGGCGCGCACGGCGATGGACATGCCGATGAAGCCGGTGGCGCCGGACAGGATCGCGCCGACGAGAAACCCGACGGCGGCCTGCCACGACAGAGCGATCCAGATGATGACCGCGAGGACGACGGCGACGATCGCGATCGTCGAGTATTGGCGACGCATGTATGCCATCGCGCCCTCTTGGATGGCTGCCGCGATCTGCTGCATGCGCTCCGTGCCAGCGGGCTTGCCCAAGATCCAGAAAATGAGATAGACGCCATACGCGATCGCGAGCACGCCGCAGGCGAGCGCAAACCAAACCGTAAGGGCGGGACCGTTCGTTGCCGTCATCGATGCTCCGTCGAACAGATGAAAAGCGCCTCGTCCGCTACTGCCGGCGGGGGAACGCGCGGGGTGGCGAGGCGGAGCGCAATGGAATGCGGACGGACTTGGCGGTCTGGATTCTCGGTCCTTTCGCGCCGGACTACATCCAGTTCGCCGGCGTGGGCTCGACCCCAACATCTAGTGCGACCCATCACGAAAATAGCGTATAGCTCGGAAAAAAGGGATAAAAGCGAAAAACCGTGAATTGCGGCTGCCCGCTCGATCGCGCGGCCTCCACCGGCTGCGCATGACACGCGGCGAGTCTGCGTCTTCCTAAGAGAGGCGACAACGTTTCTATGCCGAGCACCCGCCACTCGCCCGCGTCTTCGAAGGTCCGGCCGAAAGACTGGATGACGTCGGGCGAAGTCGCGCGCGCGTTGAACATGACCGACGCCGCGATCCGCCGTTGGGCGCGCGAGGGGCTCATCGAAGCGATGAAAACGCCCGGAGGACAGTACCGGATCCGGCGCGAGTCGCTGGTCAAGCTCATGCGCGTGGAGCACGCGGGCAACGGCGCGCGCCGCCAGCGGAGCCGCGCATGAAACGCGACCTCAGCGTTCGCAAGAGCTACACGATCGCCGGCTGGCAGCTGTCGCGCGAAGAGATCATCCACAAGTACATGCACCTCGTCAAGTACGTCGCGGGCAAGATCTCGGTGAATCTGCCGCCGCACGTCGAGATCAACGATCTCGTCAACGAAGGCATCCTCGGGCTGATCGATGCGATCGGCAAGTACGACGACACGCGCGGCGTCAAATTCGAGACGTACGCGACGACGCGGATCAGTGGAGCGATCCTCGATGCGCTGCGGGCTATGGACTGGGTTCCGCGCGCGGTGCGTCAAAAAGCGCGCGAGCTCGAGCGCGCCTTCACCGAACTCGAGAACCGGCTCGGTCGCGTGCCTGACGAAGACGAGATCGCCGGCGCGATGAGCATATCCGTCAAAGAGTATCAAACGCTTCTGCTCAAGATCCGCGGCACCGCGGTGCTGTCGCTCGAAGAGTTTCTCCCGAACGAACGGGGCCACGAAGTCGCGCTGCTCAACACGCTGAAGGACAACGGACCCGATCCGATGTCGCTCATCGAGACCACCGAAGTTCGCGGCGCGCTGTCGCAAGCAGTTGAGAATCTCTCGCCGCAGGAGCGGACCGTCATCCGCCTCTACTATTTCGAGGGCATGACGCTCAAAGAGATCAAGAAGGTCCTGGGAGTCTCGGAGTCGCGCGTCTCGCAGATCCACGCGCAAGCCGTAATCCGGCTGCGGGCGAAGCTCAAAGCGCTCCACGTCGAAAGCGGCTTCCGCGACAACGACCCGACCGTCAGGCAGAAGTACGTCCGCAAGAAAGTCCAGCCGAACGACTCGCAGCAGCCCCGCGCCGCAAGCTAAACCTCTACAACAAAACATGAAATGGCTTGGGTCGTTTCGCGACGCCCTCTCCCAGACGCGCGACAACCTCGCCGGGCATTTCAATGCTCTCGTCGGGCGCCGAATGGTGGACGACCAATTCTGGATTGAGTTCGAAGAGACGCTGATCGGGGCCGATTTCGGCGTGCCGACGACCGAGAAAATCGTGTCCGGGCTGAAACTGGCGGCGCAGCAGCGCAACCTGACCGCTGCGAAAGACGTCATTGCTGCGTTTCGCGCCGATGTGGCGGACTACCTCACGGACCGTCGCGCCGCCGCCGCGCCGGCCGATGCGAAGCCTCGGGTGGTTCTCGTCGTGGGAGTGAACGGGTCCGGCAAGACCACCACGATCGGCAAGCTCGCCGAGCGCGAGCGTAAGGCCGGCCGCTCGGTCCTGGTCGTCGCGGCCGACACGTTTCGAGCAGCCGCCGCCGAGCAGCTCGCGATCTGGGCCCGGCGCGTGGGCGCGGACCTGATCCGGCATCAAGAAGGCGCCGACCCGGCCGCCGTCGTCTTCGACGGCCTGGCCGCAGCCAAAGCGCGCGGCAGCGACGTCGTCTTCATCGATACCGCCGGACGACTGCAAACCAAACAAAACTTGATGGAAGAGCTGAAGAAGATCCGCCGAGTCGCGGCTCGCGACGTCGACGGCGCGCCGCACGAAACGCTGCTCGTCCTCGACGCGACCACCGGACAGAACGCGCTCTCGCAGGCAAAACTGTTCCACGACGCGACAAAAGTAACGGGCATCGTCCTCACGAAGCTAGACGGCACGGCAAAGGGCGGGATAATCGTCGCGATTATGGATCAAGTCGACCTGCCGGTCGCGTACGTGGGTTACGGGGAACGCGTCGAACAACTTGGAAACTTCGATCCCAAAGACTTCGTCGAAGCATTGTTCTGATAGGAGAGCGTAGTGTCGGAAAAAGAGAAATCGTTGGAGAACACGTTAGCGCAGATCGAGCGGCAATTCGGCAAGGGGTCCATCATGAAGCTCGGCGAGGCCGCGGCCGCCGTCCAAATTGAAACGATCTCCACCGGATCCATCGCGCTCGACGTCGCGCTGGGCGTCGGCGGTCTGCCGCGCGGGCGCGTGGTCGAGATCTACGGGCCGGAGTCATCAGGCAAGACGACGCTCACCTTGCACGTGATCGCGGAAGCGCAAAAGGCCGGCGGCGTCGCGGCGTTCATCGACGTGGAACATGCCCTCGACCCGGCGTATGCCCGCAATCTCGGCGTCGACCTCGACAATCTTCTGGTCTCCCAGCCGGACACCGGCGAGCAGGCGCTCGACATCGCCGAGATGCTCGTGCGGTCCAACGCGGTCGACGTCGTGGTGGTCGATTCGGTCGCAGCGCTCGTGCCGCGCGCCGAGATCGAAGGCGACATGGGCGACGCGCACGTCGGCCTGCAGGCGCGCCTCATGTCCCAGGCGCTGCGCAAGCTCACAGCGGCGATCAGCAAGTCGCGCACCACGATGATCTTCATCAACCAGATCCGCGAAAAAATCGGCGTCATGTTCGGCAATCCGGAGACCACCAGCGGCGGCCGCGCGTTGAAGTTCTACGCGTCGGTGCGGCTCGATATCCGGCGGCTCGAGTCCATCAAATCCGGCACCGACGTCGTCGGCTCGCGCACGCGCGTGAAAGTCGTCAAGAACAAGGTAGCCCCGCCGTTCCAGCTCGCCGAGTTCGACATCATGTACGGCAAGGGCATCAGTAAGACGGGCGACCTCATCGACGTCGGGCTCAAGCACGAGATCATCGGCAAGAGCGGATCGTGGTATACGTATGGCGAGCAGCGCATCGGTCAGGGCAGGGAAAACGCCAAGACCTATTTGGACGAACACCCTGAAGCCGCCGAAGAACTCGAGGAGAAGATCAGGGCGCTGCTGCCCCGCGGCCCGCAGGCCGTGCTCGAGAACGGTGCCGCCCGATACGCCATCGCGTCCGAGTAGCGCGACGCTCGCGGCCGCGGTACGGCTGCTGGCGGTCAAGCGCTCGACCAAGGCGCAGCTCACCCAGAAACTGCGAGACCGCGGCCATGCCGAGGATGAGATCCGAGAGGCCGTCGCGGAGTGCGAGCGCCTCGGCTACGTCGACGACCGAACGTTTGCGAATCTCTATGTCCGAAGCGTGCTCGATCGGAAGCCGGTCGGCCGCATGCGGCTGCTGCACGCCTTGCTCACGCAAGGCGTCGACGGTGATCTGGCTCACGAAGTCATCGATGCATTCGCGGACGATGAATCGGAGCGCATCGATCGAGCGCTCGCAAAGCTGGAGGCGCTGCGGCCGCAAGACTCGTATGGTCAACTCGGGCGTCGATTAGAGCGGATGGGGTTCACCGCTCCCACGATTTTCCGCGCGCTGCGCAAGCGAGCGGAAACTCGTGGATTCAAGCCGGAGAGCCTCGAGGATTTCGAATGACGGACCCGCCCATCGCGACATCGTCCACGCAAGAGGACTTAGGCGGCGGTTTTCTCTTCTTGCAGCGCCCCGGCGGCCAGTCCATCATCGTGGCCACGAGCCTGTCGGATTGCGGCGCGGTCGGCATCATGACGCCGGCCTCCGTCAACGCGCGCGGCGACGGAGCACTACGATCCTGGCTCATCGCGTGGGGATACCCCAAGGACAGCGTTCTCCGCGAGGTTCAGCAGCTGCACGGCAACGACGTCGTGCCGGCGGCCTTGCTCTCGGAAGGCCGAGCCGTCGGCGCCGACGGCATTTGGACGAATTCGCGCCGCGACATGCTCGTCGTCCGCAGCGCCGATTGTGCCGCTCTCTGGCTGGTCGAGCCGCAAGCCCGGTTGCTTGGGATGGCTCACGCCGGCTGGCGCGGCGTCGATGCCGGCATCATCCCGTCGCTTGTCGATGCGCTCCAGCACGCGGGCGCCGCTGCGGTCCGCATGCAAGTCGCGGTCGGTCCGCACATCGGCCCTTGCTGCTTCGAAGTCGGCCCCGAGGTCGCCGAGCGATTCATCGACTATGCCGGCGCGATCCAACCCGCCGACTTCTTACGCGGCGCCAGAAAAAATCGCGACAGCGTTGCGCTCGATCTCTCGGCCGCGATCGTCGCTGATCTTCAAAGTTCCGGCATTCCGCTCGATTCCATTTCGATGTCAAAAGCGTGCACCCGATGCCGCGACGACGTCTTCCACTCGTATCGGCGTAACGGTCCGGGCGGTCCGCTGATGGCGTCGCTCGGCGCGCTGCTCTAACCTGATGCGTCGGTTTGTGGCGCAGCCGCGAACTCATGTGCGGCTAGACCGGGTCGTCCGCCTGTGCTAGGATAACTCGATGAGCCGCGGCTCCGCTCAGCCGCGCACCCTCTATCCGACGACCCGGTCTGTCGTGAATGTTGTCAAGATGAAAACGCTGCGCGATTCCGCCTCAAGCGCCGCCGCCAGACGCACCACTCCATCGGCGCCGTGTGCGCTCGTCGTTGACGACGATCGTCACATCGCCTCGCTGATCGAGGACGCGCTTTCCGCGGAGGGTTTCCAGGTCACGCTGGCGTTCGACGGCATGAGCGCGCTGCGGCGAGCGCGCGAGCACGACCCCGACATCGTCATCTTGGACATCGGCCTCCCGGGCCTCGACGGTCTCGAGGTATGCCGAGCGATCCGGAAGGACAGCTCGGCCGCTATCCTCTTCCTCACCGCGAGAACGCAAGAGGTCGATCGCGTTATCGGGCTCGAGTTGGGAGCCGACGATTACGTGAGCAAACCGTTCTCTCCGCGGGAAATCGTCGCGCGCGTCCGCGCGATCATGCGCAGGCTCAAGACGCCGGCGCCGCGAGCCGCGCAGCGCAGGACGATCGGCGACGTCTCGGTGGACGCCGAACGGCGCGAGGTCCTGGTGGATGGCAGAGCGGTTCGCTTGAAGCCGCGCGAGTTCGATCTCCTATGGCTCTTCGCGCGCAATGAGGGGCGCGTGTTCACCCGCGACCAGCTCATCGAGGCGGTCTGGGGCTACGATTGGGAAGGCGACCGCCGCACCGTTGACGTGCACGTGCGCCGCATCCGGCGCGCGCTCAACGATGGAGTCGGTGGCCGCCCGGGCTATCTGCAAACGGTGCATGGGCTCGGCTACAAGATGTCCGGACCCAAGTAAGAGGCCGCACATGCCGCCGTCGTCCGCAGAGCGCCGCCAAGTCAGCTCGCGCTTGCCGAACGCGCAGCGCTTCCTTCCGCAGTTGTTGGCGCTTTCGAGCCGGCGCCGCGCTGCGCCGCTATTGTTCGTCGAGATCGCCGGCATGGGTCGCGCGGAGCCGGCGCGCAGCCGCCTCACGCGCCTCGAGTGCAAGCGCGTGGTCGCCGCTGCATTGAAGACGTGCATCGGCACGGTCCTGCGGACGTCCGACTTGATCGCCGCGGGGCCGACAGCCGAGTGGTTCGCCGCCCTGCTCGTGGACCGAGCCGTGCGCTTAGGAAGCAGCAGACACCCGCTCGAGGACGCGTCGCTCGGCACCGTCGCATCCCGAGTCCGCGCGGAAGTTCAACGCTCGCTCGAGGACGCGCAGCGTCGCGGCATGCTTCCTCGCGTCGCCCGCGCCCGCGCCGGCTGGACCTTCATCGAGCCCGTCCATCCGAGCCGCGCGCTGCAGGAACTGCGTCAAGCGCTTCGCGGAGCGGCGGTGGTGGCTCGCGTGGAAGAGCAACGCGCGACCGTGCTCGCTTCGATCACGCACGAACTGCGGACGCCGCTCACGTCCATCGTCGGGTACGCAGAGCGATTGACGCGCGCTGCGGTCGGCGAGGATCTGCGCAAGCGTGAGGCCGGCATCATCGCGCAGGAAGCGCGTCGCTTGAACCGCCTGGTCGACGGTTTGATCGATCTCGGCGCATGGACGGCTTCGAACCTTCGGCTAAGAACAACGATTCTGGACGTTCGTGATGTGCTCGACGATGCAGCGCGCGTCGTGAGCCCCATCGCCGCCGAGCGACGTGTGACGTTGAGCGCGCGCGGGCACGCGATGATCGAAGCGGACCGCGAGCGCGCCGCGCAGATCTTCATTAACCTTCTCGATAACGCGGTTCGCCACTGCGACGAAGGCGGCCGCGTACGGGTGGTCGCAGCAGCGCGATCGGGCACCTGCGCGGTGACGGTTTGTGACGACGGGCCGGGCTTTGACGAACGCGCGCTGCGGCACCTCGGCCAACCGTTCGCAGCGACGCCCCACGGGCGCGTCGGACTGGGTCTTTCGATCGCGCACCTGTTAGCTCGCGCGCACGGCGGAACGCTGAAGCTTGCGAATCGGAGACCCAAGGGCGGCGTCGCGTGCGTCGAACTGCCGCTCGCCTCATATTCTGGTGACAAGGGCCACAGCAAGCGGCTCTACGCAGGAGCGAACAGGCGTTTGTAGTAGGGTTCCGTCATGAGAGGTCGCTCCTCGTTAGTGAAGGGATGGGCCGCGGCATGTGCCGGGCTCTTTTTCTTGACATCGGCCTCGACGACGAACGCCATCGAGCTGGATGCGATCTCACGAGCCGCCGCCCACATTCCCGACGCCACGTCGGACACCGGGCAGATCTACTCGCAGTGCCTGCTCTCGACGGTGCGCCACGACGTGAGCTTCCAGCCCGATCAGACGACCTACGTGATCACCGGCGACATCGGCGCGATGTGGCTGCGCGACGCAAGCGCACAGGTCCGGCCGTACCTGTACTTCACCGACGATCCAACGGTGCGCGAGCTGCTGCGCGGCGTGATCACGCGCGAAGCGAAGGACATCGCCATCGATCCGTACGCCAACGCGTTCAACCGGGATTATAAGGTCGCGGAAGAAAAATACGAGCTGGATTCGCTGCTCTATCCGATATCGCTCGCCTGGACCTACTGGAAACGCACCAACGACGGATCCGTCTTCACGCCCGATGTGAAGCAGGCGTTCGAAAAGGCGCTTGGCGTCATGGAGGTCGAGCGCGATCACTCCATGTCACGCTACCGGCACCCCGAGCTGCCCAACGGCGGCGCCGGCACTCCGGTGGGCTATACGGGCATGATCTGGACCGCATTTCGTCCGAGCGACGACCCCGCGCAGTACGGGTATAATATCCCAGAAGAGATGTTCGCCGTTGTCGGGCTCACGGAACTCGCGGACATCGAAGGGTCCGTATGGGACGATCGCACGAAACGCTCCGAGGTGTTGCAGCTGCGCGACGGAGTCGCCCGCGGCATCTCGACGTACGGCATCGTCTACACCCCGAAATTCGGGTACGTCTACGCGTATGAAGTGGACGGTCTCGGGCACTCGAACCTGATGGACGATGCGAACATCCCGAGCCTGCTCTCGGCGCCGTATCTCGGATACCTGCCGGTGTACGACCCGATCTACCAGAACACTCGACGCATGGCCCTGTCCACTGACGATCCGTATTTCTTTGCCGGACGATATGCGAGCGGCATCGGCAGCCCGCACACTCCGAAGGAATATGCGTGGCCGCTTTCACTCGTGATGCAGGGCTTGACCTCCGTCAACCAAGCGGAGATCCAGCAAGTCATGCGAGAGCTGGAGTCCTCCGACACGGGCGATCATCTGCTGCACGAATCGTTCGACGTGAACGATCCGAGCAAATACACGCGGCCGAACTTCGGCTGGCCGTGCTCGCTGTATTCGGAACTGGTGCTCACCGGGCTGCTCGGCTACCATCACCTACCGGTCGCCGAAGTTCACGTCGAGCGTCTGCGGCCCGTCGCGCTCAACCCGCGCTAAGTCCGCTGGCGTAGCCGCATGCCTCTGTCTATTGTCGTCGGCGCCCAGTGGGGTGATGAGGGAAAGGGGCGCATCGTCGACCTGCTCGCCACCGCGAGCGACGCGGTGGCGCGGTTTGGAGGCGGAGCCAATGCGGGTCACACGGTTCGGGTCGGCGAGAAGACGTTCAAGCTCAGCATCGTTCCGAGCGGCGTCATCGCAGGCGTCCGCGATTGCATCATCGGTCCCGGCACCGCCGTTTCGCCGGCGCAGTTCGCGGCCGAACTCGACGAGCTCGAGCGTGGCGCAGTGGATACCTCGCGTGTCTGGCTGTCCGATTTGGCCCACCTCATTCTGCCGTATCACCTGCAACTCGACCGCGCCGACGAGGCCGAGCGCCGCGCGGGCGCGCTGGGCACGACGGGCAAAGGCATCGGACCCGCATACGTGGATCGAGTGGGTCGGGTCGGTCTGCGGGCAGGCGACCTTCGCGATCTTCCCCACGCCAAGCAGATCATCGCGGCGCGCGGCCGAGCTCTTGCGGCACAGGGCATCCAGGTCGATGCGGACGCCGAAACGCGCGCGCTCGAACGGCTTGCCGAGCGCATCGTGCCTCATGTGAAAGACACGGTCAGGTTGCTCTTCGATCTCTTGCGCGGCGGCAAACGAGTGCTCGCCGAAGGCGCGCAAGGCAGTTTGCTCGACGTGACGCTCGGCACCTATCCGTACGTCACGTCATCGGTCACGGTGGCGGGCGGAGCAGCGGCCGGTCTCGGCGTGGGGCCGCGCGACGTCGATCACGTCATCGGCGTCGCCAAGGCCTATGAGACTCGCGTCGGCGCCGGCCCATTCCCAACGGAGCTGGCCGACAGCACGGGCGACGACTTGCGCGCGCGCGGTCACGAATTCGGGGTCGTCACCGGCCGGCCGCGACGCTGCGGCTGGCTGGACGTGCCGGCGCTGCGCTACGCGGCAGTCGTGAATGGCTTTTCACACCTCGCGCTCACGAAGCTCGACGTGCTCGACACGTTCGAATCCATCCTCGTGTGCGACCAGTACGAAGGCGCAGCTGCCGCGGCATCGTGGCCGTTCGTCCTGAGCTCAAATCCTCGACCTCGGTATGCGACGTTGGCCGGATGGCGTAGTCCGATCGGCGGCGCGCGAACGTGGGAAGCCCTTCCGGCGGCGGCGCGCGCGTATGTCGAGTTCATCGAGCAAGCGGTTGGGGTCCCCATCGCGTACGTGTCGGTCGGGCCCGAGCGATCGCAAATCGTGGTTCGCCCGCATGCTCCGATTGCGCCTGCCGCCGTCCGCGGGTGAGCCGTCGCCGGCTGATGACGGTGCTGGACCGGCTCGAACGCCGTCTGGCCATGCAAGCAGCGACGCACGCCCGAGCTGCGGAGCGCGCGATCGACGATGCTCGACGAGTCGTTCAACAGGCGCGTTCTTGGCGCGTGATATCTCGCTGCGGCGCGACGTATCCGTCGCATGCCTGCGTGGTTTCCGAGTGGAACCTGCGGCGCGCGTGCGACGAAGCGGCGTCGCTGCACGAGCGAGCCCAAGACGAGCGCCGTGCCGAAGCGCAGGCTGGAAGCCAGCGGCGCCGCTGGGCGCAGATCCTGCGCGGCCTTCAGCGACGAATGCGGCGCGCGCAGGCGCTACGTATCGACCGATCGGTGCATTATAGAGGAATGGATGGATGCTGACGGCATGGCTGCGTGGGCTTTTTCGGTGGATCGAATCGCGATCGACCGGACCGTTGCGCATCATCGCGGCGCGGCCGCTGCATCGCGGCGCCGCCATCTATGCCGCCGAGATCGATGCGCGACGATTGGTTTTCGCGGCGACGGACCATTCGATCGCATTGCTGGCCGCCTATCCAGCTCCACGTCCTTCGAGCGCGCAGGAGTCGGGCGCAGCGCGCGTGGAGGAACCCGCGGCGCCCAGCGTCTAACGTCAATTCATATGAAGCGACGTCGGGAGCGCTCGAGTTGAGCGCGAGCCGCCTCTACCCGCTGTTGTGGGCGACCGTGTTCGTCGGCTCCGGCATCGGAGCGTACTTGCTCGTGCGGAATGCGTTCGTCGAGCCGCACCACGATCCGACTCGCGACCGCATTCAGGCTCTCATCGACGAGGCCGATCAACTCCTGCGGACCCTTGACGACCAACGGCGGACGTAAGCCGCAGGCCGCAGAAGTCGCTCAGCAAGCGCTCACCCTCGACGACCTGCTCGATAACGGCCAAGGCGTAGGCCGGGCCGGCGGGCTCGTCGCTTTCGTATCGGGCGGGCTGCCCGGCGAGCGCGTGCGCGTCGCGGTGGACGCGGTCAAACGCAACTACGTCAGCGCTCACGCAGTCGACATCGAACGGCGATCGCCGGACCGCATCGAGTCGGTGTGTCCAGTGTTCCCTGAGTGCGGCGGCTGCCAAGTGCTCCATTTGCGCTATGAAGCGCAGCTCGAGTGGAAGCGGCGAATGTTGCGCGACGCGCTGGCGCGGCTGGGCGGATTGCCCGATGCCGTCGTCGACGTAACCCATCCGACCGTCGGCATGCCAGGCGGGTATCGCAACAAGGTGAGCCTGGTTCCAAAGTTTGGATCCGGCCCGACGCAGCTCGGCCTGTACGCCGCTCGGTCCCACCGCGTCGTTCCCATCGACCACTGCCCCGTCCTGATCCCGCGGTTGGATCGAGCGGTACGGGCGCTGGTGTCGCTCGCCGCGGACGATCCCGCGCTGTTCGCCGGAACGCGCCATGTCGTGGCGCGGGCCAGCGCGACGAGTTCACAGCTCGTCGTGTCGATGAACGGCGATGGGCGGCTCAAACCGCGCGCGGCGGGATGCGACGCGATCAGGTCGCAGATCCCCGAACTCACGGGCCTCACATGCAGTTGGGAATTCGAAAACGAAAACGCGCTCTTCGGGCGGCGCTTCGCGACGCTGTGGGGATCGCCGCTGATCCGAGAAAACGTCGCAGGCGTCCAGCTCAGTTTCGGCATCGCCTCGTTCTTCCAGATCAACACGTCCGTGCTTGACGCGATCGCGCAGCGACTGCTCGGCGCGCTCGCCGGTTCGGGCCGCGTCGTGGATCTCTATTGCGGCGTCGGCACGTTCGGCGTCGCGCTGGGCTCGCGCGGCATTCCCAGCACGGGGGTCGAGTGGTTCAGACCCGCGGTGGAGGAAGCCGTCGCAAACGCGGCCGCGAACGGCGTGACGTGCGCGGCGTTCGAATGCGCGAGCGCCGTCGATGCGACTCGAGGCGAGCGGGGACGCACGCTCTTGTCGGGCGCCGATGCCGTCATACTCGATCCGCCGCGCAAGGGTTGCGAACCTGAGGTCATCGCCGCGCTGGGCGCGCGAGGCCCGGCGCGCATCGAATATGTCTCGTGCAACCCCGCGACGCTCGCCCGCGATGCCAAGGCGCTGGCAGCCGCGGGCTATCGACTCTCGCGCGCAACGCCGTTCGACATGTTTCCGCAAACGGGGCATGTCGAGGCGCTCGCCGAATTCGAGCGCTGATGGCTGAAGTACCAATCGATATCGGGCACGTCTCGAAACTCGCGCGGCTCGCGCTGACGCCCGACGAAACCGCGTCGTTTGCCCAGCAGTTCGCGAAGCTGTTCGATTTTATCAAGGAGCTGCAGGCGCTCGACGTCAGCGAGGTTCATCCGACCGCTCAAGTCATTCCGCTCCATAACGTCCTGCGCGACGACGCGGTGCGCCCGTGCTTGTCGCGCGCTGAGGCCCTTGCAAACGCGCCGGACGCGGAAGGTCCGTACTTCAAGACGCCGCGGATTCTCGAGTGATCACGGGTCACGGGCTGCGCGACGCCGTGCTGCGCCGCGAGCGCAGCGCGGAGCAGATCGCGCGCGAAGCGCTGGCGCGCATCGAGGTGGCTGAACCCTCGCTGCGCGCGTTCATCACGCTCACCCCAGACGTCGCGATAGCGCGCGCGCGAGCGGTCGACGCGGCCGTCGCTCGCGGCGAGAATCCCGGCTTGCTGGCCGGCGTGCCGGTCGCCGTCAAAGATCTCTTCTGCACGAAGGGCGTGCGCACGACCTGCGGCTCGAAGATCTTGGAGCAATTCTCTCCGCCATACTCAGCCGCGGTCGTCGAGAAGCTGGAGGCGCAGGGCGCCGTGATCGTCGGCAAGACGAACATGGACGAATTCGCGATGGGCTCGTCGTGCGAGAACTCGGCGTTCTTCCCGACCCGCAACCCGTGGGACGCGCGGCGCGTGCCCGGAGGATCGTCCGGCGGCAGCGCGAGCATCGTCGGCGCGCGCGGCGTTCCCCTCGCGATCGGAACGGACACCGGCGGCTCGATCCGCGAACCGGCGTCATTTTGCAACGTCGTCGGCGTGAAGCCCACCTATGGTCGGGTCTCGCGCTACGGTATGATCGCATTCGCGTCGTCGCTCGACCAAGCCGGCCCGCTCGCGGCCGACGTGCGAGACGCGGCGGACGCGCTCGAAGCCATCGCGGGCTACGACCCGATGGATTCGACCAGCGTGAACGTCCCGGTTCCCCACTACGCCGACCAACTGCGGACCGATCTCGCGGGCGTCCGCGTCGGCATCGTGTCAGAGTTCGAGCGTAGCCTGGAGTCCGACGCCCCCATGTCCGCGCTCTATCGGGCGGCGTACGCGCAACTCGAGTCGCTTGGCGCGCGGCTGCTCGACGTGAGCCTGCCGCACGCGAAGTTCGGCCTTGCCACGTACTATCTCATCGCTCCCGCCGAGTGCTCGTCGAATCTCGCGCGCTACGACGGCGTGCGGTACGGTCTGCGCGTCGCCGACGGCGGCGATGTCTTCACGATGTTCGAACGGACGCGCGCCGCGGGGTTCGGTCCAGAGGTGAAGCGGCGCATCATCCTGGGAACGTATGCGTTGAGTTCCGGCTACTATGACGCGTACTACGTCCGGGCTCAGAAGATCCGCACGCTGATGAAACGCGATTTCGACATTGCCTTCGCCGCGTGCGATATCATCGCGTGCCCGGCGGTGTCGTGCCCGCCGTTCGAGCTCGGCGCCAAATCCGACCCGGTCGCGATGTACCTCATGGACTATTTCACGATACCGATGAGCCTGGCGGGCTTGCCGGCGCTGTCGGTGCCGGCGGGCTATGTGAACGACTTGCCCGTGGGCTTGCAAATCGTCGCGCCGGCGTTCGAAGAAGGCCGCATGCTCGGTGCGGCGTTTGCGTACGAGCAAGCCACGCGACACGCGTGGGCCAAGACGCCGCCGGTCGCCGCCGCCTACGCACAACGCGAAAGCGGGAGGAACGCGTGAGCGATCGAGCTGCGCTGGCGGAAGACCTCCTCATGGAGGCCGTCATCGGCCTGGAAGTCCACGTCGAGCTCGCCACGCAGAGCAAGATGTTCTGCGGCTGCCGCAACGAGTTCGGCGCGCCGCCGAACACGCACGTCTGCCCCGTGTGCCTCGGGCTGCCGGGTTCGCTGCCGGTCATCAACCGGCGCGCGGTCGAGTTCCTCTGCAAGACGGGGCTCGCGCTTGGCTGCGACATCGCGGCGTTCTCGAAATTCGATCGGAAGAACTATTTCTATCCCGACATGCCGAAGAATTATCAGATCTCGCAGTACGACATGCCGCTGACCACGGGAGGCGGCGTCCGGCTGCCGTCCGGCAGGCTGATCCGCCTCACGCGCATCCATCTCGAGGAAGATACCGGGAAGAACGTGCACGCCGGGGCGAGCATCGCGCGCTCGAATTACACGCTGGTCGATTACAATCGCGCCGGCGTGCCGCTCATGGAGATCGTGAGCGAACCCGACCTGCGCTCCCCGGAAGAGGCCGAGGCATATCTCAACGAGCTGAAGACCGTGCTGTCGTACATCGGGGTGTCGGACGTGAAGATGCACGAAGGCTCGCTGCGCTGCGACGCCAACGTGTCCGTGCGTCCGGCCGGCAGCTCGGAGCTCGGCACGAAAGCGGAGATCAAGAACCTGAACTCGTTCCGCTTCGTCGGGCGTGCTATCGCGTACGAGATCGCACGCATGCGCGAATGCCTGCGCGCGGGCGAGCGCATCGTGCAAGAGACGCGCGGCTGGGACGAGACGCGCGGCGAGACCCATTCGATGCGTTCGAAAGAGCTGGCCCACGACTACCGCTATTTCCCGGATCCCGACCTCGTGCCGCTCACCCTGCCGCGGGAAGAGCTCGACCAGTGGCGCGCCCAGCTGCCGGAATTGCCCGCCGCGAAGCGCGCGCGCTACGTCTCGGATATGGGGCTGACGGAGTACGATGCCGCGCTGCTCACGGAAGCGCGCCCCACGGCGGAGTTCTTCGAGGCCGTGGCGTCCGCGAGCGGCGCGCCGAAGGAAGCCGCCAACTGGATCGTGGGCGACGTGCGCCGCAGTCTGCAAAAACACGACCTGGAACTTTCGGCTTCGCCGATTCGGCCGGAGCAGCTCGCATCTCTGATCCGCCTCGTCAAAAGTGGGGCAGTTTCCGGCAAAGCGGCCAAGGAAGTCTGCGAGATCGTCGTGGCGGAGGGGCGCGACCCGCAGGCGATCATCGACGAGCGCGGTCTCGCGCAAACATCGGACGAAGAGGCGATCGCCGCATTTGTGAGCGACGCGATCGCGGCGAACCCAGATTCCGTGGCTGCCTACGCGACGGGCAAGCAGAAGGCGTTTGAATTCCTGGTCGGTCAAGTCATGCGCGCCAGCCGCGGCAAGGCCAACGTCGATATCGCGCGCAAGCTGCTGAAGGATCGCCTGGGGTGAATGGCCGGCCGGGCGCCGCCGACGCCGCGACGCTCGACGCGTTGGAACTCACCGCCGTCGTGGCGCGCATCGCCGATTTGGCCACCTGCGCTCCTGGTCGAGCGGCCGCAGCCACGCTGGCGCCGCTTCCTGATCTCGAAGCCGCTAGAGCCGAACTCGAACTGGTCCGCGACGCGATGGCGCTGCTGCAGTCGGACCTTGACATATCGTTTGCCGGCGTGCAGCGCGTCAGCGACGCCATCGCACGCGCAGCAAAAGGCTCGGCGATCTCCGCGGCCGAGCTTGCGCACGTCGCGCAGGCGGAGATGGCTTTGAAGGCGGCCGCTGCGGCGATCCTCGCAGGTCCGCAGCTGCTCGAGGCCGGCGTCGCAAGCATGTCCGGAGGCGAGCGCCCGTTGCGGCGTCTCGCGCGGACGGGCGTCGATACGAGCGATCTCGTGCGGCGCATCGAGGCGGCGCTGGATCGCGACGGCAGCGTGCGGGATGAAGCCTCGAGCGAGCTGGCCAAGATCCGGCGGCAGCGCAGCGCGCTCCACGCCGAAGTGCGCGAGACCTGCGCCGCGCTCGTGCGCAATCCGAACACCGCGAAATTGTTGAGCGAACCGGTGGTGACCGTGCGCGCCGGGCGCTACGTCGTGCCGGTGCGCAGAGAGTTCGCCGCGCAGTTTCCGGGCGTGGTCCACGACGAGTCGGCATCGGGTGCGACGGCGTACATCGAGCCGATGGCGACGGTCGCAGCGAACAACCGCTTGCGCGGGCTCGAATCCGCGGAAGCGCGGGAGGTCGCGCGGATCCTTGGCGAGCTCTCCGCGCGCGTCGGAGCGCGTTTTGACGATCTGACCGCCAATGCGTCGCTCCTCGCCCGGCTGGATTCGACGGGTGCTCGCGCGCGGTTCGGGCTCGGCGCCGAAGCCGCCATCCCGGGTTTGTCGAGCGAGCGTGCGATCCGCATCGTCGGCGGCCGCCACCCGTTGCTGCGTCACGCGCCGGTGCCGCTCGACGTGACGCTGGGCGAAGAATTCGACGTTCTCATCATCTCCGGGCCGAACATGGGCGGCAAGTCCGTGGCGCTCAAGACGCTCGGCTTGTTCTGCCTGCTCGCCTACGCCGGCATTCCGGTCCCCGCGAAGGCCGGCACGCACATCGGTTGGTTCGAGCATGTCAGTTGCGTGCTCGGCGACGAACAGTCCATCGCCGCCGACCTCTCGTCGTTCTCGGCGCATCTGCGCGCTCTGGGCGAAGCCCAGCGCCGCGCCGGCGCGAAATCGCTCGTCCTCGTCGACGAGATCGGAAGCGGCACCGAGCCGGGCGCCGGCGCGGCGATCGCGCAAGCGTTCATCGAAGCGCTGCTCGCGCGCGGCGCCCGCGCGGCCGTCACCACGCATTTCACGCAGCTCAAGATCTACGCCGCGCAGGCGCCGCGCGTCGCGAATGCATCGATGCTCTTCGATTCGGCGACGTACGCGCCGACGTACGTGCTCGCGGTGGGCGTGCCGGGGCAGTCCCTCGCGCTGCGACTTGCGCGCTCCCTCCATATGGATCCGGAGCTCATCGCCCGCGCTGAGGCATTGCTGGGCGCCGACACCGCTAATTTGGAACGCGCGTTCGAAGGCCTTTCGCGCGAGCGCGAACGGTTGCGCGCCCAGCAGGCGGATCTTGGAGAAGAGCTGGCGCGCGCCAAGCAACTCGAAGCGCGTCTGCGCGCGGCGATGGAAAAGCTCGACGACGATCGCCGATCCTTTGAGACGAAGGCAGCGGAGGAACTCGAGCGCGCGGCGCGCGCCGTTCGCGAGGAACTGCTCGCGCGCGCCCGGCGCAGCGGCGACAGCGCGAAGCAGCAGGCGCGCGCGGTGCCTGCGGCGGACGAGACCCTCGAGAAAACCCTCGAAGCGATGCGCCGCAGCTTGGGACTCGTGCGGGCCGGTGCGGAGACCGAGGCAGCATTGCCGCTGAACCAGGGCGATCCCGTGTACGTGCGTTCGTTCGATCAGCGCGGAGTGGTGGACGCGGTCTACGAGCGCGACGCGCTGGTCACGATGGGCAAATTGAGGGCGGTCGTTCCCCTCGACGATGTCCAGGTCGATCGATCGCCGGCCACGCAGGCCGATGCACGACAACGCCCCAGTCAGCGCGCGTTCGCCGGCGCGGACCTGAACGAAACGCCGAGCTCGATCGACGTGCGCGGCATGCGGGTGGACGAGGCGCTGCCGCTCGTCGACAAAGCGCTCGACGAGGCGTCGCTCGCCGGTTTGCTCGAGCTGCGGATCATCCATGGCAAGGGGACGGGAAGTCTTGGACGAGGCATCAACGCGTTTTTACGCGACCACGCGCAAGTCGCGTCGAGCGAGCGCGCGACGGACCGAGACGGCGGCAGCGGCGTCACGGTCGTCCGGCTGAAATAATTCTTGCGCTGCGCTCGACCGCAGGTCGACGATGGTGCGAGCGGAGCTCGCACCATTGCAACGCGGGCCGCGACCTTCGGTCGCGGCTACGTCGAGCTTCGCTCGAGCACAGCAAAGATCGAGCGTAGCAGAGGTCGAGCCCTGCTGGAAGCTAAAACACACGCTCGATGACCGGCGGCTCCGCGCACGACCAGCTGGATACGTTATGCGACGGCTGCGTCGACGTGGTGACGCGGTCCGATCTCGCGGCCAAACTCGCGCTCGCGCGACCGTTGCGAGTCAAGCTCGGCATCGATCCGTCGGGCCCGCTCTTGCATCTGGGTCATGCCGTCGTCTTGCGCAAGCTGCGCCAATTCCAAGACCTCGGTCACGAAGCGATTCTCATCGTCGGAGACTTCACGGCGCAGATCGGCGACCCGACCGGCCGCCAAGACGCGCGCAAGCCTCGTCAGCGCGCCGCCATCGAAGAAGACATGCGCACGTACGCGGCCCAAGCCGGGCAGATCATCGATGCCAGCCGGACGAAGATCCTCTATAACAGCGAGTGGTTGGCCCGCCTCACCTTCGTCGAGCTGATCGAACTGGCGGCGAGATTCACGGTGGCGCAAATGCTCGATCGAGAGGATTTCGCAAAGCGCTTCGAGTCGAGCGAACCCATCGGTCTGCACGAGTTTGTCTATCCGCTCGGCGTGGCGTACGACTCCGTCATGGTGAAGGCCGACGTGGAGCTGGGCGGAACCGAGCAACTCTTCAATCTCTTGATGGGGCGCCGTCTGCAAGGTGATTCCGGACAGCCGCCGCAGGTCTGCATGACGCTTCCGATCCTCGAAGGCACGGATGGCGTGCAGCGCATGGGCAAGAGCTTGAACAACTTCATCGCGCTGCGCGATCCTCCCGCGGAGATGTTCGGCAAGGTGATGTCCGTGCCGGACGCGGTGCTCGCGCGTTACTGGCGCCTGGCCGCGGACGCGCCCCGGGCAGACGTCGACCGCATCGAGCGCGAGCTCGCTTCAGGCGCGCGAAGCCCGCGCGACACGAAGCTGGAACTCGCGCGCGCGATCGTCGCTCTGTATCACGGCGCGCAAGCCGCCCAGACGGCTCAAGCGCACTTCGAACGAACCGTCGTGCGCAAAGAATTGCCGGACGACGTGGCGGTCTTTCATCTCCCCGCCGCCGACGAGCCGGTCAGCGTCACGAAAATCCTCGTGTGGCTGGGCTGGGCTTCATCCCATCGCGAGGCGCAACGGCTCGTGGCGCAGGGCGCCGTGAAGATCGACGGCGCGCGCGTCGACGATCCGAAGCGCGTGGAAACCTCGTGGGACGGCAAGATCGTGCAGAAGGGAAATCATCAATTCGCGCGCGTCGTCGCGCCAAAAAACTAGCGCTCCCCGGCCCGCGTCGCCCGGTCGAGGATGTCGCCGATCTCGGCGGGCGAAAAGTAATAGCGCTTGCCGCAGAAGTCGCACGTCGCCTCGGTATCGTCGTCGGCCTCCGCCATTTCTTTCAGCTGCTGGAAACCCAACCCGATGATCGCTTTTGCCACGCGACCGCGATCGCACGAACAGGCGAAGGACAGCGGCTGCACGTGCGTCACGCGCGGCTCGAGCGCGCCGGCGACGTGGCGGATCATGTCCTCGGGCGTGCGCCCGTCGCGCAGATGCGAGGTGACCTGCCCGAGCTGATTCGCGCCGCGTTCGAGCGCATCGACCACCCACTCGTCCGCGCCGGGCATCAGTTGCGCGAGCACGCCGCCGGCGGCGACGACGCCGGCCGGGTTCGCGAGCACGCCGAGCGCGACCACGGACGGGACCTGCTCCGAGCGCGCGAAATAGTAGGCGATGTCCTCACCGATCTCGCCCGTCTTCAGCGGAACGGCGCTGGTATACGGCAGCCCCGTCTCGAAGATGCGCGTGACGTGCAAGAAGCCGGATCCGACGACGCCGCCGACGTCGAATTTGCCGCGGTTGTTGAGCGGCAACTCCGCTCGCGGACGCGCGGGGAAGCCACGCACGCGCCCGCCTGTTGCGGCCTCACCGATGAGGCCGCGCACGGGACCATCGCAGTTGATCTGAAGCGTCAAGCGTTCGCGACCGCGTAGGTTCACGCCCAGCAGTGCGGCGCCGGTCAGCAAACGCCCGAGCGCTGCGGTGACCGTCGGCGAGCAACCGTGGCGTGCTTGCGCGTCTCGCACCAGCAGCGTCGTCCGCGCGGCGACGATCCGCGCGTAGTCGCCCGCCGCCAACGCCGACGCCGCATAATCGGGAGCCATCGCACACGAGGTTCCGAATGGCAGACGAAGGCTTCCTGCATCGAGGGATGGCCGGCGACCCAAAAGAAGAGCGCCCGATGGCTCGACGACCGCAGCGATCGATCGCCGTTATCCACGGCCCGAATTTGAATCTGCTCGGCACGCGCGACCCGCGCGTGTACGGAACCGCAACGTTGAACGCCATCAACGCCGAGATTCGGCGCTTGGCGAAACAGCTCGGCGTTCGCGTGACGCTCGAACAGCATTCGGGTGAAGGGGAGCTGATCGACGCCGTGCACCGCGCGGCCGCCAGGGGCTCGGCGATCGTCATCAACCCAGGCGCGTACGCGCACTACTCGCTCGCGTTGCGCGATGCGCTCGCCGCGGTCGGCGTGCCCAAGACCGAAGTCCACCTCACGAACGTCCACGCGCGCGAGCGATTCCGCCGCCGCTCGGTGACGTCGGCGGCAGTGCACGGCTGCGTCGTGGGATTCGGCGCCAACTCCTATCTCTTGGCGCTCCGAGCCGCAGCCGCAATGCTCGATGACGTAAAGGTTTGACGCGTTTTTCGGGGGAGGATTCGCCACTTTCCGGCCTAAAGGCAGTCTCAGTTTTCGTGAAACACGTTGGAGGTGACTGATGACCAAAGCGGAGCTCATCGAGGATGTCGCGACCCGATCGAATCTCACCAAGCGCGACGTCACCGAAATCGTCGACATGGTCCTCGAGAGCGTCAAAACAGAGTTGTCGAAGGGCAACAAAGTTCAGCTGATCCCATTCGGCAGTTTCGAAGTGCGCAAGCGGAAAGCGCGCGAGGGCCGCAATCCCAAGACCGGCGAGCGCTTGATGATCGCAGCGCGGACCGTGCCCGCGTTCCATCCTGGAAAAGACCTGCGCGACGCGGTCAATCGCGGCAAGAAGAAGTAACTCGTCGCGCACCGACGAGACCGGCGACGCCAGCCGGTCTCGCGCATTTCGGGCGGACCGGTGAAGTGGAATCAATCGTGAGAATCGCGCGCGTCGTGCTCGCCTATGGAGCGCTGTGCGTCGCGCTCTGGCCGGGCGTGGGAGCGCGCGCGGCGGGCCAACCCATCGACTTGATCGTGGATGCGCGAAGCGCGCCGCGCAACATCGTGCACGTGCACGAGATCGTCCCCGTTTCCGCCGGCGCCGTTTCGCTCGTCTATCCGAAATGGATCCCGGGCTGGCATGCGCCGGCCGGACCCATTCAAAACGTCGCCGCGCTCGCCGTGAGCGCGAACGGATCTCGGCTGCGGTGGACCCGCGATCGGATCGACCTGTACGCGTTCCACCTCGACGTGCCGGCGGGAGTCACCGCGCTCGAGCTGGATTTCGACTCCCTCATCACGCCCGACGATCCGACTGCGACGCCGAACCTCGCCATCGTCAACTGGGACCGCGTCGTTTTCTATCCCGCTGGGAGCGACGCGAGCGACGTCATCGTGAAGCCGAGCATCCTGCTTCCCGCCGGCTGGGCGTTCGCGACCGCGCTTGGCGAAGCAGATCGCTCGGCGAATGAAATCGATTTCTCGCCCGTCGACTTGGCGACGCTCGTGGACTCACCGCTCGATGCCGGCCGGTTTTTCCGCCGCGTGCCGCTCTCGAACGACCCGACGCATCGCGCCGAGCTCGACGCATTCGCCGACGCTCCGGCTGACTTGCTCTTCGGCGCGGACCTCATCGCGAAGTACCGGGCCGTGGTCGCGCAGATGGACGCGATGTATGGCGCCCGGCACTGGCGCTCCTACCATTTCCTGTTGACCTTGTCCGATGCACTGCCGGGTGACGGCATCGAGCATCATGAGTCCAGCGACAATCGCGCGGGCGACGATTTCATGACCGATGACGACGCGCAAACCGACGGCGCCGACCTCTTGCCGCACGAATTTTCGCACTCCTGGAACGGCAAGTACCGCCGGCCCGCCGATTTGACGACGCCGAATTTCCAGACGCCCATGCAGACGGATTTGCTGTGGGTGTACGAAGGCATGAACCAGTACCTCGGCGACCTCATCTCGTTCCGCGCGAAGCTGCGCGACCCCAAGCAATTTCCGGACTTCGTCGCGGATATGTTCGGCCAGATGGAATACGAACCGGGGCGCTTAGCCGATCCGCTCGAGGATACGGCGGTCAGCGCGCCGTTTCTGTATTCGGCCAAATCCGAGTGGGAGTCCACGCGGCGCAGCTCGGGCGATTTCTACACCGAAGGCGAGCTGGTGTGGCTGGACGTCGACACGATCATCCGGGAGCAGTCGCACGGCGCGCGCTCGCTGGATGATTTTCTTCGGGCGTTCGCCGGCGGCCACGACACGGGTCCCATGGTGGTGACCTACACGCGCGACGACGTCGAGGCGCTCCTCAACGCCGTCGCGCCGTACGACTGGCATGCGTTTTTTGAGGACCACGTCTACGCCGTAGCCGATCATCCGCCGAGCGACGAGCTCGCGCGCGCCGGATATCGCTTGGTCTACTCCGGCGCGGCGAATCCGTTTATCAAAATCGCGGACGCGCAGGGCAACGCGATCGACCTCCGCTATTCGCTCGGTTTGGTCGCGAAAGACAGCGGCTACGTGCGCGACGTGTTGGAAGGCTCGCCGGCGGCGGCCGCCGGCCTTGGGCCCGGCATGACCATCGTGGGCGTGAACGGCCGGACGTTCAGCGCCGACGCCATGCATCAAGCGCTCGCCGCCGCGAAATCGGGGAATGGCCAGATCGCGCTGCTCGCCGTGTACGACGACCAATATCAAACCTATCACGTGAGTTACCGGTTCGGCGATCGGTATCCGCACCTCGTGCGGATCAACGGGGCGCCGGACATGTTCGCGCGCATCGTCGCGCCGATCGCAGTGTATCGCCGGTGAGGTTGGTACCAAACATGTGCGTAGCGATCGGCGGCAAGGGCCGGCCGGCGAGGCGGCGAACTGACCCCGCCGTGTCACGCAAGACCGCAGCGACCGTCGCGTGGACGGCGATGATCGCCGCACTCGCAGTGTCCGGATGTGCAAAGCGCGCCGCGCCGCCGGCGGGCGGCTTCGCCATGCCGGTATCCGCCGCGCCGATCGCGCGTGGAACCATCGCGCAGTATTTCGACGTGACCGGCAGCGTGGATGCGCGAAAATACGCGCTCCTGTCCTCCGTCGCTGCCGGAACCGTCATGTCCGTCGCGGCGCAAGTGGGCGATCACGTTCACCAGGGCCAGCTGCTCGTCCAGATCGACGACCGCACGCTGCGCGCGCAGCTGGCGCAAGCCGAGGCGAATCTCGCGCAGGTGAGCGCGACGAACGTGGGCGGCCAGACGACGGCGCAAGCCAACTTGGCCGCGGCCGAAGTCGCGGATACGACCGCTCAGGCCAATTTGCGCCGCAACGTCGAACTCTTCAACCAGGGCTACGTGTCGAAGTCGGCGCTCGAAACCGTCCAGCAGCAGGCCGCCAGCGCCGATGCCGCCTATCGCGCGGCGCGCGTCGCCGAGCAGAACGCCAGCCTCGATACGGGCGCCGACAGCGCTGCGGCGGCCGCCATCGCGAACGCACAGGCCGCGGTTCGCGCGCTGAGCTCCCAAGTCTCCCAAGCTGGCGTGACCGCGCCGTTCGACGGCGTCGTGACCGCGCGCAACGTCGACCCTGGATCGCTCGCGACCCCCGGCACCACGCTCATGGAGGTAGCGCAGCTCGATCCCGTCTACGTCGACGTCGGCATCTCCGAAGTCAACTTGCCGCAAGTGCGCGTCGGCACGCCCGTCACGATATCGGTCGCGGGCATCGCCGGGCGGACGTGGCAAGGCAGGGTCGAGTACCTCAATCTGTATGCCCAGCCCGGCAGCTTGATCTACACCGCGCGCATCCCGCTCGCGAACCCGGACCTGCGGCTGCGCGGCGGCATGATCGCGAGCGCTCAATTCGTGCAAGCGCAAAAATCCGGCGTGCTGCTCGCGCCGCGCGCGGCTGTCTTTCAGACGGATGCCGGCTACGCGATGTTCATCATCGACGGCGGTAAGGCGAAGTCGATCCCGATCGAGATCGGCATCGAAAACGATCAGCAAGTCGAGGTGGCAGGTCCCGGTCTGAAACCCGGCGTTCAGGCCATCTTGAATCATTCCGTCACGCTGCAGCCGGGGACGCCGGTCCAGATCCTTCCGCCGCAGTCCGGCGCGCGCTATTAGTGAGCTTTTTCATTTCGCGGCCGATCTTCGCGTCGGTCTGCGCCGCGGTCATTTTGCTCGTTGGCGCGATCACCTTGCCGACGCTGCCGGTCTCGCAATACCCCTCGGTCGCGCCGCCGCAGATCACCGTGCAATCCGAGTACATCGGCGCGAACGCCGAAGCCGTCGAATCGTCCGTCACCAACCCGCTGGAGGAGCAGATCAACGGCGTCGAGGGACTGCGCTACATCTCGTCGACGAGCTCTGACGACGGCTCGAGCTCGATCGTCGCCACATTCGATCTCGGACGCGACCCCAATCTTGCGGCGCAAGACGTCCAAAACCGCGTGAACGTGGCTCAGGGCGTCCTTCCGGCGCAAGTCAAGCAGACGGGCATCACCGTCAGCAAGAACTCGACGTCGTTCACGATGGCGCTGGCGCTGGTCTCGGACAATCCGAAGTACGACACGGTCTTCCTGAGCAACTACGCCGATCGATACATCACGCAGGCCATCAAGCGCGTGAAGGGCGTCGGCGACGTCATCATCTTCGGCGAGCGCAAGTACGCCATGCGCCTGTGGCTGGATCCGAGCAAACTTCAGGCATACGGGCTAACGCCGGACGACGTCGTGTCGGCGCTGCAGCAGCAAAACGTACAAGTCGCCGCGGGCCAGATCGGCCAAGAGCCGGCGCCGCGCGGTCAGGCGTACCAGTACAACGTGCGCGTCGCCGGGCGGCTCATGTCGCCGGCGGAATTTGCGAACATCATCGTCAAGTCGGGGCCGAACTACCTCGTGCGGGTATCGGACGTGGGCCACGTCGACCTTGGGGCCCAAGACTACTCGGTGGATTTGAACTTCAACGGCAAGACGTCGGTCGGCTTGGGCGTCCTGCAGCTGCAGGACGCGAATTCACTGAGCCTGTCGCGAGGCGTGCGCGCGGCAATGGATCAGCTCGCGCAGAATTTCCCGCCGGGCGTGCACTATCAGGTCGCGTTCGACTCGACCGTATTCGTCGACGCATCGATCAGAGAGCTGCTCAAGACGCTCTCGATCGCGATCGCCCTGGTCGTGCTCGTGATCTTCTTGTTCTTACAGGACTGGCGCAGCACGCTGATCCCGGCGATCACCATCCCGGTGTCGCTGCTCGGCACGTTTGCCCTGCTGAAGACGTTCGGATTCTCGATCAACGTGCTGACGCTGTTCGGCCTCACGCTGGCGACCGCGCTGGTCGTCGACGACGCGATCGTCGTCATCGAAAATATCGTCCGCTACATGCACGAGCACCATCAGGACTCGAAGACGGCGGCGCCGCTCGCGATGCGGGAGATCGCGAGCGCCGTCATCGCGACGTCGCTGGTGCTACTCGCCGTGTTCGTCCCGGTAGCGTTTTTTCCGGGCACCACGGGCGTGCTCTACAAGCAGTTCGCGCTGACGATCGCGTCGACGATCTCCATATCCGCGTTCACGGCGCTGACGCTGACGCCGGCGCTGGCGGCGCTGTTCCTCGAAGGCGAGGCGCAAACGCACGGCCGTTTCATGCAAGTGGTCGGGCGCGGCATTCAGGCCATCCGCGACGGATACAAAGCCGGGCTACCGGTGATCTTGCGCAATCGCGTGCCCGTGCTGATCGCGTTCGTCGTCCTGATGGGCGCGACCGTGTTGATGCTGCGCGTGGTCCCCACCTCATTCGTGCCTGACGAGGACCAGGGCTACTTCATCGTGATCGCCCAGGCGCCGCCGGGCGTCTCGCTGCAATACACGGATCGCATCATGAAGCAAGTGCAGGCCATCACGCGCAGCGAGCCGGACGTGCTGGATATCTTCAGCGTGTCAGGCTTCAGCTTCAGTGGCAGCGGGCCCAACAACGGCATCATGTTCTGCCTGCTCAAGCCGTGGGGGGAGCGCACGGCTGCGCAAGACGCTGCCACTGCGATCGAAGGCAGGCTCAGCGGAAAATATTTCGGCGTCACGGGCGCGTCGGTCTTCGCGTTCAATCCGCCGTCCATCCAGGGCGTCGGCAATTTCGGCGGCTTCGATTTCGAAGTCGAGGATCAGGGAAATCTTGGCATTCCCGCCCTGGCCACCACGGCGGGCACGCTCGAGTACCGCACGAACACCGATCCCGCGCTGCGTTCCGTGTTCACCACATTTCGCGCTGATAGTCCGCAGATCCAGCTGGACATCGACCGCAACGCCGTGCAGGCGCTGCACGTCAACTTGAGCGATGTCTTCGATACGCTGCAGATCATGCTCGGCTCGGATTACGTCAACGACTTCAACTACCTCAACAAATCGTATCGCGTCTACGTGCAGGCAGACGCCCCGTTCCGCTCGCACGTCGCCGACCTCAGCCGGATGTACGTACGGAACAAAAACGGAGCGATGGTCCCGCTCAACGCCTTCATGACCGCGCAGCAGACGCTCGGCCCGCCGTCGATCTACCATTACAATCTGTTCCGCTCGATGGAGTTCAACGGCTCGACCTCGCCCGGCGTTTCTTCCGGCCAGGGGATCGACGAGGTCCAGAAAATCGCCAAACAAGTCCTGCCGCCGGGCATGGCCTATGAATGGACCGGCATCTCGCTCGATCAGATCGAGGCCGGCGCCGCGACGATCATCATCTTCGGCCTCGCCGTGGTGTTCGTGTTCCTCGTACTCGCGGCGCAGTTTGAGAGCCTGGTCGACCCGCTCATCATCATCATGGCCGTGCCGCTTTCGATCTTGGGAGCGTTGGGCGCGATCTGGGTGCGGGGACTGCAGAACGACATCTTCGTCCAGGTGGGGCTCGTGATGCTCATCGGGCTGTCGAGCAAGAACGCGATCCTGATCGTGCAATTCGGAAACCTGCTGCGCAGCCAGGGCGTGCCGGTGGCCCAGGCGGCTGTGCAGGCCGCGCAGACGCGGCTGCGTCCCATCCTCATGACGTCCTTCGCATTCATCTTCGGACTGACACCGCTCGTGTTCGCAACCGGCGCGGGCGAGGCGAGCCGCCACTCGCTGGGCACCGCGGTCGTCGGCGGCATGCTCGTCTCGACTCTGCTGAACTTGTTTCTGATCCCGCTGCTGTACATCATCATCGCCGGCGCCGAAGAGCGATTCCGCGAACGCCACCGAGCAGCTCGTCAGAACACCTAGCCGCAGGCCATTTGTTTGTGGAGGTCGAGCTTGCTCGACCGCTAGCGATCGAAAACCCGATCCGAGACGAATGCCGGCAGGGCGCCGATCACGCTCGCCAGCTTGGATCCGACGAGATAGTGCGATCTCGGCCGTGGCGACGTGACCGCGTGAAGGACGGCGCGGCTCACCCGCTCCACCGGCATGCCGCTGCGTTCCGCGTCCTCGGTTCGGCGGAACGCCGCCTGGAGGTCCACGCCGTACAGCTCGAGCGCCCTCGGTCCGAGCCGTCGCAGCAATTCGTTTCGCGAGTCGCGCCCTTTGCGCCAGATCGGCGTCTTGACGTTGCCGGGCTCGACGAGCGAAACGCTGACGCCGGCGGAGCGAAGCTCCAAGCGCATCGCATCGGAGATCGCGCGCAACGCGAACTTCGAGGCGCTGTAGGCGGCGATGAACGGCACTGCGAGCCGGCCGGCGACCGAGCCCATGAAGATGATGCGCCCTCGGGCAACGCGCAGCAGAGGCAAGAACGCTTGCGTGACGGCGACCGCTCCAAACACGTTGACGGCGAATTGGCGCTGCAGCAGGTCGAGCGGCAAGAATTCTAGCGGGCCTCCGATCGCGATGCCGGCGTTGTTGACGAGCGCTCGCAATGGCAGGCCGCTTTCCGCGACAGCGTGCGCCGCTGCATCGATCGAAGCGGCGTCGGTCACGTCGAACGAGAGCGGCCGGACGTTCTCGTGGATCGCGGCGATCCGTGCCCCGTCCGCTTCGCTGCGGACGCCGGCGAATGCAACGAAGCCATGCTGAGCGAGCAGCTGCGCGGCCGCCTCGCCGATGCCGCTCGATGCGCCGGTGATGACGACCGCTTGGAGCGTCATGACCGCACGTATCGAGCGCCGTCAAGCGTTTCTTGATGAAAAGTCGCCTGGTAGGCGATCATGTCGGCCGTGCGCGGAAAACTCGGATGCGATCTCGCGCCGGTGAAGCTGTAGCGGCCGTCGCTACGGCGCAAGATCCCAAGTCGCGTCATGCCGTCGAGCCCTGCGCGAATCATGCGCTCGGGGCGCGCGCGAAGATCGGGCTCGACGAACAACCTTCCCGGAAGCTCGTCAAGCTGGCGACGTACGTGCGCAGTCGCCGCCGCCGCGTCGATCGACGTCGGGGACGTCACAAGCCAGGTGGCCAGCAATGCGCTGACAGTGACCGGGCGGAGCGCCTTCAGCTGCATGTCCAAGGGAAGCTCGGGGGCGGCCGGCGCGACGCGATAGAGCATCGACAGACGGCGGCCGACGAAGGGGTCGTAGCTGATCCCGGCCAGCCACACGCTCGCGAACGGCAGCAGCCGCGAAAGCACGCCGCGCAAGCGCTGCATCTTGCCGTCCCCGCTGTAGACTCCTTCGGGCGTGAGGAAGATCGTCGCGCCGCCCCGCACCAACCGCTCGAAATGCGCCAGATCTGCGTCGAGTTGCTCGCGCGTCATCGCAAGCGCGTCCGCCCGATACGGCTCGCGGAGCTCCGAGAGCGTCGCCGTCGTTCGGCCGACGGCGAAGTACGCCGGATCGAGCAAGTCGGAGAGCCGGCGCATCGGCGCGGGCAGACGAGCGAGCGCGCTCTCTCGGAACACCTCTGGTAGCGCCCGGTCGCCGCGCCGGTTGGCGAGCGCGTACGCGAGGCTCGCGAAGGGCCGCGAATGCAATTCGTTCTCGATCGGTTGCATGCCGATGGCGGCGAACAGCGGCCCGAGGTTGACGCCGCGCAATCCGAAACTGAGCCAGGGGATGCGCTCGGCGAAGAAGCCCGGCTCCCACATGCGGCGCGATGAAACGGTATAGATGGGATAGCGCCACGAGCGCGAGCTCAGGGAGAGGCTCGCCACGATGACGGCGGATTCGATGTCGTGTTGATGGTTTGCGACGAGCAGCGCCGCGCCGCGCCGGCGCGGCAAGCTCCCCCATCCGCGGATGCGATAGGCCGTGCGATAATATGCAAAAACGCAGAGCACCGCGGTCCAGCGCAGCGGCTGGATCCACAACGGCGCCGCCTCCGAGAGGTCAGCGCCGCTCAATCGAGTCTAAAGCCAAGCCGGCTTGGTCCCCGACGGGTTGTTGCAGTAGTACATATGCTCGCTGTGCGGCACGTACCAGGCGTGGATGTCGTAGTGAGGAATCGTGTAGCCGGGATGTCCGTGCGGTTCGAACCAAATGTCGACGTGGTCGATGTGGTGGCCCGGCAGCGGTTGAAGGATATCCGACCAGCTCTTGCCCTTGTCGAAATCCGTTTTCGCGATCATCACCTCTGTGAACGTGACCTTGCCTTTGTACCAGCCGTACATCGGCCCGAACGGGTTGTTTTTCGGGTTGACGTAGTGGAAGCCCATCGTCGGGATGCAGCCGAGATACGGCGCCGCATCCGCGGGGATGCCGCTCGGGTGGACTGGGCCGGGCTGCATGACCTGTTTCATCATTTGCGGAGTCATGCCCGGGGGCAGCTTGGGGGTTGCCGCCGCGTCGGCTCGGGCCAACGCCGCGACAGCGACGATCGCTATCGCACCGAGAACGACGTTCGTGGATCGCATCAGCATGTATGTGTACTCCTCCATATCGCGATACGGAAAAGCCTTCAACGTCAGGCTCTCCGATCGGTCGACAGCCGAATCATACGCGCTAGGCGTGCGTCGACCTGCTGCGCGCGGCTCGCGAATCTCGATTCAGACGATCTTGAATGCGCGCGTTGCCGAAGACGAGATCGAAGAGTCCTGGGAATGCCCTCGCCAAGAACACGGGCACCGCATAGCTGCCGGGGACGATGCGCGCGCGACGCGGGCGCTCGAGCGCATCCACGATCGCGCTCGCGACGATCTCGGGACCGGGCAGCCGCGAGCTCATGGCCGGATTCATCGGCGAACGGACGAAACCGGGCTCGATCAGCGACACGGAGATATGCGAACTTCGGACCTCACGTCGAACGGAATCGGTGAGTCCTCGCAGCCCGAATTTCGATGCAGAATAAATTCCCATGACGCCGGCTTCGCCAGCCACCGAGCCGACGTTGACGATGGCGCCGCCGCGTTGCGCCTTCATCGCGGGCAACACCGCATGCATGAGACGCGCCGCTCCCAGCAGGTTGACCGAAATGACCCGCTCGATTTCTTCGTCCGTAGAATCACACAGCGAGGGGCTCGAGCCGACGCCGGCGATGTTCGCAAGCGCGTCGATCCGGCCGAACGTCGCGAGCGTTGTGGCGACCAGCCGGTCGATCTCCACGCGAACTGTGATATCCGTCGCCACGGCGATCGCCCGGATGCCGCGCGATCGAACTTCGTCGACCAGCGTCCCCAAGGTCCCGTCCGGCAACGCTGCAAGGGCCAAGTCGGCGCCGGCGGCGGCGAGGGATCGCGCAGTCGCGGATCCGATAGCGCCGGACGCACCGGCGATGATGATGCTTTTTCCGCGCAGCGCCACGGCTACGACGCAAGGACGAGCGGCATGATTGACTCCCCGTCGAGCAAGGGGCGATAGTCTTGCGGTCGCGCGCGCAAACCTCCTCGGCGTCGCAAGGCCGCTCCAGACCGATAGCGAACCTGTGAGGCCCGGGCGGAAGGAGCGATTGTCATGCGGTTCATCAAGGACGTTGAAACGGTGCGCGAGCGGGCGCGGCAACACATCGATCGAGGCGCGATCACGCCGGAGCTCAAGGTGGACCCGAAAGAGGTCTGCTCCATTCTCAACGAGGCGCTCGCGACGGAACTCGTCTGCATCTTGCGCTACCAGCACCACTACTACATGGCGTCCGGCATCCACGGTCCGGTGGTCAAGGCGCAGATGAAGGAGCACTGGGGCGAGGAACAGCGCCACGCCGATATCCTTGCGGAACGCATCCAACAGCTCGGCGGCGTGCCGGACTTCAGCCCGCAAGGCCTGACCAAGAGCCACACGGAGTACGCGGAAGGCCACAACCTCACCGACATGGTCAAAGAAGACCTTGTGGCAGAACGGATCGTGTGCCAGACGTACGCCGAGATCATCCGCTATCTTTCCGACAAGGATTCGACCAGCCGGACGCTCATGGAAGACATCTTGCGCAACGAAGAAGAACACGCCGACGATTTGGCCGACTTGTTGTTCGCGCTCGATCCGTCGACGGGGAAGCCAACCGAAGTGATGACCGGCGACGGCGAGCAGAAAAAGTTCAAATCGGAATAAGGGGACTGAGCAAAGTCGACGGCCCGCAAAAGCGCATGCGGGCCGCCTCCGGCGCCCGATTCCTAAGACTCCGCGCCGTTCATGCGCGCGAAGATCGCGCGCAACTCATCCCGAGACGCCCGGCTCGACTGCGCTGAAAATCCGTAGGTGATCTCCTGCGCGCCGGCTGCCAGTTGCGTCATGGCAGCATCGACAAACTCGTCCAGGGGTGTGGCGAACGCGTGCACGCCGGCGCCACCCAAGTCGGTGTTGACGGCCGGCGGAATGAGCTCGATGACCTCGATCGGCGTGCTCGCAAGCTGGTGGCGCAACGACAGCGTGAACGAGTGAAGCGCCGCTTTGGTCGCGCAGTAGATGGGCGCGGAGGCGAGTGGCACGAATGCCAGGCCGGACGTGACGTTGATGATGGCGGGGTGCGCTTGTTCGAGCAAGTGCGGGATGAAGAGGAGACTCAGATGGATCTGCGCGTCGAGATCGATCGCGATTTCCTGGCGCACGTCGCGCCAGTCGGCTCCTTTCGCGAGTCGCACGCGGCGCTGGATGCCGGCGTTGTTCACCAGCACGTCGAGCTTCGGATACGTGCGAATAGCCCACTCTGCTAGCTCGTTGCGCTGGGCTTCGTCCTCGATATCGCAGGTTTTGACGTGAATCTCGGGGTGTCGTTGCTGCGCGCTGCGCAGCACATCTTCGCGGCGTCCGCAGATGATGACTTCACTGCCGGCCTGAAGGAACCGCTCGGCGAGAGCTCGGCCGATTCCAGAGCCGCCGCCGGTGATCAAGACGATGTGTGGTGACAGCTGCATGCGTGAGTGTGTTTGCGCAGCGGTTGGTAATCCTTGATTCTTCCTACAGGTGAGCCGTTACGGACTTAGAATCCGCACGAAGCAGCTGCGTCGGGCCGTAGCGAAGCTTGGTTATCGCGCCTGACTGGGGGTCAGGAGATCGCTGGTTCGAATCCAGTCGGCCCGAAATCGGAAAACCCGCACCGTGTAAAGCGTTGCGGGTTTTTCACGTCCTGACGAGAATGCGATTTCATGTGGCTTAATGTGGCTTATCACCCAAAAATGCCGGCAGATAGCGGCGCACAATGGGAATCGACGGAACGCGGACCGCTCGCCACTTCAGCCGCGGTTCCTATCGGCTACGGCACGACCACCGGAACCATACCGGACATTCTGACGACCACACGGACAAACGGCGTGATGTCCGCGCCCGCCAGCGCATGCACGACGAGCGGCCTGACCATATCTGGCAGAATTATTCGGTCGCTCGATAAACTGAATAATAACCACAGTGGCCGGCACTCCGGGTCGTACCCGGTTGCGCTGACGACCTGCGTGATGCGGGAGGATCGTGGGGAGAACGCGGCATAAGCGGAGCGCATGGAAAAGAACGTCGACCGTGACGGAGCCGAGCATCGAGCGCCAACTCGTCGCGACGGCGCGGGTCTTTGGGCTCGGTACCCCGTCCTGTGAAACCCTGTATCAACATCATTACGCTGGCGGTTGCCGACCTTAAGCGCGCCTTTCGTTTCTACCGTGAGGGTCTCGGTTTGGACTCGCCCGGCATCAAAGGCGAGGAGTTCATCGGAGACGAGCAGCAGGCAGCAGGCGCTGTCGCGATGTTTGAGTTGGCCAACGGCGTCATTCTAGCGCTCTACCCGCGCGCGGAGTTGTCGAAGGATGCCAAAGTGCCCTTGGCGCCCGCGAAAACGGGCGAGTTCAGCATCGGACAACTCGTGAAGAGTAAAGAAGACGTGGACGCGATTCTCGAACAGGCGCAGTCCGCTGGCGCGACCGTCTCGGACCCTGCTCACGAACGTCCGTGGGGGATCTACTCCGGCTATTTTCGCGACCCCGACGGTCACCTTTGGGAAATTATTTACAACCCTTAAGTTACTAAATCAGAGTATCCGTAGGTGGCAAACTGAAGGCCACGATGACCGAAATTGAAAAAACCGCACCGTGTAAAGCGTTGCGGGTTTCTTGCGTCATCGCGAGCATCTGTTTCCATGTGGCTTAATGTGGCTTATCACCCAAAAATGTCGGCGAACAACGGCGGACGGCATAACGCAATGAGCGTCCGAGAATCCCTAAGGTGGCCTCTTCCGTCGCGCGCCTCACTTGGCTTTGTTCGGCCCATCGAAGACGAGGTCGTCTTTTATTCGGTCCCACGCGTGGCGCATCGCCGTGCGGCATTTCGGACGTTTATGTTTACATGAGCAACACGCTCCCGAAACTGAACGTCTTGAGCACACTACCCGACCCGATTGCCGCAGCAGAAGCGGCGACAGCGGGTGTGCTGGTATCCCCCGGCATCGGCGGCCGCCTTCGCCAGCGCATGATCGCGCGCGCGGCGTGACCATGTCGGGCGCCGCGACCGGCACGACGTACACCGCGTCGTCTGGCACGACGCAGGGCGAGCACGGGCTGGCCGTCGTCGCGGGCACCGCCTACGAGCCCATACTCTCGAACACGACGTCGGTGCTCAGGTCGTCGGGTGGCGGAGCGCCTTCTGTAAGAAACATAGTTGCATAAACCTAACATCTTAGGTATAATTGTGGGTGTGCCCTACAGTGTTCCGCGAGCGAGGATTCCACGTAGTGGTCCACACTGCGGATCACGATCTTCCTCATGTGCATGTCATGAAGAAGGGTGAATTTGAAATTTGGGTACGGCTGTTTCAGGGCGCTGCGAGATATGATCATCACCACGGCCGACCCAGGCGGAGCGAGATCAATTTTGCCGTTGAGCTAGTCGCTGAGCGGCTTGGGGACTGCTGGACTGTTTGGAGGCGATGCCATCGTGGCTAGAGCGATTCTCCCGACCAGGGAAGAGATCAAGTTGGGTAAGGCGCTTGGGCTGAAGCGCCGTAGTAGCCTGTATGCAAGGAGTGTCGAGTATAGAGTGGATGATGATTCATTCGCGTTTGAGATGCAATCGGGCTCGACCGTAGTCGTGCCTCGCGCTGAGATTTCGGAACTTGAAGAGGTGGACCCAGATGAAGTCCGCGCCGTGCGACTATCACCGAGTGGTTCGATGGTAATCTTGGACGCGCGAGACGTGCATATTTCGGTACCCGGAATTATACGGTGTGCGCTTGGACTGGATTGGTTCGAACGAGGTGGGCGGGCACGAACCCCGGCAAAAGTTGCCGCGTCGCGCAAGAACGGTGCAAAGGGTGGACGCCCGCACAAGAAGCGTACGCGTGTCCATGCGTAACGCAGATGGTTTGCACTAGCACCAAGCCCACTACTCCCTAGTTTTGATTTTCTTGACCACTGGCGAGTCCGCTCGGCGTCGGATTTGCTGGGGCGTAAGTCGCCATCACTTTGGCTATGAGGTTCCTGGCTAAGGAATCTCTTGGAAACGCTCCCGCAGCGATCATCAACGAACTGCTCCATTTGGCACACAGCATTGGACACACTCGCCGGATCAGACGGATCGAACGTTTCACGCCCCGAAAGCAAGCAAGGTTGAAGAAGTATTCGCGTCCGCCCTCATCTTGTACCAACGCGCCAGCCGGGCAATGCGTGAGGCCGAAGCATAACGCCTCGGCCGATAAAAGACCAGTACGCGCTACAAAATCTATCAGGTGACAAAGGATCAACCGGCGACCTACATCGAGGGGCGCATGATAGTGCGATGGCGGAAAAGGTGAGGGTCAGGAGATCGCTGGTTCGAATCCAGTCGGCCCGAAACTCTGAAAACCTCCACCCTGTAAGGCGGCGCGGGTTTTCTGCCGCGATAAGTTGCCGCTCGCCCGAATGAGTTGCCGCGAACGCTACCTTATCCGGGTTGCCACCCGCCACAGTGCATCGGCATTTCCCACGGCGGCGATTCCCGAATTACAGTATAATCAAAGCAGTCCGTATTTGGCATCTCGTATGGCGCAATGCCCGGCATCGTGCGCCCGCCTGATACGCTGGCCGGCGGAAGGGGAGTGTACGGTGCAACCATCTTCTTGAACATGGCAGGCGTCACGCGGTAGCTTTGAACGATCTGCTCAACGATGGGGCGGTCTTTCATGGCGAGACCCGACGGCACTTGCGCCATAAAAACCAGATTCTTATAAAGGCCGAGCACATCGGGCTGAAGGGAACATAGAACCGCCTCGAACTTCCTAGAGTCCGCGCCTGCGGTCCAGCCACCCAGGAATAGCGAGCACATTGGAAGCTTGGTCGGCGCCTGGCTGGCAAACGTGATCTGAGGCTGGGGCGTTCCTGCTTTCGCGGCGCCGCCTTGCACAATGGTCGTGAACTTATCCCTCAAACTTGCGCTGAACGGCAATGCGAAGGCGACCTCTCCGCTGATGTTACTGCCACTCGGAGCATTCTTCGCGATGACGATCACGCCAAGATTGATTCGCTCGTCGCTTGGGCCCGTGATATAGACATAACCGTTCAATCCTTTGGCGAGCTTCCAGCCGCCGGGGAGACCCACCGAAGCTGTCTTGTCCGTCGTCGTCGCCGTCTTGAGCGTCGTTGAGGCAAGACTCATAGATGACAGGGAGATTAGTATGGCGGCGATCGCGAAAGCGATGATGCCGAGTGAGCGTGCCGCGGTCTGTCGGAAATGATTCATCGAGCGTTTCCTTTAACGTGGCGCCGGAGGGACAAGGGATGCAACGTACTCGCGGGATTCCTCACGTGCCGCAGGTGGTCCCGCTCATGGCGGCGTTCCGGAATTGTTGAACTACGCATGGTTTACTCTCGCAGGAACGTTCCCTCTCGGAGCTCCGTAAAGGCCTCGCGCAGCTGTTCTCGCGTATTCATCACGATGGGTCCGTACCACGCCACGGGTTCCCCGAGCGGCTTGCCGGAAACGAGCAAGAACCTGACGCCTTCCTCGCCCGCTTGAACCATGACCTCATCGCCCTGATCGAACAGCACGAGCGATCGGTTCTCGGCCCGCGCGGGAGGAATCGTGTCCAGCCAGCCGACGGATTCGGTGGGGACGTCCAGCGGGTCGGACGCATTGGAGAACTTCGCGTCGCCCGCGAAAACGTAGGCAAACGCATGGCGCGTCGTCTCGACGGGCAGCGTTTTTCTGCGACCGGGCGGCACGGTGACGTCGAGATACACCGGGTCGATGGCCACCTCGTCCACCGGGCCCGTCGTTCCCCAAAAATCTCCGCACACGACGCGCACATGCGTGCCGTCATCGTCCTGCACCTCGGGGATGTCGCGCGCCGTGACCTCTTGATACCTCGGCGCGGTCATCTTGAGCGACGCCGGGAGATTTGCCCACAGCTGGAAGCCATGCATGCGTCCGGTGGGGTCGCCTTTGGGCATCTCCTGATGGATGATGCCTCGGCCCGCCGTCATCCACTGCACGTCGCCTGCGGCGATCGTGCCGCTGTGTCCGATGCTGTCGCCGTGCTGGACGGTTCCGGTCAGCACGTAGGTGATGGTTTCAATGCCCCGATGCGGATGCCACGGAAAGCCTGCCAGGTAGTCCTCGGGCACGTCGTTGCGGAAGTCGTCGAGCAAGAGGAACGGGTCGAACTCGGAGGTGTTGCCAAATCCGAAGGCGCGACGCAGGTGGACGCCCGCCCCTTCGAGCGTCGGTTTGGACTTGATGAGCCGTTTGATGGGCCGAACCGACATGAAAATGACTCCGTATCGCGGGCGCTTTTCCGCCGAAGTCGTCAACTCCCCTAACGGACCACCAGGCGCCTGCCACGAGCGGAGAGAAACGCGCGTCCTTTACGCCCACCGATTTGGAGAAACTGCGAATGGAAATGGAACCGTACCTGTTTTTTAGCGGGAATTGCCAAGAGGCGCTCGATTTCTATAAGGGCCTCTTCGGCGGCGAGATCGGCGAAATCATGCGTTGGAAGGATGCGCCGCCCGACATGAGTTTCGGTCCGGAATACGCCAACCGCATCATGCATGCGGAATTCAGCTCGCCGGCCGTCAAATTCATGGCGTCGGACTCGCGTCCGACCACACAGTACGGCGACGGGCGAATTTCGCTGTCGCTGAACACGCGCGACGCCAGCGAAGCCAAGCGCGTCTTCGCTGCGCTAGCGGACGGCGGGAACGTGGAAGTGCCGCTTGAGAAGGCCTTTTGGAACGCGCTGTTCGGCATGCTGACGGACAAGTTCGGAATCGACTGGATGGTCAATTGCCAGCTTGAATGAGGTCGACGGCGCGGTGTACGCCCGCCGCGCCGTCGACCGCATAGGGATTGTTAGCTGAACGTACTTGGGAACTGGCTGATGATCCCGGAGCTCATAACGTCGGCCAGGCCCAAGATGTGAGCGTGCACCCGATCGTAATCCTGCACATCGGCTGCATACTTGCCCTGGAGACGGTCGGTCGCCTCGGCAAGCGTCAGATCGAGATGCATCTTCATTTGCGCCTTCATCTGCCCGGCCGGCCATGCCGTTGGGTTTGCTCCGCTTAGGAAGTTCGCGATCTCGTCGCCGTTCGCGAACCACTTCGCGCTCGCCGTCTGCACGCCGACGTGATCTTGCGCCTTGGCGGCTGCGAGCAGCGCCGCCGCGCCGAGGATGTGCGCTCGCAGAAGTGCGGTGAGCGAATCGCCGGCGACACCGCCGTAGTACGGCTTCACGGCATTACCGATATCCGTCTGGTTTTGCAGCAATCGCGCCGCGGTCACGTCCTTGTCCGGCAGACCGGCAGCCACGGACACGATGTAGAGCCGCGTCCACGTGATGTGATCTTCCCAAAGCTTACGCATGGCCGCCCGAAAATCGTCGGCTTTGGTCGGAGTCATCGCAATGGCGCGCGACGCGCCTACGATGGCCACAAGCCCTGAAGCTGCGACGATCGAGTTTTTGACGAAGTCGCGGCGGCGGAGGATCGTATCGGAGTTCATGTTTTTTACTTTCTTCAAGCAAGAGCGAAAGCAAACCGCGCCAACATGGGTGCGCGGCCGCTCGGTGAGGGAGGAAGACCCGAGGAACTACGAGGCGATCTTGGAGTGGCGCCGGTGCTTGGGAAGGATGGAGTATTCGCAGGCCGGGGCGCCCTTACAGATGCACGCAGTGCGCTGCACGCGCGTGCCGACCAGCGCTTCGACCCAACGTTTGACCATGTCCGCGACTTGATGGTGCGCGCCGCACGCGCGCGCGATCGGACAGTTATGATTGCGAAGCGCCAATCCGCGGCTGCTCGGCTCAAGGCTTGGCATGAACCCGCGCTCGGCGACGATTTGCACGGCGCGTTCCAGCCGGGGACGGCCACGCAGGGATCGAACGGGCGGCAGATCTCGCGCGAGCCAGCGCTCGCCGACGCGGCGTAGCACTCGGTCCAGCTGCTCCGACCCGGCGCGCGCCGTTTCATCCAGCACGTGCAGCGCGAGCGTCTCGTACTCCTGAGGAAATGAACGGTCGGCCTGCTCGGTGAGTCCGTACGTGATGCTGGGCCGCCGCTTGCCGGCGCGCAGGCCGACTCGCGTGACCAACCCGTTCGCCTGCAGCCGCGCCAAGTGATTGGCGGTCGCGGTGCGAGTGAGTCGAAGCTCTCGCGCCAGCTCGTCGAGCGTAAGCGCGCCGCGAACGCGCAAAGCGTCCAACACGAGTCGTCGTCTATCGTGCATGTGTTCGAAGTTTTGCCCGGCGACCCGCTCGCTCCTTGACCACGCTTCTGTCTGCCTGGTGCCGCGTGATGGACCAACGTGCTTTGCTTGCCCCTTCTCGCCCATGCCTGTTTATGAGTATAATAACATAAACAATAGGCATAATGGCAACCCAAAAAAGGAGAAAGCGATGGCAGACGTTCGGATCGTTCCCACAGCCGATGGCCCGAATATGATCACGGGGCCGTTTGACCTCGCCTGGCCGAGCGGCCACGCGATCGGGAAAACAGGGGAGGCGGACGCCCAAGATGCGATCCTGCTGTGCCGCTGCGGGCACTCGAACGACAAGCCGTTCTGCGACGGCTCGCACAAACGGGTCGGATTCAAATCGACCGAAGGTGACGCCACCGCGCACAAGAGTTAGCGGAAGTCGGGTCCCGCTCGCGGGCGAGGGGAGCGGCGCCAAGCGGGTGAAGCGTTCCGGCGCGTGTCCGACGTTCTGGAACCGCCGCTCAAGCTGCGTCTGATGGTGATGCCGGCGCTGGTCGCGCTCGTGGCTGTGCTTTCGGCATGCAGTCACGACGCGCTCTACAGCGGCACGCTGCACACGACGGCCGTCAACGTGGGCAGCACCGCCGGCGGGCGGGTCAGCGCGGTCCTGGTGTCAGCAGGCGACGCCGTGCGAAAGGGCCAGGCCTTGGTTCGACTCGACGACCGCGTCGCGCAAGCCGCCAAGCGCGAAGCCCAGGCGCGCTTCGACCAAGCTCAGGCCGATGCGTCCGCGACCGACGCGATGCCGCAGTTCGCGGCGCAAGCCAACGCAGCCGTCGACGCAACCCGGGCGGCGCTGGATGTGGCCAACGCGACGCTCGACGAGATGACCGTGCGCAGTCAAGTCGACGGCGTCGTCGAGGCGATCGACCTCCAGCCGGGCGATCTGCTCGCGCCGGGCGCCACGGCTGCGGTCATCGACACGCGCGCGGATCCCTCCGTTCGGATCTACGTGCCGCAGAGCTCGCTGGCGCCCTTCGATCTCGGCAAGATGGTGAACGTTCGCAGCGATGCGCTGCCGGGCCAAGCGTTTACCGGCACGGTGGTCGAGCGCGATCTGACCGCCCAGTACACGCCGCGCGACGTGCAAACGGCGGACGAACGGGCCGATCTCACCTTCGGAGTCAAGATCCGCATCCACGATCCGAAACATCGGCTGTACGGCGGCACCACCGTCACCGTCACGCTCCCATGATCCCGTGAGAGCGCTGTTCGACCTGCACGGCCTGGGCGCCATCATCTACAAAGAAGTGCGCCATATCCTGCGAGAACCGATGACGCTCGCGCTCATCATCGCGCTGCCGCTCATGCAGCTGCTGATCTACGGCTACGCGATCAACGTGCACGTGGAGCACGTCCGCAGTCTCTACCACAGCGAAGATTCCGGACGGCTGTCCGACGATTTTGTCGCCGCGCTGCAAGCATCGAGCGCGTTTGACATCGTCGGCCGAACGACGTCGCGCGCCGCCCTGCAGCAAGCGATCGTGGCGGGAAAAGCGCGCGTCGGCTTCGACATCCCTCAGGGTTTTTCGGCCGACGTCCTGCGCGGCAAACCGGCATCCGTGCAGGTCCTGATCGACGGATCCGATGCGAGCGTCGCCCAGGCCGCGAACGCCGCGGCCGTGCAGATCGGCGCCGCGCTGTCGCAGCGATTCCTCGGAATGCCGCAAAGGGCGTCGGTGGTCGACATGCGACCGAAGATCCTCTTCAATCCGGCGCTGCGCACGCCGAATTTCCTCGTGCCCGGCCTGATCGGGTTGATCATGCTCAACATGACGATGCTGCTCACCTCGCTGTCGGTCATCGTCGAGCGCGAGCGCGGTTCGCTGGATCAGGTGCTGGTCACGCCGGTGGGCACTACCGCATTGACCCTGGGCAAGCTGATCCCGTACGGCGTCATCGGATTTTTCGACCTGTTGATCGTGCTCGCGATCATGCGTGCCATCTTTCTGGTGCCGATCGCAGGCAATGTGGCGCTGCTCCTCATTCTCGGCGCCGGCTTTCTGATGACCGCGCTCGGCCTTGGGCTGCTCGTCTCAACGTTTGCCCGCTCCCAGCTTCAGGCGGCCTTGATCACCTTTTTCTTCTTGCTGCCGTCGTTTTTGCTGTCGGGCATGTTGTTCGAGATCGAGCTCATGCCCGCTCCGATGCGCGTGGTGAGCTACGCGCTGCCGCTCACCTACTTCGTGCAAATCCTGCGCGGCGTCATCGTGCGCGGCGCGGGACTGGCGGACCTGTGGATTCCTGCGGTGGTGACGGTGCTGTTCGGGGTGGTCGCGCTCGGTTGGGCCAGCATCCGCTTCGCCCGGATGGCAAACTAAGACTTCCGCAGGTGAAAAGCAAGCCGTTCGGGAGAGGTGGGCCGCAGGTCGCGGCCATCGGTCAGGGCACCTGGCCGCTGCCGGACCGCGACGCGCTGCGGCTCGGCATCTCGCTCGGCATGACCCACATCGACACGGCGGAGATGTACGGCGATGGGCGTTCCGAAGAAATCGTCGCCGACGCGATCGAGGGCGTGGCGCGCGAGCGGCTGTTCCTGGTGACGAAGGTGCTGCCGGAGCATGCTGACGCCGCAGACGTTCGGCGCGCCTGCGAGCGCTCGCTCACGAGGCTACGCACGGAGTACGTCGACTGCTATCTCGTCCACTGGCGTGGCGACGTGCCGCTCGAGGAGACGATGGGCGCGCTTGCCGGCCTGGTGGAGAGCGGCCACGCACGCTCCATCGGCGTGAGCAACTTCGACACCTGGGACCTGCGCGAAGCGGCGTCCGCGACGCATCGCGCGCGCATCGCGTGCGATCAAGTGCTCTACAATTTGGACGAGCGGAGCGTCGAAGATCACGAGCTGCCGTGGGCGCGCGAGTACGGCTGCGCGATCGTCGCCTATACGCCGCTGGGCCGTCCGACGCTCGACGCGCGGAAGAAGAAATACGCGGTCGTCTCCGAGATTGCCCGCGCGCGGCGTGTCCCGGCGCAAACGATCGCGCTCGCCTTTCTCGTGCGCGATCCGCTCGCGTTCGCCATTCCCAAGGCATCGGTGCCGGAACACGTCGAGGCCAATGCACGTGCCGGCGACATCGAGCTGACCGCCGCGGAGATCGCGGCCATCGACGCAGCCTTCCCGCTGCGCGAGCGCAGGGGAGCGCTGCCGACCAACTGAGCGTTAGCGAATCGGGGCGCTACCGCGCAACCGCTTCAACTCGGCCTCGATCGGCCACTCACCGAACGCGAAGATCAAGAGGATGATGAGATTGACGAGGGGGATGAACATAAGCAGGCTGAGCGCACCATTATATCCGGCTTTCTGAGCGATGCGCCAGTAGATGATGATCCCAAGAATGATCAGCGCGCACACGATGATGAACCAAACTACGGTGAATCCCGCGAAAAGAGCATTGCGGGCCGCGTTTGACACGCCGTTGCTGTTGTCGTCGAGCAACGCGAAAAGCAATAAGCCAGCATAGGTCAACATAGAGCAAACCCTCCGTGCGCGGCCATTCGCACAGCGGAGGGTCCGCAACCTGTGCCCTGCGCTAGATCGGCGGCTGGTCTCCGAATGGACCCGGCGTTGGCGTCTGCTGACTGGGCGCCTCGACCGGCGGCGGCACGCGAGCGTGCTGCGCGCCTTGGAACGGCGTGTCTTTGCCGTTGACCGTGATCAAACCGAACATGTCGGCGATACCGTCAAGGGTCGCATCGATCTTGCCGACGGATGGCGCTTTTGGATCGGCTGAGATGGTGAGCGTCAACTGCATGTGCGAGCCGTTGCGCGTGCCGTTGACGAAATACTTGGTCTTCTTGTCGACTTCCCACAGACCGCTGACGGCGGACCCCACGTCTTTCAAGGTCATCTTCGAATATGTCGGCCACTCCGGTCCCTGTTCGATGACGAGCCAGGTGCCGTTGGGAATTTGATCGAGCGGCATGAACGGCGTCGGCGGCTGCGCCCCCGGGGATAGCGAGGGGGAAGGCAGCGGCGTCGGCGATGGCGTGGGTGTGGCGGGCGGTGGCGACGCGCCGGAGGGCAGCGGCGTGGGCGACGGCGCGGTGTGTCGTCGCGCAGTCGCAGGAGAGGTGGCGCCGCCGAGCGCGGCCGCGACGATCGCGCCGACGATGACCGCCGCCGCGAGGGCGCGCAAAAACTGTTGCATGGCGGGAGCTTCGACCTCCGCGCCGTTCGCCCTCGCGCGGCTATAGGTCGACCCCTACAATGGCCGCGACCACATCGGTCGGATAAAGCCGACCGCTCCAAGGTTGACCGTCGCATTTTCGGAAATAGCATGATCCGTATGTCGTCCAAAGCCGCCAGGCACTGCGCGATCTACTGCGACGGCGGGGCCCGAGGCAATCCGGGCCCGGCGGCCGCCGGCGCGGTGATCATCGCCGACAACGGCACGGTCGCCGCCGAGATCAGCGAATATTTGGGCGTGGCGACGAACAACGTCGCGGAATATCGCGCGCTCGTCCTGGCGCTGAAACGCGCGCTTGAGTTGGGGTTTGCTGACGCCGACATCTGCCTCGACAGCGAGCTGATCGTCAAGCAGCTGGACGGCGAGTACCGGGTAAAAGACGTGAAAATCGTTCCGCTCTATCAGCGCGCGACGCGTCTGCTCTCGCAGTTCGCTTCGTTTTCGGTGAACCACGTGCGGCGCGGAAGGAACCGCCGAGCCGATCAGTTGGTGAACGCCGCGCTCGATGCGCATCGCGGCGCCGTGCGCGCGCCGCAGCCCGGCGAGCAGGAGTCGCTGCTGTGAGGCGCATCCTCGCTCCCGACGATCGCGTCGTCGCGTGCGTCGACAGCTCGGGCATCGACGCTTGGCCCGGTCGCAGGCGAGCCGGTCGGCCTCGTGCGCGGCAGCGAATGCTTCGCCGACCTCGCCGCCACGCAGCGGCTGAGCGTCGTCGAGAGCAGCGGGCTGATCCTCGACGACCGCTACGAATCGATCGGAAACGTCGACGCGCAAGGCCGAGTAACGAACGAGCATGCGGCGTTTTGCGGGCACGTGGAAGAGCCGGCGGATGCCGGCGCGCTGCTGTGCATTGTGGCGCGCAGCGTCGCGCTGCTGCCCGCTTTGCCCGCGCCGCACTCGAGCTTGATGGATGAATTGTTGGACGAAGTTGGAGAAACGCCGCCGTCGACGCAAGCATGACTGCGGATGCTCCTTCCGCCTATCTGTCCGTGGACATGGAAGGCTGCGCGACGCTCGTCCACTGGGATGAAGTTCGGCCCTCGCCGAGCCGCGAGTACCACCGCGCTTGCGCCATCATGACGGACGAGACGAATGCGGTCATCGACGGAATCGTGGCCGGCGGTGGGCGCCGAGTCGTGGTGAACGACTCGCACTCACGCATGCGCAATCTCATCGCGGAGCGCCTGCGCGAGCCGGCGACGCTTCTGACCGGCACGTCGAAGCCGCAGTTCATGCTCGAAGGCATCGACTCCGATTTCGACGCCGCCTTCTTCGTCGGGTATCACGGCGGTGTCGGTGATCGCGACGCCGTGTTGGGTCACACCTACAGCCCGCACATCATCTATGAGTGCCGCCTGAATGGCGAGCCGGTGGATGAACTGGCCATCAATGCGGCGCTCGCCGGCCACTACGGCGTGCCGGTCGTGTTCGTCTCGGGCGATCGGACGACCATCGAGTCTGCGCGCCGCAGGCTACCCTGGGTGACCTGCGTCGTCACAAAACAGAGCTTGAGTTCCTACGCGGCCCTCAGCGAATCGCCGTCGCGCACGAGAACGCTGCTTGCGGCGGGCGCGCAGCAGGCGCTGCGCGAGTGCGGACGCGCCGAACCGTATCGGCTGCGCGCGCCGATCGCGATGGAAATCGATACGCGCTTGACCGCGCACGCCGACGTGGTCGAGCTCGTCCCCGGTTGCGAGCGCCGGGGACCTCGCACGCTTCGGTTCGTCGCGGACGAGATGCCCGCGATCTATCGCGCGCTCGTCGCTTCCATCTATCTTGGCAGTGCGGTGGCGGCATGAGGGAAAGCATGCGCGCGTGGCTTTTTCTCGTCGCGCTGCTGGCGATGGTCGTGGTCACGTACGTGTATTTCGTGCAGCCGTACATCGTGCTGGAGCAGAAGGTCCACCGGGTCCTGACCGAGCGCAGCACGTGGAAAGTCACGATGCAGGAATACCTCACGAGCGGCCCGCTGGCGGCGGAGACGTACCGGCTGCAGAACGACAACGGCGCCACGCAGATGTACTATTCGGCCACCGATCGCAACGGCACGCTGAAATATTTCAACGTTCCCCTCGCGGGGCCGCAAGGCACATTCTTGTTCCAGGCGCTCGAAGGTGAAGGCATTTGGGAACTGGAGGACAAGGCGGTGCGACCGGATCCAAAGGACGAGTATATCATCGTCACCGAGCAGACGTTTGGGAATCAGGGCGGCAGCCGCGCGTTCGGCTTCTCCGATCCGCACTATTGGGCGACCACCAACGCGCGCGAGTTCAAGCTGGTCTTGCCGAAAGGCGGCCCGAGCAATGCGCCGCTGGGCGCTGTGCTTCCCATCGCCGGCGGCCAGCCGCTCCGCGACGACCGGTATTTGAAGGTCGTGCAGATGATCAAGCAGTTCGGGCCGCCGAGCGTGCAGCAAGCGGAAAACCAGATCCGCTACGAATTGCTCAACCTCAGCCGCAAAGCGGCCGGCGGAGCCTCGAAGTCCGGGGCATGATCGCGGATCGGCTCAAAAAATATTGGCGGCAGATCGCGGCGCTCGTCATCGCGCTCGCCGTCCTGATCGCGCTCGTCTGGTATGTCGTCGAAAACCCGGTGAGCCAGCTGTTCGGACCCACGGTGACGCAAGTGCCGCTGCACCAAAAGTACGTCGCGTTGACGTTCGACGACGGCCCGAATCCCCCGTACACGAACGAGATCGTCGACTACTTGCACGCGGCGCGCGTGCCTGCGACGTTTTTCGTCGTGGGCATGGCGGTCGCTCGCCATCCCGAGGTGCTCCGCTTAGAGGTAGCCGACGGCAACGCGATCGGCAACCATTCCTGGTCGCACGCGCACATGGTGCTCGAGACGCGCGCGCACATGCGCCGGCAGATCGCACAGACCGCCGACGAGATCCAGGCGGTGTCCGGCGTGCGCACGAGCCTTTTCCGCCCGCCGTATGGAGCGCGCGATTTCGCCGTGATCGGCGTCGCCCGCAGTCTGGGCTACCAAGTGATCATGTGGTCGGTGCCCCTGCCGCGCGACTGGCAGAATCCGCCGCCACAAGTGATCGCCGCGCGCGTGCTCGGTCACGTCGGCGATGGCAGCATCATCGTGCTGCACGACGGCAACCGTGGTTTGCCGGGCGATCGTTCGAGCACGGTGGCCGCGACCAAGCTGATCGTAACGGCTCTGCGACGCGAGGGTTTTCGGTTCGTGACCGTGCCGCAGCTGCTCCAGCTCGGGTATCGGCAGGGAGCCGCGCCGCCGGGTCCGGCCGAGTACGACACGACGGCACGGCCGGGAACCGATCACCGGTAGAACGTGCCGTGCCATTCGATCCAGCCGCCCTGATGCCAGCCGGGGCCCGGACAATGATGCGTGTCGTGAATGATGCCGCCGTCGCCCTTCGGGATGAACTGGCCTTTGACGGCGATGACGTCGCCGGGACTGACCGGAATGCGGGGCGCGAGATCGACGTTGTCGATGACGTCGAGGCGCATGCCGTGCTGGGTGACGATGGTGAACTCTTCGTGCAGCGCATGCGTCCGGCGGCCGCGAAAGAAGGCAGGCGCGTCCAGGACGGTGCCCGCTACCGCGATGTCGGCCGTGCGATGAGCGCGCTCGGCGACGCGCAGCGGCTGATCCGGATAGCGCGAGAAGAGGTCCACGGCCGCAACGTCCATGACAACACATATCCCGGCGCCGAGCGCGGTCGTCTAGGGATCGAGGTCATCGTCGCCGGTCGGCGCGACGGCGGGCTGATCCATGCGGCCGCAGAGCTCGCGAAATTTGCAACGGGCGCAAAGCCGAAGGTCGCTCGTCATCGGGAAACGCTCGCGATCGCCAGCCAGGTTGAGGTCGACGTTCGTAAGGCGCCCGCGCACGTCGCTCACGTACGTATCCATGCGCGCGAGCGCAAGACGCGAGCCCGGGGCTAGGTCGGCATGCGGTTCGACTCTGCCGCTGCGCGCGTAGACGAGATATGCCGTCATGCGTTCGACCGGCTCGCCGAAGCGCTCTGCGACGAACAGCCCGTACGCGGCGAGCTGCTCGATGGACGCCTTGCCTTCCTTACCCGTCTTCCAGTCGACGATGTGCACCCCGCCGGTGGCATCGCGCACGACGAGGTCCGGCGAGGCGTAAACCACGATCCCGTTGCGCGTCACGCGCTTCTTGTCGAAGTCGTCCTCGTCGATGAAGAGCATGCGCTCGCGCGGCACGCGGAACGCCCGTTGCCCGATCTGGGTGGCGGCGAACCCATCGACGCAGGCGCGCAATTCGTCGATCGCGCGTTCGCGCGTCGCGTCGTCGACGCCTGAGCCGTAATAATCTTCGAATATGTTCGTATAACGATTGGGTCTGCCGTACCGCTTCCAGTCGCGCCGGCGGGATTCGTCGAGTTTCTTGCGCAGGCGGCGCTCCATGTCGAGCTGCATCTGGCCGACGGGCACGCTCGTCGGCTCCGCGGAGCGATTGTGCAGCATGTCCGACACGACGGCATGGAACGTGCGACCGACGAGCATCGACAGCGATTGGATGTGCTTGAGCTGGTAGGCCGTCCGCGCATCAGGCGCGGCGTCGTCGTCCCAGCCGCCCCACGAACCGTAGTACTGCCAGTAGAGTTTGCGCGCGCACTCGTAAAACGTCTGGTGCCGCGACCAGGACCAGGCGAACTGGTTTACGAGCTCTGCCACACGAAGGGCACCTGAACGTCTTCCGCGCGGAACCAGAAGTAGTGCGGTCGTTCCTCACCGGCTAGGGCGGCCGCGACCGGGACCCGCAGCACGTCGGCGCGCAGCAGACGCGGGGCATCGTCAACCGGCACGAAACGGACGTCAACGATTGCGGGATCGCGCGCCGCCGGCTCCGCGCGCCGGCCGGATTCGCTCATGAAGAACGTGCAATTCACGATGTGCGTGTCGCGACCGGCGTCGATCGATTCGCTGACGTAGGCAAGCGAGTCAGCTCGCGTGGATAGGCTCGTTTCCTCGCGGAATTCGCGGACCACAGCGTGGGCGACCGTCTCGCCGGTTTGCAGGCGCCCGCCGGGAAGCGTCCAGACCGGTTCGGGCACTTCCGGGTAGCGGGTTCGGACCAGCAGCACGGCGCCATCGCGGACGAGCAAGCCGCTGCACAGATGGACGCGCTTCATCGATTCACCGACGTCGCCCAGACGATCAAGCCGAACGCCGCGCCGCACGCGGTCCACGCGGCCATGACCCGAGCCGACAGTGGAAGCCGGTCGAGCCACGTGTCCGGCCGAGCTCGGCCTCGCAGCGACAGCGCCATCGCGAAATTCACCAGCGCGGCGGTCAGCGACGCCGCAAGGCCGAAAAAGACCGCCAGCGCGAGCGCGAACCCAATGCTCGCAAGCGGCCGGACGACGGCATGACCCAAGCGATCGTGGTAGCCGAGCGCGGTCAGCCCGATGCCGAAACCAAAACCGAGGAGCGCGAACAGCGCCGTCCATTTCAGCCACGCTCGCAGCCACGGTCGACCAGGCTCGATCTCCACGCGCGCTTGGGGCTGCGTCACGTTGCGGCGAGCCTCGATTCGACCAGCGCGATGGGGACGGTTCCCACCGAGAGCAGGCGGTCGTGAAACGAGCGCAGGTCGAAGCTGCTGCCAAGCCGGCTTCGCTCGCGCTCGCGCAGATCCATGATCTGCTGTTTTCCGACGAGATACGACATCGGCTGCGTTGGAGTCTGCGTGTAGCGGCGCACTTCGCCGATCGCATTGAAGCGCTCGAGGTGGGCGACGTCCACCATGAAATCGACTGCGTCTTCAAACGAGAGCCCGGACGTATGAAGCCGAACGTCCACGACGACGCGGCACGCGCGCCACAGCTGGTCCTTGAGCTGAAACAAGCGCACGCGCGGGTCCGGATCGATGCCGGCGTCGAGCACCATCTGCTCGCAATACAGCGCCCAACCTTCGCAGAAGACGGAGCTGTCGCCGAAGATGCGGCGCGGCACGGATGACACGCGATTGGAACGGACGAGCTGGAGATGGTGTCCGGGATAGCCCTCGTGCACGTTCGTCAACAGCATCCCGTAGCGATTGTGGCCGAGCAGCTGATCGCGACGGGTGGCGGCGGGCGCATCGGCCTGCACCGGGGTCACGTAGTACGTGCCGTCCTGCTTGGCATCGAATGCGCCGGCAGGCTGATACGCCGCATACGGCAGCGTCGGACGCAAGAACGCCGGCGTCTCGACGAGGTTCAGCCGTTCGCCTTGCGGGATCGACACGAGCGCCTGCTGGACGACGAATTGGCGCGCCGCCGCGAGGCTGCGCCGATATTCGTCGAGCAGCGACTCCTCGGACGGATGGTCTTCGCGCAGCGCTTCGACGAGCTGGGGCCACGATTTCGAGGCATCGATGCGGGCAGCGACGGATTCTAAGGCCGCCTGCGTCGAGCGCACCGCCGATTCGCCGAACTCCAGGAGCGAATCGGCGTCGTAGGGGAGCATGTGCTCGCGCGCGAGTTTGTAGTCGAACAGATCGCGGCCGAGCGCGAAGGCCGCGCCGTCCGCGCGACCGAGTCGAGCTTGCAGTTCCGTCTCGAATGCGCCGAGCGCCTCGAGCGCGCCATGCAGTGCCCGTCGCGCGTCGGGTCGGTCGTCGACGAGCGGACCGACGGCGTCCGTGAAGAACGATTTCGCCCCCGCGCACTCGTCGAGCGCGGTCTCGATCCAGATGCGGGGCGGCCGGTCGAGGTTCTGGGTGCCGGACCGCAGCACGGCCGGGATCTGCTCGAGTCGAGATCGGAGCGCGGGTAGGCGCTCATCGAAGGGAGCGTAGTCGCGCAGTAAAATGGCGTAGACGCCGTTTACCGCGGCGTCGCAGTACAGGGACGGGTTGCGCCTGAAGTCCTGGACCTCGACCAGTTCGCGTAGCTTGACTTCGATCGTCGCCAGCATGAGGTCGCGATCGAGCCGATCGTCCACGTCCAGCGGAGCCGAATCGTAGCCGTGCAGCGTGTCGAGATAGGCGCGAGCCCGCGCCTGGCGCTGCGCGAAGCCGTCAGCCGAAAGGTCGGGCATGTCGTGATCGTAGGTATGGACGCCGGCGAACGTCGCGGCGATCGGGTCGTGGGCGAGCACGTCGTCGATGATATGCGCTGCGGCTTTGGAGAATTGTTCCATGCGTGGCGGGTTCTCGGCGCCCGCCTCGCCGCCTGCCGCTACGCGCCGACGAGCGAGGACGAGTGGCGGGCGAGCCAGCTATCGAATTGCGGCGCGGACATCGGCGGCGCGAGCCACATGCCTTGCGCGCCGAAACACCCGGCGCTGCGCAGCCAGCGCGCCTGGTCGTCCGACTCGACGCCTTCGGCGATGATCGCTCGCTTGAGACTATCTCCCAACGTGATGATCGCGCGAACGATGGCGGCATCGTGCTCGTCGTGCGGCAGTCCTTGGACGAAGATCTGATCGATTTTGATGACGTCGGTGACGAAGCGCTTCAGGTAGGCAAGGGACGAGTAGTGCGTGCCGAAGTCGTCGAGCGCGACTTGGAGGCCGAGCTCCTTGCACTGTCCGAGCACGCGCTGGGCCATCGCCGGGTCGTTCATCGCCACGGATTCGGTGATTTCGATCGCGACGGTCGATGGATCGGCGCCGCTCGACAAGAGCCGGCCGCGCAGGTCTTCGACGAACATCGGGTCTTCGAGCTGCCGGACCGAGACGTTGATCGCAAGCCTGATCTTTCGACCGGCGTCGCTCCAGACACGCGCTTGGCGCAGGCCCTCGTCGAGAACCCAGCCGCCGATCGCGAGCATGAGGCCGCTGTCTTCCGCGGTGGCCAGAAAGCTGCGCGGCATGATCAGCCCGGCCGGGGAGTTCCAACGCAGCAGCGCTTCAGCGCCGATGATCTCGCCCGTTTGCAGGTCCACTTGGGGCTGATAGTGGAGCGTGAAATCGCCGCCCTCGAGGGCCCGGCGAAGCTCGTTGACGAGATTCTGCCGCTCGAGCATTTGCGCGGCGATCTCGCTCGAATAGAAGCACTCGCGGTCTCGGCCCTCATCTTTGGCTTGATATGCGGCTGCGTCGGCATGATCGACGAGCAGTTCGGCGCTGCTTCCGTCGGTGGGGCAGATGGCGATACCGACGCTGGCCGAGAGGTAGAATTTGCGGTCGCCGATGAGAAACGGCGAGCGCATGACCGCACGGATGCGGCACGCGAGCGCCTGGGTTTGCGCCGGGTCGCTGATGTCGGGGAGGATGATCCCGAATTCGTCGCCGCCGAGCCGAGCGACGATATCTTCTTGGCGCGCCGTCGCCAGCAACCGTCTGCCGGCTTCGAAGAGCACGGCGTCGCCCGCCGCGTGGCCGCGCGCGTCGTTGACTTCTTTGAATCGGTCGAGATCGACGTACAGCAACGCGAAGCTGCGTTCGCGTCGCGCCGCCGTCGGGATCAGCTCCTTGAGCCAATCGAGGAAGCGCGTGCGGTTGGCCAAGCCGGTGAGCGAATCGTGGAATGCGAGATACGTGATCTGCTGTTCTTGATCGCTCTGGCGCACGAGCCGGCCGAAAAAGGCCGCGAGCAGCTCCATGTACGCGAAATCCTCGAGGTCGAACGGCTCGGCGCGCACGGCGTTCGAACCGAAGCCGAGAACGTACTGGCGGCCCTGCACTTCAAACGGCGTGCCGATGTAGGTGCGCAGCCCGAATTTCTTCACGTGCGAGTTGCCGGCCGTTTCCGGATCGGCCAGCAGATCGATCCATGCCGCCGTGCGTTGTTTTGCGATGGGGTAGCATGCCATCGATTGATCGAGCGGCATGAGCATCGGGCGGTTCCAGTCGCCGAGCCGCGCGATGGTGAAGTCGTACGCGTAGCGCTCGTCTTCGACGTGGCCGATGGCGCCCAGCTCGAGGCCAAGGGCCGCGGCTCCCGCGCCGAGCACGGCGTGGGCCTGTTCGGCGTAATCGAGGTTTGGATGGACGGCGAGGCGCCAGAGCGCATCCAGCCGTTCGCGTCGTTTCAACGCGCGCCGTTCTTCGGCGGCGAGGCGCTTGCGATAGCGCGCGCGCGTGGTCATATCGCGTACGGCGAACGCCGCAAAGATAAGCAGCGCGGAGGCGGCAACCCCGAGAATGGCTTGCGCCGTCGAGAAGCTTTCGACGATCGTATGCCGCTTGATCAATGCGAGCAGGACGGCATCGCAAAAGACGATCCAAAGCGTGGCGACGAGCGTGTATATCGCGGCGGCCCGAAGGGGAATCGGGTTCCCAAGAAACCTCATCTACGTAGGTAAGAATCCGGCGCGGGCGGCGCTGTGACCACGCCGCTGGAAATTTTTCCACCCCTCTTGTCATCGAACGTATGTTCGATTATAGTAGAGGTCCACCCATCCCCATTGGGTGGGATTTTGTCCCGCAGGACTTGACGAATGCCGCCATCCGCCGCTCTTTCTGATCTCCGCGCGAGTATCGGCCGCCGCTTTGGCGAGACGGCCAATGAGAGCCTCGGCGCGGTGCTGCGGGTGTCGGGTTTGGAGCGCTTGCTCGGCCCGGGCGGCATCCCGAGAGGCAAGCTCACCGAGGTCTTCGGAGCGAGATCGTCCGGTAAGACGGCACTGGCGTTTGCCGCGTTGGCGGCATGCGCCCGCGCGGGCGAACTGGCGGCATATGTCGATTGCGCCGCGAGTTTTTTTGCTCCGGCGGCGGCGCGTGCGGGCGTGGACGTACGCCGGCTGATCGTGGCGCGACCGGCCAGTGCCGCTGCGGCTCGGCGCTGCGTCGATGCGCTCGTGCGCGACGGCGCCTGCGCGGCCGTAGTGCTGGATTGCGGCGAAAGCTTCGGCGGCGAACTGCGGACGCAACAGTGCGCGCGGCTCGTCGCGCAAGCCGAGAAGAGCGGCACCGCGTTGCTGGTGGTTTCGGCTGGCAATCTTCCGGCGGCGGCCTCGTTCGCGACGCTGCGCGTGCGCGCGTGCGGCTTGCAGCCGTTATGGCAAGACGGCAGCGATGGCGGCGCGCAGCTGCTGGGCGCGACGGCGACGTTCGAGGTGGCAAAAGCGCGGATGGCGGTGCGCCGCCACGTTGCGGAGTTCGCGCTCGTGTTGCCCGACGTCGTCGATACGTGGCCTTTGTGCGAGGGATCGGCAGAGGCCGAAAGCCGGGGGCTGTGGCGAGGCGAGAGCCTCGACACAAGCAGCGAAGGAGAGAGAATATCCCGAAGCTCCGGAGCATCCCCGGCGCAGGCTCTCTGCCGATCCCTCGCGCGAGAAGGACCTCGTGCATCATGAGGATCGGATGCCTCGTGCTGCCGCAGTTCAGCATCGACGTGTGCCTGCGCGCGAAACCGTCGCTGCGCGGCCGGCCCATCGCGATCGTCGAAGGCGCGACGCGGCGAACGATTGCCTGCGCTTCGCCGGATGCGTCCGGCGTCATCGCCGGCATGACGCCGAAACAAGCGCGCGCGACGTGCCCGGGACTGGTTGTTGCAGCGCGCGAGGAAACGCTCGAGCTTGCTGCGACCGGCGAACTCCTGGATGCTCTGGAGACGCGCAGCCCGCTCGTCTGCGGCGTTGCGCCGGGGCTCTGTCATTTCGACGCGGCGCGCCTGCCGGCTGGAGAAAGCGCCGCAGCCGGCGCCGCGCTGGCGATCGCAGAGACGCTGGGGTTCGTGCACGCGTCGGCGGCCGTCGCCGACGATGCATTCACGGCGCGCTGCGCCGCGATGGTCGCGAAACGCGGAGCAAGCGTCGTGCCGCCGGGTGGAAGCGCCGCGTTCTTGGCGTCGCTGCCGGTGGGGCTCTTGCCGCTGGCGCCGGGCGACGGCGACCGGTTCGAATTGCTTGGCCTGCGCACGCTCGGTCAAATCGCAGCATTGCCGGATGGCCCGCTCGCGGCGCGGTTCGGAGAGCGCGCGCGCGAGTATGCCCGGCTGGCGCGCGGTGGCTGCGACGAACCGCTGCTGCCACGGCGCGCGCGCACGCTGCACGAGATCCGTTTCGCTTTTGACGGCGCAGTGGACCGTCTGGAGACGGTGCTCTTCACGCTGCGAGGCTGCATCGCGGACGTGACGCAGCGGCTCGCCGGCGCGGCGCAGGTCTGCGACCTGGTCGAGCTGCTGCTGGAGCGGGAAGGCGGCGTCATAGAAAGCCTTCCGGTGGCACTGGCCGAGCCGACCGCATCGGCACAGACCGTGTTCGCGCTGTGCCGGATCGCGCTCGAAGCGCGCGATCGGCCCGGCGCGTTGGAAGCGATCGTCGTCCGCACGGCGCCATGCGATCGGCCGCCTCCGCAACTCGCACTGTTCGACGGCTCGCGCGCCTCGCGCCGCGCCGCGCTGGCCGCGACGCTGGCGAGATTGCGGGCGACGCTCGATCGTCACGACGTGGTCGCCGTGCAGCCGACGCCGGCCCGCTCACGACTGCCGGAGCGTATGCAAACGGCGACGGCCATTGAATCGCCGGGCGATCTGCAGATCGGGCAGGATCGTCATGCGGCGGTTCACGTGCACGGCCCGCCGGCGCCATGGGCGCCGGCGCTGCGCCTGATCGATCCGCCGGCCCGCATCGATCCGCCGTCGGCGCGCGCGCCGTGCGCGGGGCCGTTCCGGTTGAGCGAGAGCTGGTGGGAGCGGCCGATCGAGCGCGATTATTATCAGCTGGTGGATCCGGCAGGCTCGTTGCTGCTCGTGTTCCGCGACGCGCGCGATCAATGCTGGTACGTGCAAGGCGTGTTCGACTAACGCCCCGCGCGCGCGACTACAAAAAGCAATGCGAGGAGTGAAGCGACGAAACCATACGCCGAATTGCACTGTCATTCCAATTTCACGCTGCTCGAGGGCGGATCGCATCCCGAGGAACTCGTCGCGCGTGCGAAAGAATTGGGGCTTGCGGGCATCGCGATCACCGATCGTGACGCGCTCTCTGGCGCCGTGCGCTTCGCGCAAGCCGGCCGCGCCGAGGACGTGCCGGTCATCATCGGCGCGGAGCTGACCCTCGAAGACGAAAGCCACCTCGTGCTGTTGGCCGAGACGAAGTCGGGCTATGCGAACCTTGCGCGGCTTATCAGCCGCGCGCGCCTGGATTGCCCGCGCGGCGAGCCGCACACGTCATACGAACAGCTCGCGCGACATGCCGGCGGCCTCATCGCCCTGTCGGGCTGCGAGCGAGGTGCGGTGCCGCGCGCGCTCGCGGGCGGCGACTTTCGCGGCGCCTGCGAGGCAGCCGCGCGCTGCCGAGATCTCTTCGGCTGGGGGAATTTCTGGCTCGAGCTGCAGCGTCATCTGCTGCCCGACGATGGCCCGCGCATCCGCGCGCTTGCGGCGGTGGCCGATGCGCTCGAGATCGGGCTGGTGGCGACCGGCGGCGTGCACTACGCGGTGCCAGCACACCGCGCGCTCGCCGATGTCTTGACGTGCATCCGGCACAAAACGACGCTCGATGAAGCCGGCACGCGGTTGCGCCCGAACGGCGAGTACTACCTGCGCTCGCCGCAGGAGATGGAACGTCTCTTCGCCGAGCACCCGCGCGCCGTGACGGCAAGCGCGGCGATCGCGCAACGCTGCGCGTTCCGGCTCGGAAAATTGGAGAACGAGTTCCCGGAATTTCCGCTGCCGCCGGGCGAGACGCCGTTCTCGTATCTCTACGCGCGCGTGCATGAGGGCGTGCAGCGGCGCTATCAGCCCGTGACGCCGACAGTCAGCGCCCAGATCGCGCACGAGCTCGCGACGATCCAGCGGCTCGATCTGGCGGGCTACTTCCTCATCGTCTGGGACATCGTGCGTTTCGCGAACGAGCGCGGGATCTTGGTGCAGGGCCGGGGTTCGGCGGCGAACTCCGCCGTGTGCTATGCGCTCGGCATCACGAGCGTCGATCCCGTCGGCCTCAAGCTGTTGTTCGAACGGTTCCTCTCGGACGAGCGCGACGAACCGCCGGACATCGATCTGGATTGTCCATCAGGCGATCAGCGGGAGCAGATCATCCAGTACGTCTACGAGCGCTACGGCCGCGAGCACGCCGGCATGGTCGCTGAAGTGATCACCTATGGCGCGCGCATGGCGGTGCGAGACGTGGGCAAGGCGATCGGCCTGTCGCTCGACCAAGTGGATGCGCTTGCAAAAGCGTTGGATTCGCGCTCTGCAAAAGCGGTCGAAGCGGAAGTTGCCGCGGCTCGAGACGGCGCGCTCAGCGGGAGCGAGGTCGATACCGCGTTCGCGTCGCTGCCGCAGGACCTTGGAGCGGTCGGCTTTAGCCGACCGAATTCAGGGCAGGTCGATGCCGCGCTCGCGGCGCCACAGGACCTTGGAGCGGTCGGCTTTAGCCGACCGAAATCATGCGAGGTCGATGCCGCGCTCGCGTCGCCGCAGGACCTTGGAGCGGTCGGCTTTAGCCGACCGAATTCACGCGAGGTCGATACCGCGCTCGCGGCGCCGCAGGACCTTGGAGCGGTCGGCTTTAGCCGACCGAAATCATGCGAGGTCGATGCCGCGCTCGCGGCGCCGCAGGACCTTGGAGCGGTCGGCTTTAGCCGACCGAATTCACGGGCGAGATCTGTCGCGACGCTGCTGTATGAGTTGTGCGAGCGCATCGACGGGTTTCCCCGCCACTTGAGCCAGCACGTCGGCGGAATGGTCATCACGCGCAGCCCGCTCATCGAAGTGGCGCCGCTCGAACCCGCGGCGATGCCGAACCGCACCATTCTGTGCTGGGATAAGGACGACTGCGCCGCGCTCGGGCTCATCAAGATCGATATCCTTGGCCTGGGCATGCTCGACGCGATCGAGCGTTCGCTCGCGGAGATCGAGCGCGTGCGCGGCACGCGCGTGCGCCTCACCGATTTGCGCGCTTGCGACGATCCACGCGTGTACGACATGCTGTGCGCCGCCGATACCGTGGGCGTGTTTCAAGTGGAATCGCGGGCGCAGATGGCGTCGCTGCCGCGGCTGCGGCCGCGCTGCTTCTACGATGTCGCCGTGCAGGTCGCGATCATCCGACCGGGTCCCATCCAAGGCGACATGGTGCATCCGTACATCCGCCGGCGTCAAGGTCTGGAGCCGGTGACGTATCCGCATCCCAAACTCGTGCCGGTGCTGGAGCGGACGCTCGGCGTGCCGCTCTTCCAAGAGCAAGGTATGCGCATGGCGGTGGAGGTCGCGGGCTTCACGCCCGGCCAGGCGGACGAGCTTCGTCGCGCCATGGGTCACAAGCGCTCGCGCGAGAAGATGGCGCGCCTGCACGGGCGGTTGATGGCCGGCATGGAGCGCAACGGCATCGAGCGCGCCATGTCGGAGCGGTTGTTCAACATGCTCAGCGCATTCGCGGACTACGGTTTCCCGGAATCGCACGCGGCTTCGTTCGCGCTGATCGTCTACATCTCGGCCTATCTCAAACTCCACTACGCGCCGGAGTTCTGCGCCTCGCTGCTCAACGCGCAGCCGATGGGATTCTATTCCCCCGCGACGATCATCGGCGACGCCAAACGTCACGGCGTCGAGGTCCTGCCGCCGCACGTCAATGCGTCGCGTTTTGCATGCACCGCTGAGATCGTCGGCGCTGACGTCGACGACGGTCGGCTAAAGCCGACCGCTCCAAACGCGACTCGCGTCGCTCTGCGCATCGGACTCAATCAAGTCCGCGGCATCGGCGAGAAACACCAAACGCTCCTCGACGGCGAGCGCGCGCGCGGACCGTATGCCGACGTGCGCGACTTCGTGCTGCGGACCAATCTTGCAAAGGACATCCTGGAGTCGCTGGCAACGGTCGGCGCCTTCGAATGCTTCGGCTGCTCGCGGCGCCAGGCGCTGTGGGACGTGCAGCGACTCGCGGAGCTGCCGCGCGCTGGCGCGTTGGAGCGCCGCATGACGGTCGACGAGCCGAAGGTCGCGCTTGCCGACATGCTGCCGGTGGAAGAAGCGGCCGCCGATTTTTGGGGCCTCGGTCTTTCCACCCGCTATCAGGCCATCCAGTTCTACCGCGCCGAGCTCGACAAACTGCACATTCATCGCGCGGCGGATCTCCCGGCGTTGCCGAACCGATTGGTGCTCAAAGTGGCAGGTGTGGTTACGACGCGGCAGCGTCCCAGCACCGCAAAAGGCTTCGTGTTCACCACCATGGAGGACGAAACGGGGCTGATCAACGTGATCATCCGCCCGGATGTCTACCAACGCTACCGCAGGACGGCACGCGAGGAGCCCGCGGTGATCGTCGAAGGCCGCTTGCAGAAAGAAGACGGCACGCTCAACGTCTTAGCGCACCGCTTTTGGAAACTCGACCTGGAGCGACTCGCACAGGGGCTCAGCTCGAGAGACTTTCACTGACGCTACTTGGCGCGGTTCTAGCTAGCGCCGCGCCGGTCGGCTGAAGCCGACCGCTCCAAGTAGCGGGTCCATGTAGCGCCGTATCGGTCGGCTAAAGCCGACCGCTCCAAGTAGCGGGTCCAGCTAGCGCCGTAGCGTCGGTCGGCTAAAGCCGACCGCTCCAAGTAGCGGGTCCAGCTAGTGCCGTATTGGTCGGCTAAAGCCGACCGCTCCAAGTAGCGGGTCCAGCTAGTGCCGTATTGGTCGGCTAAAGCCGACCGCTCCAAGTAGCGGGTCCATGTAGCGCCGTATCGGTCGGCTAAAGCCGACCGCTCCAAGTAGCGGGTCCATCTAGCGCCGTATCGGTCGGCTGAAGCCGACCGATACGAGTAGCGCGCTATGCGAAATTAGCTCAGGCGCAGGATGAGCGGCGGAGCGAACTCCGTCTCGGAAACCGCCGAGCGCACCAGCTGTACATCGCGGGGAGCCGCCAAGCGCGTGACGTGGCCCGATACGCAGGAGACCTCGAACGCATACCTCCCGCCGTAGTCGAAGTCCATGGCGTTGATCGGCGCGCCGTTCTCGGCGCATACCTCGGATACGTCTCCCGAAATGGAAATCATCTCCCCGCACTTGTGATGCGGGCAGAAGACGGTGTGGCGATAGCGGCCTTTGAGGGATCGCACTTTACTCTGTAGATACCCAAACGCGCTGCGAACTGCTAAGGGACGCTCACCGCGCCCGTGAACAGATCGACGTCGACGCGCGCCGTCCGCTGCTCGTCCGGCGTCCCGCCGACCACGAGCTCGAGCGTTTGATGCTGGTCGGACCATTCGCCCTCGGCTCGGTATTGAGCGCTGCCATTCTCCGCGAAGAGCAGCGGCGTGGCGGGCGAGATCGGGCCTCCGGTCAGAGCGGCATTTGAAAACGCCCTGGACGCGATGACTTGCCCAAGGGTTGATCGCGGATCGAGAGCGTTGGGCCTGCCGCGCAGCACTTCGTACGAGAGCGGATGTGCGCTCGTGATGAGCAGCGTCGCGCCCTGGTCGGCGCCGCCATCCTGGGCCTCGCGCTCGGCGAGCGAGATGTCCTGTGCCAGCGTTTGCGCGGCATCTGCGGCAGCTCGAGACGATTCATACGACCGATAGGCGGGAATCACCGCCAGCGAAGCGAGCACGCCGAAGATCGACGCGATGGCGAGCGTCTCGAGCAGCGTGATCGCGCGAGCCGACCTCATGGTAAAGGGCCCGTCTGCGCCGGATTGCCGTCCGACCATTGTTCGTTTTGGAATTTGTCCGCCGGTGCAGGCGTCGCGGGCCCGTTCTGCACGTAAGCGTGGATGCGGAGATCGGTCGTGTTTGCGGCGCCGGCTTGGCCGGCCGGATCGCCCGGACTGTCGATGCCGGTCGGGCCGGCGTTATCGATAACCCCGACGACCTCTGAATACGGCGCGGCATGATGAAAGATGCGCAGCAGCGTCGTGCTGCTGCGGCGCGCCACTTCGACGCCGCCGAAGAGGATCGTCGCCGTGGACACGACCTGCAGGGGCGCTTCCCGCACCTGCGGATTTTCTTGCAGCCCGAAATCTTGATGGTCGCTCTCCGGCGAAGGATTGGCGAGCTGCAGGCTCACGTGCACCGAAACCCCCGTGTTGTCGTCGAGAGCGTACGCGTAAGTGTTTTGGGCCCGGGCGAGCGCGCCAAGCGTCGCGGCCAAATCCCCGTGACTTTGATACAGCAATGCGCGGACCCAGCCGGCACCCGCGTCGGCGCCGGCTTCCGCTTGCAAGGCTCGGAGATCGGCGAGGCTTCTGCGCAGCTCCGTCGTTCCAAGATCGATCATCAACGCGACGAGCACCAGCAGCATGGCCGTGGCCAGCAGCACCGTGACGAGCGCGATGCCTCGGGGCGCGGCGCGCCGATGCGGCTTCATCGCGTAGCCTCGTGCGTCGTTTGCGATCGGGGAGCGGGGACCGGTGGGCCGACCGTGGTCGATACGCGTGCGAGCTCGCGACCGTCCTCGGCGTCGACGATGACCGAGATCTGGCTTGCGCCCGCGATATCGGACTGCGATACGGAGGTGAGGACCTGCATGCCGTCGATCGTGCTCGTCTCCGCGCCTTCCACGCTGGCGGTGCCGTAGGCGAGCGCGGCCTCCTGGTCGGTAAGCGCGTTCGCGGCGATGCGGATGGTGCGCGATCGCTCTTCGGCAAAGGCGTGGGCCCTGCTGATCGAGATGAGCGTCGGATAGACGCCTCCAACGATGACCAGCGAGAAGAGCGCCACGGCGACGAGAACTTCGATGAGGCTGAAGCCAAGCGCGCGCGCCGGCCGTCGCAGCGGCCCGAATCGATGTATGGGCCGGAACTTGCGCGGCACGACGAGCGCACGCGACGAGTCTTTCACGGACACCCGTAGGAAGAGAGCTGAGGTCTGCACCAGCGCGGGCAACCCGTAGTACTCAGCGCCGACGCGGTAGCTGCAACCATCGAAGAACAAGATGCCTTCGGGAGAAACGAACACGGATGTGCCGACCGTCTTGAATGCCCGTGGATCGCGAGCGAGTCGGCTGCAGGCGCTGGCGATAAAGGCGTCGCGCCGGAGCCAAGCCACGCACAGGACGGCGAGGAACAGAAGCTCGCACGCGCCGGCAAACCGGGACCACGCGGCCGACGTATCCGCGGTCGCCAGCGGGTGAAGAGCGGCAAGCGACGGCTCGGCTGTCGAGGGTTCGGCGACCGCGTTGGCGGGAGCTGAAAGGTTTGGCGCGCTTTCAGGCGCGACGGCGCCGACTCGATAGTCCGAGATGCGATACATGCCGTCGGTGACGCCGCCTCGGAGGCGAACGACGGAGCGAGGCAGCTCGACGCCGTCCACGACGACCCAGTCGTCAAAGACGAACGAGAGATCCGGTGCAGCCTCATCCACGCCGACGATTCTATCCATGGCGGAGTCCAGATAGACCCGAAGCTGGCCCGAGGTGGTGAAGACGCGCGACGAGCCGGGCGATGCCAGGACCTTCTCCGCGTGCAGCCGGCCCATGACGACTGCCCAAGGGTTGGCGAGCGCATCCGCGTCCAGCGGGTCGTCGACGGCGAGCGAGCCCGCAGCGCCGTCCAGCGATCCGCCGGCTTCGTCGGCGCGAAAATGCGAGGTCGGAGCGGTCTCGTCGACAGCCCAAGCGGAGCCGGAAACGATGAGCGTGCCTCGAACTGGTTGCCTGGACCCCCGGTCAATTCGGGTCGCTTCGTAGTCGATGCGCGCTTGCAGCGCTTGGAGTTGCGCGAGCGTCGGAGGCAGCCAAGCTTCGCCTTCAGCGGCGGATGCCGGTCGGCTAAAGCCCACCGCGCCAATAAGCAAAACCATGACCGCGGCCGGTCGAAGAAAGCGTGGCATGACTCGAAATCGCGAGCAGCGAGTGGCTCGGCGCAACAGCGCACATTGTACCCTGCGGCGCAAACCCCGTCAATCCGGAACGTGCGAACGGTGTCGGCTCGCGCTCCCCAGAATGAATCACGCTCGTCTTCGTCGCCGTCTAGGACCCGCCGACGTGAGAGGATTGATTTCCACATGATGAATTTCAACAAGCTCACGGAGAAAGCGCAGCAAGCGATCGTCGCGGCACAGCAGGCGGCGCAGGAACGGCAAGCGCCGGAAGTTGACGCGGAGTACCTGCTCTTCGCGTTGCTGGACGACTCGGAAGGCACGCCGGCGATCGCCCTGCGCCAGCTCGGCGTGAATGTGGAGGCGCTGCGGCGCGCCATCGCGGCGAAACTCGACGCGCGTTCGAAGGTCTACGGCGCCGGCGAGCCGGCCCTCGGCCGAGACGTGCGCGACGTGCTGCAAGCCGCGGCTGACGAGGCGCAGCGCTTCAAGGACGACTACGTTTCGACTGAGCACCTGCTGCTCGCGATCGCGAATTTGCCCGCGAAGTCGGAGGCCGCAAGCGCGCTGCGTTCCGCCGGCGCGACGCACGAGAAGATCCTGGCGGCGCTGGCGCCGATTCGAGGCAACCAGCGGGTGACCGATCAGAACCCCGAGGGGAAATACCAAGCGCTCGAGCGGTACGGCAAGGACCTCACCGCGCTCGCGCGCGAGAACAAGATCGATCCCGTCATCGGCCGAGACGAAGAGATCCGGCGGGTCATCCAAGTCCTCTCGCGACGGACGAAGAACAATCCCGTCCTCATCGGCGAGCCAGGCGTCGGCAAGACCGCGATCGTGGAAGGTCTGGCGTATCGCATCGTGCGCGGTGACGTTCCCGAAGGGCTCAAGAACAAGCGCATCGTGGCCCTCGATCTTGGCGCCTTGATCGCCGGAGCGAAATACCGCGGCGAATTCGAAGATCGCTTGAAAGCGGTTCTCAAGGAGATCGCGCAGAGCCAAGGCTCGGTGATCTTGTTCATCGACGAGCTCCACACGGTGGTCGGCGCCGGAGCCGCCGAGGGCGCGATGGACGCGTCGAACCTGCTCAAGCCGATGTTGGCGCGCGGCGAGCTGCACGCCGTCGGCGCCACGACGCTCAACGAGTACCGCAAGTACATCGAAAAAGATGCCGCGCTCGAGCGCCGTTTCCAACCGGTGATCGTGACGGAGCCGTCCGTCGAGGACACCATTTCGATTTTGCGCGGCCTGCGCGAACGCTACGAGACGCACCATCGCGTCCGCATCAAGGACTCGGCCCTCGTGGCCGCCGCGGTGCTGGCCAACCGCTACATCACCGATCGGTTCTTGCCGGATAAGGCGATCGATCTCGTCGACGAAGCGGCCAGCAAGCTGCGCATGGAGATGGACTCGCGCCCGGTCGAACTCGACGAAGTGGAGCGGCGCTTGAATCAATTGAAAATCGAGCGTGCGGCGCTGAAGAAGGAGACGGACGCCGCGTCGCGCGCGCGCCTGGAGACGATCGAAAAGCACGTGCGGGAGCTCGATGCCGAGTCGAGCCGGCTCAAACAGCTCTGGGAGTCGGAGAAAAGCGCGGTCGGCGACGTGAGCAAGCTCAAGGAGGAAATCGAGGCAGTCAAGCAGCGCATCTCCAGAGCCGAACAAGGCTTGGATCCCAACGTGGACCTCGCAGAGATCGCGCGCCTGAAGTACGAGACGCTGCCGAGCCTGCAACGCCGCGCCGACGAGCTCGAGCAACGCTTTGCCGCTCCGCAAACCGGGGCCAAGCTCTTCAAGGAAGAGGTCGACGAGCACGACATCGCCGAGGTCGTGGCTAAATGGACCCACATCCCCGTGACCAAGCTGCTGGAAGGCGAAGTCCAGAAGCTGCTGCAGATGGAAGAGCGGCTGCACCTGCGCGTCGTCGGCCAGGACGAAGCGGTCCGCGCCGTCGCGACGGCGGTCCGGCGCGCCCGAGCAGGATTGCAAGACCCGAATCGGCCATTGGGTTCGTTCATCTTCCTGGGGCCGACCGGCGTTGGAAAGACCGAACTCGCGCGCGCGCTCGCCGAATTTCTCTTCGACGAGGAGCGCGCGATGATCCGCATCGACATGTCCGAGTACATGGAAAAGCACTCGGTCGCGCGGCTCATCGGCGCCCCACCCGGCTATGTCGGGTATGAAGAAGGCGGGCAGTTGACGGAGGCGGTCCGGCGCAGGCCCTACTCCGTCGTGCTCTTCGATGAGATCGAAAAAGCGCATCCCGACGTCTTCAACGCGCTGCTGCAAATCCTCGACGACGGCCGGCTCACCGACGGTCAGGGCCGAACGGTCGATTTCAAGAACACCGTCATCATCATGACGAGCAACGTCGGGTCCGCCGCGCTCACCGAGGCGGCCGGCAATGCGGAACTGGTGCGCAACCGCGTCATGGAAGCGTTGCGCGAGCACTTCAGGCCTGAGTTTCTCAACCGCATCGACGAGATCATCATCTTCGAGAACTTGAAGCTGGCCGACATCCAGCGCATCGTGGACATCCAGCTCGCCGGCCTGCGCAAGCGCCTCATGGAGCGCGGCGTCGACGTGGAGCTCACCGACGCGGCAAAGGAGCTGCTCGCCAACCGCGGCTACGATCCCGTATACGGCGCCCGACCGCTGAAGCGGACGCTGCAGCGCGAAATCGTCGACCCGCTAGCCCTCCGCGTGCTGCAAGGCGATTTCGCCCCCGGCGACGTCGTCGTGGTGGACGCGCAAAACGGGGAAATCGTCTTCACCAAGCGAGCCAGCGACGGCAAGAGCAGACGGGCTTCCGAACCCGCGAAAGCCCGAGCAAAATAGGAGTGGAGCGGTCGGCTTCAGCCGACCGAATGCCCTAGTTCGTCTTCGAGCCCGCCATCAGCTCGATGTTGGTCTTGCCTTTGCCCGACGTGATCATGACCGATTTGGACTGCTTGTCGCCCGAGGCCCCGATGGCGAACGTCGCCATCGACGAGCCGGCCGCAGAGAGGTGCATCTTCTCCGAGTCGGCCGGCATCTGGTTTTTGTACCAGCCGTACACCTTGTCGAACGAGTCGCCTGTCGTCAGGAGCACCATTTGTTGCGAGCCTTGGCTGGATTGCACGCTCAAGCCGCCACCCTCGCTCGCGCTGGCGCCCGGATAGACGGGCAACCCGAGTTTAGCCGGATCGACGGCGTTCTTGCCGTAAGTCGCGGTGCCTTGCTTGGTGGTGATCGTCGCCGTGCCGGTGTTCCGATTGGTCTCGACGGTGGCGGTGCCTTGCTTCGTCACGATGACTTGCTTTTGACTGCCGCAACCGGCGACGAGCATGGCGGCGGCCGCCGCCACCAACGCCGACGAAAGACGCATGAGAGAGATTCCTCCGTGCTTGCGCATTCCGTCACCCCGCCGGCGCAACCTCTTTGGCGGCGCGCGCACGTGCAGGACGGATGAGGCTGAGCACGACGCACAGCGTAGCATTGACCGCAAGCGCGATGAGGCCCGTGTTGATGCCCGCGATGGAACTTGCGCCGCCCTTGACGGCTGCCACGATCAGCGTCGCGATGCCGGCGAGGATGCCACCTCCGACGCCGGCCGCGCTGGCTCGGCGCCAGGTCAGCGCGAAGATCACACCTGGAAAGAATTGCGTCACGCCGTTGTAGCCGAGTAAGAGCAGCTCGACGAGCGTCGGCGGACGCAGTAGCCAAAATCCGAGCGCGAGGGACGCCACGATCGCCACCACCCAGCGCGTCCATGCCGTTTGCGCGGACGTCGAGGCCTCGCGCAGCCCGCCGAGCAGGTTTTTCGTGACGAGGCTTGCCGCGGCCAGGAGTTGCGCCGTCACCGGCACGAGCGCGGCCAGGTAACCGGCGCCGGCGATCAAGCCCAGCACCCAAGGCGGGTAGAAGCGCTGCAACACCACGAGAAACGATTCGTCCGGATTCTTAAGCCCTGGCACCACCAGCAGCGCCGTGAAGCCGGCGAAATAGACGAGCAGCAGCATCAACTGATAGAAGGGCAAGAAAACGGCGTTGCGCCGGAGCGCGTCGCCGCTCTTCGCGCTGAACACCGCCGCGAACGATTGCGGCCACATGTAGAATCCGAGCGCGCTCAAGACGACGGTGCTGACGAACCAGGCGACGCCGCTGGGCGCAAAACCGGGTGCGAGCACGAACCACTGCGGTCGGCGCGCGAGCACGCCGGAGATCACGGCCGCGGGCGAATGGTAGAAGTGCGCCGGGATGATCAGACCGGCGACGATCACGGCTCCCAGCACAAGCGCATCCTTCACGACGCTCGCCCACGCGGTTCCTCGCAAGCCCGCGACGAACACGAACGCCGTGATCAAGGCAAACGCGAAACCGACCGCCAGACGCGCGTCGATCGTTCCGTAGCCCGCGATCGACAACAGGATCTGCAAGCCGGAGAGCTGCAGCGTGACGTACGGTATCAAGAAGATGACGCCGACGAGCGCGACCAGGGAGCCGAGCCTCTTGCTCCCGTACTGCGACTCGAAGAAGTCAGCGCCGGTCAGAAACCCGCGATCCTTGCCGGCGCGCCAGATCAGCGGCGCGATGAAGTAAGAGAGCGCGTATGCGACCGGACCGTAGCATAAGATGTAGAACGCCGGCGCGCCTTTGCCGTACGCCCAACCAGCCGCGCCCAGAAACGTGAAGCTCGTGTAGATCTCGCCGGCCATGAGGAACCAGAGCAGCAGGGAGCCGAACGATCTGCCTCCCACGATGTACTGCTCCGGGGTCATCCGCATGCGCCGTACTGCGAGGAGCCCAACGCCGGCCGCGCACGCGATGACGAGCGCGACGATGCCGAGCGCGGTGGTCGAAGCGCTCATCCTCGGTCCTCGGAGCGATAGACCAGCCAGTAGCACGCGGGCGTGAGGAGAATCCACGCGACGATCCATGCGAGGAGAAACGGCAGTCCGAACATGCGCGGCTCGACGCGATTCGCGAACGGAATGGCGAGCGTGAGCATGAGCGGCGGGGTGCAGCTCAAGAGCGTGCGCAGCGTTCGCCGCACGGTGCGGCCCCTTAGCGCTTGCTGTTGGGCGCGGCGAGCGCCTCTGCGACGATGCGCGCCTGTTCGACCGCATGCGCGCCAGGATAGCCTTCGCTGGTGCTGGCGCGATCGGGACGCCCGACGTACTCGTACGCGATGCCCTCGGGCGCCAGGCGTTCGCGGAGGCGGCGCGAGACGAACGCTCGCGCGCCCTGGTTTTTCGGTTCTTCCTGCACCCAGGTGACGGTCGCGACCTTGGGATACGAAGCGATGACCTTCAGCACGTCATCGAGCGGGAACGGTTCGAGCAGCTCCACCCGCACGATCGCGAGATCTTTCGCGCGCGCGCGCGCCGGGGCACCGGCGAGATCGTAGTAGATCTTGCCGCTGCACAGGATCACGCGCCGAATCGCCGAGCGGTCGCTAACCGCCGGGTCGTCGATGCATGGCTCGAAGCGCCCATCGGTCAAGTCGGCAGCCCGCGAGCTCGATGCTTTCAATCGCAGCAAGCTTTTTGGCGTCATCATCACGAGCGGCCGGGCCCTCGCGCTGAGCGCTTGATCGCGCACGAGATGGAAGGATTGTGCGGGCGTCGAGCAATTTGCGATCCGGAAGTTCCCGTCGGCGGCGAGTTGGAGGAAGCGCTCGAGACGCGCGCTGGAATGCTCGGGTCCCGCGCCCTCGTAGCCGTGCGGCAGCAGTAGGACGAGCCGCGAGGTCTGGTTCCACTTCGCCATGCCCGACGCGAGATATTGGTCGACGATGATCTGCGCGCCGTTCACGAAGTCGCCGAATTGCGCTTCCCACAAGACCAACGCGTCGGGCGCGGCGGCGCTGTATCCATATTCAAACCCGACGCACGCGAGTTCGGACAACGGGCTGTTATAGACCTCGAAGGAAGCTCGCGCGCCCTTGATGTGTTGCAGCGGAATCCAGCGCTCGCCGGTCTTCGCATCGTAGAATCCGAGATGCCGCTGGCTAAAGGTGCCGCGTTCGGTGTCCTGACCGGTCAGCCGGATCGGTTTGGCGTCGAGTAGCAACGACGCGTACGCGAGCGCTTCGGCGAGTCCCCAGTCGATTTCGCCGTCCGCGTCGACCGCATCGCCCCGCCGCTCGAGCTGCCGCACGAGTTTCGGATTGACGTTGAATCCCTTGGGCACCGCGACCAGCTGGTCATTGAGCGACTTCAGCGTCTTCGCCGCGATGCGCGTCTGCGGCGCGCTGCCGGCGGGCGAGCCGTTACGAACGTTCGGCGAACGCGACGTTGCGCTCGCGGCGCCGTCCGACGGCTCGGCTTTGACGCGCTCGTGCGCTTCGGCGACGCGGCGCTGGGCGGCTTCAAGCCGCTGCTTCGCCTCGTCCTGGGTGAGCACGCGCTCGCTGACGAGTCTGCGCGCGTAGATCTCGCGCACGGGTTCGTGCCCTTTGATGCGCTCGTACATGAGCGGCAGCGTATACGCGGGCTCGTCCGTCTCGTTGTGGCCGAAGCGCCGGTAGCCGATCAAGTCGATGACGACGTCGCGTTTGAATTTGCGGCGGAAGGCGACGGCGAGCTGCGCGGCACTGATGCACGCCTCGACGTCGTCGGCGTTGACGTGCACGATCGGCGCGTCGAAGCCCTTGGCGAGGTCGCTCGCATAGCGAGTAGAGCGCGCGTCGCTCGGAACGGTCGTGAAACCGATCTGATTGTTCGCGATGATGTGGAACGTGCCGCCTGTCGTGTAACCCGCCAGCGACTGCATGTTGAAGACCTCGGCGACCGTGCCCTGTCCGGTGAACGCAGCGTCCCCGTGGATGAGGAGCGGCGCGGCGCGACCGGCATCGAGTTTCGCGATGCTCGCGCTGCGATCGGTTTGCGCCGCGCGGGCCCGACCCTCGACGACGCTGTCGACCGCCTCCAGATGACTCGGGTTGTGCGCGAGGACGAGGGCGATCGTGCGGCCCTTGCCGAGCTCTCGCACGCCGCTCGCGCCCTGATGGTACTTCACGTCGCCGGTCACGTCGGCGACCGTTTGGCTCTTCTCCGCGTGCTCGAATTCGCGCAGAATCTCATCGAACGGCCATCCGATGATGTGGGTGATCACGGAAAGCCGACCGCGGTGCGCCATCCCGATGTCCACTTCGCCCACACCGTCGTCGCCCAAAAGCTCGATGATCCGGTCGAGCATCGGCACCATGCCGTCCAGGCCTTCGATGGAGAACGTCTTTTGTCCAAGAAACGCGCGCCGGAGATAGCGCTCGAATGCCTCGACGCTCGAGAGCCGGTCGAGCAGGGCCAGCCGGCGCTCCTTGGGGAGCGGCTTGCGATGCGCGCCGGTCTCGATCTGCTCGCGCAACCAGTTGCGCTGCTCGTGATTCGCGATGTGCTCGATCTCGTACGCCATCGTGCCCGCGTACGTCTTGCGCAGGTTGTCGAACACGTCCGCGAGCGTCTTGCCGTCTGCGTACGTGCGAAGAGACTTCGCCGGAAGGCGTGCCAGATCGTCGTTCGTCAGGCCGAGCGAAGCGGGATCCAACGCAGGGTCCCCGCCATCCGGTTTTTCGAGTGGATCGAGGTCGGCGGCCGTGTGGCCAAACGTGCGATAGCGCACCAGCAGCGCCATGGCCGCGGCGCCGCGCGCGACGTCCTTCAGCGAAGCCTGGAGAGGTCGACCTTGGTCGACCTGAACTTGCTCGACCTGAACTTGCTCGACCGCTGGCACCTCGAGCCCCAGGCTCGAGAAGAGCGCGTCGTAAAATCCGTCGGCGCCGTTCAGCAATTGCTCGATGCGACGCAAAAACTCACCCGACTCGGCGCCTTGGATGATGCGATGATCGTAGGTGCTGGTCAGCGTCATGATCTTGCCGACGCGCAGCCCCTGCAGCGTCGTTTCACCGATAGCGCCAAGACCGGGCGGATAGCCGATCGCTCCGCTCGCGACGATCGTCCCTTGCCCCGACATCAAGCGCGGAACGGACGCGATCGTGCCGATGCCGCCCGGATTCGTGAGCGTCATCGTCGCGCCCGACAAGTCGGCCAGCGTCGCGGTGCCCGCGCGCGCTCGAGCCACGAGCTCCTCGTATTTCTCGCGCAGCGCGGCGAAGTCGAGCGAGGCTGCGTCGCGGATCACGGGAACGACGAGAAAGCGCGCGCCATCCTTGCGCCGCGTGTCCACCGCAAGCCCAAGCTGGAGGCCGCGCTGCTGGCGCTTCGGTCCGTCCGGTCCGCGGATAAAGCTGGTCGTCATCGCCGGAATGTCTGTCGCGGCCCGCGCCAGCGCGTAGGCGATGATATGCGTGAAGGAGATATTGATGTCGCGGCCCGCTGTGAAGAGTGCCGCGTTCAGCTGACGGCGGCGGGCATCCAGCAGATCGACGGCGATCGTTCGAAAGCTCGTCGCCGTGGGAATCGCGAGACTCGCTTCCATCGCGCCGACCAGCGCGGCCGCGGGGCCTGAAATCGGGGTCACTTCGCCCGCAGTTTGCTCGACCCGAACGCTCTCCGCTTCGTGTAGAAGTCGACCTGGGTCGACCTGAGCTTGCTCGACCGTAGGCGCACCGTCCGCCGCGGAGAGAACGTCGGCGGTGGTGATGCGGCCGCCGGGACCGCTACCGATGACGCGCGCGAGATCGATCCCACGACGTGCCGCGAGCCTGCGCACCATCGGTGAAACCGAGGCCGCTGTTGCGGCGCGGCCCTCGTCGACTGAGTCGACCTCCGCATCAGCCGAGGGCTGAGCTTGGCGCTCTCCCGACGAATTTGGCGCTGCCTTCGAGGTGTCGATTTCCGCGAGGGAAGCACCGACGCGGACGTTTTGGCCGGCTTCGACGAGAATCTTCGCGAGCGTGCCGGCCGCCGGCGCCGGAATCTCGACATCCACTTTGTCCGTCGTGACGTCCACGAGCGGTTCGCCTTCGACGACCGGATCGCCGACGCGCTTGCGCCACGCGGTCACCGAGCCTTCGGAGATCGACTCGCCCAATTCCGGAAGGACGACGTGCGTAAAAGTATCCGCCACACTGACTCCCGGCGGCGTCACAGGCCGCGTTTGACGGAGAAAAAGTGACGTTCCAAATTCCGCGCGGCTTTGCCGACGCCCTGGCGTCGCATCACAGCTCTTGCCGAAGCCGTCGCATCCACGTGGCCATCTGCACTTCCGAACGCTGCGCGGAATCGGTCGGCGGCGCAGGCCACGTATAGAGCACGATGATATACGTCCTGCCCGCAGCGGTCGTAAGGATGCCGGCGTCGTGATTCGTGTCGGACGTCTCGCCGGTCTTGTGGGCGAAGCGGTCGTCGCTGCGAAGGCCCGCCGCGAGCTTCCGATCGTCGACGCAACGCGCGAGGATCTCGCGTTGGCGTGCGGCGCCGGTCACGCGATCGCGCGCGATCAACTCGAGCAAGCAACCGATGTCCTCGGGCGACATGCGGTTGCGCCCCGTCGCTTCGGGATCGGCCACGAGGGGTTCGGCGCCGGATAGTTTACGGCCGAGGTGAAAATTTGCCAACCCCATCGCCCGCATGGTGTGGGTCACGCTCTCGCGCCCCATCACGTCGATGAGCTGGTTGGTGGCGACGTTGTCGGAGCGTTCGATCATCAGCGCGGTCAGGTGCTCGATCGTCGTTCGGTAGCCCGAAGCGCACGGAGTCGGCTCGGCGGTCGGAGTCACGTTCGACGCCGAAATGACGCAGAGGTCGTCCGGGCGCAGCAAGCGCTCCTGAAAACGGCGATACACCTCGGTCATGATCGCAACCTTTACGATGCTGGCAGGGTACACGTCGGTCGTCGCCCGATAGCGGACGCGGCGCCCGTCGTCGAGGTCCGACACGTATGCGTATCCGTTCTCCCGCAGGCGCGACGCGTCGAATGCCGCATCGACGGCGGCGGCCAAGCGCGATTCGTCCGCGGCGGGCCGCGCTCTTACGGTGAAGCCGGCTTCGTCGAGACGGTCCACGGCGTGGCATCGTACGTGTCGTCGAACGTCACGCCGATGCGCGTGAACAGAATGCGGGTGACCCATTCGACATGGGCGGTGCAATGTTGCTTGCCCGGCAATCCGTCGGTGATGTCGAACTCGGCGCTCCCCGTCAGCTGCATCGGCGCCGTATGGAAGCCTTTGGCCTGCAGGTCCGACGCGACGTCGACGCGGCCGGCGCCGGTTACATCCACGATCGCGATGCGGTGCCCGTTGCGCGTCTCGATTCGATCGAGCTTGTCGGTGTAGGTCATCGTGCCTTGACCCAGCGTGCGGTCGACCTTGATCGCGCGCGTGAAGCTCCACGTTTGGCCGACGGCGATGTCGCCGGGCAGCTGATCCAGCAGGCCGTCACCTGGATCGCCGAGGGACGCCGGCGCGGGATTTCGATCGCCGTTCGGCGCCAGCGTGCCGCTTGCGTCAGCTTGGCGAACGACGACAGACTTGTCTTTTGCGCCCTCGGCATAGCGCCGCGTGTCCTTTTCGTTCTCTTTGTACGCGCCGCCGGAGTCCGTCATGCGCAGCGTCTGGTTGCGCGTCTCGTCGATCGTCACCGGGTTCGACCGGCTGCCGGTCAACTGGTGCAGCGTTTTGCTCATATCGTAGGTGACGAGATGGACCATGGATATCGTGCGTTCATAGGTCGCGCCGGGAGCGAGGTGAAGCGCTAAACGCTCGCTCGGCCCCGCTGCTGGGGAAGCGGCTGGCGTCGCTGCGATCGCAAAGGACGCGCCTGCCAGCGCGACCAACGCGAGCAGCAATGCGCATGCGCTCGAGCCGGATCTGATTCGTTGCAGGCAAGCGTCGGCCAACGGCACCGCGCGGTGTTCATCGGTCTGGCGAGTGCCGCCTCTATTGCGGCCAGCGCGGCGCTCTCCGGCAACGTGGCGGCGCGCGCCGCAAGCGCCGTCGACTTCCCGCGACCCGCGGCATGGCCGACGATCGAACGCGCCGACGGTTCCGAGGAACGCGTCGGGCCCGGAGTCGACTACCAGCGCTGGCGGCTTGCGACGACGGCCGGCCCGTTACAGATCTCGATCGCCAGGGTTGATCTGCGCGATCCGTTCGTGCGGCTAGCCGTCGCCTCGCACGGCGACGGAATCCTTGGAGCGGGCGAGCCGCTCGCTGCGATGGCGAACCGAGTCGGCGCCGAGGCCGGCATCAACGCCGATTATTTCGACATCAACGGAACGGGCAGCGAACTGAACGCGCTCGTCATGGGGGGGCGCATCCAACATCAACCGGATGGGCGCGCCGCGCTTGCCGTCGCGTCAGGCAACTCGATTTCGATGGGGCCGATGGACTGGAGCGCTGACCTGAGCGATGTCGCCGGCGCCACGTTTCACGTCTCGACGGTGAACGATTGGGCCGCGGGCTCGGATATCACGCTCGCGACGTCCATGCTCGGCACGCCGCCCGCAGCAGGCGCCGCCGAGCTTATTCTCGAGCCGTTGCCGGCGTCGGGGACGTATCACGTCGCGCGCCTCGCCCAGAATCTCGCCGCGCTCGTGCCGCTCGGTCCGGAGCAGCTGGGCGTGGTGGCGCGTGGCGCGTCGGCGCAGCGGCTGGCCGATGAGTTCGGCGCCGACGATTCCGTGCAGCTGGTGCAGCGTTTGACCTGCTCCGGCGCTCCCTGTTCGGCGGACCTCGCAAGCGCCGTCGGAGGCGGGCCGCTGTTGCTGCGCGGCGGCTTGCCGGTTGTCGATCCAGATGCGCCCGCCCCAGAGGAGACGCGCGTGCGCTACCCGGTGACCGGAGCGGGCGTCTCCGCCGACGGCGCGACGCTGTGGTTGGTCGTCGTGGACGGGCGAGCGCCCGCGACATCGATCGGCATCACGCGACCGATGCTCGGCGCATTGTTCGCCGCATTGGGCGCGTCCGATGCGATGGCGTTCGACAGCGGGGGCTCGAGCGAGATGGTGGTGCGCCACCTCGGCGACGCAGGCGTGAGCGTCGTGAACGTTCCTTCGGACGGTCGCGAGCGGGCTATCGCCGACGGCTTATTCGTCGTCAATGCCGCGTCGCCGGGCCCCGCGGCGCAATTGATCCTGCGCGCGCCTTCAGCCGATCTGCTGGTCGGAAGCCACATGGACGTGCGAGTCGAGGCGGTCGACGCGAACGATCAGCCGCTGGCGGTCGACGCGAGTCGCGTCTTCCTGAGCGCCAGACCTCCGACGGCCGCGTCGATGAGCGCGGCGGGCACGCTCACCGGGTTGAGGCCGGGCACGCTCACGCTCACCGCTCTCGCATACGGCATTCGGTCGTCCGCGCTCGTGTCGATCGTGCCGCGCGCGGCCGCGCTGAGGATCGCCGGCTACGCGCGCGCGGTTCCCGTCGGGGCGTCGCTCAAACTGTCCGCCGCGGCGAGCGCCGCCGATGGAACCGCGATCGCGGTCGACCCGAGCGCGATCCACTGGGTGTCGACGGGTGGCGCGCGCGTCGATCCCGGCGGGTCCTTGACGGCGGGTCCACTTCCGGGCTACGCGGACGTTCGTGCCTCTGTCGGTGGCGCCACGGCAGTCGCGCGCATCCCGATCGGGGAGCACCCGGTTGCGATCGCACGCAGCCTCGATGTGTGGAACTATTCATCGAGCCCGCCTGGCATGCCGGGTGGGGTCGATGCGGAACGCGCCCCCGATGGCTCGATTGCCGTGCACCTCTCGTACGACTTCTCCGCGACCTCGGGAACGAGAGCCGCCTACGCGAATGCCGCCGTGCCGCTACCCGGCGAACCGCTTGCACTGTCGCTGGACGTGTACGGAGATGGTCATGCGGAGTGGCTGCGCGGGTCGTATCGAAATGCGGACGGCATCGTGGACCCGCTCACCCTCGCGCGGCACGTCGACTGGACCGGCTGGAGAAAACTCCGGATCGCCATACCCGCGCAGGCGCGCTGGCCGATCGCGTTGACGCGCGTCTACGTCACGGAAGCGGCGCCGGCAAACCGCGAACAAGGATCCATTTGGTTGCGTGATTTCAGGGCGCTGGAGCCGGGACCGTGAACGCGGCGTAGGTGACGACGTCGATTGTCTGCGTCTCGTCGTATCCGATGCGCTCGCTGCCCGCCGGTTTCGCAAGGACGTCGTGGATGGCGTAGCTCTCGAGAAAAAAATAGCCCTTATTCGCATCGAACCATGCGGAGCCGCGCAGCGAGATGGTGCCCGGCAGCAGTTTCGGCAAGTCCTTCTCGGCGCCGGTGATGCTGCCCGCGCCGCTCACGTCGACCTGGACGATGCCGCCGCGAACATCTGCCACCGTATGCCGAACGACGAGGCGGCCGCTGCCGAGATCGGTCGTCACGGACTCGGTCGTCGTCCACGAACCTCCGACGTTGACGGGGATCGCCGGCAAGTCGGCCATCGCCGCGTCTGCGACTTCGAGCAGACCGCCGTGCTCGAGGCGATTGTTGAAATCCAGCGTAAAACGGGCCGAGCCGTGGGTCGATAGGGTTTGCCGGCGCGGCACGTCCGTCGTCGTCACGACGGTCGTGCCGTCGATGAGGGCGCTGCTCGCCGTCGCGTGGAGGACTGTCAGGTGAGAAACGAGCGTCGTCCGCCGGTCTTCGTTGATGACGGCGCCGGCGCGCCGAAATGCGGCAAGGCGCGCGGCCGGCAGCAGCCACGCTTGACGATCCTCGACGTCCGCGCGCTGCACGAAGCGCTGACCCGCGTGCAATGAAAGCCGCATCACGAGTCCGGCGTGCGGGTTCGGCGAATCGCTGGGACCGGCGGCCGCGACGGAAACCCACGCCAGGCCCGCGCAGATCTGACGCAGCATGCGGCGCCGCTTCTTCGCCGCGGGCGGGAAAACCGCTGCGCGGCCACGCAACTGCGAACACGATGCACAAACCCGGCCGAAACGAGGTCTGCGCGTGCGGCAGCGGCCACAAATACAAGCGCTGCTGCATGGGGCGCGAGGCGTCGCGCGCGGCGTTCGCGGCCGACGTCGATCGGCGCGCGCTGCCGGTCTTGAGCGAGCTCGCGGGCTTCGCCGAACGCAACGCTGGCGCCGCGCTGGACGCGATCGCGCGGCGGTATTTCCCGTATTGGACGGCGCCGCTCGACGATCGGCAGGCGACCCGCGCGCTGGACTTCTTGATGTTCGACATGCGGCTCGAAGGCATCGGAGGCCGCGCGATCGACGAGTTCATCATCGAGCGCGGCGACGGCGCAGCCGCCGAAGAGCGCGCCATGCTGACCGCGTGGTCGCAGGCGCTACGTGCGCTCTACGTCGTCGAATCGTGGTCGGGAGGATTCGTGACCTGCATCGATGCGCTGGATGACGAGCCGCGCCGCATCGAGGTCCTGCCGCTGCGCGGCGACGGCCCGCTTGCGAAGGGGCGGCCGATTGCGCTGCGCCCCATGGAGTGCGCCGGCGGTTTTTTCTGCATTGGCAGCCCCTTGGAGTTCGGCGAGCAAAACGCGGATGACGTCATCGCCGAGGTAAAACGGCGCCATTTCGACTATGTGAGAAATCGGCGCATCGCCGGCGTCGCGGACTATTTGCGCTTCGAACCCACGGCGCTCGACGAAGTGGCGGCTCGCGGAAGGAAACGCTCCGTCATCGTCATCCCAGGCGCTTGATGCGGGCGGCTTGCGCGCCGGCACGGGGCGCCCGCGCGATGGTGACCGCGCCGCACGCGGCCGCAGCCGAAGCGGGAGCGCGAGTGCTGCACGACGGCGGCAACGCTGCCGACGCCGCAGTGGCGGCTGGCGCTGCGCTTGCAGTTGTGTATCCACATATGACCGGAATCGGTGGAGACGCATTTTGGCTCCACTACGATGCCGCGGCTGCGAATGTGCATGCATACAACGGGTCGGGCGCCGCAGCCGAGCTGGCCGACCTTGAGTTCTATCGAGCCCAGGGCTTTTCGACGATTCCGATCACGGGGCCGGCCGCCGCGTTGACCGTGCCAGGCGCGGTCGACGCCTGGTTCGCGCTGCACGATCGATTCGGTTCGCTCGAGATGTCGCGTCTGCTGGCTCCCGCGATCGCGCTGGCGAGCGACGGCGTCGCGATCGCGAAGAGCGTGAAACGGTCGCTCGCCGAGGAAAAGGGCCGGCTCCGCCGCGACCCCGGCGCGCGCGCGGTGTTCCTCGGCGGCGCGACCAACGGCGGCAGGACGCTTCGACAGCCGGCGCTTGCAAAGACGTTGACGATGATCGCACGGCATGGTCGCGGCTGGTTTTACGCCGGAGAAGGAGCGGCGGCGATATCGGCGTGGGCCGCGCGCGCCGGCAGCCCGCTGCGCGCGGAGGACCTGGCCGAGCATCGCGGTTTGGACTGCGCGCCGATCGAGGCGTCGTTTGCCGGATTGCGCTCGTTGACGACGCCGCCGAATTCGCAGGGCGTCACGCTGCTGTTCGCCCAGCAGGTGTTCGAGGCGCTGACCGGCGAGTCGGGGATTCGCCACGGCACGGCTGGGCTCGTCCACGCCGCCGTCGAGTCGAGCAAAGCTGCGTACGCAGAACGCGATCGGCGCGTCGGTGATCCGGCGACAGCCGGGGCGCTGCTGGGCCCGATGCTGTCGTCGGCCTACGCGGCAGAAGTAGCTGCAAGCATCCGGCGTGGCGTGGCTTCAGCCGGCAGCGCGGGTGGCGGCGGCGATACCACGTACTTCGCCTGCGTCGACGAACGAGGCAACGCGGTCTCGTACATCCAGTCGCTCTATCAACACTTTGGCGCATGCGTCGCCGTGCCGCAGCTCGGCGTGGTTCTGCAGAACCGCGGCATCGCATTCAGTCTCGATGAAGGCCACATCCGCTCGCTCGTGCCCCGTCGCCGGCCGTTTCACACGCTGATGCCGGCTCTCTTGCTGCGCGACCGGGCTGTGGCCGCGGTATACGGCAGCATGGGCGGGGACGCGCAGCCGCAGATCGCGCTACAGCTTTCGATTCGTCTCGCGAAGTTGAGGATGGACGTGCAAGCGGCGATCGACGCGCCGCGTTGGCGCTGGGAAGGGCGCGATGGAGTCGGTCGCATCGTGGTCGAGGACCGTCTGGGCGCCGCCTGCGTTCGCGAACTGTCCGCTTTGGGTCACGAGATCGTGGTCCTCGGCCCGTGGGAGGAGTCGATGGGCCATGCGGGCGCGATCGTCGTCGATGCCAAACGAGGAGAGCTGACGGGGGCCGCCGACCGGCGCAGCGACGGCGCGGCCGTCGCTCTGTAGCGCTCGAGCGAAGCTCGAGAAAATAAAAAAAGCTCGAGCGTTTGCTCGGCCTTAGACGCGACCTTCGGTCGCGCACTACAGGGTCGCGCGCTACAGAAAGGTTAGCCTTTCGTCGTCTTGGGCGTCGGCGGCTTGTTCCACAGCACGCCGTCGTTCGCCAAGATCTTGATGCTGCGGCCTGCGGACACCGTGAACGTCCGGTGCGCGAGATACACGGTGACTTTGCCCTGCACGACAGCGAGGCTAGTCGAGTGACTCAGCGCGGTGACCGCGAACATCGTGCCGATGGGCACGAACGTCGCCAGGTTCGTCGCGATGTGGATCGGAGCGGCATCGCGGTGGAGGTGCTCGCGCACGCTTACCGTTCCGCTATCCAAGTGCGCGTTCGAAACCGTGATCTGGCCGTTGCTCTTGTTCACGTAGATGCTGCCGAAATGCACTTGCGCGTTGGGGCTGAAGCGCATGACCATGTTCGGCGAGAACGCAACGATCGCGGGCTTGCTAGAGACGTTCCGCACGACCGCGCCGCTCTGGATCGCAGGTCCGGAATTCAGGACGCCGCCACCCGTTGGGCTCGTCGCTTCGAGCGAGCCGTGAATCATAGCGAGCACGCCCCCCTGCTGTGCCGTCGGAACGATACCCTTGATGAAGCTGTTCGCCACGAAAAAGACCACGACGGCTGCGGCCAGCACGCCGCCCATCGCGAGCACGCCGCCAAAACTCAATTTCGGAAGCTCCCACTTGGGGAACGTCCAGGCGACCTGCGGTTTGGGAGTGGTCACGATACCGGCGTTGGCGGCCACGTGCGCGAGGATGCGCTCTTCCAGCCCGCGCGGCACCGTCAGCTGGGGCACGCGCTGGATCAGATATTGAAACTTTTCAGCCTTGACGAGCTTCGCGGAGCACGCGAAACACGTGCGGCGGTGCGCGTTGAGCGCCACTTGCTGCGAGGGAGTGATCTGACCCTCGAAGGACAAGTACAACAGTTCCAGGGCTTCGTTGCAATCCACGATCAGTTCGTTTCCTTCTTCATACCAAGAGCGGGCTCAACCACGCCTGCAACCTGCGTTTTGCGCGATGGAGATTTGTGCGAGCCGCCTGCTCGTTGATACCCATGATGTCGGATATCTCTCCGTACGACATTCCTTGTAGTTCGCGCAAGATGAAGACCATTCGCTGCTGGGTTGGCAGCGAGTGCAACCCTGCCTCGAGTTCTTTGAAAGCTTCTCCCCGTTCGACCGCTTTTTCGGGGAGGTCTTCAGCGCTCGCCTCGAGTTCGCGCTCGCTGACGTCGTCGATGTCGACCGTCGGGGCACCGCTTTTGCCTTGTGCCGTCAAGCACACGTTGACGCAGATGCGATACAGCCACGACGACACCTTGCTCCGCCCTGAGTACGTGTCGGCATGCTGATACGCGCGCAGGAAGGTTTCCTGAACAAGATCCTCTGCGTTCGATGCGCTGTATCGATATGCCACGTTGTACAACATCCGAGTGTAGCGCTTGACGACCTCGGCGAACGCATCTCCGTCACCGCCCGCCACGCGCTTCATCAGGGCCACATCCTGGCCCGTGGATACCGGCTCCAACCGGTACGACTTGGCGGCCAAGGCTGTTGTTACAGGCAGTATCAGGAAGAACATAGGCTCCTGCGGATTTCCGGTCGCCAGACGGGACACGAGGCGCTCCCGCTCGCTCCGGAAGCCTCCCGTTCGTTCATTGATGAGCAGCCGAATACCCGTCGGCTGCATAGCCGCCCCGGGGATGTGACGGCGACCCCATTTTTGCGAGGCCCGACGGGACGGGCGCACGAATCGCGCCGCGTGCGCAACTTCTTACTCGAAGAGCTGTCCGATGCCCTCGACGACCGAAGCGGACAGTATAGGTATTTCTTCCTAATCAGCTCCGGCCGGGTCGAGCCGTACGCCGCCGACGATCCGGCCGCCGCTTCCGCCCACGCGCGCGCCGACGCCGCCCAGATCCATCCGATTTCGCATGCGGACGCGCACCGGCTGATCCTCGATTTCATCGAGACTCTCGCCGACGGCGAGCTTGCGGATCGGCTGCGAAGCGTCGCATCCGGCTCCGGCACGCATGGGCGCTTCCTGCAAGTGCTGGGCGCGTATCCGCGCGCGCGGCGGAGTTGGCTGTCGTTTCGGCAGCGCAGACTCGCTGCATTGGCGCTCGACTGGCTGCGCGACAACGGCGTCGAACTCGGCAACCTGGGGCTCGATCGGCCGCCGCGCCCGGAAGAAGAAGCGGTGGGACTGAGTTTCGACGAGTCGATCGAGCCACGGCTCGCCCGGGTGCGCGAGCGCGCCCTAGCGCTCGCCGGGCGGGTCTCGAATCGCAACACGGCGGAGGCGCCCGTTCTTGAGGAAATGCGCCGCAGCTTACGGCTGGACGAAGTCTTTCATTCGAACGCCCTGCGCGGAAATCGCTTGACGCGCGAGCAGACGGCGGAGCTCCTGCGCGCGAGCGCGACGGTTGGCGGGTTGACGCTGCGCGAGCATCTGGAAGCGGTCAATCTCAACCGCGCGCTCGAACACGCGGAGTTGCTAGCCGAGAGCGCCGCGCCGATCACCGAGCGGGCCATTCGCGAGCTGCACGCGAGGTTGTTCGCCGGGATCGACGACGAGACGGCGGGAGTGTATCGACGGACCGACGCTCGGGTGGTCGGAAGAGACTACCTGCCGCCGGAGAGCGCGCTGGTGCCTGCGTTGGTACGCGAGTGCGCGGAATGGCTCGATGAAACGGATGCCGATCCGGTGGCCAAGGCGGCAGCCGTCCAGGCGAAGATCTTGAACATCGCGCCGTTTTGGGACGGCAACGGCCGTGTTGGGCGTGCGTTGACCAATATGGTCCTGCACGCATCCGGGTATCCTCCCGCGATCGTGCGCGTGGAGGATCAAAAACGATATGCGAGCGCGATGCGGCAGGCCGATGAAGGCAACATGACCGAGCTGCTCGTGTTGACGACCGAACGAGTCGAGGACGCGTTGGCGCGCTTCGAATCAATCGGCGGCTAACGCCGATCGCCGCTCGACTATTGGAGCGGTCGGCTTTAGCCGACCGGAGGTCGAGCTTGCTCGACCGTTAGGGAATTCCGATTTTGCGCGACGAAGCGCGCGACATGGGAAACGCGCGACCCTCTGCGCGCAGCGCGGCGATGCGCGACGCCTGCGCGGGGATCGAGGTCTGGCCGAACTCGTTGCTGGACGCCGATTTCCTCGAGGGGATGTGCGCCCTCGCTGAAGCGACCGCGGCGGCGGGCGTGTCGGAAGCAGCGCTGGCAGCTGCGGCCGCGGACGATGACTGGGCGATCAGCGCCGTGGCGCGCGTGGTGGTCGCGTATCGGGCGCGCTCGCAGAATCTTCCCGTGGAAGCGCGGCGACGCGCCGGCCGAGTCGCCGGCGCTTCACCGCTCGACCTCGCAGAGTTCGGCAAGGCGCTCGGCGTGCTCGGCGATGGGCTGGCAGCCGCACTGCGCGTCGTCGAACCCGTTGCAAACGGGGGCGTCCGGGGCGCAGCCGAGGCGAAGCAAGCGCCGTGGACGTGGCCTGCGCACGAACCCGATCGCCGGCTGGTGGCGCCGGCGATGACGTTCTCCGCCTCGCGACTGAACACGTTCGCCAAGTGCCCGCGGCGTTGGTACTACGAATATCTGTGCGAGGCGGTAGAAGATTTCAGGTCCGTGCACGCCACCTATGGCAAAGTGTTCCATGCGGCGCTGGAAACGCTGCATCGCGACGTGCGGATGCCGTCGCAGCTGACTCAGGACGAGATCTTCATCCGGCTCCGCCGTGCGCTGGATACCGCGTTCGGAGCCGCCCATGACGAATTCGCCAGCGAACTCGAGTATCAGGTTTGCCGCCGCAAAGCTCGGGCAGTCGCCGAGCACTACGCCCGCTGGCTGCATCGCGAAGCGACGGCCCGGCCGGTGGACATCCGCGACGTCGAAGTGCAGCAGCGCTGGAGCGGCGATGGCCACCTCTTCGTGGGGTATATCGACCGAATCGATCGCCCGCTCGACGGCGGACCGGTGACGATCTACGACTATAAGACGGGCCGCATCGACGAAGACGCTCGGGCGTACCTGGCGCGTATGCGCAGCGGCGAGGAGGGCCAGCTCGCGCTGTACTGGGCGATGCGTCGCGCGCTCGGGGAAAACGTCGGCCGGCTCGCGCTCGTCTCCATTCGCGATCCACGGGATGCGGTGTGGCTGCTGGCTCTCGACATCGTCGAGCCGGCAAAAGCCGAGACGGGGAGCTCCAGCCGCGATGCCGACGGTGTCGTGCGCGCGACATGCACGACCGGCGATCTGGAACGCGCGGTTGCGGCGCTGCTGGAACGCTGCGACCTGCTGGCAGTGCGGGGACTCGAACACTTCGGCCCCGGCGAAGATCCGCCGTGCTCCTTTTGCGAATACGCGCGCGCGTGTCGAGAACGTCCCGCGGTGAAGGAGCAAATTTTTGCGCGCTGACGCCGGCGAAGACGTTGGTGTAGCGGTCGAGCTTGGTCAGGTCGGCCACGGTCAACCGCTACACGATAGCATCGTGGCGGCTTCTGCTGACGCGAGACTGATCGTGATGGGCCCGCCAGCTTCGGGTAAGACCACGACGCTCGCGGCGCGCGCCACGAGATTGTGCGATCGCGGCGCGGTCGTCGTGATCTGCCCAAATGAGGCGTCGCGCCGATCGTTCGCTCGGGCCGCCGGCGCGCGAAGCGACGAGCGGATCGCGATCGACACGCTGCCAGGCCATCTCGCGAGCTGGATGCGCTCGGAGTTTGCGCTGGCCCAGGTCCGACCGATGCTGCGCGTCGGCGGACCGGCCGCAGCGCGAGCGATCGCGCGGGTCGCAGCGCGTGGCCTGCTCGACATGACCTGGCCGATGTTCCGCGGTGGAGAATTCGACCTCGACATCCCGTTCCTCAGCCGGCCGGATGGGTTCTTGGATGAGGCCGCGGACTTGATCCGGTTGCTGCGCCGGCAGCGCATCGGTCCGGACGAATTCGAACGCGGATGCGCCGCCGGCCTCCACGCCTTTTACGGGGAAGACGGGGAGTCGGCGCTCGCGCGCCTTCGAGACCCGCAGGTGCAGCGGCGGCTCAGCAAACGAGGAGCGCAAGCTAGCCGCGCAAGTCGCGAACGCCTTTGGGTGCAGCGGCGTGCGGAGCGCGATTTGGGGAAAATTCTCGCGACGCTCTATCGCGAGTACCTCGCGTGCGCACCCGGCGCGGCCGAGTGGAGCGAGGAAGACGTCGCCGACCATGGCGCCGCGTGGCTGCGCGCGAATCCGCGCGCAGCGGCGCGGGTGGCCGCTCGCTTCGTCCACGTGCTTGTCGATGACGCGGAGGACGCTGAACCCGCGTTGCCGGACGTGCTCGAGGCGCTCTCCGGCGTCGGCACGCTCGGCATGACGATCGCCGGCTGGGACGAATCGCAGCTCGAAGGGTTCCACGGCAAGCGATCGATCCTGCGGGTCGACTGGCACGGCGCCCGGCGCGTGACCCTCCCTCCACGCGAGCATGCGGGTCGCCACGCGGTCGCGAGCCGCTTCGTTTCGGAAGTGGAAGAAGTCGAATGGCTGGTCGAGGCGATCGCGCAGGCCGTCGGCTCGGGTTCGCCGCCGGACAACCTTGCCGTGCTCGCTCGCAGCGTGGACTCCGCGTGCGTGTACGCGGAATCGCTCGAGCGCCGCGGCATCCCGATAGATCCTCCGGCGGCGATCTTCGCGGAGTCGAAGGAGATCGCCGATTTGCTGGCCTTGGCCGCGGCGGTCGACGACCCGACGGATCACGCGCACCTGCTGCGCGTCTTGCACTCTGAGCTATTGGGACTCAACGATGCGAGCGTGTGGACCCTGTGCCGACCGCCGCACGCGACCGCCCAACTGACGCTCGAGGTCGGCGCGCGCGAGGCGCAGCAACGCGCGACGCCGTCGATCCGCCGAACGCTGCTGTCGGACAATTTCCTGACCGGCGACGCGGATGACGATCTCAACCCGGAAGTTCGCGACCGCCTTGCGGCGTTTCGCCTGCGTTTCCTCGACTGGCTCGCAGCGGCGCGCGGGCAGCGGCCGGGCGACACCGTAGAGCGTCTAATCGACGGCGCAGGATTTGCACAGCGTTGGCGAACCGAACCCGACCACCGCAGGCGCAGGTTGGAGCACGATGCGCGACGGTTGACCGACGCCTTCGCGCGCGCCCACGAGCTGCGACCATGTGCGCGGCTGCGCGACCTCGTCAACGATTTTGAGGACGGCGTGCTCGCCATCGCTGCGGCGCAGCCGACTGCCGGCGCGGTGACGGTGGAGGCGATCCCAGACACGAAGGGGCGGCGCTTCGATCGGGTCTTCGTGGTCGGAATCGCGCACGAGCGTTTTCCCCGCATCTACGTGCCGCGAGCGCTCGCATTCTCTCGCGCGTTCGGTTTGATCGCGCGCGAAAACGTGGCAGACGGAGCCGCGCAGACGGCGAAGTATGCGTGGTACTATGCGAGGTTCGACGCGAAGGACCGGTATCTCAAAGAAGAACGTCGCATGCTGCGCTACGGTCTGTCGCGGGGCGCCGATGCCGCTGTGGCGAGCGGCTTCGGCGCCGCTCCAGCATGGGCGAGGGATCACGACCTGCTGAAGGACCTCGGCGCATGAGACTGTCGATGATGGTTGCCATGGTTGTGGCGGCCGGACTTCTTCGTCACTCGATTGTGGCGGTCGACCTTGGTCGACCGTCGACGCCGACGGCGTCGACGATAACGCCGACGCTGACGTTGGGTGGGTTTGCCATCGACGGGTCGGTTCTCGACGGCGTGCGCGCGTTCGGCCCTCCTGACGTCGTCGAGACGAGCGACGCGGGCCACGAGTGGCACTGGTACGATGCTCGCGGAATCGATCGAGCGGTGTTGGTGGACGATGCGCTCGCCATCCACGAGATCTTGATCGAACGGCCGGCTGCGGTGAACGGCCAAGCGGCACCACTCGTCCAGCCGGACGAGCTGCCCGTGCTCGAGAAGCCGCTGCGCGAAGCCGCTGCCTTGCTGTCGTCGCGCCGCGCGGCAAGCGTCATGGAATCGAATCCGGCGATTCGCGCATGGCGCGTGGCCGGCGCGCTCGTCGTGACCGAGATCGCGGGCGGCGACGTCGCCCGCATCCGGGCGCTGGACGACGGCGCCGCCGCGCAGCGGGGCTATGTCGGCGGCGGCGGCGCGGCGCCGGCGTACCGCGCTCCGCGTTTCTTGCACGTCGCCAGCGTCGGTTACCCCGAACGCGCAGAGTCGTTGCACGCGCACGGCGTCGTGATCGCGCGAGTCGATGTGGATGCAGCCGGCAGACCCGCACGCGTCAGCGTGATCGTATCGTCCGGCAACGCCGATCTCGACAACGCCGAAGTGCGCAGCCTGCAGCTGTCCGCGTTCAAGCCCGCGCTCTGCGCCGGTCAACCGTGCGCCGGCGTCCTGATGGATCGCGAGGAGTACGTCCCCTAGCGCCGCTGCTGGATGGCGCGCCAGACGCGCTCGGGCGTCATCGGAACCGCGTCGGGCGCCGTGCCGACCGCGGCGCGGATTGCATTGGCGATCGCGGCGGCGGGGGTCGTCACCGGAGGCTCGCCTGCACCTTTCATGCCGTGCGGACCCTCGACTGACGGCGATTCGACGATGATGGCCTCGATGGCAGGCGCATCGACCGCGGTCGGCAGCAAGTAGCCTTTGAGATCCGCGTTCGCGATGCCGCGTCCGTCGTACGCGAACTCCTCGCTGAGCGCGTAGCCCAGCGCCTGCGTCGCGCCGCCTTCGATTTGCCCGATGACGCCCGTCGGATTGATCGCGAAACCGACGTCCTGCGCGGTGACGATCTTGTCGACAGTGACGCGCCCGGTTTGGGGATCGACGCGCACGGCCGCCGCCGTCGCCGTGAACGACGGCGCGAGCCAACTCGCGAAGTCATGAGACTCGACGAGCGACGAATCGAACTCCGGGTCGCCGTATTCGGGCGCCTCGCCCGTGGCCTCGATGCGTCCGCCGGCGTCGCGCGCGAGCTGCCCGAACGAGACCGCGCGCTCCGGCGACCCGCGCACGAACGCGCGCCCGCCTTGCAGGTCGATATCGTCGGCGCGAGCTTCGAGGGAATCCTCCGCGCGTTGGACGAGCACGTCGCGCGCGCGCCGCGCCGCAGCTTCGACGGCCTGTCCGGCGGAGAACGTCGAGCCGCTCCCGCCGACGCCCGAGTCGTACGTCGACGTCGTGGTGTCCGCGAGCACGAGCTCGACCTGTTCGAGATCGACCCCGAGCACCTCGGCAGCGAGCATGGGGAGCGCGGCAGCAGCGGATCCGGTTCCGACTTCGGGATTGCCGGAAGCGATGCGAACGCGGCCGTCCTCGAGCACGTGCACGCGCGCCGTCGATCCCCCGCAAGACGAGAACCACCACGTGCACGCCAAACCGCGACCGTAGGGCAGCGCCGAGTCCGGCGGCGGCGTTCCCCACCCGATCGCCTGCGCCGCACGGCGCAACGTCTCTTTGACGCTCACGCTGGTCAGCGTTTGGCCGGTCGGGCTCTCATCGCCGTCGTCCCATGCGTTCTTCAATCGAAACTCGAGAGGATCGATGCCAAGGCGCCTGGCGATCTCGTCGAGGTGCGATTCCTTGGCGAAATTGGCCTGCGGCCCGCCGGGCGCCCGCACCGGCCCGGCCGACTGCGTGTTCGTATAGACGAGCGACGCTTCGAGGTCGAGATTCGGGATCCGATAGGGCGAAGACGCGAGCATCGTCGCGATGAGCGCGGTGCCGGAACCATAGCCGATGTACGCGCCGGTATTGAACACGAACGACGCGCGCATGGCCACGAGCGTGCCGTCCGATCGCGCCGCGCTTTGAAATCGCGCGGAACCGCCATGGCGCGGAAACACGTTGAGCTGGTCTTCGTGGCGCGACCAGACCATGCGAACCGGCCGGTCGCACGACAAGGCGAGCGCCGCCGCGTACCACTCGGCCGCCATCAGGATCTTGCCGCCGAATGCTCCGCCGACGAATTGATTGATGAAGCGCACTTTCGCGGCGTCGAGATCGAAAAATGCCGCGAGGTCGTCGCGGTTCGAATACGGCGATTGCGATCCGCACCAAACGGTGAGCCCGCCATCGGGTTCGCGGCGCGCGAGCGCGGCGCGGGGTTCGATATAGCCAGGCGCGCCGCTTGCGAAGCGATAGCTCGATTCGACGACGAGGTCGGCGCCGGCGAGCGCGGCGTCCACGTCGCCGCGCCGGATGCGGTTGCGGCCGCACAGATTGCCGCACGCGACGCGGCCGGGCGAGCGCTCGTAGGTCTCCCAATCCGGGTGCACGAGCGGCGCGCCGGGCACGAGCGCGGCCTCCGCCGTCAGGACGGCGGGAAGCGGCTCGTATTCGACATTGATCGCGTCGAGCGCGGCGCGGGCAATTTCGAGCGAGTCGGCTGCCACCGCAGCGACTGGTTCTCCGCAGTACCGCACGAGCGTGGCGGGGAACAGCCGTTGATCTTTGATGCCGAAATCGAGCGGCTTGTCGGGGACCGTGCCTGCATGCGCGACGGCTCGGACGCCGGCCATGCGCTGCGCGCGCGAGGCGTCGAAGCGCACGATGCGCGCGAACGCGTGCGGCGAACGCAAAACGGCGCCGACGAGGGCGCCTTCGAGAGCGACGTCGGCGGTGTAGATCGTTTCGCCCACGACTTTGGCGCGGGCGTCTGGCCGGATGCGTGCGCTGCCGATCACGCGCTCACGCTCGCGCGCGGATCGGAGCGTCGCGCTCCGCAAGCGGAGCCTGGTCGCCTTCGGCTATGCGCTCCGACGCTTCGAGGACCGCCCGCACGATGCTCTGATACCCAGTGCAGCGGCACAGATTGCCGGCAAGCCCCGCGCGAACGTCCTCCTCGTTCGGATGTGGCCGCTCGGCGAGCAACGCCGCTGCCGACAGCACCATGCCGGGCGTGCAAAATCCGCACTGCAGCGCCGACCGCTCGACGAATGCCTGCTGAACCGCGTGCAGGGCGCCACGCGACAGGCCCTCGATGGTGGTCACGTCCTTGCGGTCGGCGTCCACCGCGAAGAACAGGCATGAATTGACGGGCGCGCCATCGACCAAGACGGTGCACGCGCCGCAGTAACCGGTGCCGCAGCCTTCCTTCGTGCCGGTAAGCCGCAGCTCGTCCCGAAGCACGTGGAGCAACGAGACAGACGGATCGACGACCAAGGCGCGCTCCGCGCCATTGACGCGGATAACGATGGGGTGCATCAGGCTGCCGTCGCCTGGCGGTGTTGGCGGAGGACATCCGCAAGCGCCTGCCGCGCGAGCACCACGACGAGCTGTCGCCGGTAGTCGGCGCTTGCTCTGAGGTCATCGTCCGGCCGCGCATCGGATTCGGCGGCGAGGCGCGCGGCTTCACCGATGAGTTGCTCGCCCAGCACTTTTCCGGCGAGCACGGACTCTGCTGCGGCCGCGCGTATCGGCGTCGGCGCGACGCCGCCCAGGGCGATGCACGCGCCGTCCACGAGCGCGCCTGAAAATTCCAGCCGCGCCGCGACCGACACGAGCGCCATCTCGAATGCCCGCCGGATCGACATCTTTTGGTATGCGGTTCGCGCGCCGCTCGAAGGCAGCTCGAAGGCCACGAGCAGCTCGTGAGGCGCAAGCGCGTTGCCCGCCGGCCGCAGGAGGTGCCCGACGTCGACGCTGCGCGAGCCGTCTCGAGAGCTCGAGAGCGTGCAGCGAGCTTCGCAAGCCAGCAGCGAGACCGCAAGATCCGACGCGTGATGGCCCGCGCAGACGTTACCCCCGATGGTCGCCATCGTGCGCAATTGGCGCGCGCCGACCGTCGCGGCGGCTTTGGCGAGCAGCGGCGCGTGAGCGTTGACCGATGCGTCGCGCGCAAGATCGTGCGCGGTGACGAGCGCGCCCACGCGCAGCGTGGACTCGGCGAGCTGCACGACCGAAAGCTCGCGGATGCGCTTGACGTTGACGAGCGCATCGACGTCGGCCGCGTCCGCCCGCAACGCGGTGGCGAGCAGCGTGCCGCCGGCGAGCACGCGTGATCTCGCGCCGAAGCGCTCCAACAGCACGAGCGCCTCATCGAGGAAATTCGGCTCGAAGTAGAGCATGGGCCGCGCGGGTTCGCCGCGAGCGCAACCCGTTCCTTAGAAGGAAGACGCGTCGGTGCGCGGGGAACCAGGCCGCACGAGGCGTCCGGGAAGCCGGTGCAAATCCGGCGCGGTCGCGCCACTGTAACCGGGGAGCCGCCGAACGGCCACTGTCCGAAGCGAACGAGCGTCGCCGCTCGATCCGCTCGGATGGGAAGGCCGCGGCGCACGGCAACGATCCGGGAAGCCAGGAGACCGGCCTCGCTATCGACCCGATCTTGGGTCGTCCTCTTCGCGAAAAAGAGGCGGCGACTTGGCAATCATCGATGCCGGCCGACCTGCGCTCGGCCATCTCATCGCGCGGCGGCGAGCCGGCTGGATCGTCGGCCTCGCAGCGTTCTTCCTCCTCGTCGCGTGCATCGCGCTGCTCGTCGGCACCGTACCCGTGCCCGCGAACGCGATCCTTGCGGCGCTCGCGCACCCGTCGACCCCCGGTCTGAGCCACGCGATCGCGTGGGACATCAGGCTGCCGCGCGTCCTCATCGGCGCATGCGTGGGCGCCGGGCTTGGCATCGCAGGCGCGATGCTGCAGGCGCTGTTTCGCAATCCGCTCGTGGATCCGTATCTCACCGGCGTGTCGGCCGGCGGCGCGCTGGCGGCGACGATCGGCTTCGCGATCGGAGTGTCGTTCGCGGCGATCCCGCTCGCCGCGTTCGTCGGGGGCTTGGCATGCGCGCTGCTCGTCGCGTTTCTCGGCAGTGGCGGCGCGGCCACGGCGAACCTGCGACTCGTGCTCGCCGGCGTCGCGATCTCCGCGCTGTGCAGCGCCGCCGTCACGCTCGTGCTGCTGCGCAAAGGTTCCGATACGCTGACGATTCTTTCGTGGCTCGCCGGCGGCTTGAGCGGCCGCGGGTGGAACGATCTCGTCTGGTGCGTGCTCTACTTGACGATCGGCGTGGTTGCGACGCTCTTCCTGGTGCGCGCGCTGAATGCGCTGCGCCTCGGAACGACCGCTGCCGCAGGGCTCGGTCTCGACGTTGGTGCGGCGCGGCTTCAGGTGCTGGGCGCGGCGGCGTTGCTGACCGCGGCGTGCGTCGCCGTGAGCGGCGTGGTCGGGTTCGTCGGCCTCATGGTGCCGCACGGCGTGCGACGGCTCATCGGCGGCGACGCGCGCTGGCTGCTGCCCGGCAGCGCGATCGCTGGAGCCGGCTTGATCGTCGGGGCAGATACGCTGGCCCGGACGCTGCTGCCGCCGACGGAAATTCCGCTTTCGGTCTTGCTGGCGTTCGTCGGCGTTCCGTTCTTCGTGATGATCGCGCGGAGGCCGGTGGAGCTGTGAACGTCGCGCTCGAAGCGCACGAACTGCGCGTCTGCTACGGCCGGCGCACGATTTTCGACCGCGTTGGCCTTCGCGCGAGCGCTGCATCGTTCGTCGCGCTGGTCGGCCCGAACGGCGCCGGCAAGTCGTCCTTGTTGCGCGTGCTGGCAGGCGTGCAGCGGCCCGCGAGCGGCGAGGTCACGCGACCGAAGCGAACATCGCTGATCGTATCGTCGGTGTCGCCGCCCGCTGACGTGTCGCCGCGCGAACTTGCGAGTTACGGTCCTGCCATCGCGCGGGCGTGGTGGCGGATTTTCGACGACGAGAACGAGCGCGCCGTGGTGGATGCAGCGCTCGGCCGAGTGGGGTTGCGCGAGCGAGCAGACGATCCGGCTCGCACGCTGAGCGACGGCGAGATTCAGCGCGCTTGGCTCGCGGCCGCGCTCGCGACCTCGCCGCAAGCGGTGCTGATCGACGAACCGACCACCCATCTGGACCTGCGCTACCAAATCGAAGTGATGACGATGCTTCGCGCGCTGGCGCGATCCGGCGTCGCCGTCGTCGCCGCCATTCACGACCTGACCTTGGCCGCGCGCTTTGCCGACGTCATCGCGCTGCTCGCGGGAGGCTCGCTCCGCGCCGGCCCGCCGGACGAGGTCTTAGAGGACAACGCGCTGTCGGCTGCGTTCGGGGTGGGAATTTCGACGCACCGGGATCCGCTGGGAGGACACATCGTATGCATCGCGCGCTAAAAACCGGCGCCGCCGCGGCGTCAATCTTCATTATACTATGCGCCCTCCTGGGACCGGCCCGCGGGGGCGCTTCAGGCGCCCCACCCTCGCCGACCCCAAGCCCGAAAGCGTTGGACACCGAGATCGTCACGGCGGCGCGACATCCGACCGCGCTGGGGGCCACGTCGCGCGAAGCCTATCTCGTGACGGCGGACGACATGCGCCGAACGGGCGCCGAGACGGTGGCGGACGCGCTGCGCTTCGTCCCCGGCGTCGTGGTGCAGTCGTACGGCTCGAGCAGCTCCCTACAAACGGTGGCGCTGCGCGGCGCGAGCACGGCCCAGACGCTCGTGCTCCTGGACGGCCGGCCCGTGAACGAGCCCGATAGCGGTCTAGTGGACTTTTCTTCCCTGCCGCTCGACGGGGTCGAACGTGTCGAAGTCGTCGAAGGAGGCTCGTCGACGCTCTACGGTTCGTCGGCGGTCGGGGGTGTCATCAACATCATCACGAGCGCGAGCGCGCCCGACCAGGCATATGCCGAATTGGGTTACGAAGGCGCGTTCGATAGCGGCGTCTCGGCGTCGATCGGCGATCCGCGGACGCTGCAGGCCCGCATCGGGAGAAGGATGGCGTGGTCGCAAAACGTCTTCGACTATCCAGCATTCGGGGGCGCGCCCGCCGGCACGCGCACCAACGATGATGCGCGCGTCGAAGATTCGACCGCCACGCTCACCAAGACCGCCGGCCGGCTCACGGCCCGCTTGAATCTTCAAGACGACGCTTCGGTCATCGGCGCGCCGGGCGACGTCGCGTTCGGAGCGAGCGGTCTCGCACGCCAACAGCGCTACTACGATCGCAGCGACCTCAGCCTGTCGCTGCCGGACGCGCGCGGCGCATGGACATTTGAGGCATACGCGGACGATCGACGACTTCACTATTTCGATCCGACCAATGCAGCGCCGTGCTTCTGCCCGTTCGACACGCTCACCCATGCCACGACTCGAGGGGTGGGACTGCGCCGTACCGGCACGATCGGGTCGGCGGATACGCTGACGATCGGATACGAGAGCCGCGGCGATCGCGCGATGTTCGATGCGAGTTATTACGCGTCGCCGACCGTCGTGGCGGATTCCGACACGGCCTGGTACGTGGAAGACGAATACGCGTCGAACGCGGCGCCGATCTCTCTCTCCGCCGGAGTGCGGGGAGAACGCACGCAGGGCACGCTCTCGTCCGTCCTGCCGAGCGCGGGTTTGGAGGTGCGCATCCGCGGCGGCATGCTGGTTCGCGCCAACTATTCGCGCGCGTTTCGCGCGCCGTCGCTCGACGAGCGATACTTCCCGGGATTCGGCAACCCGGCGCTGCAGCCGGAGTACGCCGGAACCGGCGACGTCGGCATCGTCAAGTCGTTCGGCGCCGGCATGCTGTCCGTGACCGCGTTCGGCTCGGATACGAACAATCTCATCGTCAACGTGCCCATCGACAACTTCGGCGATCTCGAACCGGTCAACGTGAATCGGAGCATGCTGCGCGGCACGAACCTCTATCTCGCGACGCCGGCGGGGAAGCTCTCGACGCTGCGGTTTTCCTACACGGACTATTTCGTGGCACGGGACCTGACGGCAGGGACGCGGCTGCTGTATCGTCCGAGCGCCGTCGGCAGCGCCGAGTGGTGGCGTCGAACGGGGTCAGACGAGTACGGCGCCGGGCTGACCTTCGTTGGCAAGCGCTTCGCGGATGAGGCGAACACCGAATTGATGCCGGCCTATGTTTCCCTGAATCTTCACGACACGCGCGAGATCGGCCGTCACTTCGCCCTGACGCTGCGCGTCGATAACCTCCTGCGCCACCAAGTCGAAGACGTGTTCGGCTATCCTGTGAACGGGCCGGTCGTGCGCCTGCGCGTCGACGTCCGGCCGTGAAGCGCGGCGCCCTGGTGGTGCTCGCCATCGCGGTCGCCGGTTGCGCCGGCGGAGCGCCGCGCCAACCGCCGCCCGCGCCGTTACCGCGCGTGATCGCGCTCGCGCCGTCGCTCACGGAGATCGCGTTCGCCATCGGCTGCGGCCCCGAGCTTGTCGGCGACACCACGTACGACGACTATCCCCCCGAGGCGCGCCGCGTGCCGCACGTGGCCGACCTCGTGCACGCCGACCTCGAACGCATCGCGGCGCTGCGCCCGACGATCGTGCTCGCCTTGCATGACGAAGAGCGCGAAGGCGCGCCGATCGCGGCGCGCCTCTCGATTCCGATCGCGTATCTTCCGAATCGCCGGTTGCAGGATCTGTTCGCCGACATCGCCGGCGTCGGCGCCGCGTGCGGCAAACCTCGGCAAGCGGCGCGTCTCAGCGCAGATCTGCAGCGCCGCATCCGCGCAGCGGCCGCCGCCGCCGCGCGATCGGCGTCGCACCCGAGCGTGCTCTATCTCGTCGGGCTGCCCGGTTTCGTTGCGGGCAGAGACAGCTACCTCAACGACGTCATCAAACTGGCCGGAGGCACGAACGCCGCCGGCGGCATCGACGCGCCGTATCCGAATCTCAACGCGGAGGCGATCGTCGCAGCGGATCCGGATTTCGTCGTCGCATCGAACTCGTTCGCGTTCGACCAAGATGTCCGCGGGCGACCGCCCTGGGATGCGCTGCGCGCGGTGCGCGCGGGCCGCGTGCTCCGACCGCCCAACGACTCGTGGCTCGAACGCGACGGACCGCGGCTGATCGACGGCCTCGAATGGTTAGAACGCGCGATCCATCAGGCGCGGGGCAAGTGACTTCCTCGCGCTCCGTGCTTGACGGGCTGCGGCAAGCCGCGCTCGCGGTCGACATCCAGGTCGGATAGCCGGAAGAACACGATGCGCTGCGGCTCGCCGAAACCGACTTTCACCAGCGGGTCGGCGCGCCCACTCGCGACGATCGCATGGATGCGACCGGTCTGGCCCACGAAGCGCCGGTGCGCGGCGGTGAAATATGCCGGCTCGCGCTCGACGGAGCGAACGGTCGCCGCGCGACCGACCAGCACGCCGGATTTCTTTGGAACGGAATCGGACATTCGGCAAAGGAATTAGGGTGCCGACGCTTTGGACCCTCTCTCCAACGAGATGAGCGTGATCGGTGATCGTCGCGTGTTATTTCGAATCCGATGAGGCTGCCGACCGAGGCGCGCGCGCGCTGCTGGCTGCCGGGATTCCGGACGCGTCGATCCGGATCGGCGCCGTGCTCGGCGAGCGCGCGAGCGCCATCGCGCGAAATCTCGGAATCGGATCGGGTGTCGATCCGTCAGATCCGCTCGCCGGCGTTGCCGGTCTTGCGGCGGAACTGACGTCGCGCGGAGCCATCGATCGCGGCGCGGCGCTCGGCGCGGCCGTCGGATTGGCGGCCGGCGTGGCGATCGGCCTCAGTCCGTACGCGGCGTTCGTGCCGGTTGCGCCGACGCAGCGCGTCGTCGCCGACGCCCTGCTGCTGTTCGCGCTCGGCGCGGTCGCGGGGGGAGCGTTCGGAAACGCGTTCGGCCCGCGGCGCTCGACCCACGTCGGATATCGGATCGTGGACGGCATGGCAGATGGCGGGATCGGCATGCTCGTGTCCGTTCCAAGCGAAGGTGCGGATGCAGTGGCAGCGCTCTTGGAAGCGGCGGGCGCACGCGACCTCTTGCGCGTGGCGGACGCGCAACCCATACAGGCTTGAGCGAAACGCTGGACGCGATCGTCACCGCGGGCGCGCGGCTGCCGCCGGCGCTTGCCAGCCGCGTCGGCACGGACGTGAAGGCGCTAGCGCGCATCGGCGGCCGCACGCTGCTGGAAATCGCCGTCGAGGCGCTGGCCGGGACCGCCGGCGTCGCGCGCACAATCGTGGTCGCGCCGCGGTCAGCCCGCAGCTGCGGGGTTCGGCCGGACGTTTGGATCGACGAATTCGCAAACGGGCACGAGAACCTGCTGGCGGCGCTGGGCGCGGTGCGAACGCCGCGCGCGCTGTTCGCGGCCTCGGATCTGCCGTTTTTGACCAGCCGCGCGGTTTTGGATTTCGTGGCTCGGGTTCCAGCGCAGGCCGCGGGCGCGTATCCGATCTTCGAGCGCGGCGAATTCGAAGCGGCGTTTCCGAATGCGCGGTCCAAGTTCGTCCGGCTCGCCGACGGATGCTGGACCGGCGGCAGCGTGATGCTGCTCGAGCCACGCGCGTTGCTGGCGCGCGCGTCCCTCGTGCGCCGCGCGTTCGACGCGAGAAAGAATCCGCTCGGACTTGCCGCGCTGCTCGGCATGCGGTTCGCGGTCAAGTTCTTGGTCGGCCAAGCACGGGTCGGCGACGTCGAACGGCGCGCGGCGCAGCTCATGGGTGATCCCATCGCGGCTATCCGCGGCGCGGACCCAAGTCTGGCCATGGACTGCGATGAGGCGTGCGAGTTCGATTACGCGATCGAGCGAGCGTCCGCATGAAACGGACGAATCAGTTCGCCCTCTCCCTCTACTGGTTTGCGATCGAGCTGCACTGGGCGGGAATGTTGGGAGCGGCGTTGCAAGCGCAGATCGCCCGCTTCATCCCGGCGAGCGCGATCGGGACGGCGGCGGCCGTCTTGGGCGGCATCGGCGCGCTGTTGTCGATCGCGTCGCAGCTCGGCGCGGGTCGAGCGTCCGACGTAGCCCGCCGCCGCATCCCATTCGTGGTCGCGGGGACGTTGCTCGATATCCTCGCGCTTTTTGCGTTCGCGGTGTCGCCGTCGTTCACCGCCGTCGTCGTCACGTTCGCGTGCGTCGAGATCGCGTTCAATATCGGCGCCGGCCCGTACCAGGCGCTTATTCCGGATCGGATTCCGCGTCAGACCCAAGGGCGCGCATCGGGCGTGATGGGGCTCTATCGCTTCGCCGGGACTGCGGCGGGTCTGCTCTTGGCGCGCGTCCTCGTGAAGCAGCCCGGCCCGCTCGTGAGCCAGCACGCGTTCACATCGTCGCTCGTGTGGTTCGCCGCCGCGATCTCCGGCGTGCTCGTGGTGGCGCTGATCGTGACGCTCGTCGGCGTGCGCGACCGTGACGTCGAGGTGCCGGCGCCGCAGCCGCTGTTCGCGCCGTGGCCGATGCGCGGAAGCTTCGTCGCGCTCATCGTCGCGCGCGCATTTGCGAGCGGCGGCTTGTATCTCATCCTACCGTTCTTGGCGTTCTACCTGCGCTTCGCGCTGCACGTCGGCGCATACCTGAAAACGAGTCTCGATCTGCTCCTCGTGATGGTGGTCTTCTCGGTGGCCGGCACCTTGGCGGCGGGCGCGCTCGGAGATCGTTATTCGAAGAAGACGATCATCTATTGGTCGTTCGGGTTCTTGGCGATCGGCGCGCTGAGCCTCGCGGGGCTCAGCCGCGTGCAGCCCGTCTGGCCGCTCGGCATCTTGTTGGGCGCGGCATGGGGCGCGTACTACTCGGTCGATTGGGCGTTGGCGTGCAATCTGCTGCCCATCGGAAGGGCCGGCGCCCTGATGGCGGTCTGGAACATCGGCGCGTCGGGACCGCAGGTCGCCGCACTTGTGATCGGCGGCCTCTTGGTCGACCGCGTCGGAGCCGCGACCGGGAATCCGGGAGCAGGCTATCGGGCCCTCTTCATCTTGATCACGGCGCTGATCGGTGCAGCGGCGGCCGCACTGACCTTCGTGCGCGAACCGAGGGGAGGAATGACGCCGGATACCCCCTAACGTCGGCGGTCGAATCGACCCCATAGCGAAAAAAGGAGAAGGCGCCGGTGAAAAAAGGCACGATCGTTCTCTCAATCGTGATCGCGGCCGGCCTGCTCGTCGCCGCGTGTGCTAAGAGCGAGCAGCCGAGCTCGACGTCCGCCCAAAGCGAGACGGCGGCGCCGGCGGCGACGGCACAAGGCGGATCGATGGTGGCCGCCGCCAGCCTGCCGATTCCCGCCGCGAAGCTTCCCATGGCGACAGTTGCGGCCGGCAACGCATCCGCGGGCGCGGCCATCTTCACGTCGAATTGCGAGAGCTGTCATGGCGCAAAGGCCATGGGCGGGGGCATCGGGCCAAAACTCGCGGGCTCCGGCCTGAAAGCCGGCCAGGTGGCGTTCATGATCCTGCATCCGCAGGCGATCGACAAAAGCTCGGCGATGCCGCAGCTCAATCTGACCGCCAAGCAGATCGCGGATGTGTCCGCATACGTCGCCTCGCTGAAATAACAACGTCCACGCGGCCATTCGTCGCCGCGCACATCTCTTGTGGCGGCCGAGCTTGCTCGGCCGGTCGACCAAGGTCGACCGCTACAACGTGAACTCGATCGCCCTTTGGTGGCTGCGCCGGGATTTCCGTCTGCTCGACAATCCGGCGCTCGTCGACGCTCGCGCCGCGGCGCCGACCGTCTTTGCGGTGTTCTGCCTCGAGGAGCTGAATCGGCTAAACGCCCGTCAGCGCGCGTTCGCCGTTGGCTGCCTCGAGCAGCTGCGCGCCGAGCTTGGGCGGCGCGACGCCAGCCTCAGCGTGCTTGGCGGAGATGAAGCCGAGGCGTTGACGCTCGCGTGCGCTCGGTTGGGCGCGAGCGCCGTCTATACGGCCCGCGCATACGCGAGCGTAGAGCAGGCCGCCGTGGACCGCGTGGACGCGGCCCTCGCGCGCAGCGGCCGTGAATTGGTCCGCTCGCGCGGTGACTGCGTCCACGAACCCGAGTCGGTCGCGCAGCAAAAACGCGAGTCGGCAGGCGGCTACCGCGTCTTCCCGCCGTTCTACGAAGCGTGGCGTCGCATGGACGTGACGGCTCCGCTCGCGGCGAGCGCGCCCAACGGTCGCGATCCAACGCCCGGCCCGCTGCCGGACGAACCGGAGGTGTTCGATCCCAAGCCGGGCGAGGCGGCCGCGCTGATGCACCTCGGCCGCTTCCTGACTGCGCGCGCCGCCAGCTACGCGTTCATGGGAGCCTATCCGGCAAGCGACGGCACGTCAAAACTTTCGTCGTATATCCGCTTCGGCTGCATCAGTCCGCGGACGCTGTGCGCCGCACTGCAGGACCGAATGGCGAAAAGCTGGACCCTCGCCCAAGAGCGCGACTCGATGCGCTTGTTTCTCCGCCGCCTCGCGCTGCGAGATTTCTTCACGCATCTGGCGCATTTCGCTCCGGAGCTGCACGACGCGCCGCTGCAAGAGAAGATGCGCGGATTCCCATGGTCGTCCGACGCCCGGCTCGCCGAAGCTTGGAGCGAGGGCAAGACCGGCTACCCATTGATCGACGCGGCGATGCGCCAACTCAAAACATCGGGATACGTGCATCAGCGAGCGGCGAGGTGCGCCGCGTCGTTCTGTTGCTTCGACCTCGGTCTGGACTGGCGCATCGGACGCGATGTGTGGATGCGCGAACTGCTAGCGGCGGACGACGCGCTGGCGGATGGCAACTGGCAATGGATCGCCGGCGTCGGCTCGGATCAAGCCGCCTATCCGCGGATCTTCAATCCCATAAAACAGGCGCTGCTCATCGACCCACAAGGCGTCTACGTGCGCCGCTGGGTGCGGGAGCTTGCGAAGCTGCCGACGCGGGCGGCCCTTGAGCCCTGGCAGCTGAGCCGCCAGCAGCAGACCGAGTTGAAGTTCTACACGCCCGAACAGTATCCGCCGCAGATCGTCGATCACGCGGAAGTCGCGCGAGACATGCTCGCGAAGTTCCGCGAATTCCGCAATCGATCGTGACGCTGAGTCCAGCTCGACGAACGCGCCGGCGGGGTTTGCTCGTGACGGCATCCAACACAACGAGCGCATGGTTCTACGCCGGCTGCTGAATGAGGTCCGGCCGTCCGCTTTGCAGATGATCGCGGGATTGCTCTTGACCGCGCTCGGTTCGCTTGCGGTCCTCGGCTACGCGCGAGCGGCCCAGCTGCTGGTCATGGCGGTGCAGAATCAAAATCTGCGCTTGCTCTTCCTCGCGCTCTGCGGCGTCTTGGCGCTCAACATCATCAAGAACGCCGCCCAGTATTTCGGCAGCTATGCGCTGACCTCGGTGGGCCAGCACTTCGTCGCCAAGGTTCGCGGCGATCTCTTCGAGCGCGTCCAGTATCTGCCGCTGCGGGTGTTCGACTCGTGGCGCAGCGGCGAGATCATGTCGCGGTTCGGCAACGACATCGGATTGATGCTGACCGGGGTCACGGCCATGCCGCTCTTCGCCAGCGCCGCGATCACGCTGGTGGGCGCGCTGGCCTACATGTTCTACCTGAGCTGGCCGCTCACGCTGGTCACCATCGGCGTCGCGCCGCTGGTCTCGTTCGCGGTGCTGCGCTTCTCCCGGCTCTTGCGCAACGTGACGGGCGTCTCGCTCGAACGCGTCGCCGACGTGAATTCGACGTTGCAGGAATCGCTTGATTCGATGCGCGTGATCAAGGCGTTCGCGCGCGAACCCTACGAGGTCCGCCGCTTTCGCGAGCGCAACGACGCGTATCTCGGCGCCTCGATGAAACTCGCGCAGATCTCGTTGACGCAGACGCCAGTCATCGATTTCATCGTGGCGGTCGGGCTGCTGTTCCTGTGCGGCTTCGCGTTCTACGAGCTGGCGATCCGCGCGATCTCCACCCAAGAGATCGTGGCGTTCTTGGCGCTGGCCATCGTGGCGAGCAATCCGATCAATCAGCTCACGAATTACATCGGCGATCTGAACAAAGCGTACATCGGCGCGGCGCGCGTGTTCGAGATGCTGGATTTGCCGGTCGAAGTCGGGGACGCACCCGGAGCGCAGGCGCTGAACGACATCCGAGGCCGGGTCGAGTTCCGCGACGTCTCGTTCGCCTACGACGGCGAGCACGACGTGCTGAAGGCCGTTTCCGCGATCGTCGAGCCAGGCGACGTGGTGGCGCTCGTCGGACCGTCGGGGGCAGGCAAGACTACGCTCGTGAACCTCATCCCGCGCTTCTACGTCCCCACGCGCGGCGCCGTGCTGGTGGACGACCGGGACGAACGCGGGATCACGCTCTCGTCGCTGCGCCGCGCCATCGCGATCGTGCCGCAAGACCCGCAGCTTTTTTCGGACACGATCGAACAGAACATCCGCTATGGTCGCTTGGACGCCACGCGGGAAGAGATCGAAGCGGCGGCTCGACTCGCAAACGCGCACGAGTTCGTCGTGGACTTTCCGGAGGGCTACCAGACGCTCGTCGGCGCGCGCGGCATGCGGCTTTCGGGCGGCGAACGCCAGCGCATCGCCATCGCGCGCGCCATCTTGCGCAATCCGCGCATCTTGATCCTCGACGAAGCGACCTCGTCGCTCGACGCTCAATCCGAAGCGTTGATCAGCGAAGCGCTCGATCGGTTGTTCATCGGCAGAACGACGTTTGTGATCGCGCACCGCCTGTCGACCATCCGGCGCGCCAGCGTGATCCTGGTGCTGTCGGACGGCCGGCTGGTCGAGCGCGGCACGCACGCGGATTTGTTGGAGCGCGGCGGCGTGTACGCGAAGCTCTATCAAACGCAGCAGCTCGCGCCGGCCACGACCCCGCTCTGAGGTGGATCGCGGCATCGAACCCGGTCGCCCGCTGCGCGTCCTCGTCATCATTCCACCGATCGCGAAAAGCGTCTATGGAGGCGCCGCCATTCAGGCGCGCTGCACCGCCGAGGCGCTGAACGCGCTCGGCGCGCAGGCCGTCGTCGTCACGACGGACCGGCCGGACCCGGCCGGGTTCGACGTCGCCCACATCGTCGGCATCGGCGATCCGACGGCGCTCGCGAACCAGCTGCGAGCGTGCGCGCGCGCGCGCGTGCCCGCCGCGCTGTCGCCCGTCTGGTGCAGTTGGCGCGAAGTGTCGGCGCGGGCGCTCCGAGCAGTCGACGTGCTGCGCGACGCGCGCTCGGAGCGAGTAGCGCTGCGCGACCTTCGCGCGATCCACGACGCCGAGGTCCGCACGCTCTTGAACCGTCGTGACGCCCGCGAGTTCGATCTGTTCGAGCGGGCGCAGGCCAAGCTCATGCGCGCTGCGAGCGTGTTGTTGCCGATCAGCGCGGCGGAATGGCGAGACCTGAGGCTGCGGCTCGGCGTCAGAGACGTGCCGTGTTGGATCGTGCCCAACGGCATCCGTTGGGAGAGCGTTCGGCCTTGGTCGCCGCAGCGTCGGGGCGTCATCTGCGCGGCGCGCATCGAGCCGGGGAAGAACCAGCACATGCTGGCGTTCGCGCTGCGCGACCTGGACGTCGAGCTGACGTTCGCGGGCGACGCCGGCAACGAGAAATATCTGGCCGTGGTCCGCAGGTGGGCCGGCCGCAACGCCCGGTTCGTCGGACGCCTCGACCACGCCGAGCTCATGGCGTCGTTCAGCCGCGCCGCCGTGCATGCGATGCCGTCGTGGGCCGACGTGACCAGCCTCTCGCATTTGGAGGCCGCGGCCAGCGGCGCTCGGATCGTGGCCGGCGATCGCGGCTTCGAATGGGAATACCTCGAGGGCGATGCGCGATACGTCGATCCAGCCGACCCAGAATCGATTCGGCTGGCCGTGCTGTCGGCGCTCGAAGAAAAAGCGCGAACGCCGGGTGACGAGCTGGACGCTCGGCTGCGTGGCCTGACGTGGCAACGCGCAGCGGAGCAAGCCATGCGGGGCTATGCGGTCGCGCGCGCAGCCTATCGAGGAAGCGCGTGAACGCGCTGCTCGTCCTGCGCCCAGATGCGTCGTCGCGTTTTGGCGGGGATGCCGCGTTGGCGCGCGGCATGGCCAAAGCCTTGTCCGGCCTCGGCGTCTCGGCCCACGTCGTCGAGAGCGCCCAACCGGACGCGCGCGGCTACGACGTCGCGCACGTTTTCGGCGTGTTCGAACCGGATATCGCGGCTGGCCAGATCAAGGCGTGCCGTGCCGGGGGGGCTGCGATCGCGCTGTCCCCGATCTGGCTCGATCTCACCGAAGTCCAAGGCGTCGCTCGCGAATTCGAGCGCGTGCTTCGCCGGGCGCGCACGCGCGCGCGGGCGATCCGAGCGCTCGAGCGGCTTCGCGCGACGGATCCCGAGCGGCAGCTGCCGCGGCGCGAGCGCGTCGCGCGGAGCAGACGAACGCGGCTGCAGGCTGATTTGCTGCGCGCCGCCGACGCGCTGATCCCGAACGGCGCCATCGAAGCGCGCGAGTGCGCCGTGAAGCTCGGCGCGCACGACGTGCCCTTCGTCATCGCACGCATCCCGCCGGCGCGCGCCGCTTTCGCGTGGGCGGCCGCGCGCGACGGCGTGCTCTGCGTCGGGCGCATCGAAACCCGAAAAAACCAGGCGCTGCTGGCGCTGGCGCTGCGCGAGGATCCGATCGATCTCGAATGCGTCGGCGAGCCCTACGACGAGCGCTATGCCGCGCTCTGCGAGCGCTGGGCCGGCAGGCGAACGCGATTTCCGGGGCGGCTGGACGACGAGGCCGTCAAGCGCCGCTTCGAACGGGCCGCGGTCCATGCACTCGTGTCCTGGGGAGAGACGGCCGGCATGGCAAGCTTGGAGGCCGCGCTGGCCGGAGCGCAGCTCGTCGTCGGCGACCGAGGCGCGGAGCTGGAATATTTCGGCGTCGACGCGGAATATGCGGACCCAAGCGATCCGGATTCCATCCGCGCGGCGATTTTTCGCGCCCTGCAGCGCCCGGCGCGCGCTCCGGACGACGCCCTCGATCGACGCGTGCGCCGGCTTACGTGGCGCCTCGCCGCCGAGCGGACTCTGCGGGCGTACGGCGTCGCGCTAGAACGCCACGCCAAAGCGAACGCGAGTCTGCAGCCGTCGCCAAAACAGTAGCCGTCCGTAGTTGAGCGCTCGAGCGCCGTTGCGCGCGCGGGCGAACGGCGACTGCTCGGCGACGATGCGCTCGACTTCCTCGAATTGCTCGCGCCACGTTTGGCGCAACCGCGCGAGCGTCTCCGCGGCGGCCGGCGGGTGACGGCCTTCGAACGGGATCGCCTGCGCGAGCAACCGTCCCCACATGCTGGCCGTGGTGTGCCGCTGCCGGGCGTCGAGTTGGTCCGCCGTCGATTGACCGAGCGACGCATAGCGCAAGCCGCGCGCTTGCTCCACATGCGGCGGCACGACATGTCCGTAGTGGAAGAGCAGCAGCGGCGTCGGCACCCGGCGCGCCACGCTCTCGAGACGCTCGTGGACCGGATTGCGCCAGCGCAGCCCACGATCGAGCCGGAAGAGCAGCATCTGGCGAGCGATCTCCGTGTAGTACGCGAACGACCCGACGAAATGGCGACTGTAGCCGTCGACGGCTTGCGCGTTGGAGGCGATTCGCTCGAGGTTGGCGCGCAAGCGCGACAGCCCATCGTCGAATACTTCATCCGCATCGACGCGCAACGCCCAGCTGTTCGAAAAGGCGCTCGGCGTCGCGTCGATGCACGCGTTGCGGGCAGAGGCAAAATCTGAAAACGGCGTCTGGAGGAGCGTCAAGCGGCCTTCGACGGCGAAACGCGACGCGCGGATCGCGGCGAGATTCGCACCGTCCGAGGTTCCGGCGTTGTCGTTCACGACGGCATGCGCGCACACCGTCGCGATTGAAGCGAGCGCCGCTTCGAGATACGGTTCCACCGCGTTCCCAACGATGAGATGCGCGACGATCGGCGAGACACCGGGAGAGGTCGGCATCGCGTGCGAATTGCACCGCCTTGCGCATACTCCTCGTCAGCGAACAACACTCGTCCGAGGGCGGCGCCGAAGCCATCGTCAGCGGTTTGCTCGCGGGACTCGACGATCGCGGCCATGACGTCGGGCTCTTGACGGCGCGCCTCGCGCCGGACGCTGCTGCGCTTCCCGCGCGCGCCGCGCTGCTGAAAACGGCCTGGGCGCCCGAAGGAGCGAGCGCGGATCCCGCTTCGGCGGCGGAAGCCGTCGCTCTGGCGGAATCGTTCGCGCCGGACGTCGTCCACCTGCACAATATCTTCGATTCCGGAGTGGTCGACGCGCTGCGCACGCGCTGGCCGAGCGTGTGGCAGTGCCACGACTACCGCGCGAATTGTCCGAACGGGGACCGGGTCTTTCCGCGGTCGCGACGAGTGTGCGAGCTGCCGATGGGGCGCGCCTGCGTGGCGAACGCGCTGCTGCAAGGCTGCGTCGCCGGTCCGCGTGTGCGCTCGCTGCGCGCCATCCGGCTCCGCGAGCGCTTGTTCGCCGAGCTGACGCGGGCGGACCGCATCGCCTCACCGAGCGCCTGCGTGACGCGCCTGCTCCTCGGCAACGGCGTCGAGACGGATCGAATCGCGCAGATTCCGCTCTTCACCCCGTTCGCCGACGAGCCGCTGGCGCCGGCGTACCCGAGCCAGCCGACCGTGCTCTTTGCGGGCCGCCTCGTGCCGCAAAAGGGGATTCGCGACGTGCTGTGGGCCGCGCAAGCCGTCGCGCGGCGCCGGCCGGATTCGAGAACGCTCATCGCTGGCGCCGGACCGGAACGCGCGGCGGTCGACGAGGCGCGCCGCCGGTGCCCGGCGATCGAAGCGCTCGGGAAACTGACCGAGTTCGATTTGAGGGCGGCGTATGCGCGGGCGAGCGTCGTCGCCGTCACGCCGCGTTGGCTCGATCCGTTCCCGCTCGTCGGCCTGGAAGCGTTCGCGTTCGCTCGGCCCGTCGTCGGCTACCGCCTCGGCGGACTTGCCGAGTTGGTGGAGACGGGTTCGAGCGGTGAGCTCGTCGAGCCGGGCGACCGGCACGCGCTCGCCCGCGCGCTCGCGTCGATGCTCGAGGATCCCGCTCGCGCCGATGCCATGGGGCGACGCGGGCGCGAACTGGTTCGCGCCCGCCATCGGCCGAAACACGGACTTTCGGCGATGGAGAACGTCTTCGCGCAGGCGCTCGCAAAACGCGCGCAGCGCCTGTCGAAGCCGGATATCGTCGTCGAGCTTTTCGAGGCGTCGGCTGATGCCGCTCGCTGGCGCGCGGCGCTTGAGGTGCGGCTCGCTGTGTTCGTGCGCGAGCAGGACGTGCCGATGGAGCTGGAGCTCGACGCTCACGACACGGACGACCCGACCTGCATCCACGCGGCCGCGACTCGGCGCGGAGGCCGCACCGTGGCGACCGGCAGGATCTACGGCGAAGACGCGAACGTCGGACGCATCGGTCGCATGGCGGTGCTGCCGGCGCTCCGGGGATTCGGGCTCGGGATGGCGATTCTGGACGCGTTACTTTTGCAGGCCCGGCGGCGCGGCTACCGGACTGCGACGCTGGACGCTCAAATCCCGGCGCTCGGTTTTTACGCGCGGCGGGGCTTCCGCCCGGAAGGACGGACGTTTTTGGACGCCGGCATCGAGCACCAGCGCATGTCGGTCGACCTTTCGTGACGGCCCTTGCAGCCTGGACGCAGGGTGCTGTTGACGAAGTGGGACATTGTGGTATAATGGTAGTCTGTGTCACAATGGGACGAGTGCGCCGACGCTAGCCGGGGAGCGAGCCGCACCGTCCGATTTTATTCCAGCCATCCATAACAAGAGGCCGCCGCAGCGCGGCCGTTCGGCTTTGACCGCGCCGCGTGACCGCCGCGCGGTCGACTGAAGCCGACCGCCCCAAGCCAGCATAAGGTAAGAACAGCAGCGAATGAAAAGCACCAAAGCGAGCAAGACGAAAGCAGCCAGCCGGACGCCGAAAGACGGTAAGGCGCAAAAAGCCAAGCCGACGATCAAGCGACGGCCGCTCGTCACGCGTTCCGCGCGCGCGCGCGCGCCGCGTCCGGTCGTCCGTTTGCTGCGCCTGACGGATCCACGCGCCGCGTTGGAAGCGCTGACCGAGGCCAAAGGCGTCGTCAAAGCCGTCGAAGGCGCGAGCGCGGACGTCAAGCCGCCCGGTCTGCGCCGGGAACGCTTCTCATTTGCGAAGATCCCGCACGTCCTCGACATCCCCGACCTCATCGAACTGCAAAAAGAATCGTTCAACTGGTTCGTCACGGAGGGGCTGCGCGAGGCCTTCGCGTCGATCTCCCCGGTCAAGGATTTCACCGGCAACCTCATCCTCGAATTCGGCGAGCACTCACTCGGCGAGCCGAAATACACCGTCGAGGAATGCCGCGAGCGCGACATGACCTACAGCCGGCCGCTGCGCGTCCGGGTGCGGCTCATCACCTCCGAGTCGGGCGAGATCAAGGGCATCCCCGACCAGGAGATCTTCATGGGCGACTTGCCCATGATGACGGACAAGGGCACGTTCATGATCAACGGCGCTGAGCGCGTGATCGTGAGCCAGCTCGTGCGTTCCCCCGGCGTCTATTTCTTGCAGGAGACCGACACGAACGGGCGGCCGATCTTCGTGGCGACGGTCATCCCGAACCGCGGCGCTTGGATCGAGTTCGAGTCCGACAACGGCGGCAAGAACGACACGAGCGAAGGCACCATCGGCGTGCGCATCGACAAGAACCGCAAGGTCATGGTCACGACCTTCGTCCGCGCGCTCGACAAGAAATACGAGTCAGATGAGGCGCTCATGGCGCTGTTCGCCGATCCGAAGACCGGCGAAGTGCCGCCGCAGATCTTGAACTGCTTGGCGAAAGACGAGCACATCAAGACGCGCGAAGACGCGCTGAAAGAAGTCTATAAGAAGCTGCGGCCCGGCGAGCCGGAGAACCCGGATAACGCGGAAACACTGCTGCGCAACACCTTCTTCGACGAGAAGCGCTACGACCTCGCTGCGGTTGGACGCTACAAGCTCAACCGCAAGCTGGAGAAGCAGTTCGCGCTCATGAACGTCGACGCGCCGCGCGTCGAAGACGTCAAGGACAGCCACGGACGGATCAAAGAAAAAGGCGTCCGCCATCTGACCAAGGATGACATGATCGGCGTCGTGCGCCACCTCATCGAGGTCATGGTCGGCACCCAAAACGTCGACGACATCGACCATCTGGGCAACCGGCGCGTGCGCTCGGTAGGCGAGCTGCTGCAAAACCAGTTCCGCGTCGGGCTGCTGCGCTTGGAGCGCGTCGTGCGCGAACGCATGACCGTGCAAGACCTGGAAACGGTCACGCCGCAGGTGCTCATCAACATCCGTCCGGTCGTCGCCGCGATCAAGGAATTCTTCGGCTCGAGCCAGCTGTCGCAGTTCATGGACCAGACGAATTCGCTGGCCGAGCTGACGCACAAGCGCCGCCTGTCCGCGCTCGGTCCCGGCGGCTTGTCGCGCGAGCGGGCCGGGTTCGAAGTGCGCGATGTCCACCACAGCCACTACGGGCGCATCTGTCCGATCGAAACCCCGGAAGGCCCGAACATCGGGTTGATCGGGTCGCTGGCGACCTACGCGAAAGTCAACGCGTACGGGTTCATCGAGACGCCCTATCGGATCGCGCGCAAGGGCGTCGTGACCGACGACATCATCTACCTCACGGCTGACGAGGAGGACCAGTTCCGGATCGCACAGGCGAACTCGGAGCTCGACGCCCGCAACCGCCTGGTGGGCGATCGCGTCGTGTGCCGCTACGCGGAGGAGTACATCGAGAGCGCGCCCGCCGACGTGCACCTGATGGACGTGTCGCCGAAACAGATCGTGTCGGTCGCCACGGCGCTCATCCCGTTCTTGGAGCACGATGACGCCAACCGCGCGCTCATGGGCGCCAACATGCAGCGGCAGGCCGTGCCGCTGCTCGTGCCCGAATCGCCGCTGGTCGGCACCGGCATGGAATATCGCGCGGCGAAAGATTCGGGCGGCGTCGTGGTCGCGGAGGAAGCCGGCGAAGTGGTCGGCGTCACCGCCGACCGGATCGAGGTCAAGAACACGAAGGGCATCGTCAAGCCCTATAACCTCTTGAAATACACGCGTTCGAATGCCGGCACGTGCATCAATCAGGCTCCGATCGTGCGCAAGGGCGACCACGTGCGCAAGGGCATGATCATCGCCGATGGTCCGTCGTCGAGCGCCGGCGAGCTGTCGCTCGGCCAAAACGTGCTCGTAGCATTCATGCCCTGGGAAGGCTATAACTACGAAGACGCGATCTTGATCTCCGAGCGGCTCGTCAAGGACGACCGTTTCACCTCGATCCACATCGAGGAGTACGAGTGCGAGGCACGCGACACCAAGCTCGGCCCCGAAGAGATCACGCGCGACATCCCAAACGTCGGCGAGGACGCGCTGCAGGATCTCGACGAGCAAGGCATCGTGCGCATCGGCGCCGAGGTGCGGCCTGAGGACATCCTGGTCGGCAAGGTGACGCCCAAGGGCGAAACCGAGCTGACCGCGGAGGAGCGCCTCTTGCGCGCCATCTTCGGCGAGAAGTCGCGCGAAGTGCGCGACACGAGCCTCAAAGTGCCGCACGGCGAAAAGGGCAAAGTCATCGACGTCAAGGTGTTCAAGCGCGAAAACGGCGATGAGCTCTCGCCAGGCGTCAACGAGCTGGTCCGCGTGTACGTCGCGCAAAAGCGCAAGATCATGCAGGGCGACAAGATGGCGGGGCGCCACGGCAACAAAGGCGTCATCGCAAAGGTGCTGCCGGAAGAGGATATGCCGTATCTGCCGGATGGGGCGCCGGTCGACATCGTGCTGAACCCGCTCGGCGTGCCCAGTCGCATGAACGTCGGTCAGATCATGGAGACCCACTTGGGTTGGGCGGCGAAACTGCTGGGGATGCACATCGCGACGCCCGTCTTCGACGGCGCGCGCGAGAGCGACATCCACCAGTGGCTGCAGCGCTCGGAATTGCCCACCTCGGGCAAGACCCAGCTGTTCGACGGACGCTCGGGCGAGCCGTTCAACCGGGACATCACCGTCGGCTACATCTATATGATGAAACTCGCGCACCTCGTGGACGACAAGATCCACGCGCGCTCGACCGGCCCGTACTCGATGATCACCCAGCAGCCGCTGGGCGGCAAGGCGCAGTTCGGCGGCCAGCGCTTCGGCGAGATGGAGGTGTGGGCGCTCGAGGCGTACGGCGCGGCGTACACGCTGCAAGAGCTGCTCACGGTCAAGAGCGATGACGTCATCGGACGGGTGAAGACGTACGAGGCCATCGTGAAGGGCGAGAACGTGCTCGAACCGGGCGTGCCCGAATCGTTCAAAGTCCTGATCAAAGAGCTGCAGGCGCTTGCGCTCGACGTGAAGGTGCTTACCGAGAACCGCGAAGAGATCGAGATCCGGCTGACCGACGAGGATGCGAACGAAAAGGCCAGCGAGATCGGGCTCCTCATGGGCGATGAAGATCCGAAACTCGTGGCGCCGGCGCCGACGACGGCGGCTTCGCGGCCGCGGCGCGCGGGCTCCGGGGACGAAGGCGAAGAGGCCGAAGCGCTGCCGGCGGCCACGCATACGGTCGTGCTGGAAGGCGAAAGCGAAGACGAAGACGAGGACACGCTGGCGAGCGAGGACGGCGGGGCGGAGAACGCGGACGCCGGCCTCGGAACGATCGAAGACATCGAACCATAAAAGAGAGACGAATCATTCATCAGGATAGTGTAGCGGTCGACGTTCGTCGACCGTGAGGAGCGAAGCGACGAATTGGTAGACGTAAATAATTTCGACGCGATGCGCATCGGGCTGGCGAGTCCCGAGCAGATCCGCGCGTGGTCCTTCGGCGAAGTGAAAAAGCCGGAGACCATCAACTACCGCACGCTCAAACCCGAGCGCGACGGCCTGTTCTGCGAGAAGATCTTCGGGCCGACCAAAGACTGGGAGTGCCACTGCGGCAAGTATAAGCGCATCCGCTTCAAGGGCATGATCTGCGACCGCTGCGGCGTCGAGATCACGCGCGCCAAAGTGCGCCGCGAGCGCATGGGCCATATCGAGCTGGCGACGGCCGTCTCGCACATCTGGTATTTCAAGGGCGTGCCCAGCCGCATCGGCATCCTGCTCGACATGTCGCCGCGCCAACTCGAGAAGGTCATCTATTTCGCCGCGTACATCGTCACCGACGCCGGCGGCACGCCGCTGCTCAAGCGGCAGATCCTGACCGAAGCGCAATACCGGGAAGCGCGCGACAAGTACGGCAACGCCTTCCGCGCCGGCATGGGCGCCGAGGCCGTGCGCGATCTGCTGCGCGACTTGAGCTTGCACAAACTGCAGGCGGAACTGCGCGAAGACTTCCAAAACGCGTCGGGCCAAAAACGCATCAAGGCGATCAAGCGGCTCGAAGTGGTCGAAGCCTTCCTGCATTCCGGCAACAAGCCCGAATGGATGATCCTGTCGTGCGTGCCCGTCATCCCGCCGGAGTTGCGGCCGATGGTGCAGCTCGACGGCGGCCGCTTCGCGACGTCCGACCTCAACGATCTGTACCGCCGCGTGATCAATCGGAACAACCGCCTCAAGCGGCTGCTCGAGCTGTCCGCTCCCGAAATCATCATCAAGAATGAGAAGCGCATGCTGCAGGAGGCCGTCGACGCGCTCATCGACAACGGCCGGCGCGGCCGGCCGGTGACCGGCCCGAACAACCGGCCGCTGAAATCGCTGTCGGACATCCTGAAGGGCAAGCAAGGCCGGTTCCGGCAAAACCTGCTCGGCAAGCGCGTGGATTACTCCGGCCGGTCGGTCATCGTGGTCGGTCCCAACCTCAAGCTGCACCAGTGCGGCCTTCCCAAAGAGATGGCGCTCGAGCTCTTCAAGCCCTTCGTCATGAAGAAGCTCGTCGATCGCGGTCAGGCGCACAACATCAAGAGCGCCAAGCGGATGGTGGAGCGCGTGCGACCCGAGGTTTGGGACGTGCTCGACGAGGTGATCAAGGACCACCCGGTGTTGCTGAACCGCGCGCCCACCCTGCATCGCCTCGGGATCCAAGCGTTCGAGCCGGTGCTGGTGGAAGGCAAAGCGATCCAGATCCACCCGCTCGTGTGCACGCCCTACAACGCCGACTTTGACGGTGACCAGATGGCCGTCCACCTGCCGCTGTCAGCCGGCGCGCAGGCGGAGGCGCGCATCCTGATGCTGTCCAGCAACAACATCTTGCAGCCGTCCTACGGCAACCCCGTGTCCATCCCGACGCAAGACATGGTGCTGGGGCTCTATTACCTGACCATCGATTCGGGAACGGCCGGCTCGATGGCGACGAAGCGCACCGATGGCAAGATCACCCCGCGCGCGTTCTTCTCGGAAAAAGAAGCGCGCATCGCCTACGATTCGCACGCCATCTCGCTGCACGAGCCGATCAAAGTTCGCTGGCGCGGCGACGACCTCATCGAAACGACGATGGGCCGCATTATCTTCAACATGGCGTTTCCCTACGCGTGGAATCATCCGTACGTCAATCGCACGGTGGACAAGAAGAGCCTCACGCAGCTCATCGCCGATTGCTACCGCCACTACGGCAACGCCGAGACGGCGCTGTTCCTCGATGAGATCAAGACGCTGGGCTTCCGCTTCGCGACGGTATCCGGCACCACGGTGTCGACGATGGATATCGTCATCCCGCGCAAGAAGGCCGAACTGATCTCAGGTGCGGACGCGCGTGTGGCGCAGATCGACGAACTGCACAAAGAAGGGCTGCTGTCCGACGAAGAGCAGTACACGAAGACCATCGACGTGTGGACCGAGACCGGCGAGCAGGTCACGCAAGCCATGCTCGAAGAGCAGGATCGGCTGAACCCGATCTTCATGATGGCGACGTCGGGCGCCCGAGGTTCGATCGCGCAGGTCAAGCAGATCGCCGGCATGCGCGGCCTCATGGCGGACCCGTCCGGGCGCATCTTGAGCATCCCCATCAAGGCGAACCTGAAAGAGGGCCTGACGGTGCTCGAGTATTTCATCTCGACGCACGGCGCCCGCAAAGGCCTCGCGGATACGGCTCTGCGCACCGCCGACTCGGGCTACCTGACGCGGCGCTTGGTGGACGTCGCGCAGGACGTGATCGTGCGCGACGAAGACTGCGGCACGCGCGCCGGCATCACGGTGTCGGACATCGCGTCGGGCCGCGAGATCATCGAGCCGCTATACAACCGCATCACCGGACGCTTCTCGCTCGAGAACATCGCCGGCCCGAACAACCCGCGCGACGTCATCGTGCGCCGCGGGGAAGAAATCGACGAGGAGAAAGCGTCGCGCATCGTGGCCGCGGGCGTCAAGGACGTGGGCATCCGTTCCGTGCTCACCTGCGAAGCGCGCGTCGGCGTGTGCGCGGTGTGCTACGGGCGCAATTTGGCCACCGGCGGCAAGGTCGACATCGGCGAGGCGGTCGGCATCATCGCCGCGCAGAGCATCGGCGAGCCCGGCACCCAGCTGACGCTGCGCACGTTCCACACGGGCGGCGTCGCCTCAGAGGACATCATCACCGGCTTGCCGCGCGTCGAGGAATTGTTCGAGGCGCGCAAACCCAAGGGCCAGGCCATCATCACCGAAGAGTCCGGCTCGGTGCATATCCAAGAAGAGAAGGGCGTGCGCGAGGTCGTGGTGACCGACGCGGAAGGCGAAGAGCACATCTACGAGATCCCGTTCAACGTCCATCTGACGGTGCACGACGGCGACCGGGTTCAGGCAGGCGACCAGCTCTGCGAAGGCTCGCTCAATCCGCACGACATTCTGCGCATCAAAGGCGAGACGGCGCTGCAGAACTACTTGGTTCAGGAAGTCCAAAAGGTCTACCGCAGCCAAGGCGTCGACATCAACGACAAGCACATCGAAGTGATCGTGCGCAGCATGCTGCGCAAGAAGAAGGTCACGGATCCGGGCGACACGCGACTGCTGCCCGGCCAGATGCTGGACGGCGAACGGTTCCTCGAGGAGAACGCGAAAATCGCGCTCGACAGCCGCGAGCCGGCGAAGGCCGACAGCGTACTGCTCGGCGTGACGAAAGCGTCGCTCGCGACGGAGTCGTTCCTGTCGGCAGCGTCGTTCCAGGAGACGACCCGCGTGCTCACCCAGGCCGCGATCGAAGGCAAATACGATCCGCTCTTGGGTCTGAAAGAGAACGTGATCATCGGCAAGTTGATCCCGGCGGGCACGGGCATGCCCAAATACCGGCAGATCGACGTCTGGGGTAAGGGTCAGCCGCGCTACAGCGAAGTGGATCTGTTCGGCGACGGCATGCAGGACGGCGACGGCAGCGGTGAGCTGGTCGCCGGCGAAGCGAAATCGGAAGAGTCAACACCGGCCGACGCATTCAACGCGCTGTTCGGCGACGAACCGCAGAGCAGCTCGGATCCCTTGCCGTCGCCGGCCCCTGCCGAAGCAGCGCCGCCCGAGCAGAGCCCGGTCGAAAACGTCTCGAACGAACTCGACGCGTGACGTGCTGAGGGCGGTTCGCGCCGTCCTCTTCGACTTCGACCACACGTTGGGCGTGGATCACAAGCTCGAAGAGCGCGTCTTGCGCGCGCTCGCAGCCGAGGAATGCGGCCTCCACCCAAGCAACGCCGACCTGTCCGCCATTCTGCGCCGTTTTCGCAGCGGCATCGCGCCGTTGGGCGCCGCGCTGGTGGATGGAGTGCGCTCGCTCGGCTGCACGCTCGCCGATCCAGACGCATTCGTCTCGAGGTACAAAGCCCAAGCGCTGCGCCTCGCGCCGGAGTCGGTGACGCCGATGCCGGGCGCGCGGGAAACGTTGCGCGCGCTGGCGGACCTGCGCATGCCTACGGGCATCCTGAGCAACGGCTGGACCGAACTCCAGCACCGAAAGGCCGACTTGATCGGCTTTGAAGGGCCGACGATCGCGTCCGAGGAGATCGGCGCGTGGAAGCCCGATCCGGCTGCTTTCCTGACCGCAGCACGGCGCATGGGGCTGTCGCATCAGGCGACCCTGTACGTCGGCGACGATCCGGCGATCGACATCGCGGGCGCGAAATCCGCTGGCATGCTGGCCGCGTGGGTGGACTCAGGGCCTGCGCCGTACCCGTCGGGAATCGCGTCTCCCGACGTTGCGTTGACAAGCCTCGCGGAATTGCCGGGGCTGCTTGAGGCGCAGGGCGCCGCACCGGCTTGACTCGCCCTCGTCCCCGATGGTAAAATACGTGGGTTGAGCAGGTGCCGCTTCGCGCGGCCGGCTCACATCGATCGCTCCGCTGCCCACGGGCGGCGGCGCGGTACCGAAAAATCCATCCTACGGAGGTGCCGTTCCCCTCAAACCATAGCAAAAGGTCGGGAATTCCGTAGGGAGGCAGCGGCCGAGCGGCAGTTGTCTCATTTCTTTTCTCAGAGGGTATACCGGTTTGCCAACGATCAGTCAGCTCGTTCGCAAAGGCCGCGAGCGGGTCCGCACCAAGTCGAAATCGCCTGCGTTCTTGTACGCGCTAACGGGCGCCAAGCCGGGGCATCCCGATCTGCCGCAGCGGATGAAATTCCTGCGCTCCGGCAACCCCCAGCGCCGCGGCGTCTGCACGCAAGTCAAGACCATCACGCCGAAGAAGCCGAATTCCGCGCTTCGCAAAGTGGCGCGGGTGCGCTTGACCAACGGCATCGAGGTGACCGCGTACATCCCGGGCATCGGACACAATTTGCAGGAGCACTCGGTCGTGCTGATCCGCGGCGGCCGCGTGAAGGATCTGCCGGGCATCCGCTACCACATCATCCGCGGCACGCTCGACACCCAAGGCGTGCAGAACCGCCGCCAGAGCCGTTCCAAGTACGGCGCGAAGCGCCCGAAGGCGTAACCCATGCCACGCAAGGGCCCGGCGCAAAAGCGCCAAGTGCTGCCCGATCCGCGCTACAACTCGCGCACGATGGCGCGGTTCGTGAACAAGATCATGGAGCGGGGCAAGAAGAGCGTGGCCGAGCACATCGTCTATGGCGCGTTCGACATCGTCCAGAACAAAACGGGCAAGGACCCGATGGAGGTCTTCACCCAAGCGCTCAATAACGCGATGCCGCTCGTCGAAGTGCGGCCGCGACGCGTCGGCGGCGCCACATACCAAGTGCCCATGGAAGTCCGGCCCGATCGCCGTCAGGCGATGGGCATGCGTTGGCTGATCCAATTCGCGCGCCAGCGACCGGGAAAGACGATGAACCAGAAGCTGGCCGCCGAGATCCTCGATGCGGCCAACAATCAGGGCGCGTCGGTGAAGAAGCGCGAAGACACGCACAAGATGGCAGACGCAAACAAAGCGTTCGCGCATTATCGTTGGTGATGGCAAGACAGTATAGCATCGCGGATACGCGAAACATCGGAATCGCAGCGCACATCGACGCCGGCAAGACGACGACGACGGAACGCATCCTTTTTTATACGGGCCGCACCCACAAGATGGGCGAAGTGCACGAAGGCGCGGCCACGATGGACTGGATGGAGCAGGAGCAAGAGCGCGGCATCACCATCACGTCGGCGGCGACCACCTGCATCTGGAAGGGCACGCGGATCAACATTATTGATACGCCCGGCCACGTGGACTTCACGGTCGAGGTCGAGCGCTCGATGCGCGTGCTCGATGGATTGGTGGCCCTGTTTGACGCCGTGGCCGCGGTGCAGCCGCAGAGCGAAACGGTCTGGCGCCAAGCCAACAAGTATCGAGTTCCGCGCGTCATCTTCATCAACAAGATGGACCGCACGGGCGCCGATTTCTATAACGCCGTCGACAAGATCCGCGAGCGGCTGGGCGCGAAAGCGATGCCGATCCAGTTGCCCATCGGCAAAGAAGACCGATTCACCGGGTTCGTGGACTTGCTGAGCGAGAAGGCCACCATCTACACCGACGACCTCGGGAAGGCCACCGCCGAGGCGCAAGTCCCAGCCGACATGAAGCAGCTCGTGCATCAGTATCGCGCCGAGCTCATCGAAGCGGTCGCGGAGACCGACGAGAAGCTCACCGACAAGTATCTGCACGGCCACGAGATCGCGGCCGACGAGATCCGCACGGCCCTGCGTGCGGCGACCATCAAGGGCATCGTGACCCCCGTGCTGTGCGGCGCGGCGTTCAAGAACAAGGGCGTGCAGCCGCTGCTCGACGCGATCGTCGACTACATGCCGTCGCCGCTCGACTTGCCGGACGTGGAGGGCGTCGACCCCGACGATCCGTCGAAGCGCATCACGCGCAAACCCGACGACGCGGAGCGCTTCTCCGCCCTGGCCTTCAAGATCATGACCGATCCGTATGTGGGCAAGCTGGCGTTCTTCCGCACGTATTCCGGCACGCTCAAAGCCGGTTCGTACGTCTATAACTCGACGAAGGGCCAGCGCGAGCGCATCGGGCGCATCCTGCGCATGCACGCCAACCACCGGGAAGACGTCGAGGCTGTGGAAGCCGGCGACATCGCCGCCGCGGTCGGTTTGAAGAACACGACGACGGGCGACACGCTGTGCGATGAGAAGCATCCGATCGTTCTTGAGAATATCCAGTTCCCGGAGCCGGTCATCAGCCAAGCCATCGAGCCCAAGACGAAGGCGGATCAAGACAAGCTGGGGCAGTCGCTGGTCAAGCTCGCGGAAGAAGACCCGACGTTTCGGATGCACACGGACGAGGAGACCGGACAGACGATCATCTCGGGCATGGGCGAGCTGCACCTCGAGATCATCGTGGATCGGCTGCTGCGCGAGTTCAAAGTCGCCGCGAACGTGGGCAAGCCGCAAGTCGCCTATAAAGAAGCGATCACGAAGGCGGTCGAAAAGCAGGGCCGGTACGTGCGCCAGAGCGGCGGGCGCGGCCAGTACGGCGATTGCTGGATCCGTCTGGAGCCGCTGCCCCCGGGTTTCGGCGTGCAGTTCGAAAGCGAGATCACCGGCGGCGCGATCCCGCGCGAGTTCGTCGGGGCTGTCGAAGACGGTTTGCGAGAAGCCGCGCAGGCCGGCGTTCTCGCCGGCTATCCGGTGCTCGACTTTAAAGCGATCGTGTTCGACGGATCCTACCACGACGTCGATTCAAGCGAGATGGCATTCAAGATCGCGGGATCGATGGCGTTCAAAGAAGCCAACCGCGCGGCCGGCCCGATCATCAAGGAGCCGGTCATGATGGTCGAGGTGGTGACGCCGGAGCAGTTCTTAGGCGACGTCATCGGTGACCTCAACGCGCGGCGCGGGCACGTGCACGGCATGGAACCCGAGCCCGGCGGCGCGCAGAAGATCAAAGCGAATGTGCCGCTCGCCGAGATGTTCGGGTACGCAACGGATCTGCGCAGCCGCACCCAAGGCCGCGCGACGTACACGATGGAGTTCGCGCACTACGCGCAAGTCCCGAAGAGCATCGAAGAAGAGATCATCGCGAAGAACACGGGGAAGGCCGCCGCGTCGTGATGGCGCGGCCATTGGAGCGGTCGGCTTTAGCCGACCGTGAGAAGCGCAGCGACGAATTGGAGCGGTCGGCTTTAGCCGACCGTGAGGAGCGTAGCGACGAATTGGAGCGGTCGGCTTTAGCCGACCGTGAGGAGCGTAGCGACGAATGGGAGCGGTCGGCTTTAGCCGACCGACGGAGAAGATAGCATGGCCAAGCAGAAATTCGAGCGCACGAAGCCGCACGTGAACATCGGCACGATCGGTCACGTGGACCACGGCAAGACGACCTTGACGGCGGCGATCACGAAGGTGTTGGCGGCGTCAGGCACGGGCACCAAGACGCTGGCGGTGGATCAGATCGACAACGCGCCGGAAGAGAAAGAGCGCGGCATCACGATCCAGCTGTACCA